>Ga0209452_1000006_pt1 | contig 549027 bp, 477 predicted proteins | sample WorMetimpBELIZE1_FD_187388 | JGI IMG/M metagenome (GOLD analysis project Ga0209452, IMG submission 187388) | Marine gutless worms symbiont microbial communities from Max Planck institute for Marine Microbiology, Germany - Olavius imperfectus... | ecosystem: Host-associated > Annelida >... | reverse complement strand
AACTTCATTAAAGCTGTGTCAATCGGCTAAGTCTTGTACGACTTAGCCGATTGAATAATGATTTGCTAAAGAGATGGAAGCACTAAAGCTCGCGGATAGTAGCTACTATAATTCGCACTATTCCGTAGATAAGCAACAATGAAACACCAAACAGTACAAGGTTGTAAATTACGGTGGGGTAAGCATTGTCATCTGGAAGGGTAGGCGATTCTACTGTTACCAAATGTTGTAGTTTTTGATATGCCTCTACTCGCGCATTTTCTAAAGTAATCAGCGATGAAGAGTACGCTTGAATGGCCAATTGAAGCTGAACCTGAAGGTTACTGTATTGCGCCATAAGCTCACTCACAGACAGTGCTTCACTTTCTCCTTCAGCAGTACTAATTCGCTCCTTCTGTTTTTCTACTTCTTTTTGTAGAGCAGCTATTTCACGCTTAATGTTAATCACTTCTGGGGCGACGTTAGACATCATGGTCGACATAGTGCTCAGCTCAGCTTTTTTCTGGGCGAGGGTTGCCTCTAATGAAAAAGCGATTTGCTGAAACGCTGCACCTTCGGCAGTAGGGTCGAGCACGTTGTATTTGGATTGAAAGGCTAAAATTTCAGTTTTTGCTTGTTGAAGCTTCTGTTCAACAATCTCATGTTCACCTTTCGCAAAAGTAAGCTTTGACTTCGCTAAGTTGTTATTGATGTTATTAATAAACTCTTCCGCTTTATCAACAATAGCTTGGTTTATTATCTGCGCATATTCAGCGTCGAAAGCGCGAGTTCGCAAACTAATGACAGATGATGCCGAATCCACGCTAACGTCAATATGGTCTAGATAGAACTGGTAAAAGTCTTCTTGCTTATGTGAAGACGACAAACCGCTAAACATATCAGCTTTGTCCGACATGTAGTGCTCACGAAGCCCTATGGTTTTATCGAGATACTTAATCATGTCGGCAGATTGAATGTAAGCTTCAACAAGTTGACTTTCTGTACCACCTGACGCGCCTGAAACACCGGCTGCCATAAGCAGGGATGAAGGGTCGAAGCTGCTGCCGCCGTCACTTGACTTAACAATAAGTTGGCTTTTACTTTCGTACTGTGGCGCAGCCCATAAAACAAGGTATACGGCGTAAAGTACCCATGGAAGTACAAGCAAGAGCATTTTGTGCTTGCTAAGAAGGGCATTGAGCTGTGTAAGAGATTTTTCCACTGTGATTGAACCTATTTAAGTGATTTCTTATTGTCTGCATCCTGCGTATAAACGTCGATGCCTTCTTCGAGATCGTGATAATAAGTAAGTTTGCCCTCATCTATGATAACGGCAGACGTACAGAATTCGCGGATTTGGTCGAGTTCATGGCTAACCATAATAACGCCCGCTTGTTCACTTTTTTCTTTTAGTGACAAACGCGCTTTTTTTCTGAATAGCGGATCGCCTACTGAGGTTGCTTCATCGATAAGATAAATATCAAAATTGATATTCATACAGCACGCAAACACGAGTTTGGCGCGCATACCCGAAGAGTAGGTTCGAACAGGAAGGTCGAAACGCGCCCCGAGTTCGGCGAACTCTTGCACTCTCTCTTCGTATTCCGGTAGCGATTTAACGTTATTGATTCGGCCAACGAATCGCGTATTTTCGCGCCCCGTCATTTGTGGGTGAACACCTGTTTGAAGCGCTACAGGCCAAGACATGGACTTATTTGTTAAAACACGCCCTTTGTCAGGATATTCACTTTTCGCTAGCATTCGGAAAAGGGTGGATTTACCTGCACCGTTTTTACCTAAAATTGCGACATTATTTTCCGTTGGGAAATCAAAATTCAAATTTTTGAAAATATATTGAGGGCCCATTTTACTGGGGTAGCTCTTAGTTAGATTCTCAATTCTTATCATCGTGACAACACCTTCTTCCATGTGATGTGATACATCGAGAGACTTAGAAAGAGAAAAATAATGGTAATCTCAATTACAAAACCCAATGAAACACCATTAGTGCCATAGGATTCGAAACAAGCGTAACGAGCTAGTTCATTAAAATGAACAAGAGGGTTCCAAGTTAAGTACGGCCAATATTCTTCGGGTAAGTCTTGAAGGCTGAAAAAAACGCATGAAATAAACATTAGTGGGCGGGTAAGCATTGATTTTATCTTATCTACTTCCGGCACGAATGCAGCAGCAATAGCAAAAATCATCCCAATGGATATTGAAAATACCCATAAAAGAAGAAACAGAGATATCAGCAGCAACGGGTCATTTACCGTAAAGGTCTCGCCCATAAGGTAAAGCGCGAGACATAGTAATGCAACAACCACTACTTTGACTGAAAACTCGAGGAAGCCCGCTGTGAGTATCGCTGAAATAGGTTGAACCTGCCTAAACGCATAGAGCGGCTTATTTCTTCGCACAGAAGTTGAAACTGACTGTAGGCATGTAGTTAAAGACTGCAGGCCGACCATTCCGATCATCATAAAAAGAAAGAGAGGAATAGAATGGATATCATCGCCACTGATCAGTCCACGCAGGTATGACAGCGCGAAGATAAATGCAAAGGGCTCTAAAAATGCCCAGCCTAAGCCAAATTTATCGTTAAATTTACTTTGAAGCTCACGCAGGAAAAGCGCGAATATCACGCCTCTCCATGCGTAGAGCTGGTCTTTAAACGTTACCATGTTTAGTTAGTAGCTACGTTGGCTGCAATAGCAATTTGATAAACAATCTGAGTAATGTCTTTAACCGCTTGCAAGAGCTTAGTATCGATGGCTGGCAATACGATAATCTGATCGCCAGGTTCTAACTTACTATCGTTACTTGCCAAGAATGAGCTATTTACGCTGGTAAAGGTAACATTACCATTTTTACGAACAATTAGAATGCGTTCGTCTTCAGCGCGCTCTGTGAAACCACCAGCCCACGCTACATAGTCCTCAGTAGTGGCTTCAGGGTTAAATACCACTGATTGAGGAAGCAATACTTCACCACCTACGTGAACCAAGTCAGTTACTTCTGGGATGACGATAGTGTCATTTGGTTCTAGCAAAATGTTTGCGATTTCGCCGTTTTCTGAAACTACGACTCGACCCTGAGGCTCAATTTGGCGAGCGCGTGCGATAAAGTCAGCGACAAGCTGTGCTTCTTGTGCGCGGATTGCTCCCTCGCCCGTAGAGCTAATAGGGGCGGTATACATGCTGCGCTCAAGACGCTGTAAACCTTCTTCGATGATTTCTTTTTGCTTTATGGCAACGCTTTCTCTTAACAAATAAATGTTCTGTGTATCAGAAAGGGCAGTGTCTGCTTCAATATGATCTAACACATCGATAAGGCGAGTGCCTTTATCAACCATAATCTGAGATGCGCCAGCAAACGCCCCAGCCACATTAATGCGATAGATTTGTGGCTCGTGGTCAGCAAGGTATTCAACAGTGTCGCCTGCATTTAGCTCAAGCGAAGCAAATTCATCCAGACTCAAGTAGCGAGCAAACTGTTTGTTATTTCGAATACCAGATACCGAAGCATGCGATGCAAATTCTCCTGGTCGTGCAAAGTAATTCACCACGCCGCCGTTTAACTCTTCGTTAAGAAACTCAAAGGTGAAGCTATTACGTGCGCCGGTTTCAACCACTATAGTGTTGCCAATTGGGTGCACTAATATGGTATCGCCGTCTTTGAATGACATTTGAGGTAACTTACCGTTTCGGAAAAAGGCGTATAAGTCTGCGGTGGCGACAACTTCGCCATTACGTACCACGTCTATTTGTCTGAAACTACCACGGCGAAAATCAATGCCACCCGCGCGTTTTAGGTAATACAGCACACTATCTGAGGCAAGGCCTGCGTATTGCCCCGGTCTTAAAACTGGTCCAGATACAAAAATGGACACAGGTGTAGAAGTGAGCAGGTTCACATAAACATTAACGTCATTAGTGTAGACCTGTCTGATTTTTGCTGTAACGGTTTGATTAACACTACCTGCCGGCGTGTTTGCTACCCTAATTGGCCCAATATTAGGAATAAAAATATTCCCTTGATTATCAACAGTTACTACATCTGAAAAGTTAACTGCGCCCCATAGCCAAATTGAAATTTTATCGCCCGGTGCGACCAGATAGTTGTCATTAAGGCCTGAGCTACGCTCTGATTCAAAACCACCAATAAATAAATTGGCTGCGAACGGAGGATTCTCCATAGGCGCTTGCGCAGGGAAAACGGTATCTATTGTCGGTTCGCCAGGCAAGTTCACACCATTGCGGGGTTGGGTTGAAAATTGACCCATGGTGTTCGCAGAATTACTAGCGCCAGGAAGCGTGCGCTGGGTTGATATACTTAGTGGTGAAACGGATTGACCCGCAAGGCCACTGCTTTGGCTTTGCTGTGCTCTTTCTCTAAGTTGTTGCAGTTGTTCTACACTTTGTGCACTGGCAGTGGTAGCGACAATGCTGAAAATTGAAGTTGTACACACCGCAAGCGTAAGCGTTTTTAGCGATTTTTTAATATCAATTAACTTCATTTACTTATTCACCTTGCACTGTTACAGAAGCCACTAGTGGCGCGATAACTCGCCATTGACCGTTTCGTTGACAGGTTGTCATCTTGCGCTGTGTATCGGAAGAGGCAGCTTCACCATCTTGTAAAGAAAAACGGATACACTTATTGCCAGTAGCAGATATGTAATGCTTGGACGCTTCATATTGGTGTCCGTTGAAGCGTATTAAAAATGATTCCTGAGTATCATGATAAACGTTGGCTTTTGGAATATTTATTGCAAGCTCTTTGTCCGGCGCAAGAGAATAAGCAAGAGATGAATGCACCAAAGGAATGTCAGCTTTAGTGGCAGTAGGAGTATTAGAGCACCCAGCTGCGCTTATCGCAGCCACGATAGGCAAAATTAGACGAGATAATTGTTTGAACATTAGCTTTCATATCCATATAGCAATTTCGCGCTAGGATAACATAAGTTTTAAAAAAAGCATGTTCGCTATCGCAGTTAACGCATTGTCTGAGCCTACTTCAAGACGCTGATATTCAGAACCAGTTCATATTAGAAATGTAACATGATGTTTCTTTCGCAATGCTAGGGTTAATAGTTGCAGTGAAAGTAACGGGAATAAATAGCGGTTGCACACGTTACACTACTATGGAAAAGGCACTGAACGTCCGAAATTGATGGCGACAGGACGCGCGATTAGCACTAGTTTTAGATGTATTTACAGATATTCTTGTAGGAAGCGCATTTTCGACACGTTTTAATACGTTATTTATGCATCAAGGGTGGTTACTTAGACAAATGTTTTATATTATATCGGGGTTTTCTATCCGCATACTCATAACAAAAAGCCCTCATCGCGCTGGAAGAAATGGAAGTTGTAAATAAATGGAAGCAACATTTAGTTTTTTGTCAAAATTTGCATGTGTACTGACAACAATAGTATCTGGTAGCGGAGCTTTTGTCGGTAACGCGAGGTTGTGTGTTTTATGCTAGCTTATTTGCAGTTTGTACCGCTTTTTACTGCATTTTTCGTCGCCCTTATTCTCTTGGTGGTCATGACGCCTTTAGCGCATCAATTTGGTTTGGTTGACCAGCCATCTGCAAGAAAGCGCCATGCCGGGATCGTTCCGCTTACTGGCGGCGTTGCCATTTTTATGGCTGTGCTTGTAGCCAGTGTTGCGACAGATGTGTGGATGAAAAACAATCCTCTGTTTTTCACCGCATCAGCATTTGTTGTCTTGCTTGGCATGTTGGATGACCGTTTTGACCTGAGTGCCAAAGGCCGCCTTATGTGCCAATTTGGCGTTGCAGCGATCATGGCATGGAGCGCGCAAAACTATATCACTTCTCTAGGTAACATTTTCGGCACCGGAGAGGTATTCCTAGATCTCGGTGGCTATTTCTTCACGATTATTTGCGTTGTTGGTGTAATTAACGCATTCAATATGATCGATGGGATTGATGGGCTAGCGGGAGGCATGAGCCTTGTTATTTTACTTACTGTCGCTGGTTTTCTGATCTCTACTGGCAACGGGGCTTCTATTATGGAGCCGCTTATTATTGTTGCGGCGATCGTTCCGTTTCTTGCGTTTAACCTGAGTTGGAAGGGGTTTAAAGGCAATAAGATATTTATGGGTGATGCGGGCAGCATGTTTGTCGGGCTAACTATAGTTTGGTTGCTTGTGGATCACACTCAGGGTGAAGCAGCGGCGTTTAGACCCATCACAGCAGTGTGGTTAGTGGGGCTACCATTAATGGACATGGCTGCGATTATGTATAGACGTGCTCGTAAAGGCCAATCAATGCTTAAACCTGACCGTCAGCATCTTCACAACATATTTATGCGTGCAGGACTAAGCAGCAGAAAGTCTCTTGTTGCTATTCTCGCTCTTGGGGCATGTTATTGTCTAATTGGTATATTGGGAGAGGTTTATCAAGTAGCGGAAGCGGTAATGTTTTGGGGATTTATCGGATTACTTGTCGTGTATAGCCTCGTTATCCAACATATCTGGAGTGTACTCCGTTTCGTAAAGCGATTAACTGCTTAGTTTAGGCAAAACATGGCAGGCTTAGCAAAATCTCTGTAACATGCCTAGAAATAGAAGCGCACAAGTAAGGCGCTTTTATTTTCCCTGTTACTTCTTACGCTGGTATAATTACTTGATAAATCAATTCTCTATTCTTCACAACAATAATAAAAAACAGCACGTCGAATCGATTATTGCGATGGCGGTTTATCAAGCTGATAATGCGAAGTGGCTAAGAGAAGCTATCGAAAGTATGACTAGGCAGTCATACACAGATTTTCTTTTTGTTATCGTCGCAGACGGTCCTGTACCTCAAAAAATAACCCGTGTTTTAGAAGACGTCGTCAGCAAAGATGACAGAATAATCATAGCGTCGAACAGCCTGAATGTGGGCCTAGCAAGCAGTATGAACTCAGTGGCTGAGTTCGGCATGCAGTTTAACCCTTCATTCTTTATCAGAATGGACGCGGATGATATTTCAGAGGAAAACCGACTTCTTCGTCAAATTACTTACCTTAAAAAGCATAGCAATATTTCAGTACTGGGATCAGCGTTAACGGAAATCAATGAAAGTGGGGTTAAGGTTGGGGCTAGAGTCATGCCTGCTTCACATCGACAAATCGTTCGTATATTGCCGAGAAGGTGTTCTTTAAACCATCCAACGGTGGTAATCCGCTACAATGTATTCAACGATGGGCATCGATATGACGGTGATTTATTAAACACACAAGATTATTTTTTCTGGATCACATTAGCCTCAAAAGGCTATATATTTAGAAATTTAAAAGACCGACTTTTAAAATTTAGAAGGGTTAACAATTTTTATAAACGTCGTGGCCTGAGTAAGTCGCTGAATGAGTTTAAAGCACGTTTGTATGCCATACGTAAACTAAGGCAACTTTCACCCTATAACTTCTTTTACGCATGTGGTGTTTTGACATTGAGGTTAATGCCAGGAAAAGTGGTTAAGCTTGCCTATAAACTTGATAGGCATTTGTTGGAAAGGTTTGGTAAACATTGAGTGTTGGTGTCGTTGTCATATTATTTAACCCGGATGTTGAGCACGTACGCGGTCTCATTAACGCATTTCGTGCGCCTGAGTGGAAAGTCGTACTAGTTGATAACTCTCCGAACCCTCATCAAGCGCTAACATCATCTGATATCTCTTACCTGCATTTTCCGTCAAATGTCGGCATTGCCCACGCTCAGAACGCTGGTTTGAACGCCGTTTTTAGTAAGGGAATCGAATACAGTTTTCTGCTCGATCAAGACAGTTTGTTTACATCCGATATTGCGCTTGAACTCATGGAGCAATTTCAAGAACTTGAACAACATACTTCAATCGCAGCCATTGGCCCCTCTATTTATTGTCAGTTTTCAAAGTGCGTTGATCAAGGCGTCCTGCAAAAGGGCAAGCCCGTATCCGAAAAGTTAAAAGCAGTAAAACAGATCATTGCGTCAGGTATGCTACTTTCAAGGCGAGCATTTGAGTTAGTGGGTGAGAAAGAAAGCGAACTCTTTATTGATGGGGTTGATCACGAATGGTGCTGGCGAGCCCGCGCTAAGGGAATGGTTATCTATCAATCTCTCAGTGCATGTATGCCCCACCGACAAGGCGACGATAGAGTGAAAGTCTGTGGTGTGACATTTAAGCAGGGCGCCCCCATTAGGCTTTACTACCAGTTTCGCAATGTTCTCATTTTAGCGCGTCGTCGTTACGTTCCTCTTTATTGGAAGCTTCGTCATGTTTGTGCAATACCCCTGAGATATCTTGTAAACAGATATTGCTTTGAGCACGGCAAAACGCGAGGTGCTTTTATGTGGGCAGGGCTTAAAGACGGTTTAAAACGAAAGACTGGCCCAATAGAGCATGCACTAATTTCAAAATGCAGTGTGAAAAAAAGCGACACTTGACGTGTAGTAAGGGAAAGACAGGCGATTAATGCTTTCACTATTTTGGTGCATTAGATATTATTTATCCCAAATTTTGTGCTTTTATCGGTGTTTTTTTACTGTTTTGCCCATTTTCAATACACAAACGCTCTAAAACGGTAATTGGAACATCGATTGCATTAGTCTTGCGAACACCAGTGAATATATCTCAGCTTAAGGAATAATAAACGACGGGAAGTCGACTTAGGCGTGTATTTAGGATTTTAAAAAAGGATATTAACTATGAGTCAGGTTAAAAAAGCGGTAATCCCTGTAGCGGGCCTGGGGACGAGAATGCTCCCGGCGACTAAGGCCATCCCAAAAGAGATGTTGCCAGTAGTCGATAAGCCATTGATTCAATATGTGGTGAGCGAGTGTGTTGCTGCAGGGTTAAAAGAAATAATCCTTGTTACGCACGCGAGTAAAAACAGTATTGAAAACCACTTTGATACTTCTTTTGAGCTAGAAGCTACGCTAGAAAAGCGTGTAAAGCGTCAGTTATTAGAAGAAGTTCAGTCAATTTGTCCAAAAGACGTAACTATTATGCACATTCGTCAGGGTGTTGCGAATGGTCTAGGTCATGCCGTACTTTGTGCTCGCCCCCTTATCGGTGACGCTCCTTTCGCTGTAGTGCTACCTGACGTTATCATCGACGATGCAGCAAGTAATCCTAAAAAAGATAACCTTGCAGATATGGTTGCTAAATTTAACACCAGCCGTGTAAGCCAAGTAATGGTTGAGCAGGTACCAGAAGAAGATATTTCTAAATTTGGTATTGCAGACTTAGACGGCGCTGCTATTGCGCCAGGAGAGTCAGCAAAGATTCATAAAATGGTTGAAAAGCCACCTCGTGACGAAGCGCCTTCTGACCTTGCGGTTGTAGGTAGATATGTTCTATCAGAGAAAATATGGGATCTGTTAGAATTTACTCCTCCTGGAGCAGGCGGTGAAGTTCAGCTTACTGATGCCATTGACGCACTGATGAAGTTAGAGCAGGTCGATGCGTATTACATGAAAGGCAAAAGCCACGATTGCGGAAGTAAGTTGGGCTACATGAAAGCGAATGTTGAATATGCATTGCGTCACCCAGCGTTAGGCGATGAATTTAAAGAATATCTAGCATCTATTATTAAATAAGCTAGAAAGACATTCTAAATAGCTTAAGACCTTAAAAAAAATGCGCCCTTACGGCGCATTTTTTGTGTGTGAAGCCAGTGTACTACTTACTTGCTTTAGCCAACCTATCTTACCTGTACATAGCTTTCTATTTTGCTAAGCATTTTTTCACCAATGCCTTTTACTTGAGTAAGCTGTGCGACTTCAAGAAACGGGCCCACCTCTTCTCGGTATTTAACAATGGCTTTCGCCTTAGACTGGCCCACGCCAGGTAACGTCACCAACTGTTCTACGGTTGCCGAGTTTAAATCAATAAGTTGTTGTTGGCCTGTAGTCTCACTAGTTTGGCTACTTTCGCTGGCGGCTGGCTTTGCGTTAACTGCTGGAGCTTGAATGGTTAATGCAGATAGCACGAGTAAACCTGAGATTAATTTTTTCATCATCTTTCCTTGTATATGTTGCTAAGCGCGCTCTAAATGCTAAAGGCGCAATATTCATGTAAATAGTATTTAAGTGGTGTACCAAAGCGCACTGACTTTTGTCGCCTAATTGCAAGCGGTACAGGCCTCTTTTAAAAATTGACTGTCACCTGTCAGTGAACAAGCTATAAAGCTCAGCACACTTCAACGTGTACGTAGGAAATGATAAATGTGAAAGAAAAAAGCGGTAGTCCAGTTTTAGTACAGTTTAAAGCAGGGACATGATTAATAGAGGTACAAAAAAACGGGCTAAAAAGCCCGTTTTGAAATAATTAAAAGGTGTAAGCTAAAGTGCTTATAGACGCTCTAGAAGCGCTTGAGTGAATTCAGTTGTACCTGCTTCACCACCAAGGTCGCGCGTAGTGCGGTCTCCAGACTCGATAACATCTTTTAATGCTGCGCGAATTTTCTCTGCTTTGTCACCCATGTTTAGGTATTCAAGCATTTGTGCTGCAGCCAAGATTACTGAGGTAGGGTTAGCTAGGTTCTTACCTGCGATGTCTGGTGCTGAGCCGTGAACCGCTTCAAAGATTGCACAGTCTTCACCGATGTTCGCGCCAGGCGCCATACCAAGACCACCTACAAGACCAGCACATAGGTCAGAAAGGATGTCACCGAAAAGGTTAGTCGTTACGATAACGTCAAACTGGTGCGGGTTCATAACAAGCTGCATACAGCAGTTATCAACGATCATCTCTGTTGATTCGATATCTGGATAACGCTCACCAACTTCACGGGCTACTTTAAGGAATAGACCTGATGTTGACTTAAGAATGTTTGCTTTGTGAACCGCTGTTACTTTCTTACGACCTTCGCGACGCGCTAGCTCGTAAGCAAACGTTACGATTTTTTCAGCGCCGTCACGGGTGATTTTACTCATTGCTTCGGCTTCGTTACCGTCTTCTGATACAACTTGGCCAAGACCAGAGTACATACCTTGCGTGTTTTCACGAACGGTGATGATATCGATATCTTCATAGCGAGCTTTTGTGCCTTTGAAAGACATCACAGGACGAAGGTTTGCGTACAGTTTGAACTGCTTGCGAAGACTAACGTTGATTGAAGTAAAGCCTTCGCCAACTGGAGTAGTTAAAGGACCCTTAAGCGCAACTTTGTTTTTTGCGATTAGGTCTAATGTTTCTTGAGGTAGAAGCTCGCCATGTTCTTCCAGTGCGACTAAGCCAGCATCGGCATAGTCATAGGCAAAGTCACAGCCAACCTTATCTAGAATTTTTGTGGTTGCATCGATAATGTCCGGGCCAATGCCGTCACCGCGAATGACTGTAATACGTTGCTGAGTCATGTGGAGGGATCCTCTGGTAATTCTGTTGTCAAAATCGTTAGGTTTATTCAATTCTTAGCTTGGCGCTTAACGTGCCAATTTCTGCCTGCTTACTTATTATAATGGAAAATGTAGGGAAAAAGGGTAAAGCACTGCAAAAGTTGCCGTATTTTATACGATAGCCGGCGCAAGTTATAGCCATTCGTAAAGATTAATTGGATAGCTTTACAAGATGTTTCTAAGCAGAAGGAGCTATAAAGCAAGCGGGCAGTATAAAAGAGGACTATTCGCGTCCAGTGCATTTAGCACGTCATCTCGTTTTATATTCAAAATATTTAGCAGAGTTTTAATACCGAGATGCTGAAGCAATGAATAAACATCCTGATTAAATAAGCACGCTTTGGCCAGCGCGAAACTTAATATTAATATAGTTTGCTCTTTTTGAAGTGACTTAGGGACGTCCGAACTCTCTTTACCACATTGGTGTATAACGGCACGCCACGTAGAACTTTGATGCCAACTTCCAGCAAGTTCAGAAGCGATAGATAGCCATGGAGTGTCTGACTTAACCTTGAATGCATTGTTAATGGACACGGTTTTGGTTAGGTCGACGGGTAGCGACTGAGATACCTTAAAACCTGGTAATGTGAAAAGAGGAGTACAAACAAAAGTCATTGTGAGAGCCGCAGACTGAGGCGTAAACTTCGAATCAGAGATTTGTGCAAAGTAGCTTGCAAACGAGCATGCAAGTAGGGTCAGTTGCTTACACATTCCCATAAGAGGAAATTGATTTTGCGTTAACCGCTCTAGCAGGGCGAACTGAATAAGCATATCGCCTACGCGTTCAATACCGTAGGTTAACACGGCTTGCTTTATATTTTTGACAGGCAGCTGAAGCCTATTGTCCTGACTTGCAGTGTGCATTAAAAAGTGATTGAAAGTTGGTACTTTTTCAATTTTTTCGCAAAGCTGCTCAATATCTACATCGCGCTTCTGCAACTCATCAATAATAGTAATAAGTGCTTTTGGCGGATGCTGTATAGCGAATGTAGAAGGCAAAAACGGCGTACCGCCATGATTCACTCTAGCACTGGCGGTATCTGTGTATAGGGCTACAAAGTGTTCAAACGGCATTGTCAGAGAAGCAGGGGAGCGAATAGAAGACAAGGGAAGCCACTTTCCGTCTTCATCGTCCTTACTAAGCATAAATACGTAGCCGTGATTTTGCTGAATATCAACGAGTGCACCAGGGACGCCATTAGCGTAAACCTTGGCACCTGGCAGCACACTCTCAAATAAAGTAATAAGTGGAGCAATCTGATGGCGGTGGTGTGCAGGAAATCGAGACGCGATTTGGGTGAAAACCGTTTGGTAATCTGCCTTTTTTGCTCTTGTAGCAAAGACGCCAGCCAGTAAGCATAGCCTTTGAACAACATTAAGGCGGATGTCTACAAGGTAATTGATTTGCTTGTCTGATTGAAACGCTTTTTGCAGCTTAATAATATCTACCCAAATCGATAGATTGTGTTTACGTAAAAAACGTATGACGCTTGCTGTTTGTTCGCGCGGTGAATCATCATTTGATAACGAAAGGGTAGCGAGCAACGATGCAAGCACGTGCTGTAAATAGTGGTCATTCAATCGACATAATTTGCCAAAGAGTGCCAGCAGTAAAAGGTGTTGCGTTTCTTTAGGCAGATCGTTGTCAATGTGCAGGGTGGCCGCAGCAAGCGCTGGATTCGCGTTAACTAAGGTTAATATTCGTTTGGCGTTTTTTAACCAATGATTTATACGCTGTTCGACAGAAAGTTCGGCATTGCCTAAATGAACAAGGCGCTTAAGCGTGGAAATGATGTCGCTCACTCCCCATCCTTCTAACTTTTTTGGTAACTGGAGTAAGCCCCTTCACCCCATGCAATAAGTTTGTCGTTTTCAAAAAGTAACGGTGTACATTCATCTTGCGTGGTTAAGCCGTCAGCGCGCACATGTTGTGTCCTGAAAAACATAACCTGTATCGCCGTTGCTCCTTGTCGCTTAGCTTCTGTAATGTCAGGTGAGCCTAACAAAGCCAAAACCTCTTCTCTTGTACTGCCCAACTTCAACTTGGTAATTTGCACACGGTTATATTCTTCACGGTCTTTCCAATCCATATTTTCTGGCTTATCGGGATAGAACGCGATAACCATAAAAACAAACACCGCATAAAGGGCGATGCCAGCTAAAATTAGACGAATAACCTTGGTATTCATGACCGTTACTTCTCGTTTTTCTTTACTTTAATGTTAGTGTTAATCACGAGTGGGACGCATTTCCATCACGTTGAGAGAAAGCTTGATGCTTTAATGCGTAAAACAATACTCTTTAGTAGTGTAACGCAAAACGTCTGCCAAGCATAAGTAGTAAACGTAAGCAAATGCGTCTTATCACGGTTATCGGTTGTTCATTACCTTATTTTTCATTCTTCACAACGTAACACGGTTCATATGCCGTCCCCGGGAGCTTCATTCGGTGCTGTTTTACAAAGGATTCTAGCAGCGTATCGACTTTTTCCATCAGTGCACTGTCACCAGTAAGTTCAAACGGACCATGTTTTTTAATTTGGGCAATACCCTCTGCTTTAACGTTTCCTGCGACAATACCCGAAAACGCTTTTCGCAAATTAGCGGCAAGGTCACTTTTGCTTTGATCCAAATGAAGCTGAAGTGCAGCCATGCTTTCATGAGTTGGAATGAAGGGTTGTTGAAAATCTTGCTCTATCTTTAACGACCAGTTGAAGCTAAAAGCGTCACCCATGGCACCTCTAAACTGCTTCACTTTTTCAAGCTGCTTCTTCATAGTGCGGGCAACTTCTTCCGGGTCGTTCACAATGATTTGATATTTTGATTGCGCTTGTGAACCAAGCGTTGCACCGACAAAGGCGTCAATAGCCTCGAAATACTCTTCGCTACCAGCAGGGCCAGTCAATATAAAAGGGAAGGGCTGCTGTGCATTTCGTTCATTCATTAAGATGCCAAGCAGGTAAAGCAGTTCTTCTGCTGTACCAACACCTCCTGGGAACACGACGATACCATGGCCCAATCTAACGAACGCTTCTAGGCGTTTTTCGATATCCGGCATGATAATGAGCTCGTTTACTATGGCATTCGGTGGCTCAGCAGCAATGATACTCGGCTCTGATATACCAATGTAACGCCCTGTTTTATGGCGCTGCTTAGCATGACCAATAGTAGCGCCTTTCATCGGGCCTTTCATTGCACCAGGGCCGCATCCGGTACAAATATTCATATCACGTAAGCCAAGTTGATAGCCTACTTCTTTAGTGTATTTATACTCAACCTGATTTATAGAGTGGCCACCCCAGCAAACAATAGTGTTTACGCCGTCGTTACCCTCAAGTGCTTTGGCATGGCGTAGCATGTCAAAAACCATATCGGTAATGTCGTTACCTTCCGCTGGAGCGGTTTGGTGAAGAAATGCATACTTATTACCCATGTACAGCAAGTCGCGCAGTACAGCGAAAAGATGTTCGTGTACACCACGTACGAGTTGCTCATCTACGAACGCTACCTCGGGCGGATTGACGAGCTCAATTTTTACGCCTCGTTCACGACGTATGAGCTTAATTTCAAAATTCTCATAGGGGGCGAATAAGGCTTCGAAATTGTCTTCATCAACGCCGCTGTTCAATACAGCAAGGCAGCAGTTTCTGAACATAGCGAAAAGCTCGCTATTAGTGGCATCTTGAAGGCGAGAAACTTCTACTTGCGACAGTTGGCTCATCCAGCCAACAGGGTTAAGCTGCACTTTCTTCATACTTTACTTCCTATAAGTCAGTGCTTAAATCAGTGACTACGAGATTGCGGCCGTTACGTTTCGCTTTATAAAGGTATTCATCGGCGCGCTCGAAAACCGTTTCTGTAGTATCATTTTCACCGAAACAGGTTGCGCCGAAAGAAGCGGTAATTTTTACTTTTTCTTGCTTAAATTTGAACGGCATAGCAGCGAGCTTTGTTCTAACTTCATTAAGCTTTTTATCAATATCTGCCATCTGCGTGTTAGGCAGCAGCATAACGAACTCTTCTCCCCCCCATCTGGCAACAAAATCATTTTCTGACAGGCTTTGTTTCAGAAACTTGCTCACCACTTGCAGAGTTTTGTCTCCTGCAGCGTGACCAAATCTATCGTTGATCGATTTAAAATGATCAATATCAACAACGGCAACTGCCAGAGTATCCCCACTAGATTTAAAGTGAGCATACGCTGCGTCTAATTTTTCGTTATATGCTTGTCTATTAGGAAGGCGTGTTAGCGGATCGGTTCGACTCTGCATTGCTTGCTCGGCGAGCTTCTTTTTATAAACGCTGGTTTGTTGCTGAAGCGTATCTATGCGCGACTGCATTGAAGACAGCAATGCCATTAGCGCTTCTTGGCCTTGCTGATCGTTGCTTTGCTGCTCGCTTAAGGTGCTTACAAGCTTTTCAACGCGAAACTGGGTCTGCTCTTTAAGGGCTTCTAAGGAGCTGCTTTCTGAAACAGCTTCTTCTATGTGGCTAATCTCACGCTTAAGCTGTTCATTGCCCGCTTGGCGTTGCTCGAATTGGGCTTGACTCCCCTGAATGGTATTGTTTACATCGTCGCTTACTTCACCTAGCGAACGGTGTAGGCTCTGAATGACTTTCCCTGTCAGGCTAGCCTCTGACATGGCGTCTTGCACAATCATCCGCAAAATTACAACGCAGCTTTTCAGTAACTGGTCTTCATCCATGCCGTCATCGAGACGTTGCTTTATGTCATTGAGCTGAGGGTCATTCGGTTTTTTCTGCGCGTACGAAGTAATCAAATGATTAAGTTCAACTAATATAGAGCGGTAGTGAGGATTGTCATCTTTTAGCGAACGAGTGGTCGAATTTTCTTGCTTGTTTGATGGCGCTTCAACCGACCCGGTTGGTTCGAGGCCTACCATTTTTTTGTTAAGTGCAATGCGGTGAAGGGCAATCGCTTTTGCGTATAGTTTATAAATACTAAATATATCGCCCACAGGCTGATTTAACTTAATCAACTCTTGTGTTGTCAGCCCTTTCAGCTCACTGTCTTGAAAAACAATTTTCTGCAGCTGTTTCATCGCATCTTCTAGCGAAGATACAGTATCAACGCTGTATTTTCTCAGAGTTATTTCTTGGTGCTGTAGAGATTTATTAAGCTTTTCAATACTGACCGCCGCTAGGCTGAAATTTGGTGTGCCAGACAGATGGCCACGCAATACCTTGAGTTCAGTATCTATTTTATCGGAGAAGCCCTCGTAAAATGCTGAGAGCTTCACAATAAACTGGCAAAGAAGCGCATTATTTTGTTTTAAAGTTTGTAGTTGTTTTGCTTCCATAATCTCGTCTTAGTTCTAATTCACTGTTACCGCCGCGGCTGTGTTAGCTTTAGGGGTGTACTTCACCGTAATATTACTGACGTGCTTGACGATGATTGGCATAAGGCGCTTCATAATTCGAGCGGAAGGGGTTGATGTCTAAACCGCCTCTTCGTGTATAACGAGCGCATACCGTTAACTTATCTGGCTGACAATGTTGCATGATGTCGTTGTAGATGCGCTCAACACACTGCTCATGAAACTCATTGTGTTGCCTAAAGCTAATCAGATATTTCAAAAGCCCTTCATGTTCAATAGCTTTTCCTTCATACCTAATTTGAATACTAGCCCAATCTGGCTGACTTGTGATTAAACAATTAGATTTAAGTAAGTGGGAAATAAGCGTCTCTTTTACTTCTGCACCACTCTTAGCCAGAGCTAAAAACTGGGTGTTGGGGGAGTATTGTTCGATTTCTACATCAAGACTATCTAACAATGTCCCTTCAAATTCTTTAAATTGCAAAGAGGTAAACTGCTCGGGAAGAATTAGCTTTACCTCAACAGGCTCGCCTGCACATGCTGATAAATCAGCCTGTAGCACCTGTCGTACGTCCTCTGCCGAGGCAAACTTTGTCTGATTGAAGCTATTTAAATAGAGCTTAAATGATTTTGATTCAATTAAGTTTTCTGAGGTGATAGGGACATGGCATTCTAAAATAGCAACATTGGGCTTACCTTTTAAATTAAGCCAAGAAAGTTCGTATCCAGTCCAGGTATCTATACCGTCGAAAGGTAGACTAGAGTTAGCGAGATCCAATGTGTCGCGGCTTAAACTGCGCGGGACGCCTTGCAACAAGCCGGGGTTATATTCAAATTCGTAGTCAACCTGTTTACCCAAAGAGAGGTCATCAGGTGCAGTGATAGTAATTTTTTGAGGTGAATTGTCAGTCGACATGTGAACCTTTTATCCATCTACGTGGGGTTTGAATAAGAGAACTGCAGTGGCGAACTAATGTCGTGCAGTATAGTCGAAACAACCCCAGTATTGACTTAACTGTTTAGTTGTATAGTGTACCCCAAAAATACGCAGGTAACGTCATAATGGCTCTAACAATTTCCGCACAATTAGATAAATTTGTATCATCTTATGTCGAACACACCAAGGGAGAAGGGTTAAAGATCGCATATGATAGCGAGTGGCCCTCGCCGTGCTATGAAAAGACGGCGCAAGATGGGGAGTTTGTTAGATGGACACCAACACTGCAGTCGCCCCCGCAGTCTTTCAATAACGTTGAAGAGGCGCTATCCCTAAAGCTAAATCCAGAATACTGTGAATACTTCACTCGTTACTACAGCGATAATTTAAGGGCTGCCGCCCCTCAAGGTCGCTGCGAACTTCTACAAGTTTTCAATAGCGAAGACTTTGAGCGACTACAACAGAACTTGATTGGCCATTTGCTAATGAAGCAGAGGCTGGGGCAAGAGCCAACGTTGTTCTTTGGGTTGACTGATGAAGAAGATTTTATCTTAACGGTTGTCAATGAAAGCGGTGAAGTTGCACTCGAGCAGGTAGGTAAAGAGCCTTCTCAAATTCTTGCTCCGTCTCTTGCGGCATTTTTGGAGCAACTTACGCCCACTATGTAAGCTGTTTATTTAATTACATTGTCTGGCAGGCATAAAGTAGCCTGCCGGCAAAAGTCATTACTACTTTGCGCTAATTACCTCATTTAGCACACGTTTTAGTTCTGCCACTTCTTTTTCTAACGTCTCTACTCGTGCTTGCAGACTACTAACTTGCCCCGCGCTATTAGTTGAATTTTGTTGCGAGTCTTCTTTTTCGCTTGGGACATCTAATTTAGGTTTATGCGCGTTAAATCGCTTAATTGCCTCAATGGCTTCGGTTACCGATACTTTAAAAGGAGCCCTAGCACGTAAAATCCCCACCGACGGTGTTTTACCTTCTTTATGCATTTGAAGGCATAAAATATGGAGCTGCTGTAAATTAGAATTACTCATAATTCGAAAATGATTCAATGTCGTCAAAGTTAGCAGTGTAGCTTGTGTGTATAGTCAATTTCACTAATAAGTTACTTATCTCACTACTTTTTTTAAGAGTCCAATACTGGTGAAACTATAATTTGTATAAATATCAGTATCTTATATTTTGGCCTTATTCTTGTTTATTCAGTCCTAAATTACGTTATCACTTGTGCATACAGTGGTTACTTTTCTCGCGTATTTGTCTATTCAGTGTCGGTTCACAAAGTAGACGTAGTATCAAATAAAAACAACACACACAATTTAAGGAATACACATGAAAACGGTTCTTCTTTCTTTAGCTTTAGCATCTTCAGTTTTACTTTCAGGCTGTGTGGTATCTGTAGGTGGAGGGTCAGATAGTCACTATGGTGCCGATTGGGAAGATAGAGAGTTTAATAATCGCAAACACATTGCGAATCTTGAGACAGGGACAAGCTACGAAACTGTGCTGAGAAAAATGGGTGTTGCTGACTTTAACGAATTGTTCGAAAAGCAAGACGGCACTTATCGCGTGCTTTACTACCGTACTCAAAAAACAATGGGCGACGGTATAACTACAAAAGACGAGTGCACCCCATTAGTTTTCAGAAACGGCAATTTGGTAGGTTGGGGTGACAGCGCCTATAGCTTGATGCACTAAACACGCTTCAATTTTAGTGACTAAATATAAAAGCAGAATTTATCTTTACTTTTAAATGTTAATAAAAAGTTAACATGCGAGGGGTTTTCGAGTAGGCTAAAGTTTGAACAGCTTGTGAGGTGGATGGCGCAATGTTAAATGCGGCCGCATTTTTATCCACCTTGCCCATCTTATTTGAATGGGTATTTGCAACTAACAACTTTGCGTACAAGGAGCCCCTGATGAATACCGATGCGATTAATAACGCAATAGCCCCCTTGCAAGATACGGTTAAAGCCATCTACTTATCTGTTGATGACCTGAAAGTTGCTGCCTCCATTCTTTACAATGCATACGTAGACGACCCCCTTTTCATCGACATTTTTCAAGCAGAGAAAGAAGGCTATGAAAGCCGCCTTCGTTCCGCTATTCGCGAAGAACTCAACGCATTCTGGGTTGCAGAACAACCCATGATAGGTCTGTTTGATGACGACAGGCTTATCGCTGTGGCGTGTTTAACCGCACCCGATGCGGCATTTGGTTCAGGACGTTACTGGCATTGGAGATTGCGAATGCTTTTGACGGCCGGATTATTTGGTACTAAGCAAATGTTGGAAAAAGAAGAAAAAGTACGCGCCTTAGTACCCGCCGACAATTTCCATATGTTGAGCTTTATCGCAGTACATCCTGATTATCAGCACCATGGTCTTGGACATATTTTATTAGGTGCAATTGACAGCGTTGTAGAAGAAGACGCCAAAAGCGAAGGCATTGCGGTTTTTGTCACCGTGCCTTCCCATCGTCACTTCTTTAACGACGACAATTATCAAATCGTTAGTCAACTTCATTTGTCACATATAGACGGCGATATAATGTTTAGGAAAAAACAAAACTAGTATATTGCCAGGACACCTAAACTGAGGTTCTAAAAAGGGTTCTAATTTAATGCGTTCAGAATTGAACGCATTAAACAAAACACTGTTTACCTTTCGGACAGCACGTAATCGCGGTACTCGTGACTTTTCGGAGTTACAATTCTCGCCGGTAAAGGGCCGGTATAACTCGATTTCATAAATCTTTGTATATTATCGATATCCGCTAACGAGCCGTTGATTCGATCGATAACTTTTTGAGTGACTAAAATGACACCTTCTCGGGTAACTGTGAAGCCCTGTTGTTTTGCAATAGCGGTATCTGCAATTACGAAGTTAGGCGGGATGTTTACCCCTTTATCGACAATCACATTAGCTAATCTGGCTTCACTGCCTACATTTACCTCGGGTAGCAACACGCTTTTATCAATTATTGACCCTGTGCCAATACTAACATTTGATGACAAAACTGACTGACTCACAGAGCAACTGTTTAACTTACAGCCTGAACCCACCAATACTTGTTTAAGTTCACAGCAGGCCGAGTGGCTACCATTAGTAATTTCGGTGGGCGCCCGTGAAAAAGAGCTTCCCCAAATAGGCCACGTGGGATCGGATAGGTTTAATAAACTCGAGTTATTCAGCAAGTCCATGTGAGCTTGCCAATAGCTGTCCAAGGTGCCCACATCTCGCCAATAGGGAATTTGCGCACCATTGGGGCTACGAAAGCGATGAGCGAAAACTCGATGCTGAGCAATAATTGAAGGGATGACGTCTTTGCCAAAATCATGCTCAGAATTAAGCGAGCCAGCATCTTCGGTGAGTAATTTGAACAATACATCAGCGTTAACTACATAATTACCCATGGAAGCCAAACAATAGTCAGGAGCATCGACCAGTGCATGGGGAACGCGGGGCTTCTCATCAAAGGCGGTAATTTGACTATTGCAATCAACCTTTAACACCCCCAACTGATTCGCGGCTAACTCAGTAGGCACCTCGATGCATGACACTGTCATTTCAGCATTACTCTTCACATGGGTAGTTAATAGTTTACGGTAGTCCATGTTATAGACATGATCTCCTGAAAGAATCAAAACGTATTTCGGAGCCACCGACTTAATATAACCCATGTTCTGATAGCACGCGTCTGCCGTTCCCTGATACCAGCTTTCAGACCGTTGTTGTGATGCCGCTAAAATATCCAATCGACCGCCAAAGCTGTTGTTCAACGGGCTCCAATGCTGCATCAAATGGCGAATTAAACACTGTGACTTATACTGAGTCAGCACGGCAATTTGCTTTAGGCCTGAATTAACACAGTTCGACAGTGGAAAATCTATAATACGACAGTGGCTCCCAAACTCTAATACAGGCTTAGCGCGCATTTTGGTTAATTCTTTCAACCTTGAGCCCTGGCCACCGGCCAAGACTAAAACTAAGGTATCTTTCATTATCTGGTAAATATCTGTTTCAGCATTCATATCAGGCTCCGAATTCAGCCGTCCCTGGCGCTATTTGTATCTAGTCTGTTATCTCAATCTTACGCTGTAATTCCTGTGCTTTAGCCGATTTAGGAAGAAGTATCTTGAGTACTCCTTTCTTAAAATTTGCGTTAATGGCATCTTGCTCTACGCTCACAGGTAACCTGAAACTACGCTGAAAACTGCCGTAACTACGTTCCATCACGTGTATGTTGTCTTCTTTATCTTCATCGCTTTCATACTTCTTCTCCCCGCTTATAGTGAGAATGTCGTCTGACAGCGATAGTTTTATGTCCTTACTCTCTAACCCCGGTAATTCCGCAGTCAATTCATAGCTTTTTTTACGCTCAACAATATCGACCTTGGGCGTAACGAAATCTAGTTTGGTGTCTATAAGACCGGAGGACTCTTTTGAAAAGGGAAAATGACTAGAAAAATCTTGAAAGAAGTTATCAAGGGCCTTTTGTCCAAAGAAGCTAGACAAGAAGCTGTTTGATTTACTGTCACTGGAACGATTAGTTATGGGTAAATTACTCATAATAAGTCTCCTATCGCAATAATAAGTAGATTATGGTGAGCCGAACTACCTAAGCTTTGACTTATCAGCTGCTAATAGTTAACAAGATTTAATCGCTAATGATATTGATCCCAGTCAATATAAGAATAGTTTATTTTTTAATCGATAGTGGAAAAGGTATTGCAAATTTTCACCGCGCTTTAGACAAGCGTAAACGGAGCACGATTAGATATTCGCTCTTATATGCTTATAACTAATATGTCGTCTGCATTGCTATGCCATTGAGGAAAAGTACCGTCCATTAAACTTGTAGTCACAAGCTTAGCTTTCAAAGTAACATCAAGATGTAGGTAAACTTTGTTAACGCTTTCTTGGTTGTCCTCTCGTTTCCTAGCATATTTACAAAAATGCATTTTTGCCTCATTCGCTTGTAAGACATTTCCTACAAACGCTGTGAGTGATCTTACCTAAATTCTGAAAGAATAAATTATACTAAAGTATAAAGTCTTTGATTCTATTGGATATTTTCAAAAGTAGTCGAAAGTCGTACAAAAAACTTTCTTAAATCCCTGTAATTCAATATGGCGGTAATAATTGGAAGGGATACTATGAACATGTCACAAGGAAACACGACGAGTCACGGATTGAGTAAGGAATCATCAACGGAATAAGTTAGGACAACTTAAGGATGAGACTCCCACAAGGCAGTGGGGAAAGGGAAAGGAAGGCAGATAGGACACTGCATTAACAGGATGTTAGAAACGGATTTTAAAGGATATAAAGGGATTCAGGGACGTAAAATGTGAAAGGACTTCGCATACAGGATGTAGCAGGGAAAAATGGACGAGAGCTAGCAAGGAGCTAGAGGCAAGGAGCCAACGGCAGGAGAGCCATCAAGGAATTTCTAGTTTGCATGGACGAGCAAACCAAGGATGAAAGAAGGACATGCTAAAGGATTAGCAAAGCTGTAGCAGGATGTGCAGCGAAAAATGGAACGAAGGAAGGGATCGTCAGCGGAGCCTGACAAGGACAGCCTCAGGATGAGGAACGCTGCATGTAGGATGTGCAGTAATTTAGGAAAAAAGGAAAGGGACCTACGCATGGAAGTGTAGCTCGCACAGGAAGGCGCGAGAGTAGATGGAAAGGGGCGTATACGGATTTTAATCGGGAAGATTTTAGTCGCAAAGGATCGCGGAGAAGGATACTCAAAATTCCAGGAAAAAGGGGAGCCGTCAGGTTCCCCTTTTTTTTTGCATTTTATGGGTGGTCTAAAAGCCTTTGGGCCTCAGGATATACTAGCTCATACCCTATGGGGCGGTACTTCTGTTCGCATAACCCTTACACCTATCAATTCAACTTCGCCGGTATATCGGTCCTCGCCATTACTTGAAAACTCAAAATTGAATAAGCTGTGCCAGTCTGGCTTACCATTTTTGAATGAAAATCGTGTTTTTGCTCTCGCCACACTCAACAACTGTAAGTTGTGCTTATCGCAGTATTGCTTTAGGTACGTATTTGTTTGCTCAGAAATGGCTCTAATGCGCCAAAACTGATAGCCAGTAAATCCAATAACCAACCACACCACCAACTCAAGTAACGTCATTTACTTTCTCGCTTGTGCAAACAATTGTTGAAATGCGTTGCCGAGAACCTGTGAGTTCGAGTTTGAATGCAATAGGGTTAGCACTTGTCTGCGTAATTTCGGGATTTGCACTAAATCCGAAAAGAACCCTGCGAACAAAGCACCTCGATGACCCTCTTTTTCGTCCACTTTTGCCGCCTGTTCTAGAAACGCACTAAGCAGTAGTGGCTCCATTTGCTCGAAATGACGAGCTGCAATAACGCTCAGAATATCAAGTCTCTGCGACTTTTCGCTTTTTAATAGTTCGAGTAGTTTGTTGTTAATGGTCGGATTAAAGGTACCCTCTGACGTGCCTCTTAACGCCGCTAAATTGATGTCACTACTTTTATCTATCTCAACCAAGTACGCCGCTAATAAATTTTCAGGCAGAGAAACGCTTTCACTCATTTCCATTAGGGTGTTAAGGAAAACGTCCGAGTAAAGTGACGTGTTGGTTTTAATCGCCAGCGCTAGTACATCTTGTTTGGGGTGATGGCTTAGGCTATGTACAAAGTCTGCCACGCTCTGCATGGATATTTGCTGCCAATCGACAAGTTGCGGGGCTTGAATGTAGGCCTCAACTTTTTGCGCCTCTTCACTTAAAGGTTGGTTTAGGGTGCGTTTAACTAGTGCGTTAAATTGAGCAAGTTGCGATTGATTGGGAACAAACGAATAAGGATTGTCAGGCAGTGTTTGTGCTTTTTCAGTATCTTCAGCGACAGACTGACCTAGTGCATCAACAATAATCTCTAGAAAATGATTCCTTGCAGCGGCAACCACTAAGCCTTGCTCATCAAGCGGCAGTTTCACAAACCAAATATAGTGTTGCGTAGAAGCATTTTTATTCCAAAAGACGATGCCGAACCACGCATGCTGCTGACGAGGGTAGGGCGCGTAAGCACTGCCGTTTTCTATTTCTAGAAAAGTCTGACTATCTGTGCGTTCAAGGCGACGACCTAAATCAAAAACCTGGTATTCAGTGCCTGCATGTAACAAAAACTCGCTGATAGAATTAATACTGTTAGCGCTCATAACTCGTTCCAAAATACTGCTTTAATCAAAATTTGTCAGTGGGCAAATCTATCTGTGGGGACTTCTATGAGTGACCGCCAACAAATACGATTAATGGTATCACAGCAGAAGAAATTCAACGATAAGACACGCAGACTTATGTTGACCTTTAGCCCCTGCTATACTGCGCGCTTCGAAAGTAAAGCGTTTTTGAATTGCGGAGAGGATGTGATTAAAACGAATAGCACTCATCACATAGCATTAACTAAAGCATTGATACAATTAGAAACAGACATGTGTCAAGATGGTATTTGGCCAAATGAAGAGCCTGCGGAACAAGACCTAAAAAATGCTATGGAAAGTGCGGTTCCTTTTGCGGTCGATTGTTTAGCGTTTGAGAGTTGGTTGGCTTTTATTTTTATTCCCAAAATGCGCGTCTTGTTGACGCATGAACAACCTCTTCCCCCTATGCAAATTACGCCTGCAGCGCAAATATACCTATCATCGGCGAATCAGCGTACCCTGTCTCAGCTACAAAGAATTGATAACATTGCCAATGGAGACATTGGGTGAGCAAATACAACGCACTATGAAGAACGATTTAAAAGGCCAATTAACTGTGCATTCAGATGAGCAAATAGTAGGAAAGGCAAGCGCTGGAGAGGACGGTCGTGTTAACGCTCTTCATTTACCTGTGTTGTACCAAGATGAACACATTATTGCGATTGAGAAGCCGCCAGGCCTATTAGTACATAGAAGCCCGATAGATAGACACGAAACTGTGTTTGCGGTGCAGACACTTAGAGATCAAATAGGACAGCACGTATACCCAGCTCACCGATTAGACCGACCCACATCAGGTGTGCTGGTGTTTAGCTTTAGCTCAGAAATTGCAGCAAAGCTTGGGCAGCAGATGATGGACAAGCAGGTAGTAAAAACGTATCACGCTATAGTTCGCGGTTTTGTGCATCACACCGGATATATCGATTACGCCCTAAAATACCGCTACGACAAAATTGCAGACAAGCATAAGCGCCCGCAGCAGCCGCCACAACCTGCATCAACTATGTATCAGTCAGTAGCAAAATTTGAAGTGCCTGAGCCTGTGGGCAAATACCAAAGTGCACGATATTCGCTAGTGAAGCTTTCACCTAGTACCGGGCGCAAACATCAACTTCGTAGACACATGGTACACATTCGTCATCCCATTATTGGTGACACGACCCACGGCGATGGCAAACAAAACAAATTCGCCAAGCAGCACTTTAATTTTAACAATTTGGCCCTAAGTTGTACTCACATGGGCTTTTCTCATCCTGTCACTGGAAAGTGGGTATCAATTAATTCACAGATGCACAGTGAAATGCGACTATGGCTCGAAAAATTAGCGCCGTTTTGCGTTTAGGTTGATAAAATAGTAAGAATTTCCGCCTGTCAACAAAGGCGACGATCATTGGTTTAAGAGGTAAAAATGGCAACATTGAAAATTATTGCGGGTACAGTTTACGGCAACGCGCAACACGTAGCTGAGCAGGTGGAAGAGAACTTAGCTGAACAGGGCGTGGATTGCTCACTAGAAAGCGACCCGTCGGTGGCAGATTTCACTGATGCTGATGCACTTTTGATCATCACCTCTACAACAGGACAGGGCGATGTACCACCAAACCTTGAGTTTGTGTTTTCAGATTTGAAAGACGAATCGCCTATGTTAACTGGCAAGCCATTCGCGGTAGCAGCGCTAGGCGATAGCAGCTATGGCGATAGTTTCTGTGGAGCTGGTAAACAGTTTCATGCGTTACTGACCGAACTACAAGGTAACGCAGTTGCCGATATGTTAGAAGTTGACGCAATTGAAACTCTAGAGCCAGAAAAAGACGTTGTAGAGTGGGTTAACACCATTAAAGATAAACTGTTGGCTTAAGTCTTAGAAATATTCTGATTACGAAAAGAAAGAGGCGCATAAGCGCCTCTTTTAATTTGTGAGTCTTTTAGCATGTGGCTCGGCCAATTGAAATTAACCCGAGCCGTAAGTGATAAGACAGAAATACTGCTTATTCTACGCCGCGAAGTAGTGCGTTGATACCTACTTTCGCGCGGGTTTTCGCATCTACTTTCTTCACGATGATAGCGGCGTAAAGGCTGTATTTGCCATCGGCGCTTGGCAAGTTACCCGCGACTACTACTGAACCTGCTGGTACACGGCCGTAATGAATTTCACCGGTTTCACGGTCATAAATACGAGTGCTCTGACCGATGTAGACGCCCATTGAAATAACAGAGCCTTCTTCAACAATCACACCTTCTACAATTTCAGAACGGGCGCCGATAAAGCAGTTGTCTTCAATAATGGTAGGGTTTGCTTGAAGCGGTTCTAATACGCCACCAATGCCCACGCCACCTGAAAGGTGAACATTCTTACCAATTTGCGCACACGAGCCTACCGTTGCCCACGTATCAACCATGGTGCCTTCGTCAACAAATGCACCAATGTTTACATAAGAAGGCATAACAACCGCGTTCTTACCTACGAAAGTACCCGTACGTACCGCGGCAGGTGGAACAATACGTGCGCCATCTGCTGCAAACTGCTCAGCAGTATAGTTAGTGTACTTAAGCGGTACTTTGTCATAAAACTTACTTTCAGCGCCTTCAATCACATCATTGTTGTGAAGACGGAAGAAAAGTAGAACAGCTTTTTTAAGCCATTGATGTACTACCCATTCGCCAGCTATCTTTTCTGCAACGCGTGCTTTACCTGTGTTTAGAAGTTCAATAGCTTGTGCTACTGCATCTCTTACTTCATCAGGTGCAGATGAAGGGCTAATGCTATCGCGATTTTCGAAGGCGTCTTCAATAATGGCTTTCAATTCATTCATGGTATTGTGATATCTTCAAGTTGATCGAGTTTAAACAGGATCCGCTTTTTAAGGTTCACCTGCTGTTCTTGGGTTAATGCTTTGCCAGCCTCATTGCTGACGATAAAAATATCTTCGGCCCGCTCGCCAATAGTGGCAATTTTCGCAAGCTTAAGCGTCATATTAGTATCAACGAATGCGTGACCAATTTTAGCTAAAATGCCTGGTGCGTCTAGGGCTTCTAACTCAATAAGTGTGGCTTCATCGTTGATATTGAAAAAACGAACCTTGGTAGGCACGTCTAGTTGTTTCATTTGTCGAGGCAACTTGCGCTTATTCTCGTGCGAGCGACCCGGCTTTTCAAGTTGGGCAGTAATGGCATTTTCAATAGACGTAATGCGAGACTCAGAGCTTATACGACTACCGTCATTTTCCAGAATTAGCATGCTATCAAACACATAGCCGTCTCTGGTTACGGTAACGTGTGCGTCGTGAATCGAACAATTGCGACTGTCCAGCACTGAAGCGACCTGCGCAAACAACGCTTTTCTATCTTTACCGTAAACAAATACCTCTGTGCCACCTTTTGCACTGTTATCATTTGCCTTAACTAAAAGGCCATTGTGCTCTGGCGTAAGCCATTCATTCTGAGCTTTGATAATTTCATCAGTATGCCATGCAATTTGCGTGGGCTTAAACCGAACAAAATAGTCGTCGTCAAGGCGGGCCCACAGCGCGTCTATGGCAACGGGGTCAATGGCACGCTCTTGTAATATCTGTCTCGCCTGATGTTTGTGAGTGGTTACTCGCTCGTTAAGCGTCACTTGGCATTGAAGACCGTTGTCCAACGCCTTTTGCGTCATCAAATATAATTCGCGAAGCAAAGACGCTTTCCAATCGTTCCAAAGGTTGTCATTGGTGGCGCGAATATCGGCAAGGGTCAACGTATAGAGCAAGTTGAGGTGGTTATGACTTCTAACCGCACCCGCAAACTCGCTTATAACGTCAGGGTCATAAATATCGCGGCGTTGGGCCACGACTGACATCAATAAGTGATTTTCCACAAGCCAAGCTATCATTTCAGCATCGTCGCCAGGAACATTGTGCTGCTGACAAAACTTTGCCACATCCTGGGCACCCAACGTGGAATGATCGCCGTTTCTTCCTTTGGCAATATCGTGGAAAATAGCCGCGATATAAAGCACTTCTGGTTTGTCGAGGTTTCTACAAATTCTTCCGCAGCGCGGGAAATCTTTATTCGCTTTCGAGAAAAAGTAGTTTACATGCTTCACTAGCCGGTGAGTGTGCTCGTCTACCGTATAGGCGTGAAACAGGTCGAACTGCATCATGCCTACAATAGCATCCCATTCAGGAAGATAAGCTTGTAAGATGCCGTACTGATGCATGATGTCCCATGCAAAATCAAAGAACTCAGGCTGTTTCATTAAGCGCATGAATTTTTCACGGCACAGTGGGCGCTCTACATAGTATTCTGCTTCAAAAGCGCGGTGGGCGTTACGCAGCTGACGAATACAAATCGTGCTGAGGCCTTGTACTTCTGGTGTGTTAGCCACCAAATGCAGAAAATCTAAGATAGCTTCGGGTGAGGAAAATACGGTTTCGTGTCGTGGCGAAATCATATTATCGAGCAGTTCGAAATCTTCGTTTATGATCACGCTTTTCTGAACACTTTGATTCAGCATGTCGTACTTGAAGCGTTGAAGCAGCATTTGGTTTAGCTCAGACACCCGCGCAACGGTGCGGAAAAAGTCCCGCATCATTTTCTCGACAGATGATTTGCCTTCTTCACCATATCCCATCATTTTTGCGACGTCAGGTTGGTAATCAAACAGCAGTCGGTTTTCGCTTCTGCCTGCAATCAGATGCAGTGCACAGCGCATTTTCCATAGGTGCATGCGACAGGCAATTAACTCACTGTGCTCTTGCTCGGTAAAGTAGCCGTGGCCAACTAAGTTCCAGCCGTCGTATTCTTTAAAATGCTTTTTCGCGACCCAGCCAATAGACTGAATATCTCGCAAACACCCTGGGTTTTCTTTGATGTTAGGTTCAAGGTTATAAGCGGTACCGTTGAATTTGGCGTGGCGTTTTTTCTGCTCGTCATACTTGGCTGAGAAAAACGCTTTGCTCGACCATGAGTTTCGACCGTTAACTTCATCCCACAATTTATCAAAAGTGGCTTCGCTACCACAAAGTAATCGGCTTTCTACTAAATTGGTTGCAATCGTAATATCGTCTTTTGCTAGCTTAACCGTTTCTTTAATAGTGCGAACTGATTGGCCAACATCTAATTTGATATCCCATAAAAGGGTGATGAACATGCCAATTTTTTCTTGCACATCCGGCTTAAGTTTCTTTCTGCTAACAATCAGTAAATCGATGTCTGAGTGAGGTTGTAAGTGACCACGACCATAACCGCCAACGGCGCAAAGCGATAATTCGTCAACAGTATCTAAACCATATAGCTGCCAAAGATGACAAAGTAACGCATCGACGAATTGGGCGCGCCCCGTAACGAGTTGATTAACCGGTGTAGCGTCGAAGGACTCTGTTATCCAGGCATAACTGGCTTCCACGCACGACTTAATGGCGGGAATTTCGTCAACAGAGCTGATTGTGTCGATATTCTTTATCAGTGATTGCAGCGTCAAAATACACCTTTGAAATAGACTTCTTTTTAGACGCTAAGAACAATAGCATGAATTGGTAGCGGTGCGCAGTAGCAAATTAATGCATAAGTTAGGTTTAATTGTGAATATTTATGGTTTTTTGTTATAGGTGTGTAGCGCAATAAACGAAAGGGGAGCAGAGGGCATACTGTCGAGATTTGAGAGTTCGCCCTGAAGCTTGCGAACGATGTAAAAAAGCGGCCGTTTACTCAACAGCCGCTTTATGAAAATCCATTGGACTTTAATTTACAAATTAGCAATTAATAACGCGCAAAATTAAGACGTTATCAATATTGGCGAAGTCGATTTACCCGTGAGAAATGACGCGTTCCAAGGTTTCTTCTTCACGAAGCGTAAGAATCTCAACGCCAGTTTCAGTGACCAAAAGGGTGTGCTCCCATTGGGCACTTAAACTTCTGTCTTTAGTTACCACAGTCCATTGGTCTGGCAGCACTTTTGAGTAGCGCTTGCCTGCGTTGACCATAGGCTCGATGGTAAAGCACATGCCCGGCTCTAACACATCACCCGTACCTGGCTTACCATAGTGAACAATTTGTGGTTCTTCGTGGAAACTAGCGCCAATACCGTGGCCGCAGTATTCACGAACTATTGAATAGTTATGCGCTTCAGCGTGGGTTTGACAAATATGACCGATATCGCCAAGGCGCATGCCCGGTTTCACTTGCTCAATAGCTTTATATAAGCATTCTTGGGTAACGCGAATTAGGCGCTCTGCAAGGATAGAAGGCTTACCCACCACAAACATCTTTGACGTATCGCCATGATAGCCATCTTTAATAACTGTGACGTCGATATTAATGATGTCGCCGTCTTTCAGTTTCTTATCAGAAGGAATACCGTGGCAAATACAGTGGTTTACTGACGTGCAGATAGATTTAGGAAAAGGCGGATGGCCGTAATTTAAAGGCGCGGGTACCGCTTTTTGCTCATTTACGATGTAGTCGTGGCAAATAGTATTTAGCTCATCAGTGGTAACGCCTTTCTTTACGTAAGGCCCTATCATAGTAAGCACTTCGGCTGCCAGTTTACCGGCTACGCGCATTTTTTCGATTTCTTCTGGGGTTTTGATAATAGCTGTCACAGCGCCTCTCAAATCGTTTGAAACTAGTTTGATGAAGAATTTTGATTACTTACGCATTATAACACTATTCAGGTCATTCTTAGTAAGGTGATGATATTGCTGGTTTTTATTTGCTAAAGTCAGAGGTGTAAAGCGACCTTATCAAAGGTTCTATACTTTCTTTAATTTAAATACTTCAAATTGTCGCTTTTTACCCTCAAAACTTGAGGCTAAGGTGGGATTGTGGTATAAAGCGCGCGCCCTGACGGAAAGCTCATTTTGCCATGTGTATTTGGCACCGTTTTAGAGGGTAAATTTATTTTATTAAAACACACATATACCGACACTTCGTATCGGGGTGTTCAGTTCAACTTAGGTTGGTCTGAATCGATACAAGGGGTATATGGAGGCCTAACCCCAAGAGGAAAATAAAATGGCTAATGTTTCTATGCGTGACATGCTGAAAGCAGGTGTGCATTTCGGTCACCAAACTCGTTACTGGAACCCAAAGATGAAGCCTTTCATCTTCGGCGCTCGTAACAAAGTTCATATCATCAACCTTGAAAAAACGGTTCCACTTTTCAACAACGCACTTAACTACCTTTCAGGTGTTGCGTCTAAGAAAGGTAAAATCCTTTTCGTTGGTACTAAGCGCGCAGCTGGCGAAGCAGTTAAAGATGCTGCTCTTAAGTGCGACCAGTACTACGTAAACAAGCGTTGGTTAGGTGGTATGCTGACTAACTGGAAAACAGTACGTCAGTCAATCAAGCGTCTTAAAGATCTTGAGCAGCAAAGCCAAGACGGTACGTTTGAAAAGCTAACTAAGAAAGAAGCACTTATGCTTCAGCGCGAAATGGACAAGCTTGAAAACAGCCTTGGCGGTATCAAAGATATGGGCGGTCTTCCAGACGCAATCTTTGTTATCGACGCAGATCACGAGCACATTGCTGTAACAGAAGCTCGTAACCTAGGTATTCCTGTTGTTGGTGTTGTTGATACTAACTCTAACCCAGACGGTGTTGATTACATCATCCCTGGTAACGACGATGCTATCCGCGCTATCCAACTTTACTTGGATGCTGCTGCAAACGCTATCAACTCAGGTCGCGAAAGCAACCTTGAAGTACAAGCTGAGCAAGACGACTTCGTAGAAGCAGCAGAGTAATTCTGATTGCTTACTGTCATATCTTAATAATATGGCAGTACTACAATACGAAACGTATTGAGAGGGGCGACATCGCCCCTTTTACCTAACGAATTTATATTTAATGCTGAGGAATTGAAAAATGGCAGTGACTGCAGCACTAGTTAAAGAACTGCGCGAACGTACTGGCGCAGGTATGCTGGATTGTAAAAAAGCCCTGGTTGAAACGGATGGTGACATTGAGTTAGCCATTGAAAACATGCGTAAATCAGGCCAAGCGAAAGCGGCTAAAAAAGCAGGCCGTATCGCAGCTGAAGGTGTAATCCTTACTAAGGTTGAAGCAGGTCGCGCGACTATGCTTGAACTTAACTGTGAAACTGACTTCGTAGCACGTGACGAAGGTTTCCTTAAATTTGGTAACGAGCTTCTAGAAGTAGCAGCTGCTAACAACATCAACGACATCGAAGCGCTTAACGACGCAGACATGAACGGCGTTAAAGTTAGCGAAGCGCGTGATGCACTTGTTGCTAAAATCGGCGAAAACATCTCTCCTCGTCGCGTTATCAACGTTGAAGGCGATACACTAGGCGCGTATGTACACGGCGGCCGTATTGGTGTTATCTCTATCCTTACTGGCGGTGACGAAGAGCTAGCGAAAGACGTTGCAATGCACGTTGCAGCTGCAAGCCCGCAGTTCGTTAAGCCTGAAAACGTTCCAGCAGAAGTTGTTGAGAAAGAGAAAGAAATCCAAATCGAAATCGCTATCCAGTCTGGTAAGCCGGCTGATATCGCTGAGAAAATGGTTGCAGGCCGCATGAAGAAGTTCACTGGCGAAGTGAGCTTGACTGGTCAGCCTTTCGTTAAAGATCCTTCAATCTCTGTTGCTGAGCTTCTTAAGAACAACAGCGCAGACGTAATCAACTTCGTACGTTTCGAAGTTGGTGAAGGTATCGAGAAGAAGACTGAAGACTTCGCTGCTGAAGTAGCTGCTCAAATGGCTGCTGCTAAGAAATAATTGAGTGTTTATCTTTTGCATTAAGCAATAGTTAGATAAACTACAAAGCACCTCTTAGGAGGTGCTTTTTTATAGCTGAACATCTTTAGTGTTGCCAATGTAATGCGTAAGTGTGAAGCTAGGCGAAATACGTACGCGCCTGCCTGACAAACGAAAGCGCTTTGTCCTATGTTTTTTACACCAGTGATTTAACGAAAGACATAGGACAAAACGGGTTTACGAGGACAATTCAAACTATGAGTATCACACCAAAATCAGCATACCGACGCATTTTGTTAAAGCTTAGTGGTGAAGCCCTAATGGGGGCGGAAGGCTTTGGCATAGACCCTAAAGTGCTAGATAGAATGGCACAAGAGATTAAAGAGCTGGTTGAACTTGGTGTTCAAGTTGGTCTTGTTATCGGTGGTGGTAACTTGTTCCGTGGCGAAGGCTTAGCAAAAGCGGGAATGAACCGCGTTGTTGGCGATCACATGGGAATGTTAGCTACCGTTATGAATGGCTTAGCCATGCGCGACGCGCTTCATCGTGCATTTGTAAATGCTCGTATGATGTCAGCTATCCCACTTAATGGCGTGTGCGATGCATACAACTGGGCCGAAGCCATTAGCCTTCTTAAGTCAGGCCGTGTTGTTATCTTCTCTGCGGGTACGGGCAATCCTTTCTTCACTACAGACTCAGCGGCTTGCTTACGCGGCATCGAAATTGAAGCCGATGCGGTATTAAAAGCGACCAAAGTGGATGGTGTATATAGTGATGATCCTGTTAAAAACCCAGAAGCTACGCTGTATGAAGAACTGACTTACCAAGAAGTACTAGAAAAAGAACTTAAAGTGATGGACTTGTCAGCGTTTACTTTGGCGCGCGATCACAGCTTGCCAATTCGCGTATTCAACATGAATAAGCCAGGTTGCCTAAAACGTGTTGTGATGGGCGAAAAAGAAGGTACTGTTATTCGCCACGCTGACAACGATTAATTAAGAACAATAGGATACAAATCGTGATTGATGAAATTGAATTAGATGCGCAAGAGCGCATGGAAAAAAGCCTAGTTTCTCTAAAGGGCCAATTCAGCAAAATCCGCACTGGTCGTGCGCATCCAAGCCTTCTAGATGGCATCATGGTACCTTATTACGGCGTAGACACGCCGCTGAAGCAAGTGGCTAACGTAGTTGCAGAAGACAGCCGTACTCTAGCGTTAACTGTTTTTGATAAAAGCGCCATTCAAGCGGTAGAAAAGGCCATTATGCAGTCTGACCTAGGTTTAAACCCAATGAGTGCAGGTGGTTCAATTCGTATTCCTTTACCTCCTCTAACGGAAGAGCGTCGTAAAGACCTTATTCGCGTTGTTCGCAACGAAGCAGAAGGTGGTCGTGTAGCTATCCGCAACATCCGTCGCGACGCTAACGGTGACATCAAAGATCTTCTTAAAGAAAAAGAGATCAGTGAAGATGAAAGCCGAGCAGCTGAAGAGAACATTCAATCTATTACTAACGATTTCATTAAGAAAGTTGACAGCATGCTTGCTGACAAAGAAAAAGAACTAATGGAAGTATAAGTAAGTATTATGATTGGAAAGCGTTTAAGCGCAGCCAAATCGACGAAAGCTGAGGCGCCGGCAGTGACTGCTGGCCCGAAGCACGTTGCAATCATTATGGATGGCAATGGTCGATGGGCGCAAAGGAAAGGGAAAATTCGTACCTTTGGCCACAAAGCCGGGGTAGAGTCTGTTCGTTCTGTTGTGCGCTTTGCACGTCAAAACGGCATTGAATCACTTACGCTATTCGCGTTTTCAAGTGAAAACTGGAAGCGTCCTGAGGAAGAAGTCAGTGTCTTGATGGAGCTGTTCAATCTTGTCCTCAATAGTGAAGCAAAACGGTTACACAAAAATGGTGTACGTTTGCAGGTTATTGGTGATGTTGAAGCGTTTGACGCTAAGCTAGTCGAAAAAATTCGCAAAGCTGAAGACATGACCAAAGACAACAAAGATTTAGTCTTAAATATCGCCGCAAATTATGGCGGTAGATGGGACATTGTAAACGCGGCTAAGCAACTTGCAACGCAAGTGAAAAGCGGTGAACTTGATGTTGAAAACATCTCTGAAGACGCACTTAACGCGCATATTTCAACGGCTAACCTTCCTGAGTTAGACCTTCTCATTCGCACAGGTGGCGAGCACCGTATTAGCAATTTCTTGCTGTGGCAGTGTGCCTATGCTGAATTGTACTTTACTGACGTACTATGGCCCGACTTTAACGAAGACGTGTTTCAACTAGCCGTAGACGATTTTAATGTTCGCCAACGTCGCTTTGGTCTAACCGGTGAACAAGTAGTCACAGCCGATGGTTAACACCATGCAGGCAATTATCAGGCTAGCCCTGGTAACGAAAGCCAAGGGCAAATTATGCTAAAACAACGAATAATAACTGCATTAATCCTCGCGCCACTGGCGCTTTACGCTATTCTTTTTCTTCCTATTTTTTGGTTTGAAATAGCCATTGCTGGCGTGGTCGGCATTGGCGCCTATGAATGGGCGAATATGTCGGGTGTGTGTGAACGCCCCAAAAAGCTCATCTATATGGCGAGTGCTTTTGCCATATGTATTGCGCTTTCATTAATTGTCGATGCAAGCACGATCTGGTATCAGGGGCAGTTACATGGTTTGTATCGCGCTATATTAACTATCGCCGTTCTGTGGTGGATTGCCTCCTTGTTTATGGTGCTTGCCTATCCTAAATACTCCAAATTCTGGAAAGACAGTCGCAGCGTTAGAACCCTATTCGGTGCACTTACACTAATACCTACGTGGGTAGCGGTAGTGGCGCTTCGCACGAGCTTGCACGATGTAGACCCGTTTTACGGTGCATCACTTATCTTTTACGTATTGGGTATTGTTTGGGCTGCAGACATAGGGGCTTTCTTTGTTGGCGTGAAATTTGGTCGCCATAAGCTACGCCCAAACGTATCGCCGGGTAAAAGTTTAGAAGGCCTATTAGGCGGTATTGCGGCTTCATTCGCTATTATTGCTTTTGCGGCCCTTCACTATCAGGTAGAGCCTTCACGTATTTGGCTCCACCTCGCTATTGGCGGTATCACGGTAGCTGTTTCAGCGCTTGGTGATTTAAACGAAAGCATGCTTAAGCGCTGTGCGGGTATTAAAGATAGTGGCAAAATTCTACCAGGGCACGGTGGTGTACTAGACAGAATTGATAGCTTAACGGCTGCGTTCCCTGTTTTCGCATTCTGCTATGTAACTTGGATGGCGTAATGCAAACAGTAACAGTGTTAGGGGCCACAGGCTCCATTGGTTGCAATACACTTGATGTAATAAATCGCCACCCAGATAAATACCGCGTATTTGCCATTACTGGTAACTCTCAGCTTGAATTACTTATGGAGCAGGCTCAGAAATGCGCACCGCGCTATGTGGTAATTGCCGATGACGCTAACTACAAAGTAGCTTGTGAGTTAGCATCTCAGTACGGTGTTGATGCAGAAATTCTCTCCGGAGCCAAGGCACTGGAAGAAGTATCAAGTGCGCCTGAAGTTGATGCTGTAATGGCTGCAATTGTTGGTGCAGCCGGCCTTTTGCCTACACTGGCGGCGGTAAAGGCGGGCAAACGGGTTTTGCTTGCGAATAAAGAAGCTTTGGTCATGTCTGGCGCTTTATTTATCGAGGCTGCGAACCAAAGCGGCGCTGAAATCCTTCCTATCGACAGCGAGCACAACGCCATATTCCAGTGCCTACCACACGATTATGAATACGGTAATTTGGCGGCATCAGGCATTCGTAAAATTTTATTAACGGGCTCAGGTGGTCCGTTTAGAGAAAGGCCGCTTGATAGCTTCTCGTCAATTACAATCGATGAAGCCAGCACACACCCTAACTGGTCGATGGGCAGAAAAATTACAATCGATTCGGCGACCATGATGAACAAGGGGCTGGAATTTATTGAAGCCTGTTGGCTATTTGGCGCTGGGGTTGATGATATTGATGTGGTTATTCACCCGCAAAGTATTATTCACTCTATGGTGCAATATGTTGACGGTTCGGTCATCGCACAAATGGGCAACCCTGACATGCGTACCCCGATTGCCTATGGTTTGGCGCATCCTGAGCGAATCGAAGCGGGCGTGACGCCACTCGACTTTTCAGATATCTCAAATTTCAGTTTTCAAACGCCTTGTTTTGAGCGTTACCCAAATTTGAAGCTGGCTATGGATGCCTGTAAAGAAGGGCAATGTGCGACAACGCGAGTGAACGCATCAAATGAAGTGGCTGTTGAAGCCTTCTTAGAAGGTAAGATTCAGTTTTGTGATATTGCAAAAGTGAACGACGCCACGCTTAACGCCATGCCTTATGTTTCAGTAAGTTCTATTCAGCAAATACTAGAGCAAGACAGCTTAGCAAGAGCAAAAGCTAACGAGATTATTCGAGGTAAATTCCAGTGCTAGCATTTTTATGGAGCCTTGGTGCATTCATTGTAGCCTTAGGTATTTTGGTTGCTGTACATGAATGGGGGCACTTTTACGTTGCTCGTAAATGCGGTGTACAAGTAGAGCGTTTTTCAATTGGTTTTGGAAAGCCAATTTGGCGCAAGACAAGTAAGTCGGGCACTGAATATGTCATCGCTATGATCCCGCTTGGTGGCTACGTTCGCATGCTCGATGGTCGGATTGACGATGTACCGCCTGAATTGGCAAACAAAGCGTTTAATAACAAACCGGTTTTACAACGAATGGCAGTTATTGCTGCTGGCCCTGGCGTTAATTTTATCTTCGCATTTTTCGCACTGTGGTTAATGTATCTGGTGGGGCTGGAAACGGTTAAACCAGTAGTAAAACAGGTTGAGCCAGAAAGCATCGCAGCTATCGCTGGTGTGCAACCTGGTGATGAAATTATTAAAGTTGGCAGTAGAAATACACCTGATTGGGAAGCCGTTAACTTAGAAATTGTCTCAAACATTGGTGCCGAAAATGCCAGTGTTACGGTTAAAAATTCAGCAAACGTTGAAAAAGAACTGAGTTTTACACTGAGTTCTTGGAACTTTGACCCAGATAGCGAGTCTCCTTTAAGCAGCTTAGGACTAACCCCATATCGTCCAGATGCAACGTTAACCGTTGGGTTTGTAGGTGAAGGGAGTGCAGCTGAGCAAGCAGGATTAAAGCCTGGCGATGAGCTCGTTGCATTAAATGGCACTAAGTTGTCGTCGTGGGAACGTTTAGTTGACGTTATTGTTGAAAGTCCTGGTGAGAAAATCTCACTTGAAATACAAAGGGATGGACAACAGCTGACATTAGATGCCACGATAGCGCGCCGCGATACTCCACAAGGGCAAAGTGGGTATCTAGGTGTAAGCCCAACATACGAGCCTTGGCCAGAAGGGTATGTGTTTACGCATCAGTATGGCATTATGGAGGCTATTGGGAAGGCGCTAGATAAAACTTGGCGTCTTATGACACTCAGTGTCGAAATGATAGGTAAGCTCATCACGGGCGACGTGTCGGTGAAGAATTTGAGTGGTCCTATCTCAATTGCTCAAGGTGCGGGAACAAGTGCTGGGTATGGACTTGCGTACTTTTTGAGTTTTCTTGCCTTAATAAGCGTAAATTTAGGCATAATAAATTTATTACCCTTGCCCATGCTTGACGGTGGTCACCTCATGTTTTTTATCGTGGAGTGGATCACAGGCAAGCCTGTGCCTGAAGCGGTGCAGGAATGGGGTTACAGAATAGGTGGCGTGCTTCTGTTTATGATCATGGGTATCGCAATTTTTAACGATATCGCTCGCATAACCTGATACAAATCAGGAAGTACAAAACAGCTAATACAAAACGCGGCCAGGAAAAGAAAAATAGATGAAGTTAAAACAGTTAGTAGCAGCCGGAGCCATTCTTTCCAGTGCTAGCTTTGCCAACGCTGCGGCGCAAGACAGTGAATTTGTCGTTGAAGACATTCGCGTGGAAGGTTTGCAACGCGTTGCACTTGGTGCAGCCTTAACCTACTTGCCCGTCCAAGTTGGCGACGAGCTTAATACATTTAGGGTAACGCAGCTTATTCGCTCGTTGTACTCTTCAACTCACTTTGAGAATGTTGAAATTCTTCGCGATGGAAACACGCTTGTTGTGCGTGTTTCTGAACGTCCTACCATCAGCAATATCATTTTTGACGGCAACGATGATATTAAAGATGAGCAGCTACAGGAAAGCTTGGACGGAAACGGTGTTCGCATTGGTGAACCGCTTGATAAGACAGTACTAACTTCTATTGAGAATGGCCTAAAAGACTTCTTTTATAGCATTGGTAAATACAATGCTGATGTAACAGCCATCATCACACCGCTACCGCGTAACCGCGTAGACTTGAAGTTGCTTTTCGAAGAAGGCGATGCCGCTGAGATTGAGCAAATCAATATTGTTGGTAACGAAATCTTCTCAGACGAAGAGCTGATGGAGGCTTTCGAGCTGCAGTATGACACGCCTTGGTGGGATTTCTTATCAGAAACCCGCTATCAGCAACAAACCTTGCAAGGTGATATGGAAACGCTGCGTAACCATTACTTGAACCGCGGTTACTTGCGTTTTAACGTCGACTCTACCCAAGTTTCAATGACACCTGAAAAGTCAGGCATCTACATTGCTATGAACGTGACAGAGGGTGAACAGTACACTATCTCTGAAGTTGAATTGGTGGGCGATGTACTTGGTCATGAAGAATATATCGAGCGCGTGCTTCCGCTTACAACGGGTGAGTTGTATAACCAAGCAGAAGTGACGTATACAGAAGAATTTATCAGTAAGTATCTTGGTCGCTTTGGGTACGCTTACCCAACAGTAACTACGGTTCCTGAAATTAATGACGAAGACAAAACGGTTAAGCTGACACTGTCTGTTGACCCAGGTAAGCGTATATACGTCAACCGTATTAAATTTAACGGTAACGTGGTAACAGCGGATAGCGTACTACGTCAGAACGTAAGCCAGATGGAAGGCACGTGGCTGTCGAATAACTTACTGGAGTCTTCTAAGAACCAGCTTTCTCGACTTACCTATATGGAAGAAGTTGAGTTTGAAACCATACGTATTCCGGGGTCGGAAGACAAAGTAGACGTTAACTTTAACGTCAAAGAACAGCCTTCGGGCTCGTTTAACGCCGGTATCGGTTACGGTGATAGAACGAAGCTAAGTTTACAAGCGGGTATTCAGCAAGATAACTTCTTAGGTACAGGTAAGCGCGTTGGCCTGAACCTTAGTACGGTTTCTTATCAGCGTAGTGCGCAAATCACCTATAACGACCCTTACTTTACCATTGATGGTATCAGCTTAGGTGGAAGCATAGGCTACAGTGAATTCGACGGTTCTGACTTTAACGTTATCCAGTACAACTCTAAACGTTGGTCAATTGGTGCGAACATTGGTTACCCAATTAACGAATTCAACCGTATCAACTTTGGCTTGACCTACAGTAACGTCGAGCTCTTTAACCGTGGTTATTACGAGCAAACCGAACAGTTCTACAACCAGTTCACTAATGGTGAAGATCCAGATGCAGCCATTAAGTACGATAGCTACTTAGCAAGTGTCAGCTGGAGCAGAAGTACACTTAACCGTGGTCTATTCCCAACGGCGGGTTCTTCTCAGCGTGCTTCACTTAGTATTACTACACCGAACTCAGATGTTAACTACTTCAAGTCAGTATTTGATGGTAAATGGTACTTCCCATTATCTCGCAATCAGCGCTGGTCTTTCCTAGCGCGCGTGCGCCTTGGTTACGGTAATGGTTATGGTGATATAAACGGCAACGAGCAAATTCTACCGTTCACAGAGAACTTCACTGCGGGTGGTTCTGACTCACTACGTGGTTTCGAGAACAATACAGTCGGTCCTCGCGGTATATTCTTAGGTAACTCTGGAAGCATCACTGGCCCAGATGGCGAAGTGTTCCCGGGCGATCCATCTGATGCACAGCTGTCTTGGTCGAGACGAAGCCTAGGTGGTAACGCGATGGCTCTGGGTGGTATCGAGCTTATTGTACCTACGCCATTTGTTGAAGAAGAAATGGATAACTCAGTTCGTACAAGTTTGTTTGTGGATGTGGGTAACGTATGGGATACTGAGTTCGACTATGACTATTACCGTCAGTTTGACATAGATTCATCTCAAAACGGCGAGCTATTGGACTATTCTGACTGGAGCCTGTATCGTAGCTCGGCAGGTATATCGGTCCAGTGGGTTTCACCAATGGGGCCAATGGTATTCAGCTTCTCGAAAGCGATACAAGAACGTGATGGTGACGATGCAAGATTCTTCACTTTCAATATTGGTCAAACTTTCTAAGACATTAAAGCGAGCGCATCTAAGGTGCGCTCTATAATAAGATTCACAAAAGGAGTTCCCTTTGAAACAGTTGGTTAAACATATCGTTGCAGGAGCAATGTTGGGTAGCGCTTTAGTTAGTACATCTGTAATGGCAGAGCAGAAAGTTGCGGTTGTCGATGTGCAAGGTATTTTCCAAGCGATGCCTCAAGCGGCTGAAATTCAAAACGCTATTCAGGCTGAGTTTAAAGATCAGCTTGAAGAAGTGAATCAACTGCAGCGCGATGGTCAGTTCTATGCAGAACGTCTTCAACGCGACGCGGCAACAATGAGCGATGCAGAGAAGAAAGAACTAGAACAAAAAATCTTGTCAGTACGTGAAGAGCTAGCTAAAAAGGGTCAACCTTTACAGCAAAATATCCAACGTCGTAGCAACGAAGAGCGCAACAAACTTCTTGGTCTTATCAAGCAAGCTATCGACTCTGTTGCAGCGAAGCAAGGTTACGACCTAGTGCTTAATGCTGGTGCAGTTGCGTTTGCAAAAGAAGAGCACGACTTATCTGAGCAAGTTCTTCAGCAAGTAAGCAAAACTAACTAATCAACTACACGAGTAGTTGTAAAATTTATCAGGCCAACTCCCCAAAGGTGTTGGTCTGATTTGTTTTTTGCGCTTAACAGCGTATGGTTGCCGCCGTTTTTAGTTTTTACGGCGAGTTTGACCAAAATACCAATCACAAACATTGGTATAAAACAGTTGTAGGTCATGCTTGTATACAGGAGAAAGTTTTTGGCCAATTCACTTAATACCATCGAAATTCAGGAAATATTGGAATTACTACCACATCGGTATCCGTTCCTACTTGTTGATCGTGTAACAGACTATGTTCTGGGTGAGTCTGTAAAGGCTTATAAAAATATCACTATCAATGAGCCGTGTTTCATGGGGCACTTCCCTGAACAGCCAATTTTCCCAGGTGTATTAATTCTTGAAGCAATGGCACAGGCTGCCGGTGTCCTAGGATTTAAGACAATGGGTAACAATGATAAGTTATACTTGTATGCAGGAATTGATAACGCACGCTTTAAGCGTCCTGTCGTTCCAGGTGACAGGCTTGAGTTTGATGTTGCTCTGGTAAAAGAGCGCAGAGGGATTTGGAAATTTAAAGGTACTGCAAGCGTCGATGGCGACATCGCTTGTGTTGCAGAGTTTATGTGTGCGATGAGAGAGATAGCGTAACGTGATCCATCCTACTGCGGTAATTTCAGAAAGTGCAACGATTGGTGAAAATGTCACCATTGGCCCATTTTGTGTGGTTGACGACAACGTCACCATAGGCGATGGCTGTATTCTGAAATCACATGTGGTGGTACGCGGCCCAACGCGTATCGGTAAAAACAATAAGTTTTATCAGTTTTCTTCAATAGGTGAAGACTGCCAAGATAAAAAATATGCGGGTGAACCTACTGAGCTTGTTATTGGTGATGATAACGAGTTTAGGGAAGGGGTAACCGTTCACCGAGGCACTATTCAAGACAACAGCATTACTATAATCGGTTCTCGCTGTTTATTTATGGCCAACTCTCATGTGGCCCATGATTGTGTTCTTGGCGACGACATCATTATTGCAAACAGTGTTGCGATTGCTGGTCATGTCCACATGGACGACCACGTGATCGTAGGTGGTGCTGCAGGTATTCACCAATTCTGTAAGATTGGTGCGCATTCGTTCTTGGGTGCTGGCGGTATTATCCTGCGCGATGTGCCTCCTTTTGTTATGGTTAGCGGCCAAAAGAATATTCCACAGGGAATTAACTCTGAAGGACTTAAGCGCCGTGGTTTTAGCAAAGAAGAAGTAATGGCTATTAAGCGCGCTTATAAAGCGATATACCGCGAAGGTAACACAGTAGACGAAGCCATTGAAAAGCTTGCCGAGCCTGCACAGGAATTCCCCAGTGTAGCACTTATGGTGAAGTTCTTACAGGACTCCAAGCGAGGCATTATTCGCTAATTATGTCTAAACCAATTCGTATCGGCATGGTTGCCGGAGAGCCCTCTGGTGACGTCCTTGCCGCCGGAATGGTTGCAGAGTTAAAACGCCAATATCCCGATGCGGTTATCGAAGGTATTGGCGGTCCAAATATGATAAACGCGGGTTTTCATAGTCTTTTCGATATGGAAACCTTGTCAGTTATGGGACTTGTTGAAGTCCTTTCCCATCTACCTGCCATCTTAAAAGTTAAAAAGCAGCTGCTCGCACACTTCGAGCAAAACCCACCCGATATTTTTGTGGGTATAGATGCGCCTGATTTTAACTTAAGAGTAGAAAAAGCACTTAAAGCCCGCGGCATCAAAACCATGCACTATGTAAGTCCTACTGTATGGGCGTGGCGTGAAAAGCGCATACATAAAATAGCGAAAGCGGCTAATCGCGTATTAGGTTTATTTCCTTTTGAGCAGCAGGTTTACGACAAATACAATGTTCCCTACACCTTCGTAGGGCATACAATGGCTGATGCTATAGCCATTGTGCCGGATCAACGCGCATCACGAGACGCATTAGGTATAGATGGTAATGCTCCCGTACTGGCAGTACTTCCCGGCTCGCGCCGCGGCGAAGTGGATACACTACTTCCAGTTTTTCTTGAGACCATAGAAGCTATTCATGCTAAACGCAGCGACATTCAATTTCTAATTCCTGCGGCTAACGAGCATCGGTTTGCGCAAATAAAAGCAATTTTGCTTGAAGCTGATAACGCAGAGGAACGCTTACCCATTCAGGTAACCCAAGGCACATCGCGGGATGCGATGATAGCTAGCGATGTTATCTTGCTCGCATCAGGCACGGCTACCTTAGAAGCGATGCTGTGCAAGCGCCCTATGGTAGCTGCCTACAAACTGGCACCGCTCACGTATAAAATTATGCAGCGCTTGTACAAAGCGCCGTTTTTCACTTTGCCAAACTTATTGGCTGATGAGGCAATTATTCCTGAATTACTCCAAGAAGAGGTAAACGCAGAGAATATGAGCAATCAGTTACTTAACTTTTTCGAAAGTGATAATTCTGCCCTGATTTCCCGTTTCACCGACCTCCACCATACGCTAAAATGCAATGCTGATAAAACAGCAGCAAAAGCTGTCGTGGAGGAATTGTTTGCATAAGTTAATTGCCGGCGTTGATGAAGTGGGTCGCGGCCCGTTAGTAGGTGATGTGGTCACCGCCGCGGTCATTCTCGACCCTGAAAACCCCATTGAAGGGCTAACCGACTCTAAGAAACTGAGTGAAAAAAAGCGCGTAGCGCTTGCCCAAGAAATTCGTGAAAAAGCACTCTACTGGAATATCGGTAGAGCGAGCCCAGAAGAAATAGACAAGCTTAATATACTGCACGCTACCATGCTCGCAATGATCCGCGCAGTGGAAGGTTTGCCAGTAAAACCTGACTTTGTACGTGTAGACGGCAACCGCGTTCCTGCCTGGAATTTTGAGTCTGAAGCGGTAGTGAAAGGCGATAGCCTGCATGCAGAAATTTCCGCTGCGTCCATCATTGCCAAAGTAGAGCGAGACAACGATATGATTTCGCTTCACGAGGCCTACCCGCAATATAACTTTGCCGGGCACAAAGGTTACCCCACAAAAGCACACTTTGAAGCCATCGCTGAATATGGCATCTTAGATTGCTATCGAAAAAGTTTTAAACCTGTAAAAGCGCTACTCGAAGAGAAATAACATCATGTCATCGCCATTTATTCATTTACGTGTTCACAGCGACTTTTCGATGATGGACGGCCTGAATAAGGTTAAGCCTATTCTAGGTAAAGTGGCCGCGCTTGGCATGCCTGCCGTTGCGATCACCGACCAAATGAATATGTGTGGCTTGGTAAAATTTTATTCAGAAGCACATAACTTAGGTATAAAACCCATCATTGGTACCGATTTTTGGGTTACCAATGAAGTCTTTGGCGATGAACCTTTCAGGCTAACCCTTATTGCAATGAATAATGAGGGATATAAGAACATTACTATTCTTATCTCCAAGGCCTACCTTCGTGGACACTTGGCACACCGTGCGGTTATCGATCAAGAATGGTTAGCAGAGCATAGTGAAGGTGTGATTGTGTTGTCAGGCGCACAGCACGGTGACGTTGGTGTGGGTTTAATGAAAAACAACGCCAAAATTCTCGATAGTGCCCTTGAGTTTTATCAAACGCATTTTCCTGACCGTTTCTATTTAGAGCTTATTCGAACCGGCAGACAGGGTGAAGAGGATTACTTACACCTTGCCGTTGAGCTAGCTGAGCAGCGTGATTTACCCGTGGTAGCCACTAATGAAGTGTGCTTCATAGACCGGGAAGGTTTTGATGCTCACGAAATTCGAGTATGTATTCACGATGGCTACACGCTTGATGATAACCGCCGACCTAAACGATACAGCGACCAGCAATATCTACGCACTGCTGAAGAAATGGTGGAGTTATTTAGCGATATTCCTGAAGCCATAGAAAATACGGTTGAAATTGCTAAGCGCTGTAACGTTACCGTACGGTTAAACGAGTACTTCTTACCGCAATTTCCAACCGGCGGCATGACCACCGAAGACTTCTTGGTTAAGGTGTCTGAAGAGGGGTTGGAAGAACGTCTAGAATTTCTATTTCCCGATGAAGAAGTGCGCAAAGCGAAACGTCCAGAGTACGATGACCGACTTCGCATTGAGCTCGAAGTTATCAACCAAATGGGTTTCCCAGGCTACTTCCTTATTGTAATGGAGTTCATTCAGTGGAGTAAGGATAACGGTATTCCAGTAGGGCCTGGGCGGGGTTCTGGTGCGGGTTCACTGGTGGCTTATGCCCTAAAAATTACCGACCTAGACCCGCTTGAATTCGACTTGCTATTCGAACGTTTCTTGAACCCAGAGCGTGTATCCATGCCCGACTTCGACGTCGACTTCTGTATGGATAGACGAGACGAGGTAATCGACCACGTTGCTGAGCTTTACGGACGTCAGGCGGTATCGCAAATCATTACGTTTGGTACTATGGCGGCAAAAGCGGTAGTGCGTGATGTTGGCCGCGTGCTCGGTCACCCTTACGGCTTTGTAGACAGAATCTCGAAGCTGATTCCACCTGACCCTGGCATGACGCTAGAGAAGGCGTTTAAAGCTGAGCCACAGCTACCAGAAGTGTATGAAAGCGATGAGGAAGTGAAAGACCTTATCGATATGGCGCGAATACTTGAAGGGGTTACCCGAAATGCCGGTAAGCACGCCGGTGGTGTTGTTATTGCGCCAACCACAATCACAGATTTCTCGCCTTTGTATTGTGATGACGAAGGTAAAAACCCCGTAACCCAGTTCGACAAAAACGACGTTGAAACAGCGGGCTTGGTAAAATTCGACTTCTTAGGTCTTCGCACGCTGACTATTATTCAGTGGGCAATAGATATGATCAAAGAAGGGAAGAACGTTGATGTAGATATCAGCGCCATTCCGCTTGAAGATCCTAAGAGTTTCAGAACCCTTCAAAACGCCGAGACAACAGCAGTATTCCAGCTGGAATCTCGCGGTATGAAAGAACTAATTAAGCGCCTTAAACCTGACTGCTTCGAAGATATTATCGCACTGGTGGCCCTTTTCCGTCCGGGCCCGCTGCAATCAGGCATGGTAGATAACTTTATTGACCGTAAGCACGGACGTGAAGAAATTTCCTACCCCGATGCTGAATATCAGCACGAGTGCTTGAAAGAAATTCTAGAGCCTACCTATGGCATTATCTTGTATCAGGAACAGGTAATGCAGATAGCCCAGGAAATGGCGGGCTACTCACTGGGCGGCGCTGACTTGCTTCGTCGTGCTATGGGTAAGAAAAAGCCTGAAGAAATGGCGAAGCAGCGCGGCACGTTTGCCGAAGGTGCCAAGGGCAATAATATTGACCCGGACCTTGCGATGAAAATCTTCGACTTGGTAGAAAAGTTCGCGGGTTACGGTTTTAACAAATCGCACTCTGCCGCTTATGCCTTGGTGTCTTACCAGACTTTGTGGCTGAAAGTGCATTATCCTGCGGAATTCATGGCTGCGGTAATGTCGGCAGATATGGATAACACCGATAAAATCGTGACGCTTGTCGATGAATGTGAGCGAATGGGCATCGAAATACTGCCGCCAGATTTAAATGCGGGTAAATACAAATTTACCGTCGATAGCGAAGGTCGCATTGTTTACGGTATCGGTGCGATTAAAGGGGTAGGTGAAGGCCCGATTGAGGCGATTATTGAAGCGCGGGAGACCCAAGGGGCATTTAAAGATCTTTTTGATTTCTGCGCCAAGATAGACATTAAACGGGTAAACAAGCGAGTGTTAGAAAAGCTAGTGTTAGCGGGGGCAATGGATAACTTAGGTCCGCATCGCGCTAGTCTTATGGCGAGTTTACCCGAAGCCCTTGCCGCCGCTGGACAGCATGCAAAAGCCGAGTCTTTTGGTCAGTCAGACATGTTCGGGTTACTGACTACCGAGCCAGAAGACGTGAAGCAAGCGTTTGCTGACGTCCCTGAATGGCCTGAGAAAGTATGGCTAGAAGGTGAAAAAGACACTTTGGGCTTGTACTTAACCGGTCACCCCATCAATCAGTACGCGGAAGAATTGCGTTATTACACCGACGGGCGTTTAGTTGATTTAAAACCAACGAACAAGGACCAAATGGCCAGCGCAGTAGGATTGGTGCTTGGTGTGCGTGTTATGACGAACAAACGGGGGCGTCGCTGGGCCATAGTGACACTGGATGATAAGAGTGCCAGAATAGACGTACGTTTTTTCCCCGATATGTACGAACAATTCGAAAGTGTGTTAGAAACTGACAGAATATTGCTTATAAAGGGACAGGTCAGCTTTGATGATTTCTCTGGGGGCAATACAATCACCGCCCGTGATGTAATGGACATTGTTCAGGCACGAGAGAAAAACGCGAGAGCGCTGGCACTTAATATTGATACCCAGCTGCTTGAACCGAAGAAAATGAGTCAGATGCAATCTATCCTGCAGGCATTTAACGGTGGAAGTTGTCCTGTTCAGTTAGCGGTAACCCATCCAGACGCTGAAGTAACCTTAGCGTGTGGTGCAAGATGGTACGTTACCCCTGAAGACCAACTTTTGCACGATCTCAAACAATGTTTGGGAGACAAAGCCGTTTCAATTCTCTACCATTAAGGGTAAGAGTTCGATAGATTGGACATCTCGCGTTTGCATAGACGAGCGTAGTACGAATAGGACATGAAATGAGTATACAGTTTTTGGACTTTGAACAGCCAATAGCCGAACTAGAAGCAAAAATTGAAGAGCTTAGGTTGGTGAATCAAGGTGGCGAGTTTGACGTTGGTATTGAAGAAGAAATCAATAAGCTTCGCGGTAAAAGCGCAGAGCTGACTAAAAAGATCTTTTCTGATCTTGGCGCATGGCAAGTTTCTCAACTTGCTCGTCACCCAATGCGTCCATACACGTTAGATTACATTCCTCGTATTTTTACCGAATTCGACGAGCTTGCTGGCGACCGCGCGTTTGCTGACGATAAAGCGATTGTTGGTGGCCCAGCAATGCTGGATGATCAGCCGGTGATGATTATTGGTCATCAGAAAGGGCGTGACACCAACGAAAAAATCAAGCGAAACTTCGGTATGCCTAAACCAGAAGGCTACCGTAAAGCCTTGCGTCTTATGAAGATGGCCGAGCGCTTCAATATGCCTATCATCACCTTTATCGATACGCCAGGAGCGTATCCTGGTGTTGGCGCTGAAGAGCGTGGCCAGAGTGAGGCAATCGCGAAGAACCTATTCGAAATGGCTGAGCTTACTGTTCCAATCGTGTGTACCGTAATCGGTGAAGGTGGTTCAGGTGGTGCACTAGCGATTGGTGTTGGCGATCGCGTTAATATGCTTCAATATTCTACGTACTCGGTGATTTCACCAGAAGGTTGTGCTTCTATTCTGTGGAAAAGCGCAGAAAAAGCCCCACTCGCTGCTGAAGCGATGGGCGTAAGTGCGCCACAAATTAAAGAACTAGGCTTGATTAACAGTATTGTTGAAGAGCCATTAGGTGGTGCGCACCGCGATCACAATGGCATGGCGGCTAATTTGAAGGCCGTTATTAAGCAGCAGCTTAATCAACTTAAAGAGCTAGACAAGACCAGATTACTGGAAGAGCGTTACCAGCGCTTAATGTCGTTCGGTTATTGCTAAATTAGTCGGCCTTAGCGCCCAGTGAGATTTCGCTGCTTTACGGTCTGGTGATAATTAGCTCATAGTATTTTAAGGGGTTGTTTACCATAGGTAACCAACCCCTTAATGTTTTTAAACGCGCTCTAGGGCCTGTTGAACTTTGCGGTACAATTTTGCGGCGGCCTGTGTGCCCTCTAGACCAAAACTGGTACATCAAAGAACAACAGTTCTTGGGTTAAAATTAGAAGGTATCCAAGGTCAGTGACCCCGCTACAATCTCCCACCATCGAACACATCGTAAATCGTATTGCTACGTCACTTACTGATATTCAACTATCGCTTCAGACGCCTTTGGTGGTTGCCTATAGCGGTGGTGTTGATTCGACAGTGTTACTACAAGCGGCTATCGCCTTTCGCGAGCAATTCGGCGGTCCTATTCACGCTGTACACGTAAACCACGGATTAAGCAATAATGCCGAACAGTGGGCAAAGCACTGCGAATTACAGTGTCGTCTTGAAGACGTAGCATTTCATTTGTATCGAGTTGATGTTGATACTGGGTCGAGAAAAAGCCTGGAAGCAGAAGCGCGTAAGGTTAGATACAACGCACTGTTAGAAGTGTGTAACCAAATAGGCGGTGTATTGCTTTTAGGACAACATGCCGAAGATCAGCTTGAAACCGTATTACTTCAGCTTAAACGCGGTGCTGGTCCTCAAGGCTTAGCGGGTATGGGAGAAGTCCAGTACCGAGGTGACACCTTGATAATGCGCCCTATGCTAGCACTAGAGAAAGCCGAGATTGTGACTTACGCCGAAGAGGAAATGTTGCAGTGGGTCGAGGATGAATCTAATCAGCAAAACAGCTTTGATAGGAACTTTTTAAGGAACGAAATTATACCTCACCTGCTGGAGCGGTGGCCTAAGTTAACCAAAACCGTGGGGCGCAGCGCAGAGCTTTGTGCCGAACAAAGTGCATTAGTTAGCGATTCAGCCCAGCAATATTTTAAAGATTGTAAACGCACAGAACTAAGACTAGACGGGCTAAAGCTCGCTACATTGTCTTTACCTTGGCAGGCTATGGTCATTCGCGCGTGGTTTCGAGCTCAAGGCCAGCTGTCGCCGTCAAAAGCACAGACAGACCAAGTTCTCGCAATGCTAAAGGCAAAGCACGACGCAACTCCTGAAGTGAACTTTAAATGGGGCAGGGTAATACGGTTTGACCAAGACCTTTATTGGGTGGTGAACGCTACTCATGAAGTACCGCAAAACCTAGAATTAGCGCCCAACCAAGATATCGCGCTTCCTTGGCTTAGAGGCCATATTCGAATTGCAGTGCCAAAAGCGCGAGAAGAAGATACCGTTTCTCTGCAAACCAATGCTCGCAACCTTAAAGTAAAGCCAGAAAATGCGAATGTATCTAAGTTACTGAAAGAATGGTTTAAGGTATGGCGCGTGCCACGATGGGAGCGAAATGGCGTGCCCGTAATCTTGATTAACGATGAGCCTGTCGCACTGATTGTTGAAGGCCGTTGTGTTTATCTGCAGCCCAAAGCGCCAGATATGGAAATAACCTTTAGTCTCGACTGAAGCTATGGAGCACTGAAAGTACTTTTTTGAAAAGCCTGGATACTATTATTTATGGTACCCATGGCAATAATATGCAAAAGCGGCATTGCTTTGCCGCCATCCTGATAAATTTAAGTCCCGACGCTACGCTGCGTGATAGCTATTCTTACCAGAGTTTTTCACCCGATATAGTGCGTTATCAGCACGGTCAAATAGGCTGCTTATTGTGTCGCCATCGCGATAAATAGCGCCACCAAGACTGGTTGATACACCTAAGCGAGATAAGTAGCTCGAGCTATTGATACTCATCTGAATACGCTGGGCTGCACATGCTAACTGTTGCTGGGTCTGACAGTCTAACAAGCAGCAAAACTCATCGCCGCCATAGCGAAATGCTTCGTCTTCGTCTCGCAGGACGTTAGATAAATGCGATGCCACATGGACAAGTACTTTGTCACCTTCGCCATGCCCAAAATTGTCATTCACATATTTAAAGTTGTCTAAGTCGATCACCAAAAGTGCGAAAGGATCATCGTGTCTTTGCGCCCAGCCAAGTTGTCTTGTCATTGACTGCTCAAAGCCCGCGCGGTTACCTAAGCTGGTTAATACGTCTTTAGTTGCCATTTGCTGAACACGCATTAAAGACAAGGCATGTCTTACTTGTTTTCCAAATAAATCATGTAGTTGGAATAGACTCTCTCGTTGCGATAACGACAAGGGTGAACTAATGTAATAGTAGACATGGGCTTGATCACCGTTTACCGAAGTGGCACCTTGCAGTGGTAAATCAATCAGGGTTGACGATATTTTTGCATTGCCGTACACCCAACGCGAATCGAAATCGGATAAGCTGAATCCGACAACTGGCAATAACGTGTTTAGCTGCTGAAAGTAAACGCCACCTAACTCTTGTAACTCAAGCGTAGAAAGCAGCTGTGTCACGAAGCCTGATAGCTCACTAAATGATAGCGAGTTACCCGTGCTTTCAGCAGGATAAAAATTGTTATGTTGTGTGCTATCGTAGACTGAAGTTGAAAAATCCACAGTAGTGCCCCTATACAAAATGCGTTGATATGCAAAGAAACAAGTGTCAAAGCCCTGACGTTTCTGTGGCCATATCCTCATTTTCGAGGGTTTTATGGCGATCACAGCGGCAAAACTTGCCGGATCTGCATTTGTAATGTCTTCTGTAGAGTAATTTTGCAAACTGGATGCCAATAAATAATTTGTAGCATTAGTCTTTAGTTTAAGGCGTTAATAGGTGTGAACCGTTGTAGCTGTTTTTCGAACGTAAGTTTACTTAGCTTTTGGAGGTAGTGTGGGGACGAGTTTTTTAAATATCGTGATACTGATGTTTATATCTGTCTGTGCAGTTGCATTATTTAAACGTATCCATCTCCCTCCTATTCTGGCTTATCTTTTCGCTGGGGTACTCGCCGGCCCACAGCTGCTATCTGTGTTCGCGCATCCAGAAGAAATGCACCTACTGGCCGAAGTGGGCATTGTATTTCTACTCTTTTCGTTAGGGTTGGAGTTTTCGCTTCCGAAGTTATTAGCTATGCGCTCACTGGTGTTCGGCGTAGGGCTAGGACAAATGGTATTTACCACTGCGGTCTTTACTTGTGTTCCATTGGTTTTCGGGATCCCAATTAGCGCGTCCATAATTATTGGTGGCACGCTGGCATTAAGCTCAACCGCTATTGTAATTAAGCAAGCAACCGAAATGGGCATACTCAACAACCGACGTACGCAACTAGCGGTGAGTATTTTACTGTTTCAAGACTTAGCGGTGGTTCCTTTTCTTATCGCCATACCCTTGCTAGCGCAAACCGGAGAAGTAAGTATTGCACTTGCTTTGGGTGAGGCATTGTTAAAAGGCGTTTTTGTTATTGCGTTTCTCATGTCAGTGGGTAAATGGTTACTACCTTGGGTGTTTAGAGAGGTCGCAAGAACAAGAACAGACGAGCTGTTTGTTCTGACCACTATTTTAATAGCCCTATTGGCTGGAGGGCTTACCTATTATTTCGGGCTGTCTATGGCACTAGGGGCTTTCTTGGCGGGTATGATGTTGGGAGAAAGTCAGTATAAATATCAACTGGAAGCCGATATTCGTCCGTTTCGCGATATTTTGATGGGCTTATTCTTCGTAACGGTTGGCATGCAGCTAGAGCTAACCGTGCTATGGAACAGCTTGTTTGAAATTGTTTTTGGCGTCTTTGCATTGATGATAGTTAAAGTCATCTTAGTAAGGGCAGCGTCTTTATTAGTTAAAACTGATGCAATAGATGGCTGGTCTGCTGGGGTAAAACTTTGCCAGATTGGAGAGTTTAGTTTTGTTATTGCGGCACTTGCGACCACACACGGCGTGTTAACGTCAGAGCAGTCATCGCTGATTGTGTGCATGGGTGTAATCAGTATGGCATTAACACCATGGCTTATGAACAACAGCGTCACTATAGCAAGGCGTATTGTTAACAAGGATATCTCGTTCGACGACAATGCTAGTTTAGGTCAGGGGGAACCCTTGACTAACCATGTAATTATTTGTGGTTTTGGCCGAGTGGGGCAGTCAGTAGCACGCATGCTTAAAATGGAAGGTATTCATTTTGTTGCCATTGATATGGACCCGGTCAGAGTGCACGAAAGCCGAAATGCGGGAGAGCCAGTTATCTTCGGAGATGCGAGCCAAAAAGATATATTAAACAACGCCAATGTAGAGGGCGCAAAGCTTGTACTTGTAACGTTCGACCAGGTTGATAAAGCGAAGCAAGTGATCACCCAAACCCGAAGTATTACGAATACAACTGACGTGATGGTACGCACCAAACGTGATTATCAACTTGAGAGCTTGTACAACGCGGGAGCCAATCAAGTGGTTCCGGAATTACAAGAGGGCAGCTTAATGTTGGTATCGCAAGTGCTGCACTACGCAGGGGTACCAATGTCACGTATTTTAAAACGAGTTCGTGCGGAGCGAAAAGGTCGCTACGATCACCTACATGGCTTTTACCCGGGAGAGACAACTGAAATCACCTACGGCACAGAAGACAAGTTAGAGTTTATTCATGCTGTGGTGTTATCCGAACACGCATCGTGTATTGGCAAAGCTATCAAAGATATTGATTTCTCACGTATGCGAGTAGCGATAAAAGGCTTGAGGCGCGACGGTAATGAAGTAAAAGACCCGGACCAAGATGCTATTTTGCAAGCTCACGACGTGCTGGTAATTGCAGGTAAGCCCCGTCGCGTAGAGCGGGCGGAACGCAAACTATTAGAAGGGAGCTAGCGCGCAGTTAAACGTAGCGTTACTTAATCTAGCGCGCCGACGGGGAAACGAGCGCTAAGCGACGCGGTCGTTTTCCAAATCCGCAAATTGCTTTTTTAAGTCGTAACGCTCGTCTGTCACAATTTTCTCTAAAACGGAAACTCGCTCCTTAAGTTCTGCAATTTCCGCTTTGTAAGCATCTGTTTCTTTGCTGTTCAATTTCTTTTTGCTTTTGTCTTTTGCACTATCGACAATGGAAACTAATGCCCAAGCACAAATGGCTACTATTGCAATCGCGGTCATATTCACGGTGGTATCCCTCACAAATGGCTTTAAAAGAGTGTAGGTGAAAATGTGGCCTATTACCTAATTCACCCAGTATTTAGTCAAATACTTATTGGTAAAATTACTGCCTCGTTTACGGTACTATAGCGGTTATCTAACTTGGTTTTCAGTAAAAAATGTAACCAGGTAAGTCCATCACTTCAGCAGTGTTATAATGAGAGTTTGCAATTAAGTTGCCAAGTGACAAAAGTCATTACTTTCTAAAGAGTTAGGATGTTTACTTAGGTCAACACAAAATAATTGTTAACTAATTTCACCAAGTAAAGTAGCAAAATTGACGAATGAGTGACCAAAATAGCAACCTTTCAACATCGAACTTTGACCTTGCAAATAAGCAAATCCAAGAAAAAGCGGCCGAGCAAGAGCCGTTAAGTGAAATTTCAATGGAGCAGAGCACCACTGAAGAAGACGTCATGTGGATGAGGCATGCGTTAACGCTTGCCGATAAGGCTGAGTCGATTGGTGAGGTACCGGTCGGTGCTTGTGTGGTGTTAAACGGTGAGCTTATTGGCGAAGGCTTCAATACCCCGATAACAGATAACGACCCCTCTGCCCATGCAGAACTGCGAGCCGTTAAAGAGGCCGCTTCCAAAGTGCAAAACTACCGTCTTATTGACGCTACCCTGTATGTCACTTTAGAGCCCTGTTCTATGTGTGCGGGCATGTTGGTCCATGCACGAGTAAAGCGAGTGGTGTTTGGCGCAAAGGATGCGAAGACTGGCGCTGCGGGCTCGGTAATGAACTTGTTGCAGCATCCGGCGTTGAATCATCAACTTGAGATAGTATCTGGCGTGTTAGCTGAAGAGTGTGCTAGCAAATTGTCAGATTTTTTTCGTAAGCGTAGGAAGGAAATCAAGGCTGCCAAAAAGGCGAAAAAACTGCTAGAGGGGGATGCTTCAAACTAGTGTTTTATGGTACCGCTTGAAGATGTGCTTAGTAGAGTAATTCGCCTAATTGATTTATCGCCTGCAGGTTTAATCAGTGAACCCTAAAGCTTTATAGATATTTAGCTAGGTGTGCGGGTTAACTGAGTGAACATATCGCTGGTGACAAATAGCTTACGGCGCTGAAGTACTTTTTGGTGACAACGCTTAAGCATCAGTCTGCGTCTGTTATTGTTTTTCAATTTTATTCCTTTTTTCATAAAACGATTTTTTTTCATTTATTCTCCTTTCTCTTTTTTCTGTCGTAGCCACGTATTCACGTTGAGTGCTCTTTTTTGTCTTTGAGAAAGTGAGCCAGCATTTGGCTAACTGTTTCTAAGGGTACGGTACAAAGATGACATCGAAATGACAATTTTCAAGACAGTGAATAACGAGTTACTCTAAATTTTCCCTTGTTCGTCCAACCAAACTAGGCTGTCATAGTAACGACGAATATTTTCTACGTATTGCAAGGCTTCATCGCCTCGCGCATATCCGTAACGGGTGGTGCGATAGTATTTCTTTTGTCTTAGTTGTGGCAAGCGACGTTTCACATCTACCCACAAATCTGGGTTGCCCCCCTGTTGCTCGGTAAGAATGCGGGCGTCTTCCAAATGGCCCATGCCGATATTATACGATGCCATAGCCATCCAGGTTCTATCTGGCTCGCTAATTCTTGCCGGTATGCGATTTAGCAAACTGGCGAAATAACGGGAGCCTCCGCGAATACTTTGCTCTGGGTCGGTTCTGTCATCCACATTCCAATCGCTCGCCGTATCCATGGTAAGCATCATAAGACCACGAACCCCAGTTCTTGAAATAGCATCACTATCCCAATGACTTTCTTGATAACTCATAGCGGCTAACAGTCGCCAGTCTAGATCGCCCGCGTACTGCTGAAATAGTGACTTGTACTGGGCTAGCGTAGACTCGGCCGCATAGTTAAATGCGCGACTGTCAACGTAATCAAATTGTCTAATGTGACCAAAATATTTGTCTTCTAATACCGTAAACCAGCCAGATTGATGCACGGTGCCGAAATACTCAATCAATGCTGCTTTAACAGAGTCGTCTTGATGCAAAGGCAACGCCCACGCCATAGGCATATCTTCGTTAAGGGTCTTTGCCACGGCTAAATTAGGGTAACGTCTACGCTGTAGAGCTAGGCGGTTGCTGTCTGCCACTGTGTAAGCAATGTCGCCATTGGCAACTTGTTGCAACAGTTCTTCAGAGTCAGAATCTTCGGTGGTAACAAGCTGGGTTTTTATTTCAACAGCTTCACTATCACTCGCTCTATCGCCCAAGCTCTCTAACAAACTAGACAGCAGGTGAGCTTGGCTACTACCTGCAACCGTAACAATAGGGGCATCGAGTTCTAATAAGTCTCTAGGCCTTGACGTACCAGCCTGAAATACAAGCTCTTGCTGAACGTGTTGATAAGCGGGGCCGTAAGCGAACCTATTCTTAAGTGAAGGTGTAACCGCATCGCCAGTAGCGACAATATCCAAATTACCTTCTTCTAATTGTTCCAGCATGACTTCATAGCTGTAAAAAGGGTACAGATCGAGCGTCACACCAAGGTAATCGGCAAACCCAGCTAATAATTCATATTCAAACCCCTGTGGGCCTTCCGCACCATTATAAAAAGTACCAGCGCCATAAACCGTTCCAACGCGGATAGACTCCCGTTCCAGTAATGAAGACAAGGCGGTGGGGACTGTAGGAACGCCACAGCTCATAACAGCAACAGATAATATGATTATTAATTGTAGTTTTAATCGTTTTTTATAGTCTTGTGACTGCATAGACCTTTACTTGTTGTCATTAAACTATCTAAGTTTAAAAAAAAGTTCATGTAAGCGCGTTATGAGGTTACTTACTGCGCATAATTACTCTATAATCCGCGCCGAAATACTCATCAATCCAAGAGGCAACGCGTCGCATTGGTGGTCGTTGTTTCTAACAAACCAGGTAAATCAATATGTTGGTCCTTCGAGGCGCTCCTGCACTATCAGAGTTTAACCAAACTAAACTGATTGCAAAGCTGGGTCAATCCGGCGTTAGGGTTAAAAACCTATATAGCGAATATGTTCACCTAGTCGATTCCCAAGGTGACTTGTCTAAGCAGCAAATAGAGATACTCGAGAAGCTGCTCACTTACGGCCCCGCGAGGCAAGCACAAACCCCTTCTGGAACCTTCTTCCTCATCACTCCTCGCCCCGGCACTATCTCTCCCTGGTCTTCTAAAGCCACCGACATCGCTCACAACTGTAGTTTAAAAAGTATTAATCGCATAGAGCGTGGATGCGCGTTTTATATCGAAACAGACAACGCTCTGAGCGAAGATGACTTTGCGCTTGTTGCCAGCTTCTTACACGACAGAATGACAGAGTCAGTGTTTACGAACACTGAAGATGCGGCGGTGTTATTTGCTCAGACCGAAGCTAATACTTTTACCAGTGTAGATGTGCTTGGCGAAGGCAAAGACGCGCTAGTTAATGCAAATGTGTCGTTAGGCCTTGCTTTAGCTGATGATGAGATTGACTACCTGTTTGATAGCTTTACGAAGCTAGGCAGAAACCCGACTGACGTTGAACTTTACATGTTTGCGCAAGCAAACTCTGAACACTGTCGTCACAAAATTTTTAACGCTAGCTGGACTATTGACGGCGAGGACCAAGAAAAGTCGCTGTTTAAAATGATCAAAAACACCTACGAGTTGTTACCTGATCACGTGTATTCAGCTTACAAAGACAACGCAGCGGTAATGGAAGGGTGGCAAGCTGGTCGTTTCTTCCCGAACCCTCAGTCACACCAATACGAATACCATCATGAAAATATTGATATTTTGATGAAGGTAGAAACCCATAACCACCCAACGGCAATTTCACCTTTCCCAGGTGCGGCAACAGGCTCTGGTGGTGAAATCCGTGATGAAGGTGCTACTGGTCGTGGTTCAAAACCTAAAGCGGGTTTGGTTGGTTTTACCGTATCTAACTTACGTATTCCTGGTGCTGAGCAGCCGTGGGAATTTGAATACGGCAAGCCACAGCGTATTGTAAGCGCCCTTGATATTATGCTTGAAGGTCCACTAGGTGGCGCTGCATTTAACAACGAGTTTGGTCGTCCTGCGCTACTGGGTTATTTCCGTACCTTTGAGCAAGAAGTTAATAGCTTCAACGGTGTTGAAGTGCGCGGCTATCACAAACCTATTATGTTAGCTGGTGGTTTAGGTAATATTCGTCGCGAGCATATTGAAAAAGGCGAAATCACGGTAGGCGCTAAGCTTATTGTGCTTGGCGGCCCTGCAATGAACATTGGGCTTGGCGGCGGTGCAGCCTCATCAATGGCATCTGGCCAGTCAAACGAAGACTTAGATTTTGCGTCAGTACAGCGAGACAACCCTGAAATGGAGCGTCGCTGTCAGGAAGTGATTGATGCATGTTGGCAGTTAGGGGATGACAACCCTATCCAGTTTATCCACGATGTGGGCGCAGGTGGTCTTTCAAATGCACTGCCTGAGCTGGTTAATGACGGTGGCCGCGGCGGTAACTTTGAACTTAGAAAAGTATTGTCTGATGAGCCTGGTATGACACCTTTAGAGCTATGGTGTAACGAATCTCAAGAGCGCTATGTTTTATCTGTCGCGCCTGAAAATATGCCAGTGTTCGAAGCAATTTGTGCCCGCGAACGCGCGCCGTTTGCTGTGGTTGGTGAAGCCACTGCCGAGCAGCATCTCAACCTGAACGACAGCCAGTTTGACAACAAACCTATCGATATGCCTCTTGATGTACTTTTAGGCAAGCCGCCTAAAATGCACCGCGACGTAAGCTCGACCAAGGTAAGCTCGCCAGCACTAGACGAGGCAGGCATTACCTTAAGTGATGCAGCAAATCGCATTTTATCTTTGCCTACCGTGGCAGAGAAAACCTTCCTTATCACCATTGGCGACCGTTCGGTTACCGGCCTTGTAAGTCGCGATCAAATGGTAGGCCCATGGCAGGTGCCAGTGGCAGATGTGGCGGTTACTGCAACAGCGTTTGACACCTACCACGGTGAAGCGATGTCGATGGGTGAGCGTACGCCTGTCGCGTTACTATCGCACGGCGCGTCTGCACGTCTTGCTGTGGGTGAAGCGTTAACCAATATTGCCGCAGCAAACATCGGCGATATTAAGCGCATTAAACTGTCTGCAAACTGGATGGCAGCAGCTGGACACCCAGGTGAAGATGCGGGTCTTTATGAAGCGGTTAAAGCAGTGGGTGAGGAGCTTTGCCCAGAGCTAGGCCTAACCATTCCTGTGGGTAAAGACTCTATGTCGATGAAAACCGCATGGAATGAAAACGGTGAAGATAAAGCGGTGACTTCTCCGCTATCGCTAGTTATTTCCGCCTTTGGCGCAGTAAAAGATATTCGCAAAACCCTAACGCCTCAGCTACGTACTGACAAAGGCGCAAGCCGCTTGTTACTACTCGATTTGGGCGAAGGTAAAAATCGCTTGGGCGCGAGCTGCCTGGCGCAAGTCTATACTCAGCTTGGTGATAGCCCCGCAGATGTGGTTTCTGCAACTCGCCTTAAAGCCTTCTTTGACGCTATGCAGGCGCTTATCGAGAAAGGTTTGGTATGTGCTTATCACGACCGTTCAGACGGTGGCCTGTTTACCACCGTTGCTGAAATGGCCTTTGCCGGTAAAACAGGCGTAAGCATTAACCTTGATAGCCTTGTTGGAAACGACATTGCCGTATTGTTCAATGAAGAACTAGGTGGCGTCATCCAAGTGCTTGAAAGCGATATGGATGCTGTTAACGCAGTACTGACTGAATTCGGTTTAACTGAATTGACTCACGATATCGGTACGCTTAATAGCACAGACATGATTGAGTTTAATCGCAACGGCGTTGCTGTACTTGCAGATAGCCGCGTATCAATGCGTACGACGTGGGCACAAACTACGTATGAAATGCAGAAACTTCGTGATAACCCTGAGTGTGCTGAACAAGAACACGCTGCAAAGCAAGATGCTGCCGACCCAGGTTTGCATGCTGCGTTGTCTTATGATGTAAACGATGACGTAGCAGCGCCATATATTGCCAAAGGCGTTAAGCCTAAAGTGGCGATATTAAGAGAGCAGGGCGTAAACTCGCATCTAGAAATGGCGGCTGCATTTACTCGTGCAGGCTTTGATGCTATCGATGTACACATGAGTGACGTGTTGGCGGGTCGCATTACCCTTGAACAGTTTGCGGGTCTAGCTGCATGTGGCGGTTTCTCTTACGGTGATGTGCTGGGCGCAGGTGAAGGTTGGGCGAAATCTATATTGTTCAACAGTATAGCTCGCGACCAGTTTGAAGGCTTCTTCAACCGTAACGATACGTTCAGCTTAGGTGTGTGTAACGGCTGTCAGATGCTATCGAACCTTAAATCACTGATTCCAGGTACTGAGCATTGGCCACATTTCGTGACCAATCAGTCGGCGCGATTTGAAGCTCGTGTTGCTATGGTTGAGGTTATGGAGTCTAACTCTGTGCTGCTTGATGGCATGGCAGGTTCGCGTATGCCTATTGCGGTGTCGCACGGTGAAGGTCAGGCTGAATTTGCTAATGACAACGCGCTATCACAAGTAGGCGCGCAGGTGGCGATGCGTTACGTAGACAACTACGGCAAGCCAACCATGCAATACCCGGCGAACCCTAATGGATCTCCTCAGGGGATCACAGGTCTAACTTCACTAGACGGACGCAGCACCATCATGATGCCGCACCCTGAACGTGTATTTAGAGCGGTAGCAAACTCTTGGCGTCCAGACGATTGGCAAGAAGACGGTGCGTGGATGCGAATCTTCAGAAATGCTCGTAAATTCGTTGGCTAAATAAATTGGCTATTCAGAAAAACAGGGGGTGACCCCTGTTTTTTTGCCTGATTTATACCGTTTAATAAATGTTCATACTTTAGAATGACGTCAAACCTTTGGCAAAGCGTCAAAAATCTGATTTTTGCCCTTGTCATCAGTTTGTCACTGATCTATTGTAGTGCAAGCAAGGAATGCAATTAGGTTACAGGAGTTGAGTTAGGGTTGTACCAGTGAAAGGCATGTGCCAGCTGGCTTAATAATAAGAGACGACCGATGAATCGTTCTTCAAAAGGGTTTGGCTTAACCGGAGTGGCTGTAGCTGTAGTGCTGATGTTCGTAACTGCTGTTTTTAGCACATCTGCGAAATCTGCCGAAGCTCCAACAACGCTAAGTGTGCAGTCTTCAGTTAAGTAGTCTGAAAGAAAAATTCTAACGCCCGTATCAAGTTACTTGATACGGGCGTTAATCATTAGGGGACAATAAAAACGTTCAGCATATAGCGCTTTATGAGAAAAGCCTAAAAGCTATACCTAAAGACAAGCCCAAAAAAGCAAAGCTGACTCAACGAGTTCTTGCCTCCCATTTTATCCTTTCTTATTTTTTTCTCTGTTAATTAATTTCTGCTGCGGATGCTTTTTCAAAAGCACATATGTAGCACCAAAGCCTCCGTGCATCGGTTGAGCCGTATGGTAGGCAATGACTTCGTCTAGCTCTCTTAGCCAGTGGTTAACGTAACTTTTTTTCAACGCGGGAAAGGGTTTGCTATTTTCACCTGTTCCATGTTTTATGAGCAGAGCACGAACTCCTCTCTCGTGACTAGATTTAATGGTGTTATAAATCAGGTCTCGGCTTTGCTCTAAGGTTTTTCCTGAAAGTGTTATGTTGGCCTCTAAAGGGTATTTCCCAAGGCGAAGTTTTTTAAATACGCCATTTTGTATACCAGGCTGCTGAAAATAAATAAACTCATCAGGTGGGACCGGCTTAACGCCTTCCATACTCAGTGGATTAGCAAGCTTTTCGCGGGTGCTCATCTGCCTGGCGGCACGTTTCTGCTTTTCTGCGAATGCCTTTTCAGGATCGTGTAACAAAGCCTTATCATCTGAAGCGATAGGTTTTACATCTTGCATTTCAGCAAAAAACGAATCGATATCGTCGTTTTCAAATTGGCTCATATTCGTCCCCGTACAAGCTACTACATCATCTTTTATACGCTATTTAAGGCCAGTTGATCTATGGTACTTAGCAACTCGGTGACATTGGGGTCTTATGAAACGCTAAACTACCAAAGAACTGTCTTAGCGAAATGGGGATTAATTTTTAAAAATCACCCTTTAGAAGATAGCTCCGGGTTCAGATAAAGCTTCGATGACATCCCATTCTTCTTCAGAAAATGGGCTATCCTCTACTGTTTCGGTACGACTATCAGCGTCATTAAGTGGGGGGGAATCGAAGGTCATAATGCTCTCCTGTTTTGAAGAGTATTACCTAAATTGGCTAAATTACAACCAAAGTATAATGAATTGCTCAAATTAGCAAACAAAGCGCTGTATAAGCATCTTTACTAGGAAAGCAGAAATATCGCGCAATTAATGGCGTCCCCAGCTGGAATCGAACCAACATCTAAGCCTTAGGAGGGCCTTGTTTTATCCATTAAACTATGGGGACCTAATGCGTAAGATTCTTTATTATACGTAGTTCCAAAAAATACGGAACCCTCAGATTAATCAACAATGTGCAGTGGTTACCACGCCTTTAAAAGATTGAAAAGAAAGACAATAACTGGTTGGTATATTTATACTAGATATAAAAAGCCCCCGTGAAGACGAGGGCTCTTTCTTAGGTAATTAACGGGTTAAATATCCGTTGGCGGTAGTTTATCAATTGCGGTTTTCAGTACTTCTGACTCCGTTGGAGACGTCACACTTACATCACTTCCGCTTTCCTTAGACGTATCACTTACTAAGTCGCTTGAACTGGAAGTGGAAACACTCTCGCTACCAGAGTCAGGCGAAGTTGGCTCAGTAGAGGGGAGAATTAAATCTTCTGGAGGAAGATCAATATCTACCACATCTACCGTCACTTCCGTAACCGGCCCGGTAGTGACAATATCCCCTTCCTCAGGAAGCGTGATGGTGTCATCAGGCAACGTGCTTTCAGGCGTTGACGCCTCAGGAGAAAGCGGACTCGTTTCTTCTGGAGCTGTTGAAATAGGGCTGCCGATATCAACCGTGTCTAACGTAGTTCCTGACAAGTCGATGGTGTCACCTCCGCCAAAACCATCACCGACGGTGGTGTCAGTGGTGCTCACTTCGTCTTCTGGTAACTTAATAATATCCGGCGTACTCTCTACTGGCTCTGGACTCATTAATGGAGCGGTCGGCTCGCTTTCAGGTGTTACCAGTTGAGTGTCAGCGCTAAGTTCAACGGTTTGTAGTGTTTGACTTGTTAAATCAATCACATCAGGCGCTGTAGGTTCATCAGTAACGACGGTGTCGCCGCTGTCAGAAGCACTTACTGATTCGGATGAAGTGGTCGTCACTACCTCTGGTATACCTTCACCCGACGCCGTAATAAACACGTTAAATTCTGCTTGTTCAATAGTACCGTCTGGATATTCAATACGGTAAGTAAAAGTATCCGTTAAGGTTCCACCAAATACGGCTAACGAGTTGTCTGGGGTGTAAGTGTATGCACCCGTTTCGTCAATTTGCAACGTGCCATACTCGCCCACTAACGTAATGCCGCCTGAAGCGTCTTGGAAATTAGTTCCATCGGTAGATACCGTCACGTCGTATGTTGGGCCAAACAGTATATCGTTTTCGAACAGGTTGCCTGTGGCGGTTTGTACGCCGCTAACTTCAAACTGGTCAAGATAGTTGATGGTAGAAGACAGGTCTACACTAATACTTCCGGCTACGCCAACGCCAGTTGTACCGCTCATCGACAGACGGTACAAACCTTCAGTTAATCCGTTGACGGTAAGCACGGTATCGCCATCAATGCCTAATAAGCTAATCAACTCGCCGTTAGGGAAAACCCTGTACGCTTCCCATGCGCCGTTTTCAAACTTTTCTACGGTAACAGTAAGGCTTGAAACCAGTGACAGTAGGCTGCCGTTATCAACGTTTAACGTAATATCTTGAGTTGTATTTGTTGCGACGGCAAATGTACTGCTGGTATCGCTAAAGCTCCCACCAGCTCCTAATAAGTAACCATGAGATAGTGCATCAGTTTCGTTAAGGCCTGCATCAGTAGCAAAATCATAGGTCAATTCAGCACGGGCCGAGTCTGCCGATACCCCTTGTCCTGACAAGTTAAAGTTAAGATTGGCGGTAGACGTATTGGTGCCATCTGAAATGGTATAGCTGAAGCTATCAGTGTCACCTAATCCGTCGCGAACTCCGTTGGCTACGTAGGTGTAGCTACCGTCTTCATATATGGTCAAATCGCCAAAGTCACCCGAAATAGTCACGCCACCCGCGCCGCTACCAAGCACTGTAACCGACTCGCCGTTAGTGTGAGTAACCTGAGTTACCACACCACCTTGGGCAATACTATCGCTGACATCGCCCGTATTCGCAGCATCAATAACATTACCGGAAGTGGTGGTGCTACCCTCAAATGCGTATTCGGTTAGCGTTGAAGTAACGTCCGTTTGCTGTAATAAGGTAAGCGTATTGCTTAACAATGCGTCTGCGACGGCGTCAAGGGCTGCGTCCACAAACGCGGCTAGTCCAAATTCATTGAGGCCTGTGGTGATCCTGCTTACAAGGTCGGCAGCACCAATAGAATCAGCTGTACTTAGGGCGGGTTCGAGAATAAGTGTCCGAACAACGGTTCCCAAACCAAGTCCATTAAGTACACTTGCGTTCGTACCATTTAACGCATCTTCTACAGCAGTTAGCACAACGTCCTGGTTTTCTTCACCAAGAGCAACGCCACCGCTACCCAATTCCGTCAACGTAATTGAACTGTCGCTGTTTTGGTCAAACAGACTCTCCAGTGCGCTCTCATCATTGCGCACAACAACCGTATAGTCGCCAGCTGGTAGGCCAGAGAATTTAGTAACCAGTGTATCGTTACCTGTTAGCCCTATAAGATTGACGCCAGCGACATCTCCAATTAATGGGTTATCAGGAGTCATTGCTGTAGCGACAACATTGCCACTTGAGTCCACAATTTCAATGATATAAGCATCGGCAACGGCAACGAGAGCCTCTTGGCTAACTTCAACCACTATTTCTCCGAAGAACCCAGGGTCAACCGTGAGGGTTGTACTTGCAGTTGGGGAGCCAGCAGCAGGCGATCCTTCTGCTAAACCAATGACTTGTAAATCACTGTCGGTAACAGGCGCATTAACGATAGCAGTCTGTGCGCCTAGCTCCATATCATTACTGTCGTTTTGTGCAACAACTGGCGGGAAGTCACTTCCCGAAATAGTAATGGTAAGCGATGCAATATCAGAGGTTTCACCGTCAGATAACGTGTAGTTAAATACTTCATTTTGGCCAATAGAATTGCGATCGCCGTCGGCGGTATAGGTGTAGGTACCATCTGCAGCAATTTCCAATACGCCATAGTTACCTTGAATAGTAACCGTACCTGAAGCAGGAACCACAACACTGTCACCAGACGCGTTAGTAACCAGCGTCACTTGAGCACCGTCTAAAATGGTATCGGCACCCACGCCACCTAAATCGCCGTCGATTAGGTTACCTTGGGCAACCGTTTCGCCGGTGTAAGTGTACTCTGTCAATGTGGTGGTAATGTCAGTATCCTGCAATACGGTTAATGTATTGCTGAGTAATACGTCTGCAAGAACAGCAGCGATATCGTCTAAGAAGCCAAGTAATCCTAGATCGGTAAGTGGGCCCGTAATTGCACCTACGAGGTCTCCTGCACCGATCACAGTAGTGGTATCTAAAATGGTTTCTAAAATACCTCTTACCTGGGTGCCTACAGTGCCTAACGGAATACTTAAGATACCGCCGTTCAGTGTTGTTTCGACCGTATTAAGCACGACATCCTGGTTTTCAGGCCCAAGAACCACACCCGCTGTGCCAAGTTCATCAAGATCAATATCGTTGCTGTTGTCGTTATCTAACAAGTTTTCAAGTAAGTTTTCGTCGTTGCGAACAACTACGCTATAAGTGCCTGCTGCTAGACCTGCTAGCGAGAAGGAGATGGTTTCATCCCCTGAGACATTGAATATTTCAAGTCCGCCGACATCCGTAAGTTGTGAGCTAGCACTGACCCCTTGATAGACCAGCTGTCCACTTTCGTCATACACCTCGACAATGTAGGCATCGGCAACGGCAACAAGTGCAACTTGCTCGACTTCTATGAGCACTTCACCCACATTATCAGGTGATACCGTAAAGGAGGCGCTTGCATCCACGCCACCTGTAGATTCAGCTAAGCCAATCACCTGCACGTCGCTGGTGGTTTCCGGTGGGTTAACAGTAACTACAGGTTCGCCCATATCAATAGCGTTACCGTCGTTTATCGCATCGAGAGCCTGTACGACAACATTTTGGCTTGTCGTGCTCGCCGAGTTACCTGCCTCGTCGGTGACTGTTGCCACCACCGCGTAGGTACCTGCTGGTAGCGGTGTGCCTGTTAAATCAAGGCTCCAATTACCGCTGCCATCAATGGTAAGTTCAGGGTCAGTGCCAAAGGTATAGGATGTGCCATCAACGGTAACGGTTAGGGTAGTATTGTCACCAAGGTCAACCGTTCCATTAAAGATTAGCGTGCTATCGCTAGTAATAAAGTCTCCAGCCACCCCGGAGTCATTTGAGATACTATCGAACGTAACTGTCTGACCATTATTGTTCTCATCAATACTTGTATCGATAACAACGGTACTTGTGTCAGTAACAACATTGCCTACCGCATCTGTGGCGGTAACCACAGCCGTATAATTTCCTTCAGCAAGCAGTGCGACAATATTGTCAGCCAACGTCCACGTGCCATCACCATTGTTGGTAGCGGTATAGTCGTTGCCGTCAATCGTTACCACCACAACCGCATTGGGGTCGTTCACCGTACCGGTAAGCTCAGGCGTGGTGTCGTTGGTGGTTAGATCGTTTATTGCAACGGTAGGCGCGGTGGTATCAATAACCACTGTACCTGTGTTGGTCACCGTGTTGCCCGCAGCGTCTGTCGCGCTTACCGATGTTGGATAGCTACCTTCAGCAAGCGTAGCGACTACGTTATCAGCTAACGTCCACGTGCCGTCACCATTGTTGGTAGCGGTGTAATCATTACCGTCAGTGGTCACCACCACAACCGCATTGGGGTCGTTCACCGTACCGGTAAGCTCTGGCGTGGTGTCGTTGGTGGTAAGATCGTTTATTGCAACGGTAGGCGCGGTAGTATCAATTACCACAGTACCCGTGTTGGTGACAGTATTCCCCGCGGCGTCTGTTGCAGTAACAGAAGTGGGGTAGCTACCTTCAGCGAGTGTAGCAACTGCGTTGTCAGCTAACGTCCACGTGCCGTCACCATTGTTGGTAGCGGTATAGTCGTTGCCATCAATCGTTACCACCACAACCGCATTGGGGTCGTTCACCGTACCAGTTAGCTCAGGCGTGGTGTCGTTGGTGGTTAGATCGTTTATTGCAACGGTAGGTGCGGTTGTATCAATTATCACTGTACCTGTGTTGGTGACAGTATTACCCGCTGCGTCCGTTGCAGTAACAGATGTTGGGTAACTGCCTTCTGCTAGCGTAGCAACTGCATTGTCAGCCAGTGTCCAGGTTCCGTCTCCGTTATTGGTGGCGGTATAGTCATTGCCGTCAATGGTCACCACCACAACCGCATTCGGGTCGTTCACCGTACCGGTGAGCTCTGGCGTGGTGTCATTGGTGGTCAGATCGTTTATTGCAACGGTAGGCGCTGTGGTATCAATTACCACTGTACCTGTATTGGTTACCGTGTTGCCAGCAGCGTCTGTCGCGCTTACCGATGTAGGGTAGCTGCCTTCTGCAAGCGTTGCGACTACGTTGTCAGCTAGTGTCCAGGTGCCGTCACCATTGTTGGTAGCGGTGTAATCATTGCCGTCAATGGTCACCACCACAACTGCATTCGGATCGTTCACCGTACCGGTAAGCTCAGGCGTGGTGTCATTGGTAGTCAAATCGTTTATTGCAACCGTAGGCGCGGTGGTATCAATTACTACAGTACCAGTGTCGGTATCGGTATTACCCGCATCGTCAGTTGCAGTAACAGATGTTGGGTAACTACCTTCAGCGAGTGTAGCGACTACGTTATCAGCTAACGTCCACGTACCGTCACCGTTATTGGTAGCTGTGTAGTCAACGCCGTCAATGGTGACTACTACAGTAGCCGTTGGGTCATCAACCGTACCCGTTAGTGCAGGCGCAGTGTCGTTGGTCGTTACATCATTGATGGTTACGACAGGTGCCACGGCATCTACCGTGTCAGATGCCGGCCCACTGGTGTTACCCGCTTCATCGGTAGCCGTTGCCGTTACTACAACTCCATCTGCTAAAGGTGTATCTGGCGTTACGCTCCAATTGCCGTCGCCATCAGCGATGACGGTGAAATCTGGCGTGCCGTCTCCGTCTACATCCACATTTACCGTTGCGCCCGCTTCGGCTGTGCCGGTAATTTCAGTGCCGTTGCCCGCTTCAACGGTAGGCGCAGCTGGTGCTGTGGTATCAATAACCACTGTACCAGTATTCGTACCCACATTACCTTCTGGGTCGGTTGCAGTAACCGTTGCGGTATAGCTACCTTCAGCAAGTGCCGCCACCGCATCGTCAGCCAGTGTCCACGTGCCATCACCGTTATTGGTGGCGGTATAGTCGGCACCGTTGATGGTAACAACCACCGTGGCTGTTGGGTCGTCAACCGAACCAGTAAGTGCCGGCGTTGTATCGTTCGTTGTTAAATCGTTAAAGGCAACTACTGGTGCAGCCGCGTCAACCGTGTCTGAGGCTGGGTTGCTAATGTTACCCGCTGCGTCAGTTGCCGTTACGGTCACAATTACGCCATCGGCAAGCGGAGTATCAGGCGTAATGCTCCAATTACCGTCGCCATCAGCGATGACGGTGAAATCGGGCGTGCCGTCGCCATCCACGTCTATATTTACGGTTGCGCCTGCTTCAGCGGTACCGGTAATTTCAGTGCCGTTGCCCGCATCCACAGTAGGTATCGCAGGTGGTGTAGTATCAATCACTACGGTTCCTGAATTTGAACCCACATTGCCATCGGCATCCGTGGCAGTAACGGTAGCGGTATAGCTACCATCTGCAAGTGCAGCCACTGCATCGTCAGCCAGGGTCCAACTTCCATCGCCATTGTTAGTTGCGGTGTAGTCCACGCCATCAATTGTCACTACTACGATAGCGCTTGGATTGTCAACCGTTCCGGTTAGCTCTGGTGTAGCGTCATTAGTGGTTAAATCATTGATTGCAACGACTGGCGCAACAGCATCTACTGTATCTGACCCTGGTGCACTGACATTGCCAGCTTCATCAACCGCTGTTGCCGTAACGACCACGCCATCGGCTAGCGGTGTAGTGGGTGTTACTGACCAATTTCCATCGCCATCAGCGATGACGGTGAAGTCTGGCGTGCCGTCGCCATCCACGTCCACATTTACGGTTGCGCCTGCTTCGGCAGTACCCGTAATTTCAGTGCCGTTGCCTGCATCGACGGTAGGCGCTGCTGGCGCAGTGGTATCAATCACAACAGTACCAGAGTTAGTTCCGGTGTTACCATCGGCATCAGTGGCAGTAACCGTAGCGGTATAGCTACCTTCAGCCAGCGCGGCAACGATATCGTCAGCCAGTGTCCAGCTGCCATCACCATTGTTTGTCGCGGTATAGTCCGTACCGTTAATGGTAATGACCACAATGGCGGTTGGGTCGTCCACCGAACCGGTAAGTGCAGGCGTGGTGTCGTTAGTCGTTAGGTCGTCAAAGGCAACGACTGGCGCGACAGCGTCTACGGTATCAGACGCCGGGCTACTCGTATTGCCAGCCTCATCGGTTGCGGTTGCCGTGACAACCACGCCATCCGCTAGCGGTGTTGTGGGTGTTACTGACCAGTTACCATCGCCATCAGCAATCACTGTGAAATCAGGTGTGCCATCACCGTCAACGTCTACGTTTACGACAGCGCCTGCTTCGGCTGTACCGGTAATTTCGGTTCCGTTGCCTGCATCAACAGTAGGCGCAGCTGGCGCAGTAGTATCGATAACACCGCCATTTTCGTTTGCGGTTGCCGTATTACCCGCGCCATCTGTTGCACTTGCGGTGACTGAATAATTACCTTCAGATAAGGCTGCTGGCACATCTACAGAGAAGGTGCCATTAGCTTGAACAATGGCGCCAAATGTTTGGGTGTTTCCTGCACTATCGGTAACGCTGATGGATACGGTGCTGCCTGGCGCAATATCTGTAGTACCGGAAATGGTCGGTGTTGTGTCGTTTCCTGTTCCAAGCGAGTCCAAGGTTAAGTTTGGCACGGCTGTATTGATAATTCCGCTGGTAGTATCAGACGCTGAATTTCCAGCAGCATCAGTGGCGGTAGCAGTAACATTGAAGTTTCCGTCTGCCATTGCATTAGGCACGTCGGCGCTAAAATTACCAACGCTATCGACAATAGCCGTAAATGTCTGTTCTGCTCCCGCGCTGTCGGTGACGGTTATGGTCACTGAACTACCTGGGCTTAAATCGGTGCTACCGGTGATCGTTGGCGTAGTATCGTTACCTGTGCCTTGTGCATCTAAGTTGATAGTCGGCGCGGTAGTGTCTACGCTACCGTTTGTTTCAGTGGCAGTCGTCTCATTGCCTGCTGGGTCTTGGGCCACGGCGGTAACAGTATACCCTCCTTCAGCCATGGCGCTTGGCACATCGGCCGAGAAACTGCCGTCTCCCTGAACGGTTGCATCAAAAGTTTGGCTTACACCTGCGTTATCCGTCACAGTAATCGTTACCGTAGCACCTGCAGGCAGGTCAGTATTCCCTGATATTGTAGGTGTAGTGTCACCGTCTGGGGCTAGTGTATCTAACGATAGAGTAGGGGCTGTCGTATCAATAACGCCTGTATTGTCTATGACGGTAGTGCTATTACCCGCTTCATCACTTGCCGTAGCTTCAACACTGTATGCACCTTCTGCCAAAGGCGCAGGCACATCCACTGTAAAGTTTCCATTTACATCAACCGTAGCTGTGAAGGTTTGAACATTTCCGGCGCTGTCAGTTACCACAAGCGTAACTTCACTACCCTGCGCAAGGTTTGTGCTACCAGATAGGGTAGGCGTTGTGTCATTGCCTTCCTCAAGTGGCGTTAAGGTTAGTGATGGTGCTGTAGTGTCTATGCTTCCAGCATCACTCGCTGTCGCTGTATTACCTGCCTCATCACTGATGGTAGCGCTTACCGTGAAGTCGCCTTCAGCTAAATTCGTACCTGGGGAGATAGAGAAAGAACCATCGGCCTGTACCACTGCACTTAAGGTCTGGGTCGCACCAGCGCTATCCGTTACCAAAATAGTTACCACAGAGCCCGCAGGCTCATCGGTTGTACCGGTAATGAGTGGCGTCGCGTCGTTAGTGGCATCGGCAACATCTATAGTAAGTGTAGGTACTAGAGTATCAACTACGCCTGCCTCTTTATCGGTTGTACTGTTGCCTGCTGAATCAGTGGCGGTTGCTGAGACAGTGAAGTTTCCTTCAGCCATTGCCGTTGGTACGTCGGCAGAGAATACGCCGCCTGCGGCAACCAATGCAGAGAACACCTGGATATTACCCGCACTATCAACAACCGTTATTTGCACTGTAGAACCTTGCGGTAAATCTACAGTACCGCTTATGGTTGGCGTTGAGTCGCTAACTGTACCTGGCTCGTCCAGCGTAATAACAGGTGAAATTGTGTCGATTACGCCGGTTTCAGCGTCGGACGCTGTATTACCAGCTTCGTCAACAACGGTAGCCTGAACTGTGTAGGTACCCTCAGCCAAGGTGGCGGGTACGTCTACGCTGAAGGAGCCATCACCTTGTACGGTTGCTGTTAAGGTTTGTATATTACCAGCGTTATCGGTGACGGTAATTGAAACCGTGCTTCCAACTGGCTGGTCTGTCGTGCCGCTAATGGTTGGTGTTGCATCATTGCCAATGCCTTGCTCTGCCACATCAATAGCCGGTGATGTGGTATCTACCACACCGCCAGTTTCAGAGTCAGAGCCTGTATTTCCGGCACCGTCAGTTACTTCTGCGACAACTGTGTAACTACCTTCGGCCAAGTCTGACGGTACGCTTGCGCTGAAGGTGCCATCTCCTTGTACTGTTGCGGTGAAGGTTTGAACTGCTCCAGCACTATCTGTCACTGTTAAGGTGACAGTGGCACCAACTGGCGCGTTAGTTGTGCCAGAAATAAGGGGGGTAGCATCGTTTGTCTGGCCAAGAGCATCTAGGGTAATGTCCGGGGCGCTTGCATTAATATTGCCGCTATCCGTCACTGTCGTGCTATTGCCCGCAGCATCGCTCGCACTTACTGTTACATCGTAATCGCCATCAACAAGCGCGCTGGGTACTTCAACTGAGAAAGTGCCATCCGCGTTTACCGTAGTTGTAAGGTTCTGTACATTGCCGCCTGCATCGGTGACAACCAGTGTAATTGTTGCTCCCTCTGGCAAGTCGGTAGTACCGCTCAAGATTGGCGTTGAGTCATTGCCGCTGGCCACTGGATCTAAGTTGATAACAGGTGGGGTGGTGTCAACTGTACCGTTGTTATCAACCGCTGCGTTTTGATTACCTGCATCATCAGTCGCCGTCACTTCTACGGTGTAATCGCCTTCTGCAAGGTCAAGGGGCACATCAGCGCTAAAGCTACCGTTCCCTTGAACAGTGGCAGTGAAAGTTTGCGTATTGCCTTGGCTGTCAGTCACGCTAATGCTTACAGTGCTGCCCGCAGCTAAGTCGGTGGTTCCCGATATAGTCGGTGTAGCGTCGTTGGTTAGGCCTTGTGCGTCTAACGTTATGGTGGGGGCTGCTGTATCTATGACACCGTTGTTATCTATTGCCGTTGCTGAATTACCCGCATCGTCAGTCGCAGTGACGGTCACACTGAAACTGCCTTCAGCTAAATCGGCAGGAACATCAGCACTGTAAGTACCATCGTTTTGAACGGTTGCAGTGAATGTTTGTGTATTTCCAGCGTTGTCTGTCACGCTTATGCTAACTGTGTCGCCAGCATTGAGGTCTGTGGTGCCAGAGATAGACGGCGTTGCATCATTGCCAAGCCCTTGTGTATCGATGGTTATCGATGGGGCTGTTGTATCGATGTTACCGCCATTTTCGGTTACCGATGCACTGTTGCCAGCGCCGTCTGTGGCGGTGGCAGTAACAGAATAGTCACCTTCAGGTAAGCTTGCAGGAACATCAGCCGTAAAGCTTCCATCACCTTGCACTACGGCACTGAATGTCTGTGTGTTTCCAGCACTGTCAGTCACAGTTAGCGTTACAGTGCTACCTGGCGCTAAGTCGGTATTACCTGAAATGGTCGGCGTCGTGTCGTTGCCCGAACCAAGAGGATCAAGGGATAGGGTAGGCGCGGCAGAGTTTATGTCGCCGCTCACTGTATCTGTAGCAGTATTGCCTGCAGCGTCAGTGGCCGTTGCAGCAACGTCGAAGTTTCCGTCAGCCATAGGATTAGGCACATCTGCACTGAAGTCGCCGTTAGCATCAACAGCTGCAGTAAACGTCTGCACAGTGCCAACACTGTCAGTTACTGTAATCGTTACTGTACTTCCTGCGGCCAGGTCGGTACTTCCGCTAATAGTAGGCGTGTTATCGTTACCTGTGCCAATCGGATCCAAAGTGATAACAGGCGCTGTGGTATCTACGCTGCCACCCGTTTCAGAATCAGAACCTTGGTTGCCAGCCGCGTCTTGAGCCGTTGCGGTAACCGTATAGTCACCTTCAGCTAGTGGTGAAGGTACGTTGGCTGAAAAACTGCCGTTGGTTTGTACCGTAGCGGCAAAGGTTTGCGTATTACCCGCACTGTCGACCACCGTTAATGTAACAATGGCGCCAGCTGGAAGGTTTGTGGTGCCAGAAATAGTTGGCGTAGCGTTATTCTCTGGCGTTAGTTCGTCAAGGTTTAGCTCAGGTGGCGTGATGTCGATAACACCTGAATTATCAAGAACCGACGTGCTGTTGCCTGCTTCATCAATGGCGGTAGCTTCAACACTGTATGAGCCTTCAGCAAGTGCCGCGGGTACATCAACCGTAAAGTTTCCTGCAGCATCAACTGTTGCTGTAACCGTTTGAATGTTGCCAGCACTATCTGTGATAACCAAGGAGACCACACTACCTTCGGCTAGATCTGTACTTCCCGAAATGGTTGGCGTCGTGTCGTTGCCTAATCCTTGAGGGTCTAAGGTTAGGGTAGGCGCTGTGGTGTCTATGGTACCTGTTGCATTGGCTGACGCACTGTTGCCAGCATCGTCGGTGGCCGTTGCAGTAACCGTATAGCCACCTTCGGCCAGTGCGTCTGGCACATCAACAGTAAAGTTGCCGTTTGCGTCAACCGTTGCGGTCACAGTTTGCGTATTGCCAGCGTTGTCGGTGATCAACAGCGTTACGCTCTCACCTGCTGCTAAGTCCGTATTGCCCGAAATGGTCGGCGTAGTATCGTTATTTGAACCCAGCGCATCTAGTGAAATAACGGGGGCGACAGTATCGACGATACCGTTATTATCGGTGACAGAGGCACTATTTCCGTTGCTGTCTGTAGCGGTAGCGGTTGCTGAGTAATCACCTTCGGCAAGAGGCGCGGGGACATCAGCACTAAAGTTACCGCTCGCATCAACAAGTGCAGTAAAGGTTTGGGTGTTGCCTGCACTGTCAGTGACAAAAAGCGTCACTGTTGAACCCGCGGGTAGGTCAGTCGTACCTGAAATGGTTGGTGTAGTATCGCTAACCGTAACTTGCGCATCTAATGTCAACGCAGGGGCGCTGGTATCTAACGTACCGGTATCAGAAGTGGTGGTTGTATTACCTGCATCGTCTGAGGCACTTGCTGTTACCGTGTAGCTACCATCAGGTATAGCGTTTGGAACATCTGCGCTGAAGTCACCGTTTGCGTCCACAATGGTGTCAAAAGTTTGTGTATTGCCTGCGCTATCTGTGATGGTTAACGTTACTGTGCTTCCCGGCGCTAAATCAGTGCTGCCCGATATATTAGGCGTTTCATCGTTGCCTGTGCCTTGCGGATTTAGCGAAAGTACAGGGGCGGTGGTGTCAATATTGCCACCGTCCTCAGTTACGGTTGTTGAATTACCTGCATCATCTGTTGCAGTAACTTCGACGCTGTAGTCTCCTTCAGGCAGTGGAGACAATACCTCTGTTGCAAAGTTGCCGTCAGCATCAACCAATGCGTTAATGGTTTGCGTGTCGCCGTTGCTGTCAGTCACGGTGATCACAACGACGGCGCCTTCAGGTAAATCTGTATTACCTGAAATAACCGGCGTAGTGTCATTACCTGAATCTAATGGGTTAACGTTAACAATAGGCGCTTGTGTATCAATACTTCCATTTGTTTCGTTTGCCGTCGCGGTGTTGCCTTGTGCATCGCTTACTGTTGCCGTAACGGTAAAGTCGCCTTCAGCCAGGGCGCTAGGCACATCAGCACTGAACGTGCCGTCTGCTTGCACGGCTGCTTGGAAACTTTGCGAGTTACCGTTGGCATCTACCACAGTAATGGTAACCAGTGTGCCAGGTGCCACGTCGGTAGTACCTGTGATAGTTGGCGTAACATCGCTAGTAGCGCCTTGTGTATCAAGGGTTAACAGCGGCGCTTCGCTATCTACATTACCTGTTGTATTGGCATTCGCGGTATTGCCTGCACTGTCGGTTGCAGTGGCAGTCACAGTAAAGTCGCCGTCAGCAAGTGCGTTTGGCACATCTACGCTAAAGTTACCATTTGCATCAACCAAGGCATTGATAGTTTGCGTGTTTCCAGCGCTATCTGTTACGACAAGTGTAACCGTGCTTCCTTCAGGAAGGTCAGTGGTGCCTGAAAGTGTGGGTGTGGTGTCACCCGTGCTGCCAGGATTTTCAAGGGTAAGCGTAGGCGCTGTGGTATCTACAACGCCGCCATTGTCGGTTACTGTTGTCGTGTTGCCATCGCCGTCAGTTGCGCTGGCGGTAACGGTGTAAGCGCCATCAGCGAGTGGAGTGGTAACATCTGCACTAAATGTTCCGTCAGTGCCTACTGTCGCGGTAATCGTTTGCGTGTTCCCTGCGCTATCCGTTACGGTTAAGGTAACCGTACTTCCTTCAGGTAAGCTGGTGGTACCTGAAATAAGGGGCGTGCTGTCATTCGTCTCGCCTTGACCATCTAGCACTAACGTGGGGGCATTGGTATTAATATTACCCGTTGCGTTGTCTGTAACTTCATTGCCTGCTTCGTCTTCTGCCGTGGCAGTAACAGTAAAGTCTCCATCAGCCAGTTCTGGCGGTACGTCGACAGAGAAGTTGCCATTAGCATCGACTAAGGTGTTGATGGTTTGCGTGTTACCTGCGCTATCTACGACCGTTAGCGAGACAACACTTCCTTCAGGCAGGTCGGTGCTGCCCGATAAGGTTGGTGTGGAATCGTTGCCAGAACCCACTGGATTTAAAGATAGCAATGGCGCAGTCGTATCTATAATACCGCCGTTTTCTGTCACGCTAGCGGTATTGCCATTTCCATCGACAGCGGTTGCTGTAACGGAGTAGTTACCTTCTGCTAATGCGCTAGGTACTTCAGCACTAAAGCCTCCGCTTTCATCAACAACGGCTTCAATAGTTTGCTGATTACCTAAGCTATCGGTGACGACCAGTGTTACCGTGCTACCTTGGGGTAAATCTGTCGTGCCACTAATTAGCGGCGTGGTGTCGTTGCCAATGTCTTGTGGGTCAAGCGATAGCGTTGGAGCTGCGGTATCAATATTGCCCTGTGTTGTTGCAGAATCTTGATTGCCCGCATCGTCTGTAACAGTGGCGGTAACGGTAAAGTTGCCGTCGGCAAGCTCTGCCGGCACGTCAACAGAGAAAGTACCGTCATTTTCGACTATAGCGTCAAAGGTTTGCGTATTGCCTGCACTGTCTGTAACAGTGATTGATACCCTGCTACCCGGTGCCTGGTCTGTGTTACCTGAGATGGTTGGCGTAGTATCATTAGTACTGCCTTGAGCATCTAGATTAACCAGCGGCGATGTAATATCGATATTACCGCCAGTTTCCGTTGCCGTTGCGGTATTGCCGTTCGCGTCGGTCGCTGTAGCCGTTACGCTATATTCCCCTTCTGCTAAAGGATTGGGCACATCGACACTGAAATTACCAGAACCGTCTACCGTTGCCGTAAATGTTTGCGTGTTGCCAAGCGCATCGGTAACGGACAGTGTGACAGTGCTGCCAGCGGGTAAATCGGTAGTACCTGAGATAGTAGGCGTGGTGTCGTTATCATCACCCAGTGGGTCAAGGGTTAAGCTTGGCGCATTGCTGTCCACGGTACCAGTTTGTGACGTTGAAGCACTATTTCCCGCAGCATCGGTGGCTGTTGCTTCAACAGTGTAATCACCATCAGCGAGTTCAGCAGGCACGTCTGCGCTAAATTCGCCATTCGCGTCTACAGTGGCAGTAAAGGTTTGGCTGTTTCCAGCACTATCGGTAACCGTAAGTGTAACCGTGCTGCCTGCTTCCAGGTTTGTAGAGCCGCTAATTGAAGGTGTCGTGTCGTTACCTGTGCCAAGTGGCTCTAGTGAAATGATGGGGGCTTGCGTATCAATGTTGCCGCCATTTTCAGTGACAGTCGTTGTATTGCCTGCCTCGTCTGTTGCACTGGCCTCTACGGTATATTCACCCTCAGTAAGCGGCGTTTGCACGTCGACGCTAAAATCACCGTTCTCATCAACGATGGCATCGATAGTTTGTGTATTGCCCGCACTGTCGGTCACTACAATGGATACTGTTGAACCAGGTGGTAAATCGGTAGAACCAGAAATTGTTGGTGTGGTGTCGCTGCGGTCAGTTTGCGGGTCTAAAGAAAGCGCTGGTGCGGTAGTGTCTATGTTGCCACTGTTGTCGACAGCGGTAGTTGTATTACCCGCTGCATCAGTTGCTTCGACAGAAACCTCATAGTTGCCTTGTGCTAGCGCTTCTTCGACATCGGCGCTGAAATTACCATTTTCATCAACAATGGCGGTAACAGTTTGCGTATTACCCTGACTATCGGTGACGGTAATAGCGACCTCGCTGCCCGCTGGTAAATCTGTATTACCTGAGATAGTCGGTGTTGTGTCGTTAGTATCCGTTTGCGGGTCGATGTTCACAATCGGCGGGGTGGTATCAAGTACAGTGGTGGCCGTGGCGGTAGAGCTATTGCCATTTTCGTCTGTCACCGTCACTTCAATCTCGTATTCGCCCTCTTCAGAGCCAGGAGGGAATGCTACATTGAAGTTGCCATTCTCATCGGTTGTCCCCGTTATTGTCTGGCTGTTGCCGTCGCTATCGGTGATAACAACCACAACCTCTGAATTAGGGGCGTCTGACGACCCCCCTATGCCTTCACTACCGTTGGTAGGAGAGCCGGTTTCAATAACAACATTAGGGCCCTGGGTATTAATAACCGCATCGATGGAGGTTGAAGCGGTATTACCCGCCACATCAGACACAGTAGCGGTTACCGTGAAGTCGCCATTTTCGAGTGCTTGTGGCACTTCAGCACTGAAGCTACCGTCTACTTGCACTGTTGCAGTAATGGTTTGCGTAGTGCCATCTGAATGTACGATTTCTAGCGTGACTATCGCACCCGGTTCTGCGTCGGTGTCGCCATTTATCACTGGCGTGTCATCATTGGTTGAGCCAATAGGATCAAGGTTGATTATCGGCGCCGTGGTGTCAATTTCGCCTGTTACTGTAGTAGTCGAGCTGTTACCTGCTGGTGTCGTCACAGTAACATCTACCGTGTACTCGCCTTCGCTAAGTTCCGCTGGAACATCTTCGTTGAATGTGCCGTCAGCGCCCACTGTAGTAACGATTGTTTGTTCGTTACCCTCGCTATCTGTAACAACAATGACCACTTCACTGCCAGGAGGGGCATCGGTTTCACCAGAGACGTTGGGCGTAGTATCGTTAGTTGGCGCAGGTTGATTTACGGTCGTCGAAGGACTTGTAGAATCATAATCGCCACTTGCTGTTGCTTGTGCAGTGTTACCCGCACCATCTGTCACCTCGGCAGTTACGCTGTATGTACCCTCTGCCACCGCATTTGGAACTTCAACGGTAAAGGTACCATCGGCAAGCACAGTAGTGGTAAAAGTTTGAGTAGCGCCAGCACTATCGGTAACGGTAAGAGTTATCGTGCTTCCGGGCACGGCATCCGTTAAACCCGAGAGTGTGGGTGTAGCATCGCCATTTATTCCTGGGTCGTTTAATGAGATGGTTGGCGCCGTCACGTCAATTGCGCCCTGAGCTTCAGCATTGGCCGTATTGCCTGCTTCATCAGTCACGCTGGCGTTAACCGTAAATTCACCTTCAGTTAGTTCAGCAGGTACGTCAACGCTATAGGTGCCGTCTGCTTGCACAGTGGCAGTCACGGTTTGAGTTACGCCTGCACTATCGGTAATGGTCAACGTTACTGTACTACCCGGTGTGGCATCGGTGGTACCGGAAAGAGTAGGCGTAGTGTCGTTACCTGTCGCTATGGTATCGATAGTGATCGAAGGTGCTGTAGTATCAATCTCGCCGGCAGCATCTGTGGTTGCTGTGTTGCCCGCTTCGTCGGTCACGCTGGCGTTAACGGTAAATTCGCCTTCCGCTAATTCGGCAGGTACATCAACGCTGTACGTGCCGTCCGTTTGCACAATAGCTGTCACGGTTTGAGTATTGCCTGCACTGTCGGTAATGGTTAGCGTAACTGTGCTTCCCGGTGTGGCATCGGTTGTACCTGAAAGGGTAGGCGTGGTGTCGTTACCAGTCGCTACGGTGTCGATAGTGATCGACGGTGCGGTAGTATCAATTTCCCCTGCGGTATCAGCAGTTGCTGTATTGCCAGCCTCATCATTCACGCTGGCGTTAACGGTAAATTCGCCTTCAGCTAATTCAGCAGGTACATCAACGCTATAGGTGCCGTCTGCTTGCACAGTGGCAGTTACAGTTTGCGTGTTGCCCGCGCTATCGGTGATAGTTAATGTTACTGTGCTACCAGGCGCGGCATCAGTGGTACCTGAAAGGGTAGGCGTGGTGTCGTTATCAGAACCCGGCGCATTAATGGTAATGGTTGGAGCGGTAGCGTCAATTTCACCGGTTGTAGAACCATCTGCAGTATTACCAGTTGGTTCTAACACGGTAGCATCTACCGTGAACTCACCATCAGCCAGTGCATTTGGTACGTCTACACTGAACGTACCGTCGTCTTGTACTATGGCGGTTAGAACTTGAATGTTTCCAGCGCTGTCGGTAACGGTTAGGGTGACTGTACTGCCTGGAATTGCTGAAGTAATCCCTGAAAGTGTTGGCGTAGTGTCGCTCGTTAAGCCTATCGCATCTAGGGTAAGTGAAATGTCTTGTGCTTGCTCGCCTGTTCCAGAAAACTCAATTGGCGTAACATCGTTGTTGCTATTAGCATTTTGATCAAACTGAAACCCCACTGGGTCGACTTCTTCATTTATGCGATCAACGCGAACAAAGTTACTACCGCCATCGGAACTTGCGCCACCGTCAAGACCTGCGGCTGTCGCTTCCAACGATTCTAAAATATCGCCTTCACCAGCAAGCACATCAAGGAAATCGGCATCTCCCTCTTGAGCGTTTCCTTCAATATTTTCTACGCCATCAAGTAATGCTGCAAGTTCATCAACACTTTCGTCAAAAACGGCGAATTCGTCATCAGAACTACTGTCAGTAAAATCTAGCTGAAGTGGAAAAGTAACGCTTTGTCCAGCAGGCAGCGTGCGCAGTTCTCCGTCCACGCTAACGGTAACCACACCGTTGGGTGAAATAGTTAACACATCACCTTCAGCGACAGTCATTCCAACTGTTACATTGACTTGTTCACCTGTGTCACCACGAGCCAAGGAAGCCTCACCGTTTACTTCTGCAATGATTACTTCAGCCATCATTCCCTCTCAATCGATAAATATTCACGCTATACAAAAAGCGTAGCAGGGCTTTTTTATCTGGTTACCGGACCGTGGTACGGGGGACACATATCCTTTGGTATAGGTTGTAGGGAGTTACCCCTAATTAATTAATTTTTAGTCTAATATTTGGCTGTGAGGTTTGCAGAAATACACGCAGCGTCTACTTTAAAAAAGTAAGAAACGACACAAATGTCGCCTAGGGTTTACATAGTGAGATGCATATATGAAGTTGATGAATTCAGTGCTTTCCAAAGTTGTTATTGGAGCAACTGGCGCTGTGCTTGCTCATGCAGCTATTGCTCAAAGTAATGGTGTTAGTGGTTCGTCAGTCAGTTTGGAAGACTATGTTCGCAAGGTAGTGAACGAAAACCCAGAAGTGCAAGCCAGCTGGCGTCAACTTCAGGTTGCAATGTCAGACGTAGACATTGCGCGTGGCGGCTTTCGTCCGCAAGTCGATGTATTGGCATCGAGTGCTTATACCGATAGAAACTATGGGCTAGATCGTGAGTATATGGGTCATACCGCGCAAATAGCTTTAACTCAGATGCTCTACGATGGTTTCTTAACAAGCAGTGAAGTTAAACGATTTAAGCAAGCTCAGGTTGTACGCTTTTTTGAGTTAATGGGAGAAATAGAGCAGAAGTCACTTGATACAGCCCTTGCCTACATGGATGTAAAAATGTTTCGCGAGCTGTTGAAGCTTGCTGAAGAGAACCTAATTACACATGTGGATGTGTTTAAGCAAATTGAAGAAAGCGTAGAAGCGGGTGTAGGTCGACGTGCCGATTTGGAGCAAATTAGCGGCCGTTTGTCTCTGGCTGAGTCTAATGTACTTACTGAACTGTCTAACTTGCACGATGTTACAGCGCGCTTCTTGCGTATAGTAGGCGAGAAACCTGCGAACAATTTGCAACCGGTCACCTTAAATTCCGCTTATGTTGATGCCAGTGTTACAGATATTCAGACCTTACTCACTAGCGCCTATGGCACCAATCCACAATTCAATGCCGCCATTTACAACATTGATGCCCAGCGCTACGCCGTGGACAGTGCGAAAAGTCTCTATCATCCACAAGTCAATTTAACCGCAAGCTATGGCGCGCAAACGCGAGACCAGGCAGCCCTAAATAACACCATAACCGAGGCTAGTGTTGGCGTTAACTTTTCTTATAATTTGTATAACGGTGGTTCGGACCGCGCAGCGATTCGACAAGCTTTATCGCAGGTAGACCTAGCAAAAGATCTGCGAGACAAAGCCTGTATAGACATGAGACAAACGGTACAGATAGCTTATAACGACATTATCAATATTACTGAGCAGCTGCCTTCACTGAATGCCCATCGCCTGTCTTCTGACAGAGTGAAGTCTGCATACATGGATCAGTTTACCATTGGCGAACGTTCTCTATTGGATTTACTCGACTCCGAAAACGAGTATTACGAGTCTAGTCGCGCGTATTTGGAAGCACAATACACATTAGAAAAAGCGCGCGTAAGACTACTCGCGGCTTCGGGGAGCTTGGCACAAACGTTAGGCATTACGAAAGATGGTGTTCCTGATGTACTAGACAAAGCTGAAGAGAGAATAAGCTACGACCCTAACTACGTTTGCCCAGCCGTGCGCACGAACTTTGAAGATGAACTTAATATCCTTAAGCGAGACAGTGATGGCGACGGCATTGTGGATTTATGGGACGATTGCGTCGATTCTACGCCTGGGGCTATGGTCGATGACTTTGGTTGTGAAGCCAAAGAGCCCGAGATGGTGCCAGAACCAAGTGCCGCAGATTTTACGTTAGATAATGCAAAGATAATTAATTCATTTAACGTCAATATCGAATTTGCGTCCAACTCTACCGAGGTCTTGCCTGAATATGAGGATTCACTTCAAGACGTTATCGACGCGTTAAACAACGACCCAAATTCAGGGGTGATTATACATGGTCATGCTTCTCTAGATGGCGATGCAGCTTACAACCAGCGCTTGTCTGAACGAAGAGCAAAGGCCGTAGCGTCACTGCTAATGACGAAGGCAGACATTGAAGCTAGAAGAATTACTGCTGTTGGATACGGAGAAAGTCGTCCGCTTGTTGATGAGGAGTCAGAAGCAGCTAATGCCCGTAACCGCAGGATTGAGGCTGCTATTATTCAGCTTCCTTCAAACGAATAGCGATGTGGTAGGCCTATATGAAGGAAAAGAAGGTCGTAGACGAAATCTCCTATTTGGAACAGCAAGGAGGCGTACTGATGGATTGTTTAATTACCATCTGTCATGCGCATCATTTGGAAGTCTCTCGTGTCAGCCTGCTTAGCGGGCTGCCCTTAGATCACGGTGAACTATCGCCCACAGGATTCGAACGTGCGGCAAAGCGAGCGGGGCTAGCCAGCAGAACAGTTAAACGGGATTTAGACCATATCAATACCGCACTATTACCCGCTGTTCTGGTTTTAAATGAAAAGCAGGCCTGCGTACTTCATGGCATTGACCATTCCCACGCAAGAGTTTCGTATCCAGAATTAGATGACGCCGTAGTCGAAATTCCAAGAGACGAATTAGCCACCCGATACACGGGGTACATCATATTTGCTCGTCCAGAGATGCATGCGCAAGAAACTAATGCTCAAATTGACAAATCCTCAGTAGGGCATTGGTTGTGGTCATCTATTAGATCTGCGAAAGGGTTATATCGCGATGTACTCCTAGCCTCTGTTTTCATTAGTTTGCTTTCCATTGCTTTGCCTCTGTTTGTGATGAATGTGTACGACAGGGTAGTTCCAAATGCGGCACTTGAAACCTTATGGGCGCTGGCCATCGGGGTGCTTTTGGTTCTTGCAGCAGATTTTTTACTGCGCATGTTGAGGCAGTATTTTGTTGAGCTGGCAGCGAGCCGACTGGATGTCACGCTCTCTGCAAAAATTATGGAAAAAGTCCTTTCTATAAATTTGGCAAACAAACCTGCTAAAAGCGGTTCGTTTATAAACAGCTTGCAGTCGTTTGAAAGCATTCGGCAGTTTTTTGGCTCTGTAACTCTGGTGGCATTGGTTGATTTGCCCTTCGGGCTCCTGTTTGTCGTTATCATTGCTATGATTGATATTTACCTCATCATACCAATTCTTATTGGCGCCACAGCGCTTTTCCTTTACGCCATGAAAGCACAGCGCGTAATGCGATCTCTGTCTGAAGAATCGATGGAGATTAGTTCTCGTAAAAGTTCTCTGGTTACTGAAAGCGTAACTTCTTTAGAAGACATAAAAGCATTTGGTTACCAGAGCCGAAAGCAAAGTGCGTGGGAAAAACAAACAATCTTTCTTGCCAAAGTTAATGCAAAGCTGCGTCTGGTTTCAATGTCGGTAAACAACGCAGCACTTTGGGTTCAGCAGTCAGTTGGCGTTGTCATCATCCTAACAGGCGTTTACCTCATTATAGAGGGGGTGATCACGCAAGGTGGATTAATAGCCGCCTATCTTTTATCTAGCCGCGCTATGGGGCCTGTCTCTCAAGCAGCGGCTTTGTTAGCGCAATATCATCACGCTGAGACGGCAAAAAATGCCCTCGACGACATCATGTCGTTGCCGAGTGAGTCGGGTAGCAACAAGCAAATAAAAAGTAATGTTGTGCTGAAAGGGAATATAGATGCGTGTCAGCTATGCTTTAAATACCCAGACGAAACAGTATTAGCGCTTAAAGACGTTAACTTCTCGATAAAACAAGGAGAGCACGTAGCGATTTTGGGTAAAAACGGATGCGGCAAATCAACGCTGAACAAGTTGCTTATGGCCTTTTACCGTCCTGAATCGGGTCAGTTGCTCTTGGACGGCATCGACCTTCAGCAATACGACCCAACGATACTTCGCAAACAGATAGGCTATGTGCCGCAAGAAGTCAGCCTTTTCTACGGCACATTGAAAGACAACATTATGCCTGAAGATTTGCATATCGATGAAAGTGATTTTTGGGACGTACTGACCCAGTGCGGTCTGGCAAAACTCGTTAATGGCAATGCCAATGGGGTAGAGCAAAATGTAGGTGAGCGAGGTAGCTTACTTTCTGGTGGCCAGCGACAAGCAGTAGCGATGGCCAGAGCCATAGTGCGAGACCCTGCAATATATATCATGGATGAACCGACCTCAGCCATGGACTCAACTAACGAAGCGCAAATGAAGGAAACCATAAAAGCTGCCACAGCAGGCAAAACACTGATTATCAATACTCATAGAACAACCTTACTCGACCTTGTTGAGCGCGTGATTGTTGTTGAGAACGGAAAAGTCATCGCTGACGGAAAAAAGGAAGACGTACTTGTTCAATTTAAACAGCCAAGTCAAATGCTTAAGAGGGCGCCATGATTTTAAATAGTGGTGGTGAGAAAAAAGACTGGTTACAGCGATTAATGCGAGGTTGGCTAGCGCCGCCTCCAGGACAAGATTGGGTGTTGGAAGCGGAATGGTCACGGATAATGCAAACGCCAGTTAAAGCCCGTGGGCTCTTGTATCTGGTAACTATCGTGTTATTTCTATTGGTGGTGTGGTCGTATTTTGCAGAGATTGATGAAGTGGCAAAAGGCGATGGAAAAGTCATACCTTCTCAACAATTACAGGTGCTGCAGTCTTACGATGGTGGGATTGTACAAGAGATTCTTGTTCGAGAAGGGCAAACGGTTAAAGCCGGACAAGTACTATTAAAAGTGGATCCCACTCGCTTCTTGTCAAGCCTTGAAGAAAACACAACGCAGTTTGCAGCATTGGCGGCAAAAGTGCAGCGTTTATCTGCGCTAACTCAAGGCGAGTCGTTACGGTTTAATCGAAAACTCCGTGAACAAGCTCCCACGATTGTTGAAAACGAGCGCAAACTTTACAACTCGAATTTAGCAGAGCTTGATGAAGTGGCTGCCGGCTCAGATTCTCGCATAATGCAACGTCGCCAGGATGTTGAAGAAGAGCGTGCTAACCTTTCCCAGTATCAAAACGTATTGTCTCTTTCAAAAAAAGAACTGTCGGTAACTAAGCCATTACTTGCATCAGGCGCTGTTTCGGAAATTGAAATCCTTCGTTTAGAGCGACAAATAGTAGAGCTAGAGGGAAACATTACCAAGTCAAAAGTTGCGATTGAGCGCGGTTTAAACGCTATCGAAGAAGAAATAATTAAGAAGGAAGAAGCACGTCTTAAACTCGTTAATCGATGGAATCAAGAATTGACCGAAGCCACCGCTGAAATGGCGACGCTGCAGCAGTCTCAAACCAGTTTGGAAGATGTCGTGTCGCAAGCTGCGCTAAAATCACCGATTAATGGCACGGTACAGCGGTTGCTAATCAATACCATCGGGGGCGTTATCACCCCCGGTAGCGCTGTTGTAGAACTCGTCCCTCAAGATGACCAACTCATTGTCGAGGCAAAGGTATCGCCAAAAGACATTGCCTTTATTCGAGAAGGTCAGCAGGCCATTTTGAAATTTAGTGCTTACGATTTCACGATTTACGGTGGAATGTCAGCTGAAGTCCAACATATTAGTGCAGATGCCATCACCAACGAAAAAGACGAAACTTATTACTTGGTAAGACTAGAAACGAAGAAAAGTATTGCTGATGAGGCGTTAGATATCTTACCTGGAATGATTGTTCAGGTAGACATTCTGACGGGCAAGAAAACGGTACTCAATTATATTTTATCCCCCTTGTTCAATGTCACAGCCTCTGCGCTGCGGGAGCGTTAATGAGACACTTCATTGCCGAAAAAGACTTACAAGGCGCGCTGACCCAGTATTCTTGGACCAGCTACAGTCGCGTTGAACAATTAAATTGTGATCAATGCGATTGTATCTGGATATTGGCGAGCGATGATAATTGGCGGCAACAGCTAATTGAAGCAAAGCAAAAAGTCTCGCAAATCGTGTTGCTAACCTACAAATACGACAGGCTAGAGATGCAAACTGCACTGATGTTAGGTGCTAGGGCATACTGTCATGCGCTAGGTACACAATCTTTACTGTCTTCAGTAGCCCGAGTTATAGAAGCTGGTGGTATGTGGTTGCCTAATGAGTTGCTTTCAGTGACAACAACCAATGTAGCGACCACTTTGCAGTCTAAGCGAGTATTACCTGTTCTGAGTGGCTTAACGAACCGCGAGAAGGATGTATTAAGCGGTATTTTGGATGGACTAAGCAACAAAGAAATTGCTAGAGAGCACGGTATTACCGAGCGTACCGTTAAAGAATATGTAGGTACGCTCTTGCATAAATTTGAGGCGAAAGACCGAATCAGCCTATTACTGAGGCTTGGGGAGTTTAGTCATCTAAAAGATGCTCTATAACTTCCATATGTGATACTACGCCATCAATGCCTAGCTCGATAAAGAGCTCTTGGTGATCAGAGCGTTTTACACCGTCGGCGTATACTTTAATGCCAAACGTATGCGCCAATGAACAGAAGCCGCGGATAAAAGCGTGGTTCGCTGGGTTGAAATCTATGTCCGCCATAAACGCGGAATCAATTTTTACGTAGTCTAATCCTAACTCTTGCACGTCTAACAATTGTGAGAATGATTCGCCCACACGTTTAAGGCCCACTTCACATTCTTTGGCTTTAAGTGTGGTGCAAAAATCGCTAAATTCGTCAGGGAAACGTGTAGCGGTAGATTCTCTTATTTCGAAACACAGCTGTTTAGCAGCCTGAGCATTAGTACCTATTTGATAGTAAAGTTGAGCAAGAGTTTCAGGGTCCATCATAAACTGCTCTGAACAAAGGAAAGCGAACTTCGACGACGTGCCAGAACGGTTAATGTATTCAATAAGATGAATAATGGTTGTCAGCTCTAATTGTGGCAATAAACCAAAGTAACGGGCCCAATGGGTGTAATAGCCGCTTTTTCGTAACTCCCCACCAATATTCACACCAGCCCAGCTTTGGTAATGAACGAGATTCCTGTCTATATCAAGAACTGGGAAATTAAATGTCTCTACATCGCGCTCATCGATGGCACGTTGAAGTTCTTGATCCCACCGTTTCTCTTCAACCAGTGAGATGAACTCTTTGAGCGGCGCTTCAATAAATGGCTCTTCTACTTCGTCCTCTTCTGCTTCATCTAACATTACGTCTGCTCGCATGAGGGCATTAGAAAAGCTATCGTCCGGTCGCAGTTTCACTACCGATTGAAAGACGCGAGGATCACCTTCGCGACTAAACGCGCTCAGGCACGCGCCGTGCAACGCTTCAGATATTGTAACCGCATCATGGGTTTCAGTTAGGAGTATGGCAAATTCATTTTTTTGCATTCGTGCTATGCGGCTATCGGTAAACAAATGATGATGCATGGAGAGGCAGTCATTAATTTCTTCCACAAAGTCGCGAATACGATTTTTGCGAATATTGGCTGCAGTGCGAAGGAAACCTTCGCCCTCGGTAAAACGAACTAAAAATACACAGTTCACGCCTTCGGTATCGCGAAAGGCGAGCTGACCTTTCAAAATAGAAATAAAGTAGTCTCGGTTGGCGACGCCAGATTCATCGTCAAACTGGGTTTTATAGCGCATGAGGTCAAGGCGGGTATTTTCCTCATCCATTATCTTCTTAGAGGTTTTAGCTAAGAAATTCATAGCACGGACTACGCGCTTAAGTTCAAGTGTGCGGGGCTCAGGAAGCTGGACAAACTTCATTTTACCGAAAGATTCAGCTTGGTGTACCACGCCGTCTAACGGTCGAATAATAAAGCGAAGCGCCCATGCACCTATTATCCCTGAAAAGATCCCAACCAGTGATAAACCAAAGATGAGGCGGTGAGTAGCGCGCCACATGGATGCAACAGCAAAACTTGTGTCGGTCTCAACAAATATAGTGCCGTATTGCCCCCAACCTTCGCTGACCTGAGCAATACCAGGATTCACGTCCGGAGAGAAATTGTCTGCAAACCATCTGGGAGTATCTTCGTCTAACTGGACTTCATGGGTATGGGCAGAGACAATTTCGCCATCAGCCTTTTGAAGTACAATCGTGGCATAGTGTCCAATATCGAATTGGGACATAATGAACAGGTCTAGCGAAACGGGATCTTTTTCTAGTCCACTTAGTGTTAACGCCATCATACTGGCATTATCCAAGTTTTTTGAGTAAAGCTGTTCTTCTACATATTGTTTCGTAGTAATCCCATGAATTGTCACGCTACCTGCTATTGCAACAAGGACAACGACTACAATGGCTAGCCATAATTCTCTTGTTATTGACATAAACTCCTAGGACCTTCTGCTAATCCCCTCTTGCTTCATGCGCTCAATAACGTCGCGCCACCTAGATAATCTACTGGTAGACGAAGAAACCTGTGCAGTTTTGCCTGGTTGCCAAATACCTGAGTCGTTAAAGCTAAAAACAGGTATCAGGTCTGTGCGCTGTGAGCCGGGTAATACGTTTGACACTAAGCTGTCTAGCACCAGGGGATCCGATGAAGGGGAATCATAGTATCCTAAAACCATGTGTGCTTGTGTTACTCGACTTCTACCAATCTTCGCTTTGACATATATCAGGCGAAGTTTAGAACTATCGATACCTAAGTGTAGCAGAGCTACGTATTTTGCAATGGCATAATCCTCACAATCTCCGCGAGAATGGCCAAAAAGTTCAGATGGGGTAGCCCAGTAGTCTTTTTCTTTGAATACGATATCGTCAGTAGCGTACTGAATGTGCTCATCGAAAAAAGCGTTTACACCAAGCAATTGGTCTTCAACGCCCTTATTTTCAAGAGCGTGTAGGGCAACTTCTAGCGCTGCAACGTGTGATGCTTTATCAGCTCCAAATTTATTTTTTACTTCCTGTTCAAGCTTTGGAAACTCGATTACATACTGATCCTTCATTTGCTGTCCAGCCAGTAGCAGGGCCACTAATGCTAAGCAGTGCGACGCAAATAGAGAAAGGGTCATAACTTCATTATTTTAGTTATACTAAAGTATAGGCGAGAGTAACCGTCTTCACCTAAAGTTTAAGTATAATTTGCTATACGTAGTTATAGGTATAACATGGCTGTGCTGATAAACCAACCAGGTTTTCGAATGCTAAAGTGGAAATCTAGAAAGACTATTTCTTAACTACAAAATCGTGTTCTTGAATATTTGCGATAACACCTGTACCTTCGTTTACTACCAGAGACGAATTACCGTAGGCTTTACTAACCACGAACTTGCCAGGATATAGCGAGTATTGTAAGTATTTACGGCCACGGTTATCGACAATCTCTTTAGCTTGATAAAGATATAGTTCATCCTTTTCAGAGATGCCATTGTCTCTTCCTAAAGAAACGGAAATCTTATCTCCAGCAATATTGATAACTCTTCCTGTAATAGGCTGACAGGCAGTTGTCTCTTTTATATCTTCAATGGCCTCTTCAATTATAGCGTCAACGGTTTGACCGTAGATAGACTGCCAAAACGTTGACGAGTACTCATCGACATTTTCAAACCTATCAAATGTCCATTCTCCCTGACCCTGATAGGACTTGGTTAACAACAAGCCACCGTTAATTCCGTCGTAAACTTGTATTGAAAGGGCAAACGCGCGCTGTGAGGTGCCATCACGCCAAGGAGTGAACACTGATACTTCCTCATAGGTCACACTAACATCATCGATAACCCCTACCAACACAAATTGTGTGTTACTTTGTGCTGAAAGGGTACGTATATTTTGATCTGTATATCGACTGTCAAACTTTGCAGTATGTGGTGCAATATAAGTAATGCTTAAGTTTTCAGTTTTATCTTGCATGGCTTGCGCCAATCGCTGCGTAAATGATATATCTAAATTTGGGATGTTGCCCTGAGTCAACTGCGCTCTATTGCGAACGCGAAAATGCGTAGTGGCGAAATGCTTTTGGTCGCCTTGTGCAGCGCATACTTTGCCTTTAGGAAAAATGTCAGCGCGTATACTTACTGTTAGCACATCGCCGCTATAGATTTCATCAACCAGCTCCAATTGCTCCACTTCACCAGTAGAGCGAATTGTCATCTCTTCATTTTTTAACAGGCCGTTGGTAAGTTTGGCGACGCTATGAACTGATGCGCCAGCAAAAAGCATAGCCTGCTTAAGAGCTTCTTGAGTGGCAGCGCGTCTAGCTGCTTCTTTGTCACCGTTTCTGATTACAGCTTGACCGGTAGCTTCATACCACACGGCATTTGCTTGCCCAACGAAAAATACAAGCAGGCAAATTACCGCCACTACAGCGTTGAAAATGGTTGCTAGCGTTGTTCTGTTAATGTGTCGCACCCTACACCTCTAGAGGTTTCATGTATCTGCGCTACCCCACGTGAAGCTTTATAGGCATTAATCGATAGGCAGTGATTGATAGCAAGTGTTATGCGAAAAGAGTGCCAAATTATGGCGTCAAATTTAGTGTTCATTTCAATTGAGCTAAAACGGGCGCATATCTTGCAGTGCTCCCATTGTCATGAACCTGGCAGAGTTTAAGACGCTATATCTACTCATGTGTCTTACACGTCCACCGCGAATGTGAAAATACGCCGTAGGACGCTGTTGAGGAATGCTTAATTACATCGTGTAGTAATTTTGCCGCTAATTAATTGGCAGCGTCTTTACTACACGCTAAGTTTGACCATAAATGTAAACTGGAAATATAACTATGTGCTTGAAAAAATTGAATAAATCAAAATCGCTTATGCTGTCTTGCTTTCTTGGTTTAGCAATTAGCACAGGCGGGTGTGGCATAATTGATAAGCACGTAGAGTGGGAAACGGTGGAGCCGGAGACTTACCCAGTACTGAAAGCCGTGGGCTATGCGCCAATCTCTTCTCAACGAGGAGAGGGCGATAGTATGAAGCTAATTATGGCAATGAAAGCGTCAAAATTAGATGCATACCGAGAGCTAACCGAGCAGGTTTATGGTCAAAAAATTGAAGGCAACCAATCTCTGTCTCATCTAGTTATCGAGAGTGAAACCTTGCGCGCGTCGGTGGAAGGAGTAATTCGTGGTGCTGAAGTGGTTAAAGCCTATCCGGTAGGAGAGGACACGTACGTCACTGAGCTAGCGTTGGACATGCAACAAGTTTATGACATTTATTTGTCAACTGCGAAACCGCGCAGAGTGAAAGATGTGAAGTATTATTAGCGTCTAGTTGATACTCCCTCTGTGGGTACATCACCTAGTTACGCCAAGTTCGATGTGACTTGTATCCGTTAAGTCTAGTAGTAAATTTTATTTATTGATGCCGGCTTAGCGTTTGAGTAGACCGAGCTATTGGCGTATTCAAAGATGTGAATGCCGCTGCTTATCAAATCGAGGCAGGGGAAGTTTGTTGGGGGAAATCCTAAGGCCTGTTATAAAGGGGTTACCTTAAGCGCTAACTCCAGAACCTAAAGTGCCGCCTTTCGGCTTTCCCTTTTTGTCGTAAGTAAGAGATTCTTTCGCACGCACTTCCATCATCAAGTTGCGTAGGTGTGTGAGGCGTAGCTGTCCTTGCTCTACAGCTTTTTGATTGACCTGCGTGCGATATTTGCAGTCGTCGAGAAGTTTCTTAGCATCAGTCATCAACGCTTCGTCTTCTTCCAACAGTGAATCTTGGCTATTGATGGTACGTTCAATACTTCCGTCAAGTGCTTGAATCGACGTTAATAACGCTGTTTTTTCGTCTAACAAATTCATTAGCGATTCAGCATCACGCGAACTGATAAGCTGCAATTCTTTTTCAAGCAAAACAGCAAGTGTAGACAGTTGCTCCACTTGCTTAGTGAGTGCTTGCGTTAATTGGCTTACTTGTTCAGTCACATCATTTCTCTTTTAATTGAACGTGTTCTAACTGTTGTCGCTAATTATTTAGCGCCAAAAATTTCAGATTCTAACTTCGCAATTTTGTTAGCAAGTACTTCAGGGTTAACTTTATACTCACCACTTTGAATCGCTTTTTTAAGACGATCCACTTTTTCTTGGTTAACAGGCGCTTCTGAACCTTTCTTTTGAACCTGATTAAGCTGCTGAGCAGATTGAGTCAAAGACACAGAATCCTGACGCGGAACCGAAGCGGTTTGCGCAGCTTGCGTCGATGCCTGCTGTGGAGATTGTTGCGTCTGGTTTTGTTGCGCAACCTTCCCATTATCAACGGGGGTTTTAGGTAACCCGTTGTTTATATTATTAATTGCCATAATTGATCCTCACTACTTTTTTGCCTCTGTAAAGTATATCGGCCTTTAGGCTGATTTCTTTAGCTAAATTGTGAACAAAAAAGCAGATTTTCACTGCCTCGTTTATAAGTGTATCACGACTTCTTCAGGGCTTGCGACTCTTGCTATCACCGCCTTTTGGCTACTGGCATTAATTACCTTAATATTGTCACCCACAACACCGTCCTGTTGAGCGATTCCTGCGGTTTTTACTTCCATACCTGCGATCTCTGCGGTAATCGTAATTCTATCGCCTTTGCAAACAAAGCATAGCATATTCGATTGTATGGCCTGCCCATCGGTCAGACGGCGCTTCATCCGTGCTCCAATAAGCGCCTCAAGATCGGTAAATGCGGTGTAGCGTAAACGTCTCACATCAACTTTCGCCAACGATAGATTTGACGATGTTAAAACTGTTCCAGGGCTTATTGCGCCTTGGGTTACCACAATCTCTTTGGTTCGTGTAACTTGGCCACTGGTAAAAAGATACCATTCGTTATTTCTGCAACTCACTCGCACCGAAATATACGATTGAGTCAACGCTTCTTGCGATGCGTTATATTCAAATCCGGTAGGACAATCTGGAATATTTATCCTATCGTCTATCTTCACAATAGACACATCAATGCTAGTATCCTGCGTGTTATCAGCCAGTTGAGCTATGAGGTATTGTTTTGCGCCTTCTTCAACTCGTTCGTGATTGGTTTGTGTCGCCAAGCAGTTCATTGAAAGTACACTGAAAACAGTAAATGACAGTAATCGTGTGAAGGTTAGGCGCATTAAGGCGTTTGTATTTTTCATCATGACTTTTCGTGTTCAGTTTACAAGTTATTGACTATGCTTAAATACGGCCGGTTTACTTTCGCGTTAAATTACAACCGCAAGAGCAAACCTTTTAGGTCTACAAGCACGAGAGTCAATGCAGGATCATGACCTAAGTAAAGGTAAAAACTCTACTAAAGACTGAAAAATGCAAATTAGTGTCATTTTTCTGTCGTTTGACCTGCAAAAATTTAGTGATATTGTCTATCTTTAACATAAGAGGCAATGATCATGCCCAGTATTACTTAGAGGTGACCTATGTCGGGGATTTTAGATTCAGTAAACCAGCGCACGCAGCTTGTTGGGCAGAATCGCTTAGAGTTGCTGCTGTTTAGACTGAACGGCCGCCAACGCTTTGGAATTAACGTTTTTAAAGTGCGGGAAGTGCTTCAGTGTCCTCCGCTTACAGCAATGCCAAAATTAAATCCATTAGTCCGTGGTGTGGCGCACATTCGTGGTCAAACTATATCGGTAATCGATTTAAGTATGGCGACGCGCGGCCGCAAAATTGAAGATCTCTCTAATGCTTTTATCGTCATTGCAGAATATAACCGTTCTGTTCAAGGGTTTTTGGTGGGTGCTGTGGAACGCATCATCAACACCAATTGGGATGCGATAATGCCTCCGCCACAAGGTACTGGCAGAGCAAGCTACCTTACGGCAGTGACTGAAGTTGAGAACGAACTTATCGAAATACTGGACGTTGAGAAAATTTTGAATGAAATTTCTCCGTTGAACGCTGAAGTAAGTTCAGAAGTGGCCGAAAGCCTGACTACAGAAGGTCAAGAAAACAAAATTATCTTTATCGCTGACGATTCTGCGGTAGCGAGAAACCAAGTTAAAAAGGCGCTTACTTCACTGGGTCTTGAGATTGAACTCGCTAAAAACGGTCTTGAAGCCTTAAACAGATTGAAAGAAATTGCCGAAGAGTACGGCGATGTTACTAACCGTGTAGGTGTACTGGTATCTGATATTGAGATGCCTGAAATGGACGGGTATACCCTTACCGCGGAAATTAAAAACACCCCGGAACTCCAAAAGCTCCACGTTGTACTGCATACCTCGCTTAGTGGCGTCTTCAACCAAGCTATGGTGCAGAAGGTAGGGGCTGATGACTTTATCGCGAAATTCCATCCTGATGAACTTGCTACTGCGGTACAAAAGTGGCTAATGACTGAGTGCGAATAACGGAGCAAGATAGGATTGGCTAATAAAGACGTTTCGCCAGCGAGTTACCTTAAGTTTAGAGAGTTTTTAGAAAAGCAATGCGGCATAGTGTTAGGTGATAATAAACAATATCTAGTGCGTAGCCGCTTAGCCTCATTACTCTTTAAACACAAATATGAGTCAGCTGACGAACTGATTAATGTGGTTGTGAAAGGGTTCGACAGAACGTTACTGCAACACGTTATTGACGCAATGACCACAAATGAAACCTTGTGGTTTAGAGATAACTACCCTTTCGATTTGCTAGTAAAAGAGTTACTACCAGCGCTGTCGGCTAAAAATCAAAAAATTCGTATTTGGAGCGCGGCTTGTTCATCGGGCCAAGAACCTTATTCAATTGCTATGTCCGTTCTTGAGTATCAACGTCAGCGCCCTGGCGCTTTGAGAGCGGGTGTTGAGATTGTGGCGACTGATTTGTCGTCAGAAATGCTGCAAAAGTGTGAGCTTGGTATTTACGACGAATTGTCGCTTGCCAGAGGGTTGTCGCCGCAACGTAGACAGGCTTTTTTCCAGCAAAATGAAAGTGGACTGATGCAGGTAAAACCTGACGTTCGACGTATGGTGAGCTTTAGAAGCTTAAATCTTCTTTCAAGCTATGCAGCACTTGGCCGTTTTGACATCGTTTTTTGCCGCAACGTTTTGATTTATTTTTCGGCAGAAGTAAAACAGCGTATCCTGCAACAAATTGCCGGACAGTTGCAGCCTCAGGGTGTGCTATTCCTTGGCGCCTCTGAATCGATCAGTGCTGCAAGTGATACCTATAGTATGGTTAAGTGCCACCCTGGCCTCTACTATCAAAAAAAATGATCTAACTTATCGGCCTGATAAATAATACTTTTTTTAAGATCAGGTCGACTCTCTAACATTATCTCCTCCGTCAAAATCTCATTATGGCATCTGCCTTGCTAACTATTTCTACAAACGACAGTTAAACGGCGAAGTTCAATATCTACATTTACCGTTTGCCTTGTCATCATGTAACGAATTTAAAGTATGTCAGAGGTCATGTTATGGCTATTAACCTAGATAAGCTGGTTGGCTTTCATGAGTCAGCGCTAACTATACGCACCGAGCGTATGGAAGTGATTGCCGGAAATCTAGCCAACGCAAACACGCCTGGTTATAAAGCGCGAGACATTGATTTTAACAAAGCAATGCAGTCAGCCATGCGAGAGGCTTCTGGCGGTGCAGCCAATCATGCTTCTTCAGGAATGGTACGGACAGATAGTCGCCACCTAAGCGGCAATTCTACGTCGGTAGCGGCAAACTTTGACATGCAATACCGCATTCCAACTCAACCAGATACCGGAGACGGCAACACAGTTGAGGTCCAAGCGGAAAGAAATCGGTTCTTAGATAATGGATTGCGCTACCAAGCCAGCCTCGAATTTCTAAACGGAAAAATTAAAGGCATGAAAAAAGCGCTTAGCTCAGGAGGTCAATAGTCATGAGTTTATTTAATGTAATGCAAATTTCGAGTACGGGTATGGAGGCGGAAAATGTACGTCTAAATACCACGGCCAGTAACATCGCCAACGCAAACTCGGTAAGCAGCAGCTATGACGAAACCTATCGAGCTCGCCATCCAGTTTTCGCAACTGCCTTGCAAGACGCTATGCGCGACCAGTCTAAAGGCGCAGGTGTTCAAGTTAAAGGTATCGTAGAAAGCGACGCGCCACTGAATGTGGAGTATGCGCCTAATAACCCGATGGCAGATGAAAATGGTTACATCTATAAGCCTAACGTAAACATCGTAGAAGAGATGGCAAATATGATGTCAGCCTCTAAAGCGTACGAAACAAACGTACAGGTTGCAGATACCACGAAACGTATATTCCGCCGCGTACTGCAGTTAGGTCAAGGGCAGTAATTTGCCGCTTGGATAATGTGAGGATTAATCAGTGAATACCATAAACAACACCGGCTTAAATACTGATCTGTATTGGCAGGAAGAAACTGTCAAGATTGCCGATGGCACCGAGCAGCAGTTAACTCAAGAAGATTTCTTCTCTATGTTAACGGAACAGCTTGCCAATCAGGATCCTACTGCACCGGTTGACAATGACCAAATGGTGGCGCAGATGACGTCATTTACTATGGCTGACGGCATTTCACAGCTTAACGAGAAGTTTGAATCATTCGCAGCCTCAATGACTTCGAATCAAGCGTTACAAGCATCCAGTCTTATCGGACAAAACGTGCTGGTACAAGGTAACGTGGGCTATATGGCCAATGAGGGCGATGGTATCTCGGGCGTCATCGTAAATGAGAAAACAGTTCAAAACATGACGATCACTATCGAGAACCAATTTGGTGAAGTGATTAAAACCATTGATGCTGGCACACAAAGTGCGGGCAACATTGAGTTCGAATGGGACGGCAAAGATAAGCATGGCAATCAGATGGCACCTGGTGAATATGTTATCAGTGCTACTGGTGAGCTAAATGGAGAAGGTGTTCAGCTGAATACCGCCGTGAATCGCCATGTTGGAAGTGTAAGCTTGGCAGGTAGTGGCCAAGGCGTAATTTTGAATTTGGATGGTGATGTCAGTATCAATCTTGATGACGTCATTCAAATCGGCAGTTAGTAGGAGAATCAATAATGTCTTTTAATATTGCACTGAGTGGCGTATCGGCCGCACAAAAAGATTTGGATGTAACCGCCAACAACATCGCAAACGTAAATACTGTTGGCTTTAAAGAATCTCGTGCTGAATTTGGCGATGTTTATGCGGCATCACTGTTAGCAGGTGGTAAAACGAAAGTGGGTGACGGTGTACTAACTCAGGAAGTTGCACAGCAATTTTCTCAAGGTAGCCTTCAGTTTACTAATACGTCGTTAGACCTTGCGATTACAGGTAACGGTTTCTTTGCGACAGTACCTGAAATTACATCACGTGACTTTTCATTTACTCGTGCCGGCCAGTTTAAGCTCGATAGTGACAACTTCGTGGTAAACAGTAATGGTGACAACCTTCTGGGCTTCCCGGTAAATGCTGATGGAACCAGTGCATCTGTTGCGCTAAGTACTACCGAGCCTGTTCGTATTCCTGACTCTTCAGGTTCGCCGCAACAAACCTCAGAGGTTGATATTCGTATGAACCTTCCTGCTGGCGACGCTGGTCTAGACCCACAAGACTTCAACCCTGAAGATCCGTTGACTTATAACGCAGCAACCTCGGTTACTGTTTATGATTCACTGGGTGATAGCCATGTTATGACCTATTACTTCATAAAAGACGGTTCTCCCGGCGTTGATAACGAATGGTATGTCGCTACCGCTATTGACGACACACTTGTTGATATGACCGACTCTGCTGGTAATGATACCGACCCAGCTACAGCGGTTAACTCAGTAGGTGGAAATACGGGTAATGCAGTAACTGCGTCTAAGCTTATCTTCTCTCAAGGCGGTGACTTTTCTGGTATGGAAACACCAGATGGTTTGCCTACGCTAGACTTTAAGATGCAAACTGAAGCGCTAGGTGCTGGCATATTGGCCAATGGTTCTGACCCAACACAGCAAATTAGCATCGATTTTAACTTGGACGTAAACAGCGCCACACCTAATGAGCCGACTCAGTTCGCCTCCGCATTCGAAGTTACATCACTAGAACAGGATGGTTTGCCTGTAGGTCGATTGACGGGTATCGATATCGGTCCTGACGGCCTGGTTCGCGCAACGTTCTCTAATGGTACGTCTGAGCCTATTGTACGTGTTGCTTTAGTACGATTCTCTAATGAACAAGGTCTAACTCAGGAGAGCAGCACTCAGTGGAAAGAAAGTATTCTTTCTGGTGAGGCACTAGCTGGGGAAGCAACAACTGGTACTTTCGGTGAAATTAACTCTTCGGCGCTAGAACAAGCCAACGTTAACCTTACCACTGAGCTCATTGACATGATTATCGCTCAGCGTAACTTCCAGGCAAACTCTCGTGCGCTTGAGGTTAACAACTCGCTGAACCAGACTATCCTTAATATCCGATAGTTTATAAATAGCCACTTTTAAAGAAGGCTAAGCGGCAAATTTCAGGCGCGTGATACCGCTGTTATTTGATTCAATTTAGAAAGGTCGCAAGGTTGCGACCTTTTTATTTTTCTTTATTTATCAATTCAATACCCCTCGTATTTTTCAATTGCACTAAATATCCACAGGTTGGCATTGCCTTTGCAAAATCTTGTTTAAGGTTTAATCAGAGTCAAAAGTCAGTCATGGACAAACTTCTCTATATATCAGCAAGTGGCGCATCTCAGAGCCTTTTAGGAACAGGGATTCGAGCCAATAACTTGGCTAATGCACAGACTACGGGTTTTAGAGCTCAGCTGGAGCAGGCAAGGTCAATGCCGGCCTACGGCGAAGGTTTGCCGACTCGCGTATTTTCTATGACTGAAAGCCCGTCTAACAACTACGAGTCGGGTCCGATGATTAAAACAGACCGCGACTTAGACGTGGCCATTCAAGGCGATGGTTGGTTTGCCGTTCAAGATCAAAACGGACAAGAAGCTTACTCACGCGATGGCAACTTTAAATTAGGCGACGACGGAATTTTGACAGACATTCATGATCGCGTCGTGCTTGGTGACAACGGGCCAATATTTCTTCCTGTACCTTTGGACAATCTCAATATTGCCGCTGATGGCACATTGTCAATGAGACAGTTAGGAGCTCCTGCTAATGTCATCGAAGAAGTTGGTCGCCTTAAACTAGTTAGTCCTAACTACGCTGACATGGAGCGTGGCAACGACGGCTTATTTAGAATGGAAGATGGTTCAATTGCGCCAGCTAACGCTAACGTTAAAGTGATGTCTGGCATGCTTGAAGGCTCAAACGTGAATGCCGTAGAAGAGATGGTGGACATGATAAGTCTGCAGCGTCACTACGAGCTACAGGTCAAAATGATGAAGCAGGCAGACGAGCTTGATACACGCGGTAATCAGCTACTGCGCATTTTATAATAGAATTTTTATCATCGTTGCCCTTTGAGCAACGTCGGAGGTTAACATGCATCCAGCACTGTGGATAAGTAAAACCGGACTAGACGCCGCGCAGACCGATGTGGCAGTGGTGTCTAACAACCTTGCAAACGCGTCAACGGTTGGCTTTAAAAAAGACCGTGCGGTTTTTGAAGATTTGCTTTATCAGAATATCAACCAGCCAGGCGGTCGCTCGTCTGCTGATACTGAGCTTCCTTCAGGGCTTATGCTTGGTTCAGGTTCAAAAGTGGTCGCTACGCAAAAGGCACACACCCAAGGTAACCTGCTAACTACTGAAAACGCTCTTGATATGTCAATTCAAGGTCGTGGTTATTTTGAAATATTGCAGCCAGACGGCACCATTGCCTATTCAAGAAATGGTCAGTTTTCACTAAACGATCAGGGGCAAATAGTAACGTCTGGCGCCGGCTTTTTACTCCAGCCAGAGGTGGCTGTTCCAGAAGATGCCCAGCAAATCACTATTTCTCAGGATGGTGAAATCAGCGTGAGCATTCGCGGTCAGGCAGAACCTCAAGTACTCGGCCAGATGAATATTTCTGACTTCGTAAACCCAACTGGTCTTCAGCCAATCGGACAGAATTTATTCGTTGAAACTGCATCTAGCGGTGCGCCAATCCAGGGTGTTCCCGGCCTTCAAGGGCTAGGTTATATCTCTCAAGGCACGTTAGAGACATCTAACGTAAACGTGACCGAAGAGCTAGTAAACCTTATCGAAAGCCAGCGCTTGTATGAGATGAACTCAAAAGTTATCTCATCGGTTGACCAAATGCTTGGTCAGGTTATTCAGCAACTTTAATAGGTAGCATCATGCGTATTTTAGGTTTATCTGCTGCACTACTGTTACTTGGCGGTTGCGCCAGTACAAATGAGCCTCCCGTTCAGGCGAACGACCCTTCGTTTGCGCCTGTAGTGCCAGATTACCCGCGTGAAACGGTAGTAGAAGACGGCTCGTTATTCCGTTCGCACATGGCGAACAGTTTGTATTCAGATGTAACCGCGAGACGAGTAGGCGACATTATCACTGTGACACTGAGTGAGAATACTCAGGCGAGTAAGTCAGCTGATACGAGTACGGCGAAAGATACCAACGTTAATCTTAACCCAATTACAGGGCTAGCAGGTCAAGCCATCAACATTGGCGGTCAGTCTGTACAACTAGGCATAAGTTCATCCCGTGACTTTTCTGGCGATGCTGCTGCGAACCAAAGTAACAGCCTGATTGGCGCAATTTCAGTCACGGTGGTAGACGTGCTGCCAAACAGTAATTTAGTTATTCGTGGTGAGAAGTGGTTAACCCTTAATCACGGTGATGAGTACATACGCTTAACCGGTATTATTCGTCCAGCGGACATCAGCCCTGAGAATGAAATTGTATCGACTAAGGTGGCGAATGCACGCATTCAATATTCAGGTACAGGTACATTTGCGCGTGCGCAAGAGAAGGGCTGGTTGACCAAGTTCTTCGATTCCACTTGGTGGCCTCTTTAGGTTTTAGGATAGGAGAGTGAACATGCGTTTATTTTCAGTTGTATTAGCCGTTGTCACACTGCTTTTATCTTCGCAGGCGGGCGCGCAGCGCATTAAAGACGTGGCAAGCATTCAAGGCGTACGTAGTAACCAATTAGTGGGTTATGGCCTTGTGGTTGGTTTGCCTGGTACTGGAGAGCAAAGTCCTTTTACTGAACAAAGCTTCAGAACCATGTTGAGTAACTTTGGTATCAGCCTTGACGCTAACACCAAGCCAAAAATTAAAAACGTGGCGGCGGTGGCAGTACACGCCGACCTGCCAGCTTTTGCCAAGCCGGGTCAGACCATCGATATTACTGTATCTTCAGTAGGTGAGGCATCGAGCCTGCAAGGTGGTACTTTGCTTCAGACCTTCCTTCGTGGGGTAGACGGTAAAGTGTATGCCGTTGCGCAAGGCAGTTTAGTCGTTAGTGGATTTGGTGCACAGGGCGGAGATGGCTCTCGCATTGTTGTAAACACACCTACAGTGGGCAGAATTCCTAATGGCGCGATGGTAGAGCAGTCTGTGCCGAGTGGTTTCGCTAACGGCGATACGTTAACGCTTAACCTTCACTACCCAGATTTTTCAACGGCTAAAGCACTGGCTGACACCATAAACGAACGCTTAGGCGCACAACCTGAAAACGGCTACGTTATTGCTAAGCCTATCGATGCTGCGTCCGTGCGTGTGTCGGCACCTCGTGATGTGGGTCAGCGCGTTGGCTTTTTGGCTACGTTAGAAAATTTTGAATTTACCCCAGCGGATGCGCCAGCGCGTGTTGTGATAAACAGCCGTACAGGCACCATTGTTATAGGCAGTGACGTTCGTTTGTTGCCTGCAGCGATTACCCACGGCGGATTAACCGTAACCATCTCTGAAAACCAGCAAGTTTCGCAACCTAACGCGTTTGGCGAAGGCCAGACTGCCGTTACGACCCAGTCTATTGTTGATGTCGATTTGGCAGACAGCCGCATGTTCAAGTTTGAGCCAGGCGTTACCCTTGACCAACTTGTGCGTGCGGTAAATGAGGTAGGTGCGGCGCCAGGCGATTTAATGGCAATTTTAGAAGCATTACGCCAAGCCGGTGCTTTGCGTGGTGAGCTTGTGATCATTTAAGACGAGCTAATAGCATTTAAAAGAATTAAGCAAGCACGATAGGGTTATAGCGGAATAAGTACGATGGAATCACTTAGCACAAAAAGTCAGCTTGATATGGCACGCAATGTCCACGATATGGGCAGCATTAATAAAATGCGCGAAGCTATCGCATCAGGTGACGAGACAGTATTGCAAGAGGCTGCCCAGCAGTTTGAAGCGATTTTTGTGCAAATGATGTTGAAGTCTATGCGTAAAGCGCAAGATGCCCTTGCTGATGAAGATAGCCCGTTTAATTCTCAGCAAGTTAAGTTTTATCGTGATATGCATGACCAACAATTAGCGACAGACCTTACCTCAGGTGGGGGCTTAGGTCTCGCTGATGTCATTGTTAAACAGCTAGGTCAGACTGAGGATAGCTATACACCAGCCAGCGTTATCAGGAGCGACGGTGATATATCGTCGCTGAATAGAAGCCGTGTGTATAAGGTGGCAGAAGCGCAAGACATAGCGCTTTCTTCTGAATCTATTCGCAGCCAATCGGCACAAAAAGATGCCATGTTTGAAAACCCTGAGCAGTTTGTTGAAAGCTTGATGCCTATAGCCGAGAAGGTAGCGGCAAAATATGGAATGGATCCTAAAGCAATAATTTCCCAAGCAGCAGTTGAAACCGGCTGGGGGAAATTCGTGATCCATAAAGCTGATGGAAGCAGCTCACACAACTTATTCGGTATTAAAGCAAACAAGGGTTGGCAAGGGGAGCAGGCTGTAGTCGATACATTGGAGTTCAATAATGGACTACCGCAAAAGCAAAAAGCAGCCTTTAGATCATACTCGTCAGTAGAAGATGCAATGGAAGACTATGGTCGATTTATCACATCACAACCTCGCTACAGCCATGCTGTCGAGAATGCTTCTGACGCAGCGCGTTACACCCATGCGCTTCAGGAAGCGGGCTACGCTACAGACCCTGAATACGCAAGCAAGATAATGGCAGTGTATAACAGCGACCGTCTTAGCGCGTTAATGCCATAGCATTGGAGATGACATAGTGAGTTCTGTTGATTTATTTTCATTAGCGACCAGTGGTGTTAACGCCAGCAGTAAGCTTTTACAAACGACCAGCAACAATATTGCCAACGTCAACACGCCAGGGTACGTTCGCGAGCGCACTGAGCTTCAAAATAGTCAGGTTTTTGGTGTGGAAATCGGCAATACCGAACGCATCATCAACGTATTTGCACAAAACCAATTGCGCCGGGACATTACTTCTGTCGGCGAGCTTGAAGCGTTCTCTGGTAAAACAACGGCCATTGATAACCTATTAGCGAGTGAGGCTAATTCCATCTCTCAAGGTATGAGCGAGTACTTTGCTGCGTTGCAAACTGCTGCTGACGATCCAACTAATTTAGCCTCTCGCGATCAAGTGTTAGGCAAATCTGAGTCTTTGTACCAGCGGATGAAAACACTGTCTGACTACATGTTGGAAAAAGAAGAAGAGCTTAACTTAGAGTTCACATCGATGGTGAACCGAGCGAACACCTTGATTGGTAATATTGGTGATTTGAACCGCAACATAGTTATTGCCAATGGTAACAATACCAGCGATCAACCTAGTGCGCTTCTCAATGAAAGAGACAAAGCGATAGATGAGCTGGCATCTATAATGGGAATAACGGTTAAAGAGAGCTCAACGCAAAATGGCGCGGTAACGATTAACCTAACCTCTGGTGAGTCACTGGTACTAGAAAATGGTGCGTTCAATTTATTTGAGTTGAACACCAATGCAGACTTAACCTTCAAGCAGCTTAAACTCGAAACGAACTTTGGGTCTCAAACTAAAGCCGACGCCTCAATACGTATCGTAGAAGGTGACTTGGGTGGCGCACTCGGCGGATTGTTTGGTTACAGAAATGAGATCTTAGGCCCTGCGATGCGGGATGTTGGTCAGCTATCAGTAGCATTCGCCGATGCAATGAATACCCAAAATAAATTGGGGATGGACTTAGACGGACAGCTCGGCAGCGATATTTTCAATATCCCTTCGTTTCGCGGATTAGCATATAGCGATACCAATGGTGATTATGTTGTTACTGCCCAGGTTACTGAAGGTAAAGGGGCAGAACTTACAGATGCTGACTACAAAATTGAGGTTACTGCGGTAACCGCGGGCGCGCCTAGCCAAATAGAAATTACGCTTCTAAATGCAGACGGGACACCGAAAAAAGATGCATCTGGCAATGATATTGTTTACTCAAACTACCCTGTAACAACAGGTTTCAATGAATTACCAGGTGGTATTGAGATTGATTTCTCTGGAAGCGACCCTTATGCCGTGGGTAACGAGTTTCTTATTCAGCCAACCAAAGACATTGCGTCTAAAATAACGTTAGATACCAATCGTCCTGAAGATCTAGCGTTTGCAAGCCCAGTAAGGGCGGGTGCAGATGGCGCTAATCTGGGCAATGCTAATGTTGTCGGCATTACAGTAAGCAACACCACAGTAGGTGCAGGAGTGGACCGCTCAGCATTCGATGGCGCAGGTGGAATAGATAATGCGGCGCCAGCTCAGATTGTTTTCACCAGCGCAGATACGTATAACGTACTAGACGGAAGCGGCGCGACTATTGCTACAGTTACAGGTACGACGGATTTAACTAATCTTATCGAACAAGCTAAAAACAGTGGTACATGGCCTGGAGCCTTGGCAGGGTTAAATAATTATCCGGGTTTTGACTTAAGCTTGGATGGTGTACCTAAAGCAGGGGATAGTTTCTCGATTGGCTATAATACAGATGGTTTCAACGACAACAGTAATGCACTTAATTTAGCTGCAATTCAAAATGAGAATACGGTGCAGGTTAGTAGTGAAGCCACTAATACGCCCCGTACCTTCCAAGATGCCTATGCTTCTATGGTTGGTCGAATTGGTGAAGATGCCTCGATGGCAAAAGTAACACTTGCTTCAGCGGAAGCCATGAAGGTTCAATCGCAGAATTGGTTTGAGTCTGTCTCTGGTGTTAGCTTAGACGAAGAAGCAGCAAATTTGATAAAATATCAACAGAGCTATGCTGCCGCAGCGCGAATTTTGTCTACGGCGCAAGAATTATTTAATACCATTTTGCAGTCAGCAAGGTAGGTGAATTATGCGTATATCAACGAATCAAATTTATGATCAAAACATGCGCTCGATCATGCAAAATCAGGGCGACTTGGCAAAGACTCAAGAGCAACTTGCTTCTGGTAAACGCATTATCACTCCCAGTGACGACCCTGTTGGTGCGGCAAAAGTATTACGTTTAACCGAAGAAATCGATGAACTAACGCAGTTCCAACGCAACAACGATTTAGTAACAGGTTCTCTCGAGCAGCAAGAGGCGGTGTTAACCAACATCACTGAATCAATTAATCGCGCGAGAACGCTGATAGTGCAGGCCGGTAACGGCATTTTATCTGACCCAGATAAGCGTGCGATTGGTGCTGAGCTAGAACAAATCAAGCTTGAAGTCTTCGACCTTATGAATACACAAGATGCTGATGGCAACTATTTGTATGCGGGTTACCAATCGGGTAATCAGGCGTTTGAATACAATCCTGCAGCAAGCGGGAATGCGATCACATTTGCTGGCGACCCTGGTGTAAGCTTTGTTCAGCTATCTAATAGTTCTAAAATTCAGTCAACTAGCAATGGCTACGAAGTGTTTGAAAATGTGCTCTCACGCTTTAAATTTTCCGTCGACCCTAGTAGTACTGCGACGGTTAATAATGCATCTGTAAAGCAACAGGGAACGTTTGATACCTTTTTCGATAAAAATTACGATCCGGTTAATGCTGCGAACAACGATTATCGAATAAACTTTCTTGCTACGGGACAGGCCGAGCTCGTCAATCAAGGAACCGGCACCGTTGTCGATTCAGTTTCCTATACCTCTGGTCAGCCTTTCACTATAAAGGGAATGGAGTTTAACGCTACTGCTGCACCGGGAGATAGCATCGATTTATCGTTTGATGCGCCAGAGAAAAAAAGCATGGCGCAGTCTATTCATGAAATTCAAACTATCTTAATGGACTCCACTATAGACAATTCTGCGCTGCAAGAGTCGATAGCTGACGCACTTGTCGGATTAGACAATGGCCTTGAAAAGCTCTCTCTCGAACGAGCGTCTCTAGGTAGTCGATTAAATATTGCTGAAAGTACCTACGAGAGCAATTTAGATATGGAAATTGCAGCTAAAGCACAGCGCTCATCAATTCAAGATGTTGACTATGCTGAAGCGTCAACGGAATTCGCCAAGCAGGAAACGGCATTAAATGCTGCACTTGCTACTTTTCCTCAAGTTACGAATTTATCATTGTTTAATTACATCTAAACGGTTTACTGGGTTAAAGCCTTAACGCCCGATAAGCATGCCATGTAGACCCTTGCTTGATTGTCGACATGGCAAGAGTAATAGGACATATAAAGCGTATCGTTTTCTATTACTAAGCCAGGGTAGCTGGTATCACCGCTACTTGGCAGTGTATTAAGTTCAGTAAGTGTTTTAGTTACGCTATTGAAGAGCCATATCTTGGTCGTAAATTGACGAGAATCCCAGTCGACATGTCTTCCTGCAACAATATACAGGCTTTCACCTAACGCCACAGCAGCCGGGCCGCCAATATAAATACCCAAATCATGCCAGTCCCATTTAGTATAAGGCGGTTTTGACGTACCAAATTGTGCGCTGAATGTGTCAGCGTCGCGCCTTAGAAAGGCAAAGGCATCGCCATTAGAATTAAATAGAATAGTACTTTCATTGGGATAGCCCTTTTTGTGTTTATCTAAGCTAAACGCTTCTGCCTTATGCAATTGCATCGTGCGCGTTGGGTCACCTTTATAAAGCGAAATTACATTTGAAGGTCGATTATATGCAAAGCCATACGCTTCTGAATTATGCCAAGTATGGTTCCACAACCACCATCCGCTCTTACCATGTCTATTAGCTCCCGACCAAGATAGGCCTGTGGTGGTAAAATAAGTCATCATTTTCGTCACCATTTTGCCATTATCAAGGTATGTCTTTGCATAGGAAGTGAGCATGAGGCGAGAGCCATCGTGTGAGAACTTAGGATCTCGTAAGTCGGCATTACTCTCTCGAATAATTACTCTTTGGCGAATTTGAAATGAAGCTTTATCAATAGTTAATACAATAATCACACCGTCGGCACTAACATGGTTTGTAGCTTGTCGGTAGCAACACATCAAGGTTTTACGACTTTTGTCGAACGGATTTTCAATCAAATCAGTGAAAGCGCAATGCGCTGCAGACTTTGATACACGTTTAATATCTAGTAGCTTCAAACTTTTTTTCACGTCAAATCTTCCTTAAAAATCCTTTAGTTATACGGCGCTTCAGCTTCATTGTGCGGCAATATCTTACCGCTTATCGGCAAAAATCGTAATTTTTTCTAAAGGGAATCTAATTAGTGTCGATACAGTTTCTGAGAGAGCCAGTTCATCAATTACCCCTCAGGTCTTGATGACTACTAAAACAAAAATGTCGGTTAAGCCGACTGCCAGCAAACGCTGGACTGAGAGTGTAGGAGAGACTTTATGTCTATGTTCGTTAATACCAATGTATCCTCATTGAATGCCCAGCGTCAGCTATTTGATGTTAGTAATTCTTTGAGCACGTCGTTTGAACGCCTTTCTTCAGGCTTTCGTATCAACAGCGCTGCTGATGATGCTGCAGGTCTACAGATTACCGACCGAATGACTTCACAAGTCCAAGGACTTAACCAAGCTGTACGTAACGCAAACGATGCGATTTCACTGTCGCAAACTGCTGAAGGTGCACTTTCTGAAACTACGACTGCACTACAGCGTATTCGTACACTTGCCATTCAATCGCAAAACGGAATTAACAGCTCTGCTGACCGTGTAGCGCTGCAAAAAGAAGTGTCTGCACTTCGTACTGAGATTTCGCGTATCTCTACGACTACCCAGTTTGCAGGCGTTAACATTCTATCTGGTGATTTCTCAGCGAAATTCCTAGTAGGTGCAAATGCAGGTCAGACAATTTCTGTAAACCTTTCTAGCCCTACGTTGACCCGTGCAGGTGTTAACGGCTTCAGTGCGACTGGTTTGGGGATTACTGGCTCGGACGTATTATCTAGCGATAATGCATCTTCGATGCTGGCGAAAATCGACACTGCTATTTCAGCTGTCGGTGGTCTACGAGCTGACTTAGGTGCGCTTCAAAACCGCTTCCAGTCTACAATTCGTAACTTGAGTAACATCTCAGAGAACGTTTCTGCAGCACGTTCTCAAATCAAAGATACTGACTTTGCAACTGAAACCGCTAACCTAACGCGTAACCAGATTATCCAGCAGGCAAGTACAACTGTACTTTCTCAGGCAAATCAGCGTCCACAGGCAGCGTTACAGCTTCTAGGTTAATGATTAAATAGTGGAGCCAGGAGGTAGTGCTCTAGTCCACGCATTTGAAAAGCTGGTCGATTCGTGACCAGCTTTTTTATTTATTCTCTTCTAATTACTTTTCTTTAGTTAGCCCATCTGTTGAACGACAGATATCTGATACTTTTTTAACTTTAAAAATTTCCATAAAGATCTTCTTTTTCTAAAAAATATCATCGTCTAAATTCGCTAAGTTATTGATTTAAATTGCTCATTTCTTGTCTGTTAGATGCTCGCTAAAATTTGTCAAAAAACTTCTAAAGTAAAATTGATAAGTGGACGATAACTATTACAAAGGGGAGGTAAAGTTAGTTTGTTTCCTCTGATGGGTGAAAATAATAATAAACATCCAAATGAAAGTGTTTTGTTTTCAAGTTTGCTTAGTCATCTTGAATATTAAAGTTAGGAAAATCAGTGCTTTGATTGGCTTAAAATAAAATAATTAGTTTTTCTAAAGTAATTTTTGTTTAAGGCGATATAAAGAAAGGTTTGTTGAATGGTGTGGAGCTGCTAACCGGCGAGAATGAAGCCAGGAGGTAGTGAGAGGTTTGAGGTCTGGAACATCAAACCCACCGGCCAGCAAAGAGAATGAAATTCTCTCTTTAGCAAGTTTCATTGGTAGTGTGCCAATGAAACGTCAGATTAACACTGACACCTTACACAAAGCACAGGCTATGCCAAATATTTAAAACAATCGCGCAGATAATAAAAGCAATAGCGCAATACTCGAAACTGTTAGGAGAGACCCATGAGTCTATTTGTTAATACCAACGTGTCATCATTAAATGCACAACGTCAATTATTTACCACCGGCAACAATCTAAGCACCGCCTTTGAGCGCCTATCGTCTGGTTTCAGAATTAATAGCGCTGCGGACGATGCGGCTGGTCTACAGATTACAGACCGTATGACTTCGCAAGTTCAAGGTTTGAATCAAGCGGTAAGAAATGCGAACGACGGCATTTCATTAGCACAAACAGCTGAAGGTGCAATGCAAGAAACGACAACAGCTCTTCAGCGTATTCGTACGCTTGCTATTCAGTCTCAAAACGGTATTAACAGCTCTGCTGACCGTGTAGCTCTACAAAAAGAAGTGTCGGCGCTACGCACTGAAATTTCGAGAATCTCGACAACTACACAGTTTGCGGGTGTGAACATTTTATCGGGGGATTTCTCAGCAAAATTCTTGGTAGGTGCAAATGCGGGTCAAACGATTTCGGTAAACCTATCTACTGCTGCTCTAGCACGAGCGGGCGTAAATGGCTTCAGTGCTACTGGTTTGGGCATCTTGGCCGACAACGTTTTAACTGAGCAGGGAGCTTCTCGCCTATTAACCGCAGTTGATTCAGCAATTTCTGCTGTGGGTGGGTTAAGAGCAGACTTAGGTGCATTGCAAAACCGTTTTCAGTCTACCATTCGTAACTTGAGCAACATCTCTGAAAACGTGTCGGCGGCAAGATCGCGTATTAAAGACGCTGACTTTGCCACTGAGACGGCAGAATTAAGCCGTAACCAGATTTTACAGCAGGCGAGCACTACCATTCTTGCTCAGGCTAACCAGCGCCCACAAGCTGCATTATCTCTGTTAGGTTAATTATCAATACGTTGAACTTAGACGCTTAATTAGGAAGGAGTTGAGAGGCCATCCCCTAGTGAAAGGAAAGCGGCCGGTAAGGCCGCCCCTTGAAGAAAGCGTCGACTAACAGGACTGAGAGTGTAGAAGTGTTGGTTGAGAGGCCAGTTTATCCTACTAAATACCTGCCAGCCGACAGAAACTGAATTTGCTCAATCTCCTAACGTGAGCAAATTGGCCGAGATTAATTTGTCTCGGCCTTTTTTTATTTTTACCGAAACATCCCACCAATTTCAAACAAAACGCTGAGCAAGACATTTTGTTCATACTAAGCTAAGCATTTCCTATGCCAGCTTTACAGCCTATCCTAGATATATAGGCATAACTCAAAAATTCGACGACAACTTACCGTTCGATTCTCCCTTTTTGTTACGTAATTCTTACGTAGTGAGAGACTGTGTGTGATTAAAAATTTAATCCATGTCTTCAATGGAAAGCTGAGCGTAAAAGCAAGTTTCTGCCTTTATTTTTTAATTTTTTCTTTTTTATTTCTTTTATTAATCAATGGTTTGAGTTGTTTTTTTTTGAGGTTGCTAAAAAAATTTGGAAAAAAAGCTAAAGAACCTAAAGACTTTGCCGATACCTATTGTTGAGGGGTAATTTACTTTACTTTTGAGAGAGGAGTTAGTTGGGAGTAGTGACCCAGCTAATTTGAACTGGAAGGATTTGATGATACCACATCGGCCATTGAATCCCTAGGAGGTAATCTAATGTCTTTATTTGTAAATACTAATGTGTCATCGATCAATGCACAACGTCAGCTTTTTGACGTAAATGATCGCTTAAACACGTCTTTTGAAAGACTATCATCGGGATTCCGCATCAATAGCGCAGCAGATGATGCTGCGGGCTTGCAGATCTCAGATCGTCTAACGTCTCAGGTTCAAGGTTTGAACCAAGCCGTTCGTAACGCGAACGATGCTATTTCTTTATCTCAAACAGCTGAAGGTGCCCTAAGCGAAGTAACTACAAGCTTACAGCGTATCCGTACACTTGCAGTTCAATCGCAAAATGGCATAAACAGCTCGGCCGACCGTCAAGCACTTCAAAAAGAAGTATCAGCACTACGTACTGAGATTTCACGAATCGCTACTGACACTCAGTTTGGTAACGTTAATATATTGGATGGTAACTTCTCAGCGAAGTTTCTTGTTGGTGCCAACGCTGGCCAAACTATCTCAGTAAACTTATCGTCTACTAATTTAGGTTCTATCAGTGGTTTTAGCGCAACAGGCCTTGGAATCACCACCAACGATGTATCTACTGCGGCGGGCGCGTCGTCTTTGCTAAGTGATATCGACGCAGCTATCTCTGGTATTGGGGCTGTGCGTGCGGACCTTGGTGCACTTCAAAACCGCTTCCAGTCTACTATTCGTAACTTAAGTAATATTAGCGAAAATCTGTCTTCTGCTCGCTCACAAATCCGTGATACAGATTTTGCGACAGAAACTGCTGAGCTAACTAGAAACCAGATTATCCAGCAGGCATCTGTTTCTGTTCTCAGTCAGGCGAATCAGCGTCCACAAACTGCGCTGTCTTTGCTTGGATAAGCTATACTTTAATTAGTTACCTTAGTTGAGATGTAACGGGTGCTTGTGCTTTGTGTGCAAGGCCCGTTTTGTCGTTTCAGTTAGGAGGTATTAAGTGGAAATTCAAAATACCCAAAGTGGCCAAGGTTTTGCATCGACTACGCCATTGGCACCAGTGCGAAATGAAGCGCCTTCGGTTTCTGAACTGAATGCAAATCGCAATGGGCAGCAAACTGGAGAACAAAGTCAATTTGCTAATCAAGCTAAGCAGGCTCAGTTTTCAGGTACAAATGTTGACGAACAAAATAACGCTCAAGCTTCTGGTCAGCAAGCCGATAACAAAAATGTAGAGAGGAACGGTGCACAGTTAGATGAAGCTGTCGCCAAAGTTGAATCATTCCTTAAGGTTCAGAATCGAGATTTAGCATTTACTATTGACGAAGAAACAAATCGCTCGGTGGTAACGGTAAAAGATTCACAATCTGGCGATGTCATTAGGCAAATACCTTCAGAAGAAGTATTGAAACTTGCTGAACGCATTCAAGAGTTGCAACAGGATGTTGGGAACAGTGTAGGAGTGTTTATCAACAATCAGGTTTAACGAGGTAAAGTATGACAATTCAGTCTCTAGGAGTGGGCTCAGGCCTGGCACTCGATGATCTTGTACAACAGCTTCTAACTGCAGAACGTCAGCCTAAAGAGGAACGTTTAAACGCGAAGGAAGAGCGTATAGAGGCTGAAATTTCTGGCCTAGGACAAATTAAATCTAAGCTGTCTGACTTTAAAGATGCCGTCGATGAATTACGCAGTGATAACGGTATTAATGGTCGAGAGCCCACCATCACCAATCCTTCTGAAGACAATGACGTTCTTTCTGCAGAAGCGTCAAACTCCGCATTGCGAGGCAGTTACGAAGTTGTTGTCGAACAGCTTGCAGCTGGAAGCCGAATAACTACCGATGCCGGCGCATTCACTTCGAGTAGTGACCCCGTTCTTACTTCGGGAACCGGTTCATTGACCTTTGACGTAGGCGGAAGTAAAAGCTTCACCATAGACGTTACCGCTGGTATGTCGCTTACCGCGTTACGCGAAAAAATAAATAATTCCGACGATAATTTTGGTGTTACCGCAAACATTATTGATACAGGAACTGGCGCAGGCCCTCGATTAGTATTCTCCTCTAGCGAGACTGGCGATGGCAACGACTTGGTTATCACTAATGATACTGGGGCTGCCGAGCTAGATCGTTTATCGACGACTGGCGGCACCAACAATATCAGTGCAGCAAATATAGAAAGCGCGAAAAACGCCATCGCTTATATTGATGGCATTGAAGTCCAAAGTAGCTCGAACGAGTTCGAAAATACAATTCAGAACGTCTCCTTTGAGGTTAATGAAGTTTCGCCGAAGGATGCTGCGGGCGATTTTTTAGCGACAAAACTTAGCATCGGTTATGACAAAGAAGGCTTAGATAAAAAGATCAGAGACTTTGTCGATAACTACAATGCTCTGATTGATGAAATCAAAACATTAACTCGATACGGTGAGTCTGAACTAGAAGAAGATGGCGCACTAGCAGGCGATTCTCTATTGCGCGGTATTCAAAGCGGGTTAGCATCTATTGTTGGTGATAATGTGAGTTCTTCTGCACTAGGTGGACTTTTCCAAATCGGTATAGAGTTCGACGATGATGGCAAGCTCGAAATTGGCTCGACTGATTTTGGCTTAGGGACTGGCGAAGACCGACTTGAAGATGCACTAGAAGATAGCTTTGATGAAATCGCTAAATTGTTCACTGACCCAGATGAGGGTATTGCTACTCGGTTGTATGAGTTTTCTAAAGAATACACCTCTTACAGTGGACTAATTAGCTTAAGAGAGCGTGCGGCGAAAGACGACCGCGAAGATTTATACGATCAGCGCGAGACGCTTGAGTTACGTATGCTGAATTACGAAGAGATACTTCGAGATAAATATTTGAACCTCGACCAAACCGTTGCGCAGTTAAATCAGACTGGTTCAGCGCTGTTAGCGTCGTTGTAACTAAAGTAGAGTTGGAGTTTTTATGTCACTCAAAGGTATAAACGCCTATCGCAAGGGTAATCTGAAACAGGACGTAGCAAATGCTGATCCGCATAAGCTTACTTTGATGCTGTTACAGGGGGCACTCGACCGAATCGCGTATGCTAAAGGTGCGATGGAACGTAAAGAATTGGTGGTCAAAGCTGATTACATCTCGAAGGCAAGTGCGATTATCATGCATTTGCGGGACACGCTCGATTTAGAAGTAGGCGGTGAAGTCGCTGAAAATATGTTTGCGTTGTATAACTATATGGTTGAACGCTTAAATGACGCACACTTTAATAACGACTTGAATATGTTAGATGAAGTGTCTAGCCTATTAACACCAATCCGAGATGCGTGGGTGCAGATTCCTGAGGATGCGAAACAGGAAGCATATGAGGCCCAGCGTCAGAACCGACAAGCTATTTGAAAAACTCGATATTAAATCACAGCGAAACTCCCTTATTCCTCCAAGCAGTTAACGCTGAGTTAGCTGCTTGTTTGTCATCGTCCAGTGATACCTTTTCCACTGAACGATTTCGGTATCTTTCCCAAATACGCCATAAAGTCGTTGTTAGAGCGCTATCTCGCCTTGAGGGGGATGAAAAATCGTCGTTTGCACAAAAAGAAATTACTATAAATCAAAAGCTTGAAGAGCTGGCGCAAGGTTTGCTTGATAATGCTAAAAAAGAAGCGGTCAAATTTTCCAGAGGCCGTGCAGCCGTTAAGAAATATAAATAGCCATGTTACAGCAGATTCAGTTTCACGTTCATGAAGATGAGCGACAGCAACAAAATATTGAGCGAGCGCTTGCGCAAGAGATTAGGGAGAACTATCGACTCAGCATTAGTGCATTTGAGCGGTTTATTCCTACCCTTGCAGACTTAATTAAGAAGCATGATTCATCAGTATCTACCTTGCTGTGTAATAAATTTGGCGAGCTGAATATCATTAACTACAACACCGGGCAGGTGTTATATGGTGAGCATCCAAAGCAAGAAGTCCTCTCTCACTACAACGCATATATTGCTCGCACCAATCCTATTTCATTATCTATTGATAATGAGCAATCCGTTCCTGCGATGATTGTAATGGGGTTGGGGTTAGGTTACCACATTGAACATTTGATTAGCGAAGGCCGCTATCAACATATAGTGGTCTATGAGCCTAATATTGACTATTTTGTGTGTTCGCTGTCTAGTCTCAATTGGAGAGAATTGCTCAATATCGCAAAAGAACGAAGCATCGCCTTGTACCTTCAAATTGGTTCTGACGGCGCAAACTTCGCTAAAGATATGTTGGAGCTTAAAAAGCATATTGGAGTTGATAGACTAGATTTTTATAAACACTTGCATAACCCGGTGTTCAATAGCCTCGAAAGTAAATTAATGACATCAGATTGGCATGAACTACAGTCGTGGTTACCTGCTCGTAACACTACTTCTATTAGCGAGAGTTACCTTCATCAGTGGGCACCGCTGAAAGATGACAAGGAATTACGTTCTTCAAATTTAGATGAAGAACGAAAGAACAATAATCTCGTCGCTCTAAAAGAGTACTTTCCGAATTTATACGAAGAGTTTGTAAATTATGAGCCTCAGCAGTGGTCGCCAAGCGCTAACGTGGATGGGGAGGTATATCTTTATCACAAGTCAACCAATGCATTGTTTTCCAGCGCGCCAATTATTGACGCGAAAACAAATTTTAAATCCTTTGCATCGAAGCCGAACAAAGACGGTCTACTTTTAAGCTATAAAGGAAAGAAGTTAAAAGGGTATTTGCACTACCAGCTTGTCGAAGAGTGCGAATCTGTACTAAAAGATGTGCAGGAGAAGCAAAGTGCGTTACCCACCCAGGTCAAGTCTATCATCCAGTTTGGCATTGGCAGTGGTTATGGGCTTAACGACTTAGTAAAAGAACACGATATTGGTATGTTATTTATTTGCGAGCCAAATCGAGATTTCTTTTACGCCTCATTATTTGCCATTGACTGGGCAAATATTATTTCTTCGTTTGATGATGGAAAAAAGCGCCTTTACTTAAACATAGGTGACGATGGCTCAAACCTCACCAATGATTTATTGATTCAATTTCAGTCCGTTGGCCCTTATGTGTTGGCAAATACATTCTTCTTTCAGAGCTATGTTAACGAGAAGCTTACTGATGCAGTCGCCCAATTACGCGAACAGCTTCTCGTTATGATTGCCATGGGGGACTATTTCGATAATGCACTGTATGGCATTGCTCATACTCGATGGGCACTGAAGAATTCCGTACCCTTTTTACTGGCTGATGCAAAGCGCCGATTAACTTCTCTAACGCTAAATGTACCTGTTTTTATAGTAGGTAACGGGCCTTCTTTAGATGGGTTAATTGAAACACTTAAAACTGAGCAAGATAGAGCAATAATCGTTTCATGCGGGACTGCACTGTACGCGCTTTACAAAAACGGTTTGACCCCAGATTTTCACGCAGAAATTGAAACAAACCGTTCAACGTTTGATTGGTTGTCCCGAATCAATGATGCTGATTACCTCAAGCGCATTACGTTACTGAGCTGCAATGGCATTCATCCCGACTCAGCAAACTTGTTCAAAAATACACTATTGGCGTTTAAACAAGGCGAGGCATCAACGGTTTCACTCACTGAGATTCATAAGTCGCATCCTTTCGAGCTATTAAACTTCTCTTATCCTACCGTTTTGAACTTCACGGCAGACCTGTTTACCACGATAGGTTTTCAAGATATCTATTTGTTAGGCACGGATTTAGGCTTTGCAAGTGACGATTACCACCATTCAAAGTCTTCCGGCTATTACGATAGTGAAGGAAAAGAGCTTTACAATTATGCGTCAAATCATCAAATATCATTGGTTGTAAAAGGTAACTTTAAGCCGTGGGTTAAAACTAAATACGAATTTAAAGTTTCAGCAAAGGTTTTGGAGCAGAACTTTGCGAGCAAAAATTCCTATATCTATAATTTAAGCAATGGCGCATATATAAATGGAGCAGACACGCTAAGCGCTGAAAACGTTCTTATCGTTGCTACCTCTGCTCAAAAAGAGCGGGCAAAAGAAGAAATTTTTAACAATATTTTTTCTGCAGCTGAAAACTCTACTTTAATGTCAAAATTCGAAGCTAAGTATAAGCCATCGTCTTTAATCGAAGAGCTCAATGCGCTGAACAATTTATTCACTGAGTCATTATCGTCAAAATTAGATATTGAAGAGTTAATTCACGAGCAGAGGGAGTTTATCGTCTCGTCGTTGCTTCGGAAGAAAAGCTTAGTTTTCTATTACTTTAATGGAACTTTCAACTACGTTAACAGCATTTTTAGTAAGCTTCTGAATGTTATGGATGAAAGCGTCGTAATTGAAACGGGCAATGCTTTGAAAGAGGTTTGGCAAGCATTTATAGCAGATTCAATAAAGCTTTTAGAACATTCTCAATTTCAGTTCGACGCTGTTTCACCGCATACAAGCCTAAGACGAAACAATGTTCTAATTGATAAATGGAATACGCAGCCTCTTTCTGTTCAACATCAAAATATTGCCTTCGAACCAAAAACAAAACTGACGGAGTTAGCGTTACAGAATGCTCAAAATGCAACGCAGATTTTAATTAACTGGGTTGATGAAAAAGCGCAGTCTTTAGATGATGGCGAAAACACATGTAATATCGTTTGGCTGGAGAATGTCGGTGATGTCAAACTTTCATTTCGTGGTCTTACATTATTAGCGCGCGGAGATTTTAACGATCTTGGGGTGCCCTATCAGAATAATCCACTCACCTTGTTTGAAACTTCCTTGGTTGCTTTTTCTAGTGGGCTGAAGAATGTAATTTTGCTGCAAAAAGTCAGTTTTCATCCCTCGTTGGAGCATGACTATTTCGACAAATTTATTTCTCTGAGCAAGCATTATTTTTGTTATGCGGGGCCAGATTTTCTCGTTCTTAGTCAAAATTCTTTGCGAAGCGAAGATCTTTTACTTTTAAGTGGTGACCGTCTTATTTTCATTCCTAGGGTAAAAGTGAAAGACTTCAGAAAAGAGTCAATATCTCAAGAGGAGTATCTTCAGAGAGTTGATGCGGTAAACGACATGCTTGTTTCTCAATTGGAAGCCTAGTAGATGGTAAATAAAGTCACCGCATTGATGACTACTTTCAACGCATCTAAGTGGGTAGAAGAAACAATCGACTCAGTTTTATCTCAAACTTATCCAAATTTCGAGTTTCTCATCGTTGACGATGGTTCAACGGATAACACTAAACTTAAAGTCGAAGGTTTCTCAGACCCTAGAATTAAGTTCATCACCTATAAGGAGAATAAAGGTGTTGGATATCGGCTAGATGATGCGTTAGATCTGGTAACCACACCTTATATCGCGAAAGTTGATGCTGATGACATAAGCGAACCTAATAGGTTTGAGGAGCAACTTAGGTTCATTGAAAGCCGCGAGGCTGATATCGTTAAATGTCACTTAAATTATTTCGCTGATACCGATAGTGTTGCTAACTCTTCCCGGTTCACTGTTTTCAAAACTGAGAAGGAGCGCGCCATAAACGATATTGCCAGCCCTGACGATATAAATGCCTCTCTTCGGCAGTGGCCTTGTTTTCCACATACTACTTATTTTGCTAAAACAGCAGTGCTAAAGCGTGTTCGCTATCCTCGCTTGAGAATATTTGAAGATTACGTTTTATTTTTACGGTTGCTTAACCAAGGATTCAAGTTCGACTGTCTAGAAAAGTCCCTTGTGAAGATGCGTATAAGTGACTCCTCTACCACAATGAGCCTCTCTCAAAATGACTTCGATGAAGGCCTTATTGCAGTGATAGAAGAGAAAAGTGAGCGCTTAATTGCATGTACACAGGGAAAGCAGGTTTACGTATATGGTGCAGGAAAGCTAGCGAGATCTTTTGTGAGGCACGCGCATTTGCTAGACAGGGAGATCGTTGCCTTTGTGGACAAAAAAGATGGCGAAACCTCTGACGTAATTGTGTCTGAAACGAAGGTGCCGATAATATCGCTTGAGCGTTACTTGTCTCAAACGGCGCCTAAAGCTTTGATTGTAGCAGCGCAACCCGTTCGATCTGAAATAACGAGCCTCCTTTCCTCGTTGGGAAAAAAAGAGGGGCATGATTTCTATGTTCTAGCTTAGCCTAAGTACAGTAGTGTAATTTGTGAGAAAATAGTGAAATTATCAATAATAACTGCAACTTATAACTGTGATGATTTGTTTGATGCGTGCTTAAAAAGTGTAGCGAACCAAGATATCATTGATGACATTGAGCATATCATTGTAGATGGTGGTTCTACAAATAATACGCTGGCTACTGCTGCATCTTATCCGCACGTCAAAAAAATTTACTCAAGCCCTGATAGAGGAATATATCACGCTTTTAATCGCGGCGTGGATATGGCGGAGGGCGACGTTGTCTATTTTCTTGGTGCAGACGATACGTTGCATGGGACATCTAATTTAGCGAAGGTCCTTGTTGAGTTTTCTAATCGCGATATTGATTATGTTTCAACACGAGTACGTTGCTTCGACGACAATACGGGAGAAACTTGGCTTACACATGCTAGTGAAAAAGAGGGAACAAATGTTTGTCATCAAGGGTTCTTTTGTCGCAAAAGCCTATTCGAGAAAATAGGCCCTTTCAGTGAATGCTTCACACTTTACGCTGACAGTTTTTTTATGAAGACTGCTATGCGGCGATACAGCGGCAAATACCTTGATATTGTTTCTGCCAATTTTCGACAAGGAGGGAGTAGCTCGCTGAGTTCAAATAGAACATTGCTGAAAAAAGAGTCTCAAGCAGTTGCTCTGTTGCTTGAGGATGTAGTGAAAGACAACCAACATCAGCTAGACAGAAATGTTCAAGATTTGAAATTTTTATTAGAACAGCTAGTGTGCAAAGAACATGCGTTCGGTGATTACCAAGGCAAAAATATCGCTGTCTTCGGTACTAGGCAACTGTCCATAATAATTGCAAACGCACTGAAAAGCGCTGGTGGGAATGTTCAATGCTTTGTCACCTCAGATAGACAGGCCACGTCATCTATCAAAGACGTTCCCATAAAATCGTTAGATATGCTCAGTCAGTTACCGTTAGATATTATCGTTAACTGTGTTGAAGGCGCGCATGAAGAGGCAATCGCTGAATCTATACGGCGCAGTATTACTAATGCAGAAGTTGTAAGTTGGCGAGCACTGTAAGTGAGATACATTTATGAGTTCTCATACGCCACGCAGTAGTCAAAGAACAGGAGACAAAATGCTGCAAAAATTTCTCATTCTAGGTGGCGAAGGGTTTGTTGGTACACATTTATACAACGAACTTAACGCCCGAAACTATAGCGTGAAAAGGACGGTTCGCAGTAATTCATTATCTGACTTGTCCGGTGATATTAATGAGAGTCTTCTTGATAAGTGCGAAAAGCCAGATGTGATATTTCATGTGGCAGGCGGCGCATCTGTGGCAGATTCGATAGCTTCACCGTCTAACGACTTTGCCAAGACATTACCAAATCTCAATGCTCTTCTTAATAAAATGAAAGATGAATGGCAAAGTAGTAGGTTAATTTATGTTTCTAGTGCAGCTGTATACGGTAAGAATGCTAGCAGTAGTACCTCTGTAAGCACTGAGCTTGCGCCTATTTCTCCGTATGGTTTTCATAAAAAGTTAGCAGAAGAAATGCTTGTTTTTTATTCTGTAACTTATGATCTTCAAGTGAAGATCGTTAGACCGTTTTCCTTGTACGGGCCAGGCTTGAGAAAACAGCTTTTTTGGGACGTTCTGAGTAAGGCCGAAAAAGGAGAGTTTAGATTCTCTGGTACAGGAGCTCAGTTAAGAGATTGGATGTACATTGAGGATTTTGTCCAGTCACTGTTAACGCTGGCACAGTGTCAATGGCGTAGTAGCGAGCAAATACTTAACGTGGGTACAGGAGAGCCGTTAAGTATCTCCTCTGCAATTAGCTTAATTCTATCGTTAGCAGGATATGAAAATAATCCACTTTTTATGACAAGTGAAGATAGAAAAGGTGATCCTCGCGACTTGGTGGCGGCGAATAATGAGTTAAACAGAGAGCTGCTACATTCAAAAACGCCATTTGAAGACGGGTTGAAGCGCTACATATCATGGTTTAAAGAGGTAGATAAATGATTAGGGTCGGGATACCTGTAGTTATCCGGGGGGATGCATGGCTAGGGGGAAAGAACTACTTTCTGAGTCTTTTAGGGGCGTTAGATAAGTTTGCGCCCGATCATTATCGCTTTTTTTGTTTGACCAACAGAAGCGACCTCTTTCCCAAGAGTTACACAAAGAAGATTCAAGTAGTCCAGTGTGATCACTTGACTGCTTCATCACCTCGAATAAGCAAATTGTGCAAGTATTTTCAGACTGACATTCGCATAGCCTACTATGCGCGTAAGTTCAAACTCACTGTATTAACGCATACATCGCCAGGTGTACGGCTCACTCCCACAGCTATGTATTGGATGCCAGATTTCCAACATTGCCATTTGCCACACCTTTTTTCTGAGGATGAATTGCGTAATAGAAACCGGCTCATTGCTATGGCTGCCGAACGGTCAGGTCATTTACTGCTAAGCAGTCATTCAGCTGCTCAAGACTTCAAACGTTTTTTCCCTGAATACAAACAAACCAAAACACATGTTGTACAGTTTTCACCTAACATTACATTGGCAGATTTTGACATAGCACGGCGCACGCTTGAATCTGCGAAAAAACAGTCGTTAGCTGATCGTGGATACTTTTATCTACCGAACCAATTTTGGATTCACAAAAACCATAAAGTGGTACTTGAAGCGTTAAAAAAAGTGTCATCAGATATCAAAGTTGTTGCTACAGGGTACACAAGCGACCACCGCAATGCCTCGCACTTTTCTGAATTACAAAGTTTCATTGAAGAGTACAATCTTCAGGACAAGTTTGTGGTGCTTGGACTTGTATCACGTGATGAAGTTATGTCTCTCATGGCAGGAGCAATTGCGGTTATCAATCCTTCTTTTTTCGAGGGGTGGAGCACAACAGTTGAAGAGGCGAAGGTTTTCGGTAAGCGAATGATCCTATCCGACATTCCAGTTCATAGAGAGCAATGTGGCGCCCGAGCACATTACTTTGAGCCTAACGATGCTAATACGTTGGGGGTCTTGCTTGAACAGATGTATGAGGCAAAGGGTGAAATCTTAGAACACAGCATTAACGATAGCGCAAGTTATAGAAATTTAGAGCTATCGCAAAAACGCTTTGCAGACGGTTATTTGAACGCGCTAGAACATCTGTATGACGATACGCTGTTAGGAAGTAAACACAATGACAAATGAAAAAAAAGAGAAGAAGCAGGAAAGTACTTCGCAAGCAAACATAGCAGGCTCTATACATAAACGTCTCAATGATCTATTTGTGCTTCAGGGCCGCGCACTTGCAAATGCTAATAAAGGCATTGAGATGAGCTCTTTGCATGATGTGGAATTTAAGGTTTTTTCGCAATTTGGTGAAGATGGCATCATTCAGTATTTGCAACAACGTGTTATACAAAATGAGCATGAGAAAACTTTTGTAGAGTTTGGCGTAGAGAATTACCTCGAATCTAATACACGCTTTTTGTTAGTTAATAATAACTGGAAAGGGCTAGTGATGGATGGTGATGCAATGAATATAGAAAGCATCAAGAAGCAAGACTTTTACTGGCGTCATGACTTAACTGCAAAAAAAGCGTGGATTGATAAAGAAAATATTAACGATTTGATCGCAAGCGAAGGGTTTGAAGGGGAAATAGGCTTGCTCAGTATCGATGTTGATGGCAATGATTTTTGGATTTGGCAAGCTATTGAAGCCGTTAATCCTATCATGGTTGTAGTTGAGTATAATAGCGTATTTGGAGGGAAGGCTGCAGTGTCTGTACCGTATTCGTCTTCATTTCAGCGTAACGAGGCACATTACTCTAATTTGTACTATGGCGCTTCTATTGCAGCTCTGCATTATTTAGGTAAAGAAAAAGGTTACGAATTAGTGGGCTCTAATAGCGCTGGAAATAATCTCTTTTTTGTACGTAACGACCGTTTGGGAAGTTTGCGTGCGCTCTCCCCATCAGAAAGTTATGTAGAGTCAAAAATGAGAGAATCACGCGACAGGGATGGCAAATTAACGTTCAAGTCTGGAGAGCAGCGCCGCTCTTTGATTAAGGGTTTACCAGTGGTTGAGGTCAAAACGGGTGAAACTCATCCGCTAGGTCATTACTTTAGTAAGAATTGATTCGTTTAACGTGTAGGCCCGTTAAAATTGCTTGGTATGTATATTGTTAGTGCCTTTTAGTAATCACAAAACGACAGTTTGTGTTTGATTCAGCGTCTCAGTCGGGGGGAATACCCCCGTGGCAATTGTTAGCTTTTGACTGCATTTAGCAGTTTAGAGAGCTCGCTAGTCGCTTCTTTTACAGTAAAGGCACTTTGTTTGCCCGTTTCTACGCAATGCAGAAAATGCTCTAGCATCGAAACAAACATGTCATTTCTTTCAAAATTTTCATTCGGAAAATGCGTTTTCTTCGCAGCATGATCAATGAAAAATAGTTCGTTAGCGTGGCAGTCCCAGGCAAACCTTCCTTTGTTAGTTACTACGGTAAGCGTATGTACTCTGGGCTTTTGCAGGTAATCAACATGAACGTTTGCAGTAACATTGTTTTCAAAGCTCAGGTGAATGTCAGCGAGGTCGTCCACATCAATACCTAGATGTCCGCTTGCTTGGCAGTGAACCGACAATTCGCTTATCTCACCTAAAATAAAAGACAAATAGTTCAACGGATGTATTTGTGTTCTTAGCACTCCTCCGCCTAGTTCACTGCGTGCGCTGTATCCTTTAGTATAATCTTCCCATGGATGCCAATCCGGTAAATATTCAGACCATTCAGCCCTTGCCCATATCACATCACCATAAACATCTTTTTGTTTTACTAATTCGCACAGTAATTTGATATGCGGATGAAATCTAAACTGATACGTAACGAACGAAATCAAGTTGTGCATCTCAATTAGCCGATTAAGCTCCTCTAGGCCCTCTAGTGTATGAGAAATAGGCTTCTCAATATATAGATGGCATCCATGCTTAGCAGCTTCAATGGCTGTGCGGACGTGCAGTGAAGTAGGGTTGGTGATCATGCAAATGTCAGGCATTTCAGCTAGCGCGTCGTGAAGAGAATCAAAAACTTGCGCTCCTTGCATGATTTCCTCTATTTGGGGAAAGGTACTTTTTCGAGTGCTATAAAAAATGATGTCGGTAACGCCAAGCGTCTGTAAGTTTCTAAAGTGGCGAACGCCTATCGAGCCCATGCCACATATCAAAATCTTCATAGCATTCTTCTCTTTGCTTCTTTAAAGTCTGATTCTGAATCAATATCTACCATATCGTCGTGCGCTATGATCAAAGGGTATACGTTGTCACCGCTCACCGAGCCAGTTAAAAGTGTACTTGCTCTAACAATTTCTATATCGCCAGTTTGAAACAATAGTTCGGGTAGTTTTTGTCTTGGCAAATTATAGGGCTCTTTTTCATGGCTAACAAAGCCTTCAATACTTCCGTCTTTTCTCTTGCTCCACACTCTATAAGGATGCTCCGTTACGGGAGCTACAGAGCGGACGGAGGTGGCAGAAGGGTTTTCGCAAAGAATCGAGACGCCCCTTTCGATCAAGCCTTTGGGGCGCAGGGGAGAAGTCGGTCTAAGCAAAACGAGTAGATCATAATGCTCATTATGAGAACGATGAAAGTCAAAGGCGTGCTTCATAAATTCAAAGTCGGTGCTGCTGTCTCTAGCGTATTCAGGCGGCCGTAAAAAAGGAACGCTGGCGCCGTATTGCCTCGCAATATCTGCATACTCTTCGCTATCTGTTGAAACCACTGTCTTTGACACCAGTGCACATCGCTTGGCGTACTCTATTGAGTAGGCAAGCAGAGGTTTTCCTTCAAGTAATTTGATATTTTTGTGAGGTAGCGATTTGCTTCCCGAGCGAGCAGGTATCACAGTCAGAATGTCAGGCATTTTTTTTTCTTAATAGCATGTGAACTTCTGATGACTCTTTCTGCTTATCTAGTTCCAGCTGTGCGCTGTCGAGAAAAGTCAGAAAACGTTTGTTAAAATCTTTTTTAATGTATGAAGATACGTTGTTTGTCTCCAAGTTAATGTGTAGCTGTCGGTAGAGGTCTACAAGGTCTGTACCAAACCACCATTGTCCGATGACCTCAAAATTAAACTCGCTGCACATATAAGAAAGAGAATCTTCAGTGTATAAGTGGGTATGCCCACCATGTAACTGACGATGAAAAACATTGACATCAAGCATTTCAAGATAAACTGACAAGCTGAATGTGGGTACAGAAATAAAGATATACTCAACGTGTGGATTTTCATTCAGACGCTGCAAGGCTTTTCTTGGCGACTGAAGGTGCTCTAGCACACCAATCATTGACACAACTTGAGATTTGGTTGTGGCCAGAGATTCATGGTTATCGTTGATATCGTGACACGTAAGTCGCGGTGACGGGAAAAGGCGATTTGCCATATCGACCTGTGACTTAGAAACATCTGAACCTGAAACATTGTTAAGGCCTAGTTTAAGCAATGCCGAAACAAAGTAACCCGAACCTGCACCGTAATCAAAATAAGCATTTTTATGTGGATCTACGCCAGATGACTTCAATGCAGTGAAAAGAAATTCAGCTTTTGGCAGATAGATGCTCGCCGTTCTGTATTCATACTCGTTTCTGTCTGCTGGTGTATAATTCTGGGCATAGTCCTCATCGTCAACAGCGTAAACCGTCTGGCAAAATTCCGTGGTATCTTCATGAGCGCCATTCAAGTGAGAACACGTTCGGCATGCTTTATAAGGAATTGAATCTTTTGTGAAATCTATTTGTACGTCCAAAAGAGAATCACAATTCTTACACGTTTTTCTCTCTGGCTGTGCTGTGTACAGTTGAGCTATTTTTCTTTGTTTTTCCACGTGCATTTTATTTTCTTCAAAAAAAGATTTTTTTTGAAGTAAAAGTGCCGAGGCATTTTTTCCATATTGATTTAGCATAGGCAAACTTCTTTTTTCAGTTTAGCAATGATTTCATTTTCAGCTGAACTTAGTGATTTTTTTATCGAGCCAGCCCCGTTCGCGACACCGTAAATAACACTGGGCTTAGAGATATCGTCTACAATGACATCACCATCTTCACCTAGATATCCACCTGAAACGATATTACAAAACGACAACGCCTTTTTGCCATAAGATGAGTTTAACACGTCACGCATTTTGAGCATTTCGTATATAAACCCTTCAAGCGCTGCCGTTACATCAACTCTGTAAATTTCAAGCTTATTTTTTATAGCAAGCTTTATCGCATCTGCGGTTATGTTGTTCTTACCAAGATCAACAACTAATGCATTTTTTTTGACCGTCTGGATGACTTCATTATCTATGATTGGTACACCATTCGTGCATCCTACAACGACATCCGCACTAAACGAAGTAGAGAGCAAGCTGTTGTGAAACGTGATGTTGGAAACCGTATTTTCATGTTTTATCAAGTTCAGGCCATTTGTGATTTGATAACCTACATGAGCTTGTTGACGGTATATGTGAACGTCTGCACCACACTCGACGAGTTTGAGCGCTAACTTGCTTCCTATATTCCCAGCGCCAAGAATAGCTATTCTCTTTCCGCTCAAAACCCCTAATCGTTGGCTTAAAAATGACCAGGCGCTGTTTACGGTTAAGTCATTTGGTTTGAATTCAAAAGTCGCGCTTTTTGATATTTGCTGAAAACAGATTTTCGATAAATTTCCGGTTTCTACAGGTCCTATGGTATTTCTTTTCAAATAGATGCTGTCACTGGCAAGCAACGCTTGCTTATTTATTGATAGAGGAATCTTCTTTTCAGTATCAACTAAAACGATATCGACAGCGCCGTCAACAAGCTCGATTATGTCAAGCAGGCATTCCTGTTTAAAAATAACACAACCCGCTACTGCAAAGTCTCTCGTCACTCTAAGTGGCGTCAAGTAAGGTTCTTCTTCTCCCTTCGATGTCGTTGCTATCGTAAATATACGACTCACATTTTGTGCCGATAGCTCACTAATAAGAGACTTTACTTTGTGGATAAACGAGCTCATAAGTTATCTCCTAAGAGTTAATCAAATCCCATGTTATCGGCGTATCAGCTGCAATATCATCTTTAGCTATACTGCCCACCACTAAATCTTCGTACTTCGCATACAAGCCATAAGCAGGGCCTTTGTAAGTAATGTGCTCTGGTTTAATTTTTTCGCCTTTAGCAATGTCTACGCTCGAATACATGGTTTTTCTAAAACGTATGAGCGTGCTTATCTCGTTAGTTGAGGCTTGTTTGACACCGTCTCCCAAACACTCTTCAATTTGCCTAATGTTGAAAATCATGCGTTTTAATTCGTCAGGCTCTAAAGACAAAATGTGGTCTGGACCTTCCATTTTTTTGTCTAACGTAAAGTGTTTTTCGATGACGTCAGCACCTCGGCTAACCGCAGCTAAGCTAACCACATCACCAATGACGTGATCTGACAGTCCTACAGGCAGTTGGTTAAATGCTTGTTTCATTGTGTCAATAGCACGAATATTCATAGATGTAGGTGGGCAAGGGTATGATGACGTACATTGAAGCAGAATGACCTGTCGGTTCCCTGTGTAAGCAACCACTCGAAGTGCGTCTTCGACTTCAGACAGCGATGCCATTCCTGTAGAGAGAATGAGCGGTTTCCCAGTTAATGCGACTTTTTCAATTAAACGTAAGTTAACGAGATCAAAAGAGGCTATCTTGTAGCAATCTACGCCAAGCTCTTCTAGCTCATCGACGCTTTCATTGTCAAAAGGTGCTGAGAATAGTGTAATACCTTTCTCTTTAGCGTAACTAAACAGTTCTTTTGTTTGCGCAACTGAGAGCTCATTCTTTTTAAACATCTCATAATCGGTTTCTTGCGTGCTAAGTACTTTTTCTACGTAGCGAGATGTTTTTCCTTCGGAAGCTACGCGCAGATGGCTTTTATAGCTTTGCAATTTTACTGCGTTGGCTCCAGCATTAACCGCCTCATCTATCAAACGCTTGGCGATCTTCATACTTCCGTTGTGGTTCAAACCAATTTCAGCGATGACATATGCTGGATGATCTTGCCCAATATAATCCGTGTTTAGCAAAATACGCTTCTCGAAATTGAGTCTTGGTGCAGCTTTATCTATCTTGTTTATTTTGAACGTAGGACTTGTCAAGATCTCAGCCAAGTCTATAGCTTTGCTAAACAGAACCTGTAGATCAGAATAAGCATATTCGGCTAAGCTGCCAAGCGTGTACATGTTTTCGATTTCGTCAATGCTTGCTTTGGTCTTTGCAAGTTCGTTTTCATACCCTAGGAAAAACATAGGATACACTTCTGGAAGTTTTACGACTTTCGCATCGGCAATCAATGATTCGTCAGAAATCATGTCCAATGACATGAACTGCTCCTTAACCTCTTTAACTAAGGAAGACGGCTCCATACTGTCGATTTGATCACCTTGGCTGTAAGTTATTTCAAAACAAAGAATGGTAGATTCTAATTCAGGCTCTTTCACAAAAGAGTTTTGGTCAGAGATTCTATTGAAATGTATTTTAGGATCATCAATGTATACGAAATCTACGCCTTCTGGGAAAACATCAGCGTTTTTCACTGCTAGGTAAACTAACGTCACGCCGCGATATTTTAAATTCGTTGTTTTGCCCAAAAGATCGCAGGCGGTACAATAAGATGTGGTGTTAATTACAACATCGTTACTGTTTACGTTAATGTTGCTTTTATTGGTCGCAATCGTGCTTATGCGTTGATTCCTGAGTAATATTCTTTCAATTGTCTCGTTTAATCTGATAACACCGCCAAGTTGCAATACTTTATCTTTCAGATTCTCTAGGATTGTTCCACTGCCTTCGTTCCCCACAGCGCTCCATTGCCCTTCGAAAAAGGGACCAGATTTTTCCCGAATTTTTATGCGTTTAGGGGCCCAGTTTGCGTCAAGGTTTTTAACGGACATCCCCCACAGTTTTTCGGGATATTTAATGAAGAACATTTCTTGTAACGTTTCACCTGCCAGCGCCCTTATATATTCATAGTAGTTATTAGCACTAGCGACTTTTTCTGCGTCTACATTCTCGAGTTCATGTTTGATTTTCTCAGACAACGCTTTAGGAAGGCTATCAATAAATTCTTTATTGATAGGGTAGTCAAAAAACTGATTATCTTTTAAATTTTTAGACCAGTGGTGACGCTCGTAAAAAAGCTCCGGAAATTCCGCTTTCCAATATTCCTCAATGTCTTTATCTGGCGTGTGGTAAATATGTGGGCCTAGATCAATCTGTCGGCCTTGCCACGTAAGACTTTTAGCCAGCCCCCCAACAGACGCTGACTTTTCGATTAGGGTGACATGTTGACCTTTTTTCAACAATTCGTAGGCAAGACTAAGGCCCGTAACCCCAGCCCCTAAAATGTAATGTCGATTTACCATGCAGTAAACCCTCCATCTACGACAATGTTTTGCCCGTTGGTATAGTTGTTATTTTCATCAAGTAAAAAGCTGATTGCGGCGTGCAAATCTTCAGGGCGCCCCATTCTTTCCATAGGCGTTTTTGCGGTATAGTTGGCTACAAAATCAGCGGTTTGTTGATTAAAGATACCCCCAGGAGATATACAATTTGTTTGAATGTTATATTTTCCGAAGTGTGCTGCCATATACTTGGATAATTGAATCACCCCTGCTTTGGTAACTGAATAGACTTCAGAGTTATTGCGCTTGCTTTCTCCGTATATCCGTTCGTCGCTGCTCACCACGCCGTATATAGAGCCGATGTTCACTATTTTCCCTTCTCGGCTTTTTTTCATTAATTTTACTGCCCCTTGAGACATTAAAAACGTGCCGAGCAGGTTTACCTCTACTACCGACATAAATTCATCAGCGGTTCTTTCTTCAAAAGGGGTGAATACAGCCGCACCAGCGTTATTAATCAGTCCGTAAACTTCATCGAAGTCGCTGTAAAAATCTTTGACATCATTACTATTGGTTATATCAAGTCTAACCACGTCTAATGTCTGTGAAGCTTTTAAATTGTCGATGTTCTGGTCAACTGCGATCACTTTAAAACCTTGTCCTAATAGCAAGCTAATAAAACTTTGCCCTAGTTGACCATTAGCGCCGGTTAATATGACTTTTTTCAATTGAAAATCCTGTAACTTTCTTTAAGTATAAACTTCACATTCAACTTACTTATCCGCTATATGTTGAGAAACTTTAGTTAAATGTGTAGGTAGCATTGATGTGTCGCGTGACATTAAATGTATGATGAAGGTGCTTCTAATGAACGACCGTTCTTCTTAAAATCTTACAACTACACCAGCCATGTTCGAAGTGTTTGGAAGATATAAAAAGGTAACTTAATCAACAGACCATACTTTTATATCGTCGCGCATTTGCAAAATGTTGTCAGATATCTCTTTTTGATGAACAAAGGATGCAACTAAAATATGAGAAACAGATGAGGTTGAGATGCTTTGAGGATCGCACACATTGACTCCGTTTAGTTCTTGTAAGCTTGCGTAGTTTTTATCAAAAAAACACGCTGGTTTTAACCCAAAGTTTGAAAGCATGCGAAGTATCATCGCCCCTATTTTACCTGCGCCGTAAATTGCGAATTGGTCATCTTTAATATCATCAGGCAATGTAATCAAACTACTAAGCAGATTTTCCATTGCTTCACCTTTGAGAATACGCCTGTATTGATCCGCTTGATTAAGTTGGTAAACCGCGTTGTTCCACCCTAGTAACTCTGCAATTTCATGTGCTGGTTTTTTGTTGGCAAAACCGAGCTCATGTTCAGCCCACGCGGTATGTAAACCTGCCTCTTTTGGGTGTTCACAAAACATGAAGGGCATAGCTTTCTTAACTGGTGCTTCTTTTGAATTCTCAATAATGTAATCCCATAATTCAGGGTTTGCCTGTGCTTGAGGATCCTTGTCATAGTTTAGCTGTGTCAGGTCGCAAAACGTGCCAAAAAAGGACACTTTTGCTTTGCAGAAAGCGGCATAGGGTATATGGGAGCCTAAAATGTTAGAGGTAACATACTCGAAACTAGAAAAAAGCTTTTGTAAGCGGACTAGCGCGTTTGACTGATGGGCACTTGCGCCAATAATCATGGGGTAACCGTACTTTTTTAATAAGTCAGGCCAGATGCCACGTTCAAAACAAGAGTGGTGTATACAAAACACCACTGAATCGAAATCATGTCGTATACGTTCAATTTCTAATAAGTAATCTTCTTCATTACCAATAGCAGGAATATAAGGCAAAGTGTGCGGCGGCATCACTAACAATGTATTGGGTTTTCTCAAAGATTCATCAATCGCATCGGCATAGATGAAAGGCATTCCAACGGCTTTTGCTTGAATGTTATGAGACTTGAGAAAATCGGCATCCTCTTTTTGTGTCAGCAAATACTGAGATTCTTGTTTACCCCACACAGTTAACTGTGAAACAAATTTCGCGGGATAATGCATCCATCCATGTCGCCAGCCACTCTTACTGAAAGGCGCTCGCGGCAAACCAAGTTGGCGTGCGATATTAAGTGAGGCCCCGTAATAGTCTGCTTCGCCAAACAATATTGTCTCATCGTAATATTCTGGCTGAGGGATATTCGCTAATATAGCCTGTGTAACACTGTTACTGTTCATGCTTTTATATTCTGATGCTATTTAAAAAACGTGTTTCAATTGACAAACTTAACTGGATTGACGCAGTCATCCGTAAAATAGTACTAGGCTTCACTTCGATGTTTGCAGTACCAATTCCAAACCTCTTGTAGACCGTCCTTAAGTTTGTAGTCAGCTTGCCATCCTAGCGCCTGCATTTTAGTAACATCAAGACGCTTCACAGGTGTCCCTTCAGGCTTATTCTCATCAAATGAAAGTTGACCTTGATAGCCGGTACTTATTTTTATCATCTCAGCCAGCTCTTTAATCGAACAGTCGCTTCCAGTACCAATATTTATATGCGAGCAATGCGCGTCTACAATAGCCCAGAATGCGTCTTCGTCTTTGGCCATCAAAAATTTACATGCAGAGGCAAGGTCGTCCACGTGGAGAAATTCTCGTCTCGCTTGACCACTGCCCCAAATCTCAACCTCAGAAGTGTTATTTTTCAATGCTTGGTGAAACTTATAAAACAAAGCTGGGATCACGTGTCCGTTTTGTGGGTCAAAATTATCATAAGGCCCATAGAGATTCGTTGGCATGACAGAACGGTAATCCCTACCATATTGACGCCTATACGCTTCGCATAGCTTAATACCTGCTATTTTGGCGACAGCGTAAGACTCATTGGTGGGTTCTAGTTGACCGGTTAATAATGCTTCTTCACGAATTGGCTGATTGGCAAATTTTGGATAAATGCAGCTTGAGCCGAGAAACAATAACTTTTGAACTCCGCTACGATGAGCAGCATGAATAACATTCGATTGAATCATCAAATTTTGGTGAATGAATTCACCAGTTAACGCATTGTTGGCGTATATCCCTCCCACTTTAGCCGCAGCCAAATAGACTTCGTCAATGTGATTTTGGTCGAAAAATCTTTCAACATCTGCTTGAACAGTGAGGTCTAATTCAGCTTTAGCTTTAGTTATTAGGTTAACGTCGTCATCGCCTTCAAATGCTCTGCAAAGCGCGCGTCCTACCATCCCGCGATGTCCGGCGATAAAGATGTTTTTCATAGCCATTTTATTCTTCCCTTAAGGCATCGTAGGAAAAACCATTGAGCTTTAAAAACGCCTGGCGCTTAGCTTCAACGAGATCATATTGCGTCATTTCTTTGCATAATTCTTTTGCATCAGTCTCAGGTTTCCACCCAAGTTTTTCTCGCGCTTTGCTTGCGTCACCGAGTAACGTTTCTACTTCAGCTGGTCTAAAATACTTAGGGTTTATTTTCATTATGACGTCGCCGATGTTTACAGCTGGTGCATCGTTTCCTTTTACTTGCGTTACAACTGCAATTTCATCTACGCCTTTCCCTTCAAACGTTATCGTTATACCAAGCTCATTAGCTGTCCATTGAATAAAATCCCGCACAGTATATTGATGACCAGTTGCAATGACGAAGTCTTCTGGCTGTGATTGCTGAAGCATTAACCATTGCATATACACATAGTCTTTTGCATGGCCCCAGTCTCGCAGCGCGTCAATATTTCCCATGTAAAGGCACGTTTCTAAACCTTGTGCTATATTCGCGAGTCCTCGTGTAACTTTTCGTGTCACAAATGTTTCTCCGCGTCGAGGTGACTCATGATTGAAGAGTATTCCGTTGCAGGCGTAAATGCCATACGACTCTCGATAATTCACGGTTATCCAATAAGCGTAAAGTTTTGCAACAGCATAAGGAGAGCGGGGGTAGAACGGCGTACTTTCCTTTTGAGGCGACTCTTGAACCAATCCATAAAGTTCAGAAGTAGACGCTTGATAAAATCTTGTTTTCTTTTCTAATCCCAACAGCCTTATAGCTTCTAACAGCCTTAGAGCTCCTAATGCATCCACGTCTGCTGTGTATTCTGGAGACTCGAAGCTCACAGCTACATGGCTTTGAGCCCCCAAGTTGTAAATTTCATCTGGCTGAATTTGTTGAATCAATCGAACAAGATTAGAGCTGTCACTCAAATCACCGTAGTGAAGAATGAAGTTTCTGTTTTTGGTATGAGGATCTTGGTAAATATGATCTACTCGTTGAGTATTGAAAAGTGATGAACGGCGCTTTATACCGTGCACTTCATATCCTTTTTCAAGGAGTAATTCAGCAAGGTAGGAGCCATCTTGACCAGTGACGCCGGTAATTAATGCTACTTTTTGTGACTTCACCTTGAAACCTCTTCAAAGCTCATAGAAAGTTTCCTTTCAGTTAAAATTTTTCACAGTCGAAAATGCGCTAGCTTCGATACAAAATTACATACCTGAGCGATTATCGTATGCTATTGAGCTCTACTAGCTTAGATACTGTATCGGCAATATACGTCAAATCGTCAACAGATAATTGCGGGAAGAGTGGCAGCGAAATAGCTTGATGATAATACGTCTCTGCATTAGGAAAGTCTCCCCAGTTAAATCCTAATTCTCTGTAGAAGGGTTGAGTGTGAATGGGAATGTAATGTACATGAGCGAAAATCCCGGCGGACCTTAGCTTAAATACAAGTATTTCGTGCTCAGACTCGTTTATGTTGAGTACTCGGATTACGTAGAGGTGATAGCTACTATAAGTCCCATCCTTTTGCGAAAGCGGTTGCACACGCTCTAGAGTAGCAAAAAGCTTGTCATAATGTGCAGCCAACGCATTCCGCTTTTCTAAAATGCCCGGCAATTTTTTTAGCTGGCTAAAACCAAGCGCAGCTTCTACGTCAGTCATACGGTAATTAAAGCCCAATGCTATCTGTTGATAATACCAAGGACCATGACTGTCCTCAGTCATCTTCTCTGGATCATTGGTTATGCCGTGACTGCGCAACATACGCATCTTTTCAGCCCATTCACTGTTATTTGTAAGTGCCATTCCCCCTTCCATAGTGGTAATAATCTTTACCGGGTGGAAACTAAACACACAAATATCTGAGAATTCGCAGCTGCCTACAAATTTCTCTTGGTATTTTGCGCCTACTGCATGTGATGCATCTTCAATAACAAAGAAGCCATATTGCTTTGAAAGTGCACGAATTTCTTTCATATCGCAGGGCTGACCTGCGAAATGAACGGGAATAACCACCTTTGGTAAGGCGTTTATGGACTCAGCTAGGACAAGCTTGTTTCGTAAAGCATCAACGCACATGTTACCGGTGTGAAGGTCAATATCTACAAAATCGACCTTGGCACCACAGTAGAGCGCGCAGTTTGACGAAGCAACAAATGAGTTCGGAGATGTCCATACTCTATCGCCTTCACTCACACCCAGTGCAAGGCAAGCAATGTGTAGAGCAGACGTAGCGCTATTAACTGCAATCCCAAAATTAGCGCCACAATAATCAGCAAGAGCGGTTTCAAATTTCGGAATAGCCGGGCCTTGCGTTAACCAATTTGATGTTAAGGTTTCGACAACGGCTTTTACATCATCTTCATCTAGGTGTTGTCGCCCATAAGGAATCACTATTGAGCTTCCTCGTTGAACTTCTTTATTTCTTCAATACTAAGGAAATGTTCGTTAGTGTCTGAAACGTACTCGAAACCCGACTCTACAAGTTTTCCCTGTTCGCTAAGTGCGTTGCTAGTAAAGTTATTACTTCGGTGGAAAAACTTAATAGCTGGGGCAATTACAAAGTGATCATCGAATTCAAATGTGTGCAGAGACATGTCGCCAGGGCACATCATTTCATGAAGCTTTTCACCTGGACGAATCCCTACATATTTGATTGGAATATCCGGTGCCATTGCAGTCGCGAGGTCAATAATTCGAATAGATGGGATTTTCGGTACGAAAATCTCACCACCTAACATGCGCTCAAAGTTTTTAAGTACAAAGTCGACCCCCTGTTGAAGAGTAATCCAAAAACGGGTCATGTCTTTGTGCGTAACAGGAATATGATCGCTGTTTTCCGCTATCAACTTATTGAAAAAGGGTACAACAGAACCACGAGAGCCAACCACATTGCCGTAACGCACTACAGAAAATCGAGATGCACCAGCGCCAACAATATTATTGGCTGCAACGAACAATTTATCTGAAGCTAATTTGGTAGCACCGTATAAATTAACCGGGTTGGCGGCTTTGTCTGTAGACAACGCAATAACTTTTTCAACGTTATTATCAATGGCGGCGTTAATTACATTTTCGGCACCATCGATATTCGTACGAATACATTCGGTAGGGTTGTACTCAGCGGCAGGGACTTGCTTCATCGCCGCTGCGTGTATTACAAAGTCAACACCTTGCATGGCGCGATTAAGACGTTCTCTATCACGAACATCGCCAATAAAATATCTCATGCACGGCGCGTGAAATTTTTGCTGCATTTCGAACTGTTTAAGTTCGTCACGTGAGTAGATGATTAAGCGCTTTGGTTTGTATCTCGCTAACAGAGTCTCAGTGTACTTATGGCCAAATGAACCCGTTCCACCTGTTATGAGAATCGATTTTCCATCGAACATAGCTTGCTCGCTGTTTTTATGGTTATAAACACAATATATCATGTGTCGGCATTTTTGCCATAAAGCTTTAGAATCTATGCGCTTAGGTGAGGATTATTAGTGCTAAAGGTGTAGATTTCTTCGTATTTAGGTAGAACTTGTTGTTTATCAGCAGGTAGGTTAAGCATTGATTTTATTTTATTAAATAAGTTGGGATGCCGCCTAATAAAGTTCAAAGACTGAGGGCTGGAAGTTCATTTAGGTTTTGTATTGTAAACTTTGCATCAAAACCTGGTTTTGCAGGTGCGTTTTTGTGAACCCCAGTTAGCACCCTAACAGTCGGCATTCCAAGTTTATTTAAATTAACGAAGTCTTTTGCTGGGTTGTCACCAATGTAAACCATTTCGTGCCACTGACATTGTTCTGCTTGTTTAATCTTTTCAAAGCAGTAAGTAGAAGGTTTAGCATGTTGCACTCCAAAGCGGTGAGTGACAAACACGCGCTTGAAGTAGTGCGCTATGTTGAGTGCTTCCACTTTCTTACTTTGTACTACTTTATTTCCGTCAGTGACGAGGTAAAGCGGCTTTGGCAAACGTTCTAGCAACGTTAGGTGATTGTCGGGCAAAGTCAAAGTGGGCTGGTGTAAGCGATATGCTGAAACGCATGCACGTACATTTTTCTTATTGACTGCTATGCCATGGTTAGCTAAGTAATCATTGAAAATTCGGCCACGACCATTTCGTTCAAGCAGAGTAACTAATTCCTGAAAGCCACTTCGCTTATCAACATTCCAGGTTTTTTCCACAAATGAGGCAACCGCTGCAAGGCCAGACTCTACGTATTGGCGCTCATCATACAGGGTATCATCTAGGTCGAAGATATAAATCATAGGTAATAGTCGGTAGCAGCTCTAATCTGCGTTATTTTATGAGATGCGAGATCTACGGGCAACGAATCGATATCTACACCTATACTCTCGCACAAGCTCCAATAAAGACTATCAACACCCGCCTTGATCCCTAATGTTGAAGCGCCTCCAAATCGTGAATTACATTCAATGATGTGAAGTGCTCCATCATTTATGATGCCCTGTAATACAACGGGGCCAGAGAGGGCTAGGTTGGAAAGTGTCTGTGTCACCTGTGCTGTAAAAGGGCAATTCGGTAAAGTATAAGTAATTTGGGATTCACCATTAACAACTAAGTCTCGCACACGGCACACGGCCGCTTTAACCAAATGATCTTTTGTTAGCCAAGCGTCTACGCTAATTTCTTGACCTACTTTGTACAGTTGAAAAATAGGGGAGGACAGACCTTTAGCGTGCTGGACTGCGTCGTTTTCGTTTAGATTAAGGCCAACTGCTTTACTACCCGCACCAAAACGTTCTTTGACCACATAATGCAATGGCTGAGTGTCCTGAACAACCTTTTTCACCGCTTCGATACTTTCGAATGAAGGGATGATAAAAGGAATACTGCATTGGCCGAATCTTAATTTATCTAAACAAAGCTCAATTGCACTTTCATTAGAAATAAGTACGTGAATGTTAGCGCTTCTTAGGTCGTTTTTTAGCCTTGCCCAAAAAAGTAGTTCGCCGTCTCTACTTGGGAGAACATGAGTAATGCTTCGATGCTTGAGTTGGGCAATAATCTCATCTGCGTTTTCTTGTTTTGTGGGTGGCATTTGCCAAAAAACATCGCAAAAGTGTCGTGTGAGTACTTGGCTACTTAAATCTCCCGCCGTAACTATGCCTTTGTTATCGATACGCTTAACTGCGCATTGAAGCGCTTTTAATAGTGGAACTTTATTGCTGGCACTTGAAAGTAATACGTTCACGTTAATTTGACACCTTAACTATCACGCTCATTCACAAAGCGTGCGTTTTTGCACGCTTATACCTGTTCTAGGTGCTGACATCGATGCTCTTCTATTTTCGTATTCCGTAATTTGTGTCGTCTTTTTGGGCGTTTGCCAATGTCCGTACATAAAAGTGAGAAAGCCTTCTGCATCGAATGGGGCAAGAAAGGTTTCACCTAAAAACTCGATTGGCTCGTAACTGTCGAAATGTGTAGCGGGGGCAAAAAACAGCCCGCCCGAGGACAAGAGTTCAGATAGACCATTTATCGACTCTCTGCGTTGTATGCTTATATCAAAAGGGACTAATTGGGTGTGAGATGAATTACTAAACTCTAGGTTAATGCAACAGTCAATGTTGTTGACCGTGATAATGACGATATTCCATTTTACGTCATAGTTTGTGTTTAATAATTTATAAAGCTCAGGTAGCGATGCCTGTAACCTTTCGTAATTGTCTTTATCTACAGCTAAATCTATATCGTCATCCCAAGGAATGAGCCCTTTATTTCTCACAGCACCTAGCAAAGTTCCAGAATCTAGACACGCTGAAATGTTGTGGGAAACGAAGTATTGATTTAGCGTACGCATTACGGACTGGGCAAAGGCTAACGTTTCATGGTCTTCGAAAGGCAGGGCAGCTTTTACCGACTGCTTAGTCGGTACAATGATATTCGACTTATCAACACCCATTTCTTCGGTAAGTTGGGAATAGATTTGATCAACCCACTGACTGGTGATAATTATGCTGTCGACATCGTGAGTATTGATATCTGCGGGTGCAATGATGGGATAACCCATAAAACGAGTTCCGTGTTTCGCACTATCGTTATCCGTGAATGCCACGACTTCTATATCTGGGTGATTAGAAACGTAGTTTTCTCCGGCCTTACTTGCACCGAACAGAATGGCTCTCATCTCACAGTAGCTCCCAACTCATAGGGGTACCTTTTGGCGCGTCGCACTTGACTTGCTTTCCAAGCAAAAGGGGAAGGTATTTGGGAGGCAGTCCAAGTCCTGGACGAACAGAGCGTAAATTCTCCGCATTTAATGTATCGCCAGCTTTCATATCTTTGGCAATGTATAAAGAGCGTCGGTGTACCAACGAGGCCTTTTCTCGCTCGGTGGCGCCATAACTCACCTTGCCAATTGCTACCGCTGCCCGCGCCGTTTCCTCGACAAGCAGCTTAATTTCATGGGGTTCAAGAGAAAATTCTGCGTCAACCTCTCCGCCGTTTCTGTCTAAAACAAAATGCTTTTCAATGACTGTTGCGCCAAGTGCCACCGCAGCGACAGCTACCCCCACCCCCGGTGTATGGTCGGAAAGTCCAACGTGACAGTCGAAAAGTTCGCTCAAATGAGGAATTGTCTTTAAGTTGGCGTCTACCGGGTTTGCTGGGTAATTACTGGTGCACTTGAGTAATATGATGTCATCACACCCATTGGAACGGAGTACTTCAACAGACTCGGCTATTTCTGCTTGGCTAGCCATGCCTGTAGAGACAATAACGGGTTTTCCTGTCTTTGCTACAGCCGCTAGGATAGCGTGGTCAGTATTTTCAAAAGACGCTACTTTGTAACAAGGAGGATTCAATGTTTCTAGGAAGTCGACAGCGGTTAAATCGAAGGGCGTGCTAAATGCTAATAGGCCTTTCTCTTTGGCATAGTCGAATAGCTCCTTATGCCATTCCCAAGGCGTCATCGCCTCTTTGTAGAGGTTATACAAAGAGTTTCCTTTCCAAAGACTATTTGGGTCTTCAATAAAAAATTCGCCTTCATGACAATCCAAAGTGATCGTGTCTGGCGTATAGGTTTGCAATTTTATGGCATGTGCGCCAGCTTCTGCAGCTGCATCAATGAGTCGGTAGGCTTTTTCTAATGATTGTCCATGATTTCCAGACATTTCTGCGATGATAAAGGGAGCGAGACCCGGACCAATTTGAATATCACCGATTGTGATTGGTTTCATGACTACCTCGTAACAGTGTTCAATATAGTATCCATTACAAAAGATGGATTTTTGTTTGCGCTCACCAAAGATACCGCGTTGTTTGCTAGTTTACGCATTTCTTGCGGGGAATTTATCGCAAATTCAACGGCCTTGCTAATATCTTCGTTAGTGACCTCGTCACATGCTCCTAGCCACAAACAGCAATGCCGTTCGTGCAAGCACCGCGTCGTTTCAACTTGATTATCAGCCAATGTGATAATTATGCCCGCTACCCCCGATGCTGCGCGCTCCCAGTGCATCGAACCTCCAGCGCCAATCATTGTATTGGCGGCTTTCATAAGCTCGGATATGTGACCGCAAGCGACGTGAAGCTTCGCGTTCGGTAGGCAATTAACTTTTGCTTTAAGCGCACTAACACCGGAATAAGCCGCTCCGACAACAATATCGGCTGAAAAAGTTAAAGACTTTAATTCAATCAAAACATCAACGACGCGCTCTGTTAAATTCCCAGGATCGCTGCCGCCGAAGCAGACCAGAAAATGATTGTCATTCCTAGGCATTGGTGTTGTGCCGTAAAACTCATTTCTCAAAATAGCGAACTCGGGTCCTAAAAGTTTTTGGCAATGAGGAGGGACAAGCAGATCGTATCGGAATTCAAAGTCCTCAAAGAGATTTTGGTCTAAAATCACGTCACAGTCGTGTTGGCGGTTTGCTAAATCGTCAATGATAACAATATGTTTGCAGCGACTGCGCATTACTTTACTAAACGAAGCTGATAGCTGATAGTGGTCGACTATAAGCATGTCGATAGGCTCATCGTTCATATCATCAAGAAGCGCTATACAGTGAGCAGCATGAGAGGCTTGCTCTGCTTCATTTAAGACTGCCGAAGCATTACCTTCCCGTTCGCCTTTAGGAAGCGATGGCGTGGTCAATGTTGTAATTCCAGCACGCTGTATCTGTTGTTGTAGAGTTGAAGGCAACGCACAACACAGGAATGTTACGCTGTGTAAGGGAAGTAATTGTGTGGCCAAGGTTAAGCAACGCATAACATGGCCGAGTCCTATTTGCGCTGTACCATCGACCCTAAAAACAATCCTCACTTTACGCTTTCGCTCTGCAAAAGCTTGTAAAGCAGTTCAGCTCTAACCCAATCTTCAGGTGTATCAATGTCTTGCACTAAGTGGTCTGGCATTACTACCATTTTCGAGTTTGCACCGAAAATGCGTTTGGTAGTATCAAGCCAGATTTTGTGATGGCCCCAATACAACTGTCCTGCATCATGGAAGGCTGGTGGTAAATCCTGTGAGCGCTGAGTAATGCCAAACTCGTCAAAAGGTTTTACGCCGCCATTTTCGGTTTGTAATATCGCCCGTTGAATTGGAAATGAGAATCTTGCCGCTGTAAATACGTAGTCTGTATCGTCAGCGTTCATTAGCATTTCATAGCTAGAATTAATTAAAGATGTGGTCAGAAGAGGCGATGTTGCATATACACAGGCGCAATAATTTATATCCCAGCCTTTTTCTAACAGAGTGCTCAGTGCATGGCGAACCACAGGACTAGTGCCTGTGTAATCATCTGCCAATTCTGCAGGTCTCATGAATGGCACCTCAGCACCATAATCTCTTGCTACGTTCGCAATAGATTCATCATCTGTTGAAACCACTACTTTGTCTACATAGGGGCTTGCCAACGCATTTTCTATTGCATGGGCAACCATAGGTTTACCGCAAAACGGTTTTATATTTTTTTTAGGAATGCGTTTGCTTCCGCCCCTTGCGGGGATTATGGCTACGTTCATTTACTTTTTCCGTTCAAAAAAGGCTAGCTCGAATCTGACAGCGAGCTCAAAGCCGCTGCATCAACGCATTTAAATGCTCTGTTAGACTTTGTAATTGGCGAATTTTCTCGTTTTGAATTTCGCTGATAACGGTTTTTAGTTCAGTTGTAGAGACATCTTGTGTGCGCGGAAGATACACAACTTTAACGATATCTTGCAGGTCATCGAACTTTCCAATCCAGTCATCACCCATCGCGAATATGTCAGCGCCTTCTCGTTCAAGGTCTTCTCGTTTCTGTTCCCAACAGTTTTCTTGAAAGACGTCATCGACATAACGGCAGGAGAGCAAAATTTCCTTTCTGTCTTCATAAGGTATGACTACGTTTTTACCTTTTACCGTATTGAATTTATCAGAGGACAAGCCAACCACTAGCCTATCGCCTAAGCTGTGTAATCGCTTTAAAAGCCTTACATGCCCTATATGAAAAAGGTCGAAGGTGCCGTACGTCACCACAGTAGTCATAGCATTAATCTCTGAAAATAAACAAATTGTACACCCATAACTTATCGGCAAGTCAAACTATTCCATGAGCGTATAGATTTGTTCGTAAAGGTATCGACTATCATACAAATGGCTGACTACATTTTGCTCAGCTTTCTGCTAAACTTAACGAGTTACATATTTTAGGAAAGCATCATGCAAGTTAATAGTTCAACATCCTCACTTCTCAGCCAAGTGCAAGAGAAGCAAGAATCCTTGATGGAAAAGCTTGCCAGTGGTAAGAAAGTTAACGATGCAACTGACGGCGCTGCAGCTCAGCAAATCATCGACCGATTAACTTCAGAAGTAGAAGGCAACCGCCAGGCTATCAACAACGTTTACGACGGCATTTCGGTGGCGCAGGTTGCAGAGGGTGGTTTAGGCAGCATCAATGACGATGTAAACCGCATTCGCGAACTTACCTTACAATCTGGTAATGGTGTTTTGAGCAGTGGCGATCGCCGTGCTATCCAATCTGAAATAACACAGCTACAAGAGAATATCTCCCAAACCATTGAGCAGACGAATTTTGCTGGCAAGCCGTTATTATCTGAAAATGGCTCACTTGAATTCCAATCAGGTTCAAGTGCGGGCCAATCAATAAGCGTCAACACACAGGATGTTGCTGCTCAATTAAACGATGTACTGGCTATCGATATTACGTCGGGAACCAGCATTGAAGATGCGCTAGTTGCAACTGATGCTGCAATTGAAACGCTCGGTAACGCGCGAGGCGATTTAGGTGCTACCCAAAACCGTTTCGAAAGTGCGGCGCGTTCTCTTACTCAAGCTAACGTGAACACCGCTGAAGCGCGTAGCCGCATTCAAGATCTTGATTTTGCTCAAGCTGTGTCACAGCAGGCGTCAAACGATGTGCTTGGTCAGGCGGCGCTAGCCGTTCAAGCGCAAGCGAATCAGCAGCAAAGTCAGGTTTTATCACTGTTGAGTTAAACCAACGTACGTTAATTTTGCTAAAATTAATCGAAAGAAGCAGGGTAACCTGCTTTTTTTATTGATACATTTCCGAAAACAGCGGTTGCGCTCCGATCTTTTGTCGTTACAATTTATAAATGCGCTAAACTGTAAATAATAACAAAGCGTTCTCGGGGAATTGATGAAGAACATTTTGCTGGTTAGTGACAACCAGGAACTTATTCAAAACTTGGAAACTATCGTTACCTTCATGGGAGAATCGTGTCAATCGCGAGGCTTTAGTGATTGCGAACGGTATTTGCAAGATAGTGGAGCTGATGCTGTTCTTATAGAGCACATATCGCCAGCCATAGTCAGTGGACTGGTTGAGAAGTTTCCTCACATACCATTTGTAGCATTGGTTGAAAATAATAGCCAAGCATCAGCAGGTTGTAATCTCGTTAGCGTTATTGCAACGCCATTAACCTATCCCGTTTTGACCCAAGCTATCCATCGTTGCCAAGAATACTCAAGGCGCAAACCGAGCTTGTCTCGTACATCGGGAACAAAGACGCGACTGTTTAGAAGCCTTATTGGTAAAAGCGAACAAATACAAATAGTTCGTCGATTAGTTGAACAGGTTGCTCCGACTGATGCCACTGTCTTGATTCTAGGAGAGTCTGGAACGGGTAAAGAGGTCGTTGCACGTAATGTTCACTTCTTATCTGAACGCAAAGACGGGCCATTTATTCCGGTAAACTGCGGTGCCATTCCTGGCGAGCTGCTAGAAAGCGAGCTATTTGGTCACGAAAAAGGGGCGTTTACTGGCGCAATCAGCGCGCGTAAAGGCCGTTTTGAGTTAGCGGAAGGCGGTACGTTGTTTTTGGATGAAATCGGCGATATGCCGCTTCAGATGCAGGTTAAATTATTGCGCGTGTTGCAAGAGCGTACCTTTGAGCGCGTAGGCGGCAACAAGCCCCTTCAGTGTAACGTACGCATTATCGCTGCGACGCACCGCAACCTTGAAACAATGATCAGTGAAGACAAGTTCCGTGAAGACTTGTATTACCGACTCAACGTATTCCCAATTGATAGCCCTGCACTTAGACAAAGAAAAGACGATATCCCTTTACTACTCCAAGAGCTAAATAGTCGTATCCAAGGTGATGGGGTGGAAGGTGTGCGCTTTACCGAGCAAGCGATCGCCTCGTTAATGGAGCACGAATGGGCGGGCAACGTTCGAGAGTTGTCTAACTTGGTTGAACGCCTAACAATCCTTTATCCTGGTCAAATCGTTGATATCGCCGATTTGCCTGAGAAATATCAATACGGTGATGTACAGGCTTACGAGCCTGATTATCCAGAAGAAATTCTTGAGCGTGAAGCATTCAATGCACTGTTTGCTGAAGCGGCCGCGCAAGAGCCTGAAGAAGATCTTAACGAGCAAAGCCATGAGGGTTTGAACGGAATGATTTCTTCATCTTTACCTGAGGAAGGGGTTAATCTCAAAGAGTACCTTTCTGAGTTGGAAGTAAACCTCATTCGACAGGCGTTAGACAATCAAGATTGGGTGGTGGCTCGAGCTGCCGACAAACTTGGTATGCGCAGAACAACGCTTGTCGAGAAAATGCGGAAGTACGATATTCAACGTACTGAAGAAGCGTAATGTCAGGTAATTGACGTTGCGCTTTCCTCTATAATTTCATCCTATCTAACTGAAAAATAAGCCAATGATGAATTGGCACATCTTCTGCTTTATCTAAGTCATAGTTTAACAGCGTCTGCAATTTGACGAGGGCAATATGGCTTTTGACAGCACACCACAATCAACTGAGCACTCAGCATCAAGCTATGCGTTAGATAGTATTGATAATGCGATATCTCGTGATGAATACGACCCCTCAAGCAGTGACGATATTTCGTCTTTACGGTTGCAGGCGAGTCGACTTGAACACTTACTTCAGGTAATGCCTGCGGGCGTTATCGTTATAGATGGTAAAGGGATCGTACGCCAAGCCAATGAACAAGCGAAAGCACTGTTAGGTGAACCGCTGGAAGAGGAAGTGTGGCGAAGTATTATCACGCGCTCATTCAAGCCCCGCGCTGACGACGGCCACGAAGTCTCACTTGTTGACGGTCGCCGAGTGAAGCTTTCTATCACGCCGTTAGAAAATGAGCCTGGACAATTAATTGTTATTACCGACTTAACCGAAACGCGGCAGCTGCAAGCTCGCGTGAGTCATATGCAGCGTCTGTCTTCTCTTGGAAAAATGGTGGCATCCCTTGCTCACCAAATTCGTACGCCTCTTTCTGCGGCCATGCTCTATGCGTCTAATTTAACGCGCCAAGGCTTGGGACAAGAAGCACAAACTCAATTTGCAAACAAGCTAACTGACAGGCTTAAAGAGCTAGAGAGTCAGGTTAACGACATGCTGCTTTTCGCTAAGTCAGGGGAAGAACAAGTGGTCAGCCAAATTAGCTTGGGAGAGTTGTTTACTTCAATTGAAGGCAGTGCCCAAACCATGACGGCTCAAGCACAGCAAACGCTAACTTTTAGCGGCTTCGATAAAAACGTATCTATTACCGGTAATCTTACAGCGCTTCAAGGCGCGTTATTAAACCTTGTTCACAACGCGAGCCAAGTTACTCCGAAAGGGGAGTGCGTGCACGTAGAAACTGCAGTGTCTGATAAACGTTTGCATGTGGCCATTATAGATAAAGGTCCTGGCGTACCGGATAAACTCAAAAACAAAATTTTTGAACCGTTTTTCACAACTAAAACTCATGGCACGGGCCTTGGTCTTGCGGTTGTTAAATCCGTCGTAAACGCCCACAACGGTTTGCTTAGCGTATCAAATATTGCAGAAGGTGGGGCGTGCTTTAGTGTGTCTTTGCCGTGTGTGGTGAACGCTCAATCTTCACAAACATTGACTCATGTTGCGTAGGCCATAGGAGAGAATAATGTCTAAAACTACCATTTTAATTGTTGAAGATGACGCAGGATTACGCGAAGCACTCCTAGACACCCTTCTGTTAGGTAACTATGAGGTTGTTGCCGCTGACTGTGCTGAAGAAGCGTTAATGGTGCTGTCTTCGCGCTCCGTCGATTTAGTGGTAAGCGATATTCAAATGGGCGAAATGAGCGGTTTAACGCTACTTAAAAGTATCAAAACTAAGTACCCCAATATGCCGGTGCTATTGATGACAGCCTATGCCACTATTGATGATGCCGTGCAGGCAATGCGCGATGGCGCTACAGACTATCTATCAAAACCGTTTGCCCCAGAAGTACTGCTTAATTTAGTGGGACGCTACGCGCCGGCTCAAAAAATAGAGTCTCGCACGCCTATTGTTGCTGACCCTTCAAGCTTGAAGTTACTTGAGCTTTCTCGCAAAGTCGCGAAGTCCGACGCTACTGTGATGGTAATGGGACCAAGCGGTTCGGGTAAAGAAGTGCTGTCTCGCTATATTCACGATCAGTCGCCGCGAAGTGATGCGCCATTTGTCGCCATCAACTGTGCAGCCATACCAGAGAACATGCTAGAAGCGACTTTGTTTGGTTACGAAAAAGGTGCGTTCACCGGCGCAATCCAAGCTTGCCCGGGTAAATTTGAACAAGCCCAAGACGGTACGCTGTTACTTGATGAAATAACCGAGATGGATTTGGCGCTTCAAGCTAAACTGCTACGCGTGTTACAAGAGCGCGAAGTAGAGCGTCTTGGCGGACGTAAAACCGTTAAGCTCAACGTCCGTGTTATTGCTACAAGTAACCGAGATTTGAGAAAAGCAGTGGATGCGGGAGAGTTCAGAGAAGATTTGTACTATCGCTTAAATGTATTCCCTATCGAGTGGCGCCCGCTTTCGGAACGTCCGGGTGATATTGTCCCTCTCGCAGAGCATCTAGTTCAGCGTCACGCTAGTTCTCAAGGGCTGGGTACTATCAGGTTAAGCGCAGCAGCACGCAATAAGCTGTCACAATACAGCTGGCCAGGGAACGTTCGCGAACTAGAAAACGTGGTTCAACGGGCGCTTATTTTATGTGAACACAATGAAATCGACGCCAGCGATTTAATGATTGACGAAGACATGACGGCACCTGTTGAAACACTGCAAGAGCATGTTGAAGAAAATAGGCTAGGGTCTGAGCTGCGCTACCAAGAACATCAAATTATCCTCGATACATTGGTGTCGTGTAACGGCAAGCGTAAAGATGTGGCAGAAAAGCTCGGCATTAGTCCAAGAACCCTTCGTTACAAATTAGCGCGCATGCGCGAAGACGGTATTGAAGTGCCCGCATAAGGTCGCTTTCTACACTTTCGGTTTCCTCGTCCTTATCCGTCGCCTCTGTAGTAAAGAAGGCGGCGGTTTTTTGTTGCTCACACTAAGTCAAACGCCATAAATTTGGCTAACCCTCTTATTTTTGATTTATCTTATTGATATGTATAGCTTTTTAAAGTTGGCAAGCCCTTTGCTAAATCCCCTCTATACATAAGTTATACGCCGATGTTCAGGCGGTCTCGAAAAAGCACTAGGAGTGGTTATGGACGTTAAAGCCAATAGTTTGTATCAAGAAATGCAGAACATGATTGGGCAAACTCGTCTTCAAGTTAATGAGCCTCAACAGCAGCCGCTTAGTGAAGTTAATAGCTCGGCAAGTGATTTCTCGACCATGCTAAAGAATGCGGTAGATGGTGTAAACGGCATGCAGCTCGAATCAAAAGACGCGCAGCAGCGTTTTGAAATGGGCGACCCTAACTTAAGCCTAGCTCAAGTTATGCTGACGAAAGAAAAGGCGGGCATTGCTTTTGAAGCCACTGTTCAAGTACGTAACAAAGTACTTGAAGCCTATAAAACAATAATGAATATGCCGGTGTAGGTGGAGTAGGTTATGGCTGAAGCTACAGGTACAAACCTTACGGTTCCTGATCAAAATCAAGCAGTGGACAATGAGCCAGAAAACAAATCTGGTTTTATGGACACTTTAGGTAGCGCAGATATGATGCGCCAAATGGCCCTTGTGGTTGTTTTGGTAATCTGCGTCGCCATCGCTATTTTTATTCTTATCTGGTCGCAAGAACCTGATTACCGTCCACTTGCGAAAATGGAAACCCAAGAGCTTATTGAAACCCTCGATTATATGGATGCGAACCAAATCGACTATAAGCTTGAAGGCAATATTGTTTACGTAAGAAGTGACGAATTCCAAAATATTCGTTTAGGCATGACCCGCCAAGGGTTAACTAAGGCCTCTGATGCCGGTACCGATATCATTATGCAGGATATGGGGTTTGGTGTGAGCCAGCGTGTTGAGATGGAACGTCTAAAACACGCCCGCGAGCAACAAATCGCGGCTACCATCGAAGATATCGCAAGCATTCAAAAAGCCCGTGTCTTGTTAGCTATGCCTAAAGAGAACGTATTTGCGCGAAGAGAGAAGAAAGCGTCGGCAACCGTTGTGCTAACGGCTAAGCGCGGTGCCGTTATTGCAGGTGAAGAGGTTGATGCTGTTGTCGATATCGTGGCGTCTGCAGTGCAAAACATGGAGCCGTCTAAGGTAACCGTAACAGACAGCAATGGTCGTCTGCTTAACTCAGGCTCTCAAGATTCTATGAGTGCTCGTGCCAGAAAAGAATACGAGATTGAGCGCCAGCGTGAGCAAGAGTACTTAGAAAAAATTGACGCGATACTGATTCCAGTATTGGGCATAGGTAACTACACAGCACAAGCTGACGTTACCATGGACTTTACAGCTATGGAACAAACACAGCGTAGCTACAACCCAGATTTACCTGCGGTTCGCAGTGAAATGATAATGGAAGAAAACAGCGTAGGTGGCGGTGTTGGCGGTATTCCTGGTGCACTGTCTAATCAACCTCCATTAGATTCTAACATTCCAGAAAATGCAGTGGGCGGCAGTCAACAAACTATGCCTGGACGCACAGCAAAAGAGTCTACGCGCAACTACGAACTTGATACCACTATCAGTCATACCAAGAAACAGACCGGGGTTATTCGCAGATTAAGTGTATCTGTGGCGGTGGACTATACCCAAGTTGCGGGTGAAGACGGTGCGATGACGCCAACACCGCGTAAACAAGAAGAGATTCTCAACATACGTAGGCTTTTACAGGGCGGCATTGGCTTTGACGTTACCCGTGGTGATTCGTTAGAAGTTGTAAGCGTGCCCTTTACTCGGATGGACGCAGGGGAAATTGAAGACGCGCCTATTTGGGAGCAGCCCGGATTTCTACCAATTCTTAAGCTAGTTGTTGGTGGCTTGGTTATAATAGTGCTTATCATCTTCGTGATTCGTCCTATGCTACGTCGTCTTATTAATCCTGATGAGTCGAACGACGCCGATGAATTTGATGCAGACGAGGGCTTAGATTTAGGCGATGACACCATTAGCATGTTAACGTCTGACTTTGATGAAGGACAGGTAGGTTTTGCGCCAGATGGTTCACTCATGCTGCCTGACCTGCACAAAGATGAAGATGTACTTAAAGCCGTACGTGCCCTTGTGGCCAATGAACCTGAGTTATCAGCCCAAGTAGTGAAGGGCTGGTTAATGCAAGACGAGTAGTGAGATAAGATTATGGCTGAAGAACTTGCCAATGTTGACGAGCCGTCATACGACGTCAGTAAATTAGAAGGCGTAGAAAAAGCGGCCATCTTGCTGCTGAGTCTTTCTGAAGAAGACGCCGCCCAGATATTGAAACACTTAGAGCCCAAGCAAGTACAAAAGCTCGGTACTGAAATGGCAAAAGTGGACGATATGACGCAAACCAAAATTACGGCGGTTCATAAGCACTTTATCGAAGAAATTCAGAATTACAGTACCATTGGCTTCCAAAGCCAAGACTTTGTTAAACGTGCGCTAACGGCCGCGTTAGGTGAAGATAAGGCCGCAAACCTAATTGATCAAATCCTGATGGGAAGCGGTGCAAAAGGCCTAGACTCATTGAAGTGGATGGATTCTAAGCAAGTAGCCAGCATTATTCGCAATGAGCACCCGCAGATTCAAACTATCGTATTGTCTTATTTAGAGCCTGAACAAAGTGCGGAAATATTGGCGCAGTTCCCTGAAAAAGTGCGACTCGACTTGCTAATGCGTATAGCAAATCTAGAGGAAGTTCAGCCGGCTGCACTACAAGAGCTGAACGAAATCATGGAGAAACAGTTTGCAGGTCAAGCGGGAACACAAGCAGCCAAAATGGGCGGCCTGAAGTCTGCAGCGAACATTATGAACTACCTAGATACCGCGATAGAAGGTCAGTTGATGGATGCTATTCGCGAGCAAGACGAAGAGATGAGCCAGCAAATTCAAGACCTGATGTTTGTATTCGACAATTTAGTCGATGTAGACGACAAGGGTATTCAGGCCATACTGCGCGAAGTACAGCAAGACGCGCTGCTTAAAGCCATTAAAGGTGCTGACGAAGAGCTTAAAGACAAAATTATGCGCAATATGTCTAAGCGTGCTGCTGAAATGCTTAATGATGATTTGGAAGCGCTCGGTCCTGTGCGTATCAGTGAAGTAGAAACAGCGCAGAAAGAGATCCTTTCTGTTGCCCGTCGACTTTCTGACTCTGGTGAAATCATGCTTGGTGGTGGCGGTGGCGAAGAGTTCCTGTAGGAACGCTAGTCTCGTCACTCATTTAGCCTAGGTAAATATATGACTGCCAAAAAAAGTTTCAGCGAAAACGAAGTAAATGAAGCTAAAAAATGGGACCTACCTTTCGTTGATGACCCCACTGCACCCCGAGAAAACGAGCCGACCAACGCGTTAAACAAACGTTCGGACTGGAAGTATGAACCGCCTGAAGTTGAGGAAGAGATTAAGCCGCCTACCGCTGAAGAAATAGAAGCTATACGTCAGGCTGCTTATGATGAAGGTTATCAGGAAGGTAAAGAAAAAGGTTTTGAAGAAGGAAAAGCGCAAGGCCTTGAAGCAGGTTTAGCGGAAGGTAAAGAGCAAGGTCACACCGAAGGGCTTGAACAAGGGCTTGAAGAAGGCCGCCAGCAAATGACGGCACAAGCCGAAGTGTGGCAAATGCTTGCTGAAAAATTTCACGACCCACTCTCGCAAGTCAACGATGAAACCCGAGATCAATTGGTAAAACTCGCCGTTACTCTTGCAAAAGCAGTTATTAAAACAGAGGTAAGTACTAACCAACAGGTTATAATGCAGGCGTTAAGCGAAGGTATTAAGGCGCTACCAATTAATCAAGCTGACTATCAAATTCATATGAATCCTGAAGATATTGAATTGGTAAAAGCGCATTTTGGTGAAGAGGAAATTACCAAAAAAGGCTGGAATTTGGTTGAAGCACCAGCAATGGAACGCGGTGGCTGTGACATTACCACTGCGCAAAATGCCGTAGATGTGTCGATTGAGCGCCGATGCCGCGACGTTATTGATAAATTTCTACTAAACCAAGGTTTGTCAGATGACTAGCCCTTGGCATACCCATTTTGAATCACTTACTAAACAAGTGACATCGCCACCTGTTGTAGCGGCAGGAAAATTAGTCCGAGGCATAGGGTTAACCCTTGAAGCGGTGGGTTGCCAGCTGCCGGTGGGCAGTCAATGTTTAGTGCAAACCATCGAAGGCGAGATAGAAGCTGAAGTAGTAGGCTTTGGCGATGATATTACTTACTTAATGCCCACTGAAGCGGTTCGCGGTATTGTACCGGGAAGTCGCGTGATGCCGTTAAACCGACAAAGTGGTTTGCCGGTGGGTATGGGACTACTAGGTCGTGTAGTAGACGGCAATGGTCAGCCCCTTGACGGTCTGGGCGAAATTAATGCCGAAGCCCGTGCACCAACGACTCGTCCTCCCATGAACCCGCTTATTCGCCGGCCAATCAATACCCCTATGGATGTTGGCGTACGTGCCATCAATGCATTAAATACGGTTGGCGTAGGCCAGCGTATGGGGCTTTTCGCAGGAAGTGGTGTGGGTAAAAGCGTACTGCTTGGCATGATGACTCGGGGCTGTGAAGCCGATGTGGTCGTGGTGGGTCTCGTTGGTGAGCGTGGCCGAGAGGTGAAAGAGTTTATCCACGAAATACTGACAGAAGAAGAACGCCAACGGGCAGTAGTAGTGGCAGCGCCAGCTGATACTTCACCGCTTATGCGTTTAAAGGGCTGCGAGACTGCGGTAACGATTGCTGAATACTTTCGCGATAAAGGCATGAAAGTACTGTTGCTGATCGATTCGTTAACTCGTTATGCCATGGCGCAGCGTGAGATTGCATTAGCTGTGGGGGAGCCACCAGCCACAAAAGGCTATCCGCCTTCGGTGTTTGCTCGGCTGCCCGCACTAGTAGAACGTGCAGGTAACGGCAGCGAACGGCAAGGCTCTATTACGGCTTTTTATACGGTGCTAACCGAAGGTGACGATTTACAAGACCCCATTGCCGATGCAGCCCGCGCTATCTTAGATGGTCATGTGGTCTTGTCGCGTGCACTTGCTGACAGCGGTCATTACCCCGCTATCGATATTGAGGCGTCAATAAGCCGTGTAATGCCTATGGTAGTGAGTGACGAGCATCAACTGATGGCGCGCCGTATTCGTCAGGTTTATTCAAACTACAAACAAAACCAAGATCTTATTTCTATCGGCGCATACGCAAAGGGATCTGACCCACGTATTGATTTAGCTATCCGCGCGGAACCCGCAATTAATGCTTTCTTACAACAAGGAATGAAGCAGGTATTACCTTACGACGAAAGCTTAGAGGGCATGGCTGCATTGGCGAAAGGCTTGGGGCAAGGCTAATGTGTATCGCCGCAGATAAAATGTGGTTATTGCTTATCACACTCTCATCCACGGTTTTTAAGGTAGCGCATAATGTCTAAACAACTAGAACGTTTAGCCGAGTTCGAGCGCGAAAAAGAGCAGCGAGAAGCCCGCTTCTATCAGCAGGCTCAACTGAACGTTAATCAGCAAAAACAAAAGCTAACTAGTCTTGAGCAGTACCGCATTGACTACATAAAAGGTATTCAACAAACCGGTAAAGCGGGTGTTACCGCCACCTATTATCAGCAGCATTTATCCTTTGTTGGAAAGTTGGATAAAGCGTGTGAACAGCAGATGCAAGTGATTGCCCGTGCGCAAATGGCAGCGGACCAACGAAAGCAAATGTGGTTAAAGCAGCAGCAAAAAGTTAAAGCTGTTACTTTGTTGCTAGATAAAAAGAAGTTAGCAGTTCAGAAAAAAGAAGCAAAAGCCGAGCAGGCAATGATGGACGAGTTTGCTACCCAACGATTCTTCAGAGCAAAACGCTCACCATTCTGATAATTAGTCGAGCCCCTGTCACTTTGGCTCGACCCTTGCAAAACTCAATACAAATTGTATCAGCGCAACGTAATTACTTTGCAACGGCAATTACGGTTAACCACCTTTTCTTTGTTTTTCTATACATAGTGTAGCGTGAGAAACTCAGCGAAAAAGACCAAAGACCGTAATGCAGAACAACAGCTAAACACGCTATCTAAGTAAGACTAAGTGATTGTAATGTAAGTAAGCGTTGATGGGGTTGCGATGAACTTGCTTCGAGTTTTGTTACGAAAAGCCAAGTGGATTTCTCGCATCATATTACGTCTTCTTGATGAAGAACGAATTAAATGTAGGACGGTAGGACAATATGCAACAAGTTGCCGCACATAAAACAGACATTGCCGCATTACCTTTTTCTGCTTCTGGTACGGCGAAAGCCGTTGGGACAGGAATTGGCAGCCAGCAAGAGGCGGGCAGTGAAAATAACCAAGCATTTAATCGACTTTATCAAGAAGCGAAATCAAGCAAGCCAGATTTCGTTCTGAATGACAAAGAAACGCTGAACTCTCAATCGCGCGTGACAAACCGATCTAACAGCACGTCTGCTAATTCATCAGTTTCTAGTGAAACGATGAAAAACGGCAAAGACCGCGACGCGGGGCATACGGATTTACCTGTACGTGACGAGGTGACAGATATTCCAGCTGAGTCTGAAGCTGCCAATCATAATGCGAATCTAGAAGAAAACGAAACGCAGGGAACACAAGAGTTTGCACAAGACTCAGCAACAACAACGCAGCCCACGACTGACGGTGAAGAAAATACCAATTTGGCCATTGATGATGCTGAAGGTGCCGTGGAGCAAAAAGGCGTAACCGACACTCAGTTTGTGATTGGCGAAGGTGGCAAAAAAGATACCGAAGCTGGCGTTATCACCTCACCTGGCACGCCAGACGGAAAGCCTAGTAAAGATGATGGTGAGCAAGACTGGGTTGCATATGTTGAGACCATAGCCAACCGTTTTGGAAAAGGTGATGAGTCTTTAAGTAATGCAGACACCAGACAAGACAAAAGCATCTCTGAAGTGGCAGATGAAACAGTTGATGTGGTTTCTGTTAAAGAAGGCGGAAAGCTTTGGAAGCTTCCGGAGGATGTGGACGCTAGCGATGTGCCATCTGTTAATGCTCATTTGTTGTCACAACTTAGCATTAACAATGACGGTGAAATAGCTAATGAATCCTTGTCCTCTGAGACGCAGCAGACGCTCAGCGCGTTAACTTCACTTCTTCTTGGCGCCAGTTCGGACAACCAACAGAGTGGAAGCGATAGCGATGCGAACAATGCGCTTTCAAATGCTCTAGCTGAGATTAATGCTAGTTCAGACAATAAAGCACAGAGTGACAACGAGCTTTCAACGTTAATAGCTAAGCTCATGCAGACTGAGAACACAGAAAGTTCAGAACAAGGGTTCGTAGCGGATGCTAAAGCCGAAAGCGCACTTAGCGGAATGTTAGAAACGTTAAACGGCGAATCTGAAAGCAGCAAAAAAACCGCCGATGAATCACTTGTGTTAAGTCTACTAGCAGATGAGCTAAACGATGTGCAGACAGAGTCTCTTGATGACAACCTCGCCCAAGTCCAAGAATTACTGGCTGAATTAACCTCAGAGGCAGCTGTTGCGGGCAGCGTGGCGGCAAATGCAGCAACTTCAAGCGCCTCTAAGTTAACGCCGTCTGATGAGCTACCTAAAGTTGAAGGTGGCAGCGAGTCAACCAAGGTACTTGATTCTTTAAGCGCCACAGAAATTTCAAGCGACCTGCTTACAGCGATAAGTGAGCTATCGCCGCAAAGCGCGCAAAAGGCAACGGAAGCGTTTGCAGAGCGTGTAGTCGCGGCTATGCCTAGCGGTGGGCAGCAACAAGCGGTGAAAGCTAACATTATCGCAGGTATTAATGAGTTCCAGCAACAAGTGCAGCAAGGTAGGGAGCCAGGCATTGATTTGTCAGCTATTGTGGCCGATGCAGCAAAAGATGCCGCCTTAAGCGCTGATGTGGTTGCTTCGATGACTGCGAGAGTGGACAGTCAAGCTAGTCAATTTTTAAATTTGATGACGCAAACCCAAGCAAGTGCTCAACATGCTATTGCGGGATTGGTCAATCAAACTGAATCGGTAATGCAGGAGAATTCTCAGCTTCGCGCTGAAGCGTCAAAAACTCAACAAGCGTTTGAAGGTTTTGATAAAGCGGTGAATATTCACAAGAGCGATGGTCAGCAGCAGCTTGGCGAGAAAATTCGCTGGATGGTTAATGCGCGAAATACCATGGCTGAAATACGCTTAGACCCACCTGAACTTGGCAGTATGCAAGTGAGAGTAAATGTGGCGGGCGACGCTGCTAGCGTGAGCTTTGTAGTGCAGTCGCAACAAGCCAGAGAGGCACTGGCTGACGCTATGCCTAAATTACGGGATATGCTTTCACAACAAGGTATTGAATTAGGCGATGCTCAAGTGAGGAAAGATAATTCCTCAGGTCAAGATAATGGCCAGCAACTTGCAGGAGATAGTCACCAAGGTCAGGGAGCCGGAAATCGTGGAGAAAATGACGGTTTAGACGACACAGATGGCATGCGTGTTATAGAGCAATCGATTTCGCGTGCGGACAAGGGCGGTATAGACTTTTACGCGTAGGCTTACTTCGCGCAAATAATTACCAATAGGTCGCATAGAGAGAATACTTAAACGCTGCTATGTTTGGAGTTAAGAGGGAACAAGCAATAAGAAATACTAACTGGGAATTGAGAGCGGTAAAACGCATAAATTAACAGTACTCATATTGCCGAACTCAAATAATGGCATTGCCATTTTTGACGGAACCTTGATAATACGTTTTTTCCGAGCATTACTGACGAGTTACACATGGCTGATGAAGAATTACAAGTAGAAGAAGGCGGTAAAAAGAAAGGCAAAATGATGTTGATCATCATTATCGCTGTGGTTCTTTTAGGAGGCGGAGCAGCTGCCTATTTCTTATTGTTTGCAGGCGGCGATGAGCCAGCAGCCGAACAACTTGCTGAAACTGACGCTGCAGCGGCAGCTGCGAGCGCACCGGCTTCGGCTGCAGGGAAAGCTGAAATGGGTACTGCACTCTATGTTGCCATGCCAAGACCGTTTGTTTTTAACGTGCCTGGCTCAGGGCGAGACAGACTGGTTCAAATTAAAGTGCAATTGCTTGTGCGTGGCTCTGACAATGAAGAGTTAGCTAAAACGCACATTCCGCTGATTGAAGGCACTTTGCTACAAGCATTTAGTATGTCAAATGCAGACGACCTAGTCACCGAAGCAGGCAAAATTGAGCTTCGCGAACAGGCGGTAACTGAAGTGCAAAAAGCATTAAAAGACATTACGGGCAGCGATGTTGTTGAGCGCGTACTGTTTACTGGGTTCGTCATGCAGTAATGCATCGACTAGGTAAGGTAGAAGACGGTGAGTGATTTATTATCTCAAGATGAAATCGATGCCCTATTACATGGGGTAGATGATGTAGAAGAAGATGAGGTCGGCGGTAGCGACTCTGATGCTTCTACGCTCGAGTACGACTTCTCCTCGCAAGACAGAATTGTTCGTGGGCGTATGCCTACGCTGGAAATCGTGAATGAACGTTTTGCGCGCCACATGCGTGTGAGTTTGTTCAATATGATGCGCCGCTCAGCTGAAGTATCGATTAACGGTATCCAGATGATTAAGTTCGGTGAATACATACACACATTGTTCGTACCAACGAGTTTGAACATGGTGCGCTTCCGTCCGCTTAAAGGCACGGGGCTTATCACCATGGAAGCCCGCTTGGTATTTATTCTGGTAGACAACTTCTTTGGCGGCGATGGTCGCTATCATGCGAAAATTGAAGGCCGGGAATTTACGCCCACCGAACGGCGTATCATTCAAATGCTGCTTAAAATAATCTTTGAAGATTATAAAGAAGCCTGGGCACCGGTCATGGATGTGTCGTTTGAATATTTGGACTCAGAAGTAAACCCTGCGATGGCGAACATTGTGAGCCCGACCGAGGTGGTGGTCATCAGCTCGTTCCATATCGAGCTGGACGGAGGCGGTGGCGACTTCCACGTGTCGCTGCCATACTCAATGCTAGAACCTATTCGCGAACTGCTTGATGCGGGTGTTCAAAGCGATAAAGAAGATACGGACTTACGCTGGAGTAAGGCCCTTCGCGATGAAATCATGGACGTTAAAGTAGCGTTAACCACGCACATGCTAGACGTTGATGTACCACTTCGCGATGTGATGGAGTTTAAACCTGGCGATATCATCCCTGTGGAGATGCCAGAAACCATCACAGTATTGATTGAAGATTTACCCACGTTCAGGGCTAAGTTAGGTCGCAGCCGCGATAATCTTGCTCTGAAAATTGTAGAGAAAATTGCAAGACCGACTTCAGTGAAGTCTGAGCTACAGTTATTAACCCGCGGTGGGCGCATTATTGATAATGACGCAGAACTGCAAGTACTCGAAGAAGACCTGTAAGGTAGAGGGGAGTTCCCATGAGTGAAGACGGTATGGACGATTGGGCAGCGGCAATGGCCGAACAAGCCGAATCTGAAGCGGAACAAGAGGCTGGCGATAACGAAGACGTACAAGTTGCTGAACTTGACGAATTAACTGACGACGCGCCTATCACGCAAGAAGAAAAGAAAAAGCTAGATACTATTCTAGATATTCCTGTGACTATTTCGATGGAAGTAGGTCGTAGTCAAATAAGTATCCGAAATCTGCTACAGTTGAACCAGGGTTCTGTGGTGGAGCTGGATCGTGTTGCCGGTGAGCCACTAGATGTATTAGTTAATGGCACGTTGATTGCTCATGGAGAAGTAGTAGTGGTCAACGACAAATTCGGTATTCGATTAACGGATGTTATTAGTCAAATTGAGAGAATCAAGAAGCTCAGATAAAACTTCTTATAAACTAAGGGGTTGCGCAATGCTGCCCCTTTTATTTAGCCAGATAGCCGTCGCTCAGTCGACCCAATCAATCACCAATCCCACGTCGGTACTGTCAATTTTCCTTTCTTTACTTGTCGTTTTTGGCGTCATTTTCGCTCTCGCTTATGTGATGCGTCGATTTAATGTCACTGCGATGGGTGGAAATCAAATGAAAGTCGCGGCCAGCATGGTTGTTGGCACAAAAGAAAAAATCATGGTGATTCAGGTAGGTGAAGAGCAGCACCTCATTGGTGTAACCAGTCACAACATCTCTCATTTAAGCAAATTGGATAAGAATCTCGATGTGCCTGTGAAAGGTGTGAACAAAACCACAGGCGAGCAGCAAAATGGCGCCGATGCGTTTAAACAAAAGCTCGTTGCTGCCATGGCGGAAAAGCTCAATCCCAACATAGAAAAGAATAAAACAAAGGAAGAGTCGAGAGATGCGTAAGTTTGCCTGGCTACTTTTAATACTGCCCTTATTACTTCTTGTTGAGCCCGCCTATGCTCAGCAGGGAATTTCCGCAGTAACGGTTACGACCAATCAAGATGGTTCTCAAGACTACACGATGACGCTTCAAGCGCTGTTTATCATGACAGCGCTAAGCCTTATTCCTGCGTTTATCATGATGATGACCTCTTTCACGCGTATTATTGTGGTGTTGTCTATTTTGCGTCAGGCGATTGGCTTACAACAATCACCGTCAAACCAGATACTCATTGGCGTTAGTTTGTTTCTATCCATGTTTATTATGGCGCCGGTGTTTGAAGAGGTGAACGAGCGAGCTTTACAGCCTTACCTCAGCGAGCAGCTCACCAGTTTAGACGCTCTTGAGCAAGCCAAAGGCCCCATGCGCGCATTTATGCTTTCACAAACAAGGGTAAAAGACCTAGAAACGTTTGTACGGATAGCCGGAGATGAAGGAAAATATGCCGATACCAATGAAGTACCGCTAACCATCCTTATCCCCGCATTTGTAACCAGTGAACTTAAAACCGCGTTTCAAATCGGCTTTATGCTATTTATTCCCTTTCTTATTATTGACTTGGTGGTAGCGTCTATATTGATGGCTATGGGTATGATGATGCTTTCACCTATGATTGTATCTTTGCCGTTTAAGCTCATGTTGTTCGTGTTGGTTGATGGTTGGAACCTGATTTTCGGTACATTGGCGACCAGCTTCGGTATGGGCGTCTAGGAGGGCTTATGTCACCAGAAGTCTTTGTAGAAATACTGCGAGAAGCCATGTTCATGGTTATTGTGTTGGTATCTGCGGTGATTGTTCCAAGCTTGATCGTAGGTCTAGTTGTTGCTGTTTTCCAGGCGGCGACAAGTATCAACGAACAGACCATGAGTTTCTTGCCCCGCTTGCTTGTTACGCTTCTCGCATTGAGCTGGGGAGGCAACTGGTTGGTGCAACAGCTTATGGACTTTACTTTCAGAATGGTTGATATGATCCCGCAGGTTGTGGGATAGAAGGCTAAAGCTGTGGAAGTCGAACTTGCGACCATCAATCAATTTCTAGCAGACATGCTGCTGCCGTTTATGCGCATTAGCGGCTTATTCGTGGCCATGATTGGCTTGAGTGCTAAATCCATTCCGCCGCAGGTAAGAGCCTTGTTGGGTATAATGCTCACGCTCATTATCATGCCGGTAGTGCCTCCGTCACCCATAGAAAATTTGGTGGATGTGGGCACATTTTTAATCGTTATTCAGCAGTTGCTAATAGGCATTGCTATTGGTTTTATATCAATGATGGTGCTCAATACCTTCGTGCTTGCAGGTCAAATTATAGCAATGCAAACCGGTTTGGGGTTTGCGTCAATCGTTGACCCGGTAAACGGTATTAACGTGCCCGCAGTCGGCCAGTTTTATCTGATACTAGCGACCTTATTGTTTTGGACCTTGGATGGGCATTTGTCCATGATCCAAATGATAGTCATGAGCTTTGAGGCGTTTCCCATAGGCGAAGCATGGTGGACCGGTGAACAGTTTCGCGATATTGCCCATTGGGCCGGCTGGATGTTCATATCGGCAGTGACCCTTTCCCTTGCGCCAATCGTCTCGCTGCTTATCGTGAACTTGGCGTTTGGCGTAATGACCAAAGCTGCACCACAGCTAAACATATTCAGTATTGGTTTTTCCATTGCTCAAGTAATGGGATTACTGATTATTTGGATAACACTTGATAACTTTACTGCACACTTCGAAACCCAATGGTTTAGAGCCGAACAGTTTATGTGTGAACTATTGAATATTTGTTCGTAGGAAAACATGGCAGATTCAAGCGAAAAAACAGAAGACCCCACGGGGAAAAAACTCGAAGATGCCCGAAAAAAAGGGCAGCTAGCCCGATCCCGTGAACTCTCTACGACCCTAGTACTTATCGTCAGTGCTTTTATGTTCTTGTTTGTGGGCGGGTGGATTGCTGAATCTGTTTTTAAACTTACTCAGAGAATGTTCATTCTCTCTCGTGACGAAACCTATGATATCACCCACATGTTTGGCGCATGGGGTGAAGCCTTTTCGGCAGTAGGTCCTGCCGTGCTGCTATACATGGTTGTGGCAATGATAGCGGGCATTTACGGCTCTATCGCCCTTGGCGGTTTTAACTTTACCTGGGAAGGTGCAAAACCTAAGGGTTCAAAAATGAGCCCTATCCAAGGCTTCAAACGCATGTTTGGCATGAACGGCTTGGTAGAGTTACTTAAGTCTATTGCGAAAGTTGTAGCCATTATCGGCATGGCAATTGGGGCGTTACTGTTCTTTGAAGATGAAGCGCTCCACCTTGATATGGAGCTTTATCCGGGAAACATCTTTCACGCACTCGACATGCTTAAGTGGGCGTTTCTTATTCTGGTGTGCGGCATGATCCCTATCGCGCTCATTGATGTGCCTTATCAAATGTATAAGCACAACAAAGAAATGAAGATGACCAAGCAAGAGGTTAAAGACGAACGGAAAAATGCGGAAGGCGACCCTATGGTTAAAGGCCGAATTCGCCGTCTGCAATATCAGGCTGCAACCAAGCGCATGATGCAGGAAGTACCACAAGCAGACGTTGTCGTGACCAACCCTACTCACTTTTCTGTTGCTATTAAATATGACGAGAAGGGGGTAAGGGCGCCGGTTGTGGTCGCTAAAGGTGCTGATGAGCTGGCGATGCACATCAGAAAAATTGCTACCGCGAACGATGTGCCGTTGATCCCTTCTCCCATGCTTGCCCGCGCCATTTTCTACTCCACTGAAGTGGACGATGAAATTCCTAACGCTTTATTTATGGCGGTAGCGCAGGTGCTCGCACATGTTTATCAGTTAAAAGCGCATAGAGCAGGTAAGGGCAAACGTCCTAAGCCACTTAAACGGGATTTGCCTATCCCACCAGAGTATCGACACTAACCCAACTGCTGAATGGGTGAAAATTGACTTTGAAGGTGGGGCATAGCTATTTGCCCCGAACCAACAGTTCTACCAGCGAGCTAAGGTTCCTCTCACATCAACATGAACGAAAGGCCCGTGCGCCGCATTAGCACCGTAAATACCAAGCCCACCGATTCTTGGGCCGAAAGCGCCTTGTTTAGACATATTTGAGATAAAGTTGGCTAGCCAAACAGCGTCTTCACGGTTTACTACGCCGTCTTTATTCAGGTCATCCATTACACCGTCCTTCGGTGACTGATCAATATAGAAATCTGCCGCACCCCCCCAGACGTGCCGGCTGTACTGAACGTTACCAATGGCTTTGTTGTAAAACGGGGTGCGATATCCGCTCATAATGGTTAGCCCTTCAACCGCATGCCCTTCGTCATTTAAAGTGTGCAGAATTTTCTCCAGTTTCAACAACAGTCCTGCGCGCAAATGCACATATTTTGGAAACCCTTGTTGTTGCTTAGACAGAAATTGACCGAGGGTAAAATTGGGAGACAACCTTACGTCCGTTTGTTCTGGTAATACTTCTACAAGCCCTTGGGGGGGTAAATAAATGGGGTTATTTTTTAAAGGCTTTTCAGGGTACTTGCCAATCGTATAGCCGTTTAACTTACCTGCTTTGTCCACCTTATCCAAAGGGGTCATAACAAACACGTTAAGTGTGGCTACCTCACCGGTTTGCTTGTTGGTGGTCTTAAGCACATAGTGCCCTGATTTCTTTGGTGCAAAAATAGGCGCCTTTCCCACGCTCCCGCTGGCAGCGGGTAGATTCGAACTCGTATTCAGTGCTTCACCATTAGCGTGGTGAAATTGAAAGCTTCCAGTGTGAGTTTTATCAACAAACTCAACAGTGAAAGCCTTGTTTGGCATAACAAAGATGGAGAAAATTGGGTAGGGAACCATATTCCCATTAATATTTAGCTTAGAATTGAGCATTGAATTTTCAAACGAAAATACGTTACCAGTATGCGCTAACGACAGAAGAGCAACCAGCACTAATAAAGACTTACGCACTCTTATACTCCTTCAATTTTTCAATAATGTAGCTGTCGCGGTTGTATGCATCACGGCGAAAAACAATGGTCCCTTCTCCATTCGCAAACGCAGTGAAATATACAATAAGTACAGGAATAGGTTTCTTTAAATACAGCGTGCTAGTCTCTTCACTTTGAAGCAATTGCTCGGCTTGCGCTATCGTCTCAGCTTGGCCTGAGTGATTAAGCACCCACTGAGTTAGCGCAAGGGGGTTAGATACTCTAATACAGCCTGAACTAAAGTTTCTTTCCTGCTTTGAAAAAAGGCTATGATCAGGGGTATCGTGTAAATAGATTGCATGCTTATTGGGCAGCATAAATTTCACTTTACCTAGGGCATTATATGGGCCCGGTTTCTGTCTTAGCGTGTAATGGAATGTACCTCTCGTTACGTTCTGCCAATCGAATTCATCGACAGGTTTGAAACCACTGACACCCGCGGGCTGAGCTTCATAGCCTTGTTTTACTAGTACGGAGGGATCGGTTTTTAATTTTGCAAGTTTGTCTTTGGTGGCAATACTAAAAGGTACGGTCCAATAAGGATTAAAAACCATGTATTTCATAGATTCAGTGAAAACGGGTGTTTGTCTTATCGGTGTACCTACAATCACTGGCATATCCAGTGTTTGTTCGCCGTCAGAAAATCCTCTTAACTGAAATGAAGCAATATTAACACGCAGATACGTCGACCAGCTTTGGGGGGGAAGCCAGCGCCAACGCTCTAAGTTTGCATCGATTCTTTCTAACCAAGAAAATGTGGTGGCATTTAATGCTTCTAAAGTGGAACTTCCCACAATACCATCTGGCTCTAAGCCCGCCGACATTTGAAACTGCTTAACCGCGTCCAGTAAATCTTTATCGAATAACTCTGAATAGGTTCCTGGCCCTAAAAGGCGAGACTTCAGCAACACAACTCGTTCGCTCGTTGAGTTCAGCTTAAGTGTTGGGCCAGCTGGAATTTGTGTGGTAACTGTAGATACAGCTGAGAGTAAGCTTCGTTTTTTATCCAGCAATAGCTGGTATTCGTGGTGAGTCGGCCACATGGCCTGCAATGTTGCAGAAACACCGTTTGTTAATGCGTAATTAAGTGAAGCTACAGGGTCTGCTTCCCTTTGCTGAAGAAACCAATGAGCATCGGCATTGGCGGGACTGACAAGCCCGTTTAATCGATGCAGGGTCTGACTGATAAAGGCGTCTGTTGCCAGCACATCTAACAGGGCAGTATTTGCGTCTCGACTTTCGAGCATTGACGCGTGGTAATACTCGGGCGAGAAGCCATGTAACTCTGAATCAGCAATTTCATGGAGGAGTTCCTGAAGACGGTTTTCAGCATCACTAGTACCAAACCATATAAGCTGATAGTCGTTTTGAGTGTAGACCTCGCTTACCAAGACTCTATTGTTCACACGCGATGGGTTACTGTTATTGGGGCTATATTTATCTACGGCATCAACCAATAAATTCTCGACTCGTTGTCGTAAATTAGGCTGTTTAGATGCATGAGCTACATGACTAAAAGTCAGCATGATGACAAGGCTGACCCAACTAAACGTTGCAACACGGTTTTGTAGTACTGCCATGAATAATCCTTTTAAAACGAAGAGTAGGTCCTAGGAATAGTGACGTAATTATAAACTGTTCGTATGTCCCTCGGATACAAAATCTTAATCGCTCTATACAAATCACTGTAGACCGTAATCACGCATGATTACAGCTCAGATTTGGATAACTTTTGCGTAAAATACAAAGCTGGCACGTTAGTTGAAAACTCTCCTTCAGTTTCACGTAAAGCGTCAATTTTCTGATAGAGAGACACCAAGCCATGCAGTTATCCGGTTATCTTCAGCGATTCGATAAAAATCAGCTGCAAAATTTCACCAGTGGTTTAGGCGCACCCATCGTCCTTTTGGCAATTATGGGCATGGTCATATTGCCCATGCCGCCGTTCTTATTGGACGTGTTGTTTAGCTTCAACATTGCTTTGTCACTAGTCATTATCTTGGTGGCTGTACTTACCCAGCGTCCAGTAGATTTCGGCATTTTCCCCTTGGTGTTACTTATCGCTACGGTATTAAGACTTGCACTGAACGTTGCTTCTACGCGGGTTGTATTACTTTATGGGCACGAGGGCGGCGATGCTGCGGGTAAGGTTATTGAAGCCTTTGGTGCAGTTGTTATTGGTGGTAACTATGCCGTGGGTATTGTTGTTTTCGCCATTCTTCTTATTATCAACTTTAAAGTAGTGACCGCAGGTGCAGGACGTATCTCAGAAGTAAGTGCTCGCTTTACGTTAGATGCTATGCCTGGTAAGCAGATGGCAATCGATGCCGACTTGAATGCTGGTTATATTGACCAGGACCAAGCGCGCAAGCGCCGCGAAGAAATTACTGCAGAGGCCGACTTTTACGGGTCGATGGACGGTGCCTCAAAATTTGTTAAAGGTGACGCGGTAGCGGGTCTTTTTATCATGCTAATCAACATTGTTGGTGGTCTTTTCATAGGCATGATTCAGCACGGTCTTTCATTTGGTAACGCCATAGAAATCTATACGATACTGACCATAGGTGATGGTCTGGTGGCGCAAATCCCTTCATTATTACTTTCGGTAGCCACAGCAATTATCGTTACCCGTGAAAATGAAACCCAAGAAATGGGCAAAGAAATCCGCGGTCAGCTTGGTAACAACCAGGCGCTTTATATTGCGGCAGGTGTGTTGTTTGTTATGGGTATCATCCCAGGCATGCCCCATATTGCTTTCTTAGGTTTTTCATTCTTAATTGCCGGCTTTGCTTATTGGCAGTCGGTTCAAGCGAAGAAAAAAGCTGCAGAGCCTAAAGTGCCAGACAACGTAGTAAAAGATGAATCTGTCGCGCCTGAAGTTAAAGAACTGGGTTGGGATGATGTTCAGCAGGTAGATACTATCGGATTGGAAGTGGGCTATCGCTTAATTCCCCTGGTCGATAAATCCCAAGGTGGCGAGTTGTTGACGCGCATTAAAGGTGTGCGTAAGAAACTATCGCAGGAGTTGGGTTTTCTTATTCCGCCTGTCCACATCCGTGATAACTTGGATTTAGAACCCAACACCTACACCATCGCTATGCTAGGCGTAACCATTGGCGATTCTATTATTAGTCATGATGAAGAGCTTGCTATCAACCCTGGGCAGGTGTTCGGTAAATTAGAAGGGCGAGCCACTAAAGACCCAGCTTTTGGTTTAGATGCAGTTTGGATTAAGCCGAATAAGCGCGAGCATGCGCAAACCTTGGGATACACGGTGGTAGATGCTGCTACGGTTGTGGCAACGCATCTAAGTCAATTACTTTCAAATAATGCTTATCAATTGCTAGGCCATGAAGAGGCACAACAACTTCTTGATATGCTAGCCAAGCAGCATCCGAAACTGGTGGAAGGATTAGTACCAGATATTCTCCCGTTAAGTACGGTAGTGAAAGTGCTGCAAACCTTATTGTTTGAGGGCGTGCCTATTCGCGATATGCGTACCATTGTACAAACGCTTAGTGAGTACGGTACACGTAGCCAAGACCCAGATGTACTGGTGTCTGCAGTGCGTATTGCCCTTAAGCGTCTAATTGTCCAGGAGATTACACAAGGGGCAAAAGAGATACCTGTCATAACCTTGGCGCCAGAGTTGGAACAGATGTTGCACCAGTCACTTCAAGCAGGTGGCGAAGACGGTGCTGGCATAGAGCCAGGTCTGGCAGACAAGCTGCAGAAATCATTGCAGCAAGCCAGTCAGCAGCAAGAGTTAGAGGGAGAGCCTGCGGTACTCCTTACCTCTGGAATGCTACGACCCGTACTGTCTCGCTTCTTAAAGTATTCGGTTGTTGGGCTTCATGTTCTTTCTTACCAGGAAGTGCCTGACGACAAACAAATAAAAATAGTCAGTTCGGTCGGTCAATAATCTGACACTGGGTGATTGGAGAGGTTGCAATGAAAATTAGACGTTTCTTCGGCAAAGATATGCGTGAGGCGTTAAGCCAGGTTAAAGCTGAATTGGGCAGTGACGCCGTGATCATGTCAAATCGCAAAGTTGCAGACGGTATTGAGCTTGTTGCAGCCTACGACAAAGAGCCTGAAGCTAAGCTATTCACGCCTAAAGCGTCGTCTAAGCCAGCACCCAAAGCACCAGGCCAAAAAGCTGTGCCTAGTTTGAGCGAAATCATCGGTGACGATGGCCCAGACAGCCTTAAAGCATTGCTCGAGAAGCAGCATGGTGGAAATGCCGAAACTTCGAATGTAGCCCAGCCTAGTCAGCCTATGTCTGCTAACGCCAAGCACGCTAATGAGATTGCGTCACACCTAGATTTTTCAGAAGCGTTTATTGACGATGTTGAAGCTCAACAGCCTGCTCGTGAAACAACTCGTCAACATGCATACCCAGAACATCAAGCGTCAAGTATGGGCGATACCCCCGTATCGCAATCTGCCGAACTAGCTCAAATCAAAGAAGAGTTAGCGTCTCTACGCGATGTATTGCAGTATCAAGTAGCCGATTTGATGGAAGCAAAGAATAAGCGTCAAAAACCAGTACACCAATATCTTATTACGCGTCTTACGGATATGGGGTTAAGTAACGCATTGGCTCAACAGCTAATTAGCTATACTCCGTCACACTATAATGAAAGAGATGCATGGGTATATCTTCTTAACCTATTGGCTAATCGCATAAATGTGACGGGAAACGATATACTTAGTGCACAAGGTGCAGTTGCATTAGTAGGACCAACTGGTACAGGTAAAACAACCACTGTTGCAAAACTTGCTGCCCGCTATGCGCAAAAGTACGGCGCAGAATCGGTAGCGATGATAACCATTGATACGTATAGAATTGCAGCCTATGAGCAGTTAGCGACATACGGAAAAATCATTGGCTGTACAGTGAGAAAAGCACAAACTAGTGAAGAACTTGCGGATTTATTATTCCAACTTCGTCATAAGCGACTAGTATTGATTGATACGGCTGGATTTAGTCAAAGAGATAGTCGATTAATTAAGCAAATTAAACAGTTTGATAACGGCCAAATGCCAAATGTTAAAAAATATTTGGTAGCACAGGCAAATACGCAATATCCTGCTTTGCAGAGAATCATTCAAGCGTATGATGATATTGAACTAAGTGGCTGTATTTTCACAAAGTTAGATGAGTGCTACTCTTTAGGAGAGGTGCTTAGCGCAGCGGTGGAGTACCAATTACCGGTTAGTTATGTCACCGATGGTCAGAAAGTACCTGAAGACATTAAGATTGCAGAAGCGAAATCTTTAGTTTCCGCTGCTGCAAAGCTTTATAAAAAGTACGGTTTGAATCATACTAGTGTTAACAACGCAATTAAAACAGCATAAGCAGTATGATTGACGACCAAGCGAGTAGCTTAAGAAAAATGAAGCAATCACGGTTAATCAAAGTAATCGCCGTCACCGGTGGTAAAGGTGGCGTAGGTAAAACAAACATTACACTGAACACCGCTATCGCTATGGCGAAGCAAGGTAAACGTGTCATGGTTCTCGACGCAGACCTCGGTCTTGCCAACGTAGACGTTATGTTAGGTCTACGCGTTGAGAAAAACTTATCTCATGTGCTTTCAGGCGAATGTACTCTTGATGAAGTATTAGTGACTGGTCCGCACGGAATTAAGATTGCGCCTGCAACATCAGGCACGCAGTCGATGGCAGAATTATCGCCAACGCAACATGCCGGTTTAATCCGTGCCTTTAGTGAATTGCGCTCGCAGATTGACGTACTTATTGTCGATACGGCGGCGGGTATTTCAGACATGGTGTTGAGCTTCTCAAAAGCGGCACAAGACATCATGGTTGTTGTGTGTGATGAACCTACATCATTGACAGATGCTTACGCATTGATAAAGATTCTAAATAGAGAGCACGGCGTTTTTCGCTTCAAGGTTGTGGCTAATATGGTACGTGACGTGCGAGAAGGGCAGGAGTTATTTAGCAAATTAAGCAAAGTGACAGGGCGTTTTTTAGATGTTGCACTAGAATTAGTGGCGACGGTGCCGTTTGACGAAAATATTCGTAAAGCCGTACGTAAGCAAACTGCTATTGTTGATGCATACCCAGGTTCTCCGGCCGCCGTTGCAATTACTCAGCTGGCAAGTAAAGCCTTAACATGGCCTATCCCAGCGCAGCCAGGTGGCCATTTAGAGTTCTTTATTGAACAGTTAGTTGCAGAAAAAGCCGTAGGAAGTCAGCGTTGAACAGCAAGGCAGCCGCTTATCAACAACAAACCGATAAAGCGCAGTTAGTCGAACGACACGCGCCATTGGTTAAGCGTATAGCGCATCACTTGATAGCGCGATTGCCGGCTAGTGTTCTTGTAGACGACCTAATTCAATCAGGCATGATTGGGTTATTAGAAGCAGCTCGAAACTTTGATGGCTCCAAGGGTGCCAGCTTCGAAACCTTTGCAGGTATTCGCATCCGCGGTGCTATGTTAGACGAAATTCGCAAAGGGGATTGGACGCCGCGTTCAGTTCACAGAAATGGTAGAGCCATTACTGAGGCAATCTCGCAAGTAGAGAGCGAAACTGGGCGAGATGCGAGAGATTCTGATATTGCTGATAAGCTGAATGTAAGCTTGCAGGACTATCACCAAATGCTTAATGAAGTAAATGCCGGAAAGCTGGTAGGTATTGAAGATTTAGGTGTGTCGGAAGATGTTATATCGACAGAGCAAAATCGAGGTAGCGACGCACCACTAGAAGATTTGATGCAAGGCGCTTTCCAAAAGGCGCTTGCCCATGCAATTACGACATTACCTGAAAGAGAAGCGATTGTACTTTCGCTGTATTATGATGAAGAGCTGAACCTTAGAGAAATTGGTGAGGTTCTTGATGTAAGTGAGTCGAGAGTCAGTCAAATTCACAGTCAGGCCATGTTAAAACTCAAATCACGAATGAAGTCGTGGCAAGCTGACGAAGAATAGAAATTAATAACAATTAACCCCTCACTGGAGGCTATTTTGGACAAAAGCATGAAAATTCTCGTGGTCGATGATTTTTCAACCATGAGACGTATCATCAAAAACCTACTTAAAGATTTGGGTTTTTCCAACATCCAGGAAGCGGATGACGGAAGTACTGCATTGCCTATGTTGCAGCAAGGTGATTTCGATTTCGTAGTTACCGATTGGAACATGCCTGGTATGCAAGGTATTGATTTGCTTCGCGCTATTAGAGCCGATGACAAACTAAAGCACCTGCCAGTACTTATGGTTACTGCTGAAGCGAAGAAAGAGCAAATTGTTGCCGCTGCGCAAGCAGGTGTTAATGGCTACGTTGTTAAGCCGTTCACTGCAGCAACACTTAAAGAAAAATTAGATAAAATATTCGAACGTTTAGGTTGATCCAGACGCTCACCAGAGAAATGAGGTTTACTGGATGTCAACGAATGTAAACGTTCCAATTTCGTTGGAAGAAGCAAAACAGCTTGTCACCTATCTTGAAGAAGGTGACAACGCTTCAGCCAATGCCCTATTAGAAGCGGCCTCAATGAAAGAAAACGTTGAGTTATTTGCCGAAGTAGGGAAACTGACGCGTCAGCTCCATGACGCGCTGAATAATTTCCAAATAGACGACCGCATCAAAAATCTCGCGACTGATGATATTCCCGATGCACAATCCCGCCTAACCTACGTAATTGAAGAAACTGAAAAAGCTGCTAATACTACTATGGATGCCGTCGAAGCGAGTATGCCTATAGCAGAAATGCTATCGGCGCGTATCGATAAGGTTATGCCTGAGTGGAAGAAGCTGATGAATCGCCAAATTGAATTAGGTGAGTTCAAGGCTTTGTGTGCAGACTTAGACGAATTGTTGGAAGAAGGTTCGGCTCAGTCAGCTAAACTTACACAGTTACTTACAGAAGTATTGATGGCTCAAGGTTATCAAGACTTGACTGGTCAGGTTATTCGCCGCGTTATCGATTTGGTTAAAGAAGTTGAAGACAGCTTAGTTAACATGCTTACCATGTTTGGTGAACGCGACGGTGCAGAACAAACTAAACCATCTAGCGTTAAGGCCGATAAGGTTGATGGTGTAGAGGCAGAAGGCCCTATCATTGATGCCGATAAGCGCGACGATGTCGTGTCTGGCCAAGATGACGTAGATGATCTTCTGTCTAGCTTAGGTTTTTAGGGGAGCGGGCGCATGTCGTTTGATGTTGACGAGGATATATTACAGGACTTTCTAGTTGAGGCTGGGGAGATACTTGAACAATTACAAGAACAGCTCGTTGATCTTGAGAACAATCCTGAAGACGCGGATTTGCTAAATGCAATTTTCCGTGGATATCACACAGTTAAAGGTGGAGCAGGCTTTCTGTCTCTTACCGAGTTAGTTGAAATTTGCCATGGTGCGGAAAACGTTTTCGACGTAATGCGCAACGGTCAACGCACACTAACCCCTGAACTGATGGATATTATTCTGCAAGCCACAGATGTGGTGGTTGAAATGTTTGAACGAGTGAAAGCTCGCGACCCATTAGAGCCAGCAGATGCACATCTAGTCGACTTATTACACAAACTAAGTCGCCCGGAATCTCCAGATGAAAATATTTTTGGTGAACAAAGCGCCCCGGCATCAGAGCCCGAGCCCGTCATTGAAGAGCCAGAATTAGTGGTAGAGGAACCTACTGCTCAAGCCCCTAGTGCAAGTGATAGTGCCGGCAGCATTGAAGAAATCACCGAAGATGAGTTTGAAGCTCTCCTTGATGAACTTCATGGTTCTGGCGCACCTGGACAGTCACCTGCAGCAAAAAGCGAGCCGCCGAAGGCTGCTACTCCTGCTGCTGTCAGTGATAGCGATGATATCACTGATGAGGAATTTGAAGCGTTACTCGACGATTTACACGGCAAAGGTAAATTTAGTAGTGAAGCGGAGAGTGTACCTGCGAAGGCGCCTGCTCCAGCACCGGTAACCCCAAGTGCAAGCGGTGACGAAGAGATCACCGACGACGAATTTGAAGCATTGCTTGATCAGTTGCATGGCTCTGGGCAAGGCCCAACTAAGCAAGGCGCTGCTCCTAAGGCACCAGAGCCTCCTGTTGATAAGGCGGCTACTGAAGCGGTGCAAAAAGCTAAACAAGCTGCGCCGGCGGCTCCTAAAGCTTCTGCAGCGCCGAGTGCTGCAAGCCCTGCGAAAGCAAGCGCGCCAGCTGCGGCAAAACCTGCTCCTAAAAAGGATGAGAAGAAGGGAACCCCTGCGGCTCCTCCTGCAGAGACAACGGTACGCGTAGATACCAAGCGCCTTGACCAAATCATGAATATGGTGGGCGAGCTCGTACTCGTGAGAAACAGGCTAATTAGCTTGGGGATAAATAGTAACGACGAAAGCATGTCAAAAGCCATCGCCAACTTAGATGTGGTGACGGGTGACTTGCAAGGTGCGGTGATGAAAACCCGCATGCAGCCAATTAAAAAGGTATTTGGTCGTTTCCCTCGCGTTGTCCGAGACCTAGCAAGAAGCTTGAAGAAAGAAATTACTCTTGAGCTTGTCGGCGAAGAAACAGACTTAGATAAAAACCTGGTTGAAGCGTTGGCCGACCCGCTAGTGCACTTAGTCAGGAACTCAGTCGACCACGGGATTGAAATGCCTGATGACCGTGCTGCTGCAGGTAAGCCGCGCATGGGTACCGTTCAGTTAGCGGCGTCTCAAGAAGGGGATCATATTCTACTTACCATCGAAGATGACGGTAAAGGAATGGACCCTGAGAAGCTTAAAGAAATTGCTATTAGTCGTGGGGTGTTAGACGCAGACGCCGCAGCACGTATGTCTGATGTGGAAGCATTTAACTTAATTTTTGCACCCGGCTTCTCCACCAAAACAGAAATAAGTGATATTTCAGGTCGCGGTGTAGGCATGGACGTGGTTAAAACCAAAATTAACCAACTCAACGGCACAGTTAATATCGATTCACAGTTAGGAAAAGGCACGCGTTTGGACATTAAAGTCCCGCTAACGCTAGCTATTTTACCTACCTTAATGATTGTTGTAGGAAAACAAACCTTTGCGTTACCATTAGGTGCGGTGAACGAAATAATAAACATGGACATCAAGAAGACCAACACGGTTGATGGCCAGCTAACAATGATAGTTCGTTCAAAAGCAATTCCATTGTTCTTCCTTGGTGAATGGTTAATTCGAGGTCCCAAAAACATCGATAGAGAAAAGGGACACGTTGTTGTAGTACAAATTGGTACACAGCAGGTAGGATTCGTTGTAGACGCGCTAATAGGCCAAGAAGAAGTGGTTATTAAGCCGCTTGATGCATTGTTGCAAGGTACACCTGGTATGGCCGGGGCAACGATTACATCAGACGGTGGGATTGCACTTATTTTAGATATTCCGAGCCTGCTAAAACGTTACGCGCGTAAACCCATTAAGTAAGGCGATGAATTAACAGGAATAATAATCCATGGTCTTTAAAGTCCTTGTCGTGGACGACTCGACTTTTTATCGTCGTCGAGTAAGAGAAATACTCGATGGCGATAGGGAACTTGAAGTTGTTGGGGAAGCGAGAAATGGGCGTGATGCACTTGAAAAAGCAGAAGCGCTCAAGCCTGATGTAATTACAATGGACGTTGAAATGCCTGTCATGGACGGTATTTCAGCTGTGAAGGCCATAATGGAAAAACGGCCAACGCCAATTCTCATGTTTTCCTCGCTTACGCATCACGGTGCGCAAGCGACATTAGATGCTCTAGAAGCGGGAGCACTCGATTTCTTACCTAAGAAATTTGAAGATATAGCACAAGATAGAAAAGACGCGTCGCGATTGTTGTGTACGAAAGTCCGTTTAATTGCGCGCCGAGGAATTGGGCTAAAGCGTCCCTCTTTCCGCTCTGTTGAAACAAGAAAGTTACCCGATAACGCACCTAAACAGGCGTTCTTCAAAACGTCGGGCTTGCTTTCGGGGCATAAGGATGCGGCCAAACAACCCACTGTTTCGTCTGTTAGAGCAACGGGGAAACAGTATAAGTGTTTGGCGATTGGGGCTTCCACGGGCGGGCCTGTTGCGCTTCAAAAAGTGCTCGCTCCGTTACCCGCAGATTTTCCTTATCCTATTTTGCTTGTACAACATATGCCTGGGACATTCACCACGGCATTTGCTCAGCGACTAGACACAAACTGCAAAGTTAAAGTGAAAGAAGCAGAGCATGGTGACATTTTAAAACCTGGTCATGCTTATCTTGCTCCAGGCGGAAAACAGATGTTGCTTGAGTCAGTTGGTGCAAATAAGCGCATCGCTATTGTCGACGCTAATGCCAATGATAAGGTGAATTATAAACCCAGTGTGGATCTCACTTTTAGCTCCTTAGCTAAGGCCTATGGTGGGGATGTATTGGGAATTATATTAACGGGTATGGGAGCTGACGGCAGAGAAGGATGTCGGATGCTCAAGGAAAAAGGCGCGACCATTTGGGCGCAGGATCAAGACTCTTGCGTAGTCTATGGTATGCCGCAAGCTGTGGCCGTTGCCAATATATCCAGCAAAAATATAAATATTGATGATATGAGCAGTTGCGTTCAAACCGAAATGCGATAGCAGTTTGAACCGTAATGGAATAGCAAATATGAAAGTGTGGACAGTAGCAAATCAAAAGGGTGGCGTAGGGAAGACAACCACTACGGTGAGCCTTGGTGGCTTGCTTGCACAGCAGGGCAAGCGAGTACTAATGATTGATACTGATCCGCATGCGTCGTTGAGCTATTACTTTGGCATTGACGCAGAAGCGTCAAGTCATTCTGTTTACGATATTTTTATTAAGTCTAATGACATATCTGCCGATAATGTAATGGACTGTTTGTGTCCAACAAAGTTGGATAACTTGTACGTGCTACCCGCTACGATGGCACTAGCGACCTTAGATAGAACAATGGGTAGCGAGCAGGGCATGGGGCTGGTTTTAAAGAAGGCCTTAGCTAAAATAGCAGATGAATTTGATGTGGCTATTATTGATTGTCCTCCAGTGTTAGGGGTATTGATGGTTAATGCACTAGCTGCGTGCGATAAAGTTATTGTGCCTACACAAACAGAATACCTTGCGTTAAAAGGGTTAGACAGAATGATTCGTACCATGGAAATTATGGGACGTTCGTTAGATAAATCCTTTGATACTGTAATTATTCCAACTATGTTCGACAAGCGCACAAATGCGGCGCTAGCATCGCGAAAACGCTTGATGGATGACTATGGTGAACGAGTATGGGAAGGGGTAATTCCTGTAGATACGCATTTTAGGGATGCAAGCTTGGTGCAGCTTCCTATATCAGCGGCATACCCAAAAACACGTGGTGTGTCTGCGTATGAGAAACTTTTAGCGGTATTGGAGAAATAACAATAACATGAGCAAGCAATCGCCTTTTGCCCGTGAAGAAGTGATGGAGGCCTACCTAGATAGCCTTCTCAAAGAGCCAGAAGCACCGGAAGATGTGACTGCGCGCACGGCAAAATTGCTTGAGCAGGCCTCTCAGCAGATGGCTGAGTCAGCACTTGCCTCTACCGCAAACGTCAATGAATCGTTGAAAAACGAGCAAGAAGCGTTAGCGGAAAAAGTTACATCATTAATTGAAACGCAAAAAGCAGAGACCATTGAGAGTGAGAAACAAGAGGCTCACACCGAAACTTTAGTAGAAAATCAGCAAGAAACAGCGTTAAGTCGCTCTGAAAAAACAAAAATTCCACTAAAGGATACTCTCGGTTTTCGCTTTCAAGCGCTATTCTTTGAGGTTGCAGGGTTGACCCTTGCGGTGCCGTTGACATCGCTAGGTGGGATCCACCAAATTGAGAAAATAGGTCCTTTATTTGGGAAACCTGATTGGTTTATGGGTGTAATGTTGCACAGAGAGTCTAAACTAAGTGTTGTTGACTCTGCAAAATGGGTAATGCCAGAAAAATATGACGAAAACCTCGCACAATCGCTTAACTACCGATATCTTATAATGTTAGGAGAAAGTACGTGGGGATTGGCGAGCGAAAAGCTTGTTAATACGGTCAATTTGACTACCGATGATGTTAAATGGCGCGAGTCCACAGGTAAGCGTCCCTGGTTAGCGGGGATGGTTAAAGAAAAAATGTGCGCGTTAATTGACGTTGAAGAATTAATATCTATGCTTAACAAAGGCTTAGGCAGTAACGACCAGACGCCATAGTATTGGGAGCCAGGTTCATGAGCGACGAAAGAATAAATAACAACGCCACCGACAGCAACGACGAAGTCCTTCAATGGGTAACGTACCGCTTAGGTGAAGAAACTTACGGTATTAACGTAATGCAAGTGCAGGAAGTATTGCGTTATACCGAAATAGCCCCTGTACCCGGTGCGCCCGATTACGTGCTAGGTATTATTAACCTGCGTGGTAATGTGGTAACTGTCATTGATACCCGTGCTCGATTTGGTTTGCCTCCTACAGAAATTACGGACAATACACGTATCGTCATTATTGAATCTGACGAACAGGTTGTCGGTATTCTTGTGGACAGTGTTGCAGAAGTGGTTTACTTGAAATCTTCAGAGATTGATAGTGCGCCTAATGTAGGTACTGAAGAAAGCGCCAAGTTTATTCAAGGGGTGAGCAACCGTGACGGTGAACTACTTATTCTTGTTGACCTGAATAAATTGCTAAGCGACGAAGAGTGGGATGAGCTTAGCAACATCTAGATAAATGAATAGGCAGTGTCGCTATCGATGCTGCCCACATTTCCCCAAGGGTTACGTCCATGGATTGGCAGCTTGCTGCACCTACCTTATTAGAACTCATACTGTGTGTTGTTGTAGTTTTGCTTACCGTTGCTGTAGGCGTGCTACATTCACACATCAATCAGTTGCGTAAAGCGTTAAGCGAAAGCGAAAATAGCCACGCTGAAGCTATTGCACGTGCCGAAACAATAGCCAAGAACGCAAACAATCAACAATCTGAAGCGCAAGCACGAAGCTTGGTCATTACTCGCCATCTTCAAGAATTAGATGAAAAGCAAACTGAAATAGAAAACCAACTTCGCGAACTGAAGCTACAAGACCCATCTCTACGCCTATATCAGCGTGCTGCTGACCTTGTTAAACAAGGCGCCAGCATTGATGAAATTATCGAAGCGTGTGACATTCCTCGCGCCGAAGCAGAAATGCTAGTGATGGTACACAAGCAAAATACTTAATATGTTGTACATCATAAAAAAAACGTTTAGACGTCTAGACGTAAAGATGTTGACATATTCCCAGTTATAGACACAATACAGATATTGTAATTTATCACTGGAGCCCTCTATGCCAATTCGTATTCCTGAGCAGTTACCCGCACAGAATGTACTATTAGGTGAAAATATTTTTACCATGGACATGGACAGGGCCGCCAATCAGGATATTCGTCCCCTTGAAGTCGGCATACTTAACTTGATGCCAAATAAAATAGAGACGGAAGTGCAATTACTTCGTCTACTGTCAAATACCCCACTACAAATCAATGTGGACCTGATCCGTATCGACAATCAAGCGCCTAAAAATACACCGCAGTCACACATGGATGCCTTTTATCACGATTTCTCAGCGGTAGCGGATAAGAAATACGATGGTCTTATCGTTACCGGCGCGCCCCTTGCGCTTATTGATTATGAAGAAGTGAAGTACTGGGACACCATGACCACCATATTGGAATGGGCGCAGCGTCATGTAAACTCGACCCTTTATTTATGCTGGGCTGCTCACGCCGCTATGTATCATTTTTACGGCATCACACGTGAACTAAGAGATGAAAAATTCTCAGGCGTGTTTAAACACAAAGTAAACGACCCGCACAATGAGTTACTACGAGGTTTTGATCCGACATTTTACGCACCTCACTCTCGATATGGCCATATTAAAACGTCGAACTACAACAGTGTTGAGGGATTGAGTGTTGTGGCTGAATCTGACGAAGTGGGTGCCTATATTGTTGCATCAGATGATAAGCGCATGGTGTTTGTAACGGGTCATCCAGAATACGATCCAGATACGCTAAAAGACGAATATCTGCGTGATCTTGCTGCGGGTCAAACTCCAGCAATTCCAAAAAACTATTTTGAAGGTGATGATCCAGCCCAGTCTCCTATTGTACAGTGGCGCTCACACGGCAGCCTATTGTTTACAAACTGGCTGAATTATTATGTCTATCAGACCACGCCTTACGATTTAAGTCAGCTAGCTGAAAAGTCACAGCCAAAGAGGTAGCACGTGAGCCAAAGACCAAATTCAAGCGCGCAGGCAACGCTAACAGAAGCCGCGAAAAAACGCATTCTTATATTAGACGGCGCAATGGGCACAATGATCCAGCGTCATAAGTTAGAAGAAGAAGATTATCGCGGAGAGCAGTTTGCCGACTGGCACTGTGACGTTAAGGGTAACAATGATTTGTTGGTCCTTACTCAGCCCGACATTATTTATCAAATCCACTGCGATTATTTTGAAGCTGGCGCGGACATTATCGAAACGAATACGTTTAATGCCACGACTATCGCTATGGCCGATTATGATATGCAGGCCCAATCTCGCGATATCAATTTAGCTGCCGCCAAATTAGCGCGAAAAGCGGCTGATGAGTTCACAGCCAAAACGCCAGATAAACCCCGCTTCGTAGCGGGCGTACTTGGCCCAACAAACCGCACTGCATCTATTTCGCCTGACGTTAACGACCCGGGTAAGCGCAATGTCACGTTTGACGAATTAGTGGAAGCTTATAGTGAGTCTACCGAGGCATTAATTGAAGGTGGGGTAGATTTAATTATGCTAGAAACCATCTTCGACACATTAAACGCAAAAGCAGCAGCTTACGCAGTCGAGTCGGTATTCGAAAAGCTGGGTACTTCGCTACCTGTTATGGTGTCTGGCACGATTACTGATGCTTCAGGACGAACTCTATCGGGGCAAACTGCTGAAGCGTTCTACTACTCAATGAGACACATCAACCCGTTTTCTTTTGGTTTGAATTGCGCTCTTGGGCCTGACCTGTTGCGCCAATACGTAGACGAAGTGGCCGCTGTCAGCGAGTGCTTAATATCCGCACACCCGAATGCAGGTTTACCTAACGAATTTGGTGAATACGATATGGAAGGCCCTGAGATGGCCGAGCACATCAAAGAATGGGCGCAATCAGGTCTAGTAAATATTGTAGGCGGCTGTTGTGGTAGCACTCCTAAGCATATCCGCGATATTGCTAACGCGGTTGAAGGCATTGCGCCAAGAGAAGTGCCACAATTTGAACCCAAAATGCGTTTGTCAGGCCTAGAGCCGTTTGTACACTAGGAGGACATAATGAGCGCAGAATTTTCCACATTTATCAATATTGGTGAGCGTACCAACGTTACAGGCTCTGCTCGCTTTAAACGCCTTATTCTTGACGGTGATTACGAAGCCGCGTTAGATGTTGCAAGACAGCAAGTAGAGAACGGCGCGCAGATCATCGACATTAATATGGACGAGGCCATGCTTGACTCTAAGCAGGCCATGATCACATTTTTGAACCTGATCGCCTCCGAGCCTGATATTAGTCGAGTTCCTATTATGATTGACTCGTCTAAATGGGATGTTATCGAAGCTGGGCTTAAGTGCGTTCAGGGCAAAGCGATTGTTAACTCAATCAGCTTAAAGGAAGGGGAAGAGCTCTTCTTAAACCAAGCAAAACAAATAAAACGCTATGGTGCTGCAACCGTGGTGATGGCATTTGATGAAACCGGTCAGGCTGACACGCAGGCTCGCAAGGTAGAGATCTGTCAACGTAGTTATAAGCTGCTTACTGAAGAAATAGGCTTTCCACCCGAAGATATTATTTTCGACCCCAATATTTTTGCAGTAGCAACAGGTATTGAAGAGCACGATAACTACGCGGTTGATTTTATTGAAGCTACCCGTGAAATACGTAAAACCTGTCCCTATTCACATATTTCCGGTGGCCTTTCTAATATATCTTTCTCGTTCAGAGGGAATAATCCAGTACGCGAGGCTATGCACTCGGTATTTTTATATCACGCTATTCGAGCGGGCATGGATATGGCTATAGTGAATGCCGGTCAGCTAGAGGTTTATGACGAAATACCCGCTGAACTTCGCGATGCAGTTGAAGATGTTATCTTAAACCGCAGAAGTGACGCTACAGAACGCTTGTTAGACATTGCCCCAAACTATCAAGGCGACGGCAAAGCTGCAGCGAAAGAAGATTTAACCTGGCGCGAGCAGGACGTTAATAAGCGCTTAGAGCATGCCCTTGTGAAAGGGATCACCGACTACATCATTGAAGACACTGAAGAAGCGCGCCAGCAGGCTGAACGCCCGCTACACGTTATTGAAGGGCCGTTAATGGACGGCATGAATGTAGTGGGTGACTTATTCGGTGAAGGCAAAATGTTCCTTCCTCAAGTGGTAAAGTCAGCCCGCGTTATGAAAAAAGCGGTTGCTCACTTACAGCCTTTCATTGAAGAAGAAAAATCAGACGATGCGAAAAGCAACGGCAAAATTCTTCTGGCCACGGTAAAAGGCGATGTTCACGATATCGGTAAAAACATTGTGGGCGTGGTGCTTCAGTGTAATAACTTTGAAGTGATTGATTTAGGCGTGATGGTACCAGCAGCCACCATTTTACAAACGGCTAAAGACGAAAACGTAGATATGATTGGCTTGTCGGGCCTTATTACTCCATCACTTGATGAAATGGTACACGTTGCCAAAGAAATGGAGCGTCAGGGCTTTGACATTCCGCTACTTATTGGCGGTGCGACTACCTCCAAAGCGCATACGGCAGTAAAAATTGAACAAAACTATCATGCACCTGTAGCCTATGTTCCAAATGCCAGTAGGGCTGTAGGTGTATGTCAGCGCCTTCTAAACAAAGCGTCTCGCGATATTTACGCGCAAGAGCTCGCGAAAGAATACGATACGGTACGCGAACAGCACGCCCGTAAAAAGCCGCGCAGTAAACCAGTGACGTTGGCAGAGGCCAGAGGAAACGCCTTCAAGCCAGATTTTTCGGTTATGCCGGTAAAACCTGCTAACTTAGGTGTGACACCAGTTACTGCTGATTTGGCTACATTGCGCAACTACATTGATTGGACACCGTTTTTCTTAACTTGGTCTTTGGCTGGAAAGTATCCTCGTATACTTGAAGATGAAGTGGTAGGAGAACAAGCTCAGTCTTTATTCAATGATGCCAACGCCATGCTGGATAAAATTATCGAAGAAAACAGTCTTCAGGCAAAAGGCGTCATCGGGTTATTTCCAGCTAACCGCGTTAATGACGACGTGGAAATTTATACCGATGAGTCGAGAAGCCAAGTGCAAGGCATCGCTCACCATTTGCGCCAGCAAACCCTAAAAGATAAATTCGCTAACTATTGTTTAGCAGACTTCGTAGCTGAAAAGTCGAGCGGCATTAATGATTATATAGGCGCTTTTGCCGTTACTGGCGGTATAGGCGAGGACGAACTGGCTGATAGCTATATTCAAGCGGGTGATGACTACAACGGTATCATGGTGAAGGCGGTAGCAGACAGGCTTGCCGAAGCTTTCGCTGAATACCTTCATGAGCAAGTGCGTAAGCACTACTGGGGCTATGCTTCTGATGAGTCGCTAAGCAATGACGAGCTTATTCGAGAAAAATATCAGGGTATTCGACCTGCACCAGGCTACGCTGCATGCCCAGAACATACTGAAAAGCAGCTTATCTGGGATTTGTTGTCAGCAGAGCAGCATACGGGCATGAAACTCACGGAAAGTTATGCCATGTGGCCTGGGGCCTCGGTATCGGGGTGGTATTTCGCTCACCCTGATGCTAAATACTTTGCGGTTGCTAAAATCCAATCAGACCAAGTAGAGGATTACGCCAAGCGCAAAGGCTGGACTATAGAAGAGGCAGAAAAGTGGCTCGGCCCCAACTTGAGCGATTAATGCTGATAGAGGCGGGTGAATAGCATGGAAACCGAAAAGCCTTTTAGTCAGGCCTGTGAAAACAACAAGCGCGCCATTCTGAGCGTGCTTAAACGGGCATTTGCTAATTGTCATCAAGTGTTAGAAATTGGTAGTGGCACAGGCCAGCATGCCGTGTTCTTGGCTGAGTATTTACCCCATCTTATTTGGCACACCAGCGATCAACCACATTATCACGCGGGTATTACTGCGTGGCTAACCGATTCAAACGTGAGAAATGTGAAGCCACCCATTGCATTCACTGTTGGACAAGATGCGTTTCCTGACATCGACATTGACGGCATTTTTACCGCGAACACCGCACATATCATGCAAAAAGAAGAGGCAAAGCTATTGATGGAGTCAGTGGCTTTGCACTTACCTAAGGGCGGCATTTTTTGCCAGTATGGCCCTTTTACACATAGCGGTAATTTTACCTCTGAAAGTAACCAAACATTCCATTTTTCGCTTTTAGAACGCGGCTATGGTGGTTACCGCGATATCGAAGAGCTTACTGCTTGGGCAGGCGAGTTAAGCTTGCAAGAAATAATCGACATGCCCGCTAATAATCACATGCTTATTTGGCAAAAAGGTTAAATCGGCATTACTAGTACAACGTAAAAGTATCTACGCCTACGGCTTATCTTTGCTTCTATAGCTAGCTCTTCTAAGCGTTCAATTCACTCTGTATTTAAACTTTCGTAGAATTGACTTCCAGAGGTTGTAAAATTTCTCTGTATATCTCAAAGTATTAGAAGTGCAAGCGTACTCAGTCTACTTGCACTTTTATACTAATAAAACTAAACCTGTAATGTGTGCGAATTATCAGGGCCTGTTGACCTTTGATGTACGAATTTTGGTCTAAATGGAAGCCTTTTAATCGCGAAACAGTCCTGCAAGCCTAGTGGGCTAAGTTAAAGGGCTGTGACAAAGAGTAAAAGGCTTCCATAACGACCCCTTCGGGCAGCGCCTTTGTGCCATCTATACTGCGTTGAATGTTTTCGACTTAGAACCACTAAACCGTCAAACATCCGCCTTGTCTAGATGGTACAAAGACCGCTGCAAAAATGTACAACAAAGGTCAACAGGCCCTAGTGTTGGAACACACTTTTCACACATTGCGGCGCTTAGTAAACAATGAGAAGTACAAATGAAATCCATATCACTCCAAAAAAAGTTTATGCTTATCGTTGGTGGTAGCATAGCTTTCATGCTACTCATCACGGCCTTCTTCTTAGTTAACACGGTTGCGGACAATACACGTAGTCGCGTGGAAAAAGAGGTTAAGTCGTTAGTCGCTCGAGAAGCAAATGATGTTGAAGGCTTCTTCGCTACCTATGGTGGCGTGGCAAGAGCATTGCTAAGCAGTCCTTTTCTACAAGATTTTTTCGCTCGCCATAATTCTCGTGGAGCACCTGAAAGTCAATTGCCAGAGGCAAAAGACATTTATGCCACTTTCGAGAACATAAGCAGTCAAGATCCAATCATTAAATCTGCCTTCTTTGGCTCAGCAAAAACAGGTGAGTACTTTTACGAAGAAGGTCGCGTAGGGGTTGATACTTCAGGTCCTGATGCCGGCAACCCTAATGCAGGTTATTTCGCCACAAAGCGCCCATGGTTTACTACTGCCGTTGAGCAAGGGAAGCTATATGTAACGCCTCCTGCAGTTGACTCTCAAGACGGAAGCGTGTCGGCGGTTGTTCAAACACCCGTGTACAGAGACGGTGCACTGTTAGGTGTCGGTGGTGTCGATATCCTTATTAGTACGGTAGGCAAAGTGATAGACGCTATTCGTTATGAAAAGCAAGGAACAGCGTTTTTACTCGATGAAAATCAAAACATTGTCTATTTTCCAAAGCAGAGTAAGGAATTGCCGCTTAGCTCCTCTATTCGTAACTTTGATAACGTATTTGACAATACCGAAGGCTTTGGGAAATTAGCAGGTAGCATAGCGGCTAACGAGTCTGGCATTGAACATGTTACTTGGAATGGCGAAGATTATGTTGCCGTATTCGAGCACGCTAAGTTAACTAACCCACAGATGAACTGGTCATTGGGTATTCTTATTCCCGCCAGCATCATTGATAGCCCGATAAATACTGCTATAACCACAGCGATAATCGTCGCTGTTGTGATCATTGGACTGATTGCGCTGATTACCTATTTTGCAAGTGCCAAAGTCACTCAGCCATTGGTTGAAATGCGTCATGCAATGGCTGAAATAGCACATGGCGACGGCGACCTGACTAAGCGTTTGGAAGTTAAAAGTAATGATGAAATTGGCGCCCTCGCCATAGAGTTTAATACGTTTACCGATAAATTGCGGTCGCTATTGCAAGATACCGCCACCAGTACCAAGGCTGTGTCTGATGCGGCAGATCACCTTCGCGATGTGAGTCATGCTACGAGTAAGGAAATCAACCAGGAACGCAGCCAAGTAGACAATGTGTCTACAGCAGTTACCCAAATGGCAGCTACTGTTGTTGAAATTTCTAAAAATGCTGCGCAATCCAGTGATGCTGCAACGAAAGCAGACGAATTGGTACAAGCCGGCAGCGAGCAAGTGCAAGACGCCATGAGGGAGATTCGTGCACTGGCCGACGCAATAAGCCAGGGCGTTGAAGTGGTAGGCGGACTAAGTAAAGAGTCTGATAGTATTGGTGCCGTGGTTGACGTAATTAACAGTATCGCTGAACAAACTAATCTACTTGCGTTAAACGCTGCCATTGAAGCAGCGAGGGCCGGAGAGCAGGGCCGTGGCTTTGCCGTGGTTGCTGATGAAGTGCGTTCATTAGCAAGTCGTACACAAGAATCGACGACTGATATACGTAAAATGGTGGAGCGCCTGCAAGCAATGTCCGAGCAAACCAACAGCGTTATGCAGGAAGGGCAAACTCGTTCTCAATCTGGCGTGGATAAAACAGAAAAAGTGGTCGAGACCCTCGTGAACATTACCCAATCTATAGGGCTGGTTCACGAGCAAAGTACCCACATCGCTCTAGCTACCGAGCAGCAAACAGAAGTTGCACAAGACATTAATAAGTCGCTTGTGGCGATTACAAGTCTAAGCGATAAAACCAGTCAGCATGCAGAAGAATTGGCGGTAGAGGCTACTCAGCTAAGCGCGGTTTCTGGTGACTTAAAAGAGCTAGTTGGACAGTTTAAAATTTAGTGTCAGGCACAGCATTAATGCTGGTGAATGTGCTATTAAAATCTAAATTAAGCGGCTGCTTACAGCCTTTAGAGATTTCGCTTGCCTATGTTGATGGCAAGCGGATTCTTGTGTTCACAGCTAAGCCATGAGTAGAAAAATATCGGGTACAAGGCTAAGGCTTATGCCTTTGCGAAAGAGCAATAAAATCATCCACAAACCCCAATACATCCTGCGCTTTTCTATGGCCCAAATACAAAGTTTTTGATACGCCTTGTTCTCCTAACGAGCGACACGCTAGAAGATCGCTTTCCTTCGATTCATCAATCAACCATTTAGGCAGCGCAGTAACACCGCGCCCGGCTGCCACCATCTGCAAAATGATCTCTGTGGTTTCAATGGTTTTATGCTGCTTCACTGTGCAATTGGCAGGAGTGAGGAAGTGCGTAAATACGTCCAGACGACTAAGTTCTACCGGATAGGTTATCAGGGTTTCACTGCTTAAATCTTGCGGTGTTATGAAAGGCTTCTTTGCCAGAGGATGGTGCTTATCCATTACCAAAACCTGTTCGTATTCAAATACCGGCGTGTAAGTAATAGTATCGAGTGAAAGTGGGTCTGGCGTGAGTAAAATATCAATGTCATAGCCATGAAGCGCCTGCAATCCGCCGAAAGAAAAAGCTCTACGTACATCAACATCTACGTCGGGAAATGCTTTTAAAAAAGGCGCTACCACTTTTAGCAACCACTCAAAGCAAGGGTAGCATTCCATACCGATACGTAGTATGCCCTGTTTTCCATCGGCAAACCTTCGTAACTGGGCTTCGGTGTGTTCAAACTGTGGTAATACACGATGCGCTAAACCCAATACACTCTGGCCCGCCTGAGTTAGCGTGAGTCTTCTGCCGTCTTTTTTCCAAAGCGGAACGTCGAAATGCGCTTCCAGCTTTTTCATCGCGTGGCTTAATGCTGACTGGGTTAAAAAAAGTGATTTAGCTGCTTCGGTCATAGTCCCCTCAGCATCTATTGCTCTAACAATTCGCAAATGTTGTCTATCAATCATAGGTAACCACAGCTAATTTAACGTCTTTGAGCGTGCGATGGGGCAGCGCTGACAATAGTGACTGCATCTGACAGATGCGTCTCAATTATTTCTTTAATAATAATGGAAATTTCCCTGAAGGTCTTTCGTCCCGGGGCGGTGTTTCGCCACGCTAAAGAATGCTGGCGCTCAATTGGCATATTAGCTATTTCACACACGTGTAGCGCTTCGGGTTTATGTAATTCAGAGTGAATATATAGGCCTGGCAAAAAGGCCACACCCATGCCCATAACTACCATTTGCCTTAGTGTATCAAGGCTTGTGCCTTCATAGTCACGCTGTAAATCAGCACCAATTTCATCGCAAATACGCTGTACTTGGTGGTGGAAATGGTGTCGGTCTTCCAGTGTGAGCACCTTTTCACCGCTAATTTCTTCTGGCTTAACATACGCTTTTCCCGCCAGCTTGTGGTCAGACGGCGTAACAAATTTTAGCGGCTCCTTGAAAAGCGGCTGTGTGATTAACTGGGAATTTTCACCTGATAGCGGAGAAAGTATTAGATCATATTCACCACGCAATAGTCCGTGTTGCAGTGCACTGGGCGCGCCTTCACGCACGTAAAAACGCAACCCCGGCTTCCGCTTGTGTAGATCAGGTAATACAAAGGGAAGCAGATAAGGGCCGAGGGTTGGCGGTATCCCTAACCGATACGTAACCACTTCACCTTCCGATAAGTCGCGTGCAATTTCTCCAAACCGCTGTGATGCTTGCAGCACTTCTTCAGCAGCATCTAACAACGCTTTACCCTGTGGTGATAAAAGTGTTCCAGTGCGCGAGCGCTCAAAAAGCGTTAAGCCCAACAGGTTTTCCAGCGCGCTAATTTGACTGGTCAGAGTTGGCTGACTTATACCGAGTATTCCTGCAGCCTGCCTGAAGCTTAGGTATTTAGCCACGGCTACAAAATAGCGGATTTGGTTGATTGACGGGGTCTTTCCGTTGAATTGCATGGTGAAAATTGCCCTCTCTTACTAAACTTACAAGTAGTACTGTTTGAGTGGTGATAGTATTTAGCTATCGCGAGTTAGTATATTAAACTATTAATCTATCAGGTGAAACTGACGTAATTACATAATCATTACAATTATTAAAAAATTGGGAGTTTTATATGGATCACGTTATCTCAGGTGTCGCTAAATTCCAGAAGGAAGTTTATCCGAATAAGAAAGCTAAGTTTCAAAAATTAGCGACTGGGCAAAATCCTGAAGTCCTTTTTATCACGTGCTCTGACTCACGTATCGACCCTAACTTAGTAACGCAAACTGATCCGGGTGAACTGTTTATCTGCCGTAATGCAGGTAACATCGTACCTCCTCACAGCAATCAAACTGGCGGCATGACTGCGTCAATTGAATTTGCAGTTGCTGCGCTGGGTGTTTCTCACATTGTAATTTGCGGCCACACCGACTGTGGTGCAATGAAAGGTGCTATTAACCCAGAAGGTTTAAGCGCATTACCACACGTTAAAGAATGGTTAGGTCACTGCCGAGTTGCGACAGAAGTTGTTAAAGAGCGTTGTGGTCACTCAGAGCTATCTCTTGACGATTTAGAAGCAGTAACAAAAGAAAACGTTGTTCAACAAATTCAGCATCTTCGTACTCATCCTGCGGTTGCCGCAAAAATTGCCACAGGTCAGGTTAAGTTACATGGCTGGGTTTATAACATCGGCTCGGGCGAAGTGCTTTATTACAACACTGAAACTGGCGATTTTGATGTAATGGACGAGTCTACCGCTGAAGCACAGCTAGCACGCGGCGAATAAGGTCTAAGACTATGGTAAAAATTAACCTTTCAAACCTACGAGGCGATTTTACCGGCGGTTTAACGGCCGGTATTGTAGCCTTACCACTGGCGCTTGCACTTGGTGTAGCGTCAGGCTTAGGGCCAATGGCGGGCCTTTATGGTGCCATCGCGGTTGGATTCTTTGCTGCACTTTTCGGTGGTACACCTGCTCAGATCTCGGGCCCAACTGGGCCAATGGTTGTTGTGCTTGCGGGCTTGTTCGCAAGTCTGTCAGGCGACACCAGCCTTATATTCACAGCTGTGATATTGGCAGGTATATTCCAAATCATCTTTGGTGTCATTGGGGTAGGGCAGTACATTCGCTTAGTTCCCTATCCGGTTATATCGGGCTTTATGTCGGGTATTGGTGCCATTATTATCATTCTTCAAATTGGACGTTTGTTAGGTCATGAGCCTCCAAGCGGTACTATTGGGGCATTAACCTATCTACCTACAGCAATGGCTGACATTAATTTCTCAACGCTTGCATTGGGCTTAGGTACACTAATCATTGCTTATAAATGGCCGCCTCAACTAGGTAAATTTGTGCCTGGTGCGCTAGCTGCGCTAATTATCGGTACTCTGGTTAGTTTGTTCTTGTCTGTTCCTGTGTTGGGCGATATTCCTACAGGTTTACCTAGCCTCCACCTTCCAGTGTTTGACCAAAGCAATGCTTGGTTGATTTTGAAAGCTGCGTTTATTCTTGCTGTACTTGGTGCTATTGATAGTTTGTTAACGTCATTGGTAGCAGACAACATGACGCGTACGCGACACGACAGCCGAAAAGAGCTTATTGGGCAAGGTATCGGTAATACATTTGCAGGTCTTATTGGTGGTATCGCGGGTGCAGGTGCAACGATGCGTACCGTCGTAAATATTCGCAGCGGTGGCATGTACAACATATCTGGTATGGTCCATGCTCTTGTATTGCTTGCTATCGTACTTGGCTTAAGCCCGTTAGCTGCGCAAATTCCTCATGCTGTGCTTGCTGGTATCCTCGTTAAGGTCGGTTTAGACATTATTGACTGGAGCTATGCTAAACGTGCCCATAAAGGCCCACGTTGGGATTTCGCCTTAATGATTATGGTGCTTTCACTTACCGTATTTGTAGACCTTATTACCGCTGTAGGTGTAGGTGTAGTTCTGGCTGCACTAGCGTACGTTAAACAAATTGCTCAATTGCAGATTGAAGAGCTTAAGAAGATCCCTGACTCGCTTGACGATCCTAAAGATAACGAGTTGCTTGCATCTTTGAAAGATAAAGTATCAATCTTTAGTTTTGGCGGCCCATTAAGTTTCGGAGCGGCGGCAGATTTGGGGCATCACGTTCGTGAGAGCGTAAAACCTGGTTCTATGACCATCTTAGATTTTTCTCGCGTTCCTTTAATAGATGTGTCTGCTGCAATGGCAGTTGATACGGTAACGTCTGACGCATTGGCAGCGGGTCGTCAGCTGATTATTTGTGGTGCTAATGCAGAAGTCAATAAGGTGCTTGAGGGCGTAAACGAAGCGCACCCAGGTATTCCCAACTTTGACACGCTACACGACGCCTTGCTTTACGCAGAAAAGCAAGTAGCCGGGACTGAAAGCAAAAACACGCGTTTTCAAGCCGCAACGCAGTCGTAAAGTAACATCAAGGTAAGATAAACCTTTCCCTTTTGGCCCTCCTTAGCGAGGGCTTTTTTGTATCATCTCACCTTTGAAATCAGCTGCCATAAAGCAGCAATTTCTGAATCACTGTTTTCACTATTGATTAAGATTCATTAGTGGTCAACGTCGGTCATTTTTTATTAATTGATTGTTCAATTAAACTTAACGCAACTGTAACAATAACTCCCTATGGTAGTGATCAAACATTACACAACTACTACGGGAAACACATGAAAACAGATAACAAATTGTCGGTTGCAGTACTTGCAGCGCTGTCCTCTATGGCCGTTCATTCAGTAGCAATAGCAGAAGAAACCACACGTGCAGACGACGAACGAATAGAAGAAATCACTGTAGTTGGGCGAAGCGTTTCATACGCAAACAACGCAACCAGTGACGATATGTTCAAGCAACAGGCTAACCTTAGCAGCGTATTAGCCGCTGTCGATAACCTGCCGGGTGTACTTATTAACGAAGGTGATACCTTTGGGGCTGATGACTGGTCAACGTCTATTGTTGTTCGTGGCTTTCAAGTAAACCTAAACGAGCAGCAAATTGGTACGACGGTAGACGGTATTGCCAACGGTAATTCAAACTACGGTGGTGGCGCAAAAGCAAACCGCTATATCGATACCGAAAACGTAAAAGGCGTTGAAGTTTCTCAGGGTACGGCGGATATCGCTTCCCGTTCACACGAAGCCTTGGGCGGCACGCTGAATTTCACCACTATTGACCCGTCTGCGGAGCAGGGCTTAATAACCAGTGTGACTGCGGGTTCATTTGATGCGTCAAAATATTATGTGCGTTATGAAACGGGCGAGATCTTTAAAGATACCTACGCGTGGATAAGCCTTTCAAGCCAAGAAAGCTCTGACTTTATGCAGCAAGCAGCAGAGAATACGCGTGATCATTTAGCCATGAAGTTTATCTCTACTGTTAACGATGTGTCTCTTACAGGTTATCTGTCTTACGACGATACCCACGAAGATAACTACCAGCGCATTTATGGGCTGGCACAATATGAGCAAAACCCAGACTGGGACCAGTTAACCGACGAGTGGACAGGCGTGCCTTATCAAGATCAGGCATATCGTCGAGGGTGGTCTACTTTGCGAGAGAATCTTTTTGCCTATCTACAGGCAGAATTCACGATTGGCCAAGTCGATTTTATGACCAACGTGTATTATCACGACAACGAAGGCCGCGGGGAGTGGGTTCCACCATACATTGTTGATATCACTGATGACGGCGCAGAAGGTCATTCAGAGCTTGTAGTCGGTAATACCGTATACGGTGGCCAACAGCTTGGACAAATTTACTTTGTAGACAGGCAAGGTAATCAACTAAGTCCAATTGAAGGTTGCCAAAGCTCACTGACTTTCCCTTATGGTGGCGCAGGCCCAGAATATGACCCAGGTTGCCACGAGCAAGGGGCAATTCCAGTGGGCTCTTATCGTCACACTCATTATGATAAAGAGCGCATTGGTATCAACGCTGATGCAATCTGGTATACAAAAATTGGTGATTTCGATAATACAGTACGATTCGGTATTTGGTGGGAAGACTACGAGCGTGGTGAGTCTCGCGATTGGCACAAAGTGACTAACTCGGCTATCAGCGTAGATTATGACAACGTGCCTTACTGGGTGCAGTACGACAGAACCTTCCCAGTCGATACCTTCATGTACTATGTGGAAGATGAGCTTGATTTAGGCTTTGCTCGCATTCGCGCTGGTGCCAAGAAGTTTAACGTCGATATTGAAAAAACGGACAACTTTGATTCAGCCAACAACTTAGCGGTGAATACTGACTCAGATACATTATTCTCAGCCGGTATCGTCGCACCTTTACCTATTGAAGGAGTAGAAGTTTTCGCGGGTTATGGTGAAAACTTCGCGGCAATTAAAGATGCGCAACTAGAACGAAACGACACTGATCTTCGTTTTATAAAGCCTGAAACCGCTGACAACATTGACCTAGGTTTCCGCTACTCTTCACCTGGCTTCAATGCCAGCGTGACCTACTACAATATTGAGTTTAACGACCGTATTCAATTTACCAGTAACGAAACCTCAGAGGGCATAGACTTTCTTGAAGCCGCCGCGGGTGGATACAAAAACGTGGGCGGTATTGAGTCTAGTGGTTTTGAAATTTCAGCAGACATTATGCTAACCGAAGAGTTCTCGTTGTTTACTTCTATTACCTTGAGTGAGTCAGAATATGTTGCGACGGTAGGTAGTTCAGGTACGCAATACGATACACTTGACGATGCGCTGGCAGCCATCGCTGACCCTGAAAACCCTGAAGTGTCACTGGTAGCTATTGAAGGTAATACGGTTATCGGCACGCCTGACACTATGGCGGTAATTAGCCTTGATTGGGCGCGCGATAATTATTTTGCTGGCTTGTCTACCAAGTACGTTGATAGTCGTTACTTGGATATTGATAACGCTGCACAAGTTGATGACTATATCGTTAGCGACTTCTATATTGGTGGCTTTATCGAAAACATCGGCCCAGGTGTTGAAGAGCTTGAAGTCCGCTTAACAGTGAACAATGTGTTTGACGAAGACTACGCGTCTACTATTGCTCCAGGGGCATTTTGGATTGGCGCACCTCGCGCTGTTGCAGTCAACGCACGCTTAACCTTTTAATCGTGATATCATGCCTGCGGCGGCGTTGTGCTGTCGCAGGTTATTTTTTAGATTTAAGGTTTGGAGTTGTAGCATGCCCAAGGTGGGAATGGAGCCAGTTCGCAAGAAACAGTTAATAGAAGCAACGTTAGAAGTGATGGCAGAAGTTGGCTATCACGGTACAACGATTAGCTTAATTAGTAAAAGAGCTGGGCTTTCTTCAGGGATAATCAGTCACTATTTTGGTGACAAGCAAGGGTTAATTGAAGCAACGATGCGCCACCTCCTCGACGCGCTAAAAATTACGCAGCGTATTGACGATCCCCTAGAGCGGATTGATTTCATTATTGAAAATAACTTTTCACAAACGCAAGGGGCGAGTTCCGCTACCAATACCTGGTTCAACTTCTGGGCGTTGTCACTTCACAACGAAGGCTTGCATCGTTTGCAGTGTATTAACCACAAACGCTTAGAGCGTAATTTAGCGTTTAGTTACCGCAAGCTACTTAAACCTGAGCAGGTCAAAAACGCCGCTTCGTCTACTGCAGCATTGATTGATGGATATTGGTTACGTTACTCCATGGGCAGCGTAGGAAACGGTGACTTTTCAGAGGCTGTAGCCCGCTGTAAACAGTACGTTCGCGATTTAGTTGCTCAATACGGAAGATAGACAGGTATAAGGCAGATAAAAAGTAACCGCAAGATAAATAAGCACTTGCTGCTGCTTTAGAAAAAAACACCGAGCGAATATTGATTAGAAAAATAAAAAGGGCGGTTCGAGATAAGTCGAACCGCCCTTTTTAATTATCTACACTTTCTAAATGGGCTACATGATCTATGCGGACTGGTATTAGCTGGCGCCAGATACAAATCGCTATCCGGCGCGAAAAGCTACCATGTGCTCACTAAGTGCTTAACTCAATGAGTTACCAAATTCTTACGCGCTCTTCTGGCGCAAGATAAAGTGCATCACCTGGTTTCACATCAAACGCTTCATACCATGCATCATGGTTTCTTGGTGCTTGTGCACGATAACGACCTGGCGCGTGTGTACCTGCGCGAAGTTGATTCAGCATGCTTTCTTCAGTGCGTTTTTCTTTCCACACTTGTGCCCATGCAAGGAAGAAACGCTGATCGCCTGTTAGGCCGTCAATTACCGGCGCTTCTTTGCCGTTAAGGCTAAGTTTGTAGGCGTGGTAAGCCATGGCTAGACCGCCAACGTCACCAATGTTTTCACCCAAGCTGTTGCGACCATTTACGAAGTTACCTTCGATAGGCTCGTACTGGCTGTATTGCTCGGCTAGCATATCTGCTTTTTCTTCAAACGCTGCGCGGTCAGCATCGGTCCACCAGTTGCGCTGGATACCGTTTGCATCTGACTTCGAGCCTTGATCGTCAAAGCCGTGTCCCATCTCGTGTCCAATAACCGCACCGATTGCACCGTAGTTAACTGCTGCGTCGGCGTTTGGATCAAAGAATGGCGGTTGTAAAATAGCCGCTGGGAATACAATTTCATTAAACGAGCTATTGTAGTAGGCGTTAACGCGCTGCGGTGTCATACCCCAGCGGTTGCGATCCGTTTTCTCTAGCTCGCGCTCTACTGACTGGTCTTGGAAGAATGTACGTAGGTTACGAACATTGCCCACTAAGTCCTTGTCGCTAATGGTTACGCCATCAAAAGACTGCCATTCGTCTGGGTAGCCAATTTTAGGGTTAAATGCCATAAGCTTTTCTTTGGCATTTACCTTGGTTTCTTCGCTCATCCAGTCTAGGTTTTCAATACGCTCACCTAGTGCTGTACGCAAGTTCTCAACCAGCTCTGCCATCTGCTCTTTTGAGCTTTCTGGGAAGTATTCGTTCACGTAAATCTTACCGATAGCAAAGCCCAGTGATTCAGTACCAGACATCTGGCTCACTGCGCGCTTCCAACGAGGACGAGGCTCTTGCTGACCGCTTAGTGTGCGACCAAAGAAGTCAAAGTTGGCTACGTAGATATCTTCAGAAAGGAAGTCCGCATTGTTTGAAATAGTGTGATACTTCAAGTACGACTTCCAATCGGCTAAGTCAGCTTCGTTAATAATCTTAATAACGTCTTTTACTGGCTCAGGCTGTGTAATATTTAGCTCAGGCACTTTATAACCGGTTTGAGCAAAATACGTGTCCCAATCAAAGCCAGGGTATTCGTCAGACAGTTTGCTACGCTCAATTTGATTAAGTGTAAGGTCGCGGTCACGGCGTTTTTCGCGAGGCCACTGAATTTCTGCAATTTGTGTTTCAAGAGCAAGAATGTTTGCTGCTTTTTCGGCTGCGTTTTCTTCGCCTGCAAAATTAAGCATTTGCTCGATGTGTGCTACGTAAGCTTCACGAATCTTAACAAAACGTTCGCTATCACTAAGGTAGTAATCGCGATCAGGAAGACCTAAACCACCTACGCCAACACTTAACTGGTATTCGTTCGGGTCAAGACGGTTGTACCACATGCCACCGTAAATTGGTGTGCTTGAACCTACCAACCAGCTATTACCAAACGCTTTGGTTAGGTCAGTTCTATTCTCAATGCTATCAATAGAGGTTAGTACGTCTTTAATCGGCTCAATACCTTTTTCGTTGATGGTATCGGTATCCATGTAAGCAACGAAAAAGTCGTGAACAAGCTTCTCTTCTGCATTTAGTGAAGACTTTTCCATTAGACCATCAATGATGTTCTTAACTTGCTCTTCACTGCGCTCGGCAAGGCCAGTAAATGCGCCGTAGCGAGTTTTATCAGCGGGTAACTCGTAGTTGTCGTACCATGTACCGCTTGCGTACATAAAGAAGTCGTCACCAGGTTTTACCGCTTCGTTGCGAGCGGTTAAATCTACGCCGAATGAACCTAGCTCAGCTTCGCCCTTCATCTCTGGCGCTTCAACACTGCTCGTTTGGTCTTTTGCTTGTTCAGGTTGGCCACAACCTGCAAGGCCTAAAGATGCCGCAATCGCTACGGCAAGAACTTTATATTTCATCATCTTTCTCGTTGTGATTATAAGTGTCGTCGTTAGGTGCAGTGACACTCGTTGTTTTTAAAGTAGGCACAAATTCCTTGTTAAACGGTAAAGCATTCCGTGCCTGATTAAAATAGCTTGTGATATGCGGCGTTTCTCGCTGTAAAAAGTCTGCTACAGCTGTGTGAAACGACCCGTGTTGTAATTTGTGATGTGAACGGCAATAAATGGGCTCGAAGCCGCGAAGTATTTTATGTTCACCCTGGGTGCCGGGGTTAAATAGCGGCAGCTTTTTCGCAATGGCAAATTCAATGCCTTCAAAATAACAGCAGGCAAAATGTAGCCCGTCTATTTCTTTCAGCGCTCCCCAGTACCTGCCATACAGTCCTGTATCATCGTAGAAAAACAGGGCGCTGGCTACCGCTACCTCATTCTCTGTTGCCGTCACCATAAGCATGTTGTCGCTCATGCTCTCGACAAGCTGCTCAAAGAAGGCATCATTTAAATATCCCACGTGACCGCTTCGTTTTAAATAGGTAGCTTTGTAACACTTTGTGAAAAATTGCAGGGTCTCAGGACTAATCTCACTGCCGGTATGATGGGTGAAGCGGACGCCTTGCTCGTTTAGTTTGCGTCGACTTTTCTTGATATCTTTCCTTTTGCGGGAGGTAAGCGCATTTAGAAAATCATTGAAATCATTATAGCCGTAGTTATGCCACTGAAACTGAACCGCGTATCGGGTTAGGTATCGGTTTAGCGTGTCGGATTGATCTCGTAGTCGTGCAATGGATAAGTCATCGGATAAATCATTTGCCTTGAGGGTACCGCTACTGGTGATTTGAGCCGATGTGCTTTCATTTGGGAATAACCAGTGAAAAGAAGATAAGGTTTCACCAAATACGGATTCTACGTACGTTGCCACCGTATCTTCCAGTTCGTGTAAAAGCCCCGGAGTAAGCACAATGTGCCCATCACAAAGCAGCCTTGGACCAGTTACAGGCGTGAAGGGGATGGCCGATATCCATTTAGGATAATAGTCGAGACCGTGCTGTGCATAAGCATTAGCCCAGGCGTGGTCGAAAACGTATTCACCGTAGCTGTGAGTTTTCAGGTAGCCAGGAATAACAAGATTTGCAGCCTCATGCTGACCTTTCGCTATAGCGATATGGCAAGCTTGCCATCCAGATTCATTGCTACACGAACCGCTGCGTTCTAGCGCATGCAAAAATTCATAAGAAAGGAAAGGACCCGCTTCCTTTGCGAGGTTTTGCCAGCGCTCTTTAGAGAACTGTTCAATCGAATCTATTATTGTTATGCGATAGTCAGATGCTGTCATGCAATTTACATCATGTAGAGGTTAAGTGCGTAAAACGTTAGATAGTCGCAATGTACGAGTATTTAACGCTAAAATAACGCGGTTTCTACGTTTAATACAGAAGAGTAAGCTTACAAAAATGTCAGAGTTCGACAGAAAAATCATTACCGACGCGATTACTCGCATGCTGGCACGACGAGAGCATAGCTTTAACGAGATCATGCGAAAGTTACAGCAGAAGGGAATAGCGAGTGATGCTTTCATGCCTATTCTGGAGGAATTCAGAGACGCTGATATCCAAAGCGATGCGCGATTTGCCGAAAGCCGAACTCGCGCTCTGTACTTGAAAGGGAAGGGGCCTCGCGCGATAAAATTAGACTTACAGCAATACGGTGTAGATGAGAGTACCGCAGAGCACGCAATGAGAGAGATTGACGCTGACTGGTTTGAAAGCGCTAAGAAAGTAAAAGAGAAAAAGTTTGGTGAGTTCTATGAAACCGAATTCGCGTTGAGGCAAAAGCAGAAACAGTTTCTTCAGTATCGCGGTTTTTATCAGGAACACATTGAATATGCGGTAAGCGCAAACGAATCTAGCTAAAACGGCTATGACACGAACGGCTGGGTTCTCGCCTATGTTGCCTTTAAATATGGGCTCTCGGCGATTCGTTTTGTGAATACTGGCTATTTTCGTCGATTTAAAGTGAAATTTGAGCCTATCTTACCCCCGTTACACTTAACAAAATTGCGCTATCCATGGTATTGTTGCGCAAATTTGTGTGCATTTTAATTATCCAGAGAAATATAGCGGAGATTGGCGTGTTGTGTATTAGCAAAACGCCCCGATTATAAGGCTCATTAGAACAGGCAAATCGCACGTTTCAAAAATAGAATAAAGGAAGTTAGGTTTTCAATGACATTATCAACTGCTGACTTACGTAACAAGTTTATCGATTATTTTAAAAGCCATGGCCACCAAGCGGTGGCGAGCTCGTCACTGGTACCGGCAGATGATCCCACACTTCTTTTTACCAACGCGGGCATGAACCAGTTTAAAGACTGCTTCTTAGGTGCGGAAAAGCGCAGTTATACCCGTGCGGTATCATCGCAGCGCTGCGTTCGCGCAGGTGGTAAGCATAACGACCTTGAGAACGTAGGTTACACTGCTCGTCACCATACCTTTTTTGAAATGCTGGGTAATTTCAGCTTTGGCGATTATTTCAAAAAAGAAGCGATAGAGTTTGCGTGGAATTTCCTTACCAAAGAAATTGGTTTGCCAAAAGAAAAGCTCTTAGTCACCGTTTATTCAGAAGATGACGAAGCGTTCGACATCTGGGAAAACCACATCGGCGTGCCAAAAGAAAAGATTATTCGCATTAGCACGTCAGATAACTTCTGGTCTATGGGCGATACCGGTCCATGTGGCCCTTGTTCTGAAATCTTTTACGATCACGGTGCTCACATTTGGGGTGGTCCTCCGGGAACACCAGAAGAAGATGGCGACCGTTTTATCGAAATTTGGAACCTGGTATTCATGCAGTTTAATAAACAAGCTGACGGTACCATGGAGCCACTACCAAAGCCTTCTATCGATACCGGTATGGGTCTTGAGCGTATTTCCGCTATTTTGCAAAACGTGCACAGCAACTACGAAATCGACCTTTTCCAAAACTTGATCAAATCGGCAGCATCAATTGTTGGTAGCGAAGATTTAGAGAACAAGTCACTTCGGGTTATTGCCGATCACATTCGTTCGTGCAGCTTCTTAATTTGCGATGGTGTTATGCCATCGAATGAAGGGCGCGGATACGTATTACGCCGCATTATCCGTCGAGCTGTTCGCCACGGCTATCAGCTTGGCGCAAACGATATCTTCTTTTACAAGCTCGTGGCATCACTTGCAAAAGAAATGGGTGAAGCATACCCAGAACTTGTAGACCAGCTACCGGTAATTGAAAAAGTACTGCGTGTTGAAGAAGAGCAGTTTAGCAAAACACTAGCCCGTGGTATGGCTATTCTAAACGATACGTTAGAAACCTTAGAAGGCGATACAGTACCGGGTGACGTGGTGTTTAAACTTTACGACACTTATGGCTTCCCTACTGATTTAACCAATGATGTAGCGCGTGAGCACGACCTTAAGATTGACGAAGAAGGTTTTGAAGCAGCTATGCAGGCGCAGCGAGCTCGTGCACAGCAGGCTAGCAACTTTGGTGCAGACTACAACAGCAAACTCGCCATTGACCACACAACCTCATTTACCGGGTACACCGATGTAGAAGGTCAGGCGAATGTGGTTGAACTTATCGCCGACAATGCGTTTGTAGATAAACTTGAAGACGGTCAAGAAGGCGTTGTGGTATTAGATAGCACGCCGTTCTACGCTGAAAGCGGTGGTCAGGCAGGTGACAAAGGCGTGCTTCGCGTGGCTAACGGTGAATTCATTGTTACCGACACCCAAAAAATGGGTAATGCGTTCGCACACAAAGGTATTGCTAAAGGTTCAGTATCTAAAGGTGATACGGCAACCGCAGCGATTGATGCAGCAAATCGTGAAGCTATCAAAAAGAACCACAGTGCTACGCATTTACTTCATGCAGCATTGCGTGAAATCCTAGGTGAACACGTAACCCAGAAAGGTTCATTGGTCGAAGCGCCTCGCATGCGTTTTGACTTCTCGCACTTCGAGGCGGTAACGGCTGAGCAGCTTGCTGAGATTGAAAGACGAGTTAACCAAGAAATTCGTGCAAATCACACGTTAGCAACTGAACTGATGGATTTAGATGAAGCCAAAGCATCAGGCGCTATGGCGCTATTTGGTGAAAAGTACGACGAAAAAGTTCGTGTGGTAACCATGGGGCCATTCTCTGTTGAGTTATGTGGTGGTACTCATGTTACGCGTACTGGTGACATAGGTTTGTTCAAAATTACCAGTGAAGCGGGTATTGCATCGGGCGTTCGACGTATTGAAGCGGTTACTGGCGAACACGCACTTGAAGTTGTGCAAACACAGCAGGCAACACTGTCTTCATTGTCTGCATTATTAAAAACAGACAGCCAAAATGTACTCGATCGCGTAGTTTCTCTACAAAATCAGACTAAAGAACTAGAAAAAGCGCTCAATTCTGCGAAACAAAAACTGGCGAGTCAGCAAGGTGCTGATATGCTTAGTAATGCAGTAGAGATAAATGGCGTTAAAGTTCTTATTGCTAATTTGGAAGGTGTTGAAGCGAAGTCATTGCGTTCAATGATGGACGACATTAAAAACCGAATTGGTGAAGGGATCGTAGTATTAGGTGTGGCTAATGACGCGAAAGTGAATCTTATTGCTGGCGTTACTAAAAACCTCACAAGTAAAGTTAAAGCGGGCGAGCTTGTTAACTTTGTCGCATCTCAAGTAGGTGGCAAAGGGGGCGGTCGCCCAGATATGGCACAGGCCGGCGGTGATCAGCCTGAAAACTTAAGCCAAGCGTTAGATTCGGTTAACGCTTGGTTACAAGATAAGCTATAATTATTTTTGTGTATAACAGTGAGTTTTTGAAGTGACGCAGAAACATGGAATCACTGTCGCTTCCATCGGGTCGTGCCGATGGGTTAGCAAATCTTAATGGATGATGTTCAGTATTAAGGAACAGGAGCAAGCGAATGCTTATTTTGACTCGTCGAGTTGGTGAAACGCTTATGGTTGGTGACGATGTAACCGTTACCGTACTAGGTGTAAAAGGGAATCAGGTACGTATCGGTGTGAATGCACCAAAAGAAGTTTCTGTGCACCGTGAAGAGATATACATGCGCATTCAAGCAGAGAAAGGCGGTCAGCCAGGCTCTGCAGAATAATTGCATTATACGCTTCATTGGAAAAGGTCAGCTTACGCTGGCCTTTTTTGTTTTAGGTGAGTAAATCTCTATCGGACTTTATTGTTAAACCCATTGAATAAGCCTTTTGTGTCTTTTCTATTTCGTTAAACATGACGCTTTACTTACCGATGGCTTCAGGTAATGAGCAAGTTAATTTTTTGGAGAGTGCACAGCCTTTTTAATGCTCTATGCCTTTTAGATTGACGATCTTAAAATCGAAATATTTAAGGTTTTGAAGCGTTTTTATGTAACGTAAGTAATCAATACGCAGCAGCGCACTTGGTTATATACAAATAATTTTAAAACTTTTTGATATTATTTTTGAAAATTTGACTAAATTATTAAAGAGGGTCAGTTAAAATTGCAAAGCAGCTGCATATATTTAAATGCGAATTAACGAATAGCGTTAAATAAAATTCGGTTTAATTGCTTGTATTGCGAACAAATTACTGGTTTTTTGCTCGAATCGTTTAAAATGGCAGCGAGTGAACAATTTCTTTATAAAAAAGGTTTGACTCAGGCCAATGAATCCGTAAAATGCACCCCGCAGTCAAGGAGAGGTGGGTGAGTGGCTGAAACCAGTTCCCTGCTAAGGAACCATACGCATATACGCGTATCGAGGGTTCGAATCCCTCCCTCTCCGCCATTATTCGTTGGCAGTGACGGCCAACAACAAGTTTTGCGCGTGTGTAGCTCAGCTGGATAGAGTACCTGGCTACGAACCAGGCGGTCGGAGGTTCGAATCCTTCCACACGCGCCACTTATTTTAAAGCGTCACCTTTTGAGGTAATATTCAAAAGTACACAAGTTTACGCGTGTGTAGCTCAGCTGGATAGAGTACCTGGCTACGAACCAGGCGGTCGGAGGTTCGAATCCTTCCACACGCGCCATATTGAAAAGCCCACCTTTTTAGGTGGGCTTTTTCATTTCTACTTTTCTTACTTTTCTTTACTCCACTTTCGTCTAAGCGCGCTGTTTGAATTTTGAGCTAAGCTTAATGTGTCTAACAGCAGTAAAGCGCGAGGTACGCTATGGCACATCCAACCACCACTTTCCGATTTTTAGCAGAGCCCACGGATGTGAACTTTGGTGGCAATGTACACGGGGGCATGCTTTCTATAACAGCTTAATGAAATGGATTGACCAAGCCGCTTATGCTTGTGCCGCACAGTGGTCGAAATGCTATTGCATTACAGTTTCAGCGAACGGAATTCGCTTTATAAAGCCAATAAAGGTAGGTCAACTCGTAGAAATAACCGCATCCTTGGTACACACTGGTGCTTCAAGTATGCATATCTATGTTGTGGTTAAATCGGGCGACGCCACGGAAAATACTACGTCGGTCGCAAATCGCTGTTTTATAACTTTTATGGCGGTGGACTGCGAGGGTAACCCAGTCAATGTGCCTGCTTACGTTCCCGAAGATGAACGGCATATGCAGCTGGATTTATACCAATCCGCATAGATAATCACCCACTCAGCGAGAGTTAAAATGTTCGTAATCGCGGCGTGTTACCGTAGGTATAGTGGTTCTACATCAAGGTGACACAACAAAGAGTACGGACATTTTAAACTCGCCCTTCGGGAAGGTCTGGCAAGCTTCCTAGCTTCATTCTGGGAATTTGAAAGGGAACAGCCATTCCTGCGTTCCCACGCTTCGCTAGGAAACTTGCCAGCGCCTTCTGAGTGGGTAATTATCTATGTGGATTGGTATTGTTGGCGATGCACGCCAAAGACTTCGCTAAACAGTTAGACAGTGATTTTACTGAGAATATAGGTTTTCATTAAATCGTCTGCATAAATGAACATTACAGTGTGCAGTGAAAATAGAAACTCAAACACAAGTGTTAACGGCGCGCTTTGTTGCAAATTTATTAAAAAATAATGCATTAAGTTTCATTTTTGGTGGGTTTTATTCAATTTTTAGTGGTTTTTTATGCTGCTTTGTTGTGTTTTGAAAAACCACGTGATACTTATTCAGGTACAAAATAACAACAGGTTTGAATATGAACTCGGGATCCGTCGCTAGTCTGCTCCTCGAAGCAGGCTCTCTAATGCTCATAGGAATGGTGTTTGTTTTTTCATTCTTAGGGCTGCTCATTGTGGGTATTCATCTCATTGCACGGTTTTGTGAAGCCTTTCCCGGTGATGAACAAGAGCCTTTAGCCAATGTGAATCGACCCTCAGTTAACGTGAACCTAAATAATCAAGCGGTACAACCTGGAATTGACGGAAACGTTATCGCCGCTATTTCCGCCGCTATCCATACACATCGCCAAAATTCTAAAAAATAAAGTCTAATCAGGAGTTACCATGTCTAAGCCTCTGGCCCTAACCGAGCTGGTCCTGCGTGATGCCCATCAATCACTCCTTGCTACGCGTATGCGTATTGAGGATATGCTTCCTATTGCGGAAAAATTAGATAAAGCTGGCTTTTGGTCGGTTGAATCATGGGGTGGTGCTACATTTGATGCCTGTATTCGTTATTTGGGGGAAGACCCATGGGAGCGCATTCGAAAATTAAAAGCAGCCATGCCTAACACGAGACAGCAAATGTTGTTGCGCGGTCAAAATTTATTAGGCTACCGACACTATGCTGATGATGTTGTTACCCGCTTTGTAGAGCGAGCCCACGAGAGTGGGGTCGATGTATTTAGAATTTTTGATGCTATGAACGACATCAGAAATTTAAAAACCGCAATAAAAGCGACCATTGACAGTGGCGCCCATGCCCAAGGGACAATTTCTTACACGGTAAGTCCAGTGCACAATCTTAAGCTTTGGCTTGAAATGGCGAAGCAGTTGGAAGACTTGGGAGTTCATTCTATCTGCGTAAAAGATATGGCAGGTCTTTTAAAACCGTATGAATGCGAAGCACTGATCACGGGGCTTAAAGAAACCGTCAATGTTCCCATTGCCATGCAGTGCCACGCCACGACAGGATTAAGCACAGCAACATATCAAAAAGCTATTGATGCCGGTATCGATATGCTGGATACGGCTATCTCCTCTATGAGCATGACTTACGGCCATAGTGCGACTGAAACCATGGTTTCTATTGTGGAAGGTACAGAGCGCGATACGGGCATTTCACTGCCTGAGCTTGAAGACATTGCTAGCTACTTCAGAGAAGTAAGAAAAAAATACAGTAAGTTCGAAGGCAGCCTCAAAGGGGTAGATGCACGTATTCTTTTGGCTCAAGTGCCTGGTGGGATGCTAACCAATATGGAAAGCCAGCTTAAAGAGCAGGGCGCTGAAGATAAATTCGAAGAAGTACTAAAAGAAATTCCACGGGTACGGGAAGATCTTGGGTTTATTCCCCTTGTTACACCAACCTCACAAATTGTAGGCACACAGTCGGTACTCAATGTACTTACCGGCGAGCGTTATAAAAGCATTACTAAAGAAACCGCAGGCGTTCTTAAGGGTGAATATGGCGCTACCGCTGCACCAGTAAATAAAGAGTTGCAGGCGCGTGTGCTTGATGGTGCAGAGCCCGTGACCTGCCGCCCTGCTGACAATATTGCCCCAGAGCTTGAAACGCTGAGTAAAGAACTTGATGAACTGGCTGAGAAAAAGCAACTCTCGCTGTCAGACGATAAAATTGACGATGTTTTGACTTATGCCTTATTCCCACAGATAGGCCTTAAATTTATCGAAAACCGCGGCAACCCTGACGCATTTGAACCTGCACCTAGCGATCAAGAATCACAAAGTTCGAATGCACCTAAGCCTGCTGAAGCCAAGTCAAACTCACAGGGGGCTACAACGAGTGAAACTTACGATGTAAATGTAGATGGAAAAGTATATCGCGTTGAAGTGGCACCTTCAGGTACGCTGACGAGCGTTACACCTGCTAGTGGCTCTCAGACACAAGCACAGTCTCAAACCAATAGCGCTGCGCCATCGGCCTCTACCGCTTCTCAATCTATTGATGCACCGCTTGCAGGTAACGTATTCAAAGTCTTGGTGAGAAACGGCGACAGCGTGTCAGAAGGCGATGTGGTGATGATCTTAGAAGCCATGAAAATGGAGACAGAGATCCGCTCCGCATATACAGGTACGGTGACCGATATTACCGTAGGTGAGGGCGATGCCGTAACCAGTGGCCAACCGTTAATCTTATTGGGGTAGTACATGGATAAGTTAATGGTACTTTGGGATAGTACCGCGCTTGCGCATTTTGAGGCCGGCCAGCTTATAATGATGGCAGTAGGTTTCGGCTTGCTGTACTTGGCCATTGTTAAGAAGTTTGAGCCACTGCTTTTATTGCCCATTGGTTTTGGTGCATTGCTTACTAATATCCCTATTGCTGGTTTTTCAGAAGCGGGGGGCTTACTTCACTACATTTATAAAATCGGCATTGATACAGGGGTATTTCCTCTGCTCATCTTTATGGGCGTAGGCGCAATGACGGATTTCAGTGCGCTTATTGCTAACCCCAAAATGCTGTTACTTGGCGCGGCTGCGCAGTTCGGAATTTTTGCTACCTTATTTGGCGCTATAGCGCTGAACCTTATACCTGGCTTTGAGTTTACGCTAAAGGATGCGAGCGCCATCGCTATCATAGGTGGCGCGGATGGGCCAACGGCTATTTTCCTCGCCTCACGGCTTGCGCCTGATTTGCTTGGTGCGATTGCAGTCGCTGCATACTCTTACATGGCGTTGGTACCTATTATCCAGCCACCTATCATGAAAGCGCTGACCACAAAAGAAGAGCGCGAGATAAAAATGGGTCAACTACGACCTGTGTCAAAGCGAGAGAAGATTATTTTCCCGCTCGCAGTGCTGTTTATGACTATTTTGTTCTTACCGGCCGCTACGCCGCTTGTCGGCATGTTCTGCTTTGGTAACTTGATGAAAGAGTGTGGTGTTGTAGATAGGTTGAGCAAAACTGCTCAAAACGAACTTATCAATACGGTCACTATTTTCCTTGGTTTAGCAGTAGGATCAAAGCTATCAGCTGAAGCATTTCTTACGGTCGAGACCTTGGGGATTTTGGGGCTTGGGGCTATCGCGTTTGGTATAGGTACTGCCGCGGGCGTACTCATGGCCAAGCTAATGAGTAAGCTGTCGGGTGGCAGTATAAATCCACTGATTGGCGCAGCTGGTGTATCTGCTGTACCAATGGCAGCCAGAGTGGTGAACAAAGTTGGGCTGGAAGCAAACCCCCATAACTTCTTACTTATGCATGCAATGGGGCCTAACGTGGCCGGCGTGCTAGGTAGTGCGGTTGCCGCAGGTATTCTTTTGGCTCTGGTTGGCTAGAAAGAACGAATGCGTTGCTGTACAAGGGGCTGTTTATCTGCCCCTTTTTTATTGCATGGCTTTCGTTCAAAAAAAGGTTATCTAGGGTTTGCTTTATGTGACGAGTAGAGCGTACCTTTTGGGTGCGTAAGTGCGCTTTTCAAAGAAAACAGCACCTAAACGATAAACTCGTTATTCTCGAATTGTGTCTTGTGGCACTAGTGATTGGTATGCGGTCACGAGTTTCTTCGTGCGCGTATGCTGCGGCCATCTAAATATAGTTTCGGTCTTGCCTTCTTCTACAATTTCGCCGCCTTCCATCACAATAATTCTATCTGCAATGTGGCGTACAATACCCAAATTATGACTAATAAAGATAAACGCCAAGCCAAGCTCTTGTTGAAGCTTCAATATAAGATTCACCGTCTGCGAACGAATTGACGGGTCTAACGCTGCAAAGGGTTCGTCAGCCACTAGCACTTTAGGTTTTAACACAATGGCTCTGGCTAGTGCTACGCGCTGCTGTTGCCCATCAGAAAGCATATGTCGATAAAAGTAATAGTGTTCGCGCAGCAGGCCTACCTTTACTAACATATCTTCTATGATCGGTTTACGTTCTGCTTCACTAAGGCCTGTATTTAAACGCAAAGGCTCATCTAGAATTTTGCCCACAGGAACCGATGGATTCATAGATTCGGAACTGTGTTGAAGAATCATTCGAATATCATGGGTACGTTTCTGTTGGCCATCTTTAGATTGGTATTTGGCTAAGTACTTGTGCGTGTTAATTTCAATTTCACCTGCATCAGCAGGTAGTGCACCTACCAAAAGCTTCGCCAACAAGGATTTACCTGAACGGTTTTCACCAATAATAGCGATGGTTTCTCCGCGCTTTACGCTTAAGTTCACCGGACCAAGCTGAAATACTTCAGGACGCTTCAGCCAACGTTTTTTTTCGTTATGAATAAACGTGAGATCTTTAACCTGCATGATATCCATTACAGCTTCTCCATATGTAACGGAAAATGACAGCTGTAGCTGTGATCATGAATTTTACGTACGGCAGGTGTCTGTACGCAGGCACGCTGAGCACGAGGACAACGTGGACCTAATCGGCAACCGATAGGCAAATGTTGTAGCGTTGGGATAGAACCGCCAAGTGTAGGTAGCAGAGATTTTGGCGGTAAATCTTTTCTGAAGCTTGGCGCACTGTCTAACAACGCTTTTGTGTAAGGATGCAGAGGACGCTTCTTAATATGTTTCATTCTACCCGATTCCACAGTTTGCCCTGCATACAGTACCGTCATAGAGTGCGACATACTCGCTATAGCTAGAAGGTCGTGACTAACAAACAAAATTGAAAGCGAGCGCGTCTGATTCAAACGCGTGAAGAGCTTTAGAATTTGTGTTTTTGTTGTAGGCTCCATTCCCCGGGTAGGGTCATCGGCGATGAGCAATTTAGGCTGTGAAACCAAGGCCATCGCAATCATGAACTTTTGGCCTATGTCAGCAGGAATTTGATGAGGAAACGCGCTTAAGTAATGCTTATGGTGCTTTATGCCCACCTTGTGCACTGTACTTATCGCTATTTTTTTGCGGTGTTGTGCACGCTGCCAGAACCAGCTACCTTCAACGAACTCATCAGGTATACTCTCCTCTAACTGCTCGCCTAAAGTTGCTGATGGGTCTAAGCTGGCCTGTGGGTTTTGGAAAACTACTGCTATTTCTCGGCGCATAACTTCACGACGCTGCTGTACAGACATACTCAGCAGGTTTTCACCATTCCAGCTCATGCGGTCAGCGGTTAAATTCCACTGATTGGGGAGGGCACCGCAAATTGCCGACACAATCAAACTTTTACCCGAACCCGATTCACCTACCAGTGCGCGAATTTCACCACTGCTTACCGACAAGTTAACCTTGTCCAACGCTTTAATTGCGCCTTCGCTGCTCTGCATTTCTAAGGTGAGGTTTTTAATATCAAGCATTGGCATATTAATGACTCACTCTTTTTCTAAGTGCTGAGCGCAAACCGTCACCTACGATATTTATCGAAAGTACCATGAAGAATATTGCCATACCGGGGACGGCTACGTTCCAAGGAGCTAGATAAGCCACATCTAAGCCATCCGCTAAAATAACGCCGAGCTCAGGAAGTGCTGACTGAGCGCCTAAATTTAAAAAGCCCAACGCAGAGATATCGATAACGGCAATCGAGAGCGCAAGGGTGCCTTGTACAACGAGCATCTCAGTCATGTTAGGTAAGATAGAGTGAACAAAAAGCTGCCATTTACTAGCGCCGTCTAATTTAGACGCCACAATATAGTCTTTCTTCATTTCTGCGCGCACAAAGCTTCTTGTGTGGTGCACGAACTGTGGAATGAGCGCGAGTGTAATCGCCCACATACTGTTAACCAGACCTGTACCTAATATGGCAACAATGATGATGGCAATAAGCAGTGTGGGAATAGCCATCAGTGCATCTAGTAAGTGGTTGGCAATACTTGAACGAACGCCACGCAACATTCCCGCAAAAGTACCCAAACTTACGCCAACTAACATAGCGAGCACAACGGTAATAAACGCGGAGCCCAAAGTGATACGGCATCCATAAATAATACGGGTAAATAAGTCTCGACCCAACGCATCGGTACCGAATAGATGAGATATCGAGCCGTTAGCTAACCAGCTGGGCGGTATTAACAGTCCGTCGATATTTTGTTCTACCGCATCATAAGGGGTAATAATTGGGGCAAATAAGGCACACACGACAAATAGCGCCAGAATGGACAATCCAAGCATAGCGATGTGGCTAGCTTTAAATGATGCCCATGTCCGCTGCCACGGCGACGGATGGAATTCTTCGTCGTATAAACTAAACTGTGGCACGTTCGTATTTCTCTCTACTTGGGTCAATCATTCGGTTAAACAAATCAACCAGAATCGTGAGTGTAATTACCACCGTTGATACCGCCATCATCCCAATTCTAAGGGCAGGGTAATCTCGTTGATAAATAGCTTGAATCAGCCAATTGCCAATTCCTGGCCATGAAAATAAGGTTTCGACAATCATGGCATTGGTTATAAGCGTTGTTATTTGTATTGCCATCAGAGGTAAAATGGGCAGCAATGCATTACGTAAAATATGACGGAAGAATATTTGCCAACTTGAAAGGCCTCTAGATATTGCCGCAGCAATATAAGGGCGGTGCTTCACATCAATTACAGAGCGCCTTGTGATTCGTACCATAGACGCGGTGGCGATGGCACCAATAGCAAATGTTGGCAATGCCAAATGAGATAACGCATCTTTGAAGGCCAGTGTTTTGTTTTCTATGTCAGACAGAAGAATGTCGATAAGAATAAAACCTGAAATGGGCTCTATGTCATACAGTAGACTGATACGTCCTGATAATGGAGCCACATCTAATTGCAAACTGAATATTAAAATTAGCAGTAGTGCAAACCAGAAAACGGGGAAAGAGTACGTAGTAATGCTGGCGCTATTTATTAAATGATCAGACGTTGAATAACAACGTATTCCTGCATAGTAGCCCAGAGGTATTCCAACGAATAAGGCCATCAGCATGGCATAGGTTGCCAGTTCTATTGTGGCCGGCATTGCAACACCTACTTCTTCTCTTAGCGGCAGGCCTGAAGTAAAGCTGTAGCCCCAATCTCCGGTTAGCAAATTGCCCACGTAATAGAAAAACTGAATTATAAATGGTTGATCAAGCTTAAATTGTCGCTCTAATGCCGCACGCTGAATTTCATTTTGCGGCACAAGCCCTGTTAAGTTTTCTAGTGTATCGCCTGGAAAAAGGTAGGCGAGAGAAAACGAAATAATCGCTAACACCAAGAGCGTTAATACGAATAAAGTGCAGTATCTTACGAGGATCTGTATCACAGTGCTTTTTCTACTCCGCCAAAGCGTACACCGCCGAAGGGATTAATCGTCATGCCCTCTAATTCATTCCTGTATGCCTGATAGCGATAGGCATGCGCAATGGGAACGAGAGGAAGGCGTTCGTAAAGTAATCGGTTCACTTGTCTATAAATAGCCGTGCGCTCTTCAATATCATCAGTCTGAAGCGCATCATTGAGTAATTTATCATAATCTTCACTACACCACATGGCGCGATTGGTACCTGATGGAATCGCTCCACAGCTCAACAGCGGGCGATAAAAGTTGTCTGGGTCACCGTTATCGGCAGACCAACCTATTAGCACAGAATCGTGGAGGCCTTCTTGAAGGTGGCGTCTAAATGTAGTCCAATCATAGCTAACAATAGTGGCCTCTACACCAACATCGCGAAGATAGCGCTGAATAAGCTCAGCCATTTTAGTCGCATTAGGATTGTAAGAACGTTCAACGGGCATGGCCCATATTGTCATTGAAAAGCCGGGTTTTACACCAGCGTCAGCCAGTAGTTTACGGGCTAGGACAGGGTTGTAAGCTGTATCATCTGCATCATTTTGAAATGCCCAACTTGCTGCTGGGAGCAGCGTTTTAGCTCTTGTTGCACTGTCAAAGTATACCGCTTCTAATAATGTGTTCTTATCAATAGCCGCTGCTAGCGCGCGTCTAACGTCTGGGTTATCAAAAGGAGGACGTTGTGTGTTAAAAGCCCAAAAGCCAATGTTAAGTCCTGGTTTTTCAGCAAGCGTTAAATCTTCTTTTGCCCGAATCACTTCAAGCTCAGTTTGCGCAGGAAACGCTGTTGCATCGCATTCCCCAGTCATCAATTTAGCCAGCCTTAGTGAACTTCGGGGCGTTATATCGAATATAAGTTGTTCTACAACGGTTTTTTCAACATCACTGGTTTGCGCCACGTCGTTTTCAGATGTAACTTCACTGCTTTGACTATTTTGTGAGTCTTGGTTGGCGCTATCACCAGCGTTAACGAAGGTATCGGTTTCGCTATCCGTATCATCGTCTAACAGCTGGTCGCGCCAATAGTTATCGTGACGCAGATATTTAATAAAGTGGTCTTTGCGGTAGCTATCAAATTTAAACGGTCCAGTGCCTACGGGAAGTTCATCAATTTTGCTTGGCGTACCAGCTTGAGTAAGTTGTTCGGCATATTCCTCTGACAATATTACTGCGAAGTCAGTGGCTAGATTGGATAAAAATGAGCTATCTCTGCGTTTAAGTGTAATTTCAACGCGGTAGCCATTCACTCGCTCTACTGAAGCAATATTTTGTGCAAGGCCAATACTTTCAAAGTATGGATAGCGTCCGCCTGATACATAATGGTATGGATGCGAGCGCAGGCGCCACCTATTTATGCTAAAGATAACATCATCGGCGTTAAAGTTTCTTGTTGGCGTGAAATACCGTGTCGAATGAAACCATACGTCTTTTTGAAGCTGAAACGCATAAGTAAGGCCGTCGTCACTTACCAACCAACTACTCGCTAAACTGGGCACAATACGGCCAGACTCTGGGTCGAAATCAAGCAGTCTATCGTACAACTGGTGAGATGACGCGTCAGAAGTCGTACTAGAAGTATCAAGTTGAGGGTTGAAGGTGACGGGATTACTTTCAGAGCAGTAAATAATACCCGTATTGTAAAACGCTTGTTTGTTCTGCTTAGCACAGGATGCAACAAGAAGCGCTGTACATATACATAATGACAAACGCTTTACCAAACCATGGGACATGCTTTACGCCTCGACGCTTTCCGCGGAAGAATCTAGTAAGTTATATTTTTTGAGATAGCCTCGTAGCTGATGATATGTCAGGCTTAATTTTTCAGCGGTTTTCTTTTGATTAAACTGACTGTCAGCAAGTGCCTGTTTTATCATATCTATCTCATGTTGTTGAGAACGTTCTTTCAAATCTATGGGATATTCAACAATTTCAGGCTTTTTCACTGGTGTCAGGGGCGTAATGTCTGCACTTTCAATGCGTTCGTTGGTCATTGGTGTATCTGATTGTGCTGCATGGCTGACAGACGAACCTGTTGCGTTTACTCTGTCATTCGTCTTCACTCTGCCTTTAGGACGGTAGGCAGATTCAAAGGGATCGAGAATAATTTCGTGTACCGGTAGGTGAGGGTTGTTTGTTCTGTAAACTGCGCGTTCTACCACGTTTTTAAGTTCACGAATATTGCCAGGCCAATCATATTCTAGCAGCGTACGTTTCGCCTTCTCAGTAAAGCCGCTGAACAATTCCATTTCCATTTCGCGGGCCATATTAATAGCAAAGTTCTCGGCCAACATCATGATATCTTCTCTACGCTCACGTAGCGGAGGAATGGTAATAACGTCAAAGGCGAGCCTGTCGAGAAGGTCTGCCCGAAATTCACCTGCATCGGCAAGAGCGGGTAAGTCTTCGTTGGTAGCCGCAATGAGCCTTACGTCAGTTTTTACCGACTTACTTCCGCCCACGCGCTCAAACTCACCATATTCAACAACGCGAAGTAGCTTTTCTTGGATAAGGCCCGATGTATTTGCCAACTCGTCAAGAAACAAGGTACCGTTGTGAGCCACTTCGAAACGTCCTTCACGGCGCTTTGATGCACCAGTGAACGCACCTGCTTCATAACCAAATAGCTCACTTTCTAATAGGCTTTCACTTAAAGCTGCACAGTTAAGCTTAATGTAGTTCTGATCCCAGCGCTTAGATAAGAAGTGAAGACGCGCGGCAATAAGCTCTTTACCCGTACCTCGCTCACCAATAACGAGCACAGGCTTGTCTAGGGGGGCTATCTGTGAAATTTGTTCTAAAACTTCTAGAAAACTATTCGCTTGGCCAAGCAAATTGTCTTGCTGTCGATACCTACTCATTAAATCCCTCAAAAGTTAGTCATTTCGACCAATTAATAGTGTAGAACAAAACATATTGAGAAACGAGTATTATTTGAACTTATAAAAAGTGCTTAAAAAATAGTTGGTTACAACAGTTATAAAGTTGGCAAGTATATTGAATACAACTCATACCAAGAGTAACCTATTTATCAAGTGTGGTGTTTTTTAACACTTACCATTTTTAGCAAGAGGTAATTATTATGGGTATCTTCTCGCGTTTTACAGATATTGTGAATTCGAATATTAATGCGCTTTTAGATAAAGCGGAAGATCCTGAGAAAATGGTTAGATTAATCATTCAGGAAATGGAAGACACGTTGGTTGAGGTGCGCTCTGCATCTGCGAAGACATTAGCTAATAAGAAGGAAATCGCCAATCAAATTGCAAAGTATGAAAGTGATGCAAGTGATTGGGAAGCTAAAGCTGAACTTGCTTTAAGCAAAGACAGAGAAGACTTAGCGCGAGCTGCATTGCAGGAAAAGAAAAAATCTGCAGAAGCTGCTGAAGCGTTGAGTAAAGAACTGGCTATCGTTGAAGAACAAATTAGTAAACTTCAGGACGAAATTGGTCAGCTTCAAGAGAAGCTAGCTGATGCGAAAAGTCGCCAAAAAGCGATCATTATGCGTCAGAAAACAGCGAGCTCTCGTCTTGAAGTGAAAAAGACGCTGGATAGCACTAAAGTAGATAATGCAATGGGACGCTTTGAGCAATACGAGCGTAAAATTGATGACCTTGAATCTCAGGTTGAAGCCTACGATTTAGGCAAGAAAACATTGCAAGACGAATTTGCTGAATTAGAAGCAAGTGACAAAGTAGAAGATGAACTTGCTGCGCTAAAAGCGAAAGTTAAAGGTGCAAATCAAAGCACTGAAAAGTCAGAATAATAAGAATAGGGTGTACCCTCCTGATGTTAAATCGGAAGGAGGGTAGTGACATCAGAGTTTGTAGGAGAGATTGAGATGGATGAAGGTACGATTGCAATGTTGGTCATGCCCCTTGTGGTGTTTTCAATATTCGTTGCTCCCATTTGGCTAATTTTGCACTATCGAAGCAAAAAGCAAGTGAACCAAGGACTGAGTGCGGAAGAGCATGCGTCTTTGCAAGACTTAGCTGAGAAAGCTGAGAAGATGAGCGAGCGCATTGAAACACTTGAGGCCATTTTAGACAGTGAGGCACCTGAGTGGAGGAATAGAGCATGAGAAATGGTAAGCAGCTCTATCGAAATCCGGAAAATGCAAGAATCGCAGGTGTGTGCTCGGGTATCGCTGAATATTTCGGCTTGGAAACCTGGTTAGTAAGAATCTTAGTTGTGACTGGTTTCTTTCTACTAGCTGGCCCATTCATCTTTGTCGCTTACATCGCTGCGTGGTTTATTCTTGATAAGAAACCTGTTGGGTTAAAGAATTCGCCGACGCCACCTGTATTTTCAAGAGGTAAAGGTTGGACGAACCCTAACGGTGGTCAGGTAAAAAGCCCTAAAGTTGAAGTGAAAACTAAGGTTTGGCAGGCGGGTGAGCCTCCAAAGCAGGCGTTCCATGATATTCGCAATCGCTTTGAAAAAGCGGAAGTACGACTTCGTAAAATGGAAACCTATGTAACGTCTCGCGAGTATCAACTTAATAAAGAAATTAGCCGTCTCTAATTTCACACTAAAGACGAAAGAAGACCGCTCACTTAGAGCGGTTTTTTATTATAAAAAACAATGTGTTTAGCTAGTCTTGTAAAATTCTTGTTACAGCAAAACTGAGTCGCTCGTAAGGGCATCCACTTTCCGACGTCGCGAATTTCATTAGACTGATAGGCAAGTTATTTAACACCTATTGGTTACAGAAGTTATGCCAAAATCAACGCAATACCAGTCGAGACAATCTGACGAAAATGGCATCATCCATTGGTCAGACGAAGAGAACCAAATTTGGTCTGAACTCTATGCGAGACAAATTCCGCTGGTGAAAGAAAGAGCGTGCCAAGAATACTTGGACGGGCTCAATTTGTTGAAGTTAAATGAGAAGGAAATCCCTCAACTACCCGACATCAACAAGGTGCTGATGGAGAAAACAGGATGGCAAACTGCCGAAGTACCTGCATTAATTAACTTTGGCGAATTTTTCCGACTACTGGCGAATAAACAATTCCCTGTTGCTACCTTTATTCGTACACGAGAAGAGTTCGATTATCTTCAGGAACCCGATATTTTTCACGAAGTGTTTGGCCATTGTCCCTTACTAACGAATCCTGCGTTCGCTCACTTTACCCATACTTATGGCAAGCTAGGCTTAGCGGCAAGCAAAGAAGATAGGGTTTACCTTGCGCGCCTTTATTGGTTTACCGTGGAATTTGGCTTAGTAAGAGCGAAAGGCGACTTGAAGATATACGGTGGAGGCATCTTATCTTCTCCGGGCGAGACAATATATGCGTTAGACAGCGACACGCCTTTACGCAATCCGCTTACTGCTATTGACGCATTGCGTACACCTTATCGCATCGACATTATGCAGCCTCTTTACTATATTCTGCCAGAATTCGACCACCTGTTTGAATTAGCGGAAATGGATATTATGGCACTTGTGGAAGAAGCTAAGTCTCTAGGCTTATTTTCCCCACTTTTCCCACCTAAAGAGAAAAAAGCCAGCTAACACTATTGTTAATCAAATGTGTTTTATATAGGATGCCGCTCACAGAAGCGGCATTTTTACATCTGTCTTTGTCATTGCCGCTGTCACGCCTTTTGCGCACCGTTAAGTTTGTAATTCATCGCAAATTTAATCATCTGTAACATTTATCTTGTTATCTTTTTGTAAAAGTATGATATCCTGTACATATATGTTTACAAAATAGCTATAACACCCTATGCGTCTAGAAATAAGCTGTCAGGACCGTCTTGGAATCACCCAAGATGTTTTAGATATTCTCGTTACTAAAGAAATCGACTTACGCGGTATTGAAATTGATCCGGCAGGGAAAATTTTCCTTAATTTTCCCAATATCGAATTTGCAGATTTTCAGCACTTAATGCCTCAAATTCGTCGCATTGACGGTATTGACGACGTGAAAACGACCCTGTTTATGCCAGGCGAGCGCGAGAAAAATCAGCTTTCTGCTATTTTAAGAACCTTACCCGACCCTGTGTTCTCTATAGATGCCAAAGGCAATATTTTGCTATGCAATGAAGCGGTATGCGCAGGGCTGGAAATTCCGAGTAGCGATATTGAAGGAACTGAAATTAGCGAAGTCGTAAAAGGCTTCAACTTTACTAAGTGGATGGATGGTAAATCACCTGGCCCACAGTCTTCGAAAGTGAAGTTTATCCAGCAGGATTATCTTGCGGACATGCTGCCTATTACCGTGCCAGACGGCGAGCAGAATATGATCATGGCAGGCGCTGTGGTCATACTGAAATCAGAAATGCGACTTGGCCAACAATTTACAGCGTTTCACCAGTCACCCACCGACAGCTTCGATCGTTTTATTACTCAATCACCGTTCATGAAGCGTGTTGTCCATGAAGCTAAGCGAATAGCTGACCTCGATGCGCCCATTTTAATCTTTGGAGAAACTGGCACAGGTAAAGAGATGATTGCCAGAGCCTGTCACCAGTCCAGCCGCCGTAGTGAAGGTGCATTCTTAGCCCTTAACTGTGCCTCTTTACCCGACAGTGTGGCAGAGACCGAGTTGTTTGGCTATGCCGCGGGAGCATTTAATCAGCCAAATGCAAAAGTGGGTTTATTGGAACAGGCAAAAGGCGGCACTCTTCTACTTGATGAAATAGCAGATATGTCTTCTCAGCTTCAGGCTAAGTTGCTGCGCGTTTTAGAGGACGGGGAGTTTAGAAGAGTAGGGGATTCTGAGCCAGTTAAAGTAGACGTGCGATTTATTTGCACCACCTGTCGTGACTTAGGTCAGCTTGTAGAAGAAGGGCGTTTCAGGAAAGAATTGTACTACCGCTTAAACGTATTGAGTTTGGTTATGCCTTCTTTAAAAGACAGAAGGCAAGATATCGTACCACTTGCCGAGTCATTCATTGTTCAACACAGCACCAAGTTAGGCCGCCGTCCAGCAAAACTTAGTAAATCATGTGTTGATTTTCTTCAGCAGTATCCTTGGCCGGGCAATGTAAGACAGTTACAGAATGCATTGTATCGCGCGCTATCACTTCTCGATGGCAAAGAAATTACCAAAGAAGATATTCAACTTCCAAGTTGTGCTCCAAGCGTCACGTATATAGACGAAAACTTCGATGGAACACTGGACGAAGAAGTGAAGAAATTTGAAAAGGATCTGCTTAAGCGCTTATATCCATCTTATCCAAGTACCCGTCAACTGGCTAAAAAGCTGGGGTTAAGTCATACGGCAATAGCCAATAAGCTGCGCGAGTACGGCATCAATAAGGCAACGGTAAAGCTTTAGAAAATGGTGGAGTATCGACCTTTCCTGTTTAGCAAAGGTCGATGCGGTTTCCTTTTCAAGAGGGGGGAAGCACAAATAACAACGGTGAAAACTAATGCGCACAGTTACTCCACGATGTCTTTTGGCTTGCCAATAGCCTTGCCACGCCTCTGTTACGAAAAATTTACATTACCCACGGAGCGAGCGACATAGCGCTATACCTGCTCAGTAAACGTTTTATGGCGTACATCCTTTCTTACAGCAAAATAAAACTTCGTTAGCAGAGCACTTCTCAATGTATACCAACTAGTGGCATAACTATATTCATGTAATTGTGCGAGGAGCCGTCGCTTAAATTTACACTGACCCCATATTTAGGGCGTAATGTAATGAGGGATGACAATGGCGCCAAGCGAATGAATTATTTTTCGAGGAAAGAACAATGAAATTAGCTACCTATAAGAATGAAACCCGAGATGGCTGCCTAATGGTAGTGTCGAAGGATCTTTCTCGAGCGTGCAGTGCACAGGACATTGCCAAAACCATGCAAGACGCATTGGATAATTGGAAAGAAGTTGCTCCTCAGCTGCAGATGAAATACCAAGCGTTAAATGATAATGCCTGTGACAGCGTACCATTTGATGCATCTCGCTGTGAGTCTCCTTTGCCTAGAGCCTACCAGTGGGCTGATGGAAGCGCTTATGTAAATCATGTGGAATTGGTGAGAAAGGCACGTAATGCTGAAATGCCAGAAAGCTTTTGGACCGATCCATTAATGTATCAAGGTGGTTCTGACGACTTTATTGGACCAGAAGATGACATCATACTTCCAAGTGATGACTGGGGAATTGATTTTGAAGGTGAAGTTGCCGTTGTTACCGATGATGTTCCTATGGCGTGCACGCCAGAGCAAGCTGCTGAGCGCATTCGACTTATCATGTTAGTTAACGATGTATCACTTAGAGGACTAATTCCGGGCGAGTTGGCAAAAGGGTTTGGCTTCTTTCAGTCAAAGCCAGCTTCGAGCTTTTCGCCAGTTGCTGTAACTCCAGACGAACTAGGTGATGCATGGAAAGACAGTAAAGTGCATTTACCTTTGCGCTCTACTTACAACGGTGAATTGTTTGGTAAGCCTGAAGCGGGCCAGGACATGACGTTTGATTTCGGTCAGCTAGTTGCACATGCTGCGAAAAGCAGAAACCTAGGTGCAGGCGCAATTATAGGCTCAGGCACTGTGTCTAATAAACAAGGTACTGACCATGGTTCAGCCATTGCTGAAGGTGGTGTTGGTTATTCGTGTATTGCTGAAGTGCGCATGATTGAAACCATCCGTGACGGCAAACCTTCTACACCCTTTATGCAGTTTGGTGATCGCATTCGCATAGAAATGCTGGACAAAGAAGGCAACTCTGTTTTTGGCGCTATCGAGCAGCAGGTTAAACCGCTTAGCTAAAACGCTAGACGTGAACATTTGAGTGAATAGTAACGACATTGTGGTTGGGTAAATAGGCTTACTAAGCAAGCACAATGTCGTATTACACACTATTCTTATTAAGGGCTATTAAACTTCAAACCATTGCAAAGTTTGATAGCCCTAATTGTAACGTTTGACAAGTGTGGTAGTACCATGAGTATAAAACTTTACGGCTATTGGCGTTCAACGGCTTCGTATCGTGTGCGCATAGCGCTAAATTTAAAAGGTGTTGAGTACGAGTACGTACCTGTACATTTAGTAAATAACGGGGGCGAGCAGCATGGCAGCGATTATACGCGATTAAACCCAGCGCACCTTGTTCCCACACTGGTCGACGAAGACGAAGATATAATTCTCAACCAGTCTTTGGCGATAATTGAGTATCTTGATGAAAGATACGATGGTGAGCATCAGCTTGTTCCTGAACATCGGACAGAGCGAGCACGAGTCAGAGCGTTAGCGCAAGATATCGCGTGTGATATTCAGCCTATCGGTAATCTGCGTGTGCTGAATGCGCTAAAAGGAAACTTTGATGCCTCTCAAGACGACGTGGCCAGGTGGGCAGCACATTGGATAACGCTAGGATTCGACGGCATTGAAAAGCGCCTTCAGACCCAAGCGGGTAAGTACTGCTTTGACTTTAATGTTACGCTTGCAGATGTTTGCCTAGTACCTCAAGTGTACAATGCGCAGCGTTTCAACGTTGATATGAGTCGCTACCCTTTAATTAGTAAGATTGCGAAAAACTGTAACGAGTTAAACGCATTCGAGCTGGCTAAGCCGGAAAATCAAATAGACGCAGTTTGATTAAGAGGGGCAGAGTAATAATGTACTCTGACCCCATTATTCAGATTATTGGCGCTTGATAGGTAGCTCTGTGGTGTTTTTCACCTGTTTTAATGCGAAGGTTGAGCTTAGGTGGTCAACAAGAGGTAGGTGAGTCAATTTCGTTTTGAGCAAGAATTCGTATTCTTCAATACTTTCTACTATCACTTTTAATAGGTAGTCTTTTTCACCGCTGGTGGTATGGCATTCCACGATTTCATCGATATTTTGAACCGCGTTTTCAAAGTCGGTAAGTGAATCACCATCATGGTTTTTTAACGTAACATAAATAAAGACTGATACGCCTAGATTAAGTTTCTTACTGTTGAGTAATGTAACTTTCCCCAGAATAATGCCATCGGCTTCCATACGTTTGACACGTCTCCAGCACGGGGTGTGCGACAATCCTACACGCTGGCTCAAATCCGCCATCGACACCGTGGCGTCTTGCTGAAGTACGCGCAAAATCTCACGGTCAAATTTATCCAATTTCATTAACACTGTTTCCGTCGTTTTTATGATGTTTATTATATATCAAAAAAAATTCTAGGATAGCTGTCCTAGAAAAATTGTATTCAAATCTATTGTATTTCAGTTTGTAAATTTCATTAACAAACTTTGCAAGGCCTGTCCTCAAAACAATCGGATACACTTGGCAAAATGTTGCTGATTTTTGCGAGGCTGATAAGTGTATCGCAAATCATCTTCAGACTCTCACATCATCCCAAATGAGCGGCGTTTTGTTTTCGTGACAGCTTCACCTTGGGTAGGCTTTAACTCACTACAGTATTAATAGGGAAAATATGTCAGTTTTTGATCACCCAGAGTTCAATAATCATGAACACGTTGCGTTTTATCATGACGAGAAGGCGGGCCTGAGTGCCATTATTGCTGTACACAACACCAACCTGGGTCCCGCTCTTGGTGGTTGTCGTATGTGGCCTTACGTAAATAGTAGTGAAGCGCTAACCGATGTACTGAGATTATCAAAAGGTATGACATATAAAGCTGCTATGGCTAACTTAGAGCTTGGTGGCGGCAAATCAGTCATTATCGGTGATCCTCGAAAAGCCAAAACACCAGAAATGATGAAGGCAATGGGCAAGTTTGTAGAATCATTAGGCGGAAAGTATTTTACCGCGGAAGATTCGGGGATCTCAGTAACGGATTTGCAAACAATGGCAACCGAGTCTGATTATATAGCCGGCGTTCACGCTAAGTATCATTGCGCAGGCGAAGTACCAGATGGAAACCCAGCACCGTCTACAGCATATGGTGTGTTTGTGGGATTAAAGGCAACGGTAGAGTACGGTTTAAAGCGTAGCCTTGATGGCGTCAGTGTTGCTATTCAAGGCATGGGGCACGTTGGCTACCGTCTTGCAAAGCATTTACATGAACACGGTGCCAAGCTTTACGTTGCGGATATCTATCCTGAAGGCGTTGAAAAAGCTGTGTCTGAATTTGGCGCAACAGCGGTAGCACCAGAGGAAATTTTAAGTTTAGACGTTGACGTGCTTGCGCCGTGTGCATTGGGTGCGGCCATTAACGACCTATCTTTGCCTGAAATTAAAGCTAAGGTTATTGCTGGCGCTGCAAATAATCAACTGGCACGTGAAGATATTGGCGAGTTGCTTCAGCAACGTGGTATTTTGTACGCGCCAGACTACGTGATTAATGCCGGTGGGGTTATTGATATCTTCCATCAGCGTATGGAATCAAGTTCTAACGAAGCATTACGCGCACACATTGAGCAAATCGGTGAGACACTTAAAGAAATTTATACTCGTGCAGAGCAAGAAGGGGCGGCCACTAACCGTGTAGCAAACCTTATTGCTGAAGAGAGATTTTCTTTAAAGGGTTGAAAACTCTGAACCAAATAGTCATAATGCGCCCCGCAATCAAGCAGGGGCAAATGACTTTGCTTTGAATGCGATTTTCTATGGTGGGCTTTTGGTCCTCCCGCAATGATACTCTGTGAACCCGGTCAGGCCTGGAAGGGAGCAGCCGCAGCAGACGACTCATGTGCCGGGATGTGGCTGGAGGCCCGCCACCCAAACCTCCTAATCCTCATCCTTCTTAGATTTTTCAGTTTCATCTAAATACTTAAGTGCTTTACTAATCGCGTGCTCAACGTTCATTTCCATTTGATTACGCTCGCTTTGAGGTAAGTAAAAAGCCATATCAACTTCATACCGAATATAACGTGGTGGAACTTGGTTTAACGCAAGGCAGCACAAATCAGCTAAGTAATCAGGGCTTTTCGTGGTATCAAGTCCAAGCTTGCTAATTCTTTCTAATACTAGGTGTTCATAATAGTTGTGGATATCATCATCAAGTTTCATATTCATTCCCCTTATAATTTTTTGTTAGCGCCGTTCGTTGACCTGTTGTGTTGTATGAGGTAGCTACGCAGATAGAGCAGCCGTTTACCTTTCTAGATGGACACATTTTTATACATATTAAGTAATACAACACGGTCCATGGCTATATATCCTTATAATGTATAGCTTGTATTCTGTGGATGTCGAGGTGACGGTGATAGAATTACAAAGATAAACAAAGCAATAAGGCAAGAACGACATGAAAAAGAATATAGAGCCCTGCTACTACGGTGATTACCTACAGCTTGATAAAATACTGGGGGCACAAGATTTACAGAGTGAGAAATACGGTGACGCGGCGCATGAAGAAATGCTGTTTATTATTGTCCACCAAGTTTACGAACTCTGGTTTAAACAGGTCCTTCATGAACTCAATGCAGTCATTGATACTTTCAATCAAGAAACGGTGAAAGATCAGCAGCTAACACTAGTTGTGCACCGCTTGCAGCGGGTAATACAAATTCAAAAATTGATGAATGACCAAATTGCTATCATGGAAACAATGACACCACAGCAGTTTTTGTCGTTCAGAGATTACCTGGTACCAGCATCTGGCTTTCAAAGTATCCAATTTAAACGCCTAGAAATATCGCTTGGTTTGAAGCGTGATTTCAGAATCGACTTCGATAAACAAAGCTTCTATAACCGCTTGACTGATAAAGACAGAGCTTTATTGGAAACGCTTGAAAGCAAACCTAGTTTGTTTGAGCTGGTCGATAAGTGGCTATCTAGAATGCCGCTTTTAAAAACAGAAGGTTTCGATTTTTGGCAATACTATAAAAATGCTGCTGATGAAATGTTGAAGGACGATCATCACACCATTTCAACCAGTGACATGCTGTCAGAGTCGGAGAGACGACAGGAGCTCAAAGACTTACAAGCAACCAAAGAAAACTTTGATGCTTTATTTGACGATGCAAAATTTGAAACGCTGAGGGGGGAGGGCAAATTCCGCCTAAGTCATAAAGCATTGCTTTCTGCACTATTTATAAAGCAATACTCAGAAGAGCCAATTTTCAATTTACCCTTTCAACTTATTACTGCGTTAACCGAAATTGACGAACAACTGACTATTTGGCGCTATCGCCATGCAATGATGGTTCAGCGAATGCTTGGTACTAAAATAGGCACGGGCGGTTCTTCGGGACATCATTATTTAAAGAAGACCACTGAGTCTAACCGCATCTATTTAGACTTTTTTAACATGGCAACATTCTTATTGCCGAAAAGTGCGCTGCCAGAATTGCCTGAACCTGTAAGAAGGCGACTAGGGTTTTATTTGCAGTAAGTATTGACCGAGAAAATGTGCCGTGTGAAAACCGGGAATGCTTAACTTACATTTCCGGTATTCTTGAAGATTGTGATTCTAAAGTAGAGTGTTGAATTTTCCACTCCTGGGTCTGAAAACTAGCGTCAATATCATTAAGCAAAAATTAATACTTATTTCAAACTCCGATAATTTGATTTCACGGTACAAAAAACGACCTGAAAAAGAGTGATAAATAACCTGCAAAGTAGGGTGGTACAAAAAACAAACAAAAAAATTTTAACTATTTTTGTTGTTGTCTAAGTTGTTGTATTTATTTGTTTATTTGTGATTTTGTAGCAAATTAATTACATGTTTCATAAAACCTAATAAAAAAAAATTGAACTTTTCCGAACCGTTTATCTGATCCTTATTGACCCTGAATTGAGCTTGTGTTTATTATCATTATGAGGTCCAAAGCCTTACTAATAATAAATCGTTATAAAGACGATGCTCGAAATGCTAAAACGTATTTTCAAGTCCAGGGAGACAATACATGTTTACAAATTCTAAGCTGGCTAAATCAGTCAAGCTAGCGTGCGCGTTTAGTGCTGCGTCCGCTTTCTCATTTTCTGGTGCAGTTCACGCACAAGAAGAGCAAGAAGCTGTTGCTGTTGAAAAAATCGAAGTAACAGGCTCACGTATCAAGCGTACTGACCTAGAAGGCGCTGCTCCAGTTGTTTCAATTACAGCTGCTGATATTAAACTAGAAGGTGACTTTACTGTTGCTGACGCGCTGCGTTCAAGCTCACTAAACTCTTTCGGTTCATTCTCTGAGCGTTCAGGTAGTTCTGCACAGTCACAAGCTACAATCAACCTTCGTGGTGCTGGTTCTCGTCGTACACTAGTACTTCTAAACGGTCGTCGTTTCCCTGGCTCACCTACGCTAGGTGGTGCTTCTGCAAACCTTAACGCTATTCCAATGGCTGCGGTTGAGCGTATCGATATCATGACTGAAGGTGCATCTTCTATCTATGGTTCTGACGCGATGGCTGGTGTTGTAAACATCATTCTTAAAGACAACTTCGAAGGTCTAACTTTCAACATTGGCGCGGGTATGCGTGACCAAGACGAAGGTACTACTTCTTCTGAATTCTCTGTTGTTGGCGGTATTTCTAACGACAAAGGTAACGTAACGTTCTCATTCGATCACCAGCGTCGTGAAGGTATTTCTGATGCAGATCGTGATTACACTAAAGCAAAAATTGGTGACTTCGACGGCGACGGCGATATCCAAGCTTACACTGCAGATACTGTAGGTTGGTCTTACTTCGGTGCAACAGTATTGTCTCCAGACTTCTCAGAAGCTCAGCCTTCACTTCTTTGTGATAGCCTAATCTCTGAATACGGCGAAGATACATTCCGTCGCGTAGACGCTGACGAAGATTGGGGCGAAGGTTCTGAGTACTGTATGTATGCGTTTGCTAACGTGTCTTACAACACAGCATCAATTGACCGTAACACACTATATGTAAGTGCTGATTACGAAGTAATGGAAGATGTTGAGTGGTTCGGTCAAGCAATGGTTGTACAAAACTCTTCATTCGGTCGTTACGCTCCACCTGCTGCTGCATGGACTAACATGTCAGCTGACAACCCACACAACCCTTACGGCGAAGATGGCGCATACGGTCTATTCCGTTGGGTTGGTATCGGTACTCGTGACGGTAACGTAGACGATTACAACCAAGATTACACAACTGGTCTTCGCGGTATGCTAGACTGGAACAACGCTGAGTGGGAAGTTTACTACCACTTCAACATGGCTGATAACAAGTCTGTTGGTCAGTACTACCTGTCTTACTCAGGTCTTGCTTACAACGAGCAAAATGGTATCGACCTAGGTTCTGACGAAGGTGTTGCAAACATGAAAGCAACAACTCTTCAAGAGTCTAGCTCACGCTTCCACCAGTACTACGCGGGTATCGGTTTCGACATGTTCGAACTACCTGGCGGTATGGTTGCACACTACTTCGGTGCTGAGTTCTTTGAACAGACTTACGCTGACATCTATGACGGTCAGTCTGAAGCTGGTCTAATCGGTGGTTCTGCAGGTAACTCATCTATGGGTGAGCGTGATGTAACAGCATTCTTCTTCGAATCTGTTCTTCCAGTATCTGACACTGTAGAGCTAAACATTAAAGCGCGTTACGATGATTACTCTGACTTCGGTAGCAAGTTGTCTCCAGCAGTTTCTGCTCGTTGGGAAGTTGCAGATGGCCTAGTACTTCGTGGTTCTTACTCTGAGTCTTTCCGTGCACCAGGTCTTGACCTTCTAAATGCTGCACGTACGTTCTCAGCTGAAAGCGCAATCGATTATAACAACGGTTCAACTGTTTCTCGTCAGTACGATACGTATTACACAGCTAACTCTGAACTAGATGCTGAAACTTCTGACTACATCAACCTTGGTGTTGCGTACGATGTGAACGACAACCTAAGCGTAAAACTTGACTACTTCAATCTTTCGATTGACAACGTAATCCAAGCTAAGACGCTTCAGAACCTACTATCTGACGAAGCGGCTGGCCTAATCACTGCGGTTTCTGTAGACACTGATACGTCAAATGAAACGTTCTACTTGAAGCGTGCTGATTCTGGCGTTCTAGTAGAAGCTGGTACTTCATACTTCAACGGTGCAGGTTTCGAAATTGAAGGTATTGACTTCACTGTTAACGCTAACCTTGAAACTGAATTCGGTAACTTCCGCTTCCAGAACGTTAACTCTTTCGTACTTTCTTACGACCAAGAAGTTGGCGGCATCGTTCAGGATATCGCTGGTTGGTCTGGTAGCCCAGAGTTCAAGTCAGTTGCAACTGCAGTTTGGAGCTTCGAAGAGCATACTCTTGCTTGGAACATGACTTACACAGACAGCACGTCTGAGTTTGAAACGGCACCTGAAGATGAAAACGGTGACCCTATTGTTGGTCCATACGACATCAACGGTAAGCTTGATAGCTGGTTAATCCACAACGTAACTTATACGTTTGATATGGCTGACTACGGTTCAATCACTCTTGCTGTTAACAACGTAACAGATGAAGATCCAGTATTCTCATCTAACGGTACGTGGGACAACCAAGACCTATATAACAACTTTGGTCGTGACTACCGTTTAAACTACCAAATTAGCTTCTAATTATAGAATCTAGATAAAAAAGGCCGAGCAATCGGCCTTTTTTTATTTGTGGACAAATAAATTTACCTTTTACAGTGCACAGCACCAATTAAGAGAACTTTTCATGAATAGTTATTGGAGTGAATACTGGCAGCAGGGCCACGTTAACTCTTTTGCCGATTCAACAAGTCGTAATTATGATGGCGAGCTTGCAGAACAATGGTTGGCGTTTTTTAACGAGACAAACGGTCACGGTGGAAAAGTTGTTGATCTTGCTACAGGAAACGGCGCCCTTATCGACCTTGCAGTAAATGTTGGTCATTTCTGCGAACCTGAATATATTGGTGTCGACTACGCGACCTTAAAAATAGGCGATAGTCTTAAGCAGCCAAAGATCAGATTTTTGCAAGAGCAGAATATTGAGTCGCTGCCATTTGCAGATAATGAAGTGAACGCTGTCGTTTCCCAGTTTGGTATCGAATATAGTGACCTGAATCTTACACTGAATGAAGTCAGTCGGATTTTGCAGCCTGGTGGAAAGTTTAGAGTGGTGGTCCATCGAAAGGAAAGCGTAATTGTTGCCCCAAATTTTCAAATTCTAAAGGTTATACAAACGCTTCAAGAAAAGGGGAGTCCGTTAGATGCTCTAAAGCGCTTAGTGGCTGCGTTAAATGAATCGACTAAGCCAAGCCCGGAAAAAGAAACCATTCGAACCGAGCTGAATGAAAAAGTCGGAAAACTCGTCGATGAATATAAACAAGCATTGTACGATACAAATTTTCCCAAGCTTTTGAAGACGGTCTTGAATCCGAATATTTCGTTTTCACAAAAAGAAACTATCTTCAAAGAGTACGACAAAGAGCTAGAATCTCACGGTGTTAGACTATCTGATTTAATTAATGCAGCTAGAGATGCCGAAGAAGTTACGTTACTCAAAAGTAAATTAGCGTGTAACGATTTTGTTGATATTTGCGCTTCAGACGTTGTTGACAAAAAAGGTTTAATAGGCACAACAATTAGTGCCGTAAAGAGGAAGTAATCGGACGTGTTTGTAGTCACTAACTGTGAATTTTTATGCGTAACGTGTCCTTCAAGTTAAATTATTAACAAACAAATTGCATAAAAGGTGATTAATTGGGCGCTGAGTGAACAATTAACCTCCACTTCTAAGGTGCAAGTGCTTTGCTAACTTGACTCTACCGAGTAATCCATGTGAATATACCACGTTCGTAGTAGTGCATTTTCATATCATTACTACATTCCTGAAACAAAATTGTGAAAGTTTTATACGCCCCTTGCCCGAATATTTTCCTATCGGCGAGGATTCAAATAAGAAATTTGGTTGGGAACTATGTCCAAAATGAGCAAGAGAACTCTTATTGCTTCTACTGTTATGGGTGCATTCGCACTAACAGGTAGCGCAGTCTCTGCAGATACGCTTGAAGATCTTCATAAAGAAGAAGCGAAAATCCACGCGGCTGCAGCGAAATCTCAAGAAAAAATCAATACGTTGTTTGAACAATCTCAAGAACTACTTGTTGAGTATCGTCAAACAGTAGATGAGACAGAAAACCTTAAAATCTACAACGATTACATCGCTAGCCTAGTTGCAGATCAGCAACGCGGTATCGATTCGTTGCAACGTCAGATCGACAGCATCGAACAAACTAAGCAGGGCATCGTTCCTCTTATGTTCCGCATGATCGACAGCCTAGAACAGTTCATCAAGCTAGACCGTCCAATTCACTTAGACGAGCGTCTTCAGCGTGTTGAGCGTCTTCGCGACCTTATGGCTAACTCTAACGTAACTGTTTCTGAGCAGTTCCGTCAGGTACTAGAAGCTTACCTAGTAGAAGTTGAATACGGTACTAAGATCAACTCTTACCAAGGTACTATCGACGACGCGGGTACTGAAGTTACTGTTGACTTCTTTAACCTTGGTCGTACGGCGCTAGTTGCACTTTCTCTTGACCAGACTCACGCGTGGGTATGGAACAACGAAAGCCGCGCTTGGGAAAAACTGGGTGACGAGTATCTGTCTTCAGTTGTTGACGCAGTTAAAATGGCTAACAACGTCATTCCTGCGGATCTGATTAAACTACCAATTAGCGCAGCGGAGTAATTGTTAATGAAACCAGTATTCAAATCTCTTTTAGCCGCTGCGACAGTTGCAGTTGCAGCAACCGGAGCGCAGGCTCAGGAAGCAAAGAGCCTGAAAGATCTTCTAGACCAGGTTCAACAGAACCGTGTTTCTGAAGCTCGCCTAGACAAGCAACGCGAAGCTGAGTTCCAATCAGCACGTGCTGACAAACAAGCACTTCTTCGCAAGGCACAAGCAGACCTTAAAGCTGAACAAGCACGTGGCGACCGTCTACAGAAGCAATTCTCAGACAATGAAGTTACGCTAAATGAAAAAGCTGCTGAACTTGACCAAGCTACAGGTACACTTGGTGAAATGTTCGGTGTGGTACGTCAAGCATCTTCTGAAGCTTATGGCCGTATCTCTACGTCTATCGTAAGTGCACAATTCCCTGGTCGTGGCCAGTTCCTAGCTGAAATGTCAGAAGACTCTAAAGGTCTTCCAAACATTAAAGAACTAGAAGACCTATGGTTTGCTCTTCAAAAAGAAATGACTGAAGGCGGTGAAGTAGTTAAGTTCACTACAGAAGTAGTTAACCTTGACGGTGGTTCTTCACAGCAAGAAGTTGTGCGTGTTGGTACTTTCAACCTTGTTGGTGAAGCTGGTTACCTAGCGTATGACGCTGAAGCTGAAGTTGTTCAGCCTCTAGGTCGTCAACCAGACGGTCACTTCGTAGCTTCTGCTGACGAACTAATTGACGCAACTTCTGGCTTTGTTCCTTTCTATGCTGACCCTTCTCAAGGTGCAATCCTTGGTCTATTGAAGCAGAAAGCGACAATGGCTGAGCGTTATCACGCGGGTGGTCCAGTTGGTTACACAATCACAGTTATGCTTGCGATTGGTCTACTAATTGGTATCTACAAAATGATCACGCTTACGATCACTGGTGGCAAAATGCGTTCACAGCTTAAGAACGTAAACAATCCTTCTGAAGGTAACCCACTAGGTCGTATTCTTAAAGTTTACCAAGAGAACAAGACTGCTGATGCAGAAAACCTTGAGCTTAAACTTGATGAAGCGATTCTTCGCGAGCTTCCAAAAATTGAAAGCGGCATCAACGTTATCAAGATTTTCGCAGCGATTGCTCCTCTACTAGGTCTACTAGGTACAGTACTAGGTATGATCGAGACATTCCAAACCATCACACTATTCGGTACAGGTGACCCACGTATGATGGCAGGAAGTATCTCAATGGCTCTTGTAACTACTGCTCAAGGTATTATCGCGGCTCTGCCTCTAATCCTTACTCACAGCATCGTAGCTTCTCGTAGCAAATCAATCATCCACATTCTTGATGAGCAAACTGCGGGTATCGTAGCTGCTCACTCAGAGTCGGAGAAAGCGTAATATGAATTACCTGATTGGATTATTCGAATCGGTCAGGGACTTTATCGCTACCGGCGGTGACGTACTTTATTTCGTTGCTGCCGCGCTCTTTCTCATGTGGGTTTTAATGATTGAGCGTTACTGGTATTTAACCTCGGTCTTTCCAAAGGTGAAGAAAAACATCATCGCAAATTGGGATGCCCGAGCAGATACTACATCATGGTATGCGCATAGAATCCGTGACGCGTGGATTTCTCAAGCGTCAGACGACCTAAACGCTAGAATGCTGATTATCAGAACCATTATTGCAATGTGTCCACTAATCGGTCTACTTGGAACAGTAACCGGTATGATCAGTGTTTTCGAGACAATGGCAACTCAGGGCACCAGCAACGCTCGTCTAATGGCTGCTGGTATCTCTATGGCAACTATCCCGACAATGGCGGGAATGGTAGCTGCGCTATCTGGACTGTTCATCAGTTCACGTCTTGAAGCGAAAGTGAAGCTGGCAAGAGAAGGGCTAGTTGATAGCCTGCCACATCATTAGAGAGAGAGATTATGGCTCGAAAAGTCAGAACCGAGGAAGAAGATGCACAGATCGACATGACTCCCATGTTGGATATCGTGTTTATCATGCTGATCTTCTTTATCGTTACCACTGTTTTCGTTAAAGAAGCAGGGATCGAAGTCAACAAGCCAGATGCGAGCCAGGCGATTCTTCACAAAAATGCAAACATTTTCATCGCCGTAACTGAAGACGGAAATGTTTGGCTAGACAAGCGTGAAGTAGCGCCGGACAGCGTAAGAGCGAATATTGAAAGACTGCTTACCGAGCAGCCTACAGACTACGTAATCATCCAAGCTGACGTTAAAGCTAAGCATGGTTTAGTAGTTGAGATTATGGATCAGGTTAAAGCCGCTGGCGTTAACCGAGTCTCGGTAGCGGCAAGGGGATAAGATGTTACGTATAATTGTATCTATACTTTTAGGTGCTGGTGTTGCATTTGCCCTTTTCGTTCTAATGGCCAAGTTGATTGAAAATTCATCTAGACCAGCAGACGAAGTACCGCCTGCACCGGTTATCGATATTGTAATGCAGGAACCAGACGACCAAACGCAAACGCGTACTCGTGTTCCACCACCGCCGCCGCCTCCGCCGCCACAGCCTCCTAAAATGGAGCAAGTTGAGCCGGAAACTGCGGAACCTGATGCAGATGGCTTTAGCTTAGCTATTCCAGCTATCGACACAGGTGGTGTTGGTGTAAACATTGGTGGTGTTGGTGCAATGCAACGCGATGGTGAAGCAACACCTATCGTTCGTATCGACCCGAAATATCCACCTGACGCAGCCCGTGATGGCCGTGAAGGTTGGGTAAGACTATCTTTCACTATCAACGAAGTTGGTGGTGTTGAAGATATCGAAGTTATCGAAGCTGAACCTAAGCGCGTATTCGACCGTGAAGCACGTCGTGCTCTACGTAAGTGGAAATACAAGCCTAAGATCGTAGATGGCAAGCCGGTTAAACAACCTGGCATGTTCGTCCAGCTAGACTTTAAACTGGAGCAATGATCATGATGAAACGTTCATTCAAAATGTCAGCCGTTGCTTTAGTGCTAGGTGCAGGTGCGGTGCTTTCAGCACCCGCTGCCCTGGCGCAGTCAGCACCTGTTGTTTGTCCTGGATATGAGAAGGGAAAAACAACGCTAGTAGGTGAGCGTACCGGTAAGAAAGTTCAAAAAGCTTTTGAATTCTATAATGAAGACAAGCTTACTGAAGCGTTAAACGTTCTTTATGAAATTGATCCTTCTGACGATTTCGACAAGGCATACGTTAAGCGTTTCATCGGTAACTTATTGGCTTCACAAGAAGGTCAAGGCGGTAAGGCGTTAAACTATTTGGTCGACTCTGTTCAACCAAAAGTTCTTAACGACACTGAGCACTCTCAAACACTTAAATTGATAGGTGATTTGAGCATGCAGGAAGAGAAATACACTGATGCCATCAAATGGTATAACAAGTGGATGGAATTTACCTGTAAAGAAGATGCTGACGTGTACACGCGTTTGGCGCAGGCTTACTTTGAATCTAAGCAACTAGCTAAGATGGTTGAGCCAGCAGACAAAGCAATTGCTTTGTATGAAGAGCCAAACAAAAACCCTTACGTACTTAAATTGACTTCTTACTACGAGCGTAAGATGTACCCAGAAACGGTTGCTGTTGCAGAAGAGTTAGTTAAGACTTTTCCTCAAGAGAAAACCTGGTGGTCGCGTCTTGGCTTTTTCTATATCTTAGTTGAAGACTACAAAAAAGGTCTTTCAACACTAGAACTTGCTTATATGCAGGGCTATCTAGAAAAAGATTCGGAAATCAAAACGCTTGCTCAGCTTTATCAAAGTAACGGTATGCCTTACAAGGCTGCTAAGTTACTTGAGAAGCACATGAAAGAAGGCTTGTTGAAGAATGATGCCGATATGCTAGCTAACATTGCTAACGCGTATCACCAGGCGAAGAACTTCAAAACTGCAGCAAACCTGTACGCTCAGGCTGCCGCAAAGAGTTCAGATCCTGAGCACTATCGTAAGCAAGGTACACTTCTACTTGTAGCTGAAGACTATAAAGGCGCTATCAAAGCACTAGAGAATGCTCTAGAGCGTGGTGCTGAAGACCCTGAGAAGATTCACTTCACGTTAATGGAAGCGAACTTCTACGCAGGTAACTTTAAGTCTGCTTACAAACATGTACTAGAAGCTAAGAAAGATCGCTCACTACGCCGCAACGCTGCAGCGTGGGAACCTTATATCAAGGAAAAAGCGAAAAACCGTGGTATTAGTATTTAATATGCGGTTCTAGCTAAAAAGCCTCCTTCGGGAGGCTTTTTTTTGCCTGCATATCTGCAAAAGTTAATCTTAATGGGGCCAAGGCGTAGCAAATTAAAAAGCAACATTGTTAAGTACTTTGCATTGAGCTGAGACTTAATGACTTTTAAGCAAATCTATTCGCTGTATTCCCTGTATACACATCAGTGTTAGTCAAAAGCTGGTCGTAGGGCGTTTCTAATCCACATAGTCGCTTCTTTCAGGCCGGATACTTTGTGACCTTCATTTGTCAGCGTATTGCAGATGAATTTGATATCCATATCAGCATGACTTAATACCTCTTTTAAAAAGTGCTGTGCATTAATAATTTCAACCATAGTTTTTAAAGTTGATAGTGCTGTACAGCTCTGTTTATCTATTTGGCTGTTATCGCATCTAGGCTGGTTAGTTATTTCGTGGCCCGCTATTTTTCTCAGTATTGGCCACACATCCTCTAAGGTTCGTGTTCCTTGTGTAAAGTGCAACAGCTTGTTTTCGTAGGTAGTGAGAACGGTGTCAGGATACGTCTCAAGAGAAGTGTTGAGCTTGAAGCTGTTGTTCAGCGCTACTAACTCAGACACTAATCGTTTAGCTTTTTTGGTGTACGGTAGTACTGCCAAAGCGCTGGTTTCACCACTGGCTTTATTCGGCTTACGCCCATAATCAACAATTTCAAAACCATTTCGTGTCCAAAAGTTATCTAGCCTTTGTGTGGTTCCATAGGAAGTACAGATTGCATCAACACTTTGCTTTTGGGCCTCCTTGTTTACTTTCTTCAGTAAAAGACTACCAATGCCTTTGTCTTGTACCTTGGTATTCACAGCAATTCGGTTAATTCTCCAGTAATTGAAGGTAGCGACTTTCGCTTCGGCAGATAGCAGAGTGAGTCGTTGTGCCCCCAGATGTCCTTTAGGGCGGCGCTTTCCTGAGGCGATCCCAAATGCCGTATCCCGCAGATACTCACCGCCTTCTATATTTATAATGGCTGCTGCAATAACATAGCCACTCAGTTTTAGTATTGCGACAAGCACATCTGGGCTGTCCATTAATCGCATGAAATCATCTGGAGTGGTTTGGTAATGTGCAAGTGCAAGTAGCGACATTATCTGCTGAAGTTCGAGTTCTTCTAGACTTGCAAACGTGCTGATGAAAAAATCGTATTTCTCTGTCGTTTTACCGTTACTTATCGCTTCGATTTGTCCTTGTGTAAGACACGATTCATCATCTTCAAATAAGCAGACGTTATTAAAAAAAGCTTCAACGGGGTCGTTTTTAAACCATCGTAACGGCGTTGATAGTCTTAAATGAATAGCAGAAGGCGGTAAACTAGGGATGAGTTTGTGAACAAAGCCACTGCCTGAGCCTTCATAACCCAAAAGCGTAGTACTAAGCACCCACTGCTTGTGGTTGGCTATGATCCGGTATACATCCGGGAGGGGGATTGAAGCCGCTTCATCAACAATTACAACGTCATACTTTTCATCTTCTGTGGTATATAACAAGGCACTGTCAGGGGGCACCCATTTTACAATGCCTAATGTCGTTGTCTCATTCTTATCACCAGGGCTTAGTTGGCTTTGAATGTTGGCGGTGGATGGTTGTTGTGTTTTGACATCGGCTATTTCGTGCTGTTGAATATGTGAAAGCACGTTCTTCACGTTATCAAAGCGTTCACTGGTTAATAGTACATTTTTGCCCTGTCTGATTAGGCTTTCAATGAATATACCTAATAATGATGACTTGCCTCTGCCTCTTGGGGCGGTGATAAGCGCGTTTAGTTTATTAAGTGAGTGTGCTTGATATAAACGACCGTATGCCTGCTCTTGCTCTTCTGATTTAAATAGTGAGCCTCTGTAGACGTTTGATGTTAAGCCTTCGCTAATACGGTACATAGCCGTATCTGGAAGCGTGGTTTTTTCTTCAGTGTGAAATGCCACGTAGTCGTTGTTGCGCAGGTGCTTTATAAAACGTTCGAGGTATCGACTCTGTGTAAGCGTAAACCCCTCCGACAGGAAAGAGACCGAAATATTGTTAACCCATTTACTCAATGCAGGGCAAATAAGTATTAAACAACCACTGCGTTTAACGATACCCGCCACTGCCATCACGTCGCCAGGTTTGAACGAATCGCGACAGTCTAGTGTTGCAATGTCACACTCGCTCCCCAGTACTTGTTTACGGTTCTTTCCCTTAAGTGTATCGCCAGTAAAATTCACAACGCTTATAGATGAAACTTCATCTACAAAGGCTTGAACGTTATGTATGGCAGCTTCACAAAAATCGTCATTGCCAGATACAACAAGCATTCTCCGGTGAAGTGGGTAAGTAACGTTTGATAGGTGTGAAGCGTGAGAGCTTCTTTTGCAGCCATTTTCGCCGCTATTTTCAAAGTAGGGGGCTAATAGCCATTCGCGTAATTGAGTTAGCGCCATGAATCAGTTTTTTCGGTATAATCTAACGCTATAGTAGCGATTTATTAAGAGGAATTCGAATGCGCTTTCTTTCTCGGCGTCTAGTTATGCCAAACGACCTTAATTACGCCAATTCTTTATTCGGTGGCCGCGCGTTAGAATGGATAGACGAAGAAGCTGCAATTTGGGCTATTTGTCAGCTAGAAACTAATTGCTTGGTAACTAAGCATATTGGTGAAATTAGTTTTGAATCACCGGCTATGCAGGGTGATATCGTAGAGTTTGGTCTAGAAACTAAAGCTGTGGGCCGTACGTCTATTACCGTAAGCTGCCTGGTACGCAACAAAGCAACCAAGAAAACCATCTGTTTTGCAGACGATATCGTTTTTGTAAAAGTTGACCCTGATACGCGTCAACCAACCGCACACGGCAAAACGTTGGAAGGTTTAAAAGCACAAACTGACGATGAAGTACGTCGCCTAAATATGAATATTGATGCTGAATAGCCGTAAGCTTTCAACGCCTTATATCATATATAAAACCTTACGTTAGCTTAACGTCTTATCTGCTTGACGGCGTGTATCGAACTGGTAGACTCCGTCGCAGAAGTTGAGTTTGCTAGTTTTAGCAGCGCAACACTATACCAAGGGGTGTCCGTTTTCGGTCTGAGATCCACATTCGTGGGAACCCTTAAACCTGATCCGGATAATACCGGCGTAGGGATGGTTCACAATATAGCCTTATCACCTGCCGTTAGACCCGGATCTTTTTTCTTAAATAAGAATAAGAGATCCCATGTATAAAACACTTTTCACTCTTTCACTGCTTGCTAATTCCGTTGCGGCCTATGCGCAACAAACCAATGTAAGTAACACTTCAGATAGCACGCCATCAGATATTGAGCGCGTCATCGTATCTGGTGATTTTCGTCAAACTACACTCGACCAGTTAAGTGCTAGCGCGACCATTTTAGATCAAGAGCGTCTTCGCAGTAGGCAGCCGAGCCATATCGACAGTGTGCTAAACAGTATTCCAAACGTAAACTTTGCAGCTGGTGCGTCTCGCGGCCGCTTCGTGCAAATTCGCGGTATTGGAGAGCGTAGTCAGTTCGCCGAGCCTATCAACCCTTCGGTAAGCTTTATCGTCGATGAATTTGATTTTTCAGGCCTTGCTGCGGCAGGTCTTATTTTTGATACTAAACAACTAGAGGTATATCGCGGACCTCAGGCTACCTTATACGGCACAGGTGCATTGGCCGGAGCGGTTAAACTCTCCAGTAATGACGTGGGTAGCGACGCCCCAGACTACGTTGAAGCCCGCATTGGGAACAAAGAGAGTTACCGTATTGAAGGCGCCACTGGTGATGATATCAACACGGATTGGGGCTATCGTGTTGCGCTGGTTCATAATCGTAGTGATGGCTTTGTAGAGAATACGTTTTTAAATAGAAGCGATACCGCGAATATCGACGAAACCGCACTGCGCTTTGCCGTTGAAGGCAGTGTAGATGAGCGAACCACACTTGCGCTTACTTATCGCTGGTACGATATCGATAACGGTTACGATGCATTCTCGCTAGACAATGACAACAAAACGCTGTCTGATGAACCAGGATTTGACGAACACCAAACCCACGCTGTTAGCGCGCGCTCTACAACCAATACAGCAGCGGGTGACTTTATTCTAATTGCCACCCATGCTTCTCACAATATTGCTTATGGCTACGATGAAGACTGGACATTCACAGGGTTTCACCCGTGGGGTTATACGTCTTTTGACGCCTATTATCGCGATGTAGAAACTCAGACCGGAGAGATGCGTTTCGTGTCGTCTGACAGTGCCGCACTTTTTGATGGTATGACTGACTGGACAATAGGACTATTTTATAAAAGCACGGAAGAAAAGCTGCTACGTCAGTACACGTATTTGGATAGTGACTTTGCCAGTGAATACACGCCTACGACGACCGCTATCTATGCTCAGACTGAAAGTCGTTTGAACGAAAATTTAGTACTTGTAGCAGGGTTAAGAGTCGAAAACTACGATTTTGATTACGCTGATAACAACCAGCTTACTCGCGCGTTCGATACCACCATGGTAGGCGGGAAAGTCGCGCTTCAGTATACACAGGGCGATCACTTCTATTACGGCAGTATTTCACGCGGATATAAAGGGGCAGGCTTTAACCCCGACAGCCGCGTGAATGACAATCAGCGATTCTTCGACGAAGAATATAACTGGAACTACGAAGTAGGCGTTAAGGGCCCATTACTTACGCCTGACCTAATTGCTCGCGCTGCAATTTTCTATATGGATAGAAAAGATACTCAGGTGAGCGATTTTGACGTTATCACTCGTGATGACGGTACGGCAGGGTTCGTAGATATTATTGATAATGCTGATTTAGGAACAAACAAAGGAGCCGAGCTGGAGCTTAGCTGGATTGCTAGTGATGCATGGCAGCTAGATGCAAGTGTTGGATATCTAAGCGCTACCTTTGAAGGGTATACGCTTGCAGACGGTACTGAAGTGTCTGAGCAAAGGCAGGCTCAATCACCTAAGTGGACCGCAAACCTGTATAGTGAGTACGCACTTACAGATAACATGTTCTGGCGTGTAGATGTAGATTACAAAAGCGAATACCGTTTTTCTGACGGCCATGATGTAACCTCGCCAAGTACTACGCTGGTTAATTCGGAGATTGTGGTGTTACACGGTGATTGGCAGACATCACTGTGGGTACTAAATGCGTTTGATCGTGAGTACTACACCCGTGGATTCGGTGGTTTCAGCAACGACCCTCGCGATGAGTATGCCTTCGATGAGCCATATTACCAAATAGGTAACGGTCGTCAGTTTGGCGTTACTGTTAAGTACGCGTTTTAAAATAAAAGGAAACAGACATGCAAGTTATGGTTGAACTGTCGTTGTACCCATTGGTTAACGAATACATTCCACCTATTCAAGCTTTCATTGATAGGTTAAATAGCTACAGTGATATTACAGTTTCAACAGGTTCAACCAGCACGCAGGTTACAGGTGACTATGGTGTGGTTATGAAAGTACTTGGTGAAGAAATGCAAAGGACCCATGAAGAGGTGGGGCAGGCTATTTTCGTAGCCAAGTTCTTAAACTTCGATGCCATGCAATCTAGAAAATCATCTTAATGGCTAGCTTTTTTTCTGAGTTTACCTCACAAATTGCCGCTACTTCGCTTTTAGAGTGGGTAGCGGTTGTCCTCGCTATTGCCTATGTGCTGTTAGCCGCAAAACAAAACAGCTGGTGTTGGCTGTGCGCTTTTGTGAGTACCGCAATTTACACCTGGCTATTTTGGCAGGTGACTTTGCCATTTCAGTCTGCGCTTAACTTCTTTTATATGATAATGGCGGGATACGGTTATTATCAGTGGTCGAAAGGGGCGGAAGACGGCGATGTTAAGCCAGTGCTTCATTGGCCTCTCTGGGCTCATTTGCTCATTGTGCCGAGTATGTTATTGCTCGCTTGGGTTCTGTCTGAGGTGGCAGGCTCACAGTTCAATAGTGAGTACCTACTATTAGATGCGAGCATTAATTTATTGAGTGTAGTCACAACATTTATGGTGGCGCATAAAATCCTGCAAAACTGGGTTTATTGGTTTTTCATCAATTTAGCGTCCGCCTATTTATACCTGCAAGTGGGTTATGCATTATCTGCTTGCCTGTTCTTAGGCTATGTTGGTTTTGCGGTATTTGGGTATTACCAGTGGCTAGTACAATATAAAAAACAAGGTGAACAGGTTGGATATCATCGCCACGCTGCAAAAGGCGCTTAATCTTAGCGACAGTGCGAAAATTTCGTCACACCCTGCTGGAGCGGTAAATCACGTTTACCGCGTTCAACAGCTCGCAGATAGTGAGCTACCCTTGATAGCAAATAACCTTCAAAGTAGTGGGCAACCAAAGTCGGATCATAACCCTGTCGACTTAGCGGTGAAATGGATGGGTAATGATGACTTTAGCGGTGTAAATCGTGCTCATCAGTTTGCATTGCAGCAACAACTTCATAAGTTTGGAGTAGCGCCGCAACCCATATGGTTAAGCGATGATGAAACCATCTGGGTTGAGCAGTGGCTAGAGCACAGTGAAAGTGCGACGCTTTCAATGCTTGAGCTGGCCAACACCCTCGCTCGTATTCATTCTTTGCCCATTACCGCTAGGCCATTAGATTTAGCATCAAGATGGCAGCATTATATTAATGTTGCACAGCTCGATATGAGCAGTGAGCTTTATCTAAAAGCCCAATCATTGCGGAAACAAGTAATAAAAAGTGAACAAGACGATGACGACTATGTGTTATGTCATAATGACTTGCTAACTAATCACTTATTACTTAGCGCAGATAACTCACTCAAAATTATTGATTGGGAATATGCCGCCATGGGAAACCGCTACTTCGATTTAGCAAGTTGCAGCCTTATCAATAAACTTGAAATCAATGAAAGTAGAGAGCTCGTTAAGCATTACGCCAAGCTAATGAATATCGATGAGCACGAGGCGATAGCGAAATTTGATCTGCACACCGAGATTGTCGCTATCACTAATGACCTGTGGTTTGCTGCGCTTAACGCCAATAAGGTCTAATTGTCATAAACTGCTCCGCATTTAAAAGTGACGCTGCATAGAAGTCGGTTTAAAAGCGGGCAATAAGACAAAACACAGGTGATGGATAAAGCCTATTTGGTGTTATTCGATTGAAAAAACAGCGCATTGCGTGTTAATTAAGCATGCAGTGCATGGTAGTGATAAAAAGGCTTTACCTTTTTAATGTCATCCGTATAATGCACAGCGCGCTAGGGGTGTAGTTCGAATTGGTAGAACAGCGGTCTCCAAAACCGATGGTTGGGGGTTCGAGTCCCTCCACCCCTGCCACTTTCTCTTCTTGTGAACGTTTACGTTCAAATCCTAAATCGTTTCTTTGTTAAATTCTTCTTCAATTCTTCTTAAATTTTATTGGTTTCTGTTGCTAGTGCTTAATTTGCTGCAGCTGTTTTATTTTCTCTTATACCAAGGGCTAGGCATTATAAATTCGCGCATAACCCTTATGAACTAGCGCTTGAGCATTAAAGAGCAAGTACAATCCAAGCAAAAGAACGCGATAGTTATTCAACCAAGCCTGCAACTTTAGTAAACTGAACAAATATAATGAACTATTCACGTTAGGTGTTTTTACGCAATGTCTCTTACTTCATATCAGCAGGCGGTTTTACAGGAAATGGGGATCCCTGTTTGGATCACCAAAGACGCCTACACTGAACTAAAACAGGAAGACCAAGCGAAACAAAACAACGCCAATGCAGCACAACGCAACGTCGGCAGTACAAATAGTTCATCGACACAGTTACCCTACAGCCAAAACGCTCAAACCAATAAGCCGCCTTCAACGCCAATATCTCAAGAAGAAAAGCAATCACGGCTTGCTCAGTTGCGGGCAAATGTTGGCAGTAGCACGAAAGATAAGGCTAAGCCTAAAGACGGTGGGGCAGCAAAACTTTCCACACCTGGCGCATCGCACAATGAAGGGAAAGTAGGGCAAATCGAAACAGGTGCTTCACAGTCACACAACACTTCGCCGTCTTACGACAATGCGGTTGCCTCGCAAGAGTCTTTAACAAAGTCTATTGGCGCAAAAGGGCCGGTATCGCCTGAAGGTATCCCGTTAAGTGCCGAACAGAAAGCAAAATCACAGCAATGGCTGAAGGATTTACAGCTAGCCTGTGTTCAGTTGGGTATACCGTCACAGTGGGCTAGCACCATAATGATTGGCCGTACGCTATCGGTAACCGAAACGGCCATTATATTGCCAGCCACACCGCTTAAACTCACAGCTGTGCACAAACGGGAGCTGTGGGCGCAGCTTATCAGCGCAGCACGCGAATTAAACCATTCAGCTAACGGCCAGTAGTCGCGTCGATGAAGTTAACAATCGTACCTCCACAAGGCTTTAACGAGCACATTGAACTTGCGCATGCTATCCATCAAGAGGCACAAGTGTCGCCTTGGAAACTAAGTACCTTCGCAGACTGTTTCACGAAACCCTATTACGGGGTGTTTGCCTTTGAAAATGACAAGATTGTTGGCTATGCCATCATGCTTGAGGTCGTTGATGAAGCTACGCTGATGGATATTGCGGTAGACAGTGGCGCAAGAGGCAAGGGTGTAGGTCGCGCTTTAGTTGATTTTGTCATTGAGACATCGGTAAAAAATGCAATGCGTGAAATGTGGCTAGAAGTGCGTGAAAGTCACCATACTGCGATTGCGCTATATGAGAGCTCGGGGTTTGAGCATATTGAAACCCGTAAAAACTATTACACCGTAAAAAGTAATAATGACGGGTATGACAAGAGTAATGGAAACAGCGCACAAAAAGAAAACGCTAAAATCATGAAGTGGACAAACCCCACCTTAGCTTAGTTTTTGTATTCCTAGGCATATACGTTTCGCGTATATCAAAGCATTATCTGAACTCAGCATACGCTTCCAGACCATAGCCGTGCGTGTTTAAATTAGAACACGTCCCCATCAATCAAGGTATAAATAGCATGGCTAAAGTGCTCAACAAGGCTTTAATCTCATCAAAACGATTTGCCATAAATGTGGTTACCTACAAAGAGGGTCATAGCGTGTTAGAACATAATGACCCTATGGGCAGCGGGCGTTACTTTAAATTTAATGTAGTACTAAAAAAGCCGAAGCGCGGCGGTCAATTTTGGGCAGAGAAAGTCATCTTTAATCTCTTTAACCGCATTTACTTTTTTCGGCCAGATAAGTACATGCACAGCGTAAGCAAAATAGAAAAAGGGGAGCGGAAGCTGCTGTCTGTTGCATTGTACCTATAAGTCATAGTGTTTATCAGTGATTAACCACCCGTATAGCAAAGTTTCCACAAGGTTTTAAAAAGTTGACCATTTGGTCGATAAATTGGCGCCGTTGCACGGTCAGGAAGGTTTTAATCCCTTGCTAATTCACTTATATTTGCGCCCTCAAAATTCTCCGCCTACATTCAGCTTACCAGGCGGTAGAAACTTCTCTTAACGCAGTTCGTGTAATTGGATTTTTTAAAACGCATGTCTTCATCATCGGTGGCGGAAAAAGAGCAATCAAAAGGCATTAAAATGCTTTTGGTTGCGGTGTTGTGTTTAGGACTTAACTGGCCAGGCATGAAATTAGGGCTTGAGATTGTAGGGCCTGTATGGATGGTGTGCTTGCGCTTCTTGTTAAGCCTTCCCGTACTCGCGCTGTTTGTACTTATCACCAAAAAACGTTTACCGGTGCTCAATCGTAAAGATCGCTCGGTGGTGTTTGTCGTTGCCTTTTTCCAGTTTATCCTATCAATGGGGCTTATTACTGTCTCACTGCAGTTTATTCCTGCCGGCACGGCCAGTATTCTTATTTACACTACACCGCTTTGGATGCTGCTTATCGACACTCTATGGTATCGGCAACGTCCGCCTTCTAAGCGATTAATTCTAACCGGTATATCTACCATTGGCTGTGCAATGATTTTATTTGCTTCGGGACAACCGGGCGCATGGCTACCGCTCTTTGGTATGTTGCTGGCATCTGCATTGTGGGCGGTCGCTATTCGAAGAGTGTCTTTTCATAAGTGGAAGGGAAGCGTCATTGAAGCTGTCTTCTGGCAGTTTACCATCGCAGGTTTTGCCATGCTTGCTATTGCACTGATAGTTGAACCAACACCTAATTTTGGGGCTTACGATATAAGCGATTGGTTACTATTGGCGTACATTGGGCCAGTGGCAACGGGTCTCGGTTTTGGCCTCATGGTAGCGGCGGGGCCTAAATTACCCCCAGATAAAATTGTTCTTATTAGTACACTCACGCCGATAGTGGGTTATGTAAGCTCTGTGATATTGCTCAAAGAAACGCTACTGCGTATGGTGATGGCCGGTGCAATATTGATGATAGCCGCGCTTATCGTTAATGGCCTTCCTCAAAGCACACTTAAAAAGATATTAGGTAAAGGCCACTCGAAATAAAGGTACGTTAAAGGGTTAGTCGAGGCTGTATAAAATCTAAAAACGCAGAGATACGAGACGATACTGCGCTATTTTTATAGTATACCGCTTGTACCGACTCTCTGCGGTTTGGACTGACGATATCGTCGCGAAATAGCTCTACCAGCGAGCCTGCACTGATATCTTTGTGTACCATAAAGTGAGAAAGTAACGCGATACCTTGACCTGCCAAGCACAGCTGGCGAATAGTTTCGCCGCTTGACGCACGAAGACTGTACTGCAAGTTAATATCTTGCTTGAGCGGCCATTTATTTAGACTTGGTGAGTCGCTAAAGCCAATCAGTTTGTGTTTGTTTAGCGTGCTAATTCCATCCTCGTCTTCAGATATGGGATATTTTTCAAGATACTGTGGGCTTGCCACAATATGCAGCTTACTTTTTCCTAAACGTCTAGCGTGCAAGTTAGAGTCGCTTAAATCACCAATGCGTATTGCGATATCGGTTTTATGTTCCAACAGGTCGATAATGCTGTCGTGACTAGTGATATCGAGTGTTATGTCAGGAAATGCTTCTCGAAATTCACCCACTAACGGCGCTAGCTGGTGGAACACAAACGGGCTCGCAGCATCAACCCGAAGTTTTCCAGAAGGAGCCCGCTTTAATAGTCGTAATGCTTCTTCACCTTTTTCTAATATATTTAGCCCGTCTCTGGCATATTGCAGGAAAAGCTCACCTTCTTCTGTTAGTTCCAGCCGTCTGGTAGTGCGATTCAATAAGGTTACATCTAAGCCATCTTCAAGACGGGTAACCGCTCTACTCACTTTTGCAACTTGCTGATTAAGTAGATTGGCAGCACTGGAAAAACTACCTGTATCAACAACGGTTAGGAAGGCTTCTAAATCTTCAGTTTTTGATGAGACTGGCATCGCACACCTTATATTTTCAAATATCGCAAAAGTATTTTGTCATTAGTGCTGTTTTTTGCAAATAAATTTATCGTCAAACTGTACGCACTTTATTAATGGCTTTCAAAAAACGGTGTAGTTGTTCGTTCTAGAAGCCAATGGTGGCGTTGTTAATCAAGCCATCTCGTTAATTACTTTTTGAGGATAATTGAAATGCCTATTGCATTATTTGCGTTAACGTTAAGTGCGTTTGCTATTGGCACAACAGAGTTCGTGATAGTGGGGCTTGTCCCCACCATTGCTACTGATCTTGGCGTTACGTTACCGAGCGCAGGCTTACTTGTAAGCTTGTACGCCGTTGGTGTTGCCGTTGGCGCACCGGTTCTTACCGCCCTTACGGGAAAGTGGAATAGAAAGCATGTTCTGCTTAGCTTAATGGCGCTATTTGTAGCTGGTAATATTCTCGCTTGGCAAGCGCCTAGCTACGAGAGCTTAATTTTAGCTCGCATTTTGACAGGCTTAGCGCACGGTGTGTTCTTTTCCATAGGGTCAACTATTGCTACTGGGCTAGTGGCTAAAGAAAAAGAAGCCAGTGCTATTGCCATTATGTTTACGGGCTTAACCGTAGCCTTGGTTACTGGCGTACCTTTGGGTACCTGGATTGGTCAAAACTTCGGTTGGAGAGCAACCTTCCTTGTGGTTTCCGCGCTTGGCACACTTGCGCTAATAGGCAGTGCGTTGCTGGTACCGAACAATCTTAAACAAAGTAAACCGGCCACCTTGAGTGAACAAATGAAGGTGTTGGTTCAGCCACGTCTGGTATTAGTGTATCTAATGACGATATTGGGCTATGGTGGCACATTTACGGCATTCACCTATCTAGCGCCTATATTGCAGGAAGAGGCGGGGTTTGCGCCCTCAGCCATCAGCTTAATTATGCTGGTTTACGGTGTATCTGTCGCGGTAGGCAATATTTATGGCGGCAAGCTTGCTGACAAAAAAGGCCCAATTAGCGCGTTAACTATCATCTTTTCAGCCCTTGCAGTCATCTTGTTTGCCCTGACGTTTACCATGGGCAGTAAAGTTGCCGCAGTGATCACCGTTTTAGTGTGGGGCGCCTTTGCCTTTGGCAATGTTCCAGGACTTCAGGTGTACGTTGTTCAATTAGCAGAGAAGTTTACCCCTAATGCTGTTGATGTGGCGTCAGGTTTAAATATCGCGGCATTTAACATAGGCATAGCTTTGGGCTCAATTCTGGGCGGTGCAATTGTAGACGGTATGCAGCTATCTGATACCGCGTGGATTGGTGCAATTATTTCTGTTGCAGCGTTACTTGTTACACGTTACAGCGGCTATTTAGACAAGCGCGCACTCAGTACTGCGAATACGGCGAATAATGCAACGAGCGCGTAGGGAGGTCACAATGACGACAAATACCTTTGATAAGCTTGCACAACATACGTTCTCAGTAGGTGTAGAGCTTCCGCTAGATAACGACTGGGCGCATTTCGACGCCACAAAAGGTACGCCATTCGGCGTACCTGATATGACCGAGCATCACAGCCGTATTCAATTAGCCGACAAACTAGGGTTTAAAGCAGCGTGGGTACGAGATGTGCCAGTTTATGACCCTAGCTTTGGTGATGCGGCTCAGGTTTTCGAAACCTTCACTTACCTGGGCTATTTAGCAGGTATCACAGACAATATTTTATTAGGCACAGCCGCCGTTGTTTTACCTCTCAGGCAGCCATGGCTTGTCAAAAAGGCGGCAGCAACGGTGCAGCAGCTAAGTAACGACCGCCTTATACTCGGTGTAGCCAGTGGGGATAGACCGGTTGAGTATCCGTTGTTCGATGTCGATTTTGACAGTCGCGGCGAGCAATTCAGGCAGTCACTGGAAATTGTAAAGTACGGTGAGAATTCCCTTAAGCCTGGCATGTCACTGTTACCGCGCTCAACCACGCCGCCTTTGTACGTTGCAGGGCTCGCTCAGCAAAGCCCTCAGTGGGTTGGAGAAAATATGGACGGTTGGCTGGCGTATCCAGGTACACCGAACGAGCATGTAAAGCGCGTAGAACTATGGCGAAATGTCGCGGGCAACAAGCCGTACGTTAGCTTTATTCATCTTAATTTGGTTGAAGACGATGAAGCGCCCATAAAACGCCACCGGTTCGGGGTTGAAACTGGTGTAAATGGGCTTATCAAAGAACTCAATGCAATGAAAGAAGCGGGGGTTGATCATATTGGCCTGCACTTCAGACGTAATACGCAACCAGTAGAAGTCGCGATGCAGCGCATTGCTGACAACGTATTACCTCACTTTCATAAATAACGGAACCAACAAGGAGGCATCATGCCGAATGTAAATCAGTCACAATCTAAAATTCCTTCGCTAGGTGTAGGCACGTTTCGCTTAAAAGACGATGAAGCCTATAACAGCGTGACAATGGCACTTGAAGTGGGTTTCCGTCATATTGATACGGCGCAAATATACGGCAATGAAGAAGCGGTAGGTCGCGCTATTAAAGACGCTATTGCAAACAATCTTGTTGCACGCGAAGACCTTTACGTCACCACCAAGGTGTGGAATGACAAGCTGAATAAAGCAAGCTTTGTGGATAGCGTAAAAGAGAGTTTGGAAAAGCTTCAACTGTCGTACGTTGACCTGCTACTTATTCATTGGCCGTCACCGGAAAACGGCGAAAGCATGGAAGAGTACCTAGGTGAATTGCTGCGCGTTAAGGAGCTGGGACTCACAAAAGAAATTGGTATTTCTAACTTTACCGTGGCACAAATTGAAGAAGCGGTGAGTATCTTGGGCGAGGGCGTTATTGCCACGAATCAGGTAGAGGTACACCCTTATCTTACTAATGAAAAAGTGCGTGCAGCGTGTGAGAAACACGGTATCACAGTAACAGGATATATGCCGTTTGCTGTTGGCAAAGTGCTAAAAGACGAGACCATCATTGCAATTGCAGATAAGCATGGCGTGAGCACTGCTGAGGTGGTGGTAGCCTGGGAGCTGGCCCATGGTTTAGTCACTATTCCATCGTCGACTAAGCGCAAGAATCTGGAAACCAATTTCAAAGCGCTTGAACTTACCTTAGACGCTGACGATATCGCAAAGATTGACGCGCTAGATTGTGGCGACCGTCAAGCTAACCCAGATTTTTCACCTGCGTGGGACTAATCGGAAAAATCACTGTGTTAAGGAGCTTTTATGCAAGCTAACGTTTGGCAATTTGAACAAGCTGGCGCATCACTGGTAAAGCAGGTACGCGAGTTTTCTGAGCCGAAAGCAGGGCGTATTGTCGTGCGCAACTATGCTATTGGCATTAACCCAGTTGACTGGAAGTTTATCGATGATAACCCGCGCGACTGGGAAAGAGGGCATATTCCCGGTGTGGACGGTGCGGGTGTTGTTGTCGCTGTAGGTGAGGGCGTTGATAACAGTCTATTGGGTAAGCGTGTGGCTTACCATCATAGCCTAGGTGAAAACGGAAGTTTTGCCGATCATAGTGAAGTGTATGCTAGCCGAGTAATGGTCGTGCCGGAAAGCGTTGATTTTGCACTAGCTGCTGCGTTGCCATGTCCAATGCTTACTGCCTGGCAAGCGTTCAGTAAAGTGCCGGTCCGAAAGGGGGCTGACGTGTTAGTCAGCGGTATGGGCGCCGTTAACAAATTGCTGGCGCAAATGCTTTCTCAGGCCGGTTTTAATGTACATGTTATCTCAGGGAGCTTTTCGCAAGAGCAAGCCGGTGTGATGGGCGTAAAAGCCATCCATCGCGGTAAACCTGAAGGACAAACATTTTACGCGCTTTTCGACGCGAACGGGCCAGACTATGCGGCGTCACTTGTACCGCTTCTTGAAGCTAATGGTCACGTAGTGAGTATTCTAGGTCGTATTGAAGTGCCTGTTGATGCGCCTTTCACGCGTACTATTTCATATCATGAGATAGCGCTAGGTGCGCTGCATGATTATGGCGATTTGTCACAGTGGCAGCGTTTGGTGAAAGACGGTGAGACTCTACTTGAGCAAGTTGCTGCGCAAACGTTTGTTGTCGAAATACCTAACGTGTTTGAATTCGATAATTTGAACAACGCGCTGCAATTTTCAAAAGAAGACAAGCGAAAGGTAGTGGTTGCGGTGTCATAAAGCCGGAATGATTAAGATCCTTCTCTTTCCTTAGCGATCTAAAGGGCTTCCTCTGCTCGCCTAAAGGCTTCGGCGACATCGTCGAAGCCGTTTTTATTGGGTCAGTACATTTCAAGGTCAACAGGCCCTAGAAGTAGCAAATCAACTTTTCGTCCACAAATTTTAACCGGTAAGCGTTATAACTACAGGCCTTTTAAGTAAACGTGTGGTGTCGTGTAGGCTGGAATTTGTTAAGTAGACTGTGTACGACATAAATTACGCACAGGCTAAGTGCAATAGCTACGACTACCGATGAAAAGCGATACAGCGCACTATAAATAATATCCTGTTGTGGAGAGAGTGACTGGCCGTACAAAATGCCAAATGTGGTAAGTACGCCAAAACCCGTGCCAGCACCACCACCGCTAAGCACATGCTGGCGGCTGATGAAAAATACCAATATCCATAAGCTGAAACTTGCGAAAAACAACGTGTCACTGTAATTGAGCAAAATGAGTTGGGCGAGCAGGGCAAGATTACATCCAATTAGCGTGCCCAGCGCTCGCTGCCAGCCACTCAATGTGGCTCCTTTCCAACACAGTGGAAAAAGAATCAATACACTTGCTGCTTGTGCTGATATCGAATCTACTAAGTCGAAGGTTTGAAATACAGCAAACGATAGCGTGGCGACAGTGGTGCATAATATGACTTCGTGGCGAATACTTGCTTTATCTTTTGCCGCTTTGGGCAAAGGCGTGCGCGGCTCCTCATCGGGAAAAACAATATGCAAAGCGAATGCAATTATCAATGCCAACAGAATTGCACCGATGTTTGAAATCACTAATGCGTAGATATCTATTCCATCGCTGCTGTAGCTGGCAAAATGTAGCTGCAGCGAAAGTCCTACAAGGGAAAACGCACCGAATAAATACAGCGTACCTTTACTCATTTGCCAAAACAGAAAAGCGAAAGTGATGGCGATTAGCGGCGTGATCAGCAATGGGTGGCTTCCGAACAAGCCGTATACCACTAAAACAGCCGCCGCCGGAAAGATGGTTGCGGCAAGAAATTGTCGAATAATGTGACCATTTAAAACGGCTACCAGTCCAAGCAACAAAATAGGGTACAAGGTAAAAAATATCGGATTAGGCCAATCCAGCGCTTTCGATATAGCAAAGCCCAACGTGGCGCCGGAGGCGATCCTAAGCATCTGCTGAACATCATTTCTACTTAGCTGTGAATTCATAATTTAAGTCTAATGAACCGTAATCAAAGTCTAATAAATGAAGTGCAGCAGGCTTATAAAGTGAATTTGAATGTTCGCTGCCACACTTTCAATAGGATTGTCTGGAACTATCTGCACGGTAGCGCGAGCGCCACTGGTGAGGTGGTTTAACGATATGTCTTGTTCTTCAAGCTTAATGTGGACACGTTGGCGCTGCGCATCTCGTACCCATCGATTCGACTTTTCAACGCTTGCAAGGGTACCGTTGGCGGCGAGTTGGCCGTCGCTTACACCAGCTTCAAATTCTTCCACTTTAGCTTCAAATACTTTGCCCGGTAGTGCATCAAAAACGACGTTAGCGCGAATGCCTTCTTTTACATTGGCGAGTGATTTCTCTCGAAAATCCGCAACCACATCTAGTGTGTTATCGACAACTGAGGCAAGGGGCGTACTTTGTTTAGCATAAGTGCCTTGAGTTACCTGCATGTTTGCCATTATGCCGTCATGCGGTGCTTTAATTTTGGTATAGGCTAAGTTCAACTCTGCCCGTTTAACCGCATTTACCGCTTCTAGATATTTTAGGTTTTTCTCACCTTGCTTACCTCTTGCAACAACTTGCTGGTTTAGATCGGCTTCAAGCGCACTAATTTCAGCTTCAGCGCTTTTAAGTTGCGCGTACGCTTTATCCACGTTTTGTTGAGATACCGCTTTAGTTTGAACTAAGGAATTAAGTCGTTGAAATTCACTGTTGCGTTCGTCGTAAACCGCCGATGCAGCCTCTATTTTGGCTCTAATCGCTTCCGCTTTCGCATCTATCTGAGCGTTCTCTAACTCCACATTTGCCAAATCAATTTGCGCCTTTTCTAGCGCAATTAGGTAAGGTGTCTCATCAATAATAAATAAAACCTGCCCTTCCTTGACGGTTTGGTTATTTCTGACAAGCACCTCGTTTATCGGCCCATTTATCTGAGGGGAGATTTGTGTGACCTGATGATAGACCCTCGCCTGTGGTGTCATTGGCATGCGTATATCTGCAATAATAAAGTAGATAAAACAGATGGCAAAAGCGACTAAAGCCAGCTTTATGTACCTAGCAAATTCCTGATCTGGGGTTCGTTGACTCACTTAAGTGACTCCAATAATTTTGCGGCATTAACTTCAATTTTTTGAACACATTTAGCCATAATGCGTAACTCTTCTTCAGATACTCCTGCGTACACTTCATCTCGCAGCGCCATCAATGTACTTTCGATATCATTCATTCGACCTTTGCCCATATCTGTGAAGTAAAGTAAGCGACTTCGTTTGTCGTTAGTATCTGTAACGCGTTTGATTAACCCGGTAGTTTCGAGCTGTTTAATTGTGCGAGTTAAGCTAGGCATTTCTATTTCCAAGCTTTCTGCCACCATCTGTTGCGTACAACCCTCACCAAGTAACGACATATGAATCATTACGCGCCATCTAGACTCTGTAAGGTCGAGATGAGCGACCGATTCAGTGACAGTTCTTCTGCACTTTTGCGCAGTGCGGGCAAAAAGCGCAATAAGTTGAAGTGGCATAGGTTCTGAAAAAGACATGTAAAAACCGTTGATTTACTTAGCATGCTAACTACTTTATTTATTTAGCATGCTAAGTAAATGACATTGAGATGAGGAAGAGAACTTATAAGCTGAGGGACGTGTGGAGAATAATTTTAGTGCCTCGGTAAGGCTAAATATCTGAAAAGTTAAGCCTTGTGGACTATGGGATTGGACAACCCATCAGACGCGTAACTAGGTGAAGTAAAAGAAATGCAGATATATAAGAAATAAAAAAGCCGTTTACGAAGAGTAAACGGCTTTTTGCTTAGGTCCAAAGGGAGATTAAGATTTAGAATTTACCTCGGAATGAAGCAAACCAGTTTGTGCTAGTGTCATAAACTGTTGGGTACGTGTTACCGTTACCAAGAGCTGGGCCTGCACCAGAGTAAACTGGAGGTTGCTCACCAAGAAGGTTAAGAACACCTAATGTGAACTCTAAATTGTCATTCATGAAGTATGTAGCAGAGATATCAAGGTAGTTGATAGCTTTGAATCCAGTTTCAAGTGTATCACCATCATCATCATTATCAGTTGTACCGAAGTGTCTCCATGTCGCGGTAATATCAATATCTAGGTTGGTATTCCACGTTGCCATAAATCTATGACGATACTCAGGGTTAGGTGCGCCACACGCGTTACCGAAGAAGCCAGCACACTCAACAGTGTCACCACCAGGGAACGGTACAGTGCTCAATTCGTCTAGCATAGTTGCAGCATAGTCGAATCTTACATCACCAAGCTCAGTATCAAAGTTGTAACCTATCTGAACGTCTAGACCTGATGTTTTAAGCGTAGCAATGTTCAGGTTAGTTTGTTGGAAGCCAACACCAAACGTACCTGCAGCCAATGAACCAGCTGAAGAACGCGTGATCAGGTTACAGAACGTTGGGTCACCTGTTTCAAGACAGTTGTCGAAGATGGTTTGAGCTGGGATACCAGAAGCAATCGCATCTTCTACTTCAATATCAAAGTAATCCACGCTAATTGAGAGACCTTCGATACTCGCAGGTGTAATAACAACACCAAAGGTTACTGTATCTGCAGTTTCAGGAGATAGTTGTGGGTTACCACCAGTAAGTGACTGAGTCTGACCAGAGATAACATCAAGAATGTTACCGTATTGAGCAGCTGTTACACCGGTTCTCGCACAAGTTTCAAGTGAAGCGATAGGGTTGCTACCAGCACATGGATCGTAAAGCTGCTCACCATTTGCATCTACACCCGCTGGACTCAGGTTAGGTAGTCCTGTGTTTTGACCAGTAAATAGGTCGATTACGTTTGGAGCACGAACCGCGCGTTGGAACTGCGCACGTAGTTTAACATCGTCTACTGGTGTCCAAGCTAACTGATAGCCGTAGGCATTCGTGTCGAAGCTGTTTGATGTGCCGTTACCGTCAGCGTCATAGTCAGAGAAACGATACTGTGCGCTAAATACCAACTCTTCTGCGAACTCTGCGCCAGAAACAAGTGGAACTTGAACTTCCGTAAAGAATTCACGAACTTCGATTTTACCTGCAACAGCAAGTGTTGCACCGCCTACACCTGTGAAACCACCGCCTTGAACTTGGCTAATTTCGTCAGGTGAAGATGCTAGCTCATCTTTGCGATACTCAATACCGAACAACACGCCGATACCGTCATCAGCAGTAGGGATCTTAATGCCGTAGTCGCCCAGGTTAGCCTGAATGTCTGCACCGAATACTTTCTGTGAAGTTTCACCGTTTACAATACCAATGCCTTGGATGAAATCTAACTGCTCTTGTGTAACAGAGCTTTCACCGCCAGGGCGTTGGAAGATGTTGTAAGGCACACAGCCGCCAGACTGGTCAAGACATACTACGTTGCCATTTTCATCTGTGGTCGCCAACAGCGCTTGCTGTAGGTTAGCTACCACGAAGTCATTCGTTGCTGAACTCTGGTCGCGAGTTTCTGAAATTTGACCAAATACGTTCCACGCCCAAATATCGTCAATGAAGCCATTCAAGCCACCAACGAAGCGCCATGCACTGTTTTCAAGACGTGAGTTACGCGAACCACCTTCAACGTTACGGTGAGAAGCAGTAATACCACTAACAATTACATCGTTAGCAATATCGTCAGCCGAACAACCAAAAATGTCAGTAAACGCGATACCGCTATTGCCTTGAATATAAGGGTTTCCACAGTTGATATCATACGCACCGATACCGAATGAAGCACTTGGAGCAATTTGAGCGTCACTGGTGTTGTTTATGTATGAAAAATCTGCGTAAGCTTCTAAATCTTCAGCAAGTTCATAGTCGCCTTTCGCATAGAAATGGTAACGTTCAGAAGGGCGCTGGAAGAAGTTAGTTGCACCGAAGTTATAGGTTTGAGTAGGACCGCCAGCGTAAGGGATGATATTGCCGTTTTCTTCTTGGAACGCGAAGCCGCCAGGGCCACCAAATAGACGGAAGTTAGCTGAACCTACGCAACCGAAACCTTCAAAGCTTGATGCACCGTTACTTTGGCCAAGTGTACATGCTGAGAAAATTCTATCAGACTGAACAATTTCTTGACGGTCTTCATAAGAAGCGTAAATGGTTACATTGCCTTTGCCGTCAGCAGATGACGCGCCAAACATGGTATAGATTAGCGTTTCGTCGCCGTCCATGGTTGAACCAGGAACAGGCTGCTCCGCTGCGTTTAGAACGCCTTCATACAGACCATTATCGTTATCAGCATAGTTAGTGCTGAACTGACCACCAAACTCAACGCCTTCGAAGTCGTCGCGAAGGATGAAGTTTGCAACACCGCCGACAGCGTCAGAACCGTATACCGCTGATGCACCACCTGTAAGGATATCCACTCGCTCCAACATTTGTGTTGGAACTAAGTCAACGTTAGCAGCACTGGTTCCCGACGAGCCGTATGGGAGACGTTTGCCGTCGATTAGTACAAGTGTTCTGTTTGCTCCTAAACCACGAAGGTTTAGTGTTGCGGTACCAGTTGAGCCATTTGAAACCTCTGATGCCTGACCAGCGAATACCTGCGGAAGCACGTTAACGAAATCTTCTACACGTAGGTTACCACGTGCCGCTGCTTCAGCTCCTGATACGCTCAGAACAGGGGTGGCTGCTGCAACATTGGGGTTTGAAAGTAGACGCGAACCAGTGACTTCGATTTTCTCGACTGGTTCTTCCTCTGATTCGACCTCATCTTGGGCGTAGATACTACCAGAAAATGCCAACGATGCGGCAGCGCCAAACGCGCAAGCCAGTCTTACCGACTTGGCCAGTTTGTGGTTTGTAAACATTGTAGTCTCCCTAGACTTTGTTTTTTGCTTTAATTATTTTTTAGTGTGTTTTTTAAACACTTATTATGTATTGCACAACTTTTGTATATAATCAACAGCATATGTGTTTAAAAAGTGAGAAACGGGTTTTTTTAACGAATTTTTATTGTGATTTTAGATAATCTTTAATTTTAGTTCTTTTTTTGTTCTCTTTTTGTTTTAATTTTGTTCAGAAATGTGCGGAGAGTAATTTGGGAAATTCGATTTTTTGTTAGTAAAAAAAGCTGGTGTAAATCTATATTTTTATACTTTAGTAGTATTTTGTTTCTCTGTTTTGCGTAGTAATGTTTACCGAATAGATAATAAATTTATTTAATAATATTAAAGGGTTAGTTTTACAGTTGCACGGGATGATGTGCGAGAGTTGATAGGGCAAGGGTTCTCCTCAGTACCGAGAAACTTCACTACTTCTATCTCAAAAAGGAATTTATAACAGCGCATAACGCTGCGTTTTTCTGAAAAAGCCAAGTTTTGGTGAAGCACCGATAGTTTGCTCATACTTAACTACCCACTACGTTCGTTTTTGAAGGGTGATACGAGGTCTTCCAACTCACTTCACCGTGTTGAATTATTAACCAGTCGCTATACTGCGTCCCTTTCTAAAAGTTAAGTCCTTTACAAAGTCAATAAGACGCTATATCCGATCTGACCCATTTAGCGCTTGATTACCACGCCCAGTTACTCGTTAAACTGAGGAACAATCTTCTCATTTAGAGAGTTCGACCGTAAGAACGTAGGTAGCTTCCTTTTGCGTTCACTCTTCCTTTCACCAAACATTTTCCAATTTAGTGCAGTTCGCCGCGCTAAACTCTGTATTAGCTTATTTTTATCTCATAGCTGGAGCGTAAAAGTTGGGAAAAGGCCATGGGTCGATGTTGTTACGATTATAAGTGTTAGAGAGTGTGTAATTTCGCTCTACTGTTACGTGCAGTAAAATGCTAAAATCCGCGCAATTAATTACCAAGCCGTATCAAGCGTTTTACCGCAATACTAAATTTGCGCGGAAAAGCATTGCTTATCCGTTATAAAACGCGCCTGTAAGTAATTGGTTTACAGGGATAATAGATAACGAAGATAAGTATTGATGTCAGATAAGAAGCTTTTAGAAGAGATTAAAAAGCGACGTACGTTCGCAATCATATCGCACCCGGATGCGGGTAAAACCACGATTACTGAAAAAGTATTGTTATTCGGACGCGCACTACAAACTGCAGGTACCGTAAAAGGTAAAAAGTCAGGTCAGCATGCTAAATCTGACTGGATGGAAATGGAAAAAGAGCGTGGGATCTCGGTAACCACCTCGGTCATGCAGTTTCCATATAACGATCACTTAGTTAACCTGCTGGATACCCCAGGGCACGAAGACTTCTCTGAAGATACCTATCGTACACTGACGGCGGTGGACTCATGCCTTATGGTTATCGACGCCGCAAAAGGTGTAGAAGACAGAACCCGAAAGCTAATGGAAGTTACCCGTCTGCGCGATACGCCGATTGTGACTTTCATGAATAAGCTTGACCGCGATATTCGCGACCCCATGGAACTACTTGATGAAGTGGAAACCGAGCTTGATATCCTGTGTGCACCAATCACGTGGCCAATTGGCTGTGGTAAGAGCTTTAAAGGTGTATATCACCTTCATCGCGACGAAACTATTTTGTATCAAAGCGGCCAGGGGCACACTATCCAAGACGTGCGCATCATCAAAGGGTTAGATAATCCTGAGTTAGATACTGCAGTAGGAAGTGACCTAGCTGAAACCTTGCGTGACGAGCTTGAGCTTGTACGCGGGGCATCTAACGAATTTGAACAAGAGCTTTTCTTGGAAGGCCAGCTTACTCCAGTATTTTTCGGTACAGCGTTAGGTAACTTTGGTGTTGACCATATGCTTGACGGATTGGTTGAGTGGGCACCTGCGCCACTTGGCCGCGAAACCGAAGAAGGGACTATCGAAAGTACCGATGGTAAGTTCAGTGGCTTCGTATTTAAAATTCAGGCCAACATGGACCCGAAACACCGTGACCGCATCGCGTTTTGTCGTATTGTGTCGGGCAAGTACGAGAAAGGCATGAAAATGCGCAACAGCCGTTTAGGTAAAGATGTGCGTATTTCTGATGCATTAACTTTCTTGGCTGGTGACCGTTCACTGCTAGAAGAAGCCTATGCCGGAGATATCATCGGCTTGCACAACCACGGTACCATTCGCATAGGTGACACCTTCACGTCAGGCGATAACTACCGCTTTACGGGTATTCCAAACTTTGCGCCTGAGCTATTTAAACGCATCCGCTTGAAAGATCCGCTTAAGCAAAAGCAACTGCTTAAAGGCCTTATTCAGCTTTCTGAGGAAGGGGCGGTACAGGTGTTTAGACCGCTTGCCAACAACGATTTAATTGTTGGCGCAGTAGGTGTGCTTCAGTTTGACGTGGTAGTCGCTCGCTTGAAAGCCGAATACAACGTAGACGCGCTTTATGAGCACATTAACGTGAGCACAGCCCGCTGGGTTTACTCTGACAACGAAAAGAAGCTTGATGAATTCCGTCGTAAAGGTGAGCAAAACCTTGCACTAGATGGCGGTGATAACCTGACGTACATCGCACCTACTATGGTGAATTTACAGCTAGCTCAAGAGCGCTACCCTGATATCCAGTTCAAAAACACGCGCGAAAACTAAGCTAATAAAGATTAAACAAAGACACAATATATTATGAATATACATGCACTATTAGTTAACCGTTTCACTGAAGCTCTACAAGAAATGGGCGTAGAAAATGCGCCAGTGCCAGTTTCGCGCAGCGCTCGACCTGAATTTGGTGAGTATCAGTTTAACGGCGCTATGGCGCTAGCCAAGCAGTTAAAGCAAAAGCCGCGCGATATTGCAGAGAAAATTGTTGAGACTGTTAAGCTCGACGATATTGCCAGCAAGCTAGAAGTGGCGGGCCCTGGTTTTATCAACGTTCATTTAAATGACGAATGGCTGTCTAATCAGTGTGAGTTGTCACTAACCGACCCACGTCTAGGCATTGCTAAGTCAAAAGAACAAAACATTGTTGTTGACTATTCATCGCCTAATTTGGCCAAAGAAATGCACGTGGGCCATCTGCGTACTACCATCATCGGCGATGCAGTGGTTAAAGTGCTTGAGTTCTTGGGTCACAACGTTATTCGTCAAAATCACATGGGCGACTGGGGCACGCAGTTCGGCATGTTGCTTGCGCACCTTTCAGACAAGCTGCAAAAAGAAGTGGCTGAAACAGCGCTCTCTGATCTTGAAGACTTTTACCGCGAAGCCAAAGTACGCTTTGACGAAGAAGAAGGTTTTGCCGACCGCGCCCGTGAATACGTAGTTAAGCTACAAGGTGGCGATGCTCAGTGTCTGGCGCTGTGGGAAAAGTTCATTGACGTGTCTATTGCTCACTCTGAAGAAGTGTACGACAAGCTTAACGTAAGCCTTACCCGTAAAGATATTATGGGTGAGTCGGCTTACAATGACGACTTGGCCAACGTAATCAGCGACCTTAAAGCGAAAGGCCTTGCAGTAGAAGACCAAGGCGCGCAGGTGGTGTTTATACCTGAGCTTGCTGATAAAGAAGGTAATCCTGCGGTTTACATCGTTCAAAAGTCGGGTGGCGGCTATTTATACGCAACGACAGACCTTGCGGCAATGCGCTATCGCAGCGGCAAGTTAAACGCTGACCGTACGCTTATTCTTACTGACGCGCGTCAGGCACTGCACTTCAAGCAAACTGAAATTGTGGGCCGTAAAGCGGGCTTTATGAAAGAAGAGCAAACTTACGAGCATTGCCCGTTTGGTATGATGCTAGGCAGTGACGGTAAGCCATTTAAAACGCGTACTGGCGGTACGGTTAAACTGGTTGAATTGCTTGATGAAGCCGTTGAGCGTGCGGGTAAACTCATTGCTGAGCGCGACAACGATTTAAGCGAAGACGAGCTTAAAGAAGTTGCTCGTAAGGTGGGTATTGGCGCTGTGAAATACGCTGACCTATCTAAAAACCGCACAACTGATTACATGTTTAACTGGGATTCCATGCTAAGTTTTGAAGGTAACACCGCGCCTTACCTTCAGTATGCCTATACCCGTGTGAAAAGCTTGTTCAGAAAAGCGGGTGTGGATATGGCGACCATGCCAGTAGATATCAATATTGCTGAGAAACAAGAGCACGCGCTAGCTGTTCTCTTAATGCAGTTTGAAGAGGTAATTGGTACGGTATCTCGTGAAGCCACGCCTCATGTGCTGTGCACATACCTCTATGATGTGGCTTCAGCATTTATGTCATTCTACGAAGCGTGTCCGATGTTAAAAGACGGTATTGAGCCTGCTGTACGCGATAGCCGTTTGGCCTTGTCAGCATTGGTTGCCAAGACGCTAGAGCAAGGATTAACCCTGCTTGGCATCGAAACACTAGAAAAAATGTAGTGTTCGCGGTACAACATATATAGCGTTATCAAAAAGGCTGACACTGATTGTCAGCCTTTTTTTATGGAAAACACAAACGTCTTGAGCCCGAGAGTGTGAGTGTTAGTAAAAATTTTTATCTTTCGGCTAGAAGTGATTGAGCGATAGATCCTTTTAACTAAAACAATCAAAGAACAATTTAAATTAACGACAGGAAACTCAAATGACTAAGATCCTTGCATTTGCAGGTAGTACCCGCAAAGGTTCATTCAACCAAGCTATTATGAAGGTTGCCGCTGATGGCGCACGTGAGGCTGGCGCAGAGGTTACCGTGATTGACCTGGCCGATTATCAAATGCCGTTGTTTAACGAAGATGAGGAAGCCGAATTTGGTATGCCTGAAAAAGCGCAGGCATTCAAAGCACTACTTATGAGCCATGATGGTTTTCTTATTGCCTCACCAGAATACAACTCAAGCTACCCAGCACTGCTCAAAAACGCCATTGACTGGGCATCACGTATGGGAGAAGGAGAAAAGCCATTGCAAGCATATCGCGGTAAAGTGGCAGGTATAATGGCTGCGTCAGCTGGTGGGCTAGGCGGTATGCGTGTGCTGGTGGTACTGAGAATGTTACTTGAAAACCTAGGCACTATGGTTCTGCCAAACCAAAAAGCAATCGCAAAAGTAAATACGCTTATGGAAGACGGCGTAATTACGGATGAAAAGACCATTAAACAACTTAAAAACTTGGGTAAAGAAACTGCTGAGTTGGCAGGCAAACTGTCTTAGTTGTGAGTAGAGTTGCTAGAGTAACCCTTCGGGTGCTCTAGCTTACTAGCCAATAATATCGTTTCCATGCAGTCTTTTGACCGACATGCGTCAATGTCACTTCAATTTAAATAGAACGACTCGCACATAAGAAGCAACGCACTTCATCTTGCTAACAGCTATCAGCTCCTCAAGTCAAATAAGACAATCAACTCTAATTCTCTCAAAAGTTTAAAACCCACCCCATGTCCAGTCGTTATGGGTTTGGTGATGGGGTAGTGTAGCTAGGTGCATTTGCACATTACCTATTTATAAAGGAGCTTAATTATGGAAGAGCTAAGTTTGAATGAACTTAACGAAGTGTCAGGTGCTGGTTTAGTCGGCGATATAATGTATGGGATTGGTTATGGTGCCGGATACGCAGGGGGGTACTTTTACAGTAACGTGATGACATCAAACCAATGGTTAGATGACGTTGCAGAACTGGTATTGCGATAAGGAGATAATTATGGAGGAGTTAAACCAAGAAGAGCTAAACCTGAGTAGCGGTGGCTATTGGAATCATGTATTGACCTACATGACATTATTAGACCTTGCTCACGATATCGGCAGGGGTCTTGGAGATGGGTTTTACGATGGCGTTCACTCGCCCCAAATTCCGTAGTTCAGTCTGAGCAGACATTGGTCTGCTTTTTCTACTTTTTATTTAAAATTTTTAAAAAGACCATAATTATGAATGCAGCAAAACATAGCCAAATAGCATTTTGGTTCCTTGTTATAATAAATGTCATATCCCTTTTAGAAAGCGTACTTCTAACTAATGGCTTTTCCATTTTGAAACAGCCGGAGTTTCAAAATTTACTTCTTCTCGCGGTTCTACATAAGTTATGGAAGAACAAAGATACAACGCAAAATAATGCCGATCCCAGCTAATTGAATATTATAAATATGTAGCGAGTTTAATGTTTTTTGTCGCTTGGTTTTGTTAGTTTAGAGAAGTGAATACTCGTCACTTACCCATTCAGCTAAAAGTACAATTGTTATTCATAAGTTTTGAGCTATTATTCTGACATACTTACAAAAAGTATTAGATGAAAGAGCTATTATCCCGACATGCTTGCAAAAAGTATTCGATGAAACTCACTATTTAGGTTCTCATTTATTGATGTTAGCGCAGACCCGAGTAACCCCTTTTTTATCGACTCACTTATTACAAGTGACGTTAATATTTTTCTCGCTATTTATTTCTTCCGCACTTGCCCAACCCGTCGTAACAACGCCTTCCTTTAGATCACTTTCTACCGAGAATGGGCTAAGTCAAAACACTGTTAACGATATGCTTATCGATAAAGAGGGGTTGCTGTGGATAGCGACAGAAGCTGGCTTAAACAGATTCGATGGGAATCAAAACAAGCAATATGTAGGGCAAGACAATGAGTTTGCTGATGATGGCATTTACTCGTTGTTCGAAGATCAAAGAGGCGACTTATGGGTAAGTACTTACAGTAGTGGTATTTATCGCATCAATCGACAAACGGGTAAGTCGAAAAGATTAATAAACGTTCCTTACAAAGAGCAACCTTCGTGGTACCAATATGCTTCCCATTTTATCTCCGCGCCTGGAAACATCATATATGTCGCCCTTGACCATCTAATTATCAAATTCGATTTAGTTACAGAGAAAAAAGAAACCGTTTTTGACCTTCTTTCCTCGGATAGTGAGCTTTCAAATGACGATGTTATCCGATACACCTATTTAGCCCGCGACGTTTTATTCGTTGCCACTTCTGTAGGTCTTTATGCTAAAAACCTACAAACGGGCGATATCAAGAAAATTGACCATGTTAGTTCTGACAGTGCCAATGTAAATAATATCAATACCAAGCTTATCCTGGTTGATGATCATCAGAGGTTTTGGCTGGGCACGGTTGAAGGTCTCTACCAATTTGATTTTGCTAGTTTAATAAATTTCGTGAAGCACGACGGCGATGTTCCAACAGCAAGACAAGTCGTAAAATCTTTGAATATATGGGATCTCGAATTAATAGAAAACTCCCTCTATTACATGCCCACAGAGCAAGGGTTGTATACCATTAATTTGTCAACTAATGAGCTAACACATTTATTTAGACCATCAGACTCGCGTTTACAAATAACAGACGATGACTTGTACAAAGTGGAAATAACATCAGATGAGCAGGTGTGGCTTTCTACCGGCACATCGGGGGTATTGCTATGGTCACCTCAGTCTACGCTATTTAAAAACGTCATGGGCGATGGAAAAAGTAGTGACAAGTTGAGTAATAATATTGTCTATAGCTTATATGAGGCCGATGACGAAAATTTATGGTTAGGGACTAACAATGGTCTGAATTTGTATCATGCGGACACTGGGAAAGTAGAGCAGTTTTTAGTGACCGACGATGATAAAGCCGTTATTTCTTCGGGTTCAATATTTACGATTAGACCCGCCGAAAAAGACCGGGTTTGGTTGCTTACTTACGGTAGCATTGTAAAGTTTGATACGGAAAATAAACGCCCTGTACCTTATCCTTTAGGCAGCCAGCAAGACAAACTATTAAACTCAGATAAGGCATACGACCTAATTCGAACATCGAAAGAAAAATATATTGTTGCTTCAGATGGCAAGTTTTGGAATTTTGATGACAGGAAAGGACAAGTGTCTCTTGCCGAAACACTTTCTTCAAACCTGGAATACGACCAGTTTTATACGTTTCTACCTGATCACGGGGCGGAAGATAATTCGATACTACTGTCTATGATTGGGGAACTATGGCGATATAATACGTCAAGTGGAAGCCTAGAGAAACTGCATCAAGCAAGAAAGTCTCAAGCGGAATATGCTATCCATCCTACCGACACTATTTTGGATGATAACGGTATTTTGTGGATTACTTATCCCGGTCATGGTTTATATGGAATCGATGCAAAAACCAATGAGCAGAAATACTTTTTTGACACGAGTAACTTATTGCCGACTAACCTCGTTGTTAGTCTAGAGAAAGATCAAAATGGTGATATCTGGATTGGGAGCCACCAAGGCATCCTCAAGCTCGATCCGAAGACCATTAAATTATCGCAATATAGCGCTACAGAAGGTTTGTCCACTAGTGAGTTCAGCTGGGGGGCAAAAGTAGGTTTGAGCGATGGAAAAATAGCATTCGGTTCACAAAAAGGTTTCACTATTTTACAACCAGAGCGCTTTAATGACCAAGACAATGTGACAACCTCGACATTTATTACTGATGCAAGCTTGCTCAGTCAGCCGTTAGAGCTTGGTATTGGCAGTATTAATAACAGCTCTTTATTATTAGAGTATGACGATGTTGGACTGACTATTCATTACTCCGATATGCGTTTTAAGAAGACGTCGGCTTCTTACTATCAATATGAATTAAAGGGAGAGGTTTCTGTTGTATATCCTCCTACAAAGTCTACCGAAGTCACATTCCCTCAGCTTGAGCCTGGTGAATACGAATTTAGTGTGGGTCGAATTGACCCCGTAAGTGACGTGTATGGGCCGCGCGCAAATTTGAAAATCAAGGTGGCATATCCCATTTATGCATCGCCTTTGGCGTATTCTATTTATTTTCTTGTTTTCCTTGTGGTGACCTTAGTTATCTACACACGACGCAAGAAAAATAGCGAAGCACTTCGCGCTGCGCACTCTGAGGCACTAAAACATAAAAACAGATTGTCTATGGCGCTAACTGCGAGCAATACCAGAGTTTGGGCATGGTATGAGGACTCAGACAAAATTACTCAAGAGCGTATTGTGGATGACCTAGGTTACTCAGAGACGGGAACAAGATTGTCGTTCAGAGAGCATATATCTCTCGTTCATAAACACGATATTACTGCGTTCTTAGAACAATGGGAGAAAGCGGTCAGCGGACAGTCTAAGGGTATTGATATCAGCTATCGAATGAAAGCGAAAGACGGTCATTATGAGTGGTTTAGAGATGTGGGCTCTTTAGTTTTTAACAATCAACCAGATAGCAGTAGAAGGTTAGTCGGTACCTACTCCAATATAACTGAGTCGGTGAATGCTGAATTCAAAGCGCGACTATTCGGTGAAGCGTTTCAGTATACTCGAGACTGGGTTGTCATTTTCGATAACAATTTTCAGGCTATCGTTGTTAATCAATCCTTCAAAGACGCCCTTGGCATTAACAAAGACGCAAACCTAATAGAAGAGCTCGACCTGTTATATCGTGGCCAGAAACAGCAGCTCGAAGAAGCGTATACGGAAATGCGTAAGCTCGGTCCTAATGAACACTGGAGTGGCGAGGCTTATATAAACAGTTTCACAAACCAGCGCTACGCGGTAAGTATAAGGGTGACCGCAGTTTCGAGTGAGCGAAATGGCCAAGAAATTGATCGCTACCTGGTGATACTGTCGGATATAACGCAGCAAAAAGACGCACAGAACGCGCTTGTTCAGTTAGCAAACTACGACAATTTAACAGGTCTACCTAATCGCACTCTTCTGCTTGACCGCCTGCAGCACGCTTTCTATCAAGCTGCACCACAACAAAGTAGAATAGGGTTATTCTTCATCGATTTAGACCGTTTCAAACAAGTTAATGATAGCCTTGGGCACGAGGCCGGTGATGAACTGCTAGTGACGGTTAGCAAACGTCTCGAAAAGTTAATCAGAAAGTCTGACACGGTAGCGAGACTTGGCGGTGATGAATTTGTGGTTCTTCTCGAAGGTGTTGGTAGTGTGCAGGACCTTGGTCATATTGCCAATGATATTATACAAGCCTTGGGGCAACCTATTACGCTCTCCAACCAAGAAGTGAGCGTATCGGCGAGTATTGGTATTTCACTTTATCCAGATGATGCGCAACTTCCAGCAGAATTACTAAAGAATGCCGATATTGCCATGTACCATGCTAAAGAAGCCGGCAGCAATAATTTTCAGTTCTTTACCGAGCACATGAATGAGCAGGCGCGTTCAAAACTTCAATTAGAAAATAAATTGAAACATGCCTGCATCAATAGATCTTTTTCAAACTACTATCAGCCCATTGTGTGTTGTGCGACAGGTACTATTGAAGGCTTTGAAGTATTGATGAGATGGAAAGACGGTGAAGAAATGATCTCACCCGACATTTTCATTCCAGTTGCGGAAAACATCGGCATGATAGCCGAAATGACGACGCAACTTATTGAGCGAGCTTTACCTGTTCATAAGCAACTCTACGCAGATAATAGTCGCGCTTACTTGTCGATTAATTTAAGCGCAAAACACCTCATAAATGAGTATTCGTTAAGGGATATAGTGGCGCTGTTGCAATCAAATGGTGTTCCACCAGAAAACATTCGATTTGAAATTACAGAGAGCGCATTGATGGAAGATTATGACAGTGCCATGCATGTCATAGGAGCGCTAAAATCTAAAGGGTTTATCATAGCACTGGACGACTTTGGTACTGGGTACTCGTCGTTAAAATATTTAAAAGATTTCCCGATTGACGTATTAAAAATAGATAAGAGCTTTGTTCAGGGTATTGGTCTTAATAGTGGCAATGAAGCAATTATTCTAGCGACATTACGTATGGCTGAGAGTCTGAATATTGAATGCGTGGCGGAAGGAATTGAGACCTTGGAGCAGGTCGAATTCTTTCAACGAAACGGCTGTAGGTATTTGCAGGGCTTTTATTTCTCTAAACCTGTCGCCGCTGACAAGCTATCAGGCTTAATAAACGCAATGAAAACGAACGGCAAGTCGCTAAACTAATAGCGACTTGCTAGCGCCGCGCTACATGTATACTCAGGTGTTTTATTTCAATCCGCGCTGAGTTTCTAAGTAGCTGGCAAAGCTGCCAAGCCAGTGGCTGCCCATATAGTGCATATCACCGAAGACAGCGTTCAGTCCCGCCTCACGATGTGCACTGAATGCTTTCTCCAGTACAGGTAAGCGTTTGTCATGTTCAGGTAAAGCCTGCATTATACCTTCTATCATCCACGCTCGGCTGATGTTAAGCCCGTCTAAGTGAGCGAGTTTACCATCTGTTTTGTCAGTCACTGTAGCGGGAGCAAGCCAATTTGATGTTTTTGCCGTGAGGCCGGGAAAGAACGCTGAAAGCCATTGGCTATAGTCCTTTTTAGACATTACTCTTCGCATTAAATCAGCTTCGGCCAAACACGGTGATAGGAAATCTTGACCAGAGGGTTCGTAAGCAAGAGGACATTGTTTATCTGCCAGATAATAGTCTTTCACTCTAGATGTTAACAGTGCTTCAAATTCCTTGTTCCCTGCAGTTTTCGCCCAATCTAACATCAATCCAAAAGCAAAGGCGGTTTGGCTGTGTTCACCTGTTCGGATTGGGTAAGCTAATTTAGGCAGCCAGGCGCTTATTCTGGCGACAATTACTTCCTCGAGAGGAAGTAATGTATTTAGCCACCTCTTTGCTTCAGGAAGAGAAGATTGACGAAGTTCAGCGGTTAGCTGCAAGAACCAAGCAAGACCATAGGGGCGTTCAAATGAGGCATTATTTTCGCGCTTGAGGCTTACCAATTCGCCTTGGATGTTTTTGGGCGTAAAGCTAGCATTGAGCTTTTCGATAATCTCATCTTTGTCCACCGCGCCTTGCGTTGTGTTTAACATTCTTACTAAAAGCCAATGGCCATGAACCGACGAGTGCCAGTCTAAACAACCATAAAAAGCTGGGTAGAGTTGACTTGGCGACTTAACGTCATCGCCATTATTCATCATGTGTTTTACTACATTGGGAAACTCTTGATGAATACAATGAAGCGCGAGATTAGCAAAAACGCTTTCGTAATTGGTGTTCGGAACGTCAGCGTAGGCGGTCGCGTCTGCTATTTGGTTAATACTAGCGCTGCTCGTGTTCGCAGTTTCAATAGTCGACGTAACACTCGCACAGACAGTATGGGTAGCAAGCGTGGTGGCTAATGCAGCTGTGCAGTTAATTAGGTTCTTTATTTTGAGCATAAGATTGCGCGCTTTATCAATGAGAAGTATACCGCCAATGTATAGTGATAAACGCTTTGAATAAAGTGCTGTGCGATACATCACGCGCCAGCACTTTAAAATGCGAAAAAGCAACGTTAAAACTTACGTACCTGCTCCAATGCTTTCTAGTTTGGTGATGTATTCACTAAGTGGGCCAATGGTCTTTTCCACCCAGCCAGTATTATAGTAAGTATCAACATACCTTTCTCCACTGTCGCACATAAGCGTTACAATGGATCCCGCTTCACCACGTTCTTTCATTTGTGAGGCAATACTTAATGCCCCCCAAAGATTGGTGCCGGTAGAGGGGCCGGCTTTTATTCCCATGGTGTTGTTTAACCAGTACATGGTTGCAACACTGGCTGCATCGGGAACCGCAATCATGTCGTCTATCACATCGTGTTGAAAAGACGCTTCCACTTTAGGGCGACCAATCCCTTCTATACGGCTTCCGCGGGCAGCGGTAAGTGTATGGTCTTTACGTTTAAAGCTATCAAAAAAGACACTGAATTCTGGATCTACTACCACTAGCTGAGAGGAGAGGCCTTTATAACGTATATAGCGCCCAATGGTCGCTGATGTTCCTCCTGTCCCTGCACTCATTACTATGGTGTGAGGAATGGGGTGGGGCTCTGCTTTCATTTGTTCGAAAATACTTTCAGCAATATTGTTGTTTCCTCTCCAGTCTGTGGCGCGTTCGGCGAAGAGAAATTGATCCATAAAATAGCCATTTAATTCGTTAGCTACCTTGGTTGCTTCGCTGTGCATTTGTGTAGGGCAGTCTACAAAATGACAACGTCCACCGTATCGTTCAATAAGGGCTATTTTACTTTGGGCGGTAGATTTGGGCATCACCGCAACAAACGGCACGCCAATCATTCTTGCAAAGTAAGCTTCAGATACGGCTGTACTGCCCGAAGAGGCTTCAACGACCGTGGTTCCTTCTACAATTTTTCCATTGCAAAGAGCATAAAGAAAAAGGGAACGGGCTAAGCGGTGTTTTAGGCTGCCCGTTGGATGAGTGCTTTCATCTTTAAGATAGATATCAATATCTTTAAATGCGATCTGCTCTAACTTTATTAAGTGCGTATCAGCTGAGCGCTGATAATCTGCATTGATAATATTGATCGCTTTTGAAACCCAGCTTTTCATAACTCATCTCTCATTCATTCAAAGTGTGCCACCTTGAAAAGGGTATCTAAAAATTAAATATTCCGCGAAGTGCGCGTATCGGAATTCGTATTAAGCAGAAATAGAATATCAGCGAAGAGCGAGTATTTAATTCTATTATTTTAGTGATTGTATTGTTTTGTGGTTATAAATTTCTTTTTGTTATTAGTTAATAAAATTTTTTTGCGTAGCTTCGTAACTGTGTGAGCCTTAGTGCCTTGTTGTAACAACATCATGATTAAACAAAAAGTTCAGATATATCGTTAATGTTGCTATCTTTGCATATCGCTTTTACTCACAGGTAACAATATGAAAAATAGAGCGCTTTTCCTTGCAATGGTTCTTTTCCCCACATTGCTTGTATCTACACTGACTAATGCGCAAGAAGAACACATACTTAAAGTTGCTACGTTCAATGTAAGTATGGAAGCCACTAACTACAAAGCGTTGGGCATGGAGCCCAGTGATAAAGTCCTTCAGCACGTTCTTTCAACGGGAGAGCACAGCCAGGTTAAAAATATTGCCGAAATCATTCAGCGCGTTAACCCCGATATCCTTATGTTGAATGAATTTGACTACATCGCAGATAAGCGTAAGGGAGTAGACGCGTTCGTAAAAAACTACCTGAACGTATCTCAACGAGGCCTTGAGCCTGTGAATTATCCTTACACTTACGTGGCGACAGTAAATACAGGGGAGCCAACGAAATTTGACTTAGACAACAATGGCAAAACAGAGGGTTTTGGTGGCGATGCATATGGTTTTGGACTTTATCCCGGCCAGTATGGCATGGCGCTGTTGTCAAAATTCCCTATCGATGTTGATGGTATTCGTACCTTTCAGAAATTTAAGTGGCATCACATGCCACACCCACAGGTTCCTATCATTCCAGATGAAAGCGGAAGTAGCGACCAAGGAAAACCTTGGTACGATGTAGATGAGTGGGCCGCACTTAGGTTGAGTTCAAAGTCTCACTGGGATGTTCCCATAAAAGTACGGGATAAAACCGTACACATACTTGCTATGCACCCAACTCCTCCCAACTTCGATGGGAGTGAGGACCGCAATGGCAAGCGCAACTTTGACGAAATTAGGCTCATGGCTGATTACCTTTCTCCGGATAAAGGTGCATACATTTACGCTGATAATGGTGAGAAAGTCAGCTTATCCGAGAACTCGCGCTTCGTACTTGTTGGCGATTTTAATGCTGCAGATATAGGTGAAAAATATCGCGAAGGTGTAATTGAACAGCTAACCGAAAATCCATTGGTCAACAACGACACTATACCAGTAAGTGCAGGTGGGGCGAGCGCGTCAGGTGCAGAGTTTAGCGACCGCTTTACCGCATATTGGGGGGCCAGAGCTGATTATGTTTTGCCATCTCGCTATGGCTTTGAAGTGCGCGATGCTGGGGTATTCTGGCCTGCGAAAACAAGTGAGCTGTATAGATTGGTTAAAGACCGTGAAGCCAGCTCTGATCACAGATTGGTGTGGGTTAGCTTGTCGATATCGACAGACAATTAAAAACCACAATTTTTGTGTTAGTTAAAAGATAGAGGTAATATCGCTAACGTCTATCCAATAATATACAGAGAAGCCATTGAAGTTTGTGTCTCTCATTTTTGCCCTTTGTTTGCTGTGGGCGATTCCCATAGATGGCTTCTCGGCAGAGTCTTCTCAGCTCATGCCGCTCAACCGGTATTTCCCTCAGTCGTGGGGAACAAAAGACGGGCTCCCTCACAATAGTATTCACGCATTAGCACAAACGTCCAATGGGTATCTATGGGCAGGTACATGGGAAGGTGTTGCTCGGTTTAATGGTCATCAGTTCACCGTTTTTACCCGCGGCGAGCAAACAGGGCTACCAGACTCCGGCATAAGAAGTTTGTACTATAATAAGCCTCGCAATGAGCTGCTTGTGGCTGGAAACCGAGGGGGCGTAGCGTCGCTTATCGAAGAGCAATGGCATGCTCAATCGCCGCTTTCTTCAATGGTTAATCATGCGTATAGAGACAGCCATGATGTGTTGTGGTTTGCGCTAGAAGACACGGGTGTTGCAATGAGAATGCCTGACGGCACTCAAAAAGAGTACATTGTTACTTCAAGCGCTTATCGCATAATCGAAGACGGGAATGGGGTAATTTGGATTGCAACAAATCAAGGTTTATTCAAATACATAAACGACAAATTTCAACCAGCTGTTCCAAACCATAAGGTACTCTCTGGGCCGTCGTTTACTCTGGCGCTAGATAGCGAACAGCGTGTCTTAGTTGGCACAGAGCACGGTGTTTGGCAGCAAAGAAACGGCACTTTTGTTCTACTTCACACCTCACTTGCCGAAAAATCTATTAGCAGCATTTTGCTTGATCATCAAAATAGCATTTGGGTAGGAACTATAAACCACGGCCTTTACCGGCTAAGTAATTTAGGCCTAGAAAAGCTGGATGCGACAGCAGGCCTTCCCAACAATCGCGTTTTTTCACTGCTTGAAGATTTGGAAAAAAATATCTGGATTGGCACTAATGGTGGCTTGTTTAGATTACGTCGTGCGCTGTTTACGACATTTTCACAAAATCAGGGAATGAGCGGGGATTTTTTGCGCACCGTTTTGCAAACCTCTAACGGCAAAATTCTATCGGGTGGAAGTGCTGGATTAGATATTTTTTTCAATGATGCATTTTCCGCTGCATCACTTACCACGGGTGAAGCTTTTTCTGTACTCAGCTTGGCGGCGGTCAATGAAGATGTAACGTTAGTTGGCACCTACACAAAAGGTGTGCTGCGATATGAAAATGATCAACTTATTCCTTACCTAAACAGACATCTTGGGCTGCCGAGTAATGAAGTCAGAGCCATTCTTTTAGCTAGCGACAACAGTATTTGGTACGCCACGGCGCAAGGGGTAGTGAAACAAACGCCGGATGGAATGCTAATCCATTTTAATGAAAAAAATGGGCTACCAGCCCACTTTTCCATGGGATTGGCAGAAGACCGTGAAGGACGGATTTGGATTGCTACTGGAATTGGGCTCGCCTATATCCAACAGGATGTTGTGCACACTGTTTCGTTTCCTGAATATTCAGATGCGCAGCACGCGTTCAGCTTCAGCGTGGTGGAAGATGGTACGTGGATTACTACCGACCGAGGCCTTGCATATTTTGATAACGCTACTCAGTCACTTAGTGTAGTAGAGAAATCGCATGGGCTTCCCGTAGACAAGCTTTTTTCAATCGGTATAGATCATAATAGCGGAGTATGGCTAAGTTCAAACCAAGGGGTAATCCTGACTTCGCTAGAAAGTCTAAAGAAGTGTTTGACGCTTCCAGGTACGTTACTGGAATACGAACACTTCAAGGAAGAAAATGGCCTGGCCAGTATTCAGATAAATGGTGGTTCCCAACCATCCCAGTTTGTAGATAAAGACGGTAACGTTTGGCTTCCCACTGCAAAGGGGCTGGCTACAGTAACGCCTGCAAACCTTGCCATGTTGAGTGAGTTTCCTATTCCGGTAAACATAGAGTCCGTATTGCTGGACGGCCATGTACAGCAATTTGACAAGGGGAAAAAGGAGCTAGAAGTCTCGCCGTTAACAACGCGAGTTGCGTTTCAATATGCAGGGTTGGGTTTCGCCATGCCTTCGCGTATAGAGTATCAGGCTATGTTAGTAGGATATGATCAAGATTGGGTTAATCGTCATCAATTTAGAATGACTGAATACACTAATTTAGCGCCTGGCCGTTATCAGTTCAAAGTTCGAGCCCGATACGCCGGTGGACATTGGCAAGAGATAACGTCGCCATTTCCCATTCGTGTTCTGCCCAGTGTTTATCAGACATTTGCTTTCAAGCTCTTTATATTTCTTTTCTTTTGTTCAGTTATCTATGTGCTTTATAAAGTGCGCTTTCATCATTTGAAAAAATCAGAAATGATTCTAAAGCAGAGGGTGGATGAGCAAACCAAGTCATTAGAAATACAAACTAAGCGGTTCGAGTTTCAAGCAACTCATGATGATCTAACCGGCATTGCGAACCGGCGAGCTTTCGACCGCTGGCTTTTACAGTATTTTGACGATGCCAAAATGAGACAGGCACCTTTATGCCTAGCCGTTATCGATATCGACCATTTCAAGCAGGTGAATGACCAGTACTCTCATCTAGTAGGAGACAAAGTCATTACTGAAGTGGCCCGAATATTAAAACGTGAAGTCCCTCATTACGCTAAATGTGCGCGATGGGGCGGCGAAGAGTTTACTGTTTTGCTCCCCGATTATGACTTGGCAAATGCTAAGACAGTCATGGAAAATGTTCGAAAAATCGTGGCAGCGCATGATTTCAGTTTAATAGCGTCAACGCTAAAGGTCACAATCAGTATTGGCCTTGCGAGCGTGGATGGTGCTAAAGATCATGACAGAATGTTAACCCATGCCGACCAAGCACTTTACGCCGCCAAAGAAAATGGCCGAAACCGAGTGACCATTTTCGAGTGACCGATAAGCTAGATCGTTGATACTTAGTAAGACCTCTTTGAACCGGCATTTATCGTGCAGTGTTGGCGTAACGACTTACTCAGCCGGTCTTCTTAGCCTTCTCGCGAAGCTTTCTTCAAACAACATGAAGTAAGCCACAACGGCAAGGTTAGCGACAAACCAAAGGTCTTTAATAACGAACTGACCCAGGCGGTTGACGATAGTCGCGCTGTTAAAGGTATCCGGCACAGTAAACAAAAACGTTTGTGTCATCAGAAAAACGGATAAACACGCCATTCCGCTCGCAATAATCAATGGCTTGTTCTTAGAATAGATACTGGCGCCTAATAGCAGCGCAAAAAAGATATCAAAACCACCAATTACATTGGATGCTTCCTGAACGCTGAACACATCGTACAACCACGACATAAATGGCGATGTTTCAACTAGCCCGACAATCGCGTGGGCTTCAAACTCGAAAAACTTCATGCCTCCGATCCATAGTAAGACCATGGCTACAGGCGCAAAGTTAAGGTATGTCAGTTGTTTATGCGAAAATTTGTCGCGATAGAATAAGAATAGAAAAAGCGGTAAAACCGCGAAGTATTTAATGATGCCTTGACCGCTGCCAATAATCGGAAAGCCTCCTAAATCCGCCATCCATCTCGTTGGTGACAATAATGTCAGCAACGGAATGGCAGTAACGAAAATAGCATATAGCGTTACTGTTTTTGCTGAAACAAGGTTAAAGCGTGCTGCAATGGTCATTAACGCTAACAACATCAATGCAGTACCAGACAATGCACCAAGCGAGCTCTCACTTGCTATAGTGCCCATCGAGTAGAAATTAAATGTAGCGACGAGCGCATTCGGGTTAGCACCCAGTAAAAATGTTAAGCCAAGAACGGCAAAGCTAAAAGTGAGCAATGCGGTTACCACGTTTTCGGTTTGGTTTAGTGTCATAAAGCGTCCGTAGATACTGCAAGTTGTGAGAAGTGTAGGTAGAGACCTGCTATGTCATGATTAAAATTTCAAAGATCTTTAAAACTTTAGGTATTGGGCAGAGTACGCATAACAATTTATCGACAGAATAAGAACTTATCTAATAATAGTGGTCTTAAGTTGCGAGGGTCTCAAATACTATGGCCTTTGAGTCGTAGCGGCCAAAAAGTAAAATAAGCTGAGAGAAAAAATGAAACAAACAAGCAGTAGAGCATATAAGCGTTTTGGAATCTGGTTAGTAGCAGGCGTGTGTGCAGCCTTGTCTGCTTGTGGCGCTCAGCCCCCAGAACCTATTAATGAGCCAATCGCGAGTGTTGAAGAAGTTGAAAAATTAGAGCAAGTTGTTGATACCTCTTTGCCTTTGGTACAGCAGGCCTATTCCATTGAGTCTGAAAAAGTGTGCGACAAACACGATGGTAACTGGAAGAAAGTAGGCCGACAGCAGGCGCATGCTTGTGTTCTACCAGCAAGCGATGCTGGTAACGCGTGTAATGACAGCAGCGAGTGCGAAGTGGCTTGTGTTACGGAAAACAATAATATGGAAGCGGGAGAAAAGGCGCGCGGCGTGTGTTTAGAAAGTACGGACTTATTCGGCTGCAGAGCCTATGTGTCTAACGGCGTTGTGGAGCATACCTTGTGTGTTGACTAAGAGATTGTTTAGCAAAGGAATGTTGAATGAAGCGCACGCCATCGGCAATGCGCTTCACAACAACGCGGGTTAATTAACGTTTGGGAATTCGACTCTGTCTAGTTCGCTCGCCGTTTCATTGCACTCACCTAATAGGTGAAGCCTATCTTCGGTTTGGTGTGTATCTATTTCTAGAAAGCCCGTTTGGCAGTAACCGGTCTCATCCAGTTTCTCATCTAGAGATGTATAGAGTTGCTCAGTCATTCTATCGCTGCTATGTGACGATCCTTCCCGACTTTCCTGTCCTTGGCGACCGCCACGACCACTTCGTTCGCCTCCCTGACCGCGGCCGCCTTTACCACCACCTTTGGCACCGTCACGATGCTGCATTAACGGAATGCTAAAAGCGAAGAGCTTGGTACCGTCTTGCTTGATCTTCGTTTCAAAAAATATTTCATCCATGTCTAAAGGTGGTGGCCTATGAGCGCACGCACTGACAATTAAAGAGGTCGTTATTACTAATAGTGTTTTATTCATTTTATTTAACGCTTATTTGAACCACGTCACTTTGAGATTCAAACGCCTCTTTAGTTGCAGAATCCAGTGTAAGTTTTAAGTAAAGCATTTCGGTATGCAAACGTCATAAAGAGCCTATCGTTACAAGCAACACTCAATACGTTATGCATTTTACGTCAAAAAGAAGCGGCATTGCCGAAGCGACAAGTCTCAACCAGATAGTCAATAAGTGCTCGGGTACGGCTTGGCACATGCTTACGAGAAGGATAAATCAAGGTAAACAACAGGGTTTCACTTCCAAGTGAAGGGAAAATTCGTATAAGTTCGTTAGATGCGACTTCTTTTTGCACAGTTGAAGGTAGCAGCGTAGATATTCCCAACCCTGCTTTGACCATTTCTTGAACAAGGTGAGGAGAATTACGCAGCTCGTAATGTTTGGGTGTAATGTCGATTGGTGTGTTGTCCAGCATTAGGTAATGCATGATTCGTGAATTTAACTGAGATAGCAAAATCCAGGTATGATTATTCAGTTCTGCAATAGTCTTAGGTTCACCATATTTCTTGAGATAATCAGGGCTAGCATATAAGGCGAATTGTTCTTGATATAAGACCCTACCGACGAGCGAGTCGTCTCGTGGCAAACCAATTCGAAGTCCTACATCAATATTCTGAGCGATAAGGTCGAGCTTATCGTCACTGCTCACTATGTGTAAATCTATTTCAGGATAGCGGCGCTTGAACTCAGGCAGCAACGGTAATAAAAACTTGTGTGCAATGTCGTTGGTGACTGTTATTGATACTCTTCCTTTTGGCGCTGTTTGACGTAGCTCTTCATCAATACCATGCAAAATCTCGTGGCACTTTTTCGCATGGGAAAATACAGCATTTCCCTCGTCAGTAAGCATGAGCTGTCGAGTAGTTCTTTGCAGTAATCGCACGTCAAGAGATGCTTCTAAACCTGCCACTTGCTCGCTAACTCTAGATCGACTGGTGCCTAAACGGCGGGCAGCTTCCGCAAAGCTTCCACATTCTACTACGCTGGCAAATACGGCGAGTGCCTTAAGATGTGAATAGTTAATTGTACTCATATTCGTAACAATTTGTTCTGTATATGTCTACTTATCATAACAGTGTTTCACGCACATAATCACCTCTGTGTTCAACCAGTACTCATTTAATTGATAGAGGATAGATTATGATTGCAGTAACCGGCGCTAACGGACAATTAGGTCAAAAAGTTATTCAAACACTGCTTAATACAGAGAAGGCAAACACAATTGTTGCACTAGTGCGCAACCCTGATAACGCACACGCATTAAAGCAGTTGGGAGTAGTAGTACGACAGGCCGACTATAATAACCCGGAAACGCTTAAGTCAGCTTTTGAGGGTGTTGAGAAGTTGTTGCTAATATCAGGTACAGAGTTTGGGAAACGCTTTGAGCAGCACAAAGCGGTAATAGATGCAGCTATGGCACAAAACGTTAGCCTCATTGCTTATACCAGTTTGTTGAAAGCAGATACGTCTCCTTTACTGTTAGCGCAAGAACATAAACAAACCGAGGCTTACTTTAAAGACGTGTTAGCGCCTTTCGTGTTTCTTCGAAATGGGTGGTACACGGAAAATTACACCGATAATGTAGACAGCGTACTGCAGATGGGAGCGGTGGCAGGCGCTGCAAAGCAGGGAGTTTTTTCTACCGCTAGCCGACAAGATTATGCAGACGCCGCAGTGGCCGTTCTTCTATCATCGCAAAATCAAGCAGGCAAAATTTATGAGCTTGCTGGCGACACGGGCTTTACGCTAATGGAGTATGCTTCCACCCTATCTGAAATTACCGGCGAAGATATTGGGTTTTTAGACATGGATGAGAGCGCTTATAGAGAAGCACTCATTAAAGCTGGGCTGCCTGAAGGTATGGCAGCAGCGTTAGCAGATTCAGAGCATTACGCCGCCTCGGGGTGGCTCCAAGATAATAGCGGCACCTTATCATCGCTACTTGGTCGTCCAACTGCAACTCTGCGTGCAACACTTGCTGCAAAAATGAAAAGCTGAGTATCTAAAAGCTAAGTGAATTACCATCCCATGCGCATTACCTTGAATTATCATTCAAGTGATGCGCTTATTGTGCAACACTTGCGTATTCATATTTTAAATCACTTGCATCCGCAATTTGCTTATTTACAGGGATAGGTTCCATGCTTTCCAACATCATTCGCTTTGCGAAAAACATCGTCGTGTCGTTAATTGCAATCTTTGTGTGTTTTGGTGTGCTCGACTTCTTGTGGCTTGGCGTTATTGCGGATGGCTGGTATCAAAGTGAAATGGCTCCTCTGCTTAGAAGTCAATTTATCACGTGGCCTTGGGTGGTTTTTTACCTCATGTATGGATGTGTGGTGTTTGTACTTGCTGTGGTGGCGAACAGAGATAAGTCGTTACTTTATGCAGGGATCGATGGCGCGCTTCTAGGGTTGGCCAGTTATGGCGCCTACAATTTAACGGCGTACAGCATTATTGAAGGTTTTACTTTGTTTATTATGTTGATTGACTGGGCGTGGGGCACGTGCCTAACCAGCGCAAGCGCCATGGCCGGCTGGTTAGGGTTTCAACTGGTTAAGGGAAAGAGTAGCGAATAATGCGTTTTAACACGCTGGCGTATTGTTTTAAAAAGCTGCCAGTGTTGTAGTGCATGCCGTGTTCTTCGAATACGGCTTTTACCTTGGGGGCCATCTCTCGGTAGCGTCTGGCTGGGATATCTGGAAACAGGTGGTGCTCAATTTGAAAGCTTAAATGCCCAGTAAGCACGTGAAACAGGTTTCCGCCCTTTATGTTCGAGGAGCCCAGCGCTTGTCGGTAGTACCATTGCCCTCGGGTTTCACTAACACAATCTTCTTGTTTAAACGTTTCCACGTCGCCAGTGAAATGGCCGCAAAAGATAATAGTAGATGTCCATAAGTTGCGTAGCAAATTGGCGATAAGGTTGCCGGTAAATACCCATAAAAATAACGGCCCAGCTAACAAAGGAAATAGTACATAATCTTTTACTAACTGACGTGCGCCTTTGCTAAAAAAGCGTTTCTTAAGTTCATTATGGGAAACTTGGTTCTTACGGTTGTCCTTCTTTTTTCCAAAAAAGACCCGCTCAGCGGCCATTTCGTGATACGACACACCCCACTGAAATAAAACACTAAGTACGATGTAAGTCGCAAACTGCCATAGGTTTTTTACACGCCATCTAAAATCGTTAGACAGGCGAAGCAAGCCGTAGCCAAAGTCTCTGTCTTTTCCAATAATATTGGTATACGTGTGATGCTCATAATTGTGAACGCGATTCCAGCTCGCACCATCGCAGGCAATATCCCACTCATAGCCTTTCGAATTAATGTGTTTGTCGTTCATCCAATCGTACTGGCCGTGCATCACGTTGTGGCCTATTTCCATATTATCGAGAATTTTTGCTGTAGCTAAACTCAATACACCGGCAACCCAGAGCAGTGGTTGAATGAACCCCAACATTAAAAGTATCCGTCCGCTCCACTCGCAAATTCGCTGAATAAGAATAATACGTCGGATATAGGCCGCATCTTCAGCACCCACTTTTCGTTTAATGTCAGCTTTAATTTCATCAAGCTGAGCGGCAAGTAACTCGTAGTTCGGTTTCTCTTTAGTGCTCGTTGACCGAATAGCTTTGGTTTCACTTATCGGAAAATGCGCTTGTTCGATGGCTTCTTCACGGTGTTGGTTGTCTATTGCAACACTGGTGTTCATAGTTGGATCTCCAAATCAGTAACGGCTTGTGATACACACAGCTGAATAAGTTGCTCTGCGCTATCTGAAAGCTCACCCGTGCGGGTATCTCTCACTACGCCCCGTTTCTTAACACATTGGCATTGATGACAAATTCCCATGCCACAGCCATAAGTCACAGGTTGTTCTGCTTGCTGAAGTTGTATAAGCAGGGTTTGCTGATTGTTGACAGTTAAAGATTTTCCGTTGTGTACCAAAGAGAAGGTTTCGTTTTTGGTAAGGCTGGTGTTGCTCACCACAGGAAGCGCAGCGAAGTGCTCGCTCGAAACAGTCACGTTGACCGCTTTTGCATAACTTTCAACTTGCTTGAACATGGCATGTGGACCACACACTAACCAGTGTGCATTGGCAAAGTTACACAGATGAGCTTCTACGTCTCCGTCTTTTTGCTTGCTCAAAATATCATAGGTGAAGTGCTCACAGCGCTGACTGAACGCTGATAATTCATCGAGTAATACATGCTCGCCTGGCTTAGCAAAATAAAGTAAGTGCACCGGTGTATGGTTTAGCTGCGCGTTGTTGACGGCATCGTCAAGCATGGCAATGAAAGGAGTTATACCCGAGCCGCCCGCTATCATAAGTAGAGGCTTTTCAACCTTCGGCCAGACAAATGCCCCCATAGGGGCTGAGATATTTACCCATTGATTAGGCTCACAAGAGTGAAGATAAGGTGTTAATGCGCCCTGAGCTTTAACTTTTGTCACCAGACGGATGTGCTTTGTTCGTTGGTGGGTGTTGGAGCCACTAGCTATTGTAAATATGCGAGTGGTGAGTCTTCCATTAACCTCTATAGTCAAAGCAACATGCTGCCCGGCGATATGCGTAGGCCAAGATTTCTCTGGTCTAAGTAGCACCTCTAGCATATCCGTGTTTAAACTTTTTACTGTTACGACTTTGGCTCTGAAATACCCATCACGCCACGCGGGTTTAATTTGCTGCATCAGCACTTCCCAGTAGCCCCGCCAAGAACCATGATGGAGTAAGCGATCAGCTAATTTATCGAGTAATAGTTTCAATGTAGAAATCACACCTTTATTTCGTCGGAATATCTTAAATACAAAAAGGATAAAAATGTTTTAGCTTACACTTGTACGCTAATTCAGCGCACAAGTGTAAGCTTAATTTTTTCAACGTCAAGCAAACTAAACGAGACAGGCACCAAAAATGCTCAAAAATGCTGTAATAGAGCGAAAACCCAGGGGTAGGTAATGAGACAGGCATCACAAAAGCTACAAAAGAGAGGGGAAGGAATAATGTGACAGGCAATGATCTGCTGCTCTGAAACTCTCAAATCTGTACCTCTGTACACTTTTTTCCAATGAATAGCGATTCATTATCTTGAAGAGTCAATCAAGTTAGAAAACCGCTATGCCTAAAGCCAGAAAGTCGCAGATTAGTTTAAATGATACGCCTTATTATCACTGTGTTTCACGCTGTGTTCGCCGTGCTTATTTATGTGGTGAAGAAAATGGCAAAAGCTTTGAACATCGACGTAAGTGGGTAGAAGACAGAATTCACTTTCTGAGTACCGTATTCACTATTGATGTTTGTGCTTACGCAGTAATGAGCAATCACACTCACTTAGTGCTGCATGTATCTAAAAATCAAGCAGAATCACTCAGTACGGAAGACATCATCCAGCGCTGGCACTGCCTATTCAAGGGAACCTTACTTACACGGCTATATTTGTCCCCTATGTCGAGGAAAGATTTAAGCGAAATGCAAATCGAATCTGTACGATTGACTGCAGAAGTGTGGCGCAAACGACTATTTGATATCAGTTGGTTTATGCGCGCACTAAATGAGTATATCGCTCGAGCAGCTAACAAAGAGGACGACTGTACAGGACATTTCTGGGAGGGCCGATTTAAATCACAAGCGTTATTAGATGAATCTGCTCTTGCTGCATGCATGGCATATGTCGATTTAAATCCAGTGAGAGCAAAATTGGCAAAAACTCCTGAAGAATCTGGCTACACTAGTATTAAATATAGAGTTCAAGCGGCCAAAGCGGGGAAAAAACCAAAAAGACTGATGCCTTTCATGGTGAAGCCTAACCAAGAGATGACGAGTAGTTTACCTTTTACCTTTGTAGATTACCTTCAGCTTATAGATGCATCAAGTCGAACTCTTCAGCCAAATAAACGGGGTAGTGTTGAGAACGACTTGCCTCCAATTCTTACACGCTTAAATATCGAATTAGAGCAATGGTTAAATTTAACCACTCAGTTTGAAAGAAGCTTTAAGCACGCTGCTGGAAGGCTTATAAACCTCGAGCGATATGCTCTTAATCAAAACTTAAAAAGGGTTCATGGCCGCCAAAACGCTTTAAGATTGTTAGGCTGAGCTCGTTACAAACTACTCATCGCCAATTTTCATGTACCTAAAACTGTCCAACAGTTTAATTAGTTTGCTGTTTACTGATATTTCGTAAGCTTACAAGTTGCTCGGACAGGCATCAGCTATCATCGACTATAATTTCATGGACTTTAAGAGTCCAACCTCATTTCGTCTTCTAGTTGCACAAGAATTTTTTATGCCTGTCACCTTAGTGAAGTGTCTGTCACTTTAGTGGAGTGTCTGTCTCATTTTACTGATCACGATTTCGATATAGCCAAGTGAATATTCCGCTGCCCGCTATCAACATCGAAGTGAGAAGCCACAATTTAGAAATGGGCGTGCCGTTGGGGCATTGCAAGGCCATCGTTGCCCCTGCTAAATTCTGACAGTCTATGAGTTGGCCTATAGCCAAAACAAAAAGCCCGAGAAGTACGCCGGTAACGGCATAAGACAAATTATTGAACGACATACTTTTCCTAAAAGATTTACCAAACAATTCGCACACTAAACGCACGCGACAATAAGCAATAATGCTCCAAACTAGCGCAGCTGAAGGCTGCCTTTCAAACATTTACTCTATTCGTATGGGCTAAGACAGCGTACCCAATAGCATGTGCGTGTCGTTGAACGGCGAAAATGCTCGTTTCAACGAAGGGACCTAAAATCCGTACCAAAACCCACACGAATTCAGTGTCGCAATATTTGCGCCAACCCCTATCAAAATTCCTTCAAATTCGGTACTATCCGCGGTCTTAAATTTTTAACGAAATAAGCGGACTATGTTTGAAATAAACCCCGTTATGAATGCGATAAAAGATATCCGCGAGCGCACTGAAGCGCTTAGGGGGTATCTTTGACTTTGATGCAAAGTCAGAGCGTTTAGAAGAAGTTAGCCGAGAGTTAGAAAGTCCTGACGTTTGGAACGAGCCAGACAGAGCGCAGGCCCTTGGCAAAGAAAAAGTGGCCCTGGAGCAAATCGTAGAAACGATCCACAAGCTCGATCAGGGAACTGAAGACGTTGAAGGTCTCGTTGAATTGGCCGTTGAAGCCGAAGATGAAGATACCTTCGTTGAGGCCCAAAGTGAGCTTGAAGGCTTAATTGAGCAGCTAGAAGTGCTTGAGTTTCGCCGCATGTTTTCTGGCCCTAACGATGAAAACGACTGCTATATTGATATTCAGTCGGGCTCTGGTGGTACAGAAGCACAAGATTGGGCCAATATGCTGCTGCGCATGTATTTGCGTTGGGGCGAAGCGCACGGTTTCAAAACGGAACTTATTGAAGTGTCGGAAGGTGAAGTCGCGGGCATTAAAAGTGCTACGCTGCGCGTTCAGGGCGAATATGCGTTTGGCTGGCTACGCACAGAAACAGGCGTACACCGCTTAGTACGTAAATCGCCGTTTGACTCAGGCAACCGCCGTCATACGTCGTTTTCATCTGCGTTTGTATATCCTGAAATTGATGACGACATCGATATTGAAATCAACCCGTCTGATTTACGTATAGACACCTATCGCGCATCGGGCGCGGGTGGCCAGCACGTAAACAGAACAGATTCAGCGGTACGTATTACCCATGAACCTACGGGCATTGTGGTGCAGTGTCAGAACGACCGCTCGCAGCACAAAAACAAAGATCAGGCGATGAAGCAGTTAAAAGCCAAACTTTATGAGTTTGAACTGCAAAAACAAAACGCCGAAAAACAAGCGATGGAAGACAGCAAGTCTGATATCGGCTGGGGAAGCCAAATACGCTCTTACGTTTTGGACGACTCTCGCATTAAAGATTTGCGCACTGGCGTGGAAACACGTAACACTCAAGCCGTGCTGGATGGCGACTTGGACAAATTTATTGAAGCCAGCCTGAAATCTGGGCTGTAAACCGAACAACGAAGTGAAAGGTTATGACTGACCAACAAACAGACGATAACAAATTGATTGCAGAGCGCCGTGCTAAGCTAAGCGCTATTCGCGAGCAGTGCCGTGCAAACGGTTTCCCAAACAGCTTCCGTCGCGAAAACTATGCGGATGAGCTTCAAGCTAAGTTCGGTGAATTCGACAAAGAAACGCTACAAGAGCAGGGTAACAAAGTAAGCATCGCTGGCCGTATTATGGCAAAGCGTGGCCCTTTCATGCTGCTTCAAGATATGACTGGCCGTATTCAGGCATATGCAGATAAAGACACGCAAAAAGCCCTTAAAGCAAAATATGGTGCACTAGATATTGGTGACATTATTGGCGTGGCGGGTGACCTACATAAGTCAGGTAAAGGCGACCTTTACGTGAACATGGAGCAATACGAGTTGCTAACCAAAGCACTTCGTCCATTGCCAGAAAAATTCCACGGCTTGAGTGACCAGGAAACGAAATATCGCCAGCGCTACGTTGATTTGATCACAAGTGAACAAACGCGCAAAACGTTCATGATCCGTAGCAAGATCGTAAACGGTATTCGTAACTATCTGACTAAGCGTGACTATTTAGAAGTAGAAACGCCAATGCTTCAGGTTATTCCTGGTGGCGCGACGGCGAAGCCGTTTGTAACTCACCACAATGCGCTAGATATTGATATGTACTTACGTATTGCGCCAGAGCTTTACCTTAAGCGCCTAGTGGTTGGTGGTTTTGAGCGTGTGTTCGAAATTAACCGTAACTTCCGTAACGAAGGCTTATCAACCCGTCACAACCCAGAGTTTACTATGCTTGAATTCTACCAAGCGTATGCAGACTACAATGACCTGATGAACCTGACAGAAGATATGCTGCGCACGCTGGCAGAAGATATTCTTGGTACAAGCATTATCAAAAACACAACCAAAGACGCTGAAGGTAACGTAACGTCTGAAGTTGAATACGATTTTGGTAAGCCGTTTGACCGCTTAAGCATGGGCGAAGCTATTCTTAAGTACTGGCCAGAAGCTAACGAAGAAGCTATCCGCGACCCAGAGGCGAACCTTGACGCGCTTAAAGCAATGGCAAAACAGCTTCACATTAAAGAGCCTGAAGTTGACGGTATTTGGGGCGCGGGTAAGTACCTTTGCGAAATCTTCGAAGCAACAGCGGAAGAGAAACTTATCCAACCTACGTTTATTACAGAATATCCGTGGGAAGTATCGCCGCTTGCGCGCCGTAACGACAGCAACCCATTCATTACCGACCGTTTCGAGTTCTTCGTAGGTGGACGTGAATTAGCGAATGGCTTTAGCGAGCTTAACGACCCAGAAGATCAGGCGGAACGTTTTGCGAAGCAGGTTGAAGAGAAAGATGCTGGCGACGATGAAGCCATGCACTTTGACGATGATTACATTCGCGCTCTTGAATATGGTTTGCCGCCAACAGCGGGTGAAGGTATCGGGATTGACCGTCTAGCTATGCTATTTACTGATAGCTCAACGATTAAAGACGTTATCTTGTTCCCACACATGAAGCCTCAAGCGCCAAAAGACGCACAAGAAGCGGGCGAACAAGAGTAAAAAGTAAGAGTAATAAAAAAGAGCGTCGACCTGCTTATGTGATAAGTAAGTCTGCGCTTTGCTTAAAGGCTGAGTGCCTTAACACGCTCTACTAAAAGGGTATTCTCGGGAACGGGAATACCCTTTTTCTTTGCCATATCTACAATGTAACCATTGATGGCGTCTATTTCTGTTTGTCTACCGTGAGCAACATCCTGATGCATACTTGAGTAGTTTTCTCCGGTCGCTTTGGCTACAGACAGCACATTTTCATGAACTGACAGTGCATCAAAATCTAGCCCGTAAGCATCCGCTACCTGAGTAAACTCATTGCAAATTGAAATACGGCTTTGTTCAAATTCAGGATTGGCAATGTGCTTATTTTGAATATTGTGAAGCGCCGTCAATGGGTTAATCACGGCATTAACGGAAAGCTTTGCCCACAATGCTTTTAAAATATTACTTTGGTATTGCACGGGAGGAAGTGCGTTATCTAACGTCGCAATTGCGTTGGCTAGCTGCGGCGCCATGTGTGAGAGGGCGACCAATGTTTGAGGTGATGGCTTATCTACATTAGGCGCGCCAATTTGCGTTGCGCCAACGCCAGTATACTTCACATGAAAATCGCCGCTCGACGTACTCACTTTTAACGCGCCGTGACTCGTTGTGGCAAGAAGCAGCGGATAATCGTCGCCTAGTAGGTCTCTTGCGACCTCAAGCCCGCCCATACCGTTGTGAAGTAGCACAACGGTAGGTTGTTGTGTAAGGTAGGGAAGCCATTGCAATAGGGCGGTTTTAAGTTGATATACTTTAAGGGGGAATATCAACACATCAATTTTAGGTAACACGACAGGTGAAGGTTTGGCAGGTTTTAGCGCAGTGGTTTGGCCGTTTTGCCAATGTGCGCAAGTCGGCATGGTTTTCATGTCTCTGGGGTAGCAGTCATACGGCACGCCGTTTTTCTGGGCGCTCGCCGCAATTAGGCTTCCTATGGCACCGCCACCGACTATATGTAATTTACCCATTCGCATCTATCAAACATTTAATGTCGTTTCTATTTTATTGTGATTATCGGTACTTATTTGGCCGTTTACGCTTTTCCCTAGCACGCCGGCAAAAAGCGCGCGGGCAGGGAAGGCCATGGATAGGTTTGTGGTGCATTAAGCCCGTTGTACCAAGTCTGCACATCGGCTTCTTTAATTACTTCACCTGTATCGAAAGGTGCAGTTACTGCTAATTCACCAGAAGATAAAGGAAGACGCAAATGCCACGCATGAAGATACAGCCTGTCTGACGTCGCACCCCCATAAAGTGTATCACCTAGAATAGGTGCGCCGATACTTTTAAGCGCAACACGAATTTGATGGGTTTTCCCCGAGTGAGGCTTTACGATAAAGCCTCGTGTGCCGGGCTTAGCCGCGTTACTGAAAAACTGAGTGATAGCTGGGTTTTCTGAGGTTTTTAGCAAAATCCGCTGGCCGCCTCGACGATTTTTCATATCGCCCATTATCATGCCTTGTTTCTTTTTAGGCTTGTGATCGCTTAGCGCCAAGTAGTATTTGCTCACACGTCGAGATGAGAAAAGCTCGCCAATTTCACTGGCCAATGCTGCATTTTTAGCAAGACACAAACAGCCCGATGTGCCTGTATCTAAGCGGTGGCAAAGATGTAATTCTGTAACGGCTAACTGCTTCTTTAATCGTGTGACAATACCATCTATTTTTTCAGATTTGGCGCTTATTTCAGTATTAACGTTGGCGCCGATCTCATCGACAGCGTCGTGCATAGCAATGCCAACGGGCTTGTTTACAACAATGAGATCAGCGTTTTCAAAAAGAATAGGGATTGGCTGCACTAGCTATTTTCTAACTCAGAGATGGCTTCTTCATAATCAAGTTCGTCAACTGCATCGATAATGGCTGCCCGTTTGTCTTGAGGCAAGGCTAAGGCATCTAGCCACTCATCCAGTTTGTCTTGAGCAATAAATTCGCTGGCTTTCAGCGCTGCCATTAATTGCTTGCGGGCTTGCTCTGCCGCTGCACCATTTGCAGGTGTCGAGGCAGAAGGAGCGACTTCAGGCTCTTTAATTAATGTGTCTACAGCAGCAATAGTTTCGTCTAATACAGCGATAAAAGCCGGGTATTCTTCCGCTACTCGCTTGTCGTTCCTAAAGCCACTTTCTATAGGCTTGCTCGCGTTGTGTAAGGCGAATAAACCTAAATTTCCTGTTACCCCTTTGAGAGTGTGAACAAGAGAGTAGGCTTCATTAAAGTCACCCTTAGCAACATGCGCTTGTAAGTCAGCGTCAAGAGAACGGTATTCGTCCGTAAACTTACCTAGTAGGGTGAACAACAGTTTTTTATTACCACTTAACTGTGACATTCCGAAATCAATATCGAGCACTGTTGTTGACTGATCCATGCAACTATCCTTTTAACCGCTTTTTTCTATTCCAAATGGAAACCATTTGTCAGCTCATTCGTACTACTTACCGAATTAAACTGGCTAAAACCTTTTTTACAAAAGACTATGAAGTGTAAGTGTATTTCAGAAATACACAAATTAATACAATCATAGCAAAGTCGAAACAAGTAAAGCGTTAAAAAGTCTGGTAGTCTTCGAAAATTCGTATGCGTACCTAGGGGGGAAGCTCTGCTTTAGCCCTTTGAACATGAAGCGCAATGCGAAAAACGTGTCGTAATTTAAAAGGAATCATCATGTCAGGAAAACTGGCCCTACGTACTCTCTGTATGACTTTGGGAGTGATAGTCGTATCAGCGTGCCAGCACGCACCAGTGGAACAAAGCGAAAACAAAGCTGATGTACAAACAGAATTTCAAAAAGGTACGCTGAACTCAGTTTCTATTCCCTACGAAAAATACACCTTGGATAACGGACTTACCGTCATTCTGCACGAAGACCATTCTGATCCGCTTGTTCATGTTGACGTTACCTATCACGTTGGCTCTGCGCGAGAAGAGGTAGGTAAATCGGGTTTTGCTCACTTTTTTGAACACATGATGTTTCAAGGCTCAAAACACGTTGCCGATGAGCAGCATTTCAAGGTGATTACAGAATCGGGCGGTAACTTAAACGGCACAACCAATACCGATCGCACAAACTATTTTGAAACCGTACCGGCTAACCAACTGGAAAAAGTTCTTTGGTTAGAATCTGACAGAATGGGCTATCTGTTAGAAGCCGTAGACCAAACGAAGTTTGAAAACCAAAGAGAAACGGTTAAAAACGAGCGCGCCCAACGGGTGGATAACCAGCCTTATGGATTGCGTTTCGAGCTTAATGGTGAAGCGCTATACCCAGAAGGGCATCCATACTCGTGGATGACTATCGGCTATGTAGAAGATTTAGATAGGGTTGACGTCAATGACCTAAAAGCCTTTTTTAAACGCTGGTATGGCCCGAACAATGCGGTCCTTACTATTGGTGGCGATATCGACGTAGCCAAAACCAAAGCGTGGGTGAATAAATACTTTGGGGAAATCCCAACTGGGCCGAAAGTAGAAGAGCCCGCGCCTCAGCCAGTAACGTTAGACGAAACCCGTTATGTAACGTTAGAAGATAAAGTTCATCTTCCACTTCTGCAAATAACTTACCCTACTGTGTATGGTCGCCATGAAGACGAAGCGCCACTGGATGTGTTGGCCGATATTTTAGGTGGGGGGAAAACCTCACTGTTTTACAAAAACCTAGTGAAAGAGGGCATGGCTGTGCAAGCTGTGGTGTCTCATCCTTGCCGCGAACTTGCCTGTGAATTTCAGCTACTCGCTTTGGCTAACCCTGCAAAAATCACCTCGCTTTCTACACTCCAAAACGTACTTAACGAAACTCTAAAAGAGTTTGAGAAACGTGGTGTGACACCAGATGATTTAGCGCGTACTAAAGGACAAATTGAAGCGCGTACGGTATTTGGCTTACAAAGTGTGTCGGGCAAAGTGTCAGCCCTTGCCGCTAACGAAACCTTTTACCAAACGCCAGATTTGATTGCCGAAGATATTGCGCGCTACAACGCCGTAACTGCTGAAGACGTTATGCGTGTTTACAACAAATATATTAAAGATGCCAACAGCGTTGTGTTAAGCGTGGTGCCAAAAGGGCAGGTTCAACTGGCTGCGGCGGAGCAAACCTTTGAACGCCCGGTGAGAAATATTGAAATCGATACGGTAGAAGTGTCTGATGACGAAGCCTTTTCCAGTGCCCTATCTACCAATACGGCCCCTAGCTTTGATAGAAGCGTGATGCCGAAAGCCGGTGAGGCACCGGTTGTGGAAGTTCCTGATTATTGGGAATCTGAACTCGCTAACGGCATTGAAATACTTGGCGTAACCAGCACTGAAACGCCAACGGTAACGCTTACATTAGGCATGGATGGAGGCATGTTGCTGGACCCTGAAGGTAAAGCGGGTACGGCTTACTTAACTGCGTTACTTATGAATGAAAGCACTAAGCATTACAGCAATGAAGAATTAGCCAGTGAACTTGCAAAACTGGGTAGCGCTATCCGATTTAGTACTGCAGGTAGATACTCACAAGTGTACGTTTCTACCTTAACCAAGCATTTAGATGAAACCTTAGCGCTGCTAAAAGAAAAGTTGTTCAACCCTGCGTTCACTCAAGAAGATTTTGATCGTATGAAAGAGCGCGTAATACAAGGCTTGCAGCAACAAGCGAAAACGCCGTCTAGCTTAGCCCGCCGCGCGCGAGACCTCATTTTGTTTGGTGAAGAGAACCGCGTGAGCTTGCCGGATGAAGGCACGCTGCAGACAATGCAAAATATCACGTTAGAAGACGTTAAAACGTTCTATAAGAATTACTATTCGCCAGATAAAGCGAGTATTGTCGTTGTTGGTAACTTACCGAAAAAAGACATGGTGAATACACTAGACTTTATTGGTCAGTGGAAGGGGAATACTTATGAATTTGCTGATTACAGCGACTTCCCCAAGTATGATGAAAACCAAATCTTCTTGGTAGATAGCCCAGAAGCGGTACAGTCGGTAGTATTTATTGTTGATAGAAGCTTACCTTTTGATGCGACGGGCGATCACTTTAAGTCTCGCCTTATGAACTTCCCATTAGGGGGGGCATTTAATAGCCGCATTAATCTTAACCTTCGAGAAGATAAAGGCTTCACCTATGGAGCAAATAGTGGTTTCGTCGGTGGTAAAACCCTTGGTTGGTTTGAAGCAAGTACTGACCTTACTGTTGCCAATACAGGTGAAGGTATTGCTGAAATTTTGAAAGAGATTAATCGCTACCGCACTGAAGGCGTAACTGAGGAAGAAATTGCATTCATGCGTAATGCCTTTACGCTAAGCGATGCACTTGAATTTGAAACACCTACCAGCAAAGCGCGCTTTTTAAGGCAGCTGCTTAGCTATGGTCTTGATAAAGGCTATCGTAAAGAGCAAATTGATATTATCAACAATATCGATAAGGAAACGATGGATGCGTTGGCAAAGCAATATTTGAATCTCGACAAGATGCAAATTATTGTAGTAGGCGACAAAGCTAAAATTTTGCCTCAGTTAAACGCGCTATCAATGCCAATTATCGAGTTATCAGTAGAGAGTAATACCCGAGAAACGTTAAACTGATAGATTGATTTTTGTTGAATTTCCACTATTGCCCCCCATAACAGGGGGCAATATTGACATAACGGACCACCATTTTGACTGTAGACTCATCCCGTTTTGAAGCGCGCATTGCTGCGCTTAAGTCACCCGAGTTTCTCGCTGCGCTAAAAGATATTAAGCGTGGTGTCGAGCGCGAAGCCCTTCGTATAAACCCGAACGGTACATTAGCGCAAACCCCTCATCCTAAGCCGCTGGGATCTGCGCTAACCCATGATTCAATCACCACCGATTTTTCTGAATCGTTGCTTGAGTTTATTACGCCTCCAGAGAACAGCGCTGCCAAAACGATTTCGCAGTTAAAAGATATCCATAAATTCGTTATTGATAATATAGGTGACGAGCAAATATGGCCGCTTAGTATGCCATGCTTTATTGAAGATGACGCGCACATTCCCATCGCCTATTTTGGTGAGTCGAATGTGGGTAAGATGAAGCGCGTATATCGTATTGGCCTGAAAAACCGCTACGGCAGCATGATGCAGGCAATTGCCGGCGTGCATTTCAATTTCTCTCTTCCCGAATCGTTTTGGAAGCTATGGGCACAATTGAACGGGAAAGAACATTCTCAAGAGCAGACTTCAGCCGATTACTTTGGATTAATCCGCAATTACCGCAGACTGTGTTGGCTTATTCCTTATTTGTACGGTGCATCCCCCGCGTTGTGTGGGTCGTTTTTAAAAGGAAAGCAGCATGCATTACCTTTTAAAAAGGTAGGCAAAGGCACGGTGTATATGCCCTATGCCACATCACTTCGTATGAGCGATTTAGGCTATACAAGTGCAGAGCAATCGTCGCTTAAAATTTGCTATAACAAGTTAGACAACTATGTCACCTTGTTGCGCGAAGCAATGAATACGCCGTCATCCCGTTTTAGTCAGTTTGCTGCAGGCGAAGAGGGTAATTACCAGCAGTTAAGTCGCAATATCATTCAAATTGAAAATGAACTGTACTCGCCTATACGCCCTAAACAGCCAACTCAATCAATGGAAAAGCCTACAGATGCGCTGGTTCGACGCGGTATAAGCTACATCGAAGTGCGCGCTCTCGATGTTAATCCGTTTTCGGCAATAGGTATTTCACAGACTCAATTCGATTTCTTGGATGTATTCTTAGTTGCGTGCTTACTAATGCCAAGTGCAGAACTTGATGAAGCGCAGCTTAAAGAAGCTAAAGAGAATATGAACAAAGTGGTGTTAGAAGGGCGAAACCCTGATTTGCTATTGAAAAATGGCGGTCAAGATATTTCACTACCCAACTGGTGCGCTTCGCTGTTTAAGTCCTTCGAACAAGCGGCTGAATTACTCGACTTAGCCAATGATACGTCGCGTTATACGCAGGCGGTTAAGGAAGAAGCTGAAAAAGTGAATAACCCTGCGTTAACGCCTTCTGGAAAATTACTTGCTACCCTGTTAGAAAGTAATAAAGATAATGGTGTGTTGGGCTTAGAGCTGGCACAGGCTTATCAAGCTGAGATGAAGTCTTTTGAATATACGGATACCGATGCTGTCGGTTTTGCCGCCCAAGCTGACGCGTCGTTTGCTGCTCAAAAAGCAATTGAAGCTGCTGATGTTAAAGACTTTGATACATTTATTCGTGATTATTTCGCTGAAGCCCCAGCAAAAAAAAATGCCTGACATAGGTCAGGCATCGAAGGGTTCCAGGGAAACACACATTTTACTAGAACATTAGTTAAGACAAGCTATGAACCAAAAGTTCAAAAAATTGGTTATTTTTTTATCAACTCTCATCGTTCTTTTTCCACTACTTATCGCTGGGTGTGCAACTACGCCTCCTAAAGACATCAGTAATTTGTGCGAAATATTCTACGAAAAGGACGATTGGTATGATGCAGCTGCTGATGCCCGCGATAAGTGGGGCGTGCCCATCCATGTTCCAATGGCCATGATGTATCAGGAAAGTTCTTTTCGTCACGATGCGCTTCCACCACGAGATTACGTCTTCTTCGGGCTTATTCCTTGGGGACGCGTAAGTTCAGCTTATGGGTATTCACAAGCGAAAACACCTACATGGTCTGACTACATGAGAGAGACAGACAACAGTGGCGCGGACCGTGATGATTTCGAAGACGCCATCGACTTTATGGGCTGGTTTATTTACAAGTCACAAAAAGTAAACGGTATTTCTAAATGGGATGCTTACGCGCAATATCTTAACTATCACGAAGGGTGGGGCGGGTACAAACGAAGAAGCTATGATAGAAAGCCGTGGCTAAAGAAAGTGGCGTCAAAGGTTAAAGCGCGGTCACTGCGCTACGCAACCCAACTCAAAACCTGCGAAGAGGATCTTCAAAAAGGTTGGTTTATGAAGTTATTTAGCTAAGGCTTCTGGACGAAAAAGCGACGTTTTAGTCGCTTTTTTTATGCGTCTATAAAAATGGATGAAAAGAAGAATATAGTAGAGAAAAAAATGAGGGATAGACGGGCGTCTATCCCTCAGCGACGCTAAGCCAAGACCGTTTTTTACCCAACGTCGAACAGGCATTTACAAGATAGTGTAAATGAGAATTATTTGCAATACCTTTTTGGTAATTAATTTGTTTTCTCAATATGGCTGTTCAATTAACACCGCAAAAATTCCATCTTGTCTTATACTTTTTAAGTGGAGGAGTATATGGATAAAGACAGGTTCAGTGCGCACGGAGAAGTTCACGCACACTATCAACCCGCGCAAAAAATTCTGCATATAGACTTAGTAGGTCCGTTCAATCTTGAGTTTATGCAAAAATATGAGCGTGTGGTTGGAGCGCAAAGGAAAACAATTGACAGTCCGTGTTGGGGCAGTTTAGTGAATGTGCATGGTCTCGCGCTTGCGCCAATGCAGGCAACTAATGCGGGACAAGAGATTGTTAGCAAAGCGGTGGCCTTGGGGCTCGTTGCCACAGCAGTGGTACTCCACGAGGCAGAAGGTGTGGAAATGCAGAAGAAGTTTTGGTCTCGCGTTTATGAGTCTTCAACACTCGCATTTGAATATTTTGATGACACGACTTTAGCAACACAATGGCTTAGTGAAAGAGTACTGGCTAGTGTGCAAGCCCGCAGCGTTGATCAGCTCAATAATGCCAGACGATAGATATAACGCGTATAAATAAGCAAGCTTGTTCTTCTATCGATATTGATCCTTGGTGAGCACATTACGCTACCAATTCTATGAAGGCATGACAGGAGGTAGCCATGGTAGGAAGTCAGCACCAATATCGCTTTTTCAACGTAAACAATGTCCTTTTCGACATACCAAGCAATGTTTATGAAGAGAGAACCGTTGAAGAGTGGTTTGAACACATTGTTAAAGAGGGGAGGAAGCTCGACGAATGGGTTATTTTCTCGATACCTGATAAGAGTCTTACTATCACCCACACTGCAGCGGCGCAACTTTGTTCACGTTTACCATTCTTAAAATCATATGGCTGTCTTGGCTTTCTGCTCCTAGCCACTCACACCAACGCCAAAATCTTTCATCACAGCTTGCGAGCAACCAGTCCTAATTTTGAAATTAAGATAAGTGAGTCTATGGAAGAGCTATGCAGAAGCGCCGAGCTGATGTTGGGGCGAGAAGGGAATTTGAATATTTTTAACCGCTACAAGTGACGCCATAACTATCAATAATAGCGAGGGCATCGAAAGCAATGGGACTGTTCAAATACATAGCAAAATTGACCTAGATCAACTCACTAAGTGGTCAGTCATAAGCCGGAAATCTAATTTGATCTGGATCATAACTTCTACTCAACGCCTCTTCTACTATTCACTTAGTTGAAGAGGAGATTACTTATGTTGTGGACTATGATGAAAGACCCCGTGGTATGGGGCTCACTGCTAGGAATAGGCATTATTGTAGCGATGATGATGTATTACACTTATTTGTTTATGCACAACAGTGCAGATGAAGACAAATAAATCACCATGTATGGCTGCTCAAGCGCAAATTAACGCTTGTTGTTTTGAAGCGGTATGTCGATGAGTACCAGTAGCGCTGCTTGTCCACCATATTCAAGTGGCGCTTGATGAAACGCACGTACGTGTGGGTGCTGAACTAAGTAATGGGGCAGGGCGGCTTTTAATACGCCCTGACCAAAGCCATGCATTACGCACACGCAATCTATCAGTTCTTTTCTTGCCGTGTGAATAAGTGCGGCAAGCTCGGCTTTCGCCATCTCGCGGGTAAGGCCATGTAAATCTAAGGTCATTTCTGGCGAGTAGTCGCCGCGGCGCAACTGCTTTAAAATATGCGTCGACTCACCTTCCTGACAAAAACGCATTGGCCCTTCCTGAGGCAGTGCTGCCTGATACATATCAGAAAAGTCGAAGCTTGCCGCTAATTGCTTGCTGTGTTTTAGGTGTTTACCTTTTACCTGCTGCGACTTCTTAAATAATTCAACTTGCTTATCAGGCTCAACTTTATCCTGTGAAAAAGGCGTCACTCCCTGCATAGCATCGGCAAATGAAAAGGTCTCTTCCTCGGTATTCGTAGACGTATTTCCATTACGGGCGCCCTCCCGTCTCGCCTGACTTTTATGGCGTTTAGGTTCAGAAAGCTGCTTCTTTAAGGCTTTGAGTTCTTTTTTGAAGGTTTTCATCAACGATAGCTTGGGTTAATACACTCGAGTTTAACGATTCAAAACGCCTAAATTATAACGAATAGAAAGATTCGGTACGTAGTTAATTATGTGAATCGGTATGAAGTTTGGGTATGATACCAGCTTTGAAATTTTTGATGTACCCAAACGCCATGACCGATAAGTTTTACCTTGAAGAAGCCATTGAAGATCTGCATACCCTGTTAGATATGACACGATGGGCAACCAGCCGTTTTAACGATGCGGCCTTGTACTTTGGTCATGGTACTGACAATGCATGGGATGAAGCGACAAGCCTAGTTATGCAAGCCTTACATTTGCCTCATCCTATATTAGAGCAAGTTGGGGACAGTGTAATGACGTCTCGCTTAACAAAAAGCGAGCGAGAGAAAATTGCAGAGCTTGTTTTAAAGCGCGTGCAAACTCGCATGCCATTGCCTTATATCACAAATGAAGCCTGGTTCTGTGGTATGCCGTTCTACGTAGACGAGCGAGTGCTCATTCCTCGCTCTCCATTTGCTGAACTTATTCAAAAAGAGTTTGCGCCATTTGTAGAGTCGACGCCAAACAGTATCCTCGATATGTGCACGGGCGGTGCGTGTATTGCTATTGCGCTTGCTCATGCATACCCAGAGGCGCAGGTAGATGCCGTTGATATCAGCACAGATGCATTGGAAGTAGCTGATATTAATATTCAGGAGCATGGTCTTAGCCACCGTGTTTATCCAATCCAGTCTGACCTGTTTTCAAGTTTAGAAGGGCAGAAATACGACCTTATCGTGTCTAATCCGCCTTATGTTGACGCAGAGGACATGGCTGACTTGCCTGAAGAGTATCACCACGAGCCTGAGCTTGCCCTTGCCGCAGGTGAAGACGGTCTGGAACTGGTTGATATCATGCTTAAAGAGGCGCCAACTTACCTTAATGACGGTGGCTGGTTATTCGTTGAAGTTGGAAATAGCGAAGTGCACATGAGCGAAAGGTTCCCCGGGTTAGAAGTGATTTGGCTTGAATTCGATAACGGTGGTTCAGGTATTTTCGCCGTGCGCAAAGACACACTAGTACAGTATTTTAGTAGTAAGGATTAATAGTTAATTATGTCAGGTAACAGCTTCGGAAAACTTTTCACTGTAACCACGTTTGGTGAAAGCCACGGCATTGCAATTGGCGGTGTAGTAGACGGTTGCCCTCCAGGACTTGAGATCACTGAAGAAGATCTTCAGGTTGATTTAGACAGACGTAAGCCCGGCACCTCTCGTTATACTACGGCGCGAAGAGAAGACGATGAAGTACAAATTTTATCTGGCGTATTTGAAGGTAAAACTACTGGCACCAGTATTGGTTTATTGATTAAAAATAAAGATCAGCGAAGCCAGGATTACGGCAATATCAAGGACCGCTTTCGTCCAGGCCACGCTGACTATACCTACGATCAAAAGTACGGAAGCCGTGACTACCGCGGTGGTGGTCGTTCGTCTGCACGTGAAACGGCTATTCGCGTAGCCGCAGGTGGTATTGCGAAAAAGTACCTTAAAGAAGTGCACGGTATTGAAGTGTTGGGCTATTTGTCTCAGCTTGGGCCGGTAACTATAGATAAGGTTGATCACAGCGTAACTAACACTAACCCGTTTTTCTGCCCAGACGAGTCTAAGCTTGACGCGCTGGACGAGTACATGCGAGACCTTAAAAAGTCTGGTGACAGTATTGGTGCGAAAGTGTCGGTTGTAGCGAAGAATGTGCCTGTAGGCCTAGGCGAGCCTGTTTTCGATAGACTAGATGCTGAAATCGCACACGCCATGATGGGTATTAACGCTGTAAAGGGCGTTGAAATTGGTGATGGGTTTGATGTTATTAATCAAAAAGGCAGTGAGCACCGAGACACGCTTACTCCAGAAGGGTTCACGTCTAATCATGCAGGTGGCGTGCTAGGCGGCATCTCGACCGGTCAGGATATTGAAGTACACATGGCGCTTAAGCCGACCTCAAGTATTTCGGTACCGGGTAAAACCATTAATAAAGACAATGAAGAAATCGATATCGTCACAAAAGGTCGTCACGACCCGTGTGTGGGTATCCGTGCTGTACCTATTGCCGAAGCCATGCTGGCACTGGTATTGATGGATCATCTGCTGCGCCACCGCGCGCAAAATGCCGGTGTGCAGTCGACCACGAAACCAATTGCAGGTCAGGCATAGTTCTATTTAACTGCGACATTTGCGCGGGTTAAAAAAACGCGCAGCATCGGTCGCATGATGTTGCGCAAATCAATTTCACCATTCGCCACTGCCGGTTCTGCGCTAGTGGCGTTTTTGCATATGGAGATGTGAATTGTCACCAAATGGCCTAAACGATGCCAACAACACTGCGGCGAGCCCAGCAAGCAGCAAAGCCGGTCTAATTATTCTTGCAATCACCTACTGGCTTTACTTCGGTCAGCTGGGCGTACTTGTGCCTTATTTAGGTATCTTCCTTGATGGGCGGGGGTTTTCCTCTGCCGAAATCGGTGAACTCTTTGCGGTTATAACGCTAGCGCGTATTTTAGGGCCTGGCCTGTGGGCTGGCGTGGCCGATAAAACGGGTAATGCCATTGGCGTAATGCGTTTAGGCTGCTTGCTTACCGTACTGACTTTCAGTTCAGTGTTCTACTTCACCAGCTTTTGGGGGCTTACGCTGGCTTTCGGATTAATGATGATGTTCTGGACAGCGGTGTTGCCTCAGCTTGAAGTTATCACCATGAACACGGTGGCGAAAACCAATGCCACGTATGGACAGGTAAGGCTATGGGGGAGCGTTGGCTTTATTTGTTTGACGGTCGGTGTGGGTAAAGCCCTAGATGTTTTTTCTACCAATACCCCAGTGCAAGCCAGTATTGGCGTACTCGCGTTACTGTTCATCAGTACCTTGTTCATACGTGCGCCCGAAGAAGCTGCGCCTGAAACGTCTACGGCGGGAAGTATTTGGAAATACGCCAAACAAAAACCTTTCGCCATCTTTATATTCGCTTCAGCGTGCTTGCAAATTAGCTTTGGTGCGTATTACGGATTTTTCGCACTTTACATGCGCGACCTCGATTATAGCGGTCAACAAACTGGCATCTTTATCGCGCTTGGGGTACTTGCCGAGGTGGGGATATTTCTTATTGCCCGCCGTCTGATTAGCCAGTTTGGCGTGTGGAATTTATTGTTTGTGAGCATCGCGCTGACAGGGCTTCGCTGGTATGTCATGGCGGCATTCGCTGATACCTTTATGGTGATTGTGTTAAGTCAGCTTATTCATGCGTTAAGCTTTGGTTTAACGCATGCAGTATCGGTGCATTTTATCCACCAGTTCCTGCCGAAGGCGTATCAAAGCCGAGGGCAAGCGGTATACATCAGTATAGCGTTTGGATTAGGTGGCGCATTTGGAAACTACATGGCAGGGCAGCAGTGGCAGCAAGGCACTAACGCCTATGAAACGTTCGTTACCGCAGCCGTTTTTGCAGCAATTGGCGCACTGTCATTGTTACTGTGTTCCAGAAAAGAAATGGAAAGTGCAAAGGCGGCTTAAAATCTTGTTCTGAGGGCTGACCGCAGGCTCACGCCTGCGGTGCACGTTTACACTCTGATATCACGTCAATACCATCATCACCATTGTCTTGCTCTAAACGTACATCAAATTTCCAAAGCCTGTGCAGGTGGCGCATAACTTCATCTTTTGAGTTTCCTAGTGGAATCCCTCGCTGAGGAATATAGCGAAGAGTAAGCGAACGGTCGCCTCTCACATCAACGTTATGTACCTGAATGTTAGGTTCTAAATTACTCAAATTGTATTGCGCAGACAGCTTTTCCTTAATAATTTGATAACCCATTTCGTCATGAATAGCGCTCACCGCAATAAAGGGCTTGGTGGTGTCATCTTCGAGAGCGAATAACTTAAAGTCGCGAATAACTTTAGGCGATAAAAACTGACTGATAAAACTTTCGTCTTTAAAGTTTTCCATGGCGAAATGCACGGTCTCAAGCCAGTCTTTTCCCGCAATACTTGGAAGATATTTATAATCTTCTTCAGTGGGGGACTGACACACCCGTTTTATATCCATGAACATGGAAAAGCCTAACGCATACGGATTGATGCCAGAGTAATAAGGGCTGTTGTACTCTGGCTGCATAACGACGCTTGAATGACTGTGCAAAAACTCCATCATGAAGCGGTCGCTGACCAAACCCTCGTCATACATTTCATTTAGAATGTGGTAGTGCCAAAAACAGGCCCATCCTTCATTCATTACTTGAGTTTGTTTCTGCGGATAAAAATACTGCGAAACTTTCCGTACAATACGCACAATTTCACGTTGCCAGGGTTCAAGTAAAGGCGCATTTTTTTCAATAAAGTAAAGCAGGTTTTCTTGCGGTTCCTGTGGAAAACGAATTTTTTCTTTGTGTTTGCTATGCGGGCTATTTGGCAGGGTGCGCCAAAGTTCATTCACTTGCGATTGCAGGTAGGCCTCGCGCTCTTCTTGCCTGTTTTTCTCTTCTTGTAACGAAATTTTCTGTGGGCGTTTGTATCGGTCAACGCCGTAATTCATTAGCGCGTGGCACGAGTCGAGCATATTTTCGACTTCATCAAATCCATATTTTTGTTCGCATTTAGCAATGTAGTTTTTAGCAAATACTAGGTAGTCGATGATAGAGCTGGCATCGGTCCAAGTTTTAAATAAGTAGTTGCCTTTGAAGAATGAGTTGTGACCGTAGCACGCATGAGCCATAACGAGCGCCTGCATGGTAATGGTGTTCTCTTCCATTAAATACGCAATGCAGGGGTCAGAGTTAATGACGATTTCGTAAGCCAGCCCCATTTGTCCACGACGGTATTGTTGCTCAGTTTGAATAAACTTTTTGCCAAAGCTCCAGTGTGTGTAATTAAGCGGCATGCCTATGCTGGCGTAGGCATCCATCATTTGCTCGGCAGTAATAACCTCAATTTGATTAGGATAGGTGTCTAGCTTAAATTTTTTGGCGATGCGGTCGATGTGTTGCTCATACTCTTCGATAAGTGGAAACGTCCAGTCGGGCCCATCGCTTAATAAGTGGCGTTTTGATGTTTCAGGCTTGCTGTTTTCTTTTGCCATAGCGTCGGTTGTCATATTAGGCTCCTTGCTGCACATCTTGTTCAGAGCGTTTGAATAGTTCTCTGAACACAGGATAGATGTCGGCCTGTGTTTGTATGTGCTTACATACAAAGTTGTCGTGAGTGGCGGCAACTTTCTCGTATTCACGCCACAAACTTTGGTGCTGCCTCTCGGTTATTTCAATATAGGCATAGTAACGGGTTGCGGGCAGCAGTTTAGCGGTAAGCAAGTCACGACATTGCGGTGAGTCATCGGCCCAGTTATCGCCATCTGACGCTTGTGCTGCATAGATATTCCAGTTTCCATCGCTGTAGCGCTCGCGAACGACTTCATCCATTAGCTTCAATGCACTTGAAACAATAGTGCCGCCGGTTTCTTGAGAGTAGAAAAACTCGTGCTCGTCCACTTCCTTTGCTTGCGTGTGATGACGAATGTACACCACGTCTACGTTTTCGTAGGTTCGCGTCAAAAAGAGATACAGCAAGATATAAAACCGTTTAGCCATATCTTTGGTGGCTTGGTCCATAGAGCCAGATACATCCATTAAACAAAACATTACGGCTTTGCTTGAGGGAAGCGGGCGTTTGTCATAGTTTTTAAAGCGCAAATCGAAGGTATCGATAAAAGGCACTCGGGCTATTTTGGCTTTAAGTGCTTCAATTTCTTCTTTTAATGCATTTATGGCTAACGTATTGTCGTGCTTGTCTTCTGCAAGCAGGGCAAGTTTTTCTTCAAGCTCTCTTAGTTTCTTTCTATCACTTCCGCTTAGGGCGATACGCCTTGCCACAGAGCCTTTGAGCGAGCGAACGATATCTAAATTACTTGGCACGCCGTCGGTCTGATAGCCTGCGCGGTAGGTTTCGTATTGGATGACCTTATCAAATTGATTTTTCTTTAAATTGGGAAGCGCTAAATCTTCAAAAAGTAGGTCTAAATATTCGTCTTTGGAAATAGAAAATACAAACTCATCCTGGCCTTCGCCTTCATTGCTAGCGTCGCCTTCGCCCGCACCCTTGCCACCGCCGCCTGGCGGTCTGTCAATTTTATCACCAGCAGTGAATTGGTCGTTGCCGGGGTGGACAATATCTCTACTGCCGCCGCGGCCAGTATGAAAAATAGGTTCAGAAATATCTCTGGCTGGAATGCTAATTTGCTCGCCAGAATCTAAGTCGGTAACAGAACGTTTACCCACTGCATCAGAAACAGCGCGCTTTATCTGCTGTTTGTAACGCTTGATAAAGCGCTGGCGGTTTACCGTACTCTTACCTTTGCTGTTTAACCTTCGGTCAATAAAATGCGCCATACACACCTGCTTGTCTTGTTGTGAACTACAAATACCCGTGCTGAAGCACGCATTACACGCGCTTCAGCACCACGTACGTTTAACGCTAAGACGCTTTACGTACGCGCAGGTACCATTCACACAGCAACCGAACTTGTTTTTGCGTATATCCCTTCTCGGTCATACGGTTCACAAAGTCGTCGTGTTTTTTCTGCTCCTCTGCAGAGCCTTTGGTGTTGAAAGAAATAACCGGCAGTAAATCTTCCGTGTTAGAGAACATTTTCTTCTCAATCACGGTGCGAAGTTTCTCGTAACTGGTCCATGCTGGATTTTTGCCGCCGTTATTTGCACGGGCTCTCAAAACAAAGTTAACGATTTCGTTACGGAAGTCTTTCGGATTACTTATTCCTGCAGGCTTCTCTGTTTTTTCTAACTCAGCATTCAGCGACGCTCTGTCGAACAGCTGCCCGGTTTCTGGGTCACGATACTCTTGGTCTTGGATCCAAAAATCAGCATAGGTGACATAGCGGTCAAACAGGTTTTGCCCATATTCAGAATACGATTCTAAGTAAGCCGTTTGAATCTCTTTACCAATGAACTCCACGTAGCGAGGAATGAGGTAGCCTTTTAAGAACTCCAAATACTTATCAGCGGTTTCTTGAGGGAACTGCTCCCGTTCAATTTGACGCTCCAGTACATAAAACAAATGGACTGGGTTTGCCGCCACTTCTTGGTGATCGAAGTTAAAAACCCTGGAGAGAATCTTAAATGCAAAGCGGGTGGATAACCCTTCCATGCCTTCATCGACACCGGCGTAGTCGCGGTACTCTTGATACGACTTGGCTTTCGGGTCGGTGTCTTTCAGGCTCTCGCCATCATATACTCGCATTTTAGAAAACAGACTTGAGTTCTCTGGCTCTTTCAAGCGCGATAACACAGTAAACTGCGCTAAACACTCTAGCGTGTCTGGAGCACACGGCGCGCCGTTAAGCTCGCTGCTGTCTAGTAACTTTTTGTAGATCTTAATTTCTTCACGTACTCGCAAACAGTACGGTACTTTTACAATATAGACACGGTCTAGGAAGGCTTCGTTATTCTTATTGTTTCTAAACGATTGCCACTCAGACTCATTTGAGTGCGCAAGTATCAGCCCATCGAAGGGAAGGGCAGAGAAGCCCTCTGTTGGGTTGTAGTTACCCTCTTGTGTAGCAGTTAATAGTGGATGCAGCACCTTAATCGGTGCTTTGAACATCTCCACAAATTCCATTAAGCCCTGATTGGCTTTACATAGTGAACCCGAGTAACTGTAAGCGTCAGGGTCGTTTTGTGCATATTGTTCTAAGCGGCGAATATCAACTTTACCCACAAGCGATGAAATATCTTGGTTGTTTTCATCACCGGGTTCGGTTTTAGCGATACCCACTTGGTCGAGTACTGAAGGGTAAACGCGAACCACCTTAAACTGGGTAATATCGCCATTGAATTCATGCAGGCGTTTGCGTGCCCACGGCGACATAATGGTTTTTAAGTAGCGCTTAGGAATGCCGTACTCTTTTTGTAAAATATCGCCATCTTCTTTGACGTCAAACAAACAGAATGGATGGTCGTTAACAGGCGAGCCTTTCAACATGTAAATAGGTACGTGTTGCATCAGTTCTTTAAGTCTTTCCGCCAGAGATGATTTACCGCCACCCACTGGGCCGAGCAAATAGAGAATTTGTTTCTTCTCTTCAAGACCTTGTGCGGCGTGTTTAAGGTAAGAAACGATTTGTTCTATGGCCTCTTCCATGCCATAGAATTCTGAGAAAGCTGGATAACGAGAAATAACGCGGTTTGAGAAAATGCGGCTAAGTGCCGGGTCGTTGGCAGTGTCGATTAATTCAGGCTCACCAATAGCTTGTAGCAAACGTTCTGCTGCATTTGCATAAGCGGTTTGATCCTCTTTACAAATTTCAAGGAACTCCCCAATGGTGAACTCTTCCTGTTTTCGCTCTTCATAGCGACTTTGATAGTGTTCAAAAATACCCATGAATACCCCTTAAATACGGAACCCCGTAATTTCAGCTTAGTAGGTATTTGGGAAAACGATAGTAATTATTGTGTATAGTTTTTAATCTTTTCGTCTAACGAAAAATGCAACTTTAATAAGAATTTAGTGTCCCTTAATGAAAGCTGTCGCATAAAAAAAGCCCCGCTTTAAAAGCGGGGCTTTCTGTATTTTTACTTTACGCTAATAAGAGTGTGAGACCCTAAGCGTATGGGTATTTTGCTTATGCAAAGTTGCTGCTAGCGAATTCCCAGTTAACCAGTGCCCAGAAGTTTTCTAGGTACTTAGGACGCGCATTGCGGTAGTCGATGTAGTAAGCGTGTTCCCAAAGGTCAACAGTAAGCACTGGCGTAAGGTCGTCGCCAGAGATTGGCGTTTGCGCATTGCTTGTATTAACGATGTCTAGGCTGCCGTCTGCAGTTTTAACTAGCCACGTCCAGCTTGAACCGAAGTTGTTAACAGCTTTGTCGTTAAATGCTGCTTGGAAGTCTGCAAATGAGCCCCACTTCGCGTTGATCGCTTCAGCTAGCGCACCCGTTGGCTCACCGCCGCCGTTCGGGCTTAGGCAGTGCCAGTAGAACGTGTGGTTCCATACCTGCGCTGCGTTATTGAAAACACCGCCGTCAGAAGATTTGATGATTTCTTCTAGGCTTTTGTTTTCCATGTCAGTACCTTCAACTAGGCCGTTAAGCTTAGTTACATAAGTAGCGTGGTGCTTGCCATAGTGGTACTCAAGCGTTTCAGCAGAAATATGCGGTTCTAGTGCATTTTGTTCGTATGGTAATGCTGGTAATTCAAAAGCCATGACGGTCTCCATGTTGGTTTAGTATTGTAGTCTAAAGCCCACTTATCTTCGCCTGTTAATAAGTGCATATTAATTATATGTTCAATATACCGCTTTAGACGCTAAAGCATATCCCAAATGTGGGGATAAAGTCCTATAACTCAATGACAAAAATGTGAATTTTTTTTCAAAAGTTAAATTGTGACACTAAATTGTATTGCAATGTATGGGTAGATAACGATCCAGAGGATGAAAAGATCAATCCAGCGATAGGTTATTAAAGATAAATTTATGGTACCCTCTGCCTTGATAAATCATTCATGTATTCCCATTTAACAGGGAATACACTTTTGTGCTCAGAGGAATCAAATGGATAATACTGAAAATCAATCAACGCTAGATAGAATCAAGCAGCAAATCGAAGAAAACCCAATTTTGTTATACATGAAGGGTTCTCCTAAACTACCTAGCTGTGGCTTTTCTTCACAAGCATCACAAGCGTTGATGTCATGTGGCGAACCATTTGCTTATGTAGATATTCTTCAAAACCCAGACATCCGCGCTGAACTGCCAAAATATGCAAACTGGCCGACCTTTCCGCAGCTTTGGGTTGAAGGTGAGCTTGTAGGTGGTTGCGATATCATCATTGAAATGTTTCAACAAAACGAGCTTCAGCCACTCATTAAAGAAACCGCTGCGAAGTATAAAGAAGCAGAGTAAATCTTTGCGTATCGCGCGCAAACCTTTAGGTTTGTAAAAAACGATTTAAAAGCCGGCTTATAGTCGGCTTTTTTTATTAAAACCCGCCAAAAATCCCGCACTTTTATTCCCGTAAAAACTATATAGACAGGTCAGAAATTAAAATCCTCTATGGTGTGAAAAAATATTTTTATTTTGTCGAAAAAGGTTTGTTTTTTAATATCTTGCGTTCTATAAAAAACACCATCTGACCGCAAACGAGTCAGTGTTGAAGGTAAAAATAACAACTACTCTGAACACTTTTTTGATGTGTGCAAAACGCTGAAGGTGTCTTAGAGAAACTCCGGGAAACCACCATGAATACAACCTTGTCTTTATTGACCAAAAACGTGCGTGGCGTATTAGCCGCATCAGCTGCGTTTTCAGTAATGGCCGCTGCACCTGTTTATGCGCAAGAAGCTGAAGAGAGTGCTAAAGCCGAAGATTTCGAACAAATTGCGGTAGTTGGTTCGCGTGCAGCACCACGCTCGGTCGCTGACTCTGCGGTTCCAATTGACATTATTTCTGACGAAGAGTTTAAGCAGCAGGGTGCCACCGATATGGTATCTATGATGCAAACTGTTGTTCCGTCATTTAACGTAAACGATCAGCCTATCAACGATGCTTCAACGCTAGTTCGTCCAGCTAACCTTCGTGGTATGGCATCGGACCACACGCTAGTGCTTGTAAACGGTAAGCGTCGTCACCGTTCTGCTGTTATCACTTTCCTAGGTGGTGGTCTTTCTGACGGTGCCCAAGGCCCTGATATTTCTGTTATCCCTGCAGCGGCATTAAAGCAGGTGGAAGTACTTCGTGATGGTGCAGCAGCACAATACGGTTCTGATGCTATAGCTGGGGTAATTAACTTCGTACTTAACGATGCGTCAGAAGGCGGTACATTTGAAGCCCGTTACGGCTCTTACTACGAAGGCGACGGCGACATGATTCAAATGTCGGGTAACGTAGGTCTTCCGCTTTCTGACAAAGGTTTTATTAACCTTTCAGCTGAATACCGTACTGCAGACGACACATCTCGAAGTGTACAGCGTGCCGACGCTGCTGCATTAATAGCAGCAGGGAACACCTTTGTAGCAGATCCTGCGCAAATCTGGGGTTCACCTGAAATCAAACACGACATTAAGCTTTTCGCTAATGCAGGTATTGAGCTTTCTGCTACCTCAGAAGCTTACATGTTTGGTAACTATGCCGAGCGTGAAGTTGAAGGTGGTTTCTACTTCCGTAACCCGCACAATCGTGGTGGTGTAAACGACGGTGGTACAAATGAAGATGGCGAGCAACTACTTCTTGTTGGTGATTTAACTGGCGACATGTCAGGTAACTGTCCAACAGACATCGTAGTTGGTGATAACGTACTAGAGAACCCACGTTATATTAACGAAGTTCAGAACAACCCTGACTGTTGGGCGTTCAACGAAATGTTGCCTGGTGGTTTCACGCCTCGTTTCGGTGGTACGGTTACAGATATGTCACTTGTTTTTGGTACGAAAGGCGAACTTGACCACGATATCACGTATGACGTGAGCTTGAACCTTGGCCAAAACGAAGTTGACTTTGCTATTAGCAACACCATCAACCCGTCTTTAGGTCCAGAAACACCTACAGAATTTAGCCCAGGTCGCTATACGCAGTCTGAGCAAACCCTTGATATTGATTTCACGAAGCCGTTCGATGTTGGTTTATATGAACCATTGTTTGTAGCGACAGGTTTCCAATATCGCAACGAAAGTTATGAGAGCTTTGCAGGTGATACTGCCTCTTATGAAATAGGTCCGCTGGCGACACAAGGCTTTGGCATTGGCTCAAATGGTTTCCCTGGCTTGGCAGCCAATAGCCAAGGTCGTGTGTCCCGCAACAACATCGCCTTATACATTGACGCTGAAGCGTACATCACTGAGACATTCATGTTAGCCGGTGCGCTACGTTATGAAGACTTCTCTGACTTCGGTGACACAACGAAAGGTAAGATTGCCTTCCGTTGGCAAGCACTTGAGAACATCGCTTTCCGTGGTGCGTTCTCAACAGGCTTTAAAGCACCTACCCTTGGTCAAAGCAACGTACGTAACGTAACTACAGCATTTGGTACAGGTGGTGAGCTTATTGACCGTGCAACGCTACCTCCGACAGATCCAGTGTCTCAACTTAAAGGTGGTGAGCAGTTAACGCCTGAAGAGTCAGAAAGTATCACGTTTGGTGTGGTAGCCGATTTCGATAATGGCCTGTTCATTACCGCTGACTACTACAACATTGAACTGACAGACCGTATCAGTACAGCGTCTGGTATCGAGTTAACTGACGAAGATATCGCTGCTCTTCTTGCGCAAGGCGTAAACGATGCGTCTAGCTTCCAAGAGATTAGCTTCTTTACTAACGACTTTGACACAACCACTGAAGGTGTTGACGTTGTAGCGAACTACTCGATGGAAATGATGGGCGGCGAAACTAAGTTCTCGCTAGCTTATAACTGGACGTCGACAGAAGTAGATCGTGCATCAGAGAACATTTCACCTGAGCGTATCCGCATGCTGGAAGATAACCTACCAGCGGTTCGCTACAGTGCTACCGCGAATCACACCAATGGTGACTGGCGTTTCCTTGCGCGAATGAACTACTACGGTAGCATCTTCGAAGATCACCTAGACTCTGCATTGCCGATAGACAAAGTAGGTTCTGAAATTACGTTCGACTTTGAAGTGGCATATAACTTCACTGAAGAGTTCACGGTAACTGTTGGTGCTAAGAACGCGTTTGATGAATACCCTGACGAAAACAATACTGATGCAGGTGGTATCACCTATGCACAGATTGCTGGTTCAGCGTATCCAACAACATCACCTATTGGTATTAACGGTGGCTTCTACTACCTAAGAGGTGTTTACACTTTTTAATAGGTAAGCAATTACCTATAAACCAAACTTTCACTTAATGTTTCAAAGTTAAGGGGGCATTAGCCCCCTTTTATTTTATTAGGTGAAAAAGAACGAAAAAGCAGGCATTATTGATGCCAATGTAAGCAAATCGAAACACACAATATTTAATATTATGACGAGAAAGTCGACAGTAGCTGAAACCTTTTTAAAATACCGCTCAAAGCTAATGCGTGCGGTAGGTTCTATTGTTGGCGCCGACGACATTGAAGACATCGTGCAAGAAGCTTTTATTAAAAGCTACGAGGCAGAGTTAAAACAAGAAATACAGTATGAGCGTACCTATATGCTCAAAACAGCGCGTAATCTAGCGCTGAACCATGTTGCAAAAGCTGAAAACAAAAATAAGCAGCAGCTCGATGACATGGATATTTTGCCTTATGAGCTCGTAGGGCACAGTTTAGAAAAAAATGTAGAAAGCAAAGAGCGTTTTATTCATTTTTGCCGAGCGACAGATACATTGTCTGCTGATGTAAAACGCGTATTTTTGCTGAAAAAAGTATATGGCATGCGACAAAAAGAGATTGCAGAGCTTGTGGGGCTAAGCGAAAGCACCGTTGAGAAGCATGTCGCCAAAGGTTTAATGATGTGCTCTAGGTACTTAGCCGAGCTGTCAAAAGACAGTGCATCCCCCCGTGCCACTGCTAACGCGACTCAGGACATAAGCCGTAGTTAACATGAATAATATTCGCCAGTTTTCAAGCAAAGAAGATATCCAAGAGCAAGCATGCTTATGGATAAGCCGTCTCGATCGCGGCTTAAAAAGTGACGAAAAAACAGAGTTAGACGCCTGGTTGTCGGAAAGTAATGCGCATCGTCAAGCTTTGCTAGACGCCGCTAGCTTGTGGGACGACATGTCGGTATTGAATGAATTGAGCGGTTTATTTCCGCGGCCAACCTCTCATCAGTCGTCGAAAAAGGGCAACATGTCTAAAACTGCCGTTTGGGGCATTGCGGCCACATTCTTAGTGATGGCAATCGCTGTTGGTGTTGTTGTTCAGCGCACGTGGCTAAACAGCACCCCTGAATTCGCGGCCGTAATGCAGAAAGTGCAAACGGGCGTAGGCGAACAGAAGAACGTGACGCTAGCTGATGGCTCAAAACTTCACCTAAACACTAACTCTGTGGTGACGGTAGATTTCTCCTCAACGGCACGCAATATCGTATTATTGAAAGGGGAGGCACATTTTGAAGTAGCTCACGATAAGTCTCGCCCGTTCTCTGTTACCGCAGGAAACAATACTGTTACAGCAGTCGGAACTGCCTTTAATATGCAATATGTGGATGATAACGCGTTTGAGTTAGTGGTTACCGATGGAAAGGTTTTGGTGAAAGACCGCTTTAAGGCTTCGTCTTCCAACGAGTCGCTCTTCACTAAACGCCCTGTTGCTGAGGAAGGCCTTCTTATGTTCGCAGGTGAAAAGGCTACAGTACAAGGCAAAGTGGAAGCTCGTGAGAGCATGTCTCAAAACGACATAGATGACGATTTAGCGTGGCAACAAGGCATGATTGTATTTAAAGGTGAGCCTCTTGAGGCAGTATTAGCTGAGATTGGCCGCTATACACCCGTTCGCTTTAATATTTCGGACGAAAGCCTGCGCAAGCGTCGTGTAGCGGGTTACTTTAAAGTAGGCGACATAGATGGATTGTTGTCTGCACTTAAGAGCAGCTTTAACATCAATTACGAGAAAGTCACAGAAACAAGTATTGAGCTTAAGCTAGCGAAAAGTTAAATATTTCTGAAAGATAGGTGCTTTCTACTATTCGTAGTTGGCATCAATTTCTTTAATGTGACAATATAATTAAAATAATAAGCACATCGATTTTATATCTTGCAATACGGCAATTTTGCGATAAGCAGGCAAACAAAAAAGGCAATAGAAAAGCTGCATGCCCTTGCGTGTTCGGCTCACTGTCTTTCGCAAAAAAAAACGCGTAAACCTCTCCATTTTTTAGCGATTTCACCTTTGCATATAGTATCTGGCGTCTTATTTTTTTTAACGCCAACGCAAGGTTTGTATGCACAAAGCGAGAGTCTTGCTCCCACCAAGGCACAGTCAGCACCAAAGTCCGATGCATATAGTTTTTCAATACCAGCGCAAAACGCTAACGAAGCCCTCACCGAGCTAGCTAAACAAGCCAATACCACGTTACTGTTTCCTTTCGATTTAGCAAAGAAAGTAAAAACAAACGCATTGAGCGGTACGTTCACGTTAAATGAAGCGCTGGCACAACTCCTCGAAGGAACAGAGCTAGCAGTAGTGACTGACGAAAGCGGCGCGTTGAGTATTCGTTCTCGTGCCTCTTTAGTCACGAAGGGAAAGCAGCAAGAAAACGCTGTAAAGAAAGCGGACGAGGGGAGCAATGGACTTGAGAAAATTGCGGTTGTCGGTACCCGAAACTCGCCTCGCAGTGCTGTTGATTCGCCAGTTCCTTTAGATGTGATTGGTTCTGAAACCCTTAATTCACAGGGGAATTCAGACGTACTTTCCATGTTAAGTGTCATGGTTCCTTCGTTAAACGTAAACGATCAGCCTATCAATGATGCCAGTAGCCTGGTAAGGCCGGCAAACCTAAGAGGCATGTCTTCAGATCACACGCTTTTGCTGCTTAACGGAAAGCGGCGTCATCGCTCCGCTGTAATTACATTTTTGGGGGGCGGTTTATCTGATGGCGCTCAAGGGCCAGATATATCGGTTATACCAGCCTATGCATTAAAGCAAGTCGAAGTATTGCGAGATGGCGCGTCTGCCCAGTATGGCTCAGATGCTGTTGCAGGGGTAATAAATTTTGTGCTCAAAGATGCCCGGGAAGGTGGGCACGTGGCGCTAAAAGTAGGTGGGTATAGTGAAGGCGATGGTGAACTGTTTCAGGTACAGTTAAATAAAGGCTTCGCTATTGGAGAAAATGGCTTTTTAAATGCGACGGCAGAATATCGTCAGCAAAATGGTACGTCGCGCTCTGTGCAGCGCTTAGACGCTCAAAGCCTAATCGACCAAGGTAATATATTTATTTCCTCACCGTCCCAAGTTTGGGGGGCACTCGATGTTAACGAAGATATTAAACTTGCGCTAAATGCAGGCGCTGACATATCTCCTACATCGCAATTTTATAGCTTTGCCACAGCAGCTAGAAGAGAAATTAACGGTGGCTTTTACTATCGCAATCCGCAAACACGAGAGGGTGTGTTTAGTCGCACTGACCCTAACACGGGGGAAAGCCGCCTGATTGTGGCAGACTTAGATGGACTGGAGAGCGGTATTGCTTGCCCTTCCATTTCATTGTCCAACAATAACGTGTTGCTCGACCCCGCGTATCAGTTAATTGCAGATAACACAACAGCGCTTGGTGCAAACTGCTTTGCTTTTAATGAGTGGTTTCCTGGCGGTTTTACGCCAAGATTTGGGGGAACAATAACCGATGCTTCTATTGCGATGGGCGTGAAGCATGAGTTGCCTAAAGGTTGGGCAATGGATGCCAGTGCAACATTAGGTTACAGCGACATTGAATATACCATTTCTAATACTGTTAACCCATCATTGGGACCGCAAACCCCGACTTCGTTTTCGCCCGGTGGTGTATCGCAAGTAGAGCGAACGCTTAACTTAGATTTCAACAAACTGATTCAGACCATTTTTGACGATCCAGTTAGCATTGCCGTGGGTTTTGAATGGCGTAAAGAAACCTATTTTCAGAAAGCCGGTGATGAAGCGTCATATATTGCAGGCCCTTTCGCCCTAGAGCCCCCACTTGGGTTAAACCAAGGCTTTTCCATCGGTTCCAATGGTTTTCCGGGATATCAGCCTCAAAGTGCTGGACACTGGAGCAGAAGTAATTGGGCCGTATACGCCGATTTGGAGTTCTATGTAACCGAAGCATGGCAGTTTGGTGTTGCCACGCGTGTAGAGCATTTCAGTGATTTCGGTTCGACATTCGATGGAAAATTAAGTACTCGCTATAAATTGAATGACGTTTTCGCATTGCGGGGCTCTGTGAATACGGGGTTTAAGGCGCCAACAATAGGGCAGAGTAATGTTATTAACGTAACTACTGCTTATGGTATTAATGGACTGGAAGACCAAGCAACGCTGCCTCCAACGGATCTTATCTCGCTGCAGCTGGGCGCAACGCCACTTACGCCTGAAGAATCGGTGAACTTTAGCCTTGGGCTAGTTATGCAGGCAAGCGAGAACTTTTTTGCGACACTCGACTATTTCAATATTCGTCTTTCAGATCGCATTAGCACAACATCAGCAATCCCGTTAACCGATGAAGACATTAGTGCGCTTATTGCTCAAGGACGTCCGGACGCAGCGAAATATAACGCAGCAAAGTATTTTACTAACGACTTTGACACAAAAACTCAGGGTGTTGATTTAGTTGTTAACTACAATTTTGCGTTAAATGATTGGTCAAATTCTTTATTATTAGCCTACAACTGGACAGACACGCAGGTAGAGCGAGTTACGCTTTATCCTGCGCAGGTGGAAGGCGAGATACAGCTACTACCTAACCTTACACAGGCAAGAATTCGGATGCTGGAAGATAATTTGCCTGCTCATCGAGGCAGTATCACGCTGGAGCAATCAAAAGATAAATGGGCGTTTACTTGGCGGCTTAATTATTACGGTAAATTTTATGAAGACCATCTTGATGCGTCCGCGGGTATGGACATATACGGCAATGCGTTAACTACATTCGATGCCCAAGTTGCGTGGAAAATATTTCCTCAAACCCAGGTAACCTTTGGCGCCCAAAATCTTTTTGATTCGCTCCCCGATGATAATCCTTACAAAGGTGAGGTAGGCGCACTTTACCCACCCACATCGCCTAGTGGAATAAATGGTGCTTTCTACTATGCAGGCATCGAGTACACCTTTAACTAGGGCCTTTTTTTAGAAAAGCTACGTAGTTAAATGGCACGTTGTACTCAGTGAAAGTAAAAAACACGCCTAGCTTTGAGTTTGAAACGCCGACAGCCTATCGTTTTAATTGGACTAGGTAGCGATGTGAATGTTACTAAAGTAACTGAACTTGGATTTTACTTAGAGAAATAGGATAAGACTTAGGCCACTTAAATAAGTGATAATAAATACGGTGTTTTAAGTCTAGGAAAGGATACTTAGAGCGGTAATGTTGCGTGTTAAGAATACGCGGGTTGGCTAATTATCTAGCCAACGTCTTTAAATAACGACTCATCGACGATAGTTTGGTCAATGATTTGTTGAGCCATGTTGATGCACTTACCGCATTGTGAGCCAAGCTCTAAATGTTGACGTAACTCTCGCATATTTCCCACACCGTTTTCTTCAACCGCTGCGCGAATGCTTTTATCGGTTACCCCATAGCACATGCAAACAAACATTAAACGTACTCCAAATGAATCTGTAAATGATAATAATTGTTATTCTTTACTTTAGCAAGTGGATAATGACAAATTTAATACAAGGTAATTGAAGAAAGACTGAACAGTGAGTCGTGAAATTAAGTATGTATTGGTAGGATCAGTAAAAAAACTCATTGTTTAATATTGTTATTTCCATATTCGTACCTATTTTGTGAGTAAGAAATTTCTTATCAAAGTGGTTACGCAACGTAATCGCTTCTATTATTACAATCCAAATATAAATGGAGAGACTCATGAGTGTATTAGTTGGCCGTCCAGCACCTGATTTTACTGCAGCAGCGGTTCTAGGTAGCGGTGAAATTGTTGATACTTTCACACTAAGTGAAGCAATCAAAGGTAAAAAAGCCGTTGTTTTCTTCTACCCACTAGACTTTACTTTCGTTTGCCCGTCAGAGCTTATTGCTTTTGACAAGCGTTATGACGAGTTCAAAAAGCGCGGTGTTGAGGTTATCGGTGTTTCAATCGACTCTCAGTTCTCACACAATGCGTGGAGAAACACCCCAGTAAATCAAGGTGGTATTGGTCCAGTTAAATACACCCTTGTTGCTGACGTTAAGCATGATATCTGCCAGGCTTATGATGTTGAGCACCCAGAAGATGGCGTAGCGTTCCGTGGTTCATTCCTAATCGATGAAGATGGCATGGTTCGTCACCAAGTAATCAACGACCTTCCACTTGGCCGTAACGTTGACGAAATGCTTCGCATGGTAGACGCGCTAGCATTCCACCAAGAGCATGGTGAAGTTTGCCCAGCGGGTTGGACTGAAGGTAAAGCGGGTATGGATGCATCACCTGAAGGTGTTGCTAAGTACCTATCTGAAGAAGCAGACAAGCTATAAGCTAACCTGTTCGACGATTAAAAAAAACAGCGCCCTTTGGCGCTGTTTTTGTTTATACCAGTCCGAACAAAACTACTCTTTATTTTCTACAGGCCATCCGCCTAACGCTTTATAACGATTTACCATATAGCAAAATAGCTCAGTCGTTTTCTGGGCGTCATATAGCGCGCTGTGCGCTTCGTTTTGATCAAATGCAATCCCCGCAGCACGGCACGCTTTTACCAAAACAGTTTGTCCTAAGGCAAGACCTGCAAGACTGGTGGTATCAAACGAAACAAATGGGTGGAATGGTGTGCGCTTTATATTGCATCGCTCTATCGCAGCATTGACGAAACTCTGATCGAACGTTGCATTATGAGCAACGATAACAGAACGTTGGCAGTCAGCATTTTTTTGCGCCTTGCGGATACCTTTACATAAGTCCTTCATGGCTTCGCTTTCTTCAATCGCACCTCGTAATGCACAATTTGGGTCGATGCCATTAAATTCCAAGGCTGCTGGCTCTAGGTTGGCACCTTCAAAGGGGTCAATGTGATAGTGAAAAGTTTGATCGGGATGAAGTATACCGTTTTCATCCATTTTTACTGTTACCGCTGCTAATTCTAACAGGGCGTCAGTGCCTGCATTAAATCCGGCTGTTTCAACGTCGATGACAACGGGAAAATAACCTCGAAAGCGCTGGGAAAGAAGGGGCGGGTTGGCAGACATAAACACTCTTGTAAGACTCGATTGCGTAAATTGGTTGGTGACACTACTGCGTACCAACCTGCGAAGCATATTGCGTAAAAGAATTATCGCAAGGATACCTTCGAGTTGCCAGTTTCAATTTATACGTTGTTAAATCAGGGGTATAGCAATGGTACGAAACTCCGATGGTATTAAACGCTAAACTTTTCTACAATTTGGACGATAATCATATTAAACGTAATGAATTCAAAAGCTCATAGAGAGTGTTTTATGTAAGCTAATTTGATTCATTATGCTTGGTGATTCGGGGCGTATCTCTGTTTTTTGCCCGTGTTTGTCTGATTTTCGTTATGGTGTCGAAATGGTGTCGAAATTAAAATATATCGCTTTATTGGGGATAGTGGGGTCATTATCTTCCCACGCTGCCATGCGGCAATATTCTGCAACCATAGAAAGCTCCAACTGGCGTATCGATACTGACACCCGCCTTCAGTGTACTCTCAACCACGAATTACCGGGTTACGGTGAAGCCATGTTCACAAGCACGGCATCGAAGCAACTTAACATGGAATTTGAGCTGGACATGCATTTGCTGCCCAGCAAATTTGATATGGCTGCAGTTTATTCTGTACCACCTAAATGGATGCCAGGCGTCGCGCCTAAAACCATAGCCGACATGTCTCTTCGAAAACAGTACAACGGTGATCTACCCCAAGATGCTGCGTGGACTATGCTGTCTGAATTAGAAAAAGGCTTTTGGCCCACAATCTATTACCAAGACTGGTATAACAAATACGACCAGGTGAGCGTGGCACTAAACGCCAGTAATTTTTCAGGCGTGTATCGAGAATTCGTTAAATGTGTCTCGAACCTACTCCCGTTTAGTTTCGATGATATTGCCTACACGGTATTATCTTATCAGAACAACAGCACAGAACTGACCAAATATTCGCAAAAGCGTTTAACCATGATTGGTGAATATTTGAAAGAGGACAGCGAGCTTGAGCTAGTGCTTCTTGACGGTTATACCGATAGCTATGGCGGTCGCTACAACAACGAACAATTGTCTATTCGACGGGCCAACGAAGTTAAAAGCTATTTGACGACGCTAGGTGTACCTGAAGATCGAATTCAGTTAACAGGCCACGGTGAGAAACGCCATATTGCGCCAAACGATACGCGAGAAAGCCGCGCCCAAAACAGACGCGTGGTGGTGCGACTTTCTAAATCGTAGGCGCTAATTGTTGCGCCTACACTCGCTTTAAAATGCGTTAGTTTTATTTTCCTCGCCACCTTAATACCGGTATTAAATGGTCGGTGAAAACACCGTCAGCATGTATTACGTTGTCTAAAACTTCCAAGACTTGTTCTGAACTCATACCTGCCGGTAGTGCATCATGTCGGTAGGTGTAGGGGTGGATTGTCAGGTTATTTTCGTGGGCGTATTTAATCCATTCCGCAGCTTCTATTTTTCCTTGAGCCATCGCTTTTTTATCGAGTAAATGGCCTAACCAAGGGCCTATACCATCGGCATACAATGCAACCTGCAGCATGCCTTTCTGTGTGCGTAGCCATTCATAGTCTGTGTCGCTTTCGCCCCAGTCGTTCTCGCCAATCAGCATCACAACTTTACCTTTATAGCCCAGGGTTTCACGAATGCGCTTAACTTCGTTAAAGTCGAAGCATTGCAGATAGCTATTACCGCTCTCGCCACCAAATCCGTAAGCATTTAAAGCATCTACAACGATTTTACTGGCATCAATGCCTTCTTTAATGTGAAAGGCAGGGGACTTTACTTCAGGATAAACCCCTACGGATGTGCCGAATTGGCGATTTAGCTCGCTGATTAATTCAAAATGTTCAGCTAAAGTAGCCACTTTGAAGTTAGCGTGGTTACCGCGATATCTATCGGCAAACACTTGGCTTCCGTCACTATTAGTGCGCTCGTGTACCCGCAGTTGTCGCAGTTCTTCAAGGGTAAAATCACGTGCGTAATAACGGCCGTCACCTCGATGGCGCGCCGGGAACACATCTTCTACGTTGGTAACCGTTTCTAAATGAATGTCGTGTAGTACAACGGGAATGTCGTCCTTGGTGATAACAACATCTTGTTCGATGAAATCAGGGCGCAATGAAAAAGCGAGAGTAGCAGCTTCGAGAGTATGCTCAGGTAAATAGCCAGATGCGCCGCGATGGGCAATTACCGTAAATCGCTCTTCATCCTTCACTTTAGTATCAGCGATTGTTTGCGCATGGTCGTTATACGTAGCAGTGGCCGAAAACGCATTGCCAGAAGCAAGTGAAGCGGTAAAAGCGACAAATAACGCTGGCAGAATAGCGGCTAGTTTTGCTTTGGGTTTAGTGCAAAAATTTACATTGCCCTTTGCTCTAGAATTCAGGCTTAGCGCTATTCCAGCTAGGTTTATACTTTTAGCGTTTTGCGTAAATAATAAGCGATTTCGTAGCATGTAACGTCACTCCATGTGTTTTAATTGGCTGCTAATCTGTGCCACACTTTTGTATGTGATACTGTGGTGTTTAAAGCGTCTAAAGCGTTTAAATCGCTTTAAGTATCAGGGCTTATTCTCGCGCTCATGCTTGCGAGCTTAATCACAGCGAGATTGATTTATTTTGTATGAGTTCTATTGCATATCCATCGGGGTCGCGTACAAAAGCGATAACTGTTGACCCACCTTTTACAGGACCTGGTTTGCGATACACATCGGCACCATTTGCTTCTAAATTCTCACAAAACTGATAGATGTCATCTACCTCAATGGCGATATGACCATATGCGTTACCCTTATCGTAGGTATTGTCACCCCAGTTGTAGGTAAGCTCTAATACTGTACTGTCAGCTTCATCACCATATCCAACGAAAGCCAGCGTATATTCGTATTCTTTGTTTTCAGACTGACGAAGAAGGCGCATGCCCATGAGTGAAGTGTAAAAATGAAGTGAAGCTTCTAAGTTTTCAACTCGAAGCATGGTGTGAAGCATTCGCATAACAGATTCCTTTTCGAGCCATCGGAATAACTCGATAGCACACAGCATTATGATTGCGTGTTGGCCGTTACTTTTCTGTACTCCTAAATTCATAAAGTACTTTTATAAGTAAACGCAAACGACACGCGCTTATGATAATAAGGAAATGTTAACGCTTTAAGACAGTTTTACAATTCTAATTATCTATGTGGACTGGTATCAATAGCCCCATAGACCGATATTATCAATTTTAAGACGGCGAGGCTGGCTCAACAGGTACACTACCATCTTACTTAGGTCTTCATTTTGAATCAGGCCATCGTCTACTTTCTCTGTTTCTGTTTTCTGTGACTGAATCAGTGCAGGGTTTAGGGAGTGAACGTGAATGCCGTAGGGACGAACTTCTTCTTGCAACGCTTTTCCAAGCCCCACCATTGCAAATTTTGACGCACAGTAAACGCCCGCATTCGCATAGCCGTTCAATGCCGCTTGAGAAGCTATATTGATGATGTAACCCTCTTTATTGTCAATCATATGAGGCACGACCTCTTTACACATAAGGAAGGTACCTTTTACATTAGTATCCATTACTTCGTCCCAATCATCTTCACTGGTTTCCCAGATAAGCGTTTCCTTACCAAAACCACTGTTGTTAATTAGAACGTGAAGTTCACCAAATGTAGCTTTGACCTTTCTAACAAAGCCGGCAACATCAGCGCTTTTCGATACATCACAAACGTGTCCAACGACCTTACCTGGGAATAGGGCGTCGAACTGTTCTGCAGTCTGCTTGATCGTACTTTCAGTGCGCCCGCATATGGCCACATTCATTCCTGCTTCAAGCAGAAAGTGAGCGATAGTTTTACCTAGCCCTTTTCCGCCTCCGGTAACGATGGCTGTTTTACCTGCTAATGAATACGTGTCTGTCATAATTTAAACCTTTATTAAAAAAATAAGGTTAACCTAGCTTTCAACTGCCTTGAACAAACATACGTATTCAGCTTCCCAAAAAACATTTTTGTAAAAAAGTTGTGTTTTGGTTAAAAAATAAACTGAAAACTAGTAGACATTACTCACAATAACCTGTACCTTTCGCATCGCTCTAGATATGTTATTTGCTTTACCTATTACTGCGCTGTACCTCTTTTTTAAATCTTTCAAATTGAAGTTTTATATAGATATACAACTGCTTTACTAGCTTGGAGATGTCTATAGCTATTCGGTGGTTTCCACCATTACATCAATTTTTTTAAAAGGTTTTTATTATGTCTAATTCTGTAAACGGTACAGTTAAGTGGTTCAACGAAGAAAAAGGTTTTGGTTTCATCACTCCTGAAGCTGGCGGCAAAGACGTATTCGTACATTTCCGTTCAATTGCTTCTGACGGTTTCAAAACGTTGAAAGAAGGCCAAGAAGTTAGCTTCGAAGTTGAACAAGGCCAAAAAGGTCCACAAGCTGCTAACGTAGTAGTTCGATAAGACCTCTAAGCTTATCAAAGGTCATTTATCCTATCTGAAGTGACCTCATAAAATATGGGCTCTTTCTGAAACTTAGTGTTCACGCAAGAGCCTAATTATCGTTTTTCGATTTCTTTACCCAACCTGCGAGGAATTCAAAACAAACAACATCAAAAAAGAAGTATTTACTATGCAATTTCAAAACTCTATCTCTAGTTTTAATAGCACCATGTCAGGTGCGTTAATTTCAAATATCTCCATAAATAAAACAACCGTTGCCTATAAACATGCGAATACTTATCGGCATGTAGAATTGCCATCAAGGCAAGAAGCAAAGCGATTTGTTGCCCAGCTTATTCAAGCTCAATAGAAAAACAGTAGTTCAAACCCGTTAGTTTAAAGCTCTAGAAGGCTTGGATAATGTGAGTAATGGCGCCTGTTTACAGCTGTAACTCCTTAAGTTGAATGTTTATTTGAACGATGAAACGTTAAAAACAGTAGGTGTTCGCAGTGGTATATGTTTAGAAAGGTCCTGCGTCTTGATTAGGGGAGTTTAGTTATGGCAAGGTCAGCTGAGCTGTGACAAGGCGGGAATGATAATGGCCAGCACATTGAGTACTGACCAATGTCTACTTAAGATTAATTACTTTTTAGCTCTTAAATCAACGTCCGAATCTGCTAGCAAGTATATGCTTGCTGCGTAGGCTGCGATGTTTTGCGCGAGTTCATCAGGGTCAATTTTATCTAAGGTATCATCTGGCGTGTGGTGAAGATCAAAGTAATCTCTGCCGTTTTGGTTCAACCTAATGGTCGGCACGCCTTTCGCAGCTAGCGGTATAATGTCAGGGCCGCCGCCAGCAATGTCTGAGCCACCACGCACTATACCTAACGGTGATAAAATCTTTGCGATTTCATCAACTAGTACAGTCGCTTCGGGATTCACGTTTGATACTACTTGCCAGATAGTTTGCGCGCCAAAGTCAGATTCTGTAGCCAGAACGTGATTTTCAAGGTTCATTTCGTGCTGTTTAGCGTAAGCGAAGGCGCCTAACAAACCCACTTCTTCAGCGCCAAACATAACCACACGAATGGTGCGCTTTGGGCGCTCCGGCAAAGAAGCAATTAATGCGGCGGCTGCCGTTGTAATAGCAATACCTGCACCGTCATCAACTGCGCCAGTACCTAAATCCCAACTGTCTAGGTGCCCGCCAATAAGTACAATTTCTTCAGGCTTTTCACTGCCCACTAAGTCCAGAATCACATTACCGCTTTTTACTTCGCCTTTCCATTTAGATTCAGAGTGGAGCGACAATGACAATGGCTTGCCTAAATTGTGTAGGCGTCGTAAATGGTCTGCATCTGGATTCGATATAGCGATTACCGGAATATTTGACCAATTGTCGCCGTCTGAACTCATCATCCCCGAGTGAGGGAATCGATGAGAGTCTGAACCTACTGAGCGTACAACTAGCGCTTCTGCACCACCGCGTTGAGCATGTTGCCAACCAATGCGTCGACGTTGATTTGCTTGACCATAACCTGCACCGGTTTGGCTTTTTACCATGGCGTCGCCATCTACAAATGCAATTTTGCCTTTAAGTGCACCATCTTTAATAGCGGTTAATGCATGAATGTCTCTGAAATAAACGATGTCTGCATTGATCTCGCTTTCTGAAGGCGCTGCGCCGCCAAGGGCTGTGCCGTAAAGCGGTTGTGCATAAGGTGCAGTGAGTGAAATATGCAGGTGGCCTCTATCCCAAAAGGGCATAGTAAACTCTTCTATGCTTACTTTATCAAAACCTAGGCGCTTTCCTACCACAACGCCCCAATCTCTGGCCCGCTTTTCTGCTTCAGAGCCGCCTAGACGAGGGCCAATCTCTGTAGTCAGTGATTCAACGATGCTATAGCCTAAGTCACTTTTTAGCGCTTTTTGAATTAACGCCTCAGCATTTTTCTTTTGCTCGTTACTAATCGGTGAGGTGTCGGCGAAAACGCCAAAACTGCATGCACTTACTAATGCACCAAACGCTAAATTTCTAGCGAAAGTATTCAATCGAGACATGTGTTCTCCATGGGGTATTTTTATATTTTTACTTAACTTGCGCGAGCAAAGCTGTGATGCACCCATCATAGCCAATTTGATTGTCGCTTTCGAGGCAAACCACAAGCGTAAATAGTGTGTTAATCGCAACTGGAGCTTTTAGGCTATTACAATTAATGTTACGTTTCTTAAAAAGGAAAATGGATTACAAGGAAAGTACGTATGGATATATCCTCAGATTCTTATTTAAATTCATCTTTAAAGCACAAAACACAAGCCTTTCTCATGGACATTGCTGGAGTCAGTGTCGTAGCTTGCTCGCTCTTTCTCACGGGGTGCGGCGGCAGCAGTTCAAATGATAAAGATAGTGCCTTACAAACGGACTCGGTGCTTGGGATATGGTTTGGGCAAGCAACAACGGGTGAAGATGGGCAGGAAGCAATTGTAATTGCTGTCTCTCCTGAAGGTAAGGCTATCGTGTTTTCTGAGGCGTCCCATAACACGCTGATTGCTCATGGCTCTGTAAGCGAAAACATCTTTTCATCTGATGACACGATGTTGTATCCAGGAACTGGAATGACTCGCCAAGGGGGGATGCAGGTGACCGCGGTAGAAGACTCACTTGAAGGTTCGTCAACAGTATCAGATGGTGATTTAGGTTTTTCTACCACTAAGGTTGGCTCATCAAACGATGTTTCTCTTATCGATATAGCTGGCAATTATTCGAGTTCATGGTCGGAGGGGTCTTACACTCGCTCATTCGCTATTGATGCTGACGGAATAATCAGCGGTTCAGATACTAACGGGTGCGTATTCTCAGGTACAGTCGAACCTATCAGCGGAGTGACTGCAATCTTCAGTATTACCGTTAAAGCAGATGTTTGCTTTGAAGATTTTGTATATGAAGGGCTTCTTGCCTATGGCGTATTTCCATTTGAGTTTCAAAATTCAATTAATGACAGAAAAGGGATTGTTATTGCAGCGGAAGAGCCTTCAAGAGCTTACGCATTTTACCAGTTTAGCCCTCAGGAATAGCTTTATAGGGGGCGCGAAAAAGGAGTTTAAAGGCTCCTTTTTCGATAATAGTGGCTTATTCTACGCTTCTATATTATGAGGTTCTATTTACGCTTCTTCTTAAGCGCCAACTTTTGTTTTTTCTCTTGTTCCTTCAGTACTTCGTTAATGAAACTCTTTCTGCCGAACTCACGTGTAATGACACATTTGTTTAAGTCGAAACCGCGGGCAGGGCAGTATTCTCTACCATATAGAATGATTTGGAGATGCAAATCGTTCCACCTCTCTTTTGGGAACAAGCGTTTTGCGTCACGCTCTGTTTGCTCAACACTTTTTCCGTTCGACAGCCCCCAGCGATACATTAATCGGTGGATATGAGTATCTACGGGAAACGCGGGAATCCCAAAGCCTTGAGACATAACCACTGCGGCAGTTTTGTGGCCAACAGCGGGCATAGCTTCCAGTGCTTCAAAGTTTGCTGGCACTTCACCATTGTGTTGTTTAATGATCATGTCAGACAAATGCCAAATGCCTTTGGACTTCATGGGAGACAAACCACAAGGACGGATAATATCTTGAATTTCTTCAATACTCATCATCACCATATCATATGGATTATCAGCTTTAGCAAAGAGTTTTGGCGTAATTTGGTTAACGCGTTCGTCTGTACATTGCGCTGAGAGAAGAACGGCGATTAACAGCGTGTATGGGTCTTTATGGTCAAGAAAAATAGGAACTTCTGGATATAGGTCATCCAAAATTCGCATGATTTCCTTTACTTTTTCCTGCTTGGAAAGTGCTTTTATGGGCTTAGTTACGTCATTCATTTCTTAGTTCTTTTTTTGGTTGTGCGTGTTTTAGAGCGTGGGAACTCCCAAATGAAAATGCGTTGGGAGTTGAATCGAAAGTGAAGCACACTCTAAGAAATTGAGTAAGAGCCTAGCTCTCAGCGGTAACGCGTACGCGCTCAGCTTTCACCGCAGGTGTTTTTTGTTGCGCGGCTAATTTAGCATCTATACCGTTTTTAATGGCAATTAGAAGGCCCATTCCCAAAAAAGCACCTGGCGGCAGAATCGCAAGCAAAAACGGGTTCTCAGTGTTAAATAGTGTTATGGTCCAGTTCGCAGCAATTGGGCCAAACAGCCTGTCTGCGCCCGCTAATAGCGTACCTGCGCCCAATACTTCACGCATACCACCTAAAATAACCAACACCGCGGTAAAGCCCAGTCCCATCATAAGCCCATCGTAGGCAGAGGCGAGCGGCCCATTTTTAGACGCAAACGCCTCTGCGCGGCCGATAATGGCGCAGTTAGTTACAATCAATGGAATGAAAATACCTAATGCTAAGTAAAGGTCGTAGGTATAAGCATTCATTAAAAGCTGAACAATGGTAACGAAAGCCGCAATGATCATAACAAAGACAGGGATGCGGATTTCGTTTCTTACTACATTTCGAACAAGTGAAACGGTAACGTTACTGCCGATTAGTACCAACATGGTAGCAAGGCCTAACCCCAAGCCATTGATGAATGTTGCAGTAACGGCTAATAGCGGGCATAACCCTAGCAGCTGAACTAGTGCAGGGTTGTTTTTCCAAAGCCCTTGTAAAGACAAATCGCGAAAGTCGGTCACGTTATAGCTCCTCTACACTATGAGGTTGAGCTTCATTCACGTTAACGGCATCAATCGTTTCAACGGAATCTGTATTTGCGCAGGTGTTAGGTGCGTTGAAAAGCACAGAATGGTTGGCCTGTGCGTAAAGTAAAGCATCACGTACTGCACCTACTACCGCTCTCGGTGTAATAGTAGCCCCTGTGAACTGGTCGAATTCGCCGCCGTCTTTTTTGACCTGCCAAGGTGCCAAATTATCAGGTGAAAAAGACTTTCCGCTAAATGTAGTTATCCAGTTACTAACGGCAAGTTCTATTTTATCGCCAAGTCCTGGCGTTTCTTTGTGTTCAATAACGCGCACGCCAAGCACTTTCATATTGATTGTCTTAGTGTGGGGTCCGCTCTCGTCCTGATGAGTCGCATTAGTAGGCGCTGGCGTATCCGAGAGTGCCAACGCGGTAACATTAACGTTTTCACTTTCACTGTTGAGCGAATCAGTGTTCACGTCTTGTGATGATCCGGTACTAACAGGTCCGCTGACTTCTACACCCACTACAATATCAATATCTCCACTGTAACCATTTTGAGCAGTGGCCTCTAACACTAAAGCGCTAGGTTTGCCGTTGAGCGTAGCTCGATAAACTTTGTGGGCCTTTTTGTTGCCAAGTTCGGGAGCATTTACTTCTGTGCAGTTGGCGTAAAGCGCATTGTCGTGAAATTCGCTAGGCACTACTTCATTGAGCACGCTTAGCAGTTTTTTCTGCTTTTGTTGCTCAATTTTGTCTTCGGTACCAAAAAAGGTTAGCGCTATTAATGCCGTAGTAACAACGGCGAACGCACCTAACATGAAGCCATTTTTGGCCAGACTTTCTTTCATCATTGCTGCTTACCTCGGCCTTTGCCTACATGTTTCCCGTATACGCGAGGGCGGGTGTAATAATCAATCAAAGGCACCGCCATGTTCATAATAATAACTGCAAACGCCACGGCATCAGGGTAACCACCAAAGGTACGGATTATTACCACCCAAAAACCAATCGCTGCACCGAATATAATGCGGCCTTTTGGCGTTGTTGACGCTGAAACCGGATCGGTGGCGATAAAGAATGCGCCTACCATTACTGCACCATTGAACAAATGAAATAGCGGTGAAGCATAGTAATCGGCGTTAACTAAATGAAGCAGTGATGCACAAACAAACACACTTAGCAGCATACCTCCAGGGATATGCCAGCTTATAATGCGGGCTTTCCACAGATAAAGGCCGCCAAGTAGATAAGCGAGACTTACCATTCCCCATCCTGCACCCGCAGCTTCGAATACTCCGCCATCGAAGATTGGCTTCGCTAATGACTCCGAGTATGTTATGCCTTGGGTTAAGTCGGTTTTCAATGTGTCTAACGGTGTCGCCATGGTTACACCATCGGCGATGGTTTTAAGCTGAGTGACATCATATCCGCTTGTAGTAAAGCCAGTAAATATAAGCGATACCGAGTCGAAGAAGCTTGGTGTGATGCCCGCATGAGTGGCGGGTGGTAGCCACAAGCTCATAGCCGCAGGGAATGAAATAAGCAGAACCACGTATGCAATCATAGCGGGGTTGAAAATGTTAAATCCAAGCCCGCCGTACACCTGTTTGGCCACAGCGATGGCGAAGAAAACACCCGTAACCGTCATCCACCAAGGTAGGGTAGGAGGAATACTAATGGCTATGAGTAACCCGGTTAATACCGCACTGTAATCAGTCAGCGTACGTTCAATAGGTCGTTTTCTGAGAAAGAGGATCACGCCTTCAATAACTAGGGCGCTCACTACTGCGATGACCGCTTGAATTAGCACTCCCCAACCAAAAAAGAAGGATTGTGCAATCATGCCGGGGATCATGGCGTAAATCACCATACGCATGACTTGGCCTGTATCGCGTCTTACCCGTTGGTGTGGTGAACTCGATAAACTTAACTTCATTATGATTCTTTCTCTTGTTCAGCGGCCGCCTTCTTTGCTTTAGCTTTCGCAATGGCTGCTGCTATACGCGCTTTCTTCTCATCTTGCTCAGTGGGCTGAGAATTCCCTTGCGTCTTAGTTTTTATGTCTTCTTTTGAAGGTGAGACGCTTTGCTCTTGTGACGTATTACTTTCTACTTCAGCAGAGGCTGGTGAACTTGTTGAAATTTCTTTTCCTTCTTGTGCGAGCTTTTTCGCTTTAGCTTTGGCCACAGCCGCGGCAATGCGAGCCTTTTTCTCGTCAACTTCATTGGTTGAAGAAGCAATTTTTGTTTTCTCGCTAGGTGTATTAGAGGCATCTGGCGTTTCAGACGTGGTCAGTGGCTGTGGAGCTTGTTCTTTGCCGTAAGAATCAGTGTGCTCGCTTGCTTCCTGCTTAGCTGCTTTTTTGGCTTTAGCTTTCGCCACGGCTGCAGCAATGCGGGCTTTCTTCTCTTCTGCTTCACTGGTGTTGGAAGCAGTAGCTTTAGCGTTATCGTCTATTTCACCGCTGTCTGAAACAGAGGTACTCTGACCATTGGCTTTTAGAGACGAGCTAACGTCTTGCGTCACGTCATCGTCATGAGTTGCTGAACTAAGTGCTGGTGCTTTTTGCGAGGCAGCCTTTTTAGCTTTCGCTTTTGCTACCGCAGCAGCAATTCGTGCTTGCTTCTCATCGGGCGGGTTTTTAGGCTGATTGCTTGATTGCGCGTGAACCTGGGTAGGCGTAGCCTGCTTTGAAACCGGCTTATCAGTTTGCCCATTTACACCATTCTTAGCCGCTTTCTGAGCTTTTGCTTTAGCTACGGCTGCTGCAATTCGCGCCTTCTTCTGTTCTTCAACTGAGAGGTCAGTTTTGTCTTCGCTATTGGAAGGTTCAGTATTTTCTTCGTTGTGCTTATCCGCTTGTTCTTCTGACGACGATTCCACAGACTGGCCAGCTTGCGCAGCTTTTTTGGCTTTTGCTCTGGCGATGGCGGCGGCGACTTTTGCCTTTTTGTCATCCTCTGGTGACGATACTTGATTACTTGGCTGTTCAGTGACTGATAGCTCGTCAGCGCTTTCACCTTGAGTTTCATTTTGGGCTTGTGCAGCTTTTTTGGCTTTAGCTCTGGCGATTGCCGCTGCCACCTTTGCCTTTTTATCATCTTCTGACGATGACGCCTGTTCAACTTGGTTGTCCGCGCCTTCAAGTTGAGATTCATTCTGAGCTTGTGCGGCTTTTTTCGCCTTTGCTCTGGCAATAGCAGCCGCGACCTGAGCTTTTTTATCGTCTACTGCAATGCCTGATTCATCGGTATTTGGTGTAGTACTTTCACCCTTCGCGTTGGCCTGCATCGCTGCTTTCTTTGCTTTCGCGCGTGCAAGCGCTGCCGCAACCTTATCTTTCGCTTCGGTTGCGCTGGCATCAACAGCGCCACTAGCGCTATCAGCAGTTACAGTACTTTGCTCTTTGGCTTTATTCGCCGCTAAGCGGGCTTCTTTCGCTTTTCTATGTTTTTCTTCGCGCTCACGTTTCTCACGCTCCAAGCGTTCTTTTCGTGCTTCAAAACGCTGCTTAGCCTTTTCTGCCTTGTTCTTTTCGTCGCGCTGAATGCGTATCTCAGATTTAGCTTGGCGATAATAATGCACAAGCGGGATCTCACTGGGGCAAACATAAGCACATGCGCCGCACTCAATGCAGTCGAAAAGGTCATATTCCTCGGCCTTGTCGTACTCTTTCGCTTTTGCGTGCCAAAACATTTGTTGGGGGAGCAACGATACAGGGCATGCGTCGGCACAAGCACTACAACGAATACATGGGCGCTCAGCGTTGTCGTCTACTAGCTCTTTTTTCGCTGGAACCAGCAAACAGTTCGTAGTTTTTACTACAGGTATAGTCGCGTCGGATAAGGTAAAGCCCATCATAGGGCCACCCATAATCACTTTAGGTGCTTTCTGTTTTTTCGGGTTGTAGTTTGCTTCATCCAATAAATGAGAGACGGGCGTACCCAACAGCGCTCTAAAGTTGCTTGGTGATTCAACGGCTTCACCCGTTACGGTAACAACCCGTTCAATCAGCGGCTTGCCGTGTAAAATAGCATCAGCAATGGCATAGCAGGTACCAACGTTGAACATCATCACGCCTACGTCGGCAGGCAATCCATTTCTTGGTACTTCTCGCCCAGTCAGTACCTGAATCAGCTGTTTTTCTCCGCCGGCAGGGTATTTAGTTTCAACGCTAACAACGCGATAGTCCTTCTTATCCTGACACGCAATGTTGAGTGCCTCAAACGCCTCGGGTTTGTTGTCTTCAACCGCAACGACAATTGCCTTGGGTCCGATAAGGTGAGTGAGGATGTCCAAACCTTGACGTATTTGCCACGCATGCTCGCGCATAAGCCTATCATCAGAGGTAATATAAGGCTCGCACTCAATTCCATTTAAAATAAGAAACTCAACAGGCTTAGAGGTTGAGGTTTTAATGTGAGTAGGGAAGCCTGCGCCGCCCATTCCTGAAATACCAGCTTGGCAGATGGCCTCAATTAGCTTGTTTTTATCTACTTCACTGTAATTAGCAATTGGAGATAAGTCGCACCATGTATCTTTTCCATCTGGACGTATCGAAATACACATTTCTGTTAAGCCGCTGGGGTGAGCCACCACATGCGGTGCTATAGCAACGATCTCGCCAGAAGTTGGCGCGTGTACTGGCACTGAAAAAGGCGAAGAGCTTTGCGAAAGAATTTGCCCTTTTAATACGGTATCGCCAACTTCTACACAGCAGATACCGTCTGAACCGATATGCTGTCTTAGTGGAACTATCAATAACTCAGGTAACGACGGCTTTTTTATTACCGATGTATTAGACAGAGATTTCTTATCTTCGGGATGCACGCCACCTGGAAATGAGTACATTTTTCCCGCTTCAAGGGTTTCTATAATTGAATCAAAACTTGGATACATCACAATTAAGACACCATTTTTATGGGGATATCACCTTTAGGCGATGATTCAAAATCCCACTTCCATGTAGAAGTTGTTTGAGCGATAGGCACCATGTCGATACAGTCGACAGGGCAGGGGTCTACACAAAGATCACACCCCGTGCACTCGTCAGTAATGACTGTATGCATATGTTTTGCAGCACCTAAAATGGCGTCGACAGGGCAGGCCTGAATACATTTGGTACAGCCGATACACTCATCTTCGCGTATGAAGGCAACTTTTTTAACGTCTTCTTCGCCGTGTGCAGCATCAAGGGGCTTAGGTTCAACCCCCATCAAATCTGCAAGTTTCTTGATAGTTGCCTCGCCGCCGGGAGGGCACTTATTTATGTCATCACCCTCTGCGATAGCTTCCGCGTAGGGCTTACAACCGGGATACCCACACTGACCACATTGGGTTTGTGGTAAAACAGCATCAATCTGCTCAACAAGAGGGTCGCCCTCTACTTTGAAGCGAATACTGGCATAGCCCAAAACCAGACCAAATATAAGCGCAAGGCCGCCAATGGCAATAACGGCGAATATAATTGCAGAAGATATCGTCATTACACGTTCACCAATCCACTAAAGCCCATAAACGCAAGGGACATGAGACCAGCAGTAATCATAGCGATTGAAGCACCTTTAAAAGATACAGGCACATCAGCAGCAGCTAAACGCTCACGCATGGCTGCAAACAAAACAAGAACAAGAGAGAAACCCACCGCGGCACCGAAACCATATATAAGGCTCTGCATGAAATTATGCTGTTCTGTGAGGTTTAAAAGTGCTACCCCAAGTACTGCGCAGTTAGTCGTGATAAGAGGGAGGAATATACCTAACAATCTATATAATGTGGGACTTGTTTTGTGTACCACCATTTCCGTGAACTGAACAACTACCGCTATTACGAGAATAAAAGCAAGCGTTCTAAGGTAACCAATGCCTAGTGGAGCAAGTAAATAGGTTTCCACTAAGTAGCTTGATGCAGAGGCAAGGGTGAGTACAAATGTGGTTGCCATAGACATACCCATGGCGGTTTCCAGTTTGCCAGACACACCCATAAACGGGCATAAGCCGAGAAACTTAACCAACACAAAGTTGTTAACCAATACTGTACCAATCAATAGCAGTAAAAATTCAGTCATGAATAACGCAATTCCTTCGAGGAATTTTGACGGACAATGCCCGCGATTTAAAAAGAAAAACAGATTAGGTCTATTATCCCTTTTTAGAACGGGTTTAACAACTTGATTGAATTAGGGTTATTTAATGTCTAAACGCGCTGTTTTAGGAATTAAAATAGAGTGATGTGAGTGAGGCGATTCGAGAGCCAACTAAGTGGCTCCCCGAGCCCTCCTTACTGGGAACTATTAACGTGCCAATGGTCGAATTTAGGCGTAAGTTGCCGCCACAATTGAGAAAAGCGGCGTAGCTGTATATTTTTTAAATAGTTCCCCCTATATTAATTTGCCCTAACGCTGCTGGTTCTGCTGCACCAAAATGGCAGTATGAAAACGGACAAAAGCAAGTTCTTAGAGCCACGTAACCACATTACATTTAAATGTGATGTGTGTTTGCACGTGTGGGATTCAGAGCCCGAGGAAGTGGTTAGTGATGAAAATTTAGCTCACCCTTACCGTTATTTTGCCACTTGCCCGTCATGTAGAGCGCATTCGCAGCAAATTCCATGGCAGCGCGGCTTATTCAGCAGCTATGTAAAATCAACAGGCCCCAAAACACTGGAAGGTAAAGCGGCCTCTGCAGCAAACTTGGACGGCCACCCTACACCAGAGGAAGCGTTAAGAACGCGATTTAATGCGTTGAAACACGGCGCAGCGGCAAAGCAAGCGCTCTATTTTCCTGCGAAGCCTGGCAAATATGATGCGTGTGAAACATGCGATATCGATTTTGACTACTGCAGCCAGCAAGTGGCATGCATGCGCAAAACTGAATTATTTATGCGCCATCTGATCGCCATTGAAAGTCACGACCCAAAAATGCTGCGAGAGCACCAAGCGATGCAACAGGCTAACTTTGCTTCGTTAATGGATGACATGCTGATAAGCGTAATTAATAAGGGTGTCGTGCTAGAAACACCGGCATTCTCATTTGATAAAGACGGTGGCTTTCACCTTGCTCAGTACACTGATAGTGAAACTGGCAAGAAAACCACCATTATGGATACGAAAGCCAATCCGCTGCTTAAGCATATCTTCGACCTAATGAGCAAAAACAATCTTACCCTGGCTGATTTGGGCATGACGCAAAAAGTGCGTGAAGAGAATGAAATTCAGATGGGCCGCTTACAGCAAGAAGGCAAAGATAAGCAGAGCTTGGCCGACTTCCAAAATAAACAGCATGAATTACTCGATAGCTTGCGCGAAAAAATAGTGAATTCTCAGAATGCGCTTAGCCAAGATGAAATATTGCTAGAACACAAGAAAGCGAACGGCGATGGCTGAACGTGTAACCGCAAAAGAAAGGCAGCGCCTGCAGCATTTGGCTGAAGCTGAAATTATGCGTTACAAGGGTGACCATTCCCTTTGGCATAAGCATGTTCACGACATAACACTAGACCCAATGCAGGTACTTAAGTGTTATGAAATGGATAGGTACCCAAACACCATCGATAACAGTTGCCGTCGTACAGGTAAAACCGCAGTTAAAGAAATGTGGAACCTCGAATACCTGGCAACGAATCCCGACCAAGAACTGGGGATTGTGGCGCCCAAAGAAGCACAAAGCCTGGTTAACCTTAACTACCACCTAGACGCTATTCGTCGGTCTGAAATTCTCGGTAACTTTATTGAATACCGTAATGGCCGTAAGCAAATGAGCGATACTTATTTTAGGTTCTGCAACCGAAGCATAGCGCGAGGTTACGGTATCTTTTCCCAAATCGACGGCGGCGATTTAACCTTGGCCTCTATTGAAGAGGTCGACGACTTAGACCAAGAGCGCCTTAATTCCCGTTTCCTACTTACCATGGGTTCGACACGCCGCTTAGGTGCAGATGAAAACGCCAAGAACGAACCAATAATTAGAATTACAGGTGTATTTAAAGGGGCGTCGGTACTTTCAAGTTTGTTAGAAACGAAGAAATATCACTTATTGCCTACGGTCGATTGTCACTTAGGGGTAGAGCTTGGAATCCTAAACGGTAAGTTTATCGACGACATGAAAGTTCAGCTTTCACCCGAGGAGTACATTCGCCAGCTGCTGTGCATTAACACCAGTTCTACTAACTTAATTTGGGAAAAGTATATTCGTGCAGCCATTCAGATGGGCGCAAAAACCAACATTGAAATGGTTATCCCCGAGCCTGGTGCCAGATATAGAAAACGCGGTTTATTAAGTTTTGGTTACGATGCTGCAGGCCATGGTGAGAGCGCTACGGCATCAAAGCATGCATTCATTGTTACTGAGCAAGTGGGAAACTATGTTGTTTTTGTGTTTGCAAAGACATGGGCTGCAGGTACCGACGACTCGGTTGTTAAAAATGACTTGCTTGCTTTCTGGCGTTACTTTCGCCCCGACTACGCCATAGGCGATGCTTACGGCTTAGGTATGCTTACCCAGTTAAACCACGACCTTTATTATGAAGGCCTCACCCCAGTTGATATACGAGCGATTAATGATGGTGAGTCGAATGCTTCAGCATGGAATGATTGGGCCTTTGCACCTTTGCGTTTCGAGGGCTCAATAAAACACAGTATGGCGCAAGCATTAAGAGGGGTTTTCCACCACGGCCACGCCGTTATTCCTTACGTCGAACATTTAGAGCCGTCCGGCTTAGATATCGATAGTTTAGCGATTTCAGATATTAAAACCTTTATTAAGCAACTATCGAACATCAAGCCAGAAGAAACCAGTAAGAGTTATTCAAGTTACGTAATGGTGCTAAAGAAAATAGGCGATGACTTATTTGACGCTGCTATGGCGTCTGTGTGGGCGCTTGCTACGCGAGGCCAACCAAAACCAAATACAGCCGTAATGTCTTCTTCCCGAAGTCGCGAAGAGTTGCTAGGCACCACCATTTTATTACCAGGGGTATAGAGAGCATGGGAATTATTTCAACAATTAACCGAGCGCTTGGCCGCCATACTTCCTCGGTAGACGCTGTAAGTAAGAGCGAAGAAGCCCAACACAAAGAAAACACGCGTGGTGGTACCACGGTTAACACTGAAAATTATGTAAGACGTTTATACAACGAACTTTATGTGTCTCCTGATTATAAAGCGGCAGTACACCACATTAGAGAAATGGACCGCACCGACCCTCGTGTTAAACGAATTCATAGGCGCATGGCCCGAGATGCAACAAAAAATGGTATTCGTCTGCAGTGGAATGGAAAAGAAAACGATCGTATCAGCCGGCTATTTAAGCTTTGGGTTAACCGTCTTGGCCTCAATAACCCTCAAAAGCTTCACTCTGACGCAAGAGGTGCCGTGATGGAAGGTGCGCTTGCAATGCAGTGGGTTGTGAATGACCAGCGAAATATGGTGTCTGGCCTTCGCATGCCAGCAGAAACCATTCTTGCTGATACACTGCCTACAGGCCAGCTTAAAAACATCGCCGCGGCGTATAAACAACTAGACCCCGTTGGTGGGTACCAGATTATTGCTGAGTTTGCCTTTTGGCAGCTTTCCGTTGTCAGAATTGACCCTGACAACTATGACGATTTTGGTTGTAATGGTCGCCCTTATTTGGATGCCACACGAAAAACGTGGAAGCAGCTGCAAATGACTGAGGACGACTTAGTTATTCGCAGACGAACACGCGCACCGCAGCGCTTTAGCCACGTGCTTGATGGTGCTACAGCGGAAGAACTTCAGAAGTATAAAAACGGCATTGAAAACGAAAAGGGGTTAATGACCACAGATTTCTATTCAAACAGAAAGGGTGGCGTTACTGGGGTTAATGGTGATGCCAACTTAGACCAAATCAACGATGTTGTGCATTTGCTCGATACGTTCTTTAGCGGCGCCCCAGCACCAAAAGGTTTATTTGGTTATTCAGATGGGTTAAGCCGAGACATTCTAGAAGACCTTAAAAAAGACTACTTTGAAGAAATTGAGGGCCTGCAAGATACCCTTTCACAAGTTTACTTTGAAGGCTTTCGCCTGCAGCTGCTGTTAGCCGGAATTAATCCCGACTCTTATAACTTCAATGTGCAGTTTACCGAGCGCAAAACAGAAACACGTAATCAGAAAGCAGACTTGGCGCTTAAGTATCAAGCGCTGGGTGTACCAGACTCATTAGTATGGGAAACGGCAGGGTTCGAGCCTGCTTACGTTATGGATAAAATCAAAGACCAGAAATCAAGTGGTGATCCTTATCCTGGCGAACAAGACGATGATGACGGCACACCAACTAACGACAGCCCAAAACCTCGTGTTAAAGTTACACCAGGTAATGAGCCTAAAGGTGAGTCTGCAACCTATGTCCGAAACGCTTAAACCCATTGGTGATAATTTAGTTGTTACTGATGAAAAACCGGAAAATTCGTCGTCTGTCTTAGATGTTATTGACAGTCGCCCGTCAAACCAAGCCACTGTGTTAGCGGTTGGCGAAGGCCGCGTGCTTAAAAACGGTAAAAGGGCGCCGATGATAGTTAAGGTAGGGGATAGAGTTTTACTAGGTAGGTATGCTGGCTTTAGGTATGAACTTGCTGATACCACGGTACGCCTGCTTTCTATTAATGATGTACAAGCCATATTATGAGTGAGTGATCATGAGTGAATTATCACGCAAGAAAGCAATAATAAAACGGGCACAGGCGTTGGCTTTGAAAGAGTACTTCGCCCTCGACCTTAGCGCTCTGGCTGAACTGCAAAGCTACTACGAGAGCAGCTTAGAAGAGGTGATAAGTATTCTCCTTTTCTACGCTGACAGTATCGGCATTATTCGCCTACAACAGCTTTCCGCACTACGCACCGACATAGAACGTGCGCTTAATAATTTGGCAAGCCTGCAAACCGAACTGCTTAACAGAAGTTTGTTGGCATCGGCCAATATTGGTGTAAAACCTTTTTTGTCGCATTCCGCTGCAACGTCTGCGCTAGATATTGCCCAGCGAACAACGCGGTTCGTTAAGCAATTCACTGGCGAAGATGGCTTACAGCTTTCTGACCGACTTTGGATAATCAACGATAACAATAAGAATAAAGTGCTAAGAGCGATAAACAGCGCAGTTATTCAAGGGCATTCGGCCAGCGAAGCAGCGGCCAGTTTGGTAGCCAACAACGAGTTGCCCACTAAAGAAATTAAAAACAAAGTTAATAATGCATCTGCAGAGAAAATAGGAAACGTGCTCAAAGCACAAGGCAAGGATGAAGATTCGGCGTATTGGCAAGCCAGGCGTTTGTTTAGAACAGAGATAAATCGCGCTCATGGCATGGCCTATCAAAACAGTTTAGAAGAGGATGAAGACATTATAGGTACACGCTTTATACTTAGCCCTAACCACCCAAGGGTGGATATTTGCGACATGCATGCAAGTGTGAACCGATTTGGGTTAGGCAGAGGCGTTTATCCAAAAGGCAAAAACCCGTGGCCTGCTCACCCGAATACCCTTAGCTATGTAGAAGCTGTATTTACCGATGAGGTGACCGAGGAAGACCGAGCCACAAAGCAAGACCGAATAGAGTGGTTAAGCAATCAATCGGGCAATATTCGCATTGGTGTACTGGGTGTTTATAAGAACAATTTGTTACAAAATGACCAGTTAAAAGAAACCATGATCAAGTCAAAAGTGAAGACCTTGAAAAAACGTTTTGGTTAAAAGTTTGCCCTAACGCTGCGTTTTCTACACTGCCACACTCAAACTAGGTTAATAATAGTTGAGTGTGGACATGCCCCAACACAACCGAAAAATCCAATTGGAAGCACCTACTCATACGAAGACGGTGCGCTTTCTTGCCTCTGCAGTTTCGGTGGATGCCGAACAAAAGACCTCAGTGGTTACTATCACCCGAACGGGTAAATTCTTTGACCCTCGCTATGGACACTTTGAAATTAGCACCACAATGCTGCAAAGCATGGTGAATAACTTCAATAAAGGTGTTTATGGTCAGGACATTTTCATAGATAAAGCCCACAACCCGAGTGACGGTGCGGCAGGCACAATTACACGCTTATTCCTGGATGGGAACAAACTGCGTGGTGAAGTGGCGTGGACGCCTTTCGGTCAAGAACTGATTGAAAAGAAAGGTTATCGCTACTTGTCAGCGGAATTTATTGAAAATTTCGTCAGCAACGAAGAGCCCCATACCGAATTTGGCCCCACGCTTTTGGCGGCTGGCTTGGTGGTTCGCCCCTGTATTAAAAATCTAGACCGTGTAGAGCTATCGGAACGTGAAGACTTCGATGGCATGCAGCTAATTTCACAGCAGCTGGCGGTTCAATTCTCTAAGGAATCAAACGTGGAAAAATTACTTAAGTTATTTAAAGAGGCGCTTGCGAATAAAAAGCTAAGCGAGTCGGCAATATCTAAATGGGTAGATACAGCCAAGAAAGTGCTTGAAGGCATTTCAGATGAAACCCAGCAAAAAACGTTAATGGCGAGTCTGCAAGAAACGGCGTTAGCACTTGCTGAAACTTCACCAGAAGCAGTGCCTGTTGTTAACGTAAACAGTACTGGCCTGTCTGAATCTGACGTTAAAGCGCTATTCGAAAAGCTAGAAGCAGACAAAGCCAAAGTGCTGTCTGACGCTCAAACTAAGCGCGATGCAAACGTTAAACTATTCACTGAGCAAGTGAATGGCACTGAAGGCCTTTCTGAAGGTGTAAAAGCGAAGCTGCTTAGATCGGCTGATCTTATTACTGCAGAGATGACAGAAGGCCAAGTAAAAGCACTGGCAACACAGCAAATTGTGCTGGGTGAAGAGCTAGAAGCACAAACCAAACTGGCTGGCATGGGTTTCCAAGGCGGCAATGGCCCGATGGGCTCTGTTGTACTGGCTTCTGGTCACAATGCTAATGCAATGAAACTTGCTGAAGATGTGCGTAAGCAACTTAAACAAACGTCGTCATTCTCAAACGGCGCAATTCGCTTATCTGAAACGGTTGACCCGTTCGTAGATAAGGTACTTACTTTGTTCGATGGTCAGTATAACCAGCAGCTGAACCGTGAATACAAGGTGCTAAGTGGTGAAGAGGGTAGCGTTTCTGACACCTCACTACCTTATGCTTTCCGTCGTGAAGTGATTCGTGAAGCCCTGCACGACATGAATATTCTTCAGTTAGTAGCAGCTGAGACAGACCCAGGTGCGCAGGCAACCACTCAGGTTCCGTACGAAGAACGCAAAGCGTTCAAGGGCCGTAACGATGGCCTAGTGTTTGAACGTGGCGGTATTCCAAAGGCTGGCGTTACGCAGAAAATGGACATGGCATACGTAAATGCTATGAAGATTGCGTTTAACGTGTCTAACGAAATGATGCATTTTACTCGCGTAAGCGGTGTTAACTGGGATGCATGGGGCCGTCATGTCGCTACGTGTTCTCGTATTTTGCGCGAAATTGTAGTGCGTCGCCTAGCCAATGAAATGCTACGTATTTCTGACAGCCTAGCGGCCGTTCCGGTTAATGCAGAGGACATTGCTTCACAGCTCGATGGTTCAAATACAGTAGTGAAAACTAGTGCGTTCCCAGTAGTTCGTCCACACCAGGTGTTCGATTTAGAGGGCAATACCGTTGGTAGTACTTCTAACCCGATTACTATCATGTTTGGTGCCACTGAAGTTCTGCCATTTGACGGCTCGGGTAATCAGGCATCGGGTACGTATTACGTCTTGGCTAACTGTAACTTGGGTTACATTCAGTTTGTTGATGAAACGGGTGAAGTGGTTACACCTAACGAGGCAAATGCAACAATTTCATACTCTCGTGCGACAAACGTTGCAAAGTTCGACATTGACCTGCCAGCAGACACTAAGCTTGAACACCACTTAAACGGCTTGCTGCGTAAGATTGGCAACCGCAAAGCGGTAATGAAAGACGACCGTTTTGAAGCGCCAAACTTCCTGCTTATGAGTAACACGCTCAACGATATGTGTACAAACGCAGACCAATTTGTTGTTAGCCTTAAGCGTGATGGTAGCGACACGAACGGCATGGGCGATTTAGCGGCCATTAAAGCGTTGCCAGCATGGTCAACAAATGCGCCAGGCATAGACTTAGGTGATGAACGTATCCTAATGGGCCAGCGTGGCACTACGCACTATCGTGTAGCAAAAGCGTTTGCAATGAGTGAAATGCAAGAAGGCCGCGACCCAGAAACGGGCGCATTGAACGGTACCAAAGAAGCCTACGGCGAAGAATACAACGCTATTCATACGCCTAAGCCGCTAGCCGATCGTTATACCTCGGTTGTTGTGTACTCGGGCACTGGCCGCTAAGCCAGTCATGTAACCCAAAAAAGGGCAGGCCACATTGCCTGCCTTTTTTATTAACTGGCTAAAAGGTAAAGACCATGAAAGTTAAAGAAGCGATTACCAATACCTCTGCAGCAATTATGTTTGTAGCTGGTAAAATGATTCCTCCTGGCGAAACACGTATTGTTGAAGTACCAAAGCAAGCAGCATCTAGCCAAGTGGTAGCTATGTCGTTTGATGCCAAGGGCGAACTGGCTACAACAGTAGCTAAATTGAAAGAAAAGCTTGAGTCGTTCACACAAGACCAGCTTCAACAGCTTCAGGCTGAAGAAGAGCAAGGCCAAAAACGTGCTAGCGCGATTGATGCCATTAAAGATGAAATTAAGTCTCGTGAGTACAGCGTTGAGCTAGAGGAATTTGCATTAGCATTGTCTAGCGTTGAAGACTTAGATGCATTGCTGCTTGACGTTGCTAAAGATGAAGCCAAGGTCGCAATGGTAAACGATGAAATAGCAAAACGGGCAGAGCAACAAAAGCATGTCAATCAGTAAAGCGGATCTTGTAGCAAGCTTATTGGTATCGGTATCAAGCAGTACTAAACTGCTTGATACTGACGATATCACGATAACCAGCACCATTGTTGATAACGCACTTGATGCGCTTTCACGACTTGCGCCGGCAACAGGTATCGACACCATTTCTTTGCAGCCTGGCGTGCAGATATACCCAGCGCCCTCCAACATTTGGGCGTACAAGGAAACGGCGTGGGGTTTTGACCAGCGCGTAGCACCATGGGAACCAGGTTATATTTCTCGGTTACCTGATGTGACCTACAACGAAGGGAATATTTACTTTAGCTTTGCACCTACTGCGCAGATGATTAGTAATCTCGGCAGTCGATTTACCTATTTCTACTATGCTCGCTACCAGGTGAATAATGGCGCCATAGAGATAGAGCCACGCAAGCAGGCACTACTACTTTTACTCTGCCAAATGGAAGTAATGAAACTATTAGTGCTAAGAGAGCCTGGCACGCAGGTTACAACTAAAGGGAATGCAGGAAAGATTCAGTATGGCAGCCCCAAATTAGCGTTTGAAGCGCTTCAAGAGGAAGCTGGCCGTATAGCTGAAACGCTATGAACGAAATCATTCTAGACCTTAATACTCGCGCTCTTATTAACTATTTAGAGCGCAGTGTTAACGCCATCGATGGAGCTACCGCAAAATTACTTCGCCGTTTATCACAAGAGGGCGCCAGAGAAGCGAAGCGCCACACCCCTAAAGCAGAAAGCACCCTAACCAATTCAATTCGCGCTAAGCAGCAATCCGCTAGTTTTCACCAAGTGATAGCTGGTGTTCATTATGCTAGGTATGTAGAAGAGGGAACGGGCCGCGGTGGATGGGTACCAGACCAAACTATTTTAGATTGGATGGACGTTAAAGGTATTACCCCCGACGACGAAGACATGAGCATTGAGCAGCTGGCCTATCTCATACAGACCAAAATTTTCAATCAAGGCACCCCAGCGCAGCCGTTTATGAAGCCAGCGCTTGAACATATTAAAGCGAAAGCGCCAAACCTAGCGTTGACTTACTTTAAATCTGCATTAGAGGTTAAAACAAAATGACCCCCGAACAGCGGCTTAACACGGTTAAAGATAACCTTAAGCAAATAGTTGGCATTCACCATGTCACACGAAATTACAGCGATTTAGACACCGAAATGGACAAGCACGAACGCATTTATGCCGTATTGTCTTCTGGCTTTCCGCAGTTCGGCAGCTTGTACGACACTGAAGACGAAGTGCATAACTTTATGATAGTGGCCCAGCAGCTGGTGAATGAGAGCACCACAGGTGAGCAAAAAGAAGCCATTGAATTTTCTATGCTCGAGGTAATTAAAAAATTAGTTGCCCAAGATGGTGAAGCGAACGAACCGCTTAACCTTGAACTGGTTAGCGCCAGAACCTCGCGCCAGATGGATCCTATTCACGCTTGGGTTTTATTCGAACTGCGCTTTAACGACCTTTAACTTTTGCCCTAACGCTGCGCCCCCCTCATTGCGACACTGAGCACTACAGAAAAAGGGGGCGACCATGCCTATTACAGTAACCAATTCATCTACGAAGCCAGTGCGCAGCGCCGGCATTAACTTCGCACCAGGTGTAAACACTTTTGAAGACGGTGAGCTTTCCAGTGCCCAACTAGCCCAGTTAGAGCCAGTTAAGGCACTAAGTACAAAGCACACCGCAAAGCAGGCACCTGTCGCTAAATCAGCAAAGGAGCCTAAGCAATGAGTGCTAAGTATCAAAAGTATAAGGTGAAACGCCTTCTGCTCACCATGGCAGTGTTTAACGCTGCAGCGAATCCAGCCCTAGTCATTGGTGAGGATTATATTGCGGCAGGTGAAACGCCGAAGCACATCCGCACCAAAAACGCCGAGCTTTCTTTAGAAGTTGAAACGCTTGACCGTGAATTGGACGATGCAACGTTAGGTTATAAGCCCCAAATGCTAGTAGGCCAGCATTTTACTATTTCAACTGAGGTAGAAATTGCTGGCTCTGGTACTGCAGGTGACGCCCCCGTCTATAACGACCTAATTAAAATTAGTGCGTTCTCAGAAACGGTGAATGCCGGCACTGATGTGCAGTACGAACAACTGGACGATGATAGTTGGCCTGATGCGACTATTTATTTCTATCATGCTGGCCGAAACCACAAAGTTTTAAGTGCACAGGCCAATGTAAGTGTTGCTGTTGCCAACGGCGCACTTCCTACCTACACCCTAACCATTACAGGTACCTACGGCGGTGTATTAGAAGAGGCCATGCCAACCCCCTCATTCAGCCAAATTAAGCCTGTAAAAGTGGGTAACCAATACACCACGTTCACGCTAGATAGCAGTGAATATGTACTGGTTAACTATTCTTCTGACCAGAACAACGAAGTGAATTACACCGATTTGCCTGGTTATGAAGGCGTGAGCATTGATGACATTGCGCCAGAAGGTGAAATTGAAATTCTTGTGCCGGCGCACAGTGACTTCGACCCGTTCGCCATTGTGAACAGCGAAGCGGAGGTGTTCCTACCTTTCTCGCTTCAGCACGGTACCACAGCAGGCAATATCGTTACCTTTTCCAACCCCCAGCTACAAATTTTAGGTGTGGGCTACGGTGAATTTGAAGGTAAACGTACGTTTGTGATGCCGTATGGCGCCATAGGCAAAAACAAAATTACGGTGAGCTAATGCAACTAAAAATTAAACGAAAAGAAAGTGTCGTGTGGCCTGTATCTGTAAAGGTACCTGCAGACGGCGGGGCGCTTGAAGAACATAACTTCTTTGCTCGGTTTAAGCGCTTATCTGAAAAAGAGTTCGATGCTGCGGCCAAGGAAGGCCAAACCCCGTTACTTAAAGCTGTGATGCTAGAAGCTGGTGAAACTGAAGCCAATCTAGAAAAGCTAAGTGATGAAGACAAAGCAGAGTTGCTTTCAGATACCAACTACCGTGTTGGTCTTTATAACGCCTACTTAAAGATGGACGCAGGCGTAGCGGAAAAAAACTCCTAGAGGCCGCCCAGTTTTGGGTAGGCCCTAGCGTTACAAGTAGCGACAAACAGGAATATATAGCGCAATTAAGAGACGGCTACGGGATGGACGAAGCGCAGATAAAAGCGGTTCTCCAAGAGGATGAAGACTTCCAAGACCGAGTGCTAGAACTTCTTCCTGAAAACCAAGCTGCATTTTACTGGTTTTTAGATGTTGATGACCTATGGGTTTACACCGAAGGTTTCAGAGTTGCGCTAGATATTCCTGCAGTAATGGCCGATGCACAAGCAACAGGCCGCAAGTACAGCAAATTGGACTACCAAAAGTTAAGGGTTCTTAGCCGTCACGTAGTCTCAACACTTAACGAGCGTGCCAGTGAGCAAAAGTGACCTAGATATAATGATTAACTTACTTGCCAATACTAAAGGTATGCGCAAGGAGTATCAGCAGGCCATTGCACAGCAGGTAGCCCTTAATAAAGAGCTTACCCGTGGTACCTCGCAAGCCACTAGCCAAGCAGGCAGTTTTACCACTTTGGAAAACGCGGTTGGTAAGTTGGATAACCATCTAAAGGAATTAGTGAGCCAACAGGCCGCACTTAACAAGGAAGTTAACCTTTCTAAGCAAACTACGAATGCTGCCCGTGATGGCTTAGACCGTTATGAGCAAGTGTTAGAGCAATTACAGCGCGAAATGCGCGATGTTATTGCCAGTCAAAGCAGTTTATCTCGCAGTTTACGTACTACTGATACGTCAGCAGCTGCAGCAACGCGAAACATTAAGCAACTTGAAGTGCAAAGCCGAAGCCTGGGCGCAGCCGTTCGGCCACTTGGCGGTTACATTGCCGGTGCTTTTGGTGTGCTTGCAGCGCAGAATGCCGCGGTAAATATCAAAGACACCCTTTCTGATTATCAGCAGTTCAGCACTCGCCTTCGTTTCTTAAGCGTCGACACCCAAGACTATGCTAATTCACTAAGTTTCTTAACGCAGCTAGCAGATGATCATGGCAAGTCTGTACTGGTTATGGGCGAGAGTTATGCCAGCCTCGCAGCGCTTCGCAAAGGCGATATTATTAATCAGCAGCAACAGTACCAGCTAATGACAGGCTTAAGTAATGCGCAAAGCGCACTGGGCGTTAGCACCGACCAGCTGGGCAACCTAATGTATGGTTTGGGGCAAGCACTTTCACAGCCTACAGTACAAACCGCTGAATTTAACCAAGTGATGGAGCCAATACCTGGTTTAATGCAGGCCATTACGAAAGCGGCTGGCCTGCAGGGCAAAACATACCGTGATTTGGTCTTAGAAGGCGAAGTAACAAGCGCCATGTTTCGTGATGATCTTATTAAAGCATTGGGAGAATACGACGGTGCTGCAAAAGCCAATATCGACAACATTACCGCACAAGAGAACGCGCTAGAAAATTTACGCGTTCAAACCATAGCGGCGTTTGAACAACCTATTAGTGATACCTACGGCACGTTGCTTGAAACCACAGGCGAGGCGTTAATCTTTGTAAGAGACAACGCCGAAACACTCACTACAGCAGTCGAGACATTAACAGCCGTTGCATTAGTTCGTGGTGCAGCTGCTTTAAGCAACTACGGCGTTGAACTTGGCCGAAAGACAATGGCACAACAAAGTGCAACAGCGGCCACATTGGCCGCGGCCAAAAAGCAGCATGAACATAATTTGTCACTTCAGTTAGCGGCCAAACGTTCACTAGAAGTTGCCAGTAACGACACACTTCGTGCTGGTGCACTTACTCGCTTAGCGACCGCTAACCAAGCGGTTATTGCCAGCCAAAACGCTTTGAACGTAGCTACTGCACAATATTCAGTAGTAGGACGAACGGCCACAGCCGTAGCACGTGGTTTATGGGCGGCAATAGGTGGTATACCTGGTGTTGTACTATTAGGTACCTACGCATTATATGAATGGGCGACGTCTTCTGATGAAGCTAAAAACAGCACCAAACAACTTAACGATGAAGTAAAAGCGCTTCAAAATACGTTGAATCCGTTTTCCCAGTACACCAAAACCCAAGCCGTTGGTGCACTACAGCGCTATACAGGCCAGTTAGAACTTGCCAAACAGCAAGCCGAAGAACTGCGTAAGCGTTTCGATAATCCTTATTTTAAGACCACAACTGAAGACGTTATAGCCGCTGAAAAAGAAGTACAGAGGCTAACAAACGTTATCGCACAGCTGCAGGCCATTCTTGCCAAAGGTAATGCATCTAACGACCCTGTCGTAAACACCGCTGAAATAACAAAGCAGCGTGAAGCGGCCGCCAAGCTTCTGGCCGACTTAGAGCGTCAACGTGTGCTTTACGGTCAAGTAGGTGAAGTAGCCCGTGTCTCTTATGAAACCACACACGGTTCGCTTAAGGATTTAACGGCAGCTGAAAAAGAAGCACTCATTCTTGCTGCTAAAAAACTCGACTCACACAAGAGTGACATTGATGCACGCATCCAACAAAAGAATGCGGCCACTGCACTGAAAGATGAAGTTGACAAGCTGCTAGCTAAGCAGAAAGAAGAAATCAGCCTTTACGGCAGTACAAGCCGTGAAGCCCAAGTTAGATACGACATTGAGTTTGGTGCACTACAAAACGTTAATGACGAGCTGAAAAAGAAACTACTTTTACAAGCTAAAGAGCTCGACAACTTAGCACAGGCTAAAGCCCTGCAGTCTCGCGTAGAGAGCATTGCTGTTGGCACCATGACCCCTCAACAACGCGAACAGGCTAATCATAAGAGCAATATCACAGACCTCGAAACGTACCGCGATAGCCTGCCTCAAAATGACCTGGCGAAACGCCAAGAAATCAACCAGCTAATTGAAGCAGAGCAGCGCCGGCACTCTAGCGCTATGACAACCATTCAGTCGGGTACCAAAACTGAAATTGATGCTATGTGGTCAGACACGTTTGACCGCTTTGCTTCTGGTATTGGTACCGCAACTGCAGATGCACTCTTTGAGAGTGAGAATTTAGGCGATGGATTAAGAAATGTATTCCAGAGCATGGGTAAGCATGTTGTAGCGACATTGATTGAGATTGGTGCAAAGCGTTTGGTGCTTGCTGCTATTAACTCAACGGCGGCAACATCAGAGGCGGCTGTAGCGACCACTGCTGCGACGGCTTCAGGGGCAGCTATTACTTCAGCCATGGCCCCCGCTGCAGCGGCCACCACATTAGCAACTGCTGGTACCAACTCAATAGGCTCAGTAGCGGCAATTGCCGCAGTTGGCGCAGCCATTGCCGCAATGTTTGCAGGCTTATTCGATAAAGGTGGACACATTCCATCCGGCAAGTTCGGTATTGCCGGTGAATATGGCCCTGAATTCGTAAAAGGCCCAGCGACCGTTACTAGCCGTGTAGATACAGCCAACATTTTAAATAGACAAGCGGCCAACGATGGAGGTGGGCGTAGCGTTGTATTCAACGACAACAGAACAATAAATGTTTCAGGTGGCAACACTGAAGAGGTAATGACGCAGCTAGCACCTATTCTTGAACGTCAACAGCAAGAAACGTTAGCGAAAGTCGGTCAGCAGTTTAAGACGGGTACAGGCCCAGTGTATTCAGGTTATAGGGCATCGCGATGAGTTTACCTATTTTTCCACGGCATATTTTGCCTTCATCCCTGCAATTTAAAATTGTACCTAATTCAAGTGTATCGACCGGCCCCGGGCGAACCTCTGAGGTGTGGACGCGACCAGGTGCTTATTGGACCTTTAGTGGTTCATGGTCGAAGGTTCGTTATGCACAAGGGCGAGAACTTTCAAACTTCATAGACGCTTTAGACGGTAGCCGCGGTGAATTTATGATGTGGGATAGTACCCATACTCAGTTAGGTGATTGGGCAGGTAACATCGTGGTTGATGGAAACGACCAATCAGGCACGGTATTAAAAATTAAGAACGCCATACCTAACACATTGATAGCGCCAGCTGGCGATCGTTTCCAGCTAGACAACTATCTATACAAACTTTTAGAGGATGCTGTTGCCGACAACATCGGTGAATGTACGCTTCGCTTTAGGCCCCAACTTCTAAGTATTCCGATAAGCGGTACCGGCTTAGTCGTTAACGACCCAATGAATAAAATGATGCTGCCTGACAACCAGCAGGGGCCGAGCTTCGCGCAAAGAAAACTGGTGCTGAATGATTTTTCTATCAGCGGTTACACGAGTATTCGCGCATGACCTATCACTTAGAACCACAAGTTGAAGCGATTATTAGTCAATCTGAAAAGTGCGCCTGCATTATGGGTACTATCGAATGGCCTGCTGGCATGGCGCGGTTTCACAATGGTGCAGGCCCAATTAAATCAGACGGCGAAACCTATTGGGGCGTAGCTAACAATGGAATGGTAAGTGTAATTAAAGAGGGTAGCGCTCCTCGAGTAACGCTAACTCTGATAACCCCTGACACGTCGGTACTTGCAGAAGCGCTTAAAGATGATGCGGCAGGCGGCGAAGTACGCTTGTACCTTGGCGTTTTCAATGAAGACCAGCAGCTGGTTGCAAAGCAGCTTATCTATCTCGGCATCGTTAACAATACCCCTGCAAAATACAGCGCTCCACCGACTATTTCTGTCGAATGTGTTAGCTACACCCATCGATGGAGCCAACCAAAACGCTACACAACCTACAGCGCAGCGAGTCAGCGTGCAATTTATCCTAACGACAGTTTTTTAGATGACGTTGAAGCCGTAGCTAAAGGACCGCTGAGCAGCTACAGCGGAAGTAATGCAGTGAGTAGCGGTGGCCGAGCTGGCAGAGGCGGCAGTACAACAACGAGGCAGCGATGATAAGACACACCGACTGGACAGTACGCCTGACAGACTTTGTTAAAAGTAAAAAGCACACGCCGTTTAAATGGGGTGTGAATGACTGCTGTTTGTTTGTGGCTGATATGGCTCAGACTATTACAGGCGTTGATCCTGCATCAACATTTCGTGGCAAGTACAAAAGCGAATTGGGCGCAATGAGAGCGTTAAAAAAACAAGGATTCAATAGTGTAGAAGAAGTACTAACCCACGCTTTTGGTTCGACGGTTTCAAGGCTAGAGGTACGTCGCGGTGATGTTGTTTTATTTGAAAATGACGGTAGAGATATAGCAGGCGTAATGTTTGGGGAAGTACTCGCTCCAGGCGAATATGGACTAGAAACATTTTCTCCACTTTTGATTAAAAAAGTTTGGAGGGTTGGTTAGTGGGTAAAGCAGTTGAAGCAGTAGGAGGCGCTTTTGTTGACTTAATTGGCGGCGGTTTAAAATTTGCTTTTGGCTTAATTGGCGGAGTCTTTGGTTCACTATTTCAACCAGAAATGCCAGACATGAGTTCATTAGGTACAGGCCACCAAGATCTAAGAACAGAAAGCAACGCTCCTCGGCTTATGATTGTGGGTAAGACGGTTACCAGTGGTCCTATCACAAAGTATCAAAAGCGCACGCTTAACAAGAAAGAATACAACTTGTTCTTCACACCATTAGCTGCACACCCTTGTGAAAGCGTAGAACTTTACCAGCTTGATGGGAAAGACACGTCTTCACTAAGTGGTAACGGTTATAGAATTCAAGTGGCGCTAGGTGACCAAACGACAGCAAACGCTACTGCCCGTTCTGAAATGACTAATGTAGATGAAGACTGCATAGGTTTCGGCATAACGTACGCTTACCACAAGTACGAAGTGAACCCTGATATCTTCCCGAACGGCGTGCAGGACGTTAAATTTTTAGTCGCCGGTATTAAGTGCTACGACCCAAGAAAAGACAGTAGCGTAGGAGGCAACGGAGACCATAGAGCCGATGACCAAAGTACGTGGGAATGGACCGAAAACCCTGTTCTCATCAATTTGTACTGGAAACGCTTCGGTGGTGACGAAGTATTACCCATTGAAATGTTTGATATGGCTAACCTAGCCTATGAAGCAAATTTGTGCGATGAAGTTATTAGCTTCGAAGATAAGAACGGCGATACGCATACTGAAAAGCGCTGGACTTGCAACGGTGTAATAGACCTTTCACAAGGGCAGCGGATTGTTGAAGACGAGCTACTTAAAAGCTGTGGTGGACGCTGGGTTGAAGCTGGCGGTAAGTACTGGCTGTTAACTGCGGCTTATCGAGGCCCTGCTACCGTTACACTAACCGAAGACGATTTAAAAGCAGACGTAGACCGTCAGCCATACACACCACTTGAAGACCGCTGCAATGCGGTTGTTGCTAAATTCATCGACCCTGATTCCTTTTATCAAGAAACGAATAGCACCGAAATCTTCAGTGAATATTACCGTGATATCCGCGATAAAAAATATCTTCAGCATGCAAGACAATTGGCATTCACCAACTCTGACACAATGTGTCAACGCTCAAATAGGGTTTACATGGAGAGGTTGGCAGCCGGCGATACGCTTAAGGTAGTGGTTGGCTGGAAAGGAATTAAGTGTTCGCCTGGTAAGGTCGTGAACATTGAGTTCAAAGAGCACAATATTATCGGTAAAGAATACGAAGTTATCGACTTCGACTTTGACACTGAATCATTTACCTGGACACTGATGCTGCAGGAGACGACCGCAGAGATTTATAGCGATAGCGTTATACCTTCAGAGCGTGACCTAACGCCAAACACCGACATAGACAATACGTACGTGTCAGCGCCACAGAATATTAATTATTCGCCAACGCCAAACGATGCATGGCGGCAGGGCATATTAACGTGGGAGCACGATGCTCCAGAAAGCGTTAGACGTTACACCGTATTGATCACATCCGAGGCCGACAGCAGCTTCAGTGTAGTGTATTACCCAACACAACAGACTTTAGATGTTAATAATCTATCACTCGGTGCTTATACAGTCGCAATCGCAGCGGAAAATCGCTTTGAAAAGTCAAGTGTAGCTATAAGTCGGACGATTAATATCGGTGTAACTCCTACGCCAACGTCAGGCATCGAGATACAGGTATTACCTGGACGAGTCGTAATTACTGGTCCTGAGTTACCGCATGATTCGGCAAGCTATAGTTGGTGTTATTCCTTTAACGGCAATACCCAAGAGGACTTTGATAACGCAGTACCTGCAGGTAACGACACATCGATTACAATAACAAATACCCCACATAATAGCGTTCTGTATGTATGGTACAGAATCCTTGATGGTGAGCGTTCAGATCCTAATTGGGCGAGTCTAGTAATTCCCTCGCTTATCGGAATTAATTCTGACCAGTTCAATCCGATAGAATTTGCTCATTCAATGCAACCAGTCATTGGCCCTCTAAAAGTCGACATCGAGAGCTTAAAATTAAGTGTAGATGATATTGATAATCGCTTTGTTGATTTTGAAGCACAAACGCTAAGCATTGTTCAGCAAGAACGCATTAGCACTGAAGCAGCGCAGGCACTCTTACTGCAAAGCATTAGTGAAAACGCAGCCTATCAAATCGAACTGGCGCGTAGAGTAGAGCAAGGCGAAGAACTCACTAACGCGGTAATTTATCGTGACCCGTCTAACGGCCTAATTGTTAATCGCGCTTACAACTATGCTGATGATAAATTCACTGAAGCATCGTTAAAAATCGACGGGGTTTCTGGCGAAGTCGAACTTGCTTCGAAGCGCATTGAAAATACAGAAGATGCAATTACTAGTTTATCTTCAGAACTCTCTTTAATACCTGGCATTATAACTGCAAAGGCTACTGCCATTGTCAGCGAGTCAATTTCAGCGTTAGAGCCTGCCTATGCGTTCAACTTCTTCGATAGCGCCCAGGGCTGGCAAGCAGTTAACGGAACGCTAACCGCTGGCGTCAACGAAATTACGGTTACGCATGGAGATATTGAGAATAATACGCTTAACTATCTAGCAAGCGAAAATAAGTTAATCCGTGTTTCACTGCAGCGCTTATCCGGTTCGGGGTGGTCTGGTACCGTTATCATCGAGCGTGATGATAGTTCAGTTGAGACTTATGCTAACTACGTAGAAGAAGCGTCAATACTGCTAATTGATTTCTCTGCGATGACGAGCTACACAGGTACAGTTACCCGTGTTCGCTTGGTGTTGGGTACCTCTGTCAGTGATGAATTTAAAATATCATCGATTAGCATTGGTAAAGCAGACGCCACTACACAAGACCTAGCTAACATAACGGCAAGGATTAATGCTGCCGAGCTAGCAATTAATGCCAATGAAGCAGAAATAGCCCAGCGTGTATCAACGTCTTATTTCAACGAGAACGCAATAACGGTTAGCAACGTTGAACAAAAGGTTAATGCACTAGACACTATCATTGCACTAGAAGCCAAACGCCAAGAACTTATTGACAACAATGTCATTCAGAAGGCTGTATCTGCGGCCACGTTCCTAAACGGTCAAACCGGTACTATTCAAGATATTGTTCAAAGCTTTGAGCAAGACATTGAAAGTGTTGAGTCATCAATTAGCGATGTTCAACAGCAAGTCAATAGCTTAGGTATTACAGAACAAGTAGCTGGGCTCGCCTCACAGCAAATCCAAACATACGATGTGCAAGCGGCGCTTCTGCAGCAGGCAGTTAATGACTTATCTGCTTATATGCAAGAGGCCGAAACCAATGAGTCGGTTGCACTGGCGGTTAACCAGCTTCAGATTGATGTTTCGCCTGAAGGAGCGTTAGCTAAAGATATTGGTTCATTGCAAGCGGTAACACTATCAAACGGTAATGCGATAACCGCGACCAATAAGCGTTTATCGCAAGTGGAGACAGATGCCGAGGGCAATGCTAGCGCAATAGAGCAATTAAACCTTAGTGTATCGGGGTTGAGCGGCAACCTAACCGGCGCGCTATCTCGCATTGATTTAGTTGAGGTAAAAGCTAATGAAAACGCAATATCTTTAAGCGCTATTGAGGGCAGGGCAACAAACATAGAGCAAAATGTGGAGGCTAACTTTACTCTCGCACAGGAAGCTATAGTTTCAGCGCAAAACGCTGCATCGAACGCAGCGCAAAACGCCTCATCCATTACAAGAATCGAGAATGATGTAAGCATTCTGAACGACGATTTAACAGCAACCAACACAATTGCGCAGCAAGCAAAAGCGACAGCCGAGTCAGCTGAAGGTAAGGCAACGACTAACACAAATACCATCCAAAGTATTTCAAACGCGGTCAATGATAGTGCTAATGGTTTGAGTGCCACTAACACAATTGCGCAGCAAGCTAAAACCACGGCCGAGTCAGCTGAAGGTAAGGCAACGACTAACGCCAGTGCAATAACGGGGATTAAGTCCACAGCGGAAAATGCAGAAAGCAAAGCGCAGTCCGCGCTGACTCTGTTAGCAGAAGTTAATAATGAGCTGGATGAATATCGCGCCGTTGCGCAACTGGCTGTTGATGCAAATGGGAACGCAGCGCTAATACAGCTAGGCGCCACGCCTGATATTTCAGAAATCATATTTAAAGCAATGCGCGTCATTTACCAAAATAGTAACGGCGTTCCAAAGTTGTTTTTCGATACTGAGGCAGATGATTACGTCTTTGGCGGCACATTGCGTTCAAACGCTTCAGAAAACATAGGCGCAAACTACATGGAATTGGCAAACCCAGATGGCTTTGGGCCAGATGGTTTGACATATTATTATGGCCCCAAATTCATGTCGGGTAGCAAGCCTGACTACACTAAAGCCAAGAAAGCCAATGCGACTCAATGGCGTGACACTGCTGGCGATAGCTATTTTGGCGGCAGCTTGAGCGCAGGCGTTTTAAGTTCATCTACACAGAATCCAACAATTGCGCTAAATCCCACCGCCGAAATAGGACCATTTAGCACAAATGGTAACAGTAAAACTATTGCCTTTTCGTTCTACTGGGAGGGTGATTACGTGTCAGATAGTGCGTGCCCAACCTCACCACTTACGCCAACAGCTACGCTAACTTTGCAGCGTTCAATTGGTGGGGGAAGTTGGTCAACGCTACAGACAAGAACCATGTCTGGTTCCGTAGAAACGTTTCCATTCAATAACGATGGTGAAGAAGGTTGCAATATCGTGGAGCGAGCTTCTGCAGCTTTCACTTTCACTGATCCGAACTCGTCAATGGGAACATTCTCATACCGTGTAGTAGTTTCAAGCCAGCAGCGATACTTGTTATCGCAATTCATTACGAGACAAATTTTGTCGATTATCTCGACCGAGGAATAGCTATGACAGCAACATTTTGGACAGCATCAGCTGTCACGTTCACGAACGGACAGAAAATCGCAACGGTTACATCGGGTTCTCCGTTTAACTCGTCACAGAGTTACAGCAACTGGAAATTGACAACAGGAAATAAGAACGAGCCCGTTGAAGTTAAAGCGGCAAACGGTAATCAAATTGAGCTCTTTTATGAATGGTCAGGTCCGAACGGTTCAACCACGGCAACAATGGAGCCCAGTGCAGCTGCGGCTGCATCAGCTGGCGTAGCAGCGCAACAGCTAATCACAGATATTCAATCTTTAGTCAGTAGCGCAAGCGCAACAGCTACGGCTAATAGCTTCGTAAAGCGCGATTCTAACGGAAGAATTAAAGCTGCTTCACCGAGCGCTAATGATGATGTTGTTACTAAGGGGTATTTAGGTGGTGCAGCTACTAAAGATATAATCAGTGCTCAAAATGACATTTCATCAGGTAAAGTCATAACCAATGCTGCGGATTTCAACTTTTTCGCGCTAAGAGACTTTGGTGACTACTACCCATCCGCCAATCCGAAAGACATTGATGCAGAGCCAGCAGGTAGTTCTGCGCTTTATAGCACTGTTGGACCTGGCACTTACCCCTTCAACCCATTTTCTACGAACAGCGGGTTTGTGCATATTCAAACAAGGTCTATGTACACGGGGTCTGCAAAATACCAGTATTCCGTCCAATATGAAGGAACTAACGCAAGCAACGATGCGCCCAATGTAGCAATCCGTGTTATGGATAACGCAGGGGAAGGTTATACACCTTGGGCAACTTTTCTGCACACGCTAAATACGAACTTGGATGTGTTTGGTTTAGCTACTGGCGGCCACTCTGTAGTAGCCGTAAGCACCGCGCGCAAAACCGATGAAATATTATTCTACTTGCCCATTAACTCTCATAAAGAACCAACAGGGATAAGTGTGGACGTAGGGTTCAATATCCGCGGCGAGGACAATCTTCCAATCGGCAATGAAAACCTTACTTTGTCAGGCACTTTTAGCGGCCTCCTTAGTTCTCCTCGATATGCTGTCTTGATAGTTTCCGGCTTGGTGAATTTAGAAATTGGAAAAAAGTATCGCCTACAAACCGTGAACAACCTATCAAAATTAAAAGTTAATTTCTAAGGAGCTGAAATGCTTACATTCATAAACGAAGAAGATTTCTCAAAAGTAGACTCTTACAAAGAAAAGCAAGACGGCTCTATTGATTGGGAATACACAATAAATGGAACCACGCATTCCGGTTCAATTTATGAAGGTTTGACGCGAAAAGATTTAGATGGCAATCCAATAGATATATGGCAAACCCTATTAGCTAAAGAGCAGTCTGGTGAAATCTTTATTCAGCGCCTTACTCAGGAAGATAAAGATAGTATTGCCCAACAAGAGCAAGTTGACCAATTCAAAGCATCCCGCCAGCAACTTCTTGATAGCGCAGTAGTTACCACATCAAACGGCAATAAATATGATGCGGACGAGCAAAGTATTTCTCGGATGGCAAATGCCATTTTAGCAGCGCAGCGCAAAGATCTAACCAATATTCAATGGTCGCTTGCCGATACGCCCACCGGTGTAATGACTGATGTGACTCTTATAGATTTAGAAGAGGCGCACGAACTGGCTGTTGAAAACATGGCTAGTATATGGAGCATCAACTAATGAAGCTAGGTGATTTTGAGACATTGAGCGCAGCGCGGACATATACAGAAAGTCGGGGCGTTATCCTTAACGCTAATGACATGGGCGTCATATTCGATAAACACCCGGGTAATTTGAGTGCCCTTGAAGCCATTGAAAGCACTGACGAGTCAGTAAGAATCTTTTTAACCTTATTTAGAAGCGGTGGTGGAAGATTCGATTTTCGTAAAAACGAAGCGGAAGACAGCGCCGAAACTGATGGTGACAGGCTTTTCAACAAAATGAACAGCCTGGTTGAAGCAGGAACGTTGACACTAGGATTTGCAACCGCTGTATTCAACGCTGCCAACGTCACGGTAAAGCCATTTGAAAACGTAAGTGAGTATGACTGGCGAAAAGCTCGCGGTGAAGATATCCAAACAAAACCCGTCACTCCGGTTGATGGGTTTATTAAAATTACTCTATCTCAACAAGTAGAACCGCACAGGCCACAAGTGTACGCACAAATCCAAGGTGTAACTCAACGTATCACCGGATTTGATGTAGTGAAAGAAGCCAAGGACTATGTGTGCCAAGTGCCAACGCGCTATTCAACGCTTTATGTAGATGACCTGTACGGGGCTATAATCTAATGGCGCTTGCTCTTGATTGTTCAGTTGGTGGCTTAGTTTCGTTACCTACTATTCGACTTACCGGAACATGGGTATGGGAATTTGAAGTAGACGTTCCTAATGCAACGAACCAGCGAGTTATCAATTTTAACGAGAGTGATTTTCGCTATCTCAAAGCTGATAGCGGATTGTGGGAACTCCGGAACGGTTCCGCTGGCTTGCCTACCGTTACATCATCAACCCCAGTGGTTATAGGTGCTCGCACTGTAATCAGGGTGGAAGCTACAGATAGTTTAGTCTCATGGTCTATTGACGGCGGAGCACCCGAGGAAGTAGGCCCCCAAACAAACTATTTTGAACTAGGCGATATTAACTTTAAAAATCTATTTACGGGTAAAGTTTATCGCAACCAGGTATGGCAAAACGGCGTCCTCACTCATTCTTTTATCAAGTCGAGCACAAGCGGCAATCCTGACATTGAATATACTGAAACCGTAAGCGGGGCGCACGGACAGTTGAGCGGCTTTCCAGCCAATAATGATCATTGGATTTATTACGATGATGGAAGCGAGCCAGAACCCGAACTTCACGAATTTTCGGGCAACGCAATAGTTAGCGCATTATCGTTTGCACAAATAAGCAAAATCACACAGTACAATGGGCAGGCGCTCATTACTGCGTCGGCAACTGCATCATCTACCAAAGTAATCAATGTCAGTGGCGGCGTCACTGTTGTCGCCCAAAGCGTATCGTTATTTGAAAAGCTTAATACATTTAACGGCGCAGCAAGTGTTATCGCCACCTCGCAATCCAGTGCATCTAAACTTGTGCCGTTTAACGGGCAAGCCACGGTCAGTGTAACGGCTAACGCATCTATCATCGATGGGGATCTAGAAATACATAGCTTCTCAGGTGGCGCATTAATTACGGCTAGCGCTTCAGGGCAGGCGGTGAAGGTCGGGATGGTTTCTGGGAGCGTTAATGTCACTGCGTCAATTTCTGCGCAGGCCAGCAAAACAGCGCTACTTAGTGGTAACGCAACAGTGTCTACTTCAACGCAATCCTTGCTCAGCAAGATAGCAAACATTACAGGTAATGCGATAACACGAGTCACCACACTAGCAGTGGTGCTCAAACGTGTCACGCTATCAGGCGCATCGCGTGTTGTCGCAACGGCTTATGGCACCTTTTTTAATGCCGAAAGCAATGTAGAAAGCTACGAACTGACAGTTCAAGGCAGCATAAAAGCGCCAATTGTTGTTCAAGGCACAGTTAAATCTCTCACAATCCAAGGGCGCGTCAAGTAGCCCACAACACGAGGTAAAATGAAAATGGAAATTACAATCCCAGCGCTTAATGCAGCAGCAGACGCGCAAACATTGAATACACTTAAATTACATTCTGGACCGGTCGGCGCAAATGGAACGAGCAATCAAATTGCAGGCGCCAGCGTAGCAGCAACATACGCCGCAGCATCCAACGGCTACCGTGACCTAGCAAGCGCAGTGGATGTACCAATTACAAAGGCGGCACCAGAAGACCCTGATATTACCGTTTCTCATTTTTCGGTGTGGAATGGAGCCACTTTTATTTTTGGTGATGTGCTAGACACGGCACCAGAAACTTATGCAAATGACGGTACAGCGCGAGTTAACTCAGCGCGACTCACATTCGCCAAAGGAGAGTAACCAATGACGGACTTGCTTTACCAAAAATCAGTCAATCAAATAAGAGTACCTGTTGTTGACGATATAACAGGTGAAGCAATTTCGGCTTCCAGTTTTACAAAAGCTGAATATGTACTCTACGACGTAACGGGTAACGAAAAAATCACAAGATCATTAAACAAAGGTATCGAAATTGACGGTGACACTTTCGTGATTACGCTGACAGCTGAGATGATGAGCGCAAATTTCTCGGGTCCTCATTCACACCAGTTAGTAGTTTTCAATCAGAGTTATGAAAGGTTACCCCCGCTTTTTAAAGGAAAGGTCGAGATTGAGAGCGTGGTCTGAGTAGGTATTAAAAAGTGCTGGCGGGATATACGCTTCAAACGGGGTTATAAACATGTCTTATCAGGTAATGCAGCTAAATAATATTGAAGTTGAAGAATACATAACAGCAAGGATTGTGAGACTGAAATCACCAGAGGGCGTGTTTAAATTTATTGCTCAATCTGAAGGGGTAGATGGCGTTACCGTGTACCTAGGGCACGGTAACCTATCGCCGCCTATAAAAGTCGCTATTCGTCAGTGGGCTGAGCTACGAGGAATAAAGCACATTGATTGGGGCCGAGGTCGCGAAGCTGTTACGTCTGTGAAGATAAAATAGACGCCACTATTGCCCTAACACTGCGCGTGTTCAATTGTCAAAATGCAACCTGTTAACTTCTACGTTATTTAAACAGGTAAGGTAATGGCAGACATAGATAAAACAGGGCCAACGAATTGGTTCTATCACAACTCGGGAACGTTAATACTGTCGTTATTAATTTTCCTGAGTAACTTTGTGTTTGAAGATATTCAGTCAAAAGATAACCAGCTGCAGGAAGAAGTAAAAAAGCTCAATATTCAAATGGCCGAGCTTAAAGCTAGCATTGGACCAATTATCACCACCTTTAATCTGGTTAATCAAAAACGCTATACCACCGAAGACGCAGCGCGTGATCAAGAAATATGGCGTCGACAGTTCGAAGAAGTAAAAACGCAGATGCGTGAACAGCAGCTGGTGAACAAAGACATTAACGATCGCCTGGTCAAAGTAGAGTTGAAATTTTGAATATTCAGCTAATACGGCACGAGACCGACGACCAAGGTACACCAGGCAATATCTACATTGGCCCCTGGTCCGCACACACTCTTGAATTGCCGTGGCGCAATAACTTACCCAATCTTAGCTGCATTACTGCAGGCACGTACTCAATGCGTTTGGTGAAAACACGTAAACCAATTGGTGGCCGCTCACACCTTTATCTTATTGAAGATGTGCCAGAACGAAGCGGTATTCTCGCTCATGCTGGCACGTTTGCCGGCAACAAAGAAAAAGGCTTTAAGACGAGCGTTCTAGGCTGTGTATTAATAGGTTACCGTGTCGGAACCTATCAAAACCAACGCGCTATTTTCGATACACGAAGGGCAATAGGCGACTTCAACAATATTCTTGCTGGCAAACCAGCACGCATAACAATTATCAATGCTTGGGAGAAACAGCATGATTGAGTGGATAGGTGACGCATTAATGGCGGTAGTGGGTGGTGGTGCAACGGGTATTTTAGGCTCTGCAGTGCAAAGCTTGTTTCAATACAAAACCCGGGCATTGGATATTAAACAAGAGAATGTGCGCCTGGCACACGACGCGAAGATGGTAGAACTAGAATCTACCGCGAATCTGCGTATTCTTCAGCAAGAAGCCAGCGCCCAAGCTGACAGCAACGCTTATGCCATGCAAACCGTAAGCTACGAACACGACAAGCGCCAATACATGCCAGAGAACGGCGCCCCAACGTGGATTATTGGCTTACTTGGTGTTGTTGATGTGATAAGAGGGCTCGTACGACCTTCATTAACGGTTTACGTAGCTGTTGCAATAACTATTATTTTGGTAGAAGCCAATGCGCTGGTTGAATCGGTCGACGGACTAGGTGAAGACGTTCGTTTAGCGGCCGCAATGGAAATTTGGCGCATGGTGGCGTACATCGCCACCACTATATTCTTTTGGTGGTTTGGGCAAAGGCCACAAAAAAGGGCTTAGTGAACACTGGCCCGTAGCGCAAACTCTATTTCAGTAGGAGTAAGTTCAGATGCGGGCTTATGCATTTCTTCGAGCGTTTCTACCACTTCCATTTTCGTGGCTTTATCCAGTTTGTCAGCAATGTGATGCTCTTCGGCACACATGATCACCATGTTGAGTACTTCTAATTTATCATCTATCGAAAAAGCGAAGTTCTTAGGCAAAAGGTGTTCAACTGTCATGCCTTCTTTTTTAGTCTGATTTTTTATTTCAGCAAAGTAGACGCCCTTGCCGTCTTGCACCATGAAGTCGACGCCACCACTTTTACTCACCAATCCCTTACGCTTGTCGTCGCCCAGCAGCTTATAGGTACCAAACTGACCACGGCTAAATGCCATTGCATCAAGTTGCGTTAAACTGAAGCTGTGAATGTCGCACCCCTTCAATGCCTCAGATAATGCCAAAGGGTTTCTGCACGGACCATAGAGTGTTTCTATCTGCTGATATTCAATTGACTTGTTTTTAAATTCGAACGTGGCTGGCTGTACTAACACAACAGAAGCCATACTGCTTTGCATATCAACGGATAGATATGCAGTGTATTGGGCGTCTTGTGCGTGAATAGATAACATATTTTCGAAGGCGTCTGCATTCGTATAGCTATCTAACATGAACGGCGTGCCTTTCCCTTCCAGCAACCAATTCAGGTTTACATGCTCAGTGCGCATGATAGCCGTCAGAATGTCGGTACCTGGCACCACGTTACTTAATAATCGTGCGGCCGTACCCGATGATAAGCCCAATTTTTTAGCCCACGGCGTTATTTTTCTGTCAGCCAACACCCATTCAAGACGCGGCGTAAATTCTTTTTCGTTTGGATAATTCATAGTCTTATTCAAAATCGGTATTAAAAATCCCAATAAATGAATTTAAATCCCAAATATTGAACCTATAATAAACAATGTATTCATTTGTAAACATACTAACTCAAAAAAGAGGATTTCGCAGTGTCTAGCGTAAAAAACAAACCTATGTGTTTTCGCCCCAGTGCTGAATTAGAAAAACGTATTAAGGCGGCCGCTAAGCGTGAAAAGCGCTCTAACTCGCAAATCATTGCGTTGGCTGTCGAGGCAGGTATTCGTAATTTTGAAGCCCCTACTTCAGCTGCAATTCAGGAGTAACCTGCATGCCTTCATTAACTGAAGTAAAGCACAGCAGTGCGCATTCGGCTGTAAGAGAAAAGTCTAAAAATTCACATACCGACAAAGGCCAGTTGAGAGTCAGACTTTCATGCAATGCCATCGTAGACAAAGACAACAACGGTTACAGCATAACGTGTATGGATTCTGGCCGTTATCAAATGGCCTACGGCTCGTCGCTAAGAATAAGAAATTTTAAAGTGAGTTTGCCTGACGAAGATGTAATGAAAGCGTCAATGTTCTTCATGTTTGATGGCTGCATTGCGTTCGTTCAATCCATTTCACTAAACGACTTCACAGCGTTATTTCACGCATTTAACCCCGAGAAGGTAGACGACGAACTGAATTTGCTTGGTACAAGCGAAGAAGAGGTGATTGCCACGAGCACGGACCAGGTGCCCATGGCAGGAACTAACAATGCATAACCATGAGGATGATCTAATGCAAAGTCCAAGGAATTATAACGCAGTTTTGCATTCTGCGCACCTGCTACTCAAAAGCCACCCACACGCTGCAGAGGTGTTTGCATGCGCATTGGGTAAGACCGCGAATACAGTACGCAACGAACTCAACCCTAATTTACCCACTTATAAGCTAGGGTTAATCGACGCTATTGAAATGATGGCTACCACCCAATGTTATTCGCTGCTTTATCAGATTAACGCCATGTTGGGATTCGTTGCTGTGCCGGTTGATGCTAGCCCTAAGACAGAAGGCAAATTGCTAGACCAGTTTTGTTCGTGGCAAGCGTCTGTAGGGCAGACCTGCCAAACCATTTACGACGCAATCGAAGATGACGTAATCACCCCAACCGAGCTCAACAGCATTACCAGGGCTGGCAATATCAAAGTTGCCCACTGGTTCAAAATGCAAATTGTGCTCCAAAACAAAGCGGAGGCTGACCATGGCTCATTCAAACGTTGAAATGTTACCTGTGCCTGCAGCTGATGCGCCACAACGAGAGCAAGGCGAAATGTCACCACTTCAACTGCAGCTCATTATTAAGCGCCAAAAAATGCAGCTTCAAGTTCAAGAAACCATGTTGAAAGCGCTGCTTAATCTGCAATACGCAGAGCTTAACGATCGTCAACGTAAAGGCTTTGACGAAATTGTGCGCATCAATGCTGGCATGTTGAAAATGGAGTTGCCCCATGAGTAACGAAACCAACATTCCAACCGCATTGCGCAAGGCTGGCATTCGTTCAGTAAGCACGAACTGTGGTGCCAATCAAACTATTGCCCTTAAGCCTGGTGCATTAGGTTTATTTTTTGGCGATGAACTAGCAGAACGTTTACTGGCAAAGCAACAGCAAAAGGAACGTGCACATGGCTGAAGTTAAAAGTTTTACCCGTGAAGAAGAAAAAGGGCTGTTTAGCACCATCCGTAAATTCAAAGACATTGAAGCAGAGCGCGACCTTAACTGGATGCTATTAATGCGCTATACGGCTCGTCGTGTTGAAACGGTGCATTTGCTGAACGTAGACGACGCGCTGCTAGCGCTAGATAAAGGCTACCTGCACATTGCCTCGCACATGCAAAAAGGTGGCAAGCAAGGCAACAAGCGCGGCTTAAATAAGAAGCAAGAAATTTACCTGGTCGACGCGGCCCGTCGTGCTCTTGAAGCGCTGCTAAAAATTCGCCAGCGCATGATTGCTGCAGCACCTGAAAAAGCGTACGACGATACAGCGCTCATTCTATCTAGACGTCGCAAGCGCATGAGTATTCGCAGTTATCAGGAGCGTATGACGCACTGGTGTAATGTTGCCGGCATCGTAAAAGCGTCACCCCATTGGCTTCGCCACACGTGGGCAGTTCGTCGTTTACAGAATGCATCAACTGGCGCAGCGCTGCGTGAAGTGCAGGAGGTGCTAGGTCACGAGCACATTACGACAACCCAAGTTTATACACAGCCCAGTCGAGACGACATGCGCAAAAGCATGCAGGAGGCAGCCCTATGATTTTCGTGAAAAAAGCGTTTAAGCCACTGCGCGAAGAAATTGCTAGTCAGCGTGAACGGTTGCTGGCCGATGCCAAGCGACGTGAGCAAGAAGACAAATTTTTGGAAAACCAGCGCAGCCAAGGACTTATTCACCATGAGCAGTAATTACATATACAACCAGCTTGAAAACCTGCGCACTACGTTTGCCAGGGTAGCTTACTTCCCATTGCAAATGCCTGGCATGGGGCCTGTGTATTTAGCCACAGTGAATTGTGAAGACAAATGCGCCGGCAAATGGAATATGCAGAAAAGCTACACAGGCCTAGTCACTGAAAAACATAACGTAGAAGCGATTCAGCAAATTATGCATGCAGGCGCGAGTACTCGCACTGTGAGCGAATGGCTAAAGGTTGGGTGCTAAGCAACATGTCTAACAACAACCCTTTTACACAACACTATTTGCAACAGTTAGAAGAGCAAATTGCTGCGACCGAAGCGGAGTTGTCGCAGCAGCTGAAAATTCTGAAAAACAAGTCTGAAGGGGAGTGGTGCGAATTACTGCCTAATTCCGAAGCGCTAAGCGATTTCATTGTTAATAACACAGAAATCATCGAAAAGTTCGCTGAGCTCATTGTTATAACGGGTGTATTGAAGCTTGCCCGTCGCTTAGAAACGCCGTCACCACTTAATTAAAAAAAACGAGGTAAGAAATGCTGACGTTAGATCAGTTAAGAGAACGTATCACTCTGCCAAACGCTGCCGAGCGTATGGGCCTCACCAAAGTGAGCGATAACGGCGAACAGCAGCTGTGGAAACGCGCCCACGCAGAACGGCCAGAAATTACTATTGGCGTTAAGCACGATGTATGGCGCGACCGCGATAATCAGAACGGCGGCAACATCATCGACTTAGCTATGTGGGTATTCGACTTAGACTACCCAGCGGCAAATAAAAAAGTGCATCAACTGTATTTTTTACCGTTTTTAACGCTGCCTGAAGAAACCGAAGAAGCCACCGACGACATGGCTAAGCTGTCATACATCGCTGGCAAAAGCCTAGAAGACCAAGAGCGCTGCAGAGTTTATCTAAAAAATGAACGTGGCATTCCCGATCACATCATTACTGAAGGTATTAAACAGAAAACGTTAGGTTGGACAAACTACACCAACCCGAACGTCGCCCAAGGCGAACCGCACTGGGGCGGCGAAGCGGTAAGCTTTATCACTTATCAGCCTAATACCAAAATGCTAGCAGCTGTTGACTATCGCTACTATGTGCCCGAGCTAAACGGCGGTATGAAAACCAAATCATTAGGCCAAAAGAATGGCGTGTTTTGGATGCTAGACCCCCGTGCTCTGCGCCAAGCGAAAACTGTTTATGTTGTTGAAGGCCCGTTAGATGCGTTAAGCATTGAAGCGGCGTTTAGCAGCGACCCCACCACCTGTGCCGTGGCGCTAAGAGGAACCCAAGTACAAGTGAACTGGCAGCTATTCTTGGGTAAAACCGTAATATGTTGTTACGACAAGGACGAACCTAAGCCAGATAAAAGAAACCCCACCGGACCCGACCGTTGTTATTCTGCAGAGGCTGAGTGGCGCATTCACGAAGGTTGCCTTGCAGCGGGGGTGCCTTGCTTTTTTGTCGACCGTAGCGAATGGGAATACGGGCAAGATGCCAACGACATTTATAAAGACTCGCAAAGTAAAGAGCCCTTTAAAAAGCGTGAGCCGTGGCTAATACCAGGCTTAGCCGGCAACAGTGAAGATAAACCGCACAAGCCGCGCTTATGGTTGCCCACTCACGACTACCAGCAGTACTGGAAATATCGTGTTAAAGACGACTTTACCAGCATGGCTAAAATGTCGAGAGACGACGACGGCCAAGAAAAACTAGAATTTGTTGATGTGGCAGGCTTTAGAGTCGCAGGCTTAAGCCGTGTTGAAATAGCCAGTGCTAGTGCAACGACTACTGGGGAGCATGACGACAGCCCTCACGTGCAATTTGTTGCCATGTATCAAACGGCCAGACACGATGAAGCGCTGCAGCGCAGAGTAATGAACGACGAGCAGCTGCACAACTTAGACACCTGGCGTAAAAGCGGCCCTATCTATAACCCACGTGCGTTTTCTCGCATGCTGAACATATTCGAACGCACCATTGGCATAGGCAGTGTCCAAGCGGCCAACTTTGTAGGCCTGTGCTACCTGGCAGGAAAGCCGAAAGTAAACGAAGGTAAAGACTGCTTTTTCACTGAACCAGCACAGCAGAGCCCGTATCACAATTTTGCGTTTCCTCGCGGTATGCGTGGACATGCTGGGCAAGTGGTCGAAGCCTATCAGGAGACATTCAAGGACAACGCTGCAGCAAGAGCCCTGGTGTGGATAGTTGGCGCACAATTGAAACTTTATCTAGGTTTTTGGCCGCATTTTATAATGCAAGCAGGCAAGGCCAGCGGTAAATCAACGTTACTTAAGCGCTTATCACGTACCACGGGCATGAAAATTCTCAGTGGTCAAAGTATTGGTACCGAATACCGATTAATGACGTCGGTATCAGGTACCAGCCACCCCGTAGGATGGGAAGAACTGAGCGCCAAAAAAGCAGACGTTATTGCACGAGCCGTCTCATTACTGCAAGAAAGCTATAACTACACCGAAACAACCCGTGGCAGTGCACAAACCCCGTTCCTTATCGCCGCGCCTGTGTTACTGGCAGGTGAAGACGTGCCAGTAGAAAGCCTAACGGGTAAAACCGTGCGCACCGATTTAAGCAACCGTAAAGGCCCCATGCTTAACGAGAACCTACCTAAGTTCCCCATGTACGAATGGATGGAATGGTTAGCGAAGCTTGGCCGTAAAACGGTGCAAGAAAACTATGAGATAGCCCAGCAGAAATGCAGAGCTTACAACCGTGCACAAGACAACGATAAGGGCGCCGACAGGATGGTAGATAACTATTCTGCGCTTATGACTGCATGGCGTTTGCTTACCGCGTTTACAGGTATCGAAGACGTTAACGGCGACTTCGAACGTGACCTAATTGCAGAAATGAACAGCCACATTTCAGATACCACCAACGACCGCGACCCATGGATTTGGATTGTTGAAATCATCATGGACGAAATTGCCGCTGGCCGTTACGTGTACCCCTATGTATTTGAGTGTGAGCCTCACAACGATAAAGAGCCACGTTACTTATGTGTGCGTGTTAAACACATGATGGCCCATTTATCTACCAGCGTGGCCCTACGTGAAAAGTACAACAACATGCCCGTGAAAACAGCGCGAGTACTTAAGCACCAAATGGAGCAAGCAGGCGTTATTCACAACGACAGCGTAGTTCGCAGCATTAACGGTACCCGTAGCGGCCACATGCAACAGCTAGACGTTAAAAAACTTGAACAATACGGCATTAGCGTAACAGCACCAGAGACGCTACGTGCCCACAGAGAACCGATGTTATGAAAGCACAATACTTCAACAAAACTTACCCAGTAGGTACCCAATTTAAATATTTCCCTGTGAAGGGGAATTACAACTTTGAAATTGTGCGTACCTCTTCGCCAGCATGGGACATCCCTAGTAGCCGCCATGCCCTTGTAAAACTATCTGGCCGCAGTGGGGGCGTCTGCGTGTCACACCTTAAAGTGAACTAACAACAACCATTGAGGATTTTTCTATGATGTCATTTTTACCAAATTTCGGGCGAATGCCTGTTAGCGCAGAGCAGAACGTTAGCGTCATTCTGCAAGACGACAGTTTTTTTGAAGGGCCAGCAAAGGATTTTGAGTGGGAAGGCAAAGGGCCAAACGTAGTCGAAGGGTGGCGCGAAATGTTACCAGGTGAAGTGCTGCACAGTGAGCATCGTTTACCTCACCGCAGAACCCGTATTTTAAAGAGGGCTTACAAGTGAAATTGATTAACGCTCTGTTAGCACTATTGGGGCTTGTAACAGTAGCGTCGGTGTACTTTAAAAGTGACGCACTACAAGCGTGTTTAATTCTATTAATTTTTATGATGCTGGTTGCAGAACGTCGTTCTCGCCATGTTCAACAAAGCAAAATGTGGAGGCGCATCAATGGCGACAAAAGGACTAAATAAGGTCCAGATTATTGGCAACTTGGGTGCAGATCCTGAAGTTCAATATCTACCAAATGGTGCGGCTAAGTGTGTGGTTAACCTGGCAACCACCGAAATATTCAAAGACCGAAACGGTAACGCCAAAGAGGAAACCGAGTGGCACCGCTGCATAATTTGGGGAAAACGCGCAGAGATTGTCGGGCAGTTCAGAATTAAAGGCGAGCAGCTGTATGTGGAAGGCAAAAAGAAAACACGCACTTACCAGGACAGCAACGGCCAAGAACGCACGATTTGCGAAATCATAGTAGACCAAAGCGGCGATGTGCAGCTGCTTGGCAAAAAAGAAGCACAAGGTATTTAACACCCATGCCCGTGGACCAGACGGGCTAACAAACTAAGGAACTAATGATGCAAACTGAAATAGATACAGCCGAAATTGTTGTATGCACTGGCCTGCTAGGTGTATGCGTTTTAAGTGTCACCTCAGATTCGCCAGACACAATCACCGGCGACATTGAGAACTGGGGAACCGACGACTGGCACGACCGCTTACCAAAGCATGTTAAACCAGAAGAAGGTGTTTACACCATCAAAGCCGAAGTAACTTACCTAGAAAATATCGACGAATGTAAATACAACATTTTAGAAACTTCGTGGAAAGGCAAAGCTAATTAACCCCGTGGACCAGACGGGATAAACAACCAAGGAACTAGCAATGATTGAAGAAAACCCATTTCTACAAGTAGGTTCACTACGCAACCGAAACAGCAACACGCTTCCCAAGCGCTCGAAAGAACGTAAAAAAGTAACTCGTGAACAGCGCCACCGCATTGAAGACTTTGAGATGGCAAAGCAAATGGGCTTAAAGGTGTGGGAGCTTTACGAATGAAAGCCTACGTTCTCATTGGCATTTGCGCAGCGATAAGCTGCGCTTGTGCTGGCGGCCTGTTAGTAGGCATGCAAGTGTCAATTCGCTTGTTTGCCTTCAGCTGCGCTCACGAACCCCAGTGGTTCAAAAACACAATGCAGCATTTATCAACGGGCCTATTTTACTCTGCAGCTGTTGGCGCTATCTCGCTAATGCTGGTTATTTTTAAGGTGTGATCATGAGTGATAAAAACTTTGACCCGGGTATGGAAGGTACCTGTGAATTAAAAGAGGCCTGGGCTGATGGCAAAAAGCTCTACTACGTTGAAGATATACCTGGGCTCTTAGAGCAGATTGCTTGTTTAAATAAGCAACTAGCAGCGGCTAATGTTTGTGTGGCGGAGGTAGAGACAAGAAAAGAGGCTTTAGAAGAATCTCTGAATGGTTGCACTGAGAAAGTTTTAAGCCTTTCAGGGAAACTAGCAAAGGCTAATGAGCGTGTGAGGGAGCTTGAAATTATTGCCTCAGATAGGGCTGTTTTTATTTTAAACGGCGTTGAATATGGCTATATAAATTTACCTACCGATGAGCCAGAAGATAAGGCTAACTTAACTTATGCCCTCTGCAAGTTAGAAGATGGTTGCGCCCTAAACAAATTCGCCATAGAGAAGAAGATTGAAATGATAGAGGAAGTTATTAACGACTGCCAATCATATTCATTGGATGGTGTAATTTTGATTGGCGGAGTTAAAGCCAAGCTAGAACAACTACGCAAGGAGCAAGAGCATGGGTAATCTTAAAATAAAATGGTTTTTGCGACTTAGCGTGATTGCTTTGGTCGCTTGGGGGCTAGTTGACGCCCCTGATGGAACTATGACTATTGAAAAACATTTAGCAGTATTCATTGTTGTAGGTTTAGGTACATGGCTTTTTTCTTTGGCAGCTGTGTTTTTTCAGGTTGGCAGGATAGGAATGAGGTCAATTCTTAACGAGTTCTTTGGTAGTGACGCAAAAGAAAACGAGCAGCTACGCAAGGAGCAAGAGTGATGGACTATGAAAGCGTGAGTGACTTTGAGATTAATAAGGCTGTTGCTGAGTCTGTATTTCCAGATGATGCGATTATCACAACAAATGTTAACGGGTATCCGCCAAAATTTATAAATGACGAAAAAGGTAAAAAGGCGTTTTATGAAATAGATAAGATGCTTAATCCTGAAAAGTATAAAGATAGCGTAATAAACATCAGGTCTAGAGGTATGAGTTTTGTGCGCGACTTCTGCAACAACCCAAGCGATGCATGGCCGATTATCATGAAAAATAAAATAACCGTTGGGCCGCAGGAAAACGATATATGGGGTGCGTTTGATACTAGTGTTGAAAATACTTATGACGACAAAAACCCACTACGCGCTGCCATGATTGTTTTTTTGATGGCCGCCAAGGAGCAAGAGTGAAAATTAGCATCCAACTAACAATAGCAGGCTGGCTTACTTTGCTAGCCGACCTAATCTATGGGCTTCCCCCTGAATTTGGAGCCATAGGCATTCACTGCTTTATAGGCGCCATGATTCTTGCTGATATTGAAAGGAGAACCAAAGTTTGACACCCGAATAATTCAGGTGTAGTTTTACAGGCACTAAAATATACAAGCGGTAATCCGCACCCGTTAGCTTTTGCGGTTTTTTTGTGCCTGTAAAGCAGTCGCACGCCATAATTTTATCTATGGCGGGTTGAGAGGCGTAATACAATACCCGCAAGGGGAATAGGCCCGGAGCTACTTGTATAGCTTTAGTTGAGACCTGCCACCCATGGTGGCTTCCACTACTTAAATATACAAGAGGTCATTATGACTACATTTCTTAATGCCGAACTAAAGGCAAACAATAATCCGTTCTCGTATTCCAATACCGAAATAAATACCGCCATTGATGAAAATGGTGATGCATTTTTTGTCGCGAAAGAGGTATTTGATGCCCTCGAAATTGCATGGAGAGGGACAAAAAGCCTGCAAAAGCTGCCAGAAACATGGCGAGCTATACGGAGTTTCCGTACCCCTTCTGGCACTCAAGAAACAATTTTCATCAACGAACCTGCGCTTTACATGATCGCATTTCGCTCTAACAAACCCGAAGCCGTTAAATTTACGCAGTGGGTGTGCGAGGAAGTATTACCCTCTATTCGTAAACAGGGGTATTTCGGCACATTACCAGCCAAAGACCTTATTGCGCTGCGCAACCAAAAAATCAAACTCATTCAGGAACTGGTTAACTGCCGCGACCAGTTTGCCAAAAGTGCCTATATCACTACGTTGCGTAACATCTGCAACCAGCTGGGTGAACCCATGCCAAACACCGAGCTACTAGGCCAGCAGCTAGAACTAGGGGTGTAGCATGAGAAATCAAAGCCGATATCAAACCGCCTACGAACTAAGCGAATATTTAAAAGGCCTTCAATGCTTATTTGAAAACATGGATGATGGGCCAGTAGAGCACTTACAGGCGTTTCAGATGGTGCAGCTGCTAAAACCAGCCACCGAGAAAATAGAAATACTGGTAAAAGCCGAACGTTAAACAAACGAAAGCCCACAAATTAAAGTGGGCTTTTTTATTGCGCTTTTTGTTTTTTGCAAATACTTTAGTGTTTTAATCACCAAAGAAAGGGACTTCTCATGAAAGTACTTATTTGCTTAGCGCTATCATTTTTTTTAACCGCCTGTGCCTCTGTAGGCAATAAAATAGACCGAACCTACGTAGACAGAATAGAAAAAGGTGTAACCACTGAGGCTGAAATTAGAGGCCAACTTGGTAACCCTATGTCAGTTGGGGTAAACGCAAACGGCGAAAAAATCATGACATATATGCATGTTGCCTCTAAAGCTAGGCCTGAAAGCTTTATTCCAATTGCTGGTTTGTTTGTTGGTGGCGCTGACTCAGAGACAACAATGTTTATCATTACATTAGATAGTGATACCGGGGTGGTTAAAGACTGGAATTACTCGCAGAGTAATACCGGTGTAAGTACAGGTTTGCTAAACGCTAACTAATTATTTAACCAGTCGTTCGCACTGCTCAATAAGGCAGTGCAATGCTGCTGTGTGGTCTGTGCCGGTTTCTTCCATATTGATAAGCATAGATTTGATAGAGGACAAAAGGCTGGATAAAAGAAAGGTGTTTTGCTGCATGTTTATTCCTTTAGTACTGCGCTGTAAACAATTCAATACTATCAGTCTAAAGAAGTACGATCTGTTAATTCAAATCCACATTACTAAACATTTCGCTATAAGCCAGGCTATTCATATTCTTTTTTGCTGACCAAGTTAAGTAAATAATGGGTAAAGCTATCTAAAGTTCTATACCTCACATTGGGCCTGCAGGCGCAGCACCACATTTGAATAGTTTTTAGTTTTAACCCCTCAATTGCCGATGGATAGTTATTTTCTATAGCTACAACCGTTTCCCTGCTAATGCACAGTTTTTCTGCTATCTGTTGTTGAGTAAGCCCAGCCTCCCTGCGTAAAGCTCTTAATTGCTTCCCGTCAAACGACGGTGGCAGGCAAATCATGTGTACCTCACTGCCAAACCGAACCCTACGAATTAAAACAACCGAACAGGCTGCTGACGCGCATTATTAACATTTTATGCGGGGGCGCAACTATTGGACATTGGACATTTGAAGCGTTTACCCTGCTTTTATCGCCTATGCTTCTGTTTTTTATGACTTATTTTTTATTGCGCTTTTTATTGCTGTCAGTTTTGTGGTTTTTTCTGTCCGTTTTCAGCCGTTTTCTGTCCGTTTTGTTGTTTTCTGCGTTTCATCGTTTCTCTTATTATCATTATTTTTCTTTAAGAATTAATAAGATAAAGAAATATAGATAAAAGGGAGATGTCCAGTTTTAAAATCATAACTGGTCGGAACTGTCCAAAAAAAAAGAGCATGTCCGTAAATTTTGGACAGTTTTGGACAGTGCTTTGCCCTTGTTCTGCGCGGCCTGCATCGATAAAAAGGGGTAAATGTCCAAATGTCCGTGAAAATATGCCCCTGGGGATCCTATAAAATGCAGATATTGGTGAATGAGTGGTTGCAGTTTAAACAGCTGAATGAAGGCCGTTCAGCCGAAACTATTAAAAAGTACCGCTATTATCTAACGCTCTATCTCGCATTTTGCGAAAAGTCGCTAGTTGACCCTTACCAACCCAAACAGCTGCAGCTTGAACAGTTTACTGGGTTATTCCTGCATCAAATGAAGTTGGTACCACAAAGCAGGCGAACCGCTGTGGCCGCATTGCGTGGTTTCTACGAATACTTGTTTACCAAAGGCCATACACACGCGAATTTTACCGAATCACTCCCTTATCCGGCTTCTTCGCAAAAAATCCCCGTTGCTATGGGCCTACGCTCTTTCGAGCAGCTGCTACAAAGCTGTGACCTGGAAACATTTATTGGTATACGAGACGCTGCGATTATTGCGCTAATGGGTGGCTGTGGTTTGCGTTTGGCTGGTATTGTGTCGCTAAACCTCTCTAACATTGTTTCTTATGAGCACGACGGTGTTGAACGTTTAGCTATTCGCGTTGTTGAGAAGGGGAAGAAAGAACGGCAGGTTCCTTTGCCTATGGAAGTGCAACTATTCCTGCGTGTTTATATCGGCCATCCTGATTTACGTCATATCGACCGCACATTACCCAATGGTGATCAGGTGTTATTCATCAGCACTAATAACCGTAGAGTTAAGCCCTGGGATTATTACGGTGAAAACAGAAGAATATCACCGCGCACTATTCAGAAAATGATTCATAAACGAGGCATTGCAGCTGGCGTTCCTACCAATCAGGCTCACCCTCATGCACTACGACACCTTACCGGTACCGAATACGCAGAGGAAGACTTAGACATTATTACCCGTCAAACTCTGCTAGGCCATAGCGACCCGAAGACAACAGAGATATACACTCAACTCGCATTACGTAAGCTAACCAAGCAAGTCGATAAGGGTAATCCACTAGGAAAGATTACTACTGCAGTAACACCACTCCTTAACGCCCTGAAGAAATAACCTCTTACTATCACTATAGCGCTGGGCCAATTACCCCAGCGCTAAAGCAAACCCCTCTCTCACCAGAACCTAAAATTTACCAGAAAGCTTTACACAGACACGCCTTTGGTTCTTTTCTGGTGCGTGGAAATTATATAGTCTGTACCACCAACTAATAGATAATGAATGTTTGAGGGTGTGCGCAGCAACCCTTGAAACTCTCTTTTTAAACGGACAATAGCACTTTGGTTCGCGGGAACTCTTACTGCGCTTTATATACAAAATACGCAATACACAACCAAAACCACACGATAGAACACAGCCTGTAGCCACACTCATTTAATAAAAAGCGCAATAAAAAATAGAAATACAACTTAAACACACACTTACTGTACGAATATCCTGCAATCTACCAGCATCATGCATTATCATTAGAAGGGGTGGGGGCTCGGCAAGTATAAGGGCTTTCTCAGATAGGGTAGGGTGGGTACCAGCATATCTGCACTGATTTTAAACTTCGTTATAAGGCAAAAATCATGAGTGAAAGCGCGGCTGAAATAAATTCGCTGAAAATGGCCGAACTGAATAAGCTGAACTTACCTAAGTTTTGGCGAGAAATATTACAAATCGCTGGCCCTGATATGTTTATAAAAATTTGGCGTGTCGCCAGCTGCCCCGAAAACCAGTGGAAGCAAGATAAAATTTACGTACCTTCCATTAAGAAGTACCAAGAGTTTCAATGCGTACAAATCATCAAATGCTTCATTGAAAGCAACATGTCCTGCACCGAGATAACCAAAGAACTAGAAAAACATGGAATGTCCCGTTCTCCTGATACAATAAGACGAATAGCAAGAAAGTACGATTTGGGGGAAGTACCCCTTAGATAGTGATTTTAGGAACTAACAATGACCACTTGTGTAATATATGCGCGTGTTTCCACTGCGAAACAAGCCGAAAAGGAACTTCCTGTTCAAAGCCAAATAGATAAATGCCTTTCCCACGCTAAATCGCTCGGGGCCGATGTGAAGAAAGTATTCACAGACGAAGGTATCTCTGGCGCCACTGATAACCGTCCTGCATTCCAACAAGCCATTTCATACTGTGAAAACTTCGACGTTGATTATTTTATCTGTTGGAGTACTTCACGCTTTGCCAGGAATGCGCTTGAAGCAAAGCTAAATAAGCGACGATTAGCGAATAGCAGTACCAAGATAAGCTATGTATCCCAAAACATCGACAAAGGCGATTCTGGCTTTATTTACGAGGGGATTTTAGAGCTATTCGACGAGTACTATTCTCGCCAAGTTTCACAAGACACTAAGCGTTCAATGATCGCAAATGCCCAAAAGGGCTATTTTAATGGTGGCTATCTAACATTTGGGTACCAAGTTGAAAAAGTACTGGGAGAGAAAAATAAGACCAGGCTAGTTCCCAACCCGATGGAAGTTGGCACTGTTAACCGAATATTTGAATTAAAGCTTTCTGGCTATGGTGGAAAACAAATAGCTGAGCTACTTAACGCTGAAGGGCGTCTTAATCGTGGTAAGAAGTGGAATAAGACTTCAATTCTTGGCTTGCTGCGCAACGAACGCGTGGTTGGCCGTATCGCTTTCGGCAAAAAAGGCCGCGATGGTTCACTGCCTCGTTCTGAATGGATAGTGGTAGATAGCCACGAACCGATTGTTGCTTTCGAACTGTACGACGCTGTGCAAAAAACAATGGATAGCCAAACCCAAAAAGCGGTGCGAGAGGGCGGTTCACCCAAAAGTACTCGTTTCTTTACTGGCCTATTGAAATGCGGCAAATGCGGTAAGTCTATGAAGATAGAAAAGGCAAAAGGCGCGACAAAGACTTACTACTATTACAACTGCAGCACTAAACAGGCTGGTTTGGGCTGTGAAGACCGTAGAATTAATTCAGCCATATTCGACCCTTGGATGACTGATGTTATCTGCGCAGAAGTGCTTACAGAGCGAAATTTGAAAGACTTGCTATTGCAGCTTAACGACCTGTGCGGCTCTTGGGCGCAAAAAAAGCGAGACAGATGCAACGAAATTGTTCAGCAAATTAAAGAGTATGAGCGCAAGAACTCACGCTTGTATGAACTACTGGAAGACGATTCAGGCATTTACAACGTACAAGACCTTGCACCGCGTTTACGTTCTAACAACGAAACGATTAGGAAATTAAATACTGAATTAGCCGTGGCCGAAACGGAAAAACCACCACAGTTAGAAATTTCTGAAACTGACCTTACCGAATTGAGCGAATTGCTGGTTGATATCATCAAAACCACCAATAACCCGGGTAAAGTTCGTGAATTCTTTAAGACGTTTATTCACAGCATTACGCTGCAAGACAATGAAATTAAAGTGAAATACAGACCGGAGGCACTTATTACTGTGAACTCTGAAATAGTTCCCAGTGAGAGAAAGTGGCTCCCCCTCCCCGACTCGAACGGGGGACCTGCGGATTAACAGTCCGTCGCTCTAACCAACTGAGCTAAGGGGGAATCGACACCTAAGTTGTTGCTGAAGTTGGCTCCCCCTCCCCGACTCGAACGGGGGACCTGCGGATTAACAGTCCGTCGCTCTAACCAACTGAGCTAAGGGGGACCTGTGCTTCAACGGAGGCGAATATTAAAGACGTACTTAGGAACTGTCAACAACATAAATGAAATATTTGTGCTGACTGCGCAAAAAATAGCTTTTTACGGCTTTTATGCTCATTTTGTCGTCAATGTAGTGAAAGTGGTGGTTAATATCTGCACATTATCGTCCGTTAGCTTATAAATAAAAGGTAGTTTTTATAATTCAGGCATTAACGGATTCTCTTTGTTTACATATCTCATTAAAGTTAGTTGGTATAACTAATTAGAATAAAAAAGCGCTTCCATACTGGTATTATGTACAGGCTTTAATAAATCTGTAACCTGTACCTGAGGATTAAAAGGTTAGTCACCACTTACGTGCTGAGAAATTAATCGAGCACGAAATCCCGCCGAATATGGTCTGGCGTTAGTTATCCACTAAATCTGTGGATAACTATGTTGATAGCTTAGATTCGCTCTGGCTATTTATATGATCACATGTGTATTGATCTAAGTATGCTGCAGTGAAATATATGGGATAATCTTTTCAATACAGTATGTTAGATGTATTTTTATGATCTTTAATCCCGATCGAAATAGATCGGTTGAACAAAAAGTAGCTTGTGTGTTAATTCAACGAATGTCTAAATGCTATTCAATGAAATCCATCTTATTTCTCAAGGTCTTACAATTTGTTAACATTTTAGCCTGACTTTTATACGTCTTATAAGGGCAGTTAAACATGCCTCAGGCGCTTGACCGCAATATTAAAAGTGAAACAGGATAGAAATTAAACTGTCACAAACTTATACATACTCGTTTTGAATTGTTCTTTATAAAAAACTAAGGTTTTTGTCGCGTTGCGAGCGAATTGTTTCAACGCGCTTATTTTTGGCAAAAACATAGCTTTACTTACAGCCCTCTTATGCTTTGTTTTGTTTGTCGATTACGCGTAGCTAATTAAAGTTCACTCTTTTACACTAACGCGCAATTAAAGAGGGGATTTAAGTTTGCCGGAGCTCAAGTGATTAAAAGTAACGCTAAACAACGTACTTCCGACTTATTGGAAGGAGATATAGGTACTACGTTAAAGCGTATGACCATTCCGATGATATTAGGAATGGTAATGATGATGAGTTTTGGACTTATCGATACCTTTTTTGTGAGCTTATTGGGCACCGACCCTTTAGCCGCTATTAGTTTTACCTTTCCCGTTACTTTTACAGTAATAAGCCTGAACATAGGTTTAGGTATTGGAACTTCTGCAATAATAGGAAAGTTGCAGGGCAGTAAAGAAATAACCAAGTCTCAACATTATGCGACGGGTTCGATAATGCTGTCCGTTTTGTTAGTAGGGACATTAGCCATAATTGGCTTGTTTACCATTGAGCCTGTGTTCAAGTTGCTTAACGCAACGGAAAACCTAATGCCGTATATCTCTGACTATATGGGATTATGGTACTTGTCGAGTATTTTCCTTGCCATGCCAATGGTGGGCAATAGTGTGCTGCGTGCCTGTGGCGATACCCGAACACCAAGTATAGTAATGGCTGCGGGAGGCGGATTAAACGCGTTACTTGACCCTATTTTCATTTTCGGCCTTGGTCCTGTTCCGGCGATGGGAATAAAAGGTGCAGCACTTGCTACCTTTATAGCGTGGATTGTTGGCGCATTTTGGATACTTTACATTTTGGCTGTGCGCCGAAAACTAATGCTGCCTCGACTACTTACGCTTTCTGAACTACGCGATAGCAGTCGTGAAATTCTAAAAATAGGGCTGCCTGCGGCGGGGGCAAATATGCTTACTCCTGTTGCAGGTGGTGTAATGACGGCTGTTGTTGCAGGTTACGGTGCTGAGGCGGTTGCAGCGTGGGGAGTAGGTAATAGAATGGAATCTATTGCGAGTATCGTTGTTCTTGCACTGTCCATGACTCTGCCACCGTTTATCAGTCAGAACGTGGGGGCAGGTCAAGTCAATCGAGTAAAAAGGGCGTATTCGCTTACTCTGAAATTTGTTCTTATTTGGCAGTTCGTTATTTTTCTTGTTATGTGGGCACTATCTAGCTGGATAGCTGTTGCCTTTGCCAACGAAGCCGAGGTTAGTGTACTTATACAGCTGTTTTTGATGATCGTTCCGTTAGGCTATGGCATGCAAGGCATTATCATTCTGACTAATTCGTCGTTAAATGCCATGCATCGACCAATGACTGCATTAATATTAAGTGTCATCCGCTTATTTGTTTTTTTCGTACCTATCAGCGTTGCGGGCAGTTTTCTCTTTGACCTGAAAGGGCTGTTTGTGGGGACGGTCATTGCCAACTTTGCCATGGCGTGCGTTTCGTTTTTTGTTTTTAAGCGCGCGGTCTCTCAGTTTGAAACAGACACGGTAAGTTCTCAGCCTAGTTAAAGCAAAAGTATGTATCTCCTAAGCGTTGTGCAAGATATCTCTTTGTTAAGTAAGTCCGCAAATAAGTCGGCAAGCAGTAATATAAAAAAAAGGTTAAGTTAATGAGTAGAGGGTTTGAGCTTCATTCTAAATACAAGCCAGCAGGCGACCAGCCAAAGGCAATAGAAGCCTTGGTGGATGGACTGGAAAGTGGCTTGGCCGGCCAAACACTGCTGGGTGTTACTGGGTCGGGTAAAACCTTTACTATGGCCAACGTCATCGCAGAAGTGCAGAGACCAACGCTTATTCTCGCACACAACAAAACATTAGCGGCTCAGCTTTACGGGGAAATGAAAGAGTTCTTCCCCAATAATGCCGTAGAGTACTTCGTTTCATATTACGATTACTACCAGCCAGAAGCCTACGTTCCAAGTACAGATACCTTTATTGAGAAAGATGCGTCAATCAATGATCACATTGAGCAAATGCGACTGTCCGCCACCAAAGCGTTAATGGAACGCAGAGACGTAGTCATTGTAGCGAGTGTGTCGGCTATATACGGTTTGGGCGACCCTGAATCCTATATGAAAATGCTGTTGCACCTTCGTCAAGGCGACACCATGGACCAACGTGACATTTTACGTCGTCTAGCAGAGCTGCAGTACAAGCGTAACGATTTAGCGTTTGAACGGGGTACGTTCCGTGTACGTGGTGATGTGATAGACATATTCCCTGCGGATTCTGAAAAGCAAGCGGTAAGGGTCGAGCTGTTTGACGATGAGATAGACAAAATTAGTCTGTTTGACCCGTTGACGGGGGCTGTCGATAAATCAGTTATTCGAGCAACGGTTTTTCCTAAAACGCACTATGTAACCCCTCGGGAAAAAATCCTCAATGCTATAGAGCATATCAAGGAAGAACTTGGCGAGCGCAAAAAGCAGCTTCAGGAGGCGAATAAGCTGATTGAAGAGCAGCGTATTTCGCAGCGCACTCAGTTCGATATCGAAATGATGATGGAGCTTGGCTATTGTTCGGGGATTGAAAACTACTCTCGCTATCTTTCAGGCAGAGCACCGGGCGAACCACCTCCAACCTTATTGGATTATTTTCCTGCAGACGGCTTGATGTTTATCGATGAGTCTCACGTAACAGTCTCTCAAGTAGGAGCTATGTATCGCGGGGATCGCTCTAGAAAAGAGACGTTAGTAGAATTTGGTTTTAGGCTGCCGTCGGCGTTGGACAATCGTCCGCTTAAGTTTGAAGAGTTTGAACAGATTTGCCCCCAAACCATCTATGTTTCTGCGACGCCGGGCGATTATGAATTAAAGAAAACTGACGGTGAGATAGTAGAGCAGGTGGTGCGTCCAACAGGCCTGCTAGATCCTGTTATTGAAGTACGCCCAGTAGCGACTCAGGTAGATGATGTCCTGTCTGAAATTCAAAAGCGGGTAGAACTAGACGAACGTGTGCTTATTACTACCTTAACCAAGCGTATGGCTGAAGATTTAAGCGAGTATTTAAATGAACACGGCGTTAAAGTTCGTTATCTGCATTCGGATATCGATACGGTAGAGCGAATTGAAATAATCCGAGACTTGCGACTGGGTAAATTCGACGTGTTGGTAGGTATTAACCTTTTACGTGAAGGTTTAGACATGCCAGAAGTGTCGCTGGTGGCGATTTTAGATGCCGATAAAGAAGGCTTTTTGCGCGCGGAGCGTTCGTTAATCCAGACTATTGGTAGAGCCGCACGTCACGTGAATGGTAAAGCTATCTTGTACGCTGACAGTATTACCAAGTCGATGAAAAAAGCGATGGACGAGACTGAACGCCGTCGTGAAAAGCAAATGGCGCACAACAAGGCAAACGGTATTACACCGATGCGACTTAATAAGCCTATCACCGATATTATGGATTTAGGTGAAAGTGCGCACCCTGCCTCAGGTAAAGTCAGATTGCGTAAAGTGGAAGAGAAGAAGAAGCAACAGAAAGCAGCAAGTGCAACTGAGTTGATGGATCAAATTACCGAGCTTGAAAAGCAAATGTTTGAATTCGCACGTGAACTCGAATTTGAAAAAGCGGCGTCGTTACGAGACGACATTGAAGCGCTTCGAAAACAAGTTGTTACGCTTTCTTAATAGTGGCGAGATCTCATACTATCTAAAGCTGTATATGGGCGCTTTCCGTATAAAACCGGATAACCCATAGCAGCTTCATTTCCATTGTTTCCAGTGGATCCCTTTACCGTCCCGTCAAAATTAGTCATTAACAATGAGAATTCGGTAGCACAAAACGCAAATTTTTAATAAGAAATGAGATGAAAAGCCACAAAATGTCGTTGTAATAGGGCAATTAGTTGCATATAGTTCTAAGTTGAGTATCGATAACTATACCTATAAACAGGTGCTAATATGCTTAATCGTCTTCAGGAGTCAGATATAAAGCTACTGCGTGTGTTTTACGCTGTAGCGAGCTGCAACGGATTTACTGCGGCAGAACCCGTGTTGCGAATGCAACGACCTAATATCAGTGCAGCCATTAAAAAACTGGAAGAACGTTTAGATTTGGTGTTGTGTCATCGCGGCCGTGGTGGCTTCCAGATGACGAAAGAGGGTGAAGTAGTTTTCCAAGAAACCAAACGCATCTTCAATGCCTTCGATAACTTTGTTTTCAATCTTAAATCTCTGCATGATGACTACTCAGGCCATATCACTTTGGTATTAATGGCTGGCCTTCCGCTTTCTATGCATTTAGCCGTGAGTAAAGCGGTTAAAAGCACGATGAAGAAGTTTGACGACATTCACGTAAATATCCAAACCCGTCTATACAACGAAGTAGAGCATGTTGCTCTATCTGGTGAGTGCCACCTCGTTGTATCAACCTATGACATGGTTAAACCGGAATCAGTAACCTTTCATCCTGTTGGCATTAAAACTGAAGGTCGGCTTTACTGTGCACCGACACACCCTTTAGCAAAGTATCGCGATACTGAATTACCAGAAGGGGTAAAAATAGGGGACTATCCTGCAATTGGTATTTCTGGCTTATCGTCGGCTAACTATATCGAAGATGAAACCAGGTTATCTATTCAGACTTTCTCAGACTCATTCGATGCGGCGATGTCTGCGATAATGACAGGTGAATATGTGGGTCTGTTACCGGATTATATGGCGAAAGAGCAGGGCGCCGCACTGGGGCTCGTACCTATTGCAAAAGGGAGCTTATTTAAATTCAGTCACGAACTGTTTGTAATGAACGGTAAAAATACGCGATTAAATCCTGTGTTACGCCACTGTATCAAAGAATTGAGCTACTTCATTTCTGAGAGTCAAAAGTAGTTACAACAAGCACCTGAGATTACACCTCTTATTTTAAATGCGTTAAATCAAGCGTAAATAAGCAATAAGAGGTGTTTTTTATTCCACCGTTCTTTATTCGTATTCGAGAGGATCGACGGCGTTATTTTCTTTGAAGGCCTCTAAGCGCTCTTCGCATGCACCGCACTTTCCGCACGCCTTTTCTCTGCCGTTATAGCAGGTCCACGTTTGGCCATAATCCAGTCCCATCGACAGGCCGTCGGTTAGGATAGCGGTTTTGCTATCGTCTATATAAGGTGTCATGATGGTTACGGGGGTGTAGTTCGCAATGCCGCACACATCATTCATCTTGTGAACAAATTCAGGGCGACAGTCTGGATAAATAGCGTGATCGCCAGAGTGAGCGCCGTAATAAACTTCGTTAGCATCTAAGCTTACTGCATAGCCAACGGCCAGCGATAACAAAATCATGTTGCGATTGGGCACCACGGTTTTCTTCATGCTTGGCTCTTCATAGTGGCCTTCTGGCACCTCGATATCAGAGGTTAAGGCTGAACCCCCTATGAGCGTATTTATGGCACTAATATCAACAATTTTGTGAGGAACATTAAGCGACTTACACACGTTAGCGGCATAGTCGAGTTCTTTCTTATGGCGTTGTCCGTAATTAAAGCTCAGCGCATGAACTTTTTTGCCTGCTTTAAGTGCTTTGTGCAGCACGGTGAAGGAGTCCATGCCTCCTGAATAGATAACAACAACGTTTTCTGACATAGTTTTTCGAAGATTTAAGAAATTATGCCCGAATTTTATGTGATCCTTGGTAAAATCCCAACATACAATCGTTAAAGGGTGTCAAATTGTCTGTAATGACCACACTAAACATCAATGAGATGTTTGAAACTATCCAGGGGGAAGGTGCCCACACTGGTATTCCTTCTATTTTTGTTCGCCTACAAGGCTGCCCTGTGGGCTGCCCATGGTGTGATACGAAACATACATGGGAAATCAAGTCTGACTTGAGCGTGTCGCCGCAAGCAGTGATTAGTAAAGGTGAAGAGTCTGAAACCTATTTTATCTCGAGTGAGGAGGCTTTGCTGGCTGAGTTTGGGAAACAAGGCTATGTGGCAAAACATGTGGTTATTACCGGCGGCGAGCCTTGTATGTATGATTTACGTCCGTTAACCACCTTACTTCACGACAACGGTTATACCACACAAATTGAAACCAGCGGTACTTTTGAAGTACTTTGCGACACGCGTACTTACGTGACCGTTTCTCCGAAAATAAACATGAAAGGTGGGTATGACGTCTTAGTGAGTGCGCTTGAGAGAGCGAATGAAATCAAGCACCCCATCGCAATGCAAAAGCATATTGATGAGCTTGATGCGCTGTTAGCCAACGTATCTTCACTTGACGGAAAACAGGTTTGTTTACAACCAATTAGCCAGCAAAAGAGAGCGACTGAACTTGCTGTGCGCACTTGTATTGAACGCAACTGGCGGCTATCTTTACAAACACATAAGTACATTGGCATTGAATAATAGTGTTGGTGTTCGTTGGCGCGTCGGTCAAACAAATCATGAGCCTAAAAACAAATCAGTATAGGACGTAAAGAAAATGCACAGCTTCAATCTGCTAAAAAAAGCCGTCATAGCGGCTTTCGCTTTATGTTCTTTTGTTGTTGTAACGATGGCTGAGGCCGCAACGTGGACTATCACTTACCCACGCCCCATTGACGACTCGGACGCACGTGCGCAATACCCGATAGCCTTGCTTAAACTTGCGCTTGATAAAACCGGTGTAAACTACGAACTTCGTCCGTCAGATCGAATACTTCTTACAGGTAAAGCAATGCGTCAGCTTCGCGAAAACCGAGAAGTTAATGTTGTGTGGAGTATGACGGATAGTCAGCGAGAGAAAGAACTGACCCCCATTCGAATTCCTATCGCTAAAGGGCTTATAGGCCTTCGAGTTTTCGTTATAAATCAAAATAAAAAGGCGAAATTCGACGACGTGCTTTCGCTAACCGATATGCGTAAACTTGTGCCAATCCAAGGGGAAGAGTGGCCGGACACCAAAATTCTTCAAGCCAACGGTTTTAACGTATTTACCGTGCCCGAATTTCGCGAAGCGTATGACATGATTAAACAAGGCAAAGGGGACTTCTTTCCCCGTTCTGTCATGGAAGTAGATGCGGAGCTTGAGGCCGAAGGTCGTCGAAACAACTTTTATCTAGAACCTTCCATGGCGCTATATTATCCGACAGCCATGTATTACTTTGTGAGTGGTAGCAACAAGACGTTAGCTAATCTCATCGAAACAGGGCTTAATCGAGCCATAGATGATGGTTCATTCGATGCACTTTTTGAGTCGACCTACGCCCCAATCTTAGCGTCTTTAGGGGTAAATGAGCGCAAAATCTTTACCCTAGAAAATCCGCTATTGCCTATTGAGACTCCTCTTACCAATTCTGCTTTATGGTATAAACCGAAAACCGAAGCTTCCAAAGAATAAACAGACAATAAAAAACGCGGCGTAGGCCGCGTTTTCTAAATATTGCTAGTGCATTAGACTCTTACGACTCGCCAGCGTGGACGCCTTTCATCGAACGGCCAGAAGGATCTGCATTGTTTTTAAAGCTCTCATCCCACTCGAGTGCTTCTGCTGTACTACACGCAATAGATTTACCGCCTGGCACACAGCGCGCCGCACTTTCTTGAGGAAAGTAGCTCTCGAAAATAGTGCGGTAGTAGTAGCCTTCTTTGGTGTCTGGTGTGTTAACCGGGAAGCGGAATTCCGCTGTTGCAAGTTGCTGGTCAGTCACTTCGTTATCAACGAAATCGCGAATTGAATCAATCCACGAATAACCTACACCATCACCAAACTGTTCTTTTTGACGCCACAGTACTTCTGCTGGAAGGGTTTCGCCGTTATCAAACGCTTTACGAAGGATCCATTTCTCCATTTTTCCATCTATACACATTTTGTCTTGTGGGTTTAAACGCATAGCTACGTCAATGAAGTTCTTATCTAAGAATGGCACACGAGCTTCGACACCCCATGCTGATGTGGCTTTGTTAGCACGCGCACAGTCAAACATATGTAGTCGATCAAGTTTACGTACCGTTTCTTCGTGGAATTCCTTGGCGTTTGGCGCTTTATGGAAATACAGGTAACCACCAAAAATTTCATCAGAACCTTCGCCCGATAGCACCATTTTAATGCCCATCGCTTTAATCTTGCGGGTCATTAAGTACATTGGAGTAGCGGCGCGGATCGTTGTTGTATCGTAGGTTTCCAAGTGATAGATAACATCACGGATGGCATCTAGACCTTCTTGAATAGTAAAGTGAATTTCATGGTGTACGGTGCCAATCATGTCGGCCACTTTCTTCGCCGCCTTGAGATCAGGTGCACCTTCAAGACCCACAGCGAAACTGTGCAGACGAGGCCACCACGCATCTGTCTTGTCTTCGTCTTCAACGCGCTTTGCAACGTACTGCGCAGCGACAGCAGAAACCAATGAAGAGTCCAGACCGCCCGATAGAAGTACAGCGTATGGTACATCAGACATCATGTGTGACTTCACCGCTTTCTCGAATGCTACACGTAGCTCTTCTAGATTGCTGGTGTTATCTTTAACGTTGTCGTATTCCATCCAATCACGCTTGTAATACTTAGTGATTTTACCTTCTTTGCTCCACAGGTAGTGGCCAGGAGGGAACTCACTGATTGTTTTACAAACGCCTGCGAGGGCTTTCATTTCTGATGAAACGTAAAAGTTTCCGTGTTCATCGTAACCGGTATAAAGCGGTATAATTCCAATGTGGTCACGGGCAATAAGGTAAGCGTCTTGTTCTTCATCATAAAGAATAAAAGCAAACATACCTTCTAGTTCGTCAATAAAATCAACGCCTTTTTGCTGGAAAAGCGGAAGGATAACTTCGCAATCAGAGCGGGTCTTAAATGGGTACGGCTCATCTAGATTAGCAGCAAGTTGCTTGTGGTTGTAAATCTCACCGTTGACAGCAAGAATTTGTTTATCGTTTTGGCTGATAAGAGGCTGTGCCCCCGTATCAACGTCGACAATCGCCAATCTTTCGTGACAAAGAATGGTATTGTCATTATTCCAGATACCCGACCAGTCAGGGCCACGGTGGCGCAAAAGTTTTGATAAATCGAGGGCTTGGGTTCTGAGTTCAGACACATCGGTTTTGATATCAAGGATACCGAAAATACCACACATATAACGGATTCTCTCTGTTCACTTGTTGAAAAAAATAATCGAAGTTTTTTCTGTCGGTACTCGCGTACGAGTGGGCGATGGTTTGTTGTTTTTCTTATTCGCGTGCCCCTGAATGTGCCAGTCTGACAGGAAATTGCAAGTACATTATGATGAGAAAATGGAAATTCTTATTCCATTTATCCCAAAATAGCCGTTTATTAACATTTTTATCCTAATTTGATGCGAAGATAAGCTTATACCAATCCGCAAAGATAAGTGCCCACTCAGAAGGCGCTGGCAAGTTTCCTAGCGAAGCGTGGGAGTGCAGGAATGGTTGTTCCCTTTCAAATTCCCAGAATGAAGCTAGGAAGCTTGCCAGACCTTCCTGAGGGGCGAGTTTAAAATGTCCGTACTCTTTGTTGTGTCACCTTAATGTAGAACCACTATACCTGCGGTAACACGCCGCGATTACGAACATTTTAAGTCTTGCTGAGTGGGTAATTATCTATGCGGACTGGTTATTACTATTGCTCGTAAGTGAATGCGGTAGCAGTGCTTAATACGAAGGGAAATGCGTTCAAATGTGGAGGGGAATAAATAAAGGGAAGCCACTAAAAAAGGGTTTCACAAAGAAACCCTTTATTAAGTGTTTAATGCAAAAACGTTACATTGTCGCGTTTTTACATCAAGATGTTTTAGTTTTGGCGTTGGAACTCGCTTGCTTCATTCCACTTCGGCCAAGCCTCTGCATTTGCAACACCTACACCCACATCAAACAGCATTTGTGTATCTTGTACGATACCGCTTAAATCCCAATCGTCACGATACTGATCGCACACTTGGTGGTAGCAGCCCGTAACAATCACATTCATACGTTTTCTGTATTTAGCTGTTTCTTCATCGGCTGGCTCATTACCACCTTCAGCATAAAGTGCTGGCACACCTTGCTTGGCAAAACTGAAGTGGTCTGAGCGATAGTAGTAACCAGCTTCTGGTCTGTCTTCTTGAGTCAGTGTACGACCTTGCTTAGCTGCAGCGGCTTGAAGGTAATCTTCCATTTCTGATTTACCCATACCTACAACGGCAACGTTTTTGGTCTTACCTAATACGTTCATTGCGTCCATATTGATGTTAGCAACCGTATTTTCAATCGGAATGACAGGGTTGCTTGCGTAATATTTACTGCCTAATAACCCTTGCTCTTCCGCGGTTACCACTAAGAATGATACCGAGCGCTTTGGTGCAGGCTCAAGTTCAGAAAAGGCTTTGGCCATGGCTAAAATAGCCGCAGTGCCCGTCGCATTATCATGGGCGCCGTTATAGATTTGGTCGCCTTCTTTGCTCTCATCTTTACCTAAATGATCCCAGTGCGCCGTGTAGATAATATGCTCATCAGGAAACTCAGCGCCCGGTAGTGTGGCAATAACGTTGTTGCTCTCTGATTTTTTGAATGTGTTATTAACAGTAACCGATGCTTTAATGTCCATTGCTTTGTTGTAAGGACCTTGCATGGCGTTGGCTTTTTCTGCTTCAAAATCAAGCCCTGCATCAGCAAACACTTTTTTCGCTGCATCTAATGTTAACCAACCTTCAACAGCCACACGGCTTGCACCTTTGTCTGCACTTACCAAACCGTACTGCGGACCACTCCAGCTGTTAGCAACAACAGACCAGCCATAAGAAGCCGGTGCGGTTTCGTGAACAATAATGGCGCCTGCTGCGCCCTGACGGCTTGCTTCTTCATACTTGTAGCTCCAACGACCGTAGTAGGTCATCGTAGTGCCTTGAAACTTGCCGCTTTCTGGATTTTCAAATCCCGGGTCGTTAATTAGCATAACTACCGTTTTGCCTTTAACGTCCAACCCTTCGTAGTCGTTCCAGTCGTATTCAGGTGCATTCACACCATAGCCAACGAAGACTAACTCTGAATCTTCAAGGGATACTGAGCTCTGTTCGCGCTTAGAAGAGGCAACCATCTGCTCTTTATACGCAAAGTTATTATCACCGATAGTCATGGTCATATCTGGGTCAGCCGTAATTTCCATAAGCGCTACTTTTTGTAGAAAGCTATCGCCATTGCCCGGCTTCAGCCCCGCTTTAGTAAATTCACTAACCAAGTATTCAATGGTTTTCTTTTCGCCTTCAGTCGTCGGTAAACGGCCTTCAAACTCATCTGAAGACAGTACCTTTAATGGCTCGCGAATATCGGCATCTGAAATGTTGTTGTAAACACTGTCGAAGTTAGACGCCACTGGCATCTCTTTTTTCGCTGACTGTTCTTGTGACGCGCTGTCGTTGTTTGGTGTGCAAGCACTTACGCCCAGAAGGGTAGGTACAAGCAATGGCAAAAACATTTTTTTCATTGTTAGTCTCTGTTTGCTCTACAATACTCGCTCAGTATAGAGAAAACCCCAGAGCGAACCAATAGTTGATATGCAATCAAACTCAATCCCCTTCTGTAAAGACTACTTAAAAGCACGCGCAAGTCCTCCTGTAATTGATCTTCTAGATGAACTCGAATTATTAGGATTTAGTGATTTTCCATCGCCTGAAGTGCTTAATGAACTCACTTCCAAATATTACAAGCAGTGGAAGGGACCTACGTTTAAAGGGCAAAGTCAGTTTTCAGAAAATGAAAAGCGTTACTATGAGACGATTATTAGTGAGGATGGGGTTGTACCGACTAGAGAGCAAAGCTGGCACGATTTATTTAATGCGCTAATTTGGCTGCAGTTTCCTAAAACCAAATCCTTGTTAAATGAATTGCATATAAGCGATATCAATGAGTACGGCGTTAATCCTCGTACAGTGCGCCGCAACAGAATCACGCATTTTGATGAGTGTGGTGTGGTACTTGCGATAGAAGAGCCCAGCCAGTGTGAGCAACCCCCAGTTTCTCTAAAAAAAGCAACGCAAAACCATATTGTCTCTGCAAGAAATGACGAGAGCAAAAAAACTGGAGTTGAATCGCTAGAAGCTTTCCTACAGCAACTTGCCGAGCATGAATGGGAAGAGGCATTTCTAGCAAATAGAGAGCGTTGGCATACTGAAGTAACACCTTTTGTTTTCGGGCATGCGAATTTAGAAATGATGCTTAATCCTTTCATCGGGCTTACGGGAAAATGGCTGGCCGTCGCAGTTCCCCACGGGTTCAGTAAACTCGATAAATGGCAACAACGAGGAGTGTTAGACGACGCGATGTCTGCCCGTATATCAGCACTCGATGCTTTTCAGATTACGCCACTATTAAAGCCTCTACCTTTGCTAGGCGTGCCTTTATGGCATACACAGCAGGATGCAACGTTTTATCAAAATAAGGAATATTTTAGGCCGTTAAGGCAGGGGACAAAGCCAACAAAACAACTGCCACTCTGGGCGTAATAACACTTTGTGAGATGACAACGCGACAGTGAAGCTGTTTGGGTGTTGTAAGGGAGAATGAAAAATATCGTTTTTAAGATTGTGCTGTATGACAAGCTTATCGAAGCGCTGTGCTAAAAATACTGTGTTTAAAAAACTAAGTTAGTAAATACAGTGTTCGTAGTACAGCGCAGCCTTTGTATATTCAGCGTGTCACAGCCGTACGCTTTATTAGAACAAGCCTAGGGCAATTAACCAAATGCCGTAGATGACAGCATAAGGTGCACTTGCTATTAATGCCGCTTTCTTAACAGAAAAAGATGTCCATTGAGTGATGCCTACGGTGGCCAAATAGATGCCCCAGAATAGTTCTAATCTTAAAGCTTGGCCGAAAGCGTACCAGGGCGAGTCCATTGGGATACTGGCAATATACCCTAGAGACGCTGGCGACAAAATTGACGGCGCCACTTGATGGTCGCCTGTGAACAATAGCAAAGCAACACCAACCAAACCAGTTAGTACATAAGGCATTGAAAGCCACCAAGCGAATCCGTACCAGTCAGTAAACCCATACACATGGCTGTCGTCTGAGCGAGTCATTAAATTTACATACACAGCGTAAATGGCGTTAACGATTATAGGAATAAAAAAGGCACCTATAACTGATGACCAAAGCAAAGCGTCCCTGGTGAAGAAGGCTTTCATTTGCTCTTCTTCAGCTGGGCTCATATCGCCTTGTGCAGCAATATTCATCTGCGCAAACCATTCGATGTCTACAAAATTCACATACAGGTACTGGGAAACAAGCGAAATAGCCATGATTAAAATAAATGGCATCCAGCTCCAATTGTTGTTTTCACCTATCGCTTTGAATACGCCATTAGGTTTGAAGAAGATGTCGTTACACGCTTGGAAGGGGTTCGTTACATTGTGCATCCCTTGCTCCTATTTTGTTTATAATTATTACTGGGCTTTGTGTAAAGCCATGACTGGTTGTTGACTAACCAACTTGCAGACATTAAATGGAGCTATAGATTACTGTTGGCTAAGAGTGTTGTACAGCACAACATATTGATATTTGTAAGAGAAAGTGAATGTGCGGTTCCCACATCAAAGTACGGGAAAATAAGTAAGGGAAGCGTTCACTTCCCTTTACTTGAGGTAGTCGATTTTGGCTCTACATTTTGTAGTAGCCAGAGTAATGATTTAGCACGCCTTTTCTACGCATTATAGGTAGGTAACATTAAGTAATGTTAGAACAATCGTACTGTACAATATTGAAATGGGTAACCCCATCTTTATAAAGTGGGCAAACTTATAGTTCGCTGCGTTATAAACGAGTAAATTGGTTTGATATCCGAATGGCGAGATAAAGCTGGCACTTGCCGCAAATGCTACTGCTAATGCGAAAGGCATCAGTGGGGCACCGATGATCTGCACTAAGCCATAAGCAAACGGAAACATTAATGCCGCCGCTGCATTATTAGTTACAAATTCTGTAAGAGCGAGTGTAAGCAAATAAATCACCACCAAAGCCACAAACCAGTTGGTACCCGACAACACCGGCATGAGTGCTTCTGTTGTCGTACTAATAACCCCTGAATTTTCTAACGCAGTGGCTAAGCTTAATGCGCCAACGATCACAATAATCAGATTCAAAGGTAAGTTACGCTTCATTTCACCATTGGTTGTTACTTTAACGCCAATAAGCACGGCAGCTAGAAATAACAAGCCAATAGCTAATGAAATGACATCGGCCGCAGCTAACAAAACCGTAGTGAGGAAGCTCCCTAGCGTTATCCATTCTTGCCTGTTCGTTAAAGGTCGGGCAATTTTCTGCTCTGACAAAATAAAAAAGTTTTTGTTTAAATTTTGACGGGTTGCAAAATCAGGCCCAGTGGCAAGAAGTAAAAAGTCACCTGCTTGGAGCTTTATTTCTCCTAACTTACCTGAAAGTTGTTCTCCGTCACGGCGAATTGCCACTACAGCGGCGTCGAATAAGGCTCGAAATCCAAGCTTTTTAATGGTTTGCCCTATAATTTGCGCACGGTTAGCAACGACGACTTCGGTTAATTTTTCACGCAACACACCGTCGGTCTCGGCAAACATACTTAACCCTTTAATGTGGCTAAGGTTTTCGAGTTTTTGTACATTACCGGAAAAAATTAGTTTGTCGTTTTCAAGGATAACCAAATCAGGCCCGACAGGAGAGATAAGGTTCCCATTGCGCACCACTTCTACCAAAAAGAGTTCTGGTAAGTTACGTAAATGGTTTTGCTCTACAGTTTTTCCAATTAATTCAGAACCAGATTCAACTTCTGCCTCAACCATATACTCGTGATAGTTGTTACTCTTGTTACCAATATGAGGCAGCAGGGGTAGTAACAAAAACATGAGTAGACCACAGCTTAGTCCAGCTACCGTTCCGTAAAGTGTGAAGTCAAAAAAGTTAAAGCCCGGATGTCCGTGCTCTTGCAAGAAGCTGTCTACGATTAGGTTGGTAGACGTACCGATTAAGGTTACCGTACCGCCTAAAATAGCCGCGTATGAAAGCGGGATTAGCAATCGCGAGGCAGGATGATATTGATTTTGCTTAATTGGGCCAATTAGGCTTGCCACAATTGCCGTATTGTTTAATAGGGCAGACGATAAAAAGGTCAGTGAAAACAAGCGCCAGTAAGATTGAGTAAAATTAGCACTTACTAATTTTCTTCCAAGGCGTTTTATTAGCGCTGTTTTATCAATTGCGCTGCTCACTAAAAGCAACAAAACAAGGGTGATAAGACCCTTGTTTGTCAAATTTAGCAAGATGTCATCAAGTGATAACTGCTGGGTAACCAGTAATGCTAACACTGCACCAGAAAATACAGTGGAAGGGCGCTGATTGGTAAAGATCAGCGCGCATATCGTACCGGCAAAAACTGCCAGTACGATGAACTGGGTCACATCCATATTGCTCCAGTCCTGCTTAAAGTTTACTGATATCCACAGAGTTCCAATGCGGGAAGTGCTTACGTACTAGCGCATTGAATTCAAGCTCGAACTCAGAGAAGTTAGGCGATGTATGCTGTGCGTCTCCCGCAATTTCGTCAATGATCATACCAGCACCAACAGTACCGTTGGTCAAGCGATCGATAACGATGAATGAACCCGTAGGGCGGTTGCGCTTGTAGGGGTCGCAGGCAACTGGCTGCGTGAACTTAACGTCAACCACACCAATCTCATTAAGATTTAGGTGCATAGCATCGGTTTCTTCTAGCGTGTTAACATCAATTTGGTTATCAATATGCGCAACAACACCTGGCGTGGACTTAGTCGCAAACTTAAACAAGTATTGCTTGTTTGGCATTAGCGGCTCTTCAGACATCCACACAAGGTGAGTTTTGAACTGCGTGTTAAGCAGCGGCAAGTTGTCTGATTTTACAATCATGTCGCCACGAGAGATGTCAATTTCATCTTCTAGCGTTAACGTAACCGCCTGAGGCACGTAAGCGCGTTCTTGGTCGCCTTCGAAGGTGACTACTTGTTTAACTTTAGACTTTTTGCCAGATGGAAGCGCGGTGATTTCGTCACCAGGTGCGACTTGACCAGATACTACAGTACCTGCAAAACCACGGAAGTCTAAGTTAGGACGGTTAACGTATTGAACTGGAAAGCGGAAATCTTCATGGTTGTCGTCTTCACCAATTTCAATGTTTTCCAACATTTCCATAAGTGGCGTGCCGTCAAACCAAGGGGTCTTATCGCTCTTGCCTACTACGTTGTCGCCTTCAAGGGCTGAAATAGGTACGAACTGAATGTCAGGAATATCAAGCTGCTCAGCAAACTTCAGGTAGTCTTCCTGAATTTGTTTGTACACTTCTTCTGAATAGTCCATCAAGTCCATTTTGTTGATAGCAACAATAACGTGCTTAATACCCAAAAGAGAAACCAGGAACGAGTGACGTTTCGTTTGAACCTTAACGCCGCCGCGAGCATCAACAAGAATAATTGCAAGGTCGCACGTTGACGCACCGGTTACCATGTTACGGGTGTACTGCTCGTGCCCCGGAGTATCTGCGATAATAAACTTACGCTTGTCAGTAGAGAAGTAGCGGTATGCTACGTCGATAGTAATCCCTTGCTCACGCTCAGACTGAAGACCGTCTACAAGAAGAGCAAGGTCAACTTTCTCGCCGGTAGTACCTACTTTTTTGCTGTCTTTAGTGATAGCTGCAAGTTGGTCTTCATAAATCATTTTTGAATCGTGAAGTAAGCGACCAATAAGGGTACTTTTGCCGTCGTCTACGCTACCGCAGGTAAGGAAACGTAGCATGTCTTTCTTTTCGTGTTGTTCTAGGTAAGACAGAATGTCCTGTCTTAATAATTCGTTTTCATTGTTCATGTTATGCGCTCACAAGGAAAAAGGGGTTTAACACAGACTCTTTTTGGTTGTACGTAAGAGCGTCAGCGTTGTCATCTAATGGATTTTCAGGGTCTAGTACAGTTACGTTTGCGCCAGCCGCTAATGCAACCGCGTGCGCAGCACCCGTATCCCACTCAGATGTTGGGCCTAATCGAGGGTAAAGATGTGCTTCGCCCTCAGCCACCAAGCAAAGCTTTAGTGAGCTGCCCATCGCCACAAGCTCGGTTTCACCTTCAAGCTGCGCCAATAAATTCTGAATTTCTGGGCTTTGGTGAGAACGACTACCTACCACTTTCCACACTTCTGCACCATCGTGCTTACGTGCAGAAATAGCCGTAAATTCGCCGTTCACTTCAGTCCACGCTCCTTCACCTACAATGCCTACATAGCTTTTGTTTAGTGCTGGCGCGTAAACTACACCCATGGTCGGTTTGCCGTTTTCGATAAGTGCAATATTTACCGTAAACTCACCGTTTTTCTTAATAAATTCTTTAGTGCCGTCTAGCGGGTCTACCAGCCAGTATGACGACCAGGATTTACGTTCTTCCCAAGAAATATCTGCTGACTCTTCAGAAAGAATCGGCAGGTCAGATTCTCCTTCAAGGGCATTTACGATAACGTTATGCGCGGCAAGGTCAGCTTCTGTTAGCGGACTGGTATCCTGCTTTTCATAAATGGCGAAGTCTTTCTCGTAAATGGTCATTATCTTATCGCCGGCTTCTTTGGCGATAGCTAGCACTTTTTGTGCAAGCTTATTTAAAGGCTGTGTCATTACACCAATCCCTTTTCTTGAAGCAAAGCATACAAACGTTCAGCGGTTTGCTCTGCTGGTTCATCCTGATAGGTTAAGTGTACTTCTGGCGCTTCAGGTGCTTCATAGGCTGAATCGATACCTGTGAAGTCCTTAATTTCACCGCTACGCGCTTTCTTGTATAGCCCTTTCGGGTCGCGTTTTTCACACACTTCAAGAGGCGTATCGATAAACACTTCTACAAACTCTCCGTCTTCCATTAAGCTGCGGCAATAATCGCGGTCGGCTTTGAAAGGCGAGATAAAAGCGGTAAGCACAATGGTACCGGCATCAACAAACAGTTTAGCGACTTCGCTAATGCGGCGAATGTTTTCAACGCGATCTTTATCGCTGAAACCTAAATCGCCACACAGACCGTGGCGCACGTTGTCGCCGTCAAGCAGATAGGTGTGCTTGTTCTGTTCGTGAAGCTTTTTCTCAAGCAAGTTTGCTAAAGTCGATTTACCAGAGCCGCTTAAACCCGTTAGCCAAAATACACGAGGTGTTTGTCCAAGCTTTTCAGAGCGGGTGGTCTTGTTTACTTCGTGTTTATGCCAAACAACGTTGTCGGTGGCCATTAGAAGTACCCTTCCATTTTCTTCTTCTCCATAGAGCCTGCGCTGTCATGGTCGATAACTCGGCCCTGACGTTCAGACGTCTTGGTAAGCAGCATTTCTTGAATAACTTCAGGTAGGGTAGCAGCTTCTGACTCTACCGCACCGGTAAGTGGGTAACAGCCAAGAGTACGGAAACGTACAGAGCGCATCTCTGGTACTTCACCCTCTTCTAGCGGCATACGGTCATCGTCAACCATAATAAGAATGCCGTCGCGCTCAACAACAGGGCGAGGCTTAGAAAGGTAAAGTTGTGGAATATCGATGTTTTCTAGGTAGATGTATTGCCAGATATCTAGCTCAGTCCAGTTAGACATTGGGAATACACGTATGCTTTCGCCTTTGTTCACCTGAGAGTTATAAATATTCCAGAGCTCTGGACGCTGGTTTTTTGGGTCCCAGCGGTGGTTGCTGTCGCGGAATGAGTAAACACGTTCTTTGGCACGTGATTTTTCTTCGTCGCGTCGAGCGCCACCAAATGCAGCATCGAATTTATATTTGTTTAACGCCTGCTTAAGGGCTTGGGTTTTCATGATGTCAGTATGTTTTGCCGAACCATGGCTAAATGGGCCAACGCCAGCTTTAACACCTTCTTCATTGATGTGAACAAGCAAATCGAAACCGTGCTTCTTAGCTTGTTCGTCACGGAACTTAATCATTTCACCAAACTTCCACGTGGTATCTACGTGTAATAGTGGGAAAGGAATTTTGCCTGGCGCGAACGCTTTACGGGCAAGGTGAAGCAGTACAGAAGAGTCTTTTCCTACAGAGTAAAGCATAACTGGGTTTTCAAACTCAGCAGCAACCTCACGGAAAATCTGGATACTCTCGGCTTCGAGTTGTTTCAAATGCGTTACAGACGGGATACTAGCAGTCATTTTGAAGTCCGAATTTTATGTTATATACAAAAAAGTTATATATGGGTTATTTTTCTGCATAGAACGATAACATATTTAATTTCAAAAGTAGTATGCGATTTTGCTATTTAAAATAGCTATCTTATTCCATTAAATAAAACTGTCATGCAATTGTAGCATAAGCCAATTTTTTCAATGGCTATAAAAAGAAAAAAGCCCTGTGTAGGAAACTAAACAGGGCTTGTTGTTTACTGTTGTAACGACTTAATTGCTAGTTACCTTTCACTCAATTTGGTCTGGAAAGCGTCGAAGGTATTAACTACACCTTCGCGCGGCGAGCCAGACTTGCTCAAAATCATTATGGTTAAGCTCGACAATATAAAGCCAGGGACAATTTCGTACATCCAGTCGCCAAGTTTTTGACCACCAATCTCGATAGGAAGATAAATCCACAACAATACGGTTACTGCACCAACAACCATACCGCCTAGTGCCGCACGGCGGGTCATTTCACGTTTAAATAGGCTAAACAGTACTAGCGGACCAAATGCAGCGCCAAAACCGGCCCATGCGTTACTTACTAGCGTTAAAATGGTGCTGTCTCTGTCATAGGCTAGATAGATTGCAACTAGTGCGACGACTACTACGCTGACACGACCTGCAATAACAAGCTCGCCATCTGACGCGTCGCGTCTTAGGAATGCTTGATAAAAGTCACTGGTTAGCGAACTTGACGTTACCAATAACTGAGACGAAATAGTACTCATGATCGCCGCTAAAATCGCTGCGAGCAGGAAGCCACCGATAAGCGGGTGGAATAGAATTTGAGATAAGTAGATAAAGACGGTTTCCGGGTCGATTTCATTACCGTTGCCAGTAACAAATGCTAGGCCGAAGAGGCCGGTCATTAACGCACCGATAATTGACACGATCATCCAGCTCATACCGATATTACGTGCAGTCGGTATGTCTTTAACAGAACGTATCGCCATGAAACGAACAATAATGTGAGGCTGGCCAAAGTAACCTAGACCCCATGACATTAGTGAGATAATACCTATTACACTTAATGCTTCGTTAGTAGATGCATCCATAAAGGCATCAAATAATGCAGGGTTTATCCTGTCTAAAGCGTCAATAGATGCCCCAATTCCACCTAGTTCGGTGATAACCACTGCTGGAACCATTACCAAGGAAACAAACATGATGCAACCTTGAACGAAGTCGGTCATGCTTACTGCCATGAAACCGCCTACAAGGGTATAGGCTACAACGACACCCGCTGTAACGTATAAGCCGGTCTCATAAGTTAATCCAAATGATGTCTCAAAGAGCTTACCGCCAGCTACCACACCAGAAGAGGTGTAAAGCGTAAAGAAGACAACGATAACCACAGAGGCTATAACGCGCAATAAACGCGTGTTGTCGGCGAAGCGATTTTCAAAATAATCGGGGAGGGTAATGGAGTTGTTGGCTACTTCTGTGTAAACGCGAAGGCGTGGAGCAACTAACATATAATTTGCCAGAGCACCGAGTGTTAAACCAACCGCTATCCAGCCAGCAGATAAGCCTGATACATACATTGCACCGGGTAAGCCCATGAGCATCCATCCGCTCATATCCGATGCACCTGCTGAAAGTGCCGTTACCGCGGGGCCTAGTTGGCGGCCGCCAAGCATATAGCCTTCTACGTTGGTGTCTGTCTGCCGATAAGCGAAAAGGCCTATCCCTAACATTACAACAAAATACAAACCCAACGAGATTATCGTGCCAGTAGCCATATAAATTCCCTATGTTTTTTCTTTCATGCTAACACCTATGACATAGAGTCTCTATGTCAGTCAGCGACCTTGCATGTTTTCTATACGGTAATTCGTAAATAAAGTTTGGCGAAAGATTAAATTGGAAAAGATGCAACGCGCGCTCGACCTTCTCTTTTGGCCCTGTAGAGAAGCTCATCGCACATCTTGATAATGGTATCTAGGTTGGTTTCTCCATTGACGTCTAACAGACCTGATGAAAAACTAACCGAAAATTTTTCTTCGGTATTGCTCCAATGCTTTTGGCGAGACAGTGCCAAATTAAGCTCATCGAGAATTCGTTTGGCAGACTTTTGGTCGGAGTCTGAAAAGTAAATCAAAAACTCTTCGCCACCGTAACGGCATAGTTTGTCAGACTTTCGTATTCGATTTTTGATGATTTGCGTGAAGGTAGTTAATACTTCATCACCGACAACATGGCCGTATTTGTCATTGATTTTCTTAAAGTTGTCAACATCGAGAAGGGCGATACATGACGCTTTGTTTCCCTTCAGAGCCTTTTTCAAACTATTTAACATAGCCCGTCGCGTGAGTGCGCCAGTTAGTGAGTCACGCTCTGCCAATAAATCGCTCTGCCTTTTAGAAATCCATAGCCATAGTGCAAGAATAATGAGAATAGTGATGATCAATGCAAAGATGGTGGTTTTCATTGCCTCTTTATCGGTAGAAAGCCCAATTTTTTCGTTTCGTAGTGTAGTTAGCTCTTTCTGCCGGTAGTGAGCTAATTCAATGTCTTTCGCGATGCCGTCGGTAAAGGAAGAGTTCGACAATTTAAATTGTTCAGTGTTTTTATCGACGAGTAGCTTATTGTATAACTTCGAATGTTCATACGCTTTTTCATAGTCGCCCGCTGCGTCATAAAGTCTCGATAATTCAAGTTCTAGTCTGAGTTTAATCTTCTCTTTAAAACCTGAATTCGGGATAGTTGCTAAAACGATTTCTTTGTATTGCGCAGTTGAGTCTTTAAACTTTAATTCATCATTCAGTACTGCTGCGAAAAGCGCTTCTGCGTAGACTGAGAGCTCCTCAGTTCTTTGCTTGACCTGAGTAGTGTCGAGCTGCCTAATTTGCTCCATGGTTTTTTGTGCAGATTTTTCATATCCATCGGCTTTTTGAAAGACAATGACCCGAAGCCTTTGGACATATATCAATAATTTCTCATGTACTGAAGTCACCTTGGATACATGATTTAAAGCGTCATCTAATAAAGCTAACGCATCCTTATAATTATTTTGAATCAACAAAGTATCAATTGCAGAAAAATAAGCCCAAGTTGTGACCATTGTGCTTTTATTCCGTTTATTATTTTCGATAATTTGCTGCGAATGATAATACGCTCTACTGGGAACGAAGAGTTCAAGGTAGGCACCTCGTAGCCAGTCGTGAGCGATTACATTTGAAAGTGCATTTTGTAAAGTCTTGTCTGAAGAGTATTCTGGAAGGTATGGTAAAGCATATTCAATTTCGTTTATTGCTTGAATAGGATTCGCAAGAGTAAGCTCCATAGCCAACCATATACTAGCAATAGCTGTTGCTTGCTTATTTCCCGTTTCTAAAGCCTCTAACTTTAAGCGACGAAGCTCTGGAACAGAAAAGTCCACTCTATGATCTGAGCCTTCAAAGTCATTAACTGCTCTTGCATAAATATAATATGCCTTAGTTGCCGCAAAGAGTTCTGGCATGAGTTCTTTTAGCTCTTGCCAATGCTTATCTAATAGTGGCTCCTTGACGAAAAGTGGAACCCTCGGAGTGTCAACATCATTTGCAGTGTAAGTCGCTAATAAGTGTCTAAAAATCACACCTTCACTTCGCGTGTCATCCTGTAAGCCTGAGCTTTCAATCATCGTAATAATGTCATCATTAGTCACTTCACTTGGGGTGTTCCAATGATAGATAGTTGTGGCTGCGATTTGGCTGTAACCATTAAGTTTCTTCAGCCTAAGAGCGTTAGGTATATCTGAACTGTGTACTTGTACAGAAAAGCCTGCAATGACAGGTAGCAGTAGGCATACCATTAGCCTTGTAAAACGAAACCAAGCGCTCATTGTGATAGCGACCTCTGTACTGCGGATACGGGAATGATTAACTGAAGTTTGAAAAAGATGTTCTAACTTTACTGCGAAAGTATAAGTTTTATTGAACAGGGTTTCATCTTAATTTTAAGTGAAAAAAAACGGCCCAACAGGGCCGAAGAAGGGAAGTGCATTAGAAAAGCACTTTTTTGGAACGAATTGTCAACGTTGTCAGAGGTTAGGCAGAGAACTGTATTCTTTCTGAAACTGCTTTTTTCATTTCACTTAAGTCTGCGTTTTTATCGCCTACTATCATTACGTTAGCATGTTTCATTTTTATACTCTCCCCGTGGTAATTACCATCGGAAAACTCGCTAGGCACGCTAATATCGGTGCGGTCGGGCACTACGAAAACTGACATTTTACCTTGAGGTGTATTCACAATAAGGTGAAGGCTTCTTACCGTACTTAAATGGCAATAGTTAGCCACTTCTACACCCTCGAGCATTTGGCTGAAACTACCGCCGAAGCTTGCTAACTTTGCGTTCACCATATTAAGATCAACAGGAAGCTGCGAATGTGCACGCTCCACTTCAGCGTACTGCATGTGGGCAAGTGCCTGCCCACCAATGCTTAGCGGCTGGTGATACCACATTGTAATCCCAATACCAACGGTAAAGGCAACAGACGCAGCCATGGCTAAATACCAGCGACTTCTGCGCTTGTAGCGGGTAAATTCATCCGCTGACTGCTGCCAAATTAATTTGTTAGCAAGGTCTTCTGGTACATCGACTTTAAGCGCTTGCTTTAACTGCTTATCTAGCTGCTTTTGTTCATTCCAGAAACTGCGTTTGTTTTCATCCGCTTTTGCCGCTTCTATAACATCACTGTCAGTCGTTTCTGGATTGGCGTAGATACGACGCCTAAATTCTAACTCATCCATTTACACGACCTCTCTGTTCACTTTGCTTTTCTAACGCGTCTTTAAGCTGATTCCTCGCACGAAAAAGACGAGTCATCACTGTGTTCTTATTGAGCCCTAATTGGTTGGCTATCTCTTCACCACTAAACCCAAAAATGAGTTGGAGGATTAATGGTTCACGATATTCTACACTTAATCCCCCTAATAGCCGCCTAAGCTCTCTGTCTCGAAGATCGCCATCGGCCTGCTGCGTATCATCCTGAATATGAACGTCATCTATGTCGACGGTATCAAATTGCTTGCGTTCAAAACGACGGGCATTCTCACGGCGCAGTATGGTAATTAACCATGACTTTGCGGCTTTCTCATCGTTTAGCGCATCTAACGAGCGCCAGGCACGTAAAAAGGTTTCTTGTACGACATCTTCGGCAATGCTCTGGTCTTTAATCAACCAGTATGCATAACGATAAATGTCGGCATGAAATGCCTTTACAAGCGCTTCATATCTTTGGTGTTTTGCTTTCATATCCGATAAGACCTGACTACTACCGGATTTATTTCGCCCAAACATAAATTAATCCAAAAAATCTGAACATTTTCACTATGGCATAAAAAACGCGTCATTTCGTTAACCGAAAGACGCGTTTTAAATTTAGTGCAAGTAGGCGGAGCAATTAGCCGAAGCCTCTACGCACCTTTCTGCGTGGCGACCCATGCATTAATATTTTCTTCTAGAATAGAAAGTGGAACAGGGCCGTACTTCAGTACTTCATCATGGAAGCCTTTCCAGTCAAACTTGTCGCCAAGTTCCTTTTGCGCATGCTCTCTAAGTTCCATGATTTTTAGTTTACCAATCATATAGGCCGTTGCCTGACCTGGCATAGCGATGTAGCGCTCAATCGCTTTTTGCGCGTCGTATTCAGGGTTCGGCGTATTTTCAACAAGGTAATCTACCGCCTCTTCACGCGTCCATTTTTTAGCGTGGATACCTGTATCAACCACAAGCCTACATGCACGCCATAGTTCCATCGCTAAACGTCCGAAATCAGAATAAGGGTCTTTATAGAAACCCATATCTTTCGCGAGTTCTTCGGTATACAGACCCCAGCCTTCGGTGTAGGCGGTGAAGCTCAAGAACTTCTGGAATTGAGGCACACCTTCTAGCTCTTGTGCAATAGCGCGCTGCATGTGGTGACCAGGGATACCCTCGTGATACGCAAGCGCCTCTAACTGATAAGTTGGCATAGCTTTCATATCATAAAGGTTTGCGTAATAAATACCTGGACGGCTGCCATCTTGCGCTGGGCTTTGATAAAACGCTTTACCTGCCGATTGCTCGCGGAACGCTTCAACGCGTTTAACAATCATTGGCGCTTCAGGAAGAATGCCGAAGTATTCAGGAATAGCTTCTCGCATGTCGTCTATGGCGGTTTTCGCCATATCAAGGTATTGCTGTCTACCCTCATCGGTTGAAGGCAGATAGAATTGGTCATCTTCACGCATGAAAACGAAAAACTCTTGAAGGGTGCCTTCAAATTTTACTTGTTCCATAATCTCGCGCATCGCGTTGTGTATGCGCTCAACATTGTCCAAGCCAATTTGATGCACCTCTTCGGCGGTAAGGTCCGTTGTGGTAAACCAGTTAAGGCGATTCTGATACCACTTATCACCATTTGGTAAGCGCCACACACCGTCGCCTTCAGGCGTTACTTCTCTTTGATGGGCGAGCTCTTCGATAAACTTCTCGTAAGATGGCATGACCGAAGTTACTAGTGCAGCTTTCGCCTCACCTAATAATGTGGTTTTTTCGGCCTCTGTTATATCAAGGTTGTTTACCTTGTTTTGAAAATCTTCCCAAATAGTAGAAGGTGTTTCGCTTGAATCAAACGGCGCGCCAGTTATTACATTTTTTGACGCATCAATCATTTGGTCATAAGCCCATGCGGGTGGGAATACGCCTGCTTTTTCACGTAACTTCATTTGTTCAATTACTTGGTCAAAGTAAGAACGAACGTTGTCTAATCTCCCAATATATGCCTGAGCGTCCTCTTTGCTTTTTACGCTGTGAATATTGATAAGGAAGCTAGGAACCTGGGTGTGCGCAGCACGGAATTGATGCACAATATAGCGGTGGTGTCTAAACTCATCGTTAGCTAAATCGCGCTCAATACCAAGTTTATAAAGGCGCAAGCTTAACTTTTCTTGATCACTCAATTTACTGGTGTCGAAGGTATTAAGCTTTTCTAAACGATTTTTCGCGATAGCAATACGGGCATCAGCCTCTTCGTCACTGATGTCATCCCACTTGTCGTAATCCCACTTTTTACCTAAGTAGCTTTGAAATAGTGGAGAGCGTTTTAGATCTTCTTCAAATGTGCGCTCAAAGAAAGCATTGAGGCGTTCAGATTCAGACTGCCCAGCGGGCTGCTCTGCTTTGATCGGCTCTGGCGCTGTTTTAGCGGTTTCGCTCGCTGGAGAGCAAGCGGTTAACGTAGTAACGGCTAACGCGATTGGCGTTAGCTTTAATAGTGTTTTCTTCATTTTATTCCCCGTCGCGTTTAATTGATTATTTTTATAAGCTAAAGCTTCTAAGGTTAATAAGCCTTAAAGAGGACAATAAGGCTCGAAGGCTCGACTGTTTCTCGAACGCAAACATTTTTGTTAAGAAGCCCTCGCCACTTTGATTTAGCTAGTTGCAAGGGCTTTCATTACGCAAATTTTAGTGTATTAGCAAATGAAATGCGTTTTATGAAGCAGGATATAAGTTAGATAGCGTGTGATCGTTCTTTGTATTTTTCTGCTTCCATTCGCTGCGAGCTAGCTTAATTTCATGCGAGAGTTGCTCTAAAGCCTTCGTAACTTGTTTAGATTGTGCGCTCGTATTAACCTTATTGGCAGAGAAACGAAGTGCGTAAAGTTCATTTACTCTATCGGTGATACCTTTAAATTGTGAAAGTTGCGCGTTACCTAAGGTAAGCGCCTTTATCCATTTGTTAAGGGCAGGTGTTAGCTCACGTGTATTCTTTGCTTTAATCACAGACATAAGGCTCTGAAAATGTGCTTTTTCATCCCACTGAGCACTAGAGTGGATGCGCTGTGCAGAACCGGTTTTGTGAGTTATTCCAAGTCCGGTAGACTGAGCCTGCTTAAGCTTTCTGTAGGTAACTAACCATCCTGTAAGCGCAATAATAAACAACGCAAGTAGTACACCAATTACCATCCAATTAAACTGCGCATTTTCGTCAGTTATGGCTTCACCTGAAGCAGAGCCTAATGGCTTGCCCTCATCGTTAGCACTAACGTTAGGCTTTGCTGCAGTGGAAGGTATATCGTTTTGAATAGCCTCAGTACCTGTACTACTGGTTGATGGAGTATTTGGGATATTAGAAGTATTAGCATTATTTGCGCCGCTCGCTGGCGCTACCGTAATTGAGCGAGCTGGAATAGTGGCATACTCAGTTTGTTGAGTAAGCGTATTAAACCAAGGGATAGTAATTTCAGGTAAGACAAAGTTACCCGGCTGCGTAGGTATTATCGCCAGCGACGTTTGGCGCTGTGAAATTAAGCTTTGATCTTTTTCAACTGTCGTTGTGTTTGATTGATCCGGGTACAGCTTAAAGTTTGGCGGATAAAACTCAGGAATATCAGGAAGCTGCTCTTCTACTACGCCCAATGCGGTTAGCGTAATAATACGCGTCACTGGCTCACCTGCTACAAAGCTATCACCTTGCGGCCATTCTTCATCCACTCGCACCATTTCAGAAGGTAACCAAGGGTAGTCTATACCCTGAGGAATGGGCTTAATGTTCACCGTAATGTCGGGCCCAACCCGATTGATTTGCTGGGTACGGTTGAAGAAGCCAAAACGTTGGTTGGTATTGGCAGCCATAACTTCGCCAGTGAAAATAGGGCCTCTTAGCGTGAATTCACCGGATGCTTGAGGCACAACAGCAAATTGACGCTCTATAATCTGATACCTTCTACCGTTTACGATATCTGTATACTGTTTATCTTCTCCAAGCTGGGTGATTTCCGCATTTTGCATTTCTGGCGCTTGTAGACTGCCGCGCTCAATATTGCTAGAAAGAAACAGCTTAACCGTGTAAAGCAGCTGCTGATTTAAATAGGCCTCTTTCACGTCAATGTCAGTGGTAACGAAATAGTCTCGGGCGACATTACTTTGTTCTTGAACTGGTATTACTTTGACTTGAATAGGCTTGGTTGATTTACCTTCAATGGTTAATGAAGGAATGGTGAACGTGCCTTCCTTACGAGGAAATAACGTAGTGGTCCAAACGGTGGTACGCTTGGTGTCGAAATTGACGATTGAGGTTTGGCTACTTACTGATGTTCTTCCTACCACAAAGTCTTTAAGCAGAGGAGAACTGTCGAATGCATCTCTGTCCGCGCTGCCGTCTGCGGTAACCGTTAAGCGAATGGCTTCATCCAACATGACAGGGTTTCTATCAATGGTGGCTTCCAGCGAATTTACATCGGCATAAGCCGCCGTACTTAAGAGTAGGGTTAATAAAAAAACTATACGTGTAGACTGTAATAAGGCTCTCATCTACCAATCACTCCGGTTTGAAGGCATACGTTGACGCTGACGTTTTTGTGCTTCTAATTGCATTTTTCGTTTTAGTAGGAATGCAGGGTCGTCTGGCACGCGGCGCATTAAACTCTCCATTCGCTGCAGCTCTTCTTTTTCTGCGTCGGTAAGCTCGGTTTCTTGACCTTGCATTGCCTGTGCTTCCTGCTCTGCTTGTTGTTCGTCTTTTTGTGCTTGCGCGCTGTCTTGCTGTGCACCATCACCTTGGTCAGACTGCTCTTGTTCTGCATTTTGCTGCTGAGAGTCTGATGACTCGTTCTGACTGTTCATCTCGGAATCATCAGGCTGTTGTGAGTTATCTCCGCCACTTTGCTGTTTATCGTTAGCTTGGCTTTGGTCAGACTGTTGACCCTCATTATCGTCTTGCTGACCATTCTGCTCATTTGAACCTTCCTGATTGTTCTGGTCCCCTGATTGCTGTTTGCTATTAGGGTTATCAGAGTTATCAGAGCTATCTTGGCCATTATCCTGCGAGTCACTCTGTTCGCCATCATCGCCATTTTCGTTCTGGTTTTGATCCTGTTGCTGCTGTTTCAGCAAATCCTCGACAATCTTTTTGTTGGTTCTTGCATCGTCAAAATCGGGGGCTTCGCTTAACGCCTGATCATATTTATTAATAGCGTCTTCAAGCTTACCGAGTTTTGCCAGTGCATTGCCTTGATTGTAAAGGCTTTCGGGACCAGGAATGCTTTTGAAGGCATTTAATGCTCCTTCGTAGTCACCTGATTTATAAAGTGATGATGCTTTCCACGCTTCATCATTAAACTTGTCAACGGCGTCTTTGTATTTACCTCTTTGGTAGCTGTTCAATGCTTCTTGGTTGTCATTCATAAATGGCGTTTGCCACCATGAAAGTGAATCGGGTTTATTTGCCATCTCCTTTGCGCTTTCCGGTGCGTCTATGTCTTGTGACGTTCCAGCAATTTCTGAGGGTTGGGCACGTTGCAAAGCATGGGCGTTTTTAATCATAGAGGGGCTAAGTAAACCCACTAACACGATGAAAACTAACCCGCGTTTGAATGCAAAGGCGGCAAACGGAAGAAGTATAAGCAGCAAGTAAGGGCCAACTTCTTTCCACTGGTCTCCTTGTAAATTACTCTCTTCTTCGTTCTCTTCGCTGTCGCTTTTATCTAGTAGAGATACCGAGGCGAGGGCATCAATGTCGGCGTCGTTTGATGTAAAGGATTCAAAGCGTCCGCCGCTCGTTTTAACCACGCCTTTCACTGCGCCTTCATTTAACTTGGGTATAACGATGCTGCCAGTGAAGTACTTTAAAAGCTCGCCGCTTTGCTGGCGAATAGGCGCGCCTTCAGATGTCCCAACGGTAAGTGCATTAACTGTAAAAGGAATAGAGGCCACATACTCTTGAAGCTCTTGTTGTTGTTCTAACTCTATACCATCAGTAATCCAGTAGATCATGCCTGAGTTATATCCGGCATTCGTGAGAAGCTCAGACGCACTCTCTATGCCTAGGAGTGGGTCGCTGCCCGGCACGGGCATAATTTCCGGTGAAAGACTTGGGATAAGGGTTGTGATATTTCCTGCGTCTTCGGTTAAGGGGCTAATGACAAACGCATCGCCAGCGTAAGCAACCAAGCCCATTTCTCCTTCACCAATAGCGTTGACTAGGTCTATCGCTTTATATTTAGCGCGAGTTAGCCTGTCTGGCGTCATATCGGTAGCGCGCATTGAAAGCGACATATCTATGACTATAACGTGTCCCATTTTCAACTGGTAAACCGGCTGCGGCAGGCGCTCCCACGTTGGGCCAGCGAGTGCTATCACACTCATAATCCACACAAAAGCAAGCATCCACATTGGAGGTTTTGCGCCCATTTCGGTTTTTCCAATCACCATATATTGATATAGATGAGAAGGGATCACAGATTGCCAGCCAGATTGCTTAGCCGTGGTTTTTCTAATTAAAGTCACAAGCAGCATCAGGGGAACGAGTGCGATAAACCATTCGGGGCGTAAAAAATGAAATTGGTTTAAGAAGTCGAAATCCATTACTTCGTCTCCCTGTTTGTTTGCGCTGCTTGTATTGAATCAGCTGAGTTCGGGTGTGGCTGGGACGAGTTAATTCGTCTTTGTGCGAACCAACGAAATGTTGATAAAAGAACCGTCAAGAATGCCCATAGTGCTGACAGTAATATTGCCGCGCCAAGGGGGTAGTAAAACAGTGCGCTCAATAGACGCATCTTACGCGTTTCACCTTCAATAGGCTCAAGCGCATCAAGTTGTTGATAAATAGCTTGAAGTTCCTGGGCGTTTCGAGCCCTAAAATATTGGCCGCCAGTGCTAGTTGCAATGTCGGTTAACATGCCTTCATCAAGTTCTTGCGATGGGTTTATTTGTCGGCTGCCGAAAAAGCTCTGGATCAGCATTTTATCTGCGCCCACACCTATAGTGTAAACCTTCACACCCTTACTAATTGCCAATTCTTTCGCCTGTTCGGGTGTAATATTCCCTGCAGTATTTTGCCCATCGGTAAGAAGAATTAAAACGTTATTAGACTCTTCCCGTTCGTCAAAGCGCTTCACCGCTAAACCTATCGCATCGCCAATAGCCGTCTGTTCGCCAACCAACCCAATGACAGCTTCACTCAGAAGTGTAGAAACAGTATCTCTGTCATAGGTAAGCGGCGCTTGAACGTACGCGGTATCGGCAAATAAGATAAGGCCAATTCTGTCGCCAACGCGACGCTGAATAAAGTCATAAACCACCGACTTAGTCATGGTTAAACGGTTAACTTGTCGGCCATTAAGCTGCATGTCATCTATCTTCATACTGCCAGATAAATCCACCGCTAACATCATTTCTCGACCTTCATTCGGTATGCTGACAGGCTCTCCTAACCATTGAGGGCGCGCGGCAGCCGTCACTAGCAGCAGCCATATCAAGCTACTTATCAACAGCGGTATTTTGGTTTGTTTCAACTGAGTTTGCTCTGACACATCGCCAGGTCGCAAACTAGGAACCCGCAATGCAGCCATGGGCATGTCTTGTGCTTTTTTAGAAAGCAGGCGTACGATAATAGGCAAGGGGAGTACGAAAAAGACCCACCACCAAGCAAAATTAAGCATGATGCGGCTCCTTGGTTTGCTTATCATGAGCGCTACCATCGTTTAGACCGCCATCATTCACACCGCCGTAAGCCCCCTTGTTTTTTGGCAGTTTGGCTTTTAAAAGCCAGTTTTTTACTGCCCCTTTGCAGGTTTCAAAATCACTAGGGCTGGAGGTGGCTTGATAAACATTACTGACTAACAAACCTAAATCACTTTCAAGTTTACTATCACTACTTTTCAATGCAGAGGTTAAGAACGCTTGCCACTGTTTACCGTATAACCCGGCTACTTGCTGAGTTGGGTAATAACTCATAGCCGTGCGTTTTAGAATTGAGTTTAACGCCACGGGCCAATTGCTTTGTTGTGCCGAAATCGATTCAAGTAAGGCTAAAGCTTGCTTACGCGCCTTGTTGTGACGTATGTGAGCAGTGATAGCTTTATATAGGCAAAATAGAGCAAGTAAAACCACTGCGATAGCAACCCACCAACCCCAATCTAATGGCCAAATGTTGACCTCTGTAGGTACATGTATATCGCGCAGCTGAGCAAGTGGGTCTTGCTGCTGGGCAGGCACAGGCATTTGATTTGCCGATGGCATTGATTGAGCAAAACGAGATAGATAGCTTGATAAAAAATGGGTTGAAAGAATACTGCTCTGCATTAATTAAGCTCCAACCGTTGTTCTTGCTGCATACTTTGAAGCTGTTCGTCTAGGGGAAGACCCGCTGAAACACTGAATCTAGCGATATTGTTTTTGCGCAAGGTGCTATAAATTGCGCTGTTGTGTTCGCTGCGCCATTTTTGATAGTGCTGCTGCTCTGTATTGTCGCCTAACACCCAACGTTGTTGGTTTCGACCATCAGAAACGCTGACGGTTTGTAATGAACTGGTTTGCGGCAAAGCGTGCTCTATTGGATCGTTAATCACGATAGCCCTCACTTCACAGTGTCGAGTTAAGTGACTTAAGTGTTGAATAGCTTGGGTACTTAAATGCTGAAAGTCTGATACCAGATAAACCAAGCTCCCAGGTCTTGCTAAACGTCTTGCCCTAGCGCACGCATCGGCAAAAGCTTGTTCGTCTTTGTCTTTGTCCGGCTCAGATTGCGCGCTCTGTTCGTGCAATGCCATAAGTTCATGACACACGTGCAACACGGCTTTTTTGCGAGTTAATGGTTTAATTTCTTTGTGCTGTTGCTGATTAAATACTAGCGCGCCAACCTTATCGCCACGAGCGGCAGCTGACCAGCTAATTAATGAAGATACATGAGCGGCTTGCACCGCTTTAGTAAGCAGTTGCGTGCCAAATGCCATTGACGGTAGGTAGTCACAGAATAGAAAAACCGGGCGCTCTCGCTCTTCCCGATACACTTTAGTGTGAGTTTTACCCGTGCGCGCAGTAACGCGCCAATCAATAGCGCGAATATCATCACCAGGCTGATAATGACGGGCCTCATCAAACTCCATGCCTCGGCCTTTGTGCTTGGTGAGATAACTCCCTGCAAGTTTAGCTTGTGGCATACGTTTAGGCGCTAAGCTAAAAAGCTTAGCCAACTGTTGATAGCGAAGTAGCTCCGCGGTAGACAGTGACACCCCGTTACTTTGCAGCTTGTCTAGCTGCGCTTGTACATTCACCATAACTTAAGGAACTGCGACAGTTGCAACAATCTTATCAAGTACGTCGTTAATCGTTACGCCTTCAGCCTCGGCTTGATATGACAGAATAATGCGGTGGCGAAGCACGTTGTGAACCACAGCTTGAATATCATCAGGACCAACAAAGTCTCTGCCGCTAAGCCATGCGTGAGCGCGTGCACAGCGATCTAAGCTTATGGTTGCTCGGGGGCTTGTTCCCATCGCTATCCACTGGCCTAATTCAGCGTCGAAATTTGCAGGCTGGCGTGTAGCCATAATCAATTGAACTAAATACTGTTCTAACTCAGGCGCCATATACAAAGACAACGCTTCTTTACGCGACGTAAAAATGTCGTCTTGAGTTAGCGTTGGTGGCGTAACGGGTGGCTCAGAGAGGGCTTCACCCCGCGTTAAGCGCAATATTTCCAATTCTGTCTCAGCGCCAGGATAATCGATGTCCACGTGCATCAAGAATCGGTCTAGCTGTGCTTCAGGTAGTGGATAAGTTCCTTCCTGCTCTAGCGGGTTTTGCGTCGCCATTACTAAAAATAGCGGAGGAAGAGGGTAGGTTTTACTGCCCACCGTAATCTGACGTTCGGCCATGGCTTCGAGCAGGGCCGACTGCACTTTTGCAGGTGCACGGTTGATTTCGTCGGCTAGCACTAGGTTATGAAAAAGCGGGCCATTTTGAAAAACAAACTCGCCAGTCTCGGGGCGGTATATGTCTGTCCCAGTTAAGTCGGCAGGCAAAAGATCAGGGGTAAATTGTACGCGATGAAAGTCGCCGTCAATACCGTTAGCAAGTGCATTGATTGCGCGTGTTTTTGCAAGCCCTGGAGGGCCTTCTACCAGAAGGTGGCCATCGGCCAAAAGAGCGATAAGAAGGCTTTTGGTTAACGCATGCTGACCAATAATCTGCTGGTCTAAATAAGCGTGTAACTGTTGAAATTGCGCTGCTGCCATAATGCAAAATTTCCGTTTGAGTTCTCGTTATCAGGAAGTGTCATTTGAGCGATAGATTTATTAAATCTCTTATAAAGTGATCGCTTAGCTAAAAAGTAAATTACATATTAATTTAGATAGCTCTAGCCCGTCACAATGACACAAAACAGACTTTCATTTCCATATAAGGTTCATTCTATCTTTCTTCAAGTCGTCAAACAGTAATAAAAATGCGATATGTGGTGGAGGGCGAAACTTGCTTTCTTTAATCTCAAGCGAATTTAGCTAGCAAGTTTAATGGCTAACTGCACGAACGCCGCAAATTTTAGTTTCATTTATATTGCCCTTAATCCTGCATTATTTGCTATTTTGTTCATTGTTTGTAAAAATCGGGTTTATTACAGGTCAGACCACTTCATTGGTAATGAGCTAAAGGTGAAGCTGGTCATAAATTTAGGTGCATTATGGCAACAAAACAATCAGTTACTACCCGAGAGGGTGATCGCATCGCCATTGTCGCGGGGTTGCGTACTCCGTTTGCGAAAATGGCTACATATTTCCACGGTGTTCCGGCTGTTGATTTAGGTAAAATGGTCGTAAACGAACTTCTGGTTCGCCATGGTGTTCAAAAAGAATGGGTTGATCAGGTTGTTTATGGTCAGGTAGTGCAAATGCCTGAAGCGCCAAACATCGCACGAGAAATTGTGCTTGGCACTGGCATGAATGTTCATACCGACGCTTACAGTGTATCTCGTGCATGTGCGACGAGCTTTCAGTCAACGGTAAACATCGCTGAAAGCATGATGGCAGGCACGGTACAGGTAGGTATTGCTGGTGGTGCAGACTCAACATCGGTATCACCTATCGGTGTGTCTAAGAACCTTGCACGTGCGCTGGTAGATTTACAGAAAACCAAGACCTTGGGTCAAAAGCTGAATATCTTTAAGCGTTTAAGCTTAAAAGACTTAGCGCCAGTACCTCCTGCTGTAGCTGAATACTCTACAGGTTTGTCGATGGGACAAACGGCAGAGCAAATGGCGAAAACGCATCAAATTTCTCGTGAAGAGCAAGATAAGCTTGCACATCGCTCGCACAGCCTAGCGGCTGAAAGCTGGGAAGCCGGCAAATTGTCTAGCGAAGTGATGACCGCTTATGCAGAACCGTATAAAGGTGCGCTTGAGCGCGACAACAACGTACGTTTCGATTCAAAGCTTGAAGGCTACGCGAAACTTCGCCCAGTATTTGACAAAAAGTACGGCTCTGTAACTGCAGCAAACGCCACACCACTTACCGATGGTGCTTCTGCAGTGCTTATGATGACAGAGAGCCGAGCCAAAGAGCTAGGCTACACACCATTGGGCTACATTAAGAGCTACGCGTTTGCTGCAATCGACGTTTGGGAAGACATGCTAATGGGACCGTCGTACGCGACACCTATCGCGTTAGATCGCGCTGGAATGACGCTAAACGACTTAACGCTAATTGAAATGCACGAAGCGTTCGCAGCGCAAACCTTGGCAAACGTAAAAATGTTCGCAAGTGACAAGTTCGCTAAAGAGAAACTAGGTCGCGATAAAGCGACCGGCGAAATTGATATGGACAAATTCAACGTGATGGGTAGTTCAATTGCCTATGGTCACCCGTTTGCCGCAACTGGTACACGTATGATCACGCAAATGCTTAACGAACTAAATCGCCGTGGCGGTGGTACAGGTCTACTGACTGCATGTGCTGCGGGTGGTCTTGGTGCCGCAATGATCGTGGAGACAGAATAATATGAGTCAGGAACAAGAAATGACAAATGAAGTTCAGCCAACATCAGGCGCATTTACGTTAACCAAGCAAGATAATGGCGTTGCTATTCTTAGCATGGACGTACCTGGCGAGAGCATGAATACGCTTAAAGCTGAGTTTGGCGATGAGATAACTGCCATGCTTGATGATATTGAGCGCGACAGCAGCATTAAAGGTGTTGTACTAACGAGCGGCAAGCCAAGCTCATTCGTAGCAGGTGCCGATATCACCATGCTAGCAGCGTGTAAAACCGCTGAAGACGCCACAACTATCGCTGCGGGCGGCCAAGCTATTTTCGATAGAATTGAAAATATGAAGGCTACCTTCGTTGCGGCTATCCATGGCCCAGCGTTAGGTGGTGGTTTAGAACTTGCCTTGGCGTGTCATTATCGCGTATGTACAGATTCACCTAGCACCCAGCTAGGTCTACCTGAAGTGCAGCTTGGCTTATTGCCGGGCAGTGGCGGCACTCAGCGTCTTCCTCGCCTAATCGGCATTCAGCAAGCAATGAAAATGATGCTTACTGGCGCCCCTGCGCGTGCTAAACAAGCTAAAAAATACGGCATTGTAGATGATGTAGTACCGCACAGTGTTTTACTTAAAGTTGCTGAGCAATTTGCGCTTAAACGCAAACCAGAACGTGAAGCGCCGCAGAAGAGCGTAATGGACAAAGTGCTTGAGAAAACTGGCCCAGGCCGCAGCATGATGTTTAAAAAGGCTCGGGAAGCGACGTTTGCTAAAACCAAAGGTAATTATCCAGCGCCGGGTTACATTATTGATGTCATCGAAACAGGCATGAACGACGGGATGAAAGCGGGGCTTAAAGCCGAAGCTGAAGCCTTTGGTAAGCTTGTTATGACACCGGAGTCTTTCCAATTACGCCAGATTTTCTTCGCAACAACAGAAATGAAAAAAGAAAACGGCGTTGAGGGTGTTAAACCCGAAAAGATGAAGAAAGTAGGCGTACTTGGTGGTGGTTTAATGGGCGGTGGTATCGCCTATGTAACGTCGACCAAAGCAGGTGTACCTGTGCGTATTAAAGACGTACGTGCGGAAGGTATCGCCAATGCAATGAAGTACAGCTATGACATCTTAAACAAAAAGGTGAAGAAGCGTTTCATGCGTAACAGCGAAATGCAGAAGCAGTTAGCGCTACTCACTGGTACACTTGATTACAGCGGCTATCAAGATGCTGATATCGTGGTTGAGGCGGTTTTTGAAGACCTCGACCTTAAGCAAAAGATGGTGGCGGATATTGAAGAGAACTGCAAAGAGAGCACGATCTTCGCGTCTAATACATCGTCTATTCCAATCACACAAATTGCAGCTAAAGCAGCACGTCCCGAAAACGTGATTGGTCTGCATTACTTCTCGCCAGTAGACAAAATGCCATTGGCTGAAGTTATTGCTCACGACAAAACGTCTGATCAAGTTATTTCGTCTACGGTAGAGTTTGCTAAAAAGCAAGGCAAAACGCCGGTAGTTGTTAAAGACGGTGCGGGTTTCTACGTAAACCGTATTTTAGCGCCTTACATGAATGAGGCGGCAAACCTCATTCTTGACGGTGAACCTATTGAGCACATCGATAAGTCATTGGTTAAGTTTGGCTTCCCGGTAGGCCCTGTGAAACTACTTGATGAAGTGGGCATTGATGTTGGTACTAAGATTATCCCATTCCTTGTAGAGGCGTTCGGCGAGCGCTTCACTGCCCCAAGTGCTTTCGATAAAGTACTTGCAGATGGCAGAAAGGGTAAGAAAAATCAAAAAGGGTTTTATTCTTATGAAGGTAAAAAGCCAGGTAAAGAAGTGGACGAGTCAATCTACGAATTACTGGGTCTTTCACCTTCTGCTAAGTTAAGCGAAAAAGAAGTAGCGGAACGCTGCGTATTAATGATGCTTAATGAGGCGGCACGCTGTTTGGATGAGGGCGTTATCCGCAGTGCCCGTGACGGCGATATCGGTGCTATCTTTGGTATTGGTTTCCCTCCATTCTTAGGCGGTCCATTCCGCTACATGGATACGCTGGGAATTAAACACGTTGTTGCTCGTTTAAACCATTATGCTACTGCTGTGGGCGATAAATTTGCACCTGCGGAAGTGTTAGTGAAAATGGCTGAAAACGATCAGAAATTTTATAATTAAGTTTATAAAATGTTAAAAGCCGGGCTTTGCCCGGTTTTTTTACGCCTAATGCTTATTTTAGCTGGTTTATTGTTCGATTTTGGGTAAAATCCCTTCGGTTAAAAAGTGGTCATGTCAATTTATTGACATAAGTAATCAATGACTTAAAGGAGGTTATTGGTTAGTGCCATCTTTAAATTTATTTTGTTACTGCAAATGGGGGGCCATGTGATTTCACTCGTTGTATTAAGCGTTCTCTTTTCTCTCTATTTTTATGTTGAAGCGTTTAAATGGGGAATGAATGCGAAGAAGTGGGCGATTGCAGGGTTAGTATTCGGCCCCATATTACTTCCTATGTTCTCTATCTCTCGCCATATCCACTGGCGCAATGCGGTGGGGTTTAATAATCTTTATATCGCCGCGTAGCGTTTCTCAGGCGCTTTCCAATACAGAGTAAGGTAAAGGTAGGTTACAGGTATAAAAAAAGAGAGCGTTGCTCTCTTTTTTGGGAAATTCTAGGGTATCTACTAAAGACCAATTCCCATGCCACTGCCACCAGTCTTAGGGCGAACTGTTTGTGGCTGGGTTACCGTTTCTTTTTGCGACTCAGGAGCTTGCTTAGCGCCGTCTTGTTTATCGGCAACAACTGGGGTAGCGGTAGAAAGTACAAGTGCAACTGCGTACTCTTTTAACATGTTAATTTCCTCTGATTATTTTGAACGAACAAACAAAACCGATTTTTTATAATTGTCATCGGTATCTATTACTTAGCTAGATGTATGCCAGAAATAATATTTTTTAAAATGTTCAATATAATCAGCGGGTTATGAGTTTGTTTTTGATGGGTTTCGTTGTGGAGGGGGCGCAGCGCCATTTTAATGGCACTAAAGTCTAATACACTAAGGTTGAATAGGCAGAACTTTGCCAAGCGCTTCAGTTAACGACGTTTAACAGAGGAATGTAGATGCCCTATACGCGTTGCGCAGGTTAGGGCGATTAGAAATTAGAGTGGCCAAGTAGCGTGTGAAGCTTTTGGTTTTCGGTGAGAAGCTTCTCGAAACGCTCGGCATTTAAAGGTCGGCTGTATAAGAAGCCTTGCAGCATTTCGCAATCGTAGCGACGCAAGATATCCAACTGAGCTTCTTCTTCCACCCCTTCTGCTACTACTTTCAAGCCCAAATTGTGGGCGATATTTATAATAGCGGCGGCCATGTGACGGTCGACATTACTCTTTGCAATATCGTCAATGAATGCTTTGTCTATTTTCAGCGTGTTTAGTGGGAAACGCTTTAAGTACGCCAAAGATGAATAACCTGTTCCGAAATCGTCAAGCGCGAGGTGAATACCCCTTTCTCGGAGACGAGTCATCATTTGAAGGCCATTCTCAGGGCTTTCCATTAACGTGCCTTCAGTTATTTCGCACTCAAGGTGTAGTGGAGACAAGCCTATGTCGTTTAAGATCTTATTGATTCTGTCATCTAAGTCGGGCAACTCGAACTGCTTAGCAGAGATGTTTACAGCTACGCGGCCACTAAACAGCCCTTGGTTTACCCAACGTTTCGTATCTGCGCAAGCTTTTCTGAGCACTTGCTCACCAATTTCTATAATTTGCCCAGTCTGTTCAGCAAGAGGAATAAATTGCCCTGGGCTAACGATGCCTTTTTGCGGATGTTCAAAGCGTACTAAAGCCTCCATACTGACTAGCTTACCAGAGGCGATATCTACCTTCGGCTGGTAATAAACCGTAAAGAGGTCGTCTTTAATACCTTGTCTAATAAGGTTTTCTATTTGAAGCTGTCTAACAGCATTTTGATTCATCTCTCCGCTAAAGAACTGATAGCTATTGCCGCCATTATTTTTAGCAAAGTACATGGCAGTGTCAGCATTCTTAAGCATTTCCTGAGGCGATGCGCCATCGTCAGGGAAGAATGCAATTCCAATACTGGCACCTAACACAAACTCTTGCTTATTAATGATGAAGGGGCGAGATAACGTGTCTAAGAGGTTTTGCGCGTAATGTGTCACCGTGTGGATATCGGCATTGTCTTCCATCAAAACACTAAATTCATCACCACCTAAACGGTAACAGGTAGCACTCTTTCCGGTGATTCGTTGTAAACGCTTTGCTATTTGTTTAATTAAAATATCACCGGTTTGGTGTCCCAAAGAGTCGTTAATCTTTTTGAAGTTATCCATATCCAAGCAGAGCAGGGTATGCTGAGCACCTTTTCGAACAAGGTTTTGGTGGCTAGCTTGGAAAAACGAACGATTTGGAAGCTCGGTGAGAGGGTCGGTATTAGCCAGTTTTAACAGCTCTTTCTCGGTACTTTTTCTTGACGTAATATCACTAAATACGCCAACGAAATGACTTATCTTGCCATCGTCATCATGCACGGCATCAATATTCAATTCCATCTCATAGCGTTCGCCGTTTACGCGCACGCTTTCTACTTCGCCTGACCAGTTACCTTTTGACTTAAGGGTTTTCTTAATCTCTTCCGTAAAGGCGTCCGGGTACAAATGGAAATGCATATAGCTAGCTAAAGCTTGATCACGTGTCTCACCGGTGTACCCACAATAAGCGTTGTTAACACTAATGAATTTAAATTGGGTATTCGTGATAAAGACACCTTCAGAAATATTCTCGATTGAACGCTTAAATAGATTAAGCTGCTCTTCTGCCTCTTTTAAGTGATGAATATTTTTAAGGGTTCCTGTCATTCGCACAGGCTGATCATTATGGTCTCTTTCAACGACTTTTCCGCGATCCAATATCCAAATCCATTGATTTTTAAATGTCTTGGCACGGTAAGCAAGTTCATAGAAGTCGCTATTTCCTTCAAGGTGTTCTCTTAACGCAGTCTTGACTCGGTTCACGTCGTTAGGGTGAATATTCGCGTCGTAGGCGCCGGTAGTGCGGATATCATCTTGTGGGAAGTCTAATGTGCCCCAGGTATTAGCACGGTACACCTGACCTCGATACACATCCCAGTCCCACAATTCGTCGCCTGAACTCCAAAGCGTAAGTTTGAGGCGCTCTTCTGACTCTTTGATGGCTAGCTGATTGGCTTTTCTAATTTGATATTGTCGGACGATAAAAGCAAAAATGGCAAATGCAACAATACAGTAGAAAACAATAGCAACGGTATGAAGCCAAGGTGGCCTAGCAATGTGCACGGAAATTCTTTTGCTGTCAGACCATAGCTTTCCTGGCGCTTTAGCTTGGACCTCAAAAATATAGCTTCCAAAATTTATATTATTAAATTGAGCAACTCTGTCATCTCCATTATCGATCCAATTATCATCAAACCCTAACAATCGATATCGATAAACTACGTGCTGCGGATAGACTGAATTAAGTAAATTGAAGGAAATGCTGAATCTAGATTCGTTATACTCGAGATAAATAGCATCCTTGTAATTGATATTTTGAGCGGATGAAAAGTAACTTTTTTCCGTTCCATACTCTCGTTGTACGATATTTGACTTGTTGTTTGAAACGCCAAAGACTTTCAGCTCAGAAACCTCAGGTGTGAGAGTTGTTAACAAGCCTTTCGCAGTCTTCAGGTGATTTCTATTTACGACGTTGTAGCCTGTCATCCCACCAAAGTAAATACTAGAGTCGGAAGATACGAATATGGAACTTTCACCCAGTGAATTAAAATTTAATTCTGAGTTCGGTATTGTGATTAATTCCGTTAGATCTGGTAGATGAATTTGATGAACACCTGCGGTATCTGCATACCAGATTCTGTCATTCACGCCGACTGAAGAGATAATCTGTCCTGAGTTTTCTTGACGACTTTGCCTTTTTGTTATTTCCCAGGTATTTTTATCTACACCAATTATTCCTTTTGATCTGGTGGTCAGCCAATAGGTATTGTCTGATTCGTAAACTCGGTAAACTTGAGAATCGAATCCATTAGATTGTTCAAGTGAATAGACTTGTCTCTTTTCCGCTAATGAATAGATGCTAACTCCAGACTCACTTCTTAACCAAAGCCTGTTATTTGAATCTTTGAAGATAGGGACAAGAAGTGAATAGTCTATTTTAACGTCTATTTTCTCTTTTGTGATTTGATTTGATTTAGGATCAAAAGTCAGTTTGTGGGGCCCTTTCGTATCTACCCATACCCAAATTTCATCGTTGTTTCGATAAAAGAAATCGATAAAAATCCCTTCAAAAAAATGGCTAGTAATTTCCAGTGAATTATTCACCTTATCAAGAACATAAATGCCATTTGATGATGCGAGCCAAAATTTACCATATGGGTCTATTTCCAAGTCCCAATATGTTATTGACTTTGGTAATTTGCTAAAAGCTTCAATAAATTTGACGTCACCTGAGCTTGAGTCGAGTTTACCTAGACCTCTCTGCTGAGCAACCACAAAAATATCTTGATTCTTATCTTCTGCAAACCCCCATATTGCAGAGTAATCATCTTCAGCTGCATTTGGTGAGTTATATACAGACTTATACCTTGTCGTGGCATATTCAGGATGAAATCTGAATGCACCGCTTTTTATTGTTGTGACCCATACACCGCCAAGTCTATCTGATACTAGATTCATGATAGTTGCCGTAGGAAGGCCTGTTAGCTCTTGGTTGCTGTGAGCTAAAAATAAAGTTTCTGGATGAAAATTGGAATCTATATCAGTGATAGCAGCTTCGCTGAAAATGAAGAGACCTGCTTGGGTTCCTATCCAAATGTCATCTTCCTTTTCGAAAATCGTAAGTGCATTTAATGCTTCACTAGACTCTGAAGTAAATTCGTCTTTTATGTGCTGTAATATCTTGCCGGAAGCCGACATTACATAAATGCCTTCATTGGTTGCAAGCCAGTAATTTCCGTTTATCACTTCGATGTCGTGAAGGGAGCGAACATCCAAGTTGATACCCCACGGGTTCACCTTAGTTGCTGAGTAGAGAGACTCGTCAGATTTGTCAATAAGCGAAAGACCAAATTCGTTTGATCCTAACCAGGTACGATTCGCTTCATCATGAATGACTTTAATAAAACTCTGATCTCTGTATATCTGTTTTACAACTTCAATTTGATGTGTGTCTTTCGATAATTTGTAAAGAAACTTCAAGTCGGCAAATAGGATGTCTCCTTCGTATGACTCTCCAATACCAGTAATAAAGTCAACTTTAATTACGCTATTTTGTCGATTAAAAATTTTAAAGTTGTCGCTTTCTGATTGATATTTAGCGAGTCCTGCTTGCGTACCTATCCACAAATCTCCCCGAGAGTCTAAGAACAAATTCTGAATGTAACCAGTTGGTAGTGAGTTGGGATCGACGTCTGAAGGGTGGTATTGCTTTACTTCATAACCTGAATATCGGTTGAGCCCATTAGAGGTAGCGAGCCAGATGTAACCTTTGTTATCTTCGACAATGTCCAATACTGCAGTGTCAGATAATCCCTGCTGCTTATTTAATTCTGTAAAATGAAGATCAGAAACCTCTATCGCCTTTGCAGAAGAAAAGAAAAGCTCTGACAAAGCCAACAAAAGAAGAGAAATTGAATAAATTAGGGTTGAGCGCACCTACACACCTTTGGCATACGCCATTTATTATTTTTGTATTTCACTGGCGGTATCCCTAACAGCCAGAATAATAAATATGCCGAATTAACTAAGCCTCTACAAGGACTTTTTAGAAATAACAAGTATGATGGTTTACTTATTGACCAACCTTGTCCATGAATACCTTTGTTTATCGGCAGATTGACGAAAATCTTAACGCAGCTGGTGGGTTTTATTGTATCGCTCTTAATAGTAGGGAATTTCCTTCTTAAACTCAGAAATGCTGTTAATGGTTCGTTTTTCTTGCGTTGAAATGCTCTCAAACTTTCCCCGTGAAAAAAGTACCAGTTCGCCGCAGCGTTCTCTTTTAGCCAGCTGGTGTGCGAATTCTTGAATTTCTTCGAAGCTCAGGCCTTTAATTCGTTCGGCTAGCTTAGCATTACGGTTGAACCCTAAATCTTGGGTTCCTAAGCTTACCCATAAACGTTGTGATTTCATCGAGAGGGTAAGGTCTCTTTCTTCTAGTTGCTTGATAAGGTTCTGTTGAATGGTAGGCCAGTAAAAGCGGTAAAACTCAATTTCATTTAGCTGCTGGAATAAAAATTCCGTCATTGCATCCAACAGTTGCTTGGGGCTGCACTGAGGACTTTGAATATAAAAAGCCATTCCAGGGTGTTGATTGTGTGGTACGTAGCCTGTTCCCACAATATACCCAAGCTGCTGTTCTGTTCTCAATGAGTTGAAGAATGGTGCAGCCAGCATTTGTTCTAGGACCATACACAACGCTGTATCAGTAAGGCTAGGTGAGGGGGCTTGTAAATAAAGTACAACAGCGGAGTCATCGTGATTACACAAAACCTCGTGATAGAGTGTTCCTCCCACGGGAAGTTTTGATACTGCACGAGAAAGTGGTGCTCCCCCCGCATTTTTGCAATGGTTACGGAGTTCCGTTGAGAATGCCTTTGCCTCTTCACTTGCCCAGTTACCATGCATAAATGCTTCTACAAAATAATGTTCAAAAGCATTGTTTCGACAACTTAACATCTCTTGATAAGAGATATTTTCTATCACATCCAGCAGTTCCACAGGCGCTTGTGTATTGCGTTGAATCAGCACGCTTAACCGTGAGAACAAACGGTTAGTCGGCTTGTTCAGCAGTGAGTTGTGGAGGCTTTGAATTTGAAGCGCTTTGTGATGTTCAAACACTCTTTCGTCGGGAGTGAACCCAAGAACAGCATCAAGAAGCTGGCTGGCTAATAAGGTTTGTTGATTAGTAAAACCACGTGTATGCAGCGTAAACCCTGCTTGATGCCCATAAATTCGATAGTGAAGACCAGCAATTTCTGCTCGATAATATTTCGCTTGAAGGTGGTCATTCAGAGCTCCCAACCAAATTCTCTTTGCTGCGACTGAGGTCAGTGAGTCAGAAAAACGAGCAGTGTCGAAGGAAATATAAATATCGCCTTTAGGGCTATGAAACTGCTGATCCTGAGCGAACCAAAAACGATAGCCACCGTCGTCGACTAATTTGTTAGGAATGTTAAACCCTGTTTCAGGTAGTATCAGGGTGTATTCACTTGCCAAATAAGGATTAGGCGGTGGAAGACGTAATGCAGAAATTCTTTTTGCAGACTCAAGAGAGCGCAATAGAGAGTCATCGATATTTTCGACACTATATTCAGCTTCGTAAAATGCACATACTTGAGTAGTTTTTACGTCTTTCGATATTACTTTTAAGCGAAGATTTTTCGGTGTAAAAAACGACAGGGCATGCTCAATAACGCTTCTGTCATAACTACCAATAGTGGAACGTAGCCTATTTAATTCTTCCGGCTCAAATATAAATTGATGCTGTGCATACTCGGTTATGATCCCAAGTGGCTTCACATTTTCTTCGTACTCTAGTGCCAGCGCATTAAGCTGGGATTTCTCGTGAAAGCGCCATTCTTCAGTGGATGCTTCTTTTATTAATTCGATATAACTAAACAATGCCTCTAACACTTGCGCTTTATGTTTAAGGCCTTCCTGAGTGAGCTGAAAGCTCACGTTAAAGTCTTTAAATTTATCGCCCTCTATACCTGAACCGGCGATTAGATTTAGTGCCCAGTCTTTTTCTTTCAAATAGGCAAGTAGGCTTCCTTCGCCTTCATCACCAATCAAATGGCTGATGTAGTTCAGTGGTTTGGTTTTGTAGTCGTTCTGTAAAGCGGGTAGGGCAAACGTTACTATCATCCGTCTAGCAGATTGCAGAGGATGTATATTGATCTGAATGCCTAGCTCATTTTCAGTATATAGTTCAGGCCAGTCGTCAGAGGCTAACTGTCCGCTTGGTAACGTACCAAAGCATTGATGCACTAATGCCTCGAGCTGTGGTATTGGCATAGGGCTGGCTACACACAGTCGCATGTTCTGAGCACAATAATAAGATTGGTGGAGTGCCTTAAGGCGACGCTTCAGTTCTGCACATTCATGTTGGGAAAATGTATCGCTATTGCCCACCGAAAATTTTGCAAAAGGATGCTGGGGGTTACATGTTTCTTTGTGTATTTGATAAAGACGTCGAAGGTCGTCCTTTTTCTTAAACTCAAACTCTGAATGAATATTCTTTATTTCATTGGTCAGTGCGTCCTCTTCAAAGAGAGGCTGCCTTAGCATATCAGCAAACGCAGGCAACGTTTGCGCAATAGTGTCTCCACTGCAACTGAAATGATAATTAGCGTATTCAGTTCCCGTCCACGCGTTTATTGTGCCTCCGTGCTGTTCAATGAACCCATTAATCGCATTGGGCTTAGGTAAGTGACGGCTTCCCATAAAAAGCATGTGTTCAAGAAGGTGGGCTAGCCCTTGACAATCGGTAGGGTCGTAAAAGTGTCCAGCTCTTACCGCCATAGAAACAAACGACTCACTCGCTTCTGGCGTGTGGCATAACATAGCACGCAACCCATTTGGTAAAGTGACGTGATATGCGTTTTCTAAGTTTATGGTGTTGTTCACATTGTCTCGTTTTTGGTCAAGAGCACCTTACTGCTGGAGCATCTATAAAGAGGAACTTCACAAAACGTTAAATAATGTACGAAAATTCTCACTATTCGCCGTTTAGCGCTAGGCGTAGTATCAGCTCTCTGATATCGTTAGCATACTTTCATTAATACTATGCGCAATGTTATGTCAGGTCAAAGTAGCAACGACGACATTTATCTTTTCATTATGCGTCACGGTGAAGCAGAAGCGCCCAGACTCGATGATAAAAGTAGGCAACTTACACCGTTAGGTAGAGAACAAGCCAAAACCGCAGCTTTATGGTTAAAAGACCAATATTGCGAGAAAGGTAGTGTGGATTTGGCGCTTGTCAGCCCATATCGTCGAGCGAAGCAAACCCACGATATGGTATCGCTTGATATCGTAGCGGACAAAGTTGAAAGTAACGAAGATATTGTTCCGGAAGGCTCGCCACGACTTGTGAGTGATTATATTGATGGACTTCTTCACGCCGCGGTAAATTCAAAAAAGCCGATCAAAAAACTCCTTGTCGTCAGCCATATGCCACTAGTGAGCTACTTGGTTGATGAACTTTGTCAATCTTACACTACCAGCTTATTTTCCACTGCGTCTATTGCTGTTATCAAATATTCATTAAGGGAACATAAAGGTACGTTAGTTACGCATTATCAAGGCCTCTAAATCGTCCTTTTTCCTTGCTGCGATTTATTTCCGAAATTGCACAATTAATCGTTAAGTATATTTCCCCTCGGTCGATAGTATCTTTGAGAGTGTCAAAGTTTATTCTATTGAAGGGTTGGGAAATGGACAGCAAATCTATTCCTGAGCTCCTTAAACGTTCATTGCAATCGCATATGGCGGAGGCTGATTTACGTGAAGATGAGGAGACGCAGGATATTATTGCCAAATTATCTGAATTGTCAGATAAGGTCGCCGCTGCGAAAGCTAGAGCACTGGCGAATAGAGCGCAGCGTCTAGCAGACGAAGCGAAAGGTTAGCTGACAAAGCAAAAGGGAAGATTAGCTAACCAATGCTTTAGTGGTCGTTACTCGACTCTCTGGGAGCGATATAGTGTTCCGGCAATATTCTGACGGTTTTTATCATGTTCTCTGAAATATCTACTATTTCAAGCGGATAACCCGCCAAACGCACGCTTACCTTGTTCTCAGGAATTTCCTCGAGATACTCAAGTAACAAACCATTAAGGGTTTTAGGACCTTCCGTCGGCAAGTTCCAATCCATTTCTCGATTCAACTCACGTACGTTAGCACTTCCGTCAACCAGTACTGACCCATCTTGCTGAACGTGGGCTTCTTTACTGTGATCAGGAACCATACTCGTGGTAAAGTCACCAATAATTTCTTCAAGAATATCTTCTAAAGTAACCAAACCCATGATGTCGCCGTATTCGTCAACAACTAGCGCAATACGCTCTTTCTCAGCTTGAAACTTGTACATCAGAGTATGCAACGGGGTAGATTCAGGTGTGTAATAAATCTCACGAACTGCGCGAAGCAAGCTTGATTTAGTAAACTGGTCTTTTGATAGAAGACGCAGGGCGTCACGCACATGCACAAAGCCTACAGCATCATCAACACTGTCGCGGTATAACAAAACACGAGTGTGCTGAGCATGGGTCAATGCTTTCTGAATTTTTTTCCAATCGTCGTTAATGTCGATAGCAAAAATTTCAGCACGCGGCACCATGATGTCTTCGGCAGTTACGCTCTCTAAGTCTAGAATACTAACCAACATATCTTGGTGTCGCTTAGGGATCATGGCTCCGGCTTCGAAAACCACGGTTCTTAATTCTTCTCGACTTAACGAGTCGTCACTTCCATTCGCTGGACTAATTCTAAGAAGCGCAAGAATACCGTTGGTGATACCATTTATAGCAGCTACGAAAGGGTATAGTAGCGTAAGTAATGGAAGCAGAATGATAGAGCTAGGGAACGCTACTTTTTCTGGGTAAAGTGCAGCGAGTGTTTTAGGTGTTACCTCTGCAAAAATAAGTAACACTAGCGTTAAGCCAAATGTAGCAGCAAAAAGCCCCCAATAATCACCGAATAAACGAATACAGAGTATTGTTGCGAGCGAGGATGCCGCAATGTTTACTAAGTTGTTACCGATGAGAATAAGGCCTATAAGGCGATCAGGTCGTTCTAGAAGTTTAGCAACGCGTATAGCTGAGCGGTTGCCTTCTCCTTGCAAGTGCTTGAGTCGATAACGGTTTATCGACATCATGCCAGTTTCTGAACTTGAAAAATACGCAGATAGTAATATGAGTACGCCGAGCGCGATAAACAGCGTACTCGTTGATATGTCGTCCAATTAATGGGTTCCTGTCTTAACTTAGGGTTCAAATGTATTGATTTGAGGTCCGAGTTTCAAGGAGAAATTACCGATCTCACCCTAATTGACGAGAAAAGCTTTGAATGTGAGGAGAGTCGCCGAGCTTTGCACGGCGCCGAAAAGCCTTTGTAAGAATTACCTTACTAAATAACGCCCTTATTAAAGTAGAAACTCGCGAACTAGCTTGCTACCAAAATACGCAAGAGACAATAAAGTCACGCCCAACACTGTCATTACAATGACCTGTCGTCCGCGCCACCCTCGAAGTTTTTGGCCTATAAGAAGGATAAGAAATACCACAAGCGCTGCAGCGGAAAGTACTGTTTTGTGCGCATAGGTTTTATTAAACATATCCTCTAAAAAAACAAACCCGCTAATAAGCGAAACTGTCAATAAACAAGTACCTGCAAGTAATAGCTTAAATAAGATATTTTCTACCAACATTAGAGGGGGCAGCGATGAGTGTAGTAACGCCGCGCCTTTTTGTTTTAGCCGGTAGGTAATGTAGGACATTTGCAGCGCGTATAGGAATGCAATGACCAAAGTGCAATAAGCAAACAACGACAAACTAATATGAATAACCAAACCAGGCTGCAACTCTATGTGCATGATGTAGGACACGGGAATAAACTGCGAGGCGAGCACCGTTAGGCTTGCAAAGCCAAACACAACAGGAAGTAAAATTAGGTTAGGAATGGCGCGGGCAAAAATAAGCATGGAAACGGTGATTATCCACGACACTAATGACAGCACGTTAGTTACGCTCATGTCTTGCCCAGGCGCGACAATAATAACCTTAGTAAGAAAAGCGATATGTGCAATTGCCCCAAGACTAGCGATGGATAGCCCTAATCGCTTATTCGGGCCGTCTTGGTGTACGAATTTGCCAATAAGTACTGCCGCAGCTAATGCGTAGAGTAAAGCAGCAGAAATGGCGAAAAGGGTGTTCATGATGCGTCCTGTAATAGGTAGGTGATGTCTTCACCGACTGAGTCGGTATTGATACTGCAACTTGCAAGTAAATTCAACCATCTCCTTGATTTTGTTTGTTTCACACCCACTTTTAGTGTGGGTATAGGTTCATGGACATCCAATTATTACTCCATGTTGAATTCGAAATTTGTACATCAAAGTTCGACAGCCCTTAGCGCAAAAGTTTAAAAATTTAACCGCATTTGTGGGTACGTTACCGTTCGCTTTTACGTTACAATGCGGGCATTACGTCTGAAATAAAAAGAAGTTTCATACTATGTTTGAGAATTTATCAGAACGCTTAGGCCAGACATTACGAAATGTCAGCGGTAAAGGGCGTCTTACTGAAGACAATATTAAAGAAACGCTACGCGAAGTGCGTATGGCGCTACTTGAAGCCGACGTTGCGCTACCTGTAGTAAAAGCGTTTGTTGCACAGGTAAAAGAACGTGCAGTTGGTACCGAAGTAACCAAAAGCCTCAAGCCTGGCCAAGTATTTATTAAAATCGTTCAGTCTGAACTAGAGTCGGTGATGGGGGAGGCGAATGAAAAGCTTAACCTCGCAACTCAACCTCCGGCTGTTGTGCTTATGGCGGGCTTACAAGGTGCGGGTAAAACTACGTCTGTAGGTAAACTTGCGAAATACCTAACTGAGCGCGAGAAAAAGAAAGTGATGGTAGTGAGTGCCGACGTTTATCGTCCGGCCGCTATCAAGCAGCTTGAAACCCTTGCAGGTGAAGTGAATGTAGCTTTTCACCCGTCAACGATTTTACAAAAGCCCATTGATATCGTTAACGATGCCATTGTTGAAGCGAAGAAGAATTTCTTCGATGTACTACTAGTAGATACTGCAGGTCGTTTGCATGTCGACAACGACATGATGGACGAAATTAAAGAGCTTCACGCTGCTGTTAAGCCAATTGAAACCCTGTTCGTGGTTGATGCCATGACCGGTCAGGATGCTGCGAATACGGCAAAGGCGTTTAACGATGCACTGCCTTTAACGGGTGTAATACTGACCAAAGCAGATGGTGACGCACGAGGTGGTGCAGCACTGTCGGTTCGTCACATTACGGGTAAACCTATCAAGTTTATCGGTATGGGCGAAAAAGTTGATGCACTTGAGCCTTTCCACCCTGAGCGTATTGCGTCTCGTATCTTGGGCATGGGCGACGTACTTAGCCTTATCGAAGAGGTTGAGCGTAAGGTTGATAAGTCGAAAGCGGAACAGCTAGCCAAGAAAGTACAGAAAGGAAAAGGCTTCGACCTGCAAGACTTTAAAGATCAGCTTGAGCAAATGAAGAACATGGGCGGCATGATGGGAATGCTTGATAAGCTGCCTGGCATGGGTGGTATGTCTGATAAAATCAAAGATCAGGCAAACGACAAGCAGTTCAACCAAATGGAAGCCATCATTAATTCAATGACACCAGCTGAACGTGCGCGCCCAGATATGATTAAAGGGTCGCGTAAGCGCCGTATTGCAGCAGGCTCAGGTACGCAAATTCAAGACGTAAACCGTTTGCTTAAACAGTTTACGCAAATGCAGAAAATGATGAAAAAGATGTCTGGCGGCGGCATGAAGAAGATGATGCGCCAGATGAAAGGCATGATGCCTCCGGGTGGCGGTTTTGGAGGCCCTGGTGGTCCAGGCGGGCCAGGTGGATTCGGCGGGTTTGGCGGAGGCGGTGGCTTCCCACCACGTTAAAAGGCTTTCTCATTATTTAACAATGCTTAAAAACCTCAATTGCAGCAATGCATTGAGGTTTTTTTATTTTTTGCATCCAGTATCACTCATCAACTGATTGTTATCGCTGCACGAAACTAATCAGTACGTGCCGCTTTATATTTATGTGGCGTTATGTAGGTATCAAAAAGCATTGTTAACGAAACTTCTAAATAATAGTGCGCTTTATAACCAACAAGTCACCCTGCATCTGTGCAAATTCGTGAATTCATAATACACTGACGGGCTACATCGTGCGCATGTGCTCGCTTTCTTTCAGGTAGGCAACTTTTACCTATCAAAGCAGGTACCGTTTTGTGCTGTGTGAGCGTTCACGCGGCAGAGTTATTGATACAGGAACACTATGGCAGGCTTAAAACGTATTATTCTTATCGACACGCATTTACCAGGCGTAGTCGAGCTAAAGCTTGATGGACACACCAATATTTGTGGTACCAATGCGTCGGGTAAAACCACGCTTCAACGACTTATTCCCGTGTTTTACGGCGAGTACCCAAGTCGCGTGGTACCGGCAACCCGTGACAGCTTTGAACGCTGGTATTTGCCTCGTTTGTCTAGCTTTATTATTTATGAATACACGCGTGCCGAAGGTGACCTGTGCCAAGCAGTGTTAAGCTCAAATGGTACGGGCGTAAATTACCGTTTAATCGGCAAGCCATTTGAAATCAGTGACTACTTGATAGAGCAAAAGAACGGCAAACACGCCAGTGTAAGCAGCGCCGAGCTTGCACGTGCCATGAAGCGTAACAACATATTGGTTACGAGCTTACTTAATACGAAAGACTTCCGCGCAATCATCCAAAACGATCACGGTGTGCTTAACCAGAGTAACAATGCCCGTGAGTTATTAGGCTACGCTAAAATCTTTAGCCTTTGCGAACCGTCGAAACACATGCGCCACATTGAGAAGTTGGCTAAAGCGGTTCACTCTAAAGAAGGCAAGATGGAAACTATCAAGGCCATGATTGCCGCCATTTTAGAAGAGGATGGCGTTACGCCACCTACTTCAGGCCTAAGCCGCCACCGCGTCGATGACTGGATTAAAGAATGTCATTTAATTAAACAATTCGACAAAATTCGCCCTGAGTTTTCTAAACTCGAACAAGCTGACATGGCGCTAACCACAACAGAGCAAGTGCTTGCTAACCTTAAGCATAGCTTCGAGCTTGATAAGACCTACTTGGCTGCGCGCGTTGAAACAACAAAGAATGAACTGGATGAAAATAGCTTCCAGCGTAAACAAACGGACAGCGAGTGGGGTGATACCCGCGATCACCTAAATCAGGTTATTTCATCTGCTCGCGCTGATGTTGAGAAGTTCACCAGTGAACTTGATACGGTAGAGCGTGAATTCGATAAGTGGCAAGACCAAAATATTGAGCAGCTTAAAGAAGACGTCGCAAATTTGTCGCAGTGGCAAAATGAAAAGGCCATGGCCGACAGTCGCTATGTTCTGCTTACTGAAAAACACCAAGATATTGAGTCGGCCTACAACAAGCGCTTGGCTGAGCTAGGTGAAAAGCTGTCAATTACTCTAGAAGAAATGTCAGCCGCACGCCAAGAAGCCGCAGAGAATAAAGCTGAGCAGCAGCAGAGCGAGCGTGAAGCATTAAGTCGCATTCAGAGCGACTACAATAGCCAGCTAAGCGCGCTTCAGAACGACTACCAAAATAGTTTGAATGAGCTAAAAGTTGCTGAAGCTGAACTTAAAGCGTCACTTAGCAATGCAGGCTACAACGAGTTTGAACAATCCCAGCTAGATATTCTTGATGCGGCCATTAAAGAAGCATCTATCAATGAAGATGCAGCGCGCAGTGAGCTGCGACAAGCGCAGCAGGCGCACAGTAAATCAGTTGAGTTTCGCAAAGAATGTTCAAATGCGTTAGATAAAGCGCGCAACGCCTTTCAACAAGAAGAAAAAGCGGTTAACAAAATTAATGCGCTTCTTTACCCTGGCGAAGGCTCGCTACTTGAGTTCTTGCGTGCCAATGTCGATGACTGGGAGTTATCTTTAGGTAAAGTTATTCGACCTGAGCTACTAGAGCGCACTGATTTAGCCCCTGCTATGGCAAAGGATGCACAAGGCGACAGCCATACCTTTATGGGCGTTAAGTTAGCGCTTACTGAACTTGATACCCCAGACTATGCTTTTACCGAACAAGCGCTTAAGCAGCAACTGCAAGAAGCTGAAATTCGTCAAGCCGCTGCCCTAGCCGCGCAGAACGAATGTGAACAGCGCCTAGCGAAAGCGAACGAAGATGTGCGCAACGCCGAACTTGTGGTTACTCAAAAAGACAACGCCGTTAAAAGTGCCGAAGCCAGCCGTAAACGCGCACAGCAAGACCGCGATACGGTACTTAGCGAATATCAGCAGGCGCTTTCTGCACGTAAGCAAAAAGCCAAAACTAAGCTTGAAGCGAATCAACAGTCGCAAAAGCAAACGAAAGCACAATTTGAGCTTAGTCGTGACGAAATCAAAGATCAGCAGCGCGAAGCGGAAACCGAACACAAGTTCCATTGGCAGCAGCTTATCGCTGACAGTGAAGCACGTATATCTCAGCTTGATAGCGACATGCGTAAGGCGAAAGACAACGCTGCACAAGACCGCAAAGATATGCAGAGCTGGCTGGAAAGCGAATTAAGTAATCGCGGCGTGGATGTTGATGAAATAGGTCAGCTTAAAAAGCAAATCAATAAGCTTAAAGAAGACATTACTCGCACTGAAACCCATCGTCATAAAGTGGCCGACTACGAACGTTGGTACACTAACGTGTTTACTAAGCAAAAAGTGGTATGGCAGGAAGGCTTGTCTAAGTCGCGCAAGTTATTGGGCGAATCTGAGCGTAATTTAGCCAGTAAGCAAGCAACCTATAAAGCTAACCGTGAACAGCTTCAAGAGCAGCACAGTCAGCTTGAAGCAACGCTTAAAACTGCCAGTGAGCACCTGGAACAGGTTAAAACCTTAAGTAAATCTCTCGCCAAGCTTACGCTTCAAGCGGGTGATGAAACGGCTGAGATTAAGCATGACGATGTAAGTATTGGTCAGCGTATCTCAGAAGTGCAAAGCCAGCTTCAAGAGCGCGAAAACTTACTAAGCGATATTCGCGCCTATGTAGAAAGGTTCGACCAGCTTATTGCCGCGCAAGCGGGCACAGGTTTGTCGGATACGTGGGAGCGCGCCCGTGAAGAGTGCGCAACGTTGAACGCTCACGGCGTGAAGAGCTTTGATCACCGCCGTATGGTGTCGCATTTGGCACAGCTTCTGAACGTGATCGTTCCGCAGAAGCTTCAGGGCTTGCGTGAGCAAGGCCGTATCTTTGGTGCCGATCTTTCGCAATACTACTTTGTACTTGCCGATATCGACAAACGCATTGTGTCGCAAAGCCGCCGTATTACCCAAGAGGTCGACGGCGACCTTTCTCTTGATGGTGTATCAGACTCGGCTGTTAAAATTCGCTCACGTATAAGTGAACTTGAATTCTGGCCTGAACTTGAGCAATTCAGAAAGCTCTATGAACACTGGATGGAAGAGGGGGCTAACGAGTTACCGGAAGAAGAATACGGTCAAAGTATGCGTCGGGTTCTTGATATTCTTGGCCGTGCAGCGCTTACGGGCGGCATTAGCAAGCTACTTGATATCGAGCTACACCTACGTGAGGGTAAAAGTGACCTTGTTATTCGTACCGACCGTCAGCTTAACGAGTCATCAAGCCACGGTATGGCCTACCTAATTTTGTGTAAATTCTTACTCGCTTTCACCCGTCTGCTGCGCGGCGATGCCGACGCCACAGTGCATTGGCCTATCGATGAACTAGGTACACTTCACCAAAACAACGTGAAGAAAATCTTTGAAGCGTGTCAAAACAACAACATTAGTGTAGTCGGCGCATTCCCTAACCCAGAATCGGAAGTACTGACATTGTTTGAAAACCGCTATTTGATAGATAAGGTAACCCGTCAACTGCAGGTGGTTCAGCCCAAAGCAAGTTCTATAGGGGCGCGCATTAAACAGAAAAAAGAAGCAGAAAAGAACGGTGAAGTAGCAGGTGAGGAGGCATCAGCATGATGACAGAACAAGGCCGTGTACTAAGTGCACTTCTACAAGGCGCGTTTATTTGTCAGGTGACCGATGAAGAGGCATGGCGTTTTCTTAAATCTAGAGACAACGCTGCGCAGTTAGAACCTCATTTAGCGTTATTAAATCGTACATTATCGACCACCGCTGAGGGTGACGTATTCTTTGCCAGCTTCCTCACCATTGGTGAGAACGAGCGCAAAGTGCTTACACAGCAGTTCCAAGATACAGCATCTAACCTAGTGCCTCTGGTAGAGTGGTTGCTGCTAGTTCAGCAAGCCAATGAATCTGATATGCCCATTACCATGGGTAGCGCGATTCGATTAAACGAGCTGCAAACTACCATTGAAGACACCCCCGCCTATGCTGAGCAGTTAGAGAAAATATCGCGCTATCGCATGTTTGGCTCTACCAGTGTGAATTTGGATGGTCAGCTAAAGCAGGTGTTTAAACGCTTAACCGAAATGGGTTATCTGATTAAGCCAAACCCAGATAAACAGATTTATCTGGGCACTGGCAAAATTGAACACCTTTATGAAATGCTACGTTTCATTGATGAAACTGAAGCGCTGAGTTTATCTGAGCAGGCGGAGGCCGCTATTTCGCAAGGTAGCTTGATATGAGCCAGGTGTTAATTCAGGCAGGGACTAAACTATTAAACGCATTGGGTCGTCACAGCGACCTTATCATGCAGGCGTACATTAATGGTTCAGTAAAAGAGCGTGATCACAGCCCTAAGGTATTAGAACAGCTTGTTCAATTAGGCGTATTGTGGCGTCCGGAAGCGCAAAGCGAACTGCGTTTGAAAAGCGCGGTGAGAACGCTTTTAGAGGGGAGCTTACAAGACGAGCGCAACCGAACTATCAACGCCAATATTGGTGCGTCGCTGGCAAGTCTTAAAACCCTAACCGAGCACTATAAAGAAGCCCTTCATTACAACAAGTACAATGAAGCGGCAGCCCACATGGGCGATTTAACCGAGCATGTCTATCAACTTTCAGAATCATTGAGTAATAGCGTGCGTGTCATGTTTGGCCGTATTAACAATGAGTTTGGCTACGTGTCTTCGGTTGAAGCTAAAATTCGCGAAAATGAGCTAGCGCAAGGACAGGTAACCGACTTACTTGCCCAGCTTGAGTGTTTCCGCTTCGATGAGTTAAGTGAACTGGCGGGTTCTAACCGTGAACTTCGTCACTTGCTGGTGGTGTCGCTACAGCAGCGCTTTGCCAAGGCCGCACAGGAGCTGTCAGTAGTACAAGCACGCTTATTAGACTTGTTGGGTCGATTCAGAGAATTCCAAGGTCGCACACGCTTGCTTAAAGGTTTCTTGCTACATATGGAGCAGCAGCCTGATTTTGCGCCAGGAAACTACGCCAACCTGACTAACGTACCTGTGTTGTTTAACCAATCGGACACGATTATTGCTAACGCAGCACCAGACGTGAACAACGTTGAGCATGAAGCCGATTATCAAAATATTGTGGCGTCGTTAACCCACGTACACAAACGTCAGACCAAGCACGAAGACACGAAGCCAGTCGATATTGATGTGACTGAGCAATCAACTTTGTCGCTTGAAAAAGATCCATTGCAGCAAGCGGTAGAAGCGTATTTCTGTGAGGTAATCGATTCCGGTCAGCCTAAAACGGCGCTGGATTACTTTGAGGAACAGGCTTTAGACTTTGACCCTGAAGTGTGGATTTATCAAGTAATTGGTGGGTATCAAGCCCTGAACGATGAAGATAAGCAGTTTTTTGCATTAGAATCTCACGGTAATAACGATAAAGTCTATACGGGTAATTTTTATATAAACGATATCACGTTAGGCTTGCGTTAACGGGTCTTTTTAATCTTACCAATCGACTACAAATTTGGTCTGGCCCACGTGTACACAGGTGTGCCAGACTTTCATCTTACTCTAGCGGTCTTAACTAATTTCTCTGTTCCCCTAATTAATCACTGACTTTTTGAACAATTGTTTGCCATTTTTTGCGATATGTGACACTTGGAACCTGTTGAAAAAGACCTATAATGCAATAGGTGTTTACACTTATTTAACATTGTGAACTAAAAGCTTCATCGCTGCGTAACACTACCGTCAATTCAGCGGTCTACATTGTTAGTTCCTTAAGCCTTTACACACCAGTGAAGCTTTCTGGTACTAATGCTGTTAATCAGCGGCTTTTATTATTCCGGTGTTGAATGTCTTAGTGTAGACACTGAAATTTATCGCTACTGCTAGGATGCAGAGCATGTTGTGGTACTGCCGCGTACAGTACGAAGAGGAAGAGTGTTATGCAATTATCAGAACAACAAAGTTTTAACCAAGCCCTTATCAAGCTTTCAGTATTACTTTATCAAGTCGACGGAATGGTTACGTTGTCGGAACAAGACTACCTCAATGCGATGGTTGAGTCGTTGGACTGGCAAAGTCCAATTTGCCGCGAAGCGTTTCTAAACGATACGATTTATCAAACTCGGAAGGCCATCGACACAGGTGGTGCAATTACGTTTTTACGTAGCTTAAAACAGGACCTGTCGTTTGACGCCGAGAAAACGCTAGAGGTAGCGATGGCTATTACGGGCGTTGACGGCGAGCGAAGCGAAGAAGAAACCGAGCTTCTATCATTACTTACCCATAAATTACTCGCCAAGGCACTAGTTTCGGGTAAAGATACTCTGCAATAATCGTTTTTATTGTCATAGATCTTTATATACATAATGCCAAACTTTCTATTTAAAGCGGCACACCTATGTGCTGCTTCTTTTGCGCTGTTCTTATTGAGCGGTTGCCATTCGTCACACAGTTCTCAGTTCAGTGCCAGTGCACAGGCTTTTCCCGTTGGTGTAAAGCCTTTCGATAACTATTTAAATGAAGTCGAACGCTACCTGCTTAAACATAGGTCGTTTATTACTGATAATAAAGCACAAGAAATGTCCATGAACATGCCGTTTGAATGTGGAACACAATACCGCAACATCGGCGTCTTGCTAGTTCATGGATTAGGTGATTCACCTTACTTTTTCAGTGATGTAGCCAACGCCATGTGTAATGAGGGTATTCACGTAAGAACCATCTTGTTGCCGGGACATGGCTCGAAACCTGGTGACATGTTAAACGTCAGCTATCAGCAGTGGCAGGCGGAAACTAATCATCACATACAGCTATTTTCTGAAGAAGTAGACAACCTCTACATTGGCGGCTTTTCTACGGGCGCTAACTTGACCACTATTGCAAGCTTCACGATGGCCGAGGAGATTGAAATAAAGGGGTTAATGCACTTTTCTCCAGCCTTTAAGTCACGCTTCTTTGTATCTCGTTTAGCACCCTATATCGATTCATTATTTCCCTGGCCTAATGTGGAAGAGGAAGATAACCCAAGTCGCTATAACTCCACCGCAATGCCGGGGTTCGCTGCCTATCAAGAAAGCGTAAATGTGCTTCAAGATTTATTCTCTAAATCGGAAAAAGAAAAGCGTGCTTTGAATTTACCTGTGCTTATGGTGGTGGCAGAAAAAGACAGTGTGGTTGACACATCAAAAGTAGCTGAGCAGTTCAGAGATAACTTTACTCATCCCCATAAGTGTTTATTGTGGCAGGGTGAGGATGCACCTGATGTGCCTGAAAATACGCTCATCATGCAAACCATGAATGTTCCCGAACAGCGAATTAGCGCAGCCTCTCATATGAGTACACTTTTTTCAGATAAGAACCCGCTATATGGTACTGCGAGTGACTTTCGCATATGTGATAACGGACAGGGAAGTGACGCTGAAGCGCGCTGCAAAGCGGGCGAGGAAGTGTGGTACGGGCCATGGGGATTTAAGCCCGACAAAACTGATGAAACGTTGGCACATAGCAAGCGTGAAAAAGTGTACGCAAGGCTAACCTATAACCCCTATTTCGACAGGATGGTCGACCAACTGCTGGCGTTCACCGGTAAAGCCAAAGTCAAAGCGTTCTGTAAAACTTACTAGATGCTAAGGGGCTAAGTTAGGTTCATTTTCTAGTGAACCCTTTACAAGCTATTACAAAAAAGCCCAAGCCACAAAGCGTGTAACAGCGTTGATGGCTGTTAACACTCGGTTGGTTTGGGCGTGTTTCAAATGTTCGAAGCAAATTGAGCTGTACTATGCTGTACTATAACCACTTTAGTCGACACAGCGGCTATTAAGCCAGCATAGTGCCAACTAAAGCGGCGCAATACTATGAGTGCTGTGCGTTTGCTTCTTCCATTTCCCTTTCAAGTTTAGCGCTTTCGTCTGCACGAGGCTTGGTAAAGCGGGCTAGAGCGAGATATAACACTGGCGTGAGGTAAAGGGTAAATACCACGGCTATACCCAATCCACCAAATACGACCCAGCCAATAGCATTGCGAGCTTCTGCGCCAGCGCCAGTAGATAGAATGAGCGGTAGACCGCCTAAAATTGTTGAAACCAACGTCATCATTATAGGGCGCAAACGCACTTTACCGGCCTCAACAATAGCATCGTAAATATCATAGCCTTTATCGCGAAGCTGGTCGGCAAATTCAATGAGTAGGATAGCGTTTTTAGCAAGAAGACCTATCAACATTACTAAGCCAATTTGAGAGTAGATGTTGATACTGGTGCCCGTTAAAAACAGGGCGTAGACCGCGGCAGCAATACCGAAAGGAACGGTAAGCATAACCACCACCGCACTGTTCACACTCTCAAATTGTGCAGCTAATACAAGCAGTACGATAACGAAAGCCAAGACGTAGGTTAGTGCTACTTGCTTAGACGTTTCTTCATAAGTTTGCGCCTCACCAAGAAACACAAGTCCTATACCACTAGGTAACGACTCGGCAGCTAAATCGCGGATATTCTCGACCACATCACTAAGTGCTATGTCTTCAGGTAACTCCATTTCCAGTTTAATTGCGCGGCGCTGCGCCTGACGCTCTAATTCAGCGGCAACCCCTTCTTCACTAATAAACGCAACGCTTGAAAGGGGCACCAAATTTCCATCGGTACTTTTCACATACAAACTAGTAAGCTCGGATGGATCTAATGTACTGCGGTTATTGGTTTGCAGCATGATAGGGATAGATTGGTCGCCCACATTTAAGTCAGCGATATCATCACCATTTACAGCGGCGCGCAGGGTGCTTGCTATGTCGGTAAGCGGCACGCCGAGTTCTTCAGCGCGACGTCTGTCAATATTTACCCTCATTTGAGGTTGGGTAGGGTCGTAACTTATTCTCGGTCTACCTAGCTCAGGTAGTGCTTCTTCAATCTGACGAGAGAATGCTTGTGAAGCTTCGAAAATATTTTCATAAGTATCGCCGGTTAACGCTATTTCAAGCCCGCCGCTTTGACCGCGCAGATTTAAGCTGTTGCCGCCAAAGGCACTACCTGGCGCTCCAGGAATTTGCTGAAGCTTAGGACGTATTTCATTAACCACGTCTTGAAGGGATTTATCTCGGTCATCCCAATGCTTCAAAGGCGCTGTGATAAAAACGATATTGGGATCCCATGAGCCAACCACGGTATAAATTGAATCTATAGTGCCATTGTCTACATAGGGAAGCAGCAGCTCTTCCATTTTCTCGGCTTGTCTGTCCATAAAGTTAAGGCCTGCACCGTCTGGTCCACGTGCAAAAATACGAATTGTGCCTCTGTCTTCACTTGGCAGTAATTCATTATCGATATTTTGCGATAAAATATAAGCGCCTCCGCCTGCTGCCAAACTTAATATACCGACTACCCAGCCATATTTGAGCGCTTTTAATAGTGAGGCTTGATACAGGCGTAAACAAGCATTCCCAAAGCGCCCGAAAGTTTTGCTAAACAGACCACTTTCTTTCGCTTCTTTCACTTTAAGGCGAGCGGTCAGCGCCGGTACCAGTGAAAGTGCGACAAAGGAAGAAATAACAACGGCGCCAGCTAACACGCCACCAAATTCCCTAAATAAGCGCCCTGCAGTTGATGGAAGAAAAGCGATGGGAATGAATACCGAGGCGAGTACTGCGGTTGTTGCTACCACTGCGAAGAAAACTTCGCGTGTGCCCACCACGGCTGCGGCACGAGCGCCTAAACCCATACTTCTGCGACGCTGAATATTTTCAGAAACCACAATAGCGTCGTCCACTATCATGCCAGTAGCTAATACAAGGGCGAGGAGGGTAAGGATATTAATGGAAAATCCCATACCCCAAATAATTGCCAGTGCGCCTGCAAGTGATACAGGAATTGAAAGTGCAGGTACGATGGTGGCGCGCCACGAACCGATAAACACTAGCAATGTAACAACAACCAGCGCTACGGTAAGGCTAAGAGAAACGACCACTTCTTTTACTGAGTCGCGGATAAACTCTGCGTCATCTGCGGTGACTACGATGTGCATATCAGTGAAGCGCTTGTCGAGGTCTGCAACCATGGCAAGCACTTCGTCTGAAATCTCTATGGTATTGGAGCTAGCCTGACGGATAACACCAACGCCTATTACCGGTGTTCCATCTAAGCGAACTACGCTGGTGGTATCGGCTGGGCCAAAGTACACGCTTGCGACATCATTAATGCGAATGTCGCCGCTAACAACAATGTTGCCCACATCCTCTGCAGATACCGAAGTTGCATCAGCACGTACTATGAGCGCTTGCTCGGCCGACTGAATACTGCCCGCAGGCACGTCAAAGGGAGCAAGCGACAGCGCATTCGCAATATCACTCATTGAAAGACCGAAACTGGTTAGTCGCAGAGGGTCTACCGAAACACGTAACACACGCTCTCTGTCTCCATCTAACGTAACATCGGCAACGCCTGGGATACTTAAGAATAAAGGTGCAACGTCGGTATCGACGCGCTCGGTGAGGGTTTCCATGTCCAAGGTATCGCTTGAAATAGCAAGGCTGACAACAGCCTGAGCGTCACTGTCGGCTCGGATAATAGAGACTTGTTCTACATCTTCTGGAAGTTGTCGCTGTATTCGACTGACCGACTCTCGCACTTCATTTGCCGCGTCTTCCAGATTAACGCCGGGACGAAACTCAACGCGGACGCGGGCTGAGTTTTCTTCACTCTGCGCGTATATGTCTTTCACTCCACTTACGCGTGCAACAGCACCTTCAAGACGGCCAGTAACTTCCGCATCTACCGTTTCAGGAGACGCGCCTGGAAATTCCGCAGTCACTGTGACGCGAGGAGTGTCTACATCAGGTAATTCACGAACTTCAAGACCACTTAATGCAGCTAAACCGGCTATCGCAATAAGCAGGTTTAATACAACAATCAGTACAGGGCGTCGGATAGATAGAGACGGTAAGTCGCTAACTGAAGAAGATAGGTTAGGATCACTCACCTTGAGGCCCTCCGGCCAGTTCGGTAGTAATTTCTTGTCCGGTACGTAAGCGCTGTACGCCTTCGGAAATTAGCGTGTCACCCTCTTTAATGTCACCCGAAACAAGAATAGTTCCTCTAAGACGTTGGTGAACGTTCACATCTACGCGCTTGGCCTTACCGTCCTCAGCAAGCCAAATATAAGCGCCCGTAGCACCCCACAATAGTGCGGCTTCAGGAATAGCAGCAAAGCGATCGCCTTCAATGCTTAAGTTAACTCGAAAGCTCATACCAGGACGGAACTGATCAGAAGAGTTATCCAGTAGGGCTCTTGCGCGAAGGGTTCTGTCAGTTTCGCTAATACGTGAATCGACCTGTGCTATTTCAGCTTTCACTACTTTCTCTTTATCACTCCAAGGCTCCAGCGTTACATTTGGCGCGTTAAGTAACACAGGCAATGCAGCTTCAGGCGCTTTGAAGTTAATAAAGAGTTTACTTCTGTTGTCCAAGGTGGTGATCACCGTTTGTTCGTTTATTCGGTCGCCTACTTCAACGTCGGTAATGCCCACCACACCGTCAAACGGTGCAACAATGTGTCTGTCTTCTAAATCTGCCTGAGCTTCTTCCAGAGCAACTTCTGCAAGGTCGCGTTGAGTGCGAGCTAAATCTAATTCGCTAACCGGTACTGCGCCTTGTTTGTAGCTTGAAGCTAATCGTTCTACAGTGCGCTGCGCATCTTCCAAAGTGAGTTTTGCGCGTTTTAACGCCGTTTGCTGTCGTCTGTCGTCAAGGCGAACAAGTACTTTGCCTTTTTCCACCGCTTGGCCGGGTACAAAGTTAATTTCTGTAACTTCGTCGGAAACGGCAGGGTATAACACGATTGAACGAACGGCTTCTGCACTGCCTACAGCTTCCACTTTGCGCGTTTCGTTCATAAATTCAATGGGCTTGGTTACAACAAGTTTAGCTTGTCTGTCCCCCATAAATTGTGCATTTGCAGTTGGCACCATCACCAAAAGAAGAGCGCAAAGAACTGTCCATGTCTTCGATGCACCATAGAATGAATTTTTCATTTTAAACCCGTAGCGTTATTAGAACCGGTACAGAAAAAAATCTGCTGGCCCTTTATTTTTGTTTTACCAATACGTATGTTTTGTAGTCGATTGGCCGACCCGTTATTTGTACCGTATAGCACCACAGGCGGTTCAGCTAAGCAATTGCAGTTCAGCGTATTCCCTGTACAAGGTATCGCTTTTCATTAATGATGCGTGATCGCCGCTACCCACAACCTGTCCTTTATCCATAACTAATATGCGATCGGCGTGCTGCACTGTCGCAAGTCGGTGAGCAATGACAATACTTGTTTTGCCCACCATAAGCCTATCTATGGCTCGCTGAACCATACGTTCACTCATCGCATCAAGCGCACTGGTTGCTTCGTCAAGGAGTAAAATTGGGCGGTCAGCCAAAATAGCGCGAGCAATAGCAATACGTTGTTTTTGACCGCCAGAAAGTTTTACGCCTCGTTCGCCTAATTGTGTGTTGTAGCGCTCATCTAGGTTGTCGATAAACTCGTGGGCAAATGCTTGCTTCGCCGCATTTATCACTGCGTCGTCACTTGCATGTGGGGTGCCGTAGCGAATGTTTTCTAACACGGTATCAGCAAATACCACGGGCTCTTGGGTAACTATAGCAATATGTTGGCGCAGAACATCTACAGGCATTTTGTTGATTGGTGCTCCATTGAACAGTATTTGTCCTGCACTTGGGTCGTAGAAGCGCATTAATAATTGAAACAGCGTTGTTTTTCCTGCTCCACTTGCACCCACTAAAGCAAGGCGTTCTCCCGCTTGAATGTTAATGTTCAAATTATTAAACAAAGGTTTGCTGTTAGGGTAAGCAAAGCTGACATTTTCCAGCTCTATTTTTGGTGCTGCTTTGGAAATTACCGGTTTAGCGCTTGCTTCTTTTAATGTTGGGTATTTTGAAGAAGTAGAGGCTTCAGCAGTGTCAGCATTCAAAGAGCGAATAGCAGGCTCAGTGGTAAATAGCTCGTACAAACGCTCACTTGCACCAACACCTCGCTGCACTTCACCAATGACTTCGCTGATTGTGGCCACACTGCCGCCTGCCATTACGGCATAAAAAAGGAAAGCGGAAAGTTCACCCACTGTCATAGTGCCGTCTAATACTTGTCTTGCCCCTACCCAAGCAATAAAGATGATTGCCGTCATACTGATGCACATGATGCAGCCAATAAGTAGTGAGCGATAGTGAATACGCTTTTTAGCTACGTCCATGGCAAGCTCTACCTTTTTAGAGAAATGCAGTCGTTCGGCATTTTCAGCGGTATAGGCCTGTACGGTCATAATTTCATGGAGACTTTCATCAATGCGTGCACCCAAGTCTGCCACTTTGTCCTGGCTTTCTTTGGCATAACGGCGCACCTGAGGCGCAAGTACCTTGATAGGAACCAATACAGCTGGAACTGCGACAATTACACAGAAGGTAAGTAGGGGACTGGAAAACGTCATAAGCGCCAGTGCACCAACGAAAGTCACAACCGAGCGAAGGGTCATCGACAAACTCATTCCCACCACAGTCTGTATAATTGTGGTGTCGCTGGTAAATCGAGAAATGACTTCGCCTGTTCTAAGTTCCGCAAAAAATGAAGGCGGAAGAGACAGCAAGTGCGCATATACCTGGTTTCTGATATCAGCACTAACGCGCTCGCCAAGCCAAGTCATTAAGTAAAAACGCGCGTATGTTGCCAAACAGGCCACGATAGTAATGGCTAGCACTAATACTGTGGCTTTGTTTAACGTATCCGCTGCGTTTTCTATGAAGCCGCTGTCGATAGCGTACTTAATGCCTTGCCCAAGTAAAAGCCATGCAACTGCGGCCGTGAAAAGTGCTATAACTGCACCTACAACGCGCGCTTTGTAGCGAAGTAAATGTGAGCCAATCCACTGTAAGACTTGTTTGGTTGATACACTGGCGAGTGGTGTTGTCAAAATTACCTCTTTATGCGCATAACTAATTCATAGCGTTGATTTCGCTACGCTTGTTAAAATTCATTATTTGGATTATACGGCAAAGCATGTACATTGGACGTAGGCAATGCGATTACAGCGGCAGTATTTACGCTGGGATGAAAGTTAACGTCGCAGAAGCAAAGCAAAATAGTTAAAACGGGAAAATAACGATGAGTCAAACACGTACTTTGTATTATGTTCATGATCCAATGTGCAGTTGGTGTTGGGCATTCGTTCCTACTTGGGAGCAAATACAGCGTGAGTTACCCAACGACATTGAGGTTGTCTACTTGCTTGGCGGGCTCGCACCGGATAGTGATTTACCTATGCCGGAACAAATGAAACTTACTATTGCAGGCTATTGGCAAACTATTCAAGACCGTGTGCCTGGAACACAATTCAACTATGATTTTTGGACGCAATGTCAGCCTCGTCGTTCAACCTATCCTTCTTGTCGCGCGGTTCTTGCAGCAAAAGCGCAGGCTAAAGATAGTGATGAAGCAAAAGTATTAGAGCAAGCAATGATCAAGGCAATTCAAGAAGGGTATTACTTGAACGCAAGAAACCCTTCGGATTTTGATACCTTGATAGCATTTGCTAAAGAAATAGGACTTGATGCTAAGCGTTTTGAGTTAGAGCTTAATAGTGAAAGTACGATTGAGAAATTAAATGAAGAAATTCAGTTATCACGCAGCATCGGTGCACAAGGCTTTCCCAGCTTAATACTCAACTCGAACAAACTTGCCGAGGCAGAAGATTCAAAGTCACAAAAGCTAAAAAATGTACAGTGGCAAAACGTTCCTTACGACTACAACGACGCAAGTGTAACCCTGCGTCGTCTATAATTGTAATTGATAGAGTAGGGGGCTTTTAAACTGTGCCCTCTTGGCATTGTTCTAACCGCGAATTACCAACAAAAGGAGGCACACCTACATCCACATCTACAATTTGAGAAGCAATATACCCTGTTTCAGATTCTTGGAGCCATATTTTCATGTTCTCACCATCTCTGGATTGGGCAAGAGAATAGCGTTTGCCTCCTTCAAGATTTACATCCAATCGAACCACGGCTTCTTTACGATTAATTTGTCTTACTCCTGAGTTTTTGACAGCCGCGACAACGAACAATGCATGCTCGCCAGCTGATAAGTCGCGTACACGAAATTCTTTAGAAGGACGTTGATTCCAACACATAAGTCGAACTAACTCCTCCTCATTCTTCCACTGCTGTAGGTAAAAATCTACGCGGGCTTCGTCTGGCGAAATAGATGCTTGAGGTATAGGTAGTTCCGTCATAACACTACACCCAGCAAGCTGCGTAAGAAGAAGTGCAGGTAGAAAAGCGCTACATTTCATCATTATGATCCTTCATATTTTTACCGAATAAAGTCTTACAATAGTACCGATACTGCGAGAACACTATTGATAATTGTATATTTGTTGAGCTTGATTCGTTGTGGTGCTGCTATCGGCAATGATTAGAGCAATGCCACCGAGCACGCGCTAATTATAAGTTAAGCAAGACTTTTACTTGCATTGAGTGGCGATATCCGTATAATTCGGCGGCCTTCTAATTGGCGTCTAATTTTTAGACGTGAGTTGAGGGCTTAAGTTAACGGTAACGCTACAACGAGTTTGAGGCATTTATGGTTACTATTCGTTTACAGCGTGGTGGCGCGAAAAAGCGTCCATTTTATCAACTAGTGGTGGCTGATAGCCGTCGTGCAAGAAACGGTCGTTTCATTGAAAACATCGGTTTCTTCAACCCAACTGCACAAGGTCAAGCGGAACGTCTTCGCGTAGATCTAGAGCGTGTTGAATACTGGGTTGGCGTAGGCGCGAGCTTATCAGATCGCGTTTCTAGCTTGGTAAAAGAAGCGAAAAAATCTGCAGCGTAAGCTGTTATTAACTGGTGGTATAGATGAGTCTAGCGTCTGACAAAGTGATTGTTGGCAAAATTGGCGCACCGTACGGTGTTAAAGGTTGGGTCAAAATCAACAGCTATACAGAAACGCCAGAAGGTATTTTTGAGTACGCGCCATGGTTTCTTGGCGATGAAAAAGAATACCAAATTGACCAGTGGCGACCGCACGGTAAAAGCCTCGTTGCAAAAATTGTGGGCGTTGATAGTCGAGATGATGCAGAGCGTATCAAAAACTTGGATATCAACATAAACGCTTCACAGCTGCCTGATTTAGGCGACGAAGGGGTTTATTGGCGTGAGCTCACCGGCATGAAAGTGGTAACAACGCAAGGTTACGACTTGGGTGTGGTGAAAGAAGTGTTTAATACAGGAGCTAACGACGTGATTCACGTTAAAGCGAATGTAGGCGATGCTTTTGGTCAAAAAGAAAGACTATTACCTTTTGTGTTCGACGAAGTCGTACAAGAGGTGGATAAGGAAGCGAAGGTCATTAAAGTTGACTGGGACCCGGGGTTTTAAGTGACACCGGAAAAGTGGTTCGGCGTTGTTAGCCTGTTTCCAGATATGTTTGCCCCTTTTACCCAACAGGGTGTTATAGGTCGAGCAGTTAAGTCTGGAACGTTATCGGTTGACACCTTCAACCCCCGTGACTTTACACATGATCGCCATCGTACAGTAGACGATCGCCCCTATGGAGGCGGACCCGGTATGCTGATGATGGTAAAACCGCTAACCGACGCAATACAAGCTGCCAAGAAAGTTGGTGGCGAAAAAAGTAAGGTGATCTACTTATCACCACAAGGGAAGCCCCTTGACCAAGCAGGCGTACAGCGCCTTGCTAATATTGACCGCACAATTTTAATTTGCGGCCGATATGAAGGCATCGACGAGCGAGTAATCGAAAGCCATGTAGATGAAGAAGTTTCTATTGGTGATTACGTGCTAAGCGGCGGTGAACTGCCAGCAATGGTCCTTATGGACGCGGTTGCTCGATTAGTTCCTGGCGTGTTGGGGCATAAAGCCTCAGCAGTTGAAGATTCTTTCACTGACGGTCTTTTGGATTGTCCGCACTATACGCGGCCCGAAATACTCGATGGTCAAAAGGTACCTGATGTGTTGTTAAGTGGGGACCATGAAAAAATTAGGCAGTGGCGATTGATGCAATCATTAGGTAGAACCTGGCAGCGTCGCCCTGAATTGTTAAATCACCTAGCTCTGACTGAGGAGCAGCAGCGTTTGCTTGAATTATTCCAAGCGCAACTGCAGCAAGATGACAGTTAACTAGGACGAGAGGATATGATGAGCAAAGTCAGTCAAGATATCATCAAAAAAATCGAAGAAGCACAGCTAAAGACTGATGTTCCTGCGTTTGGTCCAGGTGACACAGTAGTTGTTAAAGTTCGCGTTACCGAAGGTGACAAAGAGCGTCTTCAGGCTTATGAAGGTGTTGTTATCGCTAAACGTAACCGTGGTCTGCACTCGTCTTTTACCGTACGTAAAATTTCTAGCGGCGAAGGCGTTGAGCGTGTGTTCCAAACACACAGCCCGGCAGTTTCTTCAATTGAAGTTAAACGTCGCGGTGCGGTTCGTCGTGCTAAGCTTTACTATCTACGTGAGCGTTCAGGTAAATCTGCACGTATCAAAGAGAAGCTTAACTAAGATTACTAATCCTTGCGTTATTGTTAACTTCGAAAAAGCCCGCTTCAAGCGGGCTTTTTTGTGCCTGAAATTCGATCCATTCAACCCGTTTATTAATACAAACATTAAGGTTTCTTAATAGAGAGAAGGATGAGTTCAGAATACTTTATTGTGTTAGGCGTTGTTGGCGTCGCATTTTTTGCTGTATCGGGCGCATTGCTGGGGCATGACAAAAGTATCAATGGGTTTGGCATCGTCGTTGTCGGCGTGATGACAGCCCTTGGCGGAGGTACTTTAAGAGACCTCCTATTAGGAAAACCAATTTTCTGGGTAGAAACCTCAGAGTATCTACTAGCAACCTATTCAGCTATATTCGCGACAGTCTTATTCATTCGCTATATGCCTTCACCTTCCAATTTTTACTTTATACTTATCGACACCATAGGGCTTGCTATTTTTAATGTCGTAGGCATCGAGAAAGCACTCATTAGTGGAACCGGAATGATTGTCGCCTTAACGATGGGCATGACAACCGGTATCTTTGGGGGCTTGATGCGCGATGTGGTTTGCAGAGAAGTACCTTACGTTATGCGTGGAGATGTTTATGCGAGTGCATGTTTTGCAGGTGGTCTCACTTACGCCGCCTTGTTTGCCCTAGACATTCCTTACATTTGGTGCATTTTAGGTTCTATCTCTGTAACAGTTTTACTAAGAATTGCATCGTTGCATTGGGGGGTTAAAGTCGATCTTTTTAGGAAGAGAACACCAAGGCCTAACTAACAGTGTAGAGTCCAACATCGATATGCACGTGAATAGTCTTATTAACAAATATCGGTGAAGCGTCTTAAGTGACGCTTCACCAGAGCGCCTATTATTGTTATGCCATTAAGGCAAGCGCTTCAATTAAAGGCTTATTCTCGCTATCGATAATGTGGATAATATGTTTGTGCAGACGCTTTTTGTGTTCGCCAAAAATACCTCGCTTTTTATCAAAGGTCTTAGCGTAATTCAGCGCACCTTCTAGCAGTGTTTCTTGTGTGTCGTACGCCTTTTCTACAACATGGTCTTGCTCTAACTCTTTGCCGGAAACACGTCTCCCGGATAGCTTCATTTCGTTGAACCTATAATACGGCATCGCTTTTTTAACGAATTCAATCATGCCGGGTAGGAAAGGGATGGAGAGATCCACTTCAGGGAAACAGAAGAACCCTTTGTCAGCACGCATGAATCTGAAGTCGCAAGCACAAGCTAAAATTGCACCATTGCCGAAGGCGTGACCATTGATAGCAGCAATAACAGGAAGAGGGAAGAGAAGAAGGGTTTTAAATACCTCGTCCATATCGTGCATGAATTGCTTTATTTCTTCAGTACGGCCAGTTTTCATTGCCGGCATCAACCAATCTGTATCTATGCCTAAACTAAAGCATTTCTCGTCGTTCGATGTGATCACTAGCGCTTTGCAGTTTTCATTACTTTTGATGGTATTTAAAGCCGATAGCATTTCTTTAGCGAAAAGAGGGTTATGGCGGTTTTCACCATTTTGCATGGTCAAAAGGGCGACATCGCCAGTGTAGGTAATTGCTAGATTTTGCATTATTTTCTCGTTTTTATTCCATTGCCGCAATGATACAAAATCCTGCCACCGAAAGAGAAATTTAGCTTATTTATGTTGGCCAATTATTTTTTTATTTTGGCTGAGCAAAAAAAGCACGCGAGCGAGTTACATAGACGAATGCTTCTGCGCTAGAGGTTTCTACGTATAAGCCTCACTGTCGATTAAAAAATGTGCTATCAACGCGTGCTATTGACATTCAGTCATGCTCATATCCTTCGAATCTAGCCTAGATTAAAGTATTATTCGTTATTACTTGCGCTATTACGCTTGAGTTGCTAAAAAGTCAATGACGTTAAAGAAATATAGAAAAGCTGGTTGTACAATAAGGTTTACATGCAGATTGCACACTCTTTTGGCGTTTTATTTTCCGTTTTTTATTTGTAGTTAAGAGAGTAAGAGAGCTCCCATGATCAAGGACACCGTAAATAATGTTCACGTAAGTACCGAAGATGTACTTATAACCCCTGAAGCGCTTAGTGCTGAATTGCCTGTGTCAGACAAAGCGTTAGCGGCTATTTCTGAGTCTAGAAAGATTGTTTCAGATATCATTCATCGTCGCGACCATAGATTACTTGTAGTGTGTGGACCATGTTCTATACACGACGTTGAAGCCGCGAAAGAGTACGCACTTAAGCTTAAAGAGCTTCATGAATCATGCAAAGACACGCTATTTATTGTTATGCGTGTGTACTTCGAAAAGCCGCGTACCACAACAGGTTGGAAAGGTTTAATTAACGACCCGCATATCGACGGTACATTTGATATTGAAACCGGTCTTCGTAAGGCAAGAGAGTTGTTAATTTGGCTTGCAGAATTAGAGCTGCCTGTTGCCACTGAAGCACTAGATCCAATTAGTCCGCAATATCTTGCAGAGTTATTTAGCTGGGCTGCGATTGGTGCGCGCACCTCTGAATCGCAAACACACCGTGAAATGGCCAGTGGTTTGTCTATGCCAGTGGGTTTCAAAAATGGTACTGACGGAAGCTTGGATATTGCTATCAATGCGCTTAAATCTGCCGCATCGGGTCACCGTTTTATGGGTATTAACAAGCAAGGCCAGGTGAGTATTATCGGAACGAGCGGTAATCCAGATGGTCATATTATTCTTCGCGGCGGAAAGCAGCCAAACTACGACTCGGTATGCGTGTCAGAATGTGAAATTGAGCTACAGGATGCAGGTTTGACGGCGGGCTTGGTAGTGGATTGCAGCCATGCAAACTCATCGAAAGATTATCGCCGCCAGCCATTGGTTGCTCAGAACGTGGTTAATCAAATCCTAGAAGGCAATCAGTCTATCATTGGCGTTATGTTGGAAAGTCACTTGAAACCCGGTAATCAAAAAGCTGAAGGTAAAAAGCCAGAAGAACTTGAGTATGGCGTTTCAATTACTGACGGATGTATTGATTGGGAAACCACAGAGAACTTAATATCTCAAACCAGAGATAAGTTGATAACTGTGTTACCCTTACGCCAAAATAAGCGCACGGTGGCATAAGTACAAGTAACGCCCATAGAGGCAATTTAGTTATTGCCTCTAAGCACCGTGCCATTTGATTCAAGGATAAGACAGAATGGCCGATTTATCGCAGCACTTAAAAAAGTTAGATACGCTGCGTGAAGGTATCGACGAGCTGGATACCCAGCTTGTGGAATTACTCGCAAAACGCAATCAAATTACAACCCAGGTCGGCCAAATTAAGGCTGAAGCTGGCATGCCCGTTTACGTACCAGAGCGCGAAAAAGCGTTGATCGCCTCCCGCCGTGCTCAGGCAGAAGCGCTAGGGGTGTCTCCCGAACTCACCGAAGACTTATTACGTCGAGTAATGCGAGAGTCTTATCATACGCAAAACAACAAATATCGCTGTGTGAAACCTGATGTCGACAACGTTGTTGTAATTGGTGGAGCAGGGGCGCTTGGCCGTGTGTTCGTGAGCTTGTTCGAACGCAGTAATTACAATGTTTCGGTTGTGGAAAAAGATGACTGGGACAATGGAAGAGCAGTATCTCTATTAAGTAGTGCTTCATTGGTTGTAGTTGCAGTTCCAATTAACTTAACAGAAGCTGTAATAAGCAAGCTCACTATGCTGCCAAAAGATTGTGTGCTTGCAGATATAACCAGTATTAAAGCTAAGCCGCTTGAAGCGATGCTTGCCGCGCACGCTGGCCCCGTTGTTGGATTACACCCCATGTTCGGTCCTGATGCGCCCGGAATGATTAAACAGGTAGTGGTAGTGTGTGATGGGCGTGGCAGTGAGAAGTACAGCTGGCTGATTGAGCAAATGCGAATTTGGGGAGCTACAATTCATGACTCAAGCGCACAAGAACATGACCAAGCCATGGCTTACATTCAGGTAATGCGTCACTTCAACACGTTTGTGTACGGGCAGCACCTAAAAGGTGAAGATCCCAATCTTGAATCACTCACCATGTTTAGCTCACCTATATATCGCTTAGAACTCGCGATGGTAGGTCGACTGTTCGCTCAGTCACCACAACTATACGCAGATATTATCTTCAATAATCCCGACAATTTCGCGCTTCTACGCCGCTTTTATGAACGTTTTGGGATTGCATTGTCATTACTTGAAAATGGCGATAAAAAAGGGTTTGTCGAACAGTTCATGAAGGTTGGCGCATGGTTTGGAGACTATGCCAAAAAATGCTTGGTAGACAGCAAACAGATGTTGTTAAAAGCGGACGATGGTCAGCTTTTAAGAGATAAGTAGTTGTAACAGGCTGTTAAGAGCCAAAGCTAATTTAAGGTAGCCAACGTGACTCGCTCTCTTCGATTGCCAATTACCAATACTTTCGCTGATGGCGGCTATAGTGTGAGAGCACATGTAGGCGCGGATCAGCAAGCAGTTCATCTGATTCTAGATACGGGAAGCGCTACGCTTGCTTTGGGCCACGCGCACTATCATGTAGAAAAAGATAATTATGTTGAGTTTACCTACTACTCTCAATCCATAAAATATGCAGAAGGCAGTTGGCACGGCCCTGTGGTCAAAACGACAGTGCGCCTTGGCATTTTTGGTCACAGTGTGACGCTACCTCAAACTTTCGTCGCGATTGCAAAAGAGCCAAATTCGCCCGAACAACCTTGCTTTAAGAAAGCTGACGGAATTATGGGGTTGGCGTATCAACCACTAAATCACGCTTATCGCTACTGTGATGAAACCAAAGAAAAACTAAGTGAGTATGATCTTTATAGTGTTTTACTCTCGGATTCTGTAGAAACTGAACAAGCTGAACTAAACGTAGATAAGCCGATTGCCACAACGTTGCCCAGTTATTTTTCATATCTTGAGCAACAACATATAACAGCGAATAAGTTTGCGTTCTGGTTGCATCGTTCAAGTATTTATAACGTCGACAGTAACTGTCTTACCGCTGCGCTAGCTCATCGAACAAATTATGGGCTATTTGTGGTTGGTGAACCCCTATTTCACAAAGACTTATATTCGCCTCCTTTGTTGAATGCGAAAGTACTTCACGACAAGTTTTATAACGTCACGTTGAAAGCTATAGAGTGCGAGGGTGTGGCCACTAATGCGCCGGTGTTGAAAGCTTCCGATCAAGCTCGCTGGTGTTCAAATGCTATTGTCGATACAGGTGCTACTGTCATAGGCTTACCGGAGTCGCTGTATGATGATGTGATGGGGCAGATTCACGCGTGCGTTAGAAATGCCGATGTGTTGCTCGCGCCATTCACGGCTTTTTCGTTTCAAGAGCAAGGTATTCCATTAACGGAATTAGATCTTACAAAATGGCCAACGCTAACGTTTATACTTGAGGGGGAGCACGGGGAAGACATAGCGCTAAGGCTTCCTCCTGATGCATATTGGCAGATACACGCGCCGTCATACAACGAAGCGTCCTTTAAAATGTTTCCCTTAAAACACTGGCCAAATCAAACTATTCTGGGGCTTCCGCTGATTTCTCAATACTATACAATTTTTGACAGAGCACGAGGTGAATTTGGCGTGGTGTCCTTCGCACACAAAGTCACTGCTGGCCAAACAGTTGAAACACTAAAGCAAATTTTTAAAAAATAATAACTGACATCAAATAACAACAATAAGGGAATTTTAATGCAGCGGGGTAGTTTGGTTTGCGTGGGAACTGGCATGATGGTTGGCGCGCACATGTCGCCATTATGTCAAAGTCATATAGAACAGGCAGACGTCGTATTTGTATGCGTAGCCGAACACTATATGGAAGCGTGGATCACGTCTTTGAACAATAATACCGTCAATCTTCAATCATTCTATGAAGATGGAAAAGACCGTCACGAAACGTATGCCCAGATGACAAATGCGATGCTAGATAAGGTGCAACAAGGCCAAAAAGTTGTTGGGGCGTTTTACGGTCACCCCAGTGTATTTGCAAAAGCGCCGCTAGATGCAATAAACAGAGCCAAACAAAAAGGCTTCGAAGCATACATGCTACCTGGTATTTCCGCGGAATCGTGCCTGTATGCTGATTTGGGCGTCGACCCTGGGGCAGTTGGTTGCCAGCATTATGAAGCAAACCAATTCCTTAAATTCAAACGGGAAATAGATACCGCTGCATACTTAATTTTATGGCAAGTGGGTGTTGTCGGCGACTTTTCAAGCGCTGTATATACTTCAACGCCACTTCAGCGAAAAAAGCTCACAGATAAATTACTGTCAATTTATAACGCCGAGGATACTGCTATTTTGTACGAAGCAGCAACGTTACCTATTGAAGGTTTCAGAGCAGAAAGTATTGCTATTGGTGACTTGCATGAACACGAAATTAATCAACATACAACGCTGGTTATTCCACCGATAAAAACACTGAAGCTTGATGATACTGACTACTCCGCAAATAGTAATTTATGCAATTCGTAACGCATCGTTTTACTTGCGAACTGCTTGACGCTAAGTGGGCTGCAGAGGCGGCAGCTCTGTATCAAGATGAGAAAGTAATGCGGTTAATTGGCACGCCCCTGACTAAAGCCGAAAGTGAGCGAGTGACTAGTGGGTTCATTGAAGCAAACCGTCAGCCTTGGCCAACGCAGAAAGTCTGGGTAATAACATGCAATTACACAAAAGCATTTTGCGGTATTCAGATGTTACGTAAACATACTCACAAGAATAGTGCAGAGATTGGCATAATGTTAGCTCGAAAGATGAATGGCAAAGGGGCTGCTCGGGAAGCGATGGGAGCCTTGGTTGACTACGGTATTTCACATGTAAATCTCGACCGCATCGTTGCTCAGTTCCAAATACGCCATTTGGCAACACGGCGATTAGTTACTCAATTGGGCTTTGTTAAGAAAAACGACAGTTTATCAACGGGAAGCAAAAGCGAACTAACAACCTATACTTTTGAACGTCTTTGTAACTGAGTTATCGTCAACCGACCGATTAACCATAAGTTGCCCTTAAACGCGACGCGTGTGTCCACTCGCACTGGTATTATATGTCAAAAAGACTATACGTAATTGATTAACATCCCATCAATTTGTTGATAATCTAGTATTAACTAAAAATTATAAGCTGAATACACACTCATGAAGGCGCTAAAAGAATTACTAGCAATTGCACAAGATGCATCTAAACAAAGCAACTCCGACATTATTGCTCAGTTCAAGGCTGATCACGCTGATGAACTTTCAAAAGACAAAGAAAAAATGTGGTGTCTTTTGATGCCAGAAGACGAAGAGCAAGAAGCGCCAGGAGATGCACCAGACAGTGGCGAAAAGAACCAAGTTTCAATTCACTAACCGTGATAGTTGAAAATGCTGTCTAGATTATTAATAGGGGCGTTAATTTGCCCCTTTTTCATATTCCCCCTTGCTGCAGACGAAATAGATCAACAGCTACAGCAAGCTGACACACTTCGTAGTCAGGACGTTACTGCGTTTCGTACTTCATTATCTGAACTTTCTGCAAAATCACGCTCATTCTCTCCTGCCCAAGTTCAATACTTTAACTATCTCAATGCTTATAGTTTGTCGTATTCAGGAAAGTTGATAGAAGCGGTTCCGCTTTATGAAAGTGTTTTTCAAAGTGCTACAGATAAATCTCTACAGCTACGGGCTAAAAACTCTATTCTTAACAACTACGCATTAGTCAGAGATTTTCCCAAAGCGCTTCAGCAAATTCCTGACATCGTCCCCCTTCTTTCGTTGGCTAAAGACAAAGATAAGCACCTATCGATTTTAACGATTGCGCTTTTCTATAATCAGCTCGAAGAATTTGAACAGAGTTTGCAATACAGCAATCGCGTGATTGGACAAAACCTTTCTCCCCGCAACGAGTGTTTAGCTCACAACCTGCGTAGTGAGTCTTTGCATAATTTGGGGCGTCTTGACCGTGAGACGTTAATGACAACTATTGCAGTGTGCGAAGCGAGTAAAGAGCCTATTGCTCTGAACCTAGCAAAGTTATGGCTTGCTCAATTAATGTTAGCCTCGCCGGAGGGGGTAGCAGGGGCATTAGACGCTTTGCTTGTCATTCAAAAGGATGTGGAAAGTACTAACTATCCACGATTAACGTCGGAATATTATACAGTTTTAGCGCAGGCTTACCTTGCGAACAAACTCTTTCACAACGCCCAGGAAAGTGCCCTGAAAGGCGCTGAGCTTGCAAAGGGTATGGGTTACTCTAAACCAAGAAAAACGGCGTATCACACTCTTTATCAATCGGCGATTGAGCACGGGAACAATGTAAAAGCGTTAGAGGCGTATATACAGTACGCTGAAGCCGACAAGGCGTATCTGGATGAGTACAACGTTAAGCAAATGGCTATTCAACAAGCCAAGTTCGATAACCTTGAAAAGAATATTGAAATCCAACTGCTGGACAAAGAAAACAGCCTATTAAAAGCACAAGCTGCCCTGTCGAGAGAAGAAAAGCAAAATCACAGGCTATTGATAACATTGCTTGCTTCCACAACCATACTTGTTCTGATGTGGGCAATAATAAATCGCAAGTTACATGCTGCGCTAAAAGAAAAGGCGCAAACAGACTCGCTGACAAAGGTGGCCAATCGTCACTACTTTACTGAGTTAGCGACGAAAGCACTAAAGCGAGCAGCAGACCACCAAGAAATATTGTCTTTTGTAATTTTCGACCTTGACCATTTTAAAGCAGTTAACGACAGCTACGGTCATCCAACCGGAGATTGGGTGCTTAAGGCAGTGGTAAGCGCAGTGAAGAAGCATTGCAGAAAGGAAGATGTTTTTGGTCGCTTAGGTGGCGAAGAATTCGGGTTGCTTTTACCAGGGTGCTCAGAGCAAAAGGCGAAAGAAATAGCGGAAAGTATGCGAAATAGTATTCGTCAAATCGATACAAAGGAAAGTGGCTTTACCTTCGATGTTTCTGCAAGCTTCGGTATTTCTAGTACTGCTTCGTCAAAGTATCAATTCGAGGCGCTTTATGCCAATGCCGACGAGGCTTTATATGGTAGTAAAAAGCATGGCCGCAATAGAGTATCTGTCTATCATATTAATGGTAAAAGTGATGCTGCCAGTGTCGGGCAAGCCTTTCAGCCTGCCTAAACACGATAGCACTACAAAGCAAATAATGAGTTGCGGGCTGGCTTAATCAGCCAGCGCGCTCGCCGCAGCCACTTTGGTCGGGCTAATCTCTTCACTTGGGTAGCATCCCAATACTTTGATGTAGCGCGTAATACCGCGCAACGCATCAAGGGCATTTTGCACAGGGCCGTCTTCAACATTGCCCTCTACGTCAATGTAAAACATTTCTTCCCAAGGGTTACCTGGAATAGGGCGCGACTCAAGCTTTGTCATATTAATGCTGTTTTCTCGAAGCACTAAAAGGGCCTCAACAAGTGCACCTGGCTTTTGAACGGTAGACATTACAAGGGTTGTTTTAGCCGGCACCTGAAGTGGAACCACTACTGGGTTGCGCGCAACAACGATAAAGCGGCTATGGTTTTCTTTTTGGTTTGCCAAGTTACTCTTTATTGCCATTAGGCCGTACAAGTTACCACCCGCTTCGCTGCCTATAGCTGCTACGTCGTCACGTTTAAGCTCACTTACTGTCAACATAGCCGACGAGGTGCTGTCCATGGTTTTCACTTCTACGTTCCCCAGTTCTGCTAGGAAATGGCTGCACTGAGTGAACACTTGAGGGTGAGCGTAAAGCGTTTTGATTTTATCGATACTGGTATTGGTGCCAACTAACAAGGTATGGCGGATAGGGTGGGTGAGTTCACCGATAATACTGAGCTGGGTGTGTTGGAGCTGGTCATACACTTCATTGATACTACCAGACGTTGTGTTCTCAATAGGCAATACCGCGTAATCGGCTTCTGTGCTTTCCACTTTGTGAATAATTTCAGCAAAGCTCTGACAGCCAATTTCCAGCAATTCACCGGGGCGACGAGAGAAGTACTTTTGGGTTGCCAGATAAGAGTAAGAACCCTTGTCGCCCAAGAATGCCACTCGGTTTAACGGCAACGTACTGCCAGGGTTTGCGCGCTCAGCAAGCATAGCCTGCTGGTTTAAAACAGAGTCTTCAATAATGACGTGGAAAATTTGTGTCACGTAATGAGGGTCTAGACCAATGTTTTGGCCTTCTTTAATTAGTCGTACTAATAGCTGCTCTTCACGCTTTTGATCTCTCACCGGAATGTGATGCTTTATTTTCGTCTCAGCCACTTCGTTGGTTAACTTTCTGCGCTCTGAGAGTAGAGTAAGTAATTCACTGTCCAGAGCGGTAATACGCTCTCTAACAGTATCTAATGCATTGTCTGACATATCATTCCCGTAAGTATCGAATAAGAAAATTCTGCTAAAAAAAAACCTCCCAGTTGGGAGGTTTTCATGCATGTAGCCGCGCCTCCCTAGTGAAAGGATGTAAACGCAAAAAAGAAAAGTGCTACGTGCATAATGTTCTGTTTCATACATTCGAATGTATGTTGAACACCCCAGTGTGTCAACCCATTTTTACAAATTGGATAGTCATTTTTGATATGAAGGGCTTGAAAAAGTGCTAAAAATGCGCGTGTGGGTTTTCGATAAGAAGCGAAGAGTAGGTGAAAGAAGGTTGTTTGTAGGATAAAAGAACAAGTTTCGGTATTAAGATAGTCTAATGGGTTGTGAGTCGAAGCAAGCGCTTCCGAGCATTGTGATCCTGCAAGGCAAGATCACCATTACTTTTTAGTCAGCGCATCTAGTCAATTAGTTACCCAATAGCGCCGACAGCATCTGTCTTACTTCATTAGGCTCAAAAGGTTTGTCACACAAAGCATTCACGCCAGTTTGCTGAATATTGGCCATATGTGCACTGTCAGCCGACTCTGACGTTACCATAATAATTGGTATATGCGTGGTTTCTGGATTGAAGCGAATAAACTCCGAGAGCTCCCTGCCGTCCATTTCAGGCATGTTGTAATCGGTAACCACTAAATCAAAAGGCTCGTCTTTAATTAGTGTTAGCGCCATGGCGCCGTTTTCAGCTTCTTTGATACGCTGCAAGCCCATACCCTCTAACACTCGTCTGATATGATTTCGCGCTAGTTTGCTGTCATCGACAAGAAGTACGCGTACGTCGTGGACGTCAAACAACTCTAGTTCAAGTTCATCATGATTTATTATGTCTAAGCTTGCATTCAATGCGCGAGACAAATGAAGTGGCTCAAATGGCTTAGGAAGAATTGCCGCCACACCAGCCTGTTTAAACTCTTCCAGCTTGCTCAGACGGTTTTCGCTTGAAACCAGCATAAAAGGAATTGTTTTAAATTCATCGTCTTCTTTGATGAATTTTAGGAGCTCTAATGCCGTACCATCTTCGTAATACATTGCGCTTACAATTAAGTCAGCACCGTGAGCTTTTACTGCAGAACGAGCTTCGGAAAGGGTACTGACAGGGTCAATTTCCTTAACGTGCTCTTTTAACAACAAAGTGGTAATGATCTTCCTTTGTGTGTCAGAAGGCTCAACTAAAATAATATGTAAATCAGAAATTGACAGCTTTTCCATTTCAGACTCTTTTTGTTATATGTTTATGAAAAAGTGAGAGCGTACTAGATAACTAGCGTTTCATCAGCCCCCAGCAAGCTTAACTTTGTACCCTTTATCGGTAAGCAGTGCGCGGAGTTTTTCCCTGTCATCGGTTTGTACTTCAATGACACCGTCTTTCACTGCGCCGCCGCAACCACATTTTTTCTTTAGCTCTGAGCCTAGTTTTTTCAACTCATCAGCTGCAAGGTCTAACCCTTTAATCAGAGAAACTCCTTTTCCTTTGCGACCCTTGGTTTCTCTGTGAATACGAACAATGCCGTCGGAGGATACCGACCGGGGCTGTTCTTTTTGCTCAGGCTTTATTTTGCCGCTCTCAGTACTATAGACCAAAAGTGCGTCTTGCCAATCTTGCATAAATACCTCAATAAATTGCGTCTTTCCATCTAAATGGCGATAAAAAAAGCGTTTCCATACGAAAGTTTAAGATGACTTTCATGGCGATGTTTAAAAGTTCAACTAGTATAAGAATAGCAAAGTTAAAAGCATGTGATGAAGCATTTCTGCGTACATTTTTAAGGAGCGAATATGGAAATAACGTCAAGCTATCAAAATCAAGGGAAAGTACTGGTGGTAGATGTAGGCACTAAGTTTGACTTTAGCAAGGTTGAAGACTTCAGAAATGCCTACGGCGAACTAAATGCCGATGTCTCACATATCACAATAGATTTATCGCGTACTGAATACATGGATAGCTCTGCTTTAGGCATGCTGTTAAACATGCAAAAGTCACTCGCCGAGAGGGAGTTAACCTACAGTATCGAAAATGCCCGCCCTCAGGTCGCTAAAATCCTGAAAATATCTCGGTTCGATAAAAAGTTCGAAATTAAGTAAATAGAACAAGTCGTTAAATTAAAATTTTATCGAAGAGACATACGTGAAGATCCTCATTGTTGATGACGAGGCTATCAATCGTACATTGCTGACTAACATGCTTTATAACGCAGGGTATAAAGAGTGTATCGAAGCGGTGGACGGCGTTGAAGCTATTAAGCAGTTTACGAGCGAAAAGCCTGACTTGGTCTTATTGGATGTCGTGATGCCTGGGCTGAGTGGCTTTGATGTTGCACCTAAAATACGGCAATTGGCTAAAGGGCCGTATCTCCCTATTTTATTTATTACCGCGTTAGAAGACAAAGAAAGTTTGGTGAGGTGTCTTGAAGTGGGGGGAAATGATTTCGCTACCAAACCGTTTGACCGTCATATTCTTATCGCGAAGATTCGCGCTCACTTAAAAATACGCGCGTTAAGCGAATATGTAGAACAGCAAAACAAAACCCTTCGCTTATTTAACCAACGGGTGGCGAGAGAGCATGCGATCGTAGAGCATATATTCAGTCATGCTATCGTTAATCGACCTGAGGTTATGGCACATTTCGACTGTTTTCTTAGACCGGCAGAGACCTTCAACGGCGATCTGTTTCTCTGCGAGTCCAGTCCAAGTGGAGGTATCTATTTTGTAGTGGGAGATTTCACCGGCCATGGTCTAGCATCGGCAATTGGTGCGCTACCAGTAACGCGTGCATTCCAAGAATTAAGCCAGCAAGGGGTCTCTATTTCTGAGATTATTTCCGAGCTAAATCGAATCCTAATTAAGTTTTTACCCAGCGATATGTTTATGGCTGCGGTAGTGGGTGAGATAAACGCTGGAGGCAATAGAATTAATTTATGGCAGGGCGGCATGCCAGCCGTGATTGTTCCTGCTAAAACAGATCTGTCACTTCGCTGTATTCCCTCGCGCCACATGGCGCTGGGGATCCTAGATGAACATGAACTCAATACCGATTGTGACACCATTCAACTCGGAGTTAATGAGCAGTTAGTTATTTGCAGTGACGGACTCATTGAGAGTACCAATGAAGACGGTGAAATGCTTCTTGAGGAGGGCTTGGTGAGAATAGTAAAAGAGCAAATGCAGACCTTCGGCAAAATAGAGTCGAACGCATTGTTTCTCGAAGCTAAAGCGCACTGTGCCTCATCTTCATTTCACGATGACGTCACCTTAGTCATTTTTAATTCGCAACCCATTAAAATTCCTGTATCGCAAAAAATGGACTTGGGGTTGCCGTCGGTCCACGAAGTGGCGCTGGACGCCGAGCACTTAAAGCAGCCGGACATCCTACAGCGTGTGCTGCAACTCGCGGGGCAATGTGAAGGAATTCAAGCCGTTCGTTCGATAATTTATACCGTATTGTCTGAGCTATTTAATAATGCGTTGGAACATGGAATTTTAAAGCTAGACTCGAAGCTAAAGGCAGATAGTTCTGGGTTTCATCAGTATTATGAAAACCGCGAAGCTTCACTTAAGGCGCTAAGTCACGGAAGAATTAATATCAGGGTAGAGTCTCTGCCGCTTAAAGGTAAAGTGCTGATTTCGGTTGAAGATAGTGGTGAGGGCTTTGAATGGAATAGAGCGAGCAGTTTAAGTAGAGGTCACTCTGTTCAAGATGAAAGTTATGGGCGAGGACTTCCTTTACTTAACGCCTTATGTGAACGCGTGTGGTTTGAAAAAGGCGGCAGCAAAGTCATTTGTTTACTTGATACCAAGATATAATCAATTCAAGTAAGTCTTTCAATCATTAATAATTATTTCGGTCTTTTCTCCCTAAATTTCAACGCAAAATACAATATACAAATTGATGTTACATATTCACTCAGTCATTGCCGCGACTCTGTCTAACTAATCAAGCAACTAATCGAATTTAGCTTCTATCGAGTAAAAGTTTTATCAATACTCAAATCTCATTGTCGTAGACGTATCTACGGTGACACAAAGAAGTAGAGGCCCCATGCTTAAATCATTTCTTAAACTATTTGAAGACACACAAAAGAAAACGGAACCAACGTATACTGTTGAACTTGCAACAGCGGCATTACTTAGTGAAATCGTTAATGCAGATAATGAGGTGACGGAAAGTGAAAGAAGTGAGTATGAGAAACAACTCAGAAAGCATGTAAAGGTAGACGAAGACGCTATGTCTCTACTGCTTGAACGAGGCCATGAAACCGCAGATGACTCAATCGACCTAGTGCGTTTTACACAGGTGCTGAACAAGCATTGTAGCGCGGAAGAGAGGAGGGATGTGATCAAGAGCCTTTGGGCTATTGCATACGCTGATGAATCTCTTGCTCCACTTGAAGAGAGTACGATTCGCCAAATAGCAGACTTGCTGTATGTGCCTCATAGCCAATACATCAAAACTAAACTTGAAGTGGCAGAAAGAGTGTAGCGATTGCAAAGACAAACAGGCGTTTTTCATATTAGCTGAAAAAATGGATTCAAATTTTCCGACCTGTACCTTACTATTGAACGCAAATAATAATAAAAGCTTGGCGGTGACAGTGCTGTTTTAGGGCCTTCGGCATCACTTGCTTACAACAGCTTGCAGTACTGAAGTAAGGGTTAGTTGAGTGTTAAAAACGTTGAAAACTCCGATTGGGCTTGTCATTGCATTGGCGATGTCTGTGCTGGCACTCTCTGTGGTAATCATTAATAAGTTAGAACACAACGCTTCCGTTGTGGATGTGGTAAAAGAAAATACCGCCACGATGAGCAATGCCCTGTCACTTCAGTTATCGGTGGTAATGGAGCGTAGTCCGGGAGATAGTGCTTTGTTCTCCTCTCTTTTTCAGCCAATGAAAGAGCACGATAATCTGCTCTCAGCCACGCTATACGACAATGATTACCAAGTTATATCAACTATTCAACCAGAATCCTTAAACCAGCTTTCCGGTAAATCTGTTCCCATAGACCCTGCAAAAATTCCGTTTGGCGTTACGCAGTACGATAATATTATCACCGCTCACCAGATTGTTGGCAGTAGCTTATATCCTCTTGGTCATGTCGTTATTTATGTAGACATAGAAGATACTATAACAGAAGGTTCAGCTCGCCAGCTCATCAAGCAAATTCCTATCGTATTGGCAGTTTGGCTACTGTGTACTGGCATTTGTGTCTTCATTCTCTATCGTTTAATTTCTCCTATTGGGTCGCTAAAGCAGTTTACGCAAGAGGTTTTTGAGTCAAAAGATTATGCGCTGCGCAGTTCGCTTGATACATCTAACGAAATTGGACAGTTATCGAATAATATTAATAGCTTACTAGATACCATTGAAGTTGAATTACTTATCAACTTTGAACAAAAACAAACGTTAGTCGATCAACAAGAGACCATGTCTCGTCTTGCAAACTTCGACAGTTTAACCGGCCTGCCTAATCGACAGTTTGTGCTAGATAACCTAAGGCTTGAGCTAGCTAGAGCTAAACGAAACGATGAAGATTTGTTACTTCTGTTTTTTGATTTAGATGGGTTCAAAGGAATTAACGATTCGTTGGGGCACGAGACAGGAGACCTCATACTCATCGAGGTTGCTGACAGAGTTCAATGTTTATTGCGCGATGGTGACTTGTTTGCGCGCTTGGGCGGAGACGAGTTTTTGGTACTACCAGATAGAGACGTGTCGACCGACCAAGCGCAAAGTTTGGCAACGCGACTCATTACAGCGTTTGATGAACCTTTCGAACTTAGAGGTTTATCGCTTACGGTTGGGTTAAGTGTGGGTATTGCGACTGCCTCTGATGCAGGCTACGACCTTAGTGAACTTATGAGCAACGCAGATTTGGCGATGTACCGCTCAAAGGCGAGAGGGCGTGGCAGTTATACACTGTTCACCCCTGATATGGTTGAATCGCATAAGCGTAAACTGCACTTGGCTAACGGCATTGAACAAGGCCTAACAAATGATGAGTTTGTTGTTTATTACCAGGTTAAAGTTAATAACGAAGGAAACGTCATAGGCGTAGAAGCGCTTATTCGTTGGCAACACCCTGAATTTGGATTGGTTATGCCGAACGAATTTATTCCCATTGCAGAACAGGGCGGCAAGATAACCGCAATTACTCAGTGGGTAATAAAACGAGTTTGCATCGATATGCCAGACTTAAAACAATGGGCTACGTCGCCTTTTAGAGCCTCTATTAACTTGTCTGGTCACGACTTACGTAGTTCACAGTTATTCGACTACATCTACAACACTTTCAAGCTTTACGACATCAACCCAGAAAATATTGAATTTGAAGTGACTGAAAGTGCATACCTTGAAAACTTTACCCTTTCAAATAAGTTCTTCAGGCGGATAGGAAACATGGGATGTGCCATAGCGCTAGACGATTTTGGTACAGGATACTCTTCTTTGAGTTACCTCACTCAAATCAATATCGATACTCTAAAAGTCGACAGACAATTTGTTATGGAGATTCAGACGTCAGAGCGAAGCCGACTGGTAACAGGGGCGATTATCGATTTGGCAAAACGACTTTCTCTTTCGGTCTGTGCTGAAGGAATTGAAAACCTCGAACAGTGGAATTACCTCAGGGCGCACGGTTGTGACAATGTGCAAGGTTTTATGTTTAGTAAACCTATTCCCTTGGCTGAACTAATCCATTCTCCTTACCATTACAGCGACAGCAGTTTCTCTGTTTAAGCATATGGTAACAATAGAACCGCTTTGACGCGCAGTGTTTCAAAGTGGTGTTTCTTTTTTGCTACATACCACTTGTGTGTAGCAATTGGCTTGGTATGTAAATTTAGTTAAACCTCTGTTTTTATTGTAATTTTAAGTTTTGGTCTGAAAATCGCATAGGCAGATTGTATGCAATTATGATAGTGGTTAATTGAAGACTAGTGGTAGTATCCATGAGCTTTATTCGCGCCGCGCTTTAATTGAGCGGTCTGCTAATAAAGTGGATTGAGAAGGATTTTAAAAGCGTTTAGCGGAGGATTCATGATGAAACGTCTCGAAAAAGTTTTCTTAGCACTTTGTGCTGTTGCTGCAGTACAAGCCATTTCAGTAGCGGACGCGTACGCAAGTCCGGCGCGCTCGTTGATGCAGGAATTAGACACAGACAAAGACGGTTTGATATCACTTAAAGAAGCAGTTCGACATACAGGTTTACTGCGTAACTTTGGGCTGATTGATGACAACGAAGATGGCAAACTTTCTGAAGCCGAGTTGGCAAAAAGTAAGTTAACGCCAGGCAATGAAAAGCTCACAGCAAGTGAGTAGATAAAATAATATATTGAAGAGGGTAAGGTTCTGATAAACAAGGTTTCGTTTGGTGAACGCTTGGTACAACTTGGTTCACTAAGGCAGTTGACGTTAGGTAGTTTTGTACTGGCCCTTATCCCTCTCATTGCACTACTTTGGCAAAGTCAAAGCGACTTAGCCAAAGTAGGTCAAATGACCACCCTCGAAACTCGGTTCGTGGTCGATGTTGTTAGCGACATGCAAAGACTCGACAACGCAGTCGTTGATGTAGAGCGCAGCATTCGACAATTTGCCGTGCTAAGAAACGATAGAGTGGCGTCCCTTTCTGACAACGCTATCGACCAGTTTGCAGTGGCTGCTGACAATCTATGTCAGGCTCTCTCTGTACCCTCTACCTGCACACGACTTTCAGAGCAGTTAAACCAGTTAGCTGAATATCGCGCCATTGAAGATCAGCTGCTGCTTAATGCCTATCTTGCGTCAGTAGGCGATAGCGTTGACCAACTGCGGGACGACGTCGAATCCGCGATTACTGAACGGGTTAAAGTTCAGCAGGACGACCTGAATGCCATGCAAGCAAAGCAAGCTTGGTCCACCGCTATGCTTGTGAGTGTGTCGTTATTACTTATCTTGATGGGAAGCCAACTGATTGTTAACCCCGTTAATAACTTAAAAAAGATTATTAGGATCATGGCGCACAGCGATGGTCAGCTTCCACCGCTTTCAAGGCAAGCGCCAAAAGAACTCATTGATGTCGAGAAAGACTTACACTGGCTTTATGATCGTTTACAGCAGTTAGAGCATATTAGGACCGCACTGTTGAGACATGCGGCGCACGAACTCAAAACACCGCTTGCCAGTATTAAAGAAGGCTGCAGCTTGCTGTCTGAAAACGTGGTGGGCGAGTTGAATAACAGTCAACGAGAAGTGCTTTCTTTACTTACTGCCAGCACCCAGCGACTTAACACGCTGGTGGAAAAGCTGCTCGACTACAACCTGCTATTGCAACAGGCTCAGCCTAAAATGGTGCAAAGTGATGTGAGTAAGTTGGTATCTGCATGTTTAGAAGATTACGCGCTTGCTATTCAAGACAGAGAAGTGGAGGTAAAGATAACGGCGTCTGATGTACGTGTGGACGAGGAGCTATTTAGAAGAATACTTGATAATCTGGTGTCCAATGCAGTAGCACATGGTGCAGTTGGAAGACCGATAAATATAAGCCTTTATAACGAAAACGATAATCTTGTACTAGATGTTGCCAACCGCGGAAAGCGCATAGCACCTGAATCAGTACATACTTTATTTGAACCTTTTATCCGAGGAACCGAGCCAAGAAACGATAATGTTATTGGGACGGGTTTAGGGTTATCAATTGTTGCCGATTGTGCTCGACTGATGCATGGTGATGTACGCGTTGTAGATGTAGACTATGCCGATGTTTGCTTTAGAGTGACCATTGGGCAACAGGAAAAATAAAATGAGAATAAGTGGTTTAATTGTCGCCTTACTGGTGCTGACAGGATGTCAGAGTTTAACCAGAAACAACGACAACGCAGGAGAACCCGAAAAGGTTACTCCTGTAGCAAAAATAGAACGCGATTTATGTTTATTCGATGAGGCTCCCCAAGGCTTCGAACACAATTGTGATGCTGTGTATTGGCTAAACACGTGGATTTCTGCAGCTAATCAGCCTTGGTTAGAGCGAAAGCAGGCATTAAAAGCATTGGGCGACTCGGCTTTCGATACGCTGCATGCCTACATTTTAACCTTACCTACTGATACCCCTTATCAAGACAGGTTACGCGCGCAATTGGCCGTAGACGATATCGCCAATAAATTCACATCAACAGCTCAGGAAGTAATTAACGTTATTGCTGGGTCGCATAATAACCAGATCATGCAGCTTGAGTCTGCCATGGTGGTATTAGAGCAGGAAAATACTTCTCGTGGTGAGAAAGTAAAAGCACTTGAAATTGAAGCAGTTAACCTGCGCAAAAAACTAGAAGAATTGTTGCAGATTGAAGCAACACTGATGGACAAAAACAGGAGTACACAACAGTGAGCGAAAAGGCGAATAGTAACCCTAACTTATTGTTGGTTGATGATGATAAAAGCTTATTGCGCTTGCTAACCATTCGTTTGGAAGGCGAAGGTTATCACGTGACCGCAGTGGAAGACGGTCAATCAGCGTTAAGAAAACTTCAAAACGACAACTACGATGTTGTATTAAGTGACTTGCGTATGCCGGGCTTAGATGGCTTAAGCTTGTTTGAAGAAATTATGGGGATTAGAAAAGATATTCCTGTAATTCTGATGACGGCGCACGGCACTATTGCTGATGCAGTTGCTGCCACGCAGCGCGGCGTATTTGGTTTTCTACCTAAACCAGTGGATCACGATGAGCTACGTGCTCTGCTGCAAAAAGCACTTAGCCAGTCTCAAGCTGCACAGCCGGGAGATTGGGCGAAAGACATCATTACCCGTTCTCCTGAAATGCTAAATGTACTAGACCAAGCCTTCCGCATTGCGCAGCGTGAAGTATCTGTACTTATTAGCGGCGCAAGTGGAACCGGTAAAGAGTTACTCGCTAATGCAATTCATAAAGCCAGTAACCGCAGCGACAAACCATTTGTAGCTATTAACTGTGGAGCATTGCCTGAAAACTTACTTGAATCTGAGCTATTTGGTCATGCTAAAGGTGCGTTTACCGGCGCTGTAGCTGCTCACCCAGGTCTGTTTAGAGAAGCCGACGGCGGTACGCTGTTTTTAGATGAAATTGGCGACATGCCAATGACGCTTCAAGTGAAGCTATTGCGCGCGCTACAAGAGCGTCAAATTCGTCCAGTAGGTAGCAGTAAGCACGTAGACATCGATGTGCGTATCATTTCGGCAACGCATAAAGACTTGCACAAAGAAATGGAAGAAGGCACGTTCCGTGAAGATTTATATTATCGTCTTAACGTGGTGAACCTAAAACTTCCGTCGCTAAAATCGCGTAGTGAAGATATACCGCTGCTTGCGCGATCATTGCTACAACAAAGTGCGCAGCGTCATGGTGTAAATGTAAGCCAATTTTCTGATGACGCAATGCAACAGCTAGTAACCTCGTCTTGGCCTGGCAACGTACGCCAGCTTGTGAACGTGGTTGAGCAGTGTGTTGCGTTAACGCAAACGCCGGTTATTCCGCTCCACTTAGTAGAGCAAGCCTTGTCAGCCACTAAACAAAGCTGGCCAACGCTTACAGAGGCTAGAGATGCCTTTGAACAGCAATACTTGCACAAACTTCTTAAAATGACCGACGGCAATGTAACGCGCGCGGCGGAGCTTGCAGGTAGAAACCGTACAGACATGCATAAGCTTATGAAAAAGCATGAATTAGACGCAGCTGATTTCAGATAGACATAGTCGAGCTGAGAGAGTTATTAAACGCATCACTTTTTAGTGATGCGTTTTTGTTTTGCGATACGCAAAGCCTAACGCTGGGGTTATGCTGGAAGGTGTTCTGAAAAAATAATAGCTTCAACTGTGCGGGCGTGGTTTTTTAAGCTTTCTATCTCAACGTCTAAAAAGTCACGTGGTTCATCAAACAGAAGGCATAACGTACCCAATTCATAGCCATCTTTGTTGCGCAAGATAGCACCTGCGTATGCTCTTATGTAAGGGCTGCCAGTAACCAGCGGGTTATTTGCAAATAGCTTATCGGCTTTTGCGTCGGGAACAATCAAGTACTCTTCTTCGGCTATCGCGTAGGTGCAAAACGAGATATTACGCGGTGTTTCGGTAGCATCCATACACTGGCGGGGCTTAAACCATTGGCGATCTTCTGCAACAAGGCTTACCAAGCAGGTTTTAGCATTAAATTCTTCTTGTACGGTTTTGGTAAGTTCGTCAAGTTGTTCGCTTGGGGAAGTATCTAAAATATCTAACGATTCAAGCGCAGCAATACGCGCTTTCTCATATTCATGGTTCATTGAGGTTATTTCACAGTAAATAATGGTGTAGTACCAAAATAGATAAGGACAGTAGTTTACCGTTGAATTAGAAAAACGCTATCTATTAAAAACAAAATATCAATCGGGGCAATGTCAGTTACTTGTCATCAAAACAGAGAATTCTGCTCTGGCTGGCTTTTGATGGACAGGTTTTTTAGCACGAGTGATGGGTCATCGTTGTTATATAAATCGATAAACTGCTGAGCTAACCAGGGAGCGTCTTTATTGTCGGGGCGGTGACAAAAAAAGTACACGTCCTTTCCTTCTCTTTGCCAAATCTTCACTTTTTTCACCCAAGGCAACAAACAGCGTTGGTTGTCATCGTCTACATCGTTACCGACAAAACGCACAATGGGAGTATGTCCTGTAGCGATAACGTTTACCGGTACACGGGGCTTTTTCTCTCGTACTTCCTCTAGCATCGCTCGTCTAATGTTTCCCCCTGCGTCTAAAGACCCAGTAAACAGTGCTCGGGTGTCCATAATGATTCTATTCGCACTGTGGCGGATCAAAAGTTGGTTAAGCGCCTTTTCCTCACCCCCCTTTGCAAAAAATGCCAAGTGGCGCACTTCAACTGCTACGTTTAAATCTTGGGGTAACCTCGCTAAAAAAGTATCCAGAATGGGCAGCTTTTCTGGCCCAAAAGAAGCGGGCAGTTGCAGCATCATCACTCCTAGCTTTTCTTTAAGCGGGCTTAACAATGAAAGCTGTTGGGCAACCTCTTCATCACAATGCTGTAATTGATGTACATGAGTAATGTTCTGGTGAAACTTGAAAGTAAATCTGAAGTGGTCGGGTACTGAATCGCACCATCTCGCTACAGCGTCTTGGTGGGGAAGAGAGTAAAATGTGGTATTCCCTTCAACCGTATTACACTCCTTGGCATACAGCGATAATCCATTATCAGACTTGGGATAATTAGCAAACCAGGTGCTTGGCCAATGGCTGTGTTGCCACATTGGCAATCCAATATAGAGATTTCCTTGTGATATGGCTGATTTGTGCATATTTGTCATTGGGCTTTATCAAGCATTTGTTTATACTATGCGGCCTTTAAATCATTACATTATGCATGTTGTAGGCGGGCCAGCTAATTGGCCAGCAAGTTTACGCGATTTTTGGCAAAGTCTTAAGCCCAAAAGTAAGCGGTTTTGAACGCCAATTCACTGCATGCGAAGCAAGAAAAAACATCAGGGGTCAAGGACCATGCGCACAGATTACTGTGGGAATATCGATTCATCATACATTGGACAAGAAGTTACCCTTTGCGGGTGGGTTAATAAGCGTCGCGATTTAGGCGGTGTAATTTTCATCGACTTACGCGACCGCGAAGGTATCGTACAAGTGGTGTTCGACCCAGATTTACCAGACGTGCTATCGGTTGCTAACACGTTGCGTAGCGAATTCTGCGTAAAGCTAACGGGTAAAGTGCGCGCGCGCCCTGAAGGTCAAGTAAACAAAGACATGCGCACTGGCGAGATTGAGATCCTAGGCACAGGCCTTGAAGTGATCAACAAATCTGACGTGCTTCCACTAGACTGGAACCAAGAAAACTCAGAAGAACAGCGCCTTCGTTATCGTTATCTAGACCTTCGCCGTCCCGTAATGAGCCAGCGCTTACAGTTCCGTGCAAAAGTAACCGGTGCTGTACGTCGCTTCCTAGAAGAAGAAGGTTTCCTTGATATTGAAACACCTATTCTTACTAAGGCAACGCCAGAAGGTGCACGTGACTACCTAGTGCCAAGCCGCACGCACAAAGGTGAGTTCTTTGCACTTCCGCAATCGCCACAGCTTTTCAAACAGCTTCTGATGATGTCGGGTATGGACCGTTACTATCAAATCGTTAAGTGCTTCCGCGACGAAGACTTACGTGCCGACCGTCAGCCAGAATTTACCCAAATCGATATTGAGACCACGTTCTTAGATGCCGATGGCGTAATGTCTATTACCGAGCGCATGATTCGTGACTTGTTCAACAAAATGCTAAACGTTGACCTTGGCGACTTCCCGCGCATGACGTATAAAGAAGCCATGACGCGCTTTGGTAGCGACAAGCCAGACCTGCGTAACCCTCTAGAGTTGACCGACGTTGCAGACTTGCTAGCTAGCGTTGACTTTAAAGTATTCAGCGGTCCGGCAAACGACCCTAAAGGTCGCGTAGCAGCTATTCGCGTACCAGGTGGGGCGTCACTTTCGCGCAAACAAATTGATGACTACACCAAATTTGTAGGTATTTACGGCGCGAAAGGCCTAGCATGGGTTAAAGTTAACGATGCCGGTGCAGGTCTTGAAGGTCTGCAGTCGCCAATTCTTAAATTCCTAACTGAAGACATCACTAACGCCATGCTAGAGCGCACTGGCGCGCAAAGTGGCGATATACTATTGTTCGGTGCAGACAGCTACACTGTGGTAACCGAAGCAATGGGCGCACTACGTCTTAAGCTTGGTGAAGACTTTGAGCTTCTTGAAGGCGACTGGAAACCACTTTGGGTTGTTGATTTCCCAATGTTCGAAGAGTTTGACGGTCAGCTTCACGCTATTCACCACCCGTTTACCGCGCCACGTGGTTTAACGCCAGAAGAGCTTAAAGCTAACCCTGCTGAAGCCTTATCTGACGCTTACGATATGGTATTGAACGGTGTTGAATTAGGCGGTGGTTCTGTACGTATTCACAATGAAGACATGCAGTCTACGGTATTCAACATTCTTGGCATTGACGATGAAGAAGCGAAGAACAAGTTTGGCTTCTTGCTAGACGCACTGCGCTTTGGTGCGCCGCCGCATGCAGGTCTTGCGTTTGGTCTAGATCGCCTAGTTATGCTTATGACTGGCGCAACATCTATTCGTGACGTGATGGCATTCCCTAAAACGACCACAGCGGCATGTCCATTAACATCGGCGCCTAGCCCAGCAAATCCACAGCAGCTTGAAGAGCTAGCTATTGCAACGGTGAAAAAGCAATCGTAATTTATGGCGTATAAGAAGCCTGAATCTGCACTGGTAGTGTTGTACGACCAACACTACCGAGTGCTGCTTTTGCAACGACAAGATGACCCCACTTTCTGGCAGTCGGTAACAGGCGCATTGGAAGAGGGGGAGTTGCCCTTAGAAACAGCGTATCGTGAAGTGTGTGAAGAAATTGGCATCGATGCTAAAGCACACGGGTTTGTGATTAACGATCACGATAAACAAAACCAATATGAAATTCGTAACCGCTGGTTACACCGTTATCCTCCGGGCACTGTTCATAACACAGAACACGTATTTTCCCTTCAAATAAGCAGCGATTTACCCATTGTTTTGACAGAACACTTGCAGTACGAATGGGTGTCGAAAGACGAAGCGCTCGCGCGCTTATGGTCTCCCTCTAATAAAGAAGCGGTATCTTTGTTTGTACCGAGTGTGCCTTAATGGTTATACTGGGTATAGATCCAGGTTCTCGGATCACAGGCTACGGTTTAATTGCGCGTAAGCAAGGTAAACTGGTGTATGTAGCAAGCGGATGCATTCGCGTTGGAACGTCAGATTTGCCTTCTCGTCTTGCTAATATCTTTACCGGGGTTGGCGATATTATTCGTCAATATAAACCCGACCAGTTTGCTATTGAGCAAGTATTTATGGCGAAAAACCCTGATTCAGCGTTAAAGCTAGGTCAGGCCAGAGGTGCCGCTATTGTGGCAGCCACCCAAGCGCAACTTCCTGTTGCTGAATACAGCGCAAGGCAAATTAAGCAGTCGGTAGTTGGAAAAGGTGGTGCAGATAAAACGCAAGTTCAGCACATGGTAAAACACCTGCTGAATTTAAGCGGCACGCCACAGGCCGATGCTGCCGACGCATTAGCCGTTGCCTTGTGTCATGCACACACCGAACAGAGCCTGATAAACATGGCAGGACAAGCCCGAAAAACTGTTCGTGGTCGTTTGCGCTAACACTGCCTAAAGCTCACGCTTTTACAGAGATAATTCATGATTGGACGAATTCGCGGTACGTTGGCTGAGAAACAGCCTCCAGAAATTCTTGTAGATGTAGCCGGTGTTGGCTACGAAATTCACATGCCTATGACCAGTTTCTACCAGCTTCCCGCGGTGGGTGAAGAAGTGGTGGTGTACACACACTTTGTGGTTCGTGAAGACGCCCAATTGCTGTTTGGTTTTGCTGATAAAATGGAAAGAGGGCTTTTCCGCGAATTGATCAAAGCTAATGGCGTAGGTCCGAAATTAGGCCTTGCTATTTTATCTGGTATGTCGGCAAGCCAGTTCTTGGCAAGCGTACAAAACGAAGATGTTTCTGCGCTCGTCAGCTTACCGGGTATAGGTAAGAAAACCGCAGAACGCTTAGTGGTAGAACTTAAAGACAGGTTGGCTAAGTTTGGCAAAGCGCAGAGTATAGCTGTGCCTCCCCCAAGTGGCGATTTGTTATCCACCAACACTATTGTTGCTGTGAACGACGCCCGGGAAGAAGCGCAAAGCGCGCTTATTGCACTAGGCTATAAACCTGCTCAAGCGAGCAAGCTAGTCGACAGCGTATACAAAGAGGGCATGGAAAGCGAAGCCCTTATTCGCGAATCATTAAAAGCGGCCATATAATGGCGCTCAACGAAGACAGCGGTTCTTAGTCTGCCTGTCTTCACGTTACCGTTTAAAGTAGAACTATCATGATTGAAGCCGACAGACTGATTACGCCTGAAGCCAGTACCGAAGACGAGGTCATCGACCGCGCCATTCGCCCTAAAATGCTGGAAGACTATACGGGGCAGCCTCACGTATGTGAGCAAATGGAAATTTTTATTCAAGCTGCGCGTAATCGCGACGATGCGCTAGACCACCTACTTATATTTGGTCCGCCAGGGCTCGGTAAAACCACGCTTGCAAATATTGTGGCGAACGAAATGGGCGTGAATATTAAAACCACGTCTGGACCCGTGCTTGAGAAGGCTGGGGACTTGGCTGCACTGCTTACCAACCTTGAGCGCAACGATGTATTGTTCATCGATGAAATACATCGCCTAAGCCCAGTAGTAGAAGAAATTCTCTACCCTGCCATGGAAGACTATCAGCTTGATATTATGATAGGCGAGGGGCCTGCAGCCCGTTCTATTAAACTGGATCTCCCTCCGTTTACTCTTGTGGGCGCAACCACGCGCGCAGGCTCGCTAACGTCTCCATTGCGCGACCGTTTCGGTATTGTTCAACGCCTTGAGTTTTACAACGTAAAAGATCTCACCAGCATTGTGGCAAGGAGCGCGAGCTATCTGAATTTAGACATGAACGATGAAGGTGCTCAAGAAGTGGCTCGCCGTTCGCGTGGCACGCCGCGTATTGCTAATCGTTTGTTACGCCGTGTTCGAGACTACGCAGAAATTAAAGCAGACGGTACGGTGGGGGCCGATACGGCAGCGAAGGCACTGGATATGCTGGACGTAGATAAAGAAGGTTTCGATTACATGGATCGTAAATTGCTTACTGCTATTATCGAAAAGTTTGATGGTGGGCCAGTAGGCTTAGACAATTTGGCAGCAGCCATTGGTGAAGAGAAAGAAACAATTGAAGATGTAATTGAACCGTTTCTTATTCAGCAGGGCTTTTTACAGCGCACGCCTCGAGGCCGTATTGTGTCGCAGCGCGCTTATCTCCATTTTGGCTTCGCTCCGTCTGAATAATTTACTGCCTACATTGTAAAAGAGTAAAGATTCGTTTTTAAGGCCTGGCTGGAAAGCTGGGCTTTTTTTGGTGGGGCTGTCCCCAATCGAATTCACGTGAATTAACGTCTAGGCAGGGAAGTACTGCTTTAAACGTATGAGTCGGTTATTACTGCGCTGTAGTAAACTTTAGCTATTAAAGAAGCGCGCTAAATTTTTGGCAAAAAAAAGCCCGCTCAGTGAGCGGGCTAAAACAACAAGTGTTGAAGGAAATAAATCCAGGGAACTCATGTCTAACAGGAGGATAACTCTTGCATGACCGTGCTTAGCACCATCACGCTCTGTACGACTGATGCTGTGCATTATAGGGAGTTCCGAAAAAACTACAATTGAGTAAAATTGTTGTTTTGGATTAGAATAACTAATGTGTTAACTAGGTGTTTCATATTGGTTTACTTTTGATTAAATGTTAGCTTTGGTGGGGGTTGTAGAGATGTTTTGCTCTGCACTTTATCGCGCTAATTAGTTAGTTTATCTTCACTTTGGATTATTAATTTTTTTGGTAAAGGAATAGTTATGCATTTACATCAGGTAAGAGTGTATTACGAAGATACCGACGCAGGCGGTATCGTCTATTATGCGAATTACCTAAAGTTTATGGAGCGAGCCCGTACAGAGTGGCTTCGCGAGCTAGGCTTTGAACAAGATACACTGATGGAACAATCCATCGCTTTCGTCGTCAAACACGTTGAAATGCATAACTATGCGCCTGCGCGGTTTAATCAACTGTTGAGTATTGAGACTCGCGTTGTAGAATTGAAAGGCGCTAGTATGACGTTTCAACAAATTATTAAAAATGAACAAGGTGTTACATTGGTATCGGGAGATATCAAGGTTGCCTGCGTCGATTTGGCAGTTATGAAGCCAAAAAGATTACCACGTACTTTGTTAGGGGAAATTTCGCGTGTCATCTGATCTCACTTTTATTGGCTTGTTTTTACAAGCGAGTTTTATTGTTCAACTAGTTATGCTTTTGTTGTTAAGCGTGTCGATAGCCTCGTGGACATTTATTTTCCAACGCAGCAAGGCGTTGTCGGCGGCACGCAACGAAATGCGTCAGTTTGAAGATAAGTTCTGGTCAGGCGCTGACCTTAACCGTCTTTATCAAGAGCTTTCAGCTAGAACTAACCTTACTGGTATGGGCAGCATCTTTTGCTCAGGCTTTAAAGAGTTTGTTCGCCTGCGCAAATCTAACACCGCTACCAACGGTATCGTCGACGGTACATACCGTGCTATGCGCGTTTCTATGTCTCGTCAAGTTGAAGAATTAGAAAGTCGTTTACCCTTTTTAGCAACAGCAGGCTCAATCAGTCCTTACATTGGCCTATTCGGTACTGTGTGGGGGATCATGAACGCCTTCATCGCACTAGGTGAAGTGCAACAAGCCACCCTTGCGATGGTAGCGCCCGGTATTGCAGAAGCACTAATTGCAACTGCTATCGGCCTATTTGCTGCCATCCCAGCCGTAATTGCATACAACCGCTTCAGCCATCAGGTTGAGAAGCTAGAAAATAGCTATGGCAACTTTATGGAAGAGTTCTCTGCAATCCTTCATCGCCAAGCCGTTGCTGCGCAAGCACAACAACAAGCCTAAGCGTTTACATTCCAAAACGGAGGACTTGTTATGTATGTAAGAAAACGCCGCAGGCCGGTATCTGAGATAAACGTAGTGCCCTACATCGACGTAATGCTGGTGCTACTTATTATCTTTATGGTAACGGCGCCGCTTATTTCTCAAGGGGTAAAAGTGGATTTGCCTAAAGCAAGTGCAAACCCAATAGAGCAGGAAGATACACCACCGATCATTGCATCGGTAGATGTTAAGGGGCGCTACTTTCTGAACGTAGGAGAAGACCAGGAATCGCCTATTAGTAAAGAAGAGCTTGGCGCTATTGTAAAAGCACAGTTGACCAAAGAGCCCAATACACCCGTAGTGGTAAAAGGCGATGGACAAGTAGCGTATAACGAAGTGATACAGCTAATGGTGTTATTACAACAGGCGGGTGTGCCTTCGGTAGGGTTAATGACGGATCCGGTTGAGTAATATAGATATGTCGAAACCCGAAGTGTCGAGAAGCACGTCACGCACAAACAGTGATACGAAGGCTAAACAGGCCAGTAGTTTAAGCCCAGAACAAATAGGCTTATTTAAATCTATTGGCTTGCATCTTTTTATCGCTGCGCTGTTGCTAATTAGCGTCAGTTTCTCTCCTGATCCTTTGCCGAGTTTGCCGTCGAATGCACCAGTAATTGAAGCGACGTTTATTGATGCACAAGCGATAGCAGATCAAAAAAGGGAGCAGGCACAAGCAGAAGCTCAAGCGAGGGCAGAGGAACAAGAAAGGCAAAGAGAAGCCCAAGCGGCGGCAGAGAAAAAACGTCAGCAACAGCTTGCGGCCAAGCGTGCTAAAGAGAAGCGTGAAGCAGAAGCGGCTGAAGCGAAACGTCAAAAAGACTTGGAGCGTCTAGCGGCGCAAAAGGAACAGGAACGTAAGGAGCGTGAAGCAAAAGCGAAAGCTGAAGCTGAACGAAAGAAAAAAGAAGCGGCTGAGCGCGCCGAGATGGAAAGGATCATGCAAGAGCAGCTAGCGAAAGAACAAGCTGCTCAGCAAGAACGTAGGCGTAAACAGGTACTTACTGAAGTTGAGCGCTACACCGCGCTTATTCAGCAAACCATTAAGCGCAACTTATATTCGGACGACAGTTACCAAGGTAAAACATGTCGTTTGAATATTCGATTAGCGACGACGGGCTTTGTAACGAGTATTCGCGTGCTAGGCGGAAACGACGCGCTTTGCAGAGCAGCTGAAAGCGCAGTTCGAAGAGCCGAGAAGTTACCGGTTTCTGACGCGCCAGACGTTTACGAGCAGTTAAAAGACATTACTTTAAAAGTGGAATTATAGTGGTATGAAAAAACTAGGTTTATGGATAGCGCTTATTACGATGGCATTCAGTGCCAAAGTGTTTGCATCCTTAGAAATTGTGATTACCGAGGGCGTTGACAGTGCTCGCCCCATCGGTGTTGTGCCATTTAAATGGAAAGGGCAAGGCAGCATGCCTGGCGATATTTCTAAAGTGGTGATGGCAGACTTAATGCGAAGCGGTAAGTTTAACCCGGTATCTGTCGACAAAATGCCACAGTACCCTGAGACAGTTGAGCAAGTCTCTTTCACCGCATGGGCAACCTTAGGCGTTGATACGGTTTTAGTTGGTAGTATCGAGCCGCAAGGGGGAGAGCGCTACCTTGTATCCTATGAGTTGATTGACGTGCTTAAGGGACAGGTTGACAATGGTCAGTCCAAAGTACTGAAAGACGGGAATCTTGTGTCGAGCAACGATCATGTTCTTGCTGCCCGTCAGGCGGTAATTAACGGTCGAGATTTTCGCCAGTATGCGCATCGAATTAGCGACATTGTGTATGAAAAATTGACCGGTGTTCGCGGTGCGTTCTTAACTAAAATTGCTTATGTCATTGTTCGCGACCGCGATACGGTTGAAAAGCCTTATCAATTAGTGATTGCCGACTACGACGGCGAGAACGAAACGCGCCTGTTGTCTTCTCCAGAGCCACTTATGTCGCCAGTGTGGTCGCCCGATGGCGAGAAGTTGGCCTATGTAAGCTTTGAAAATCGCAGACCGCAAATATTCATTCAGAATATCTATACCAGTGAGCGTACGCGCATTACTGATTTCCCTGGAATAAATAGTAGCCCTGTGTTTTCACCAGATGGCAAGCAACTTGCAATGGTTTTATCGAAAGATGGAAACCCTGAACTCTATGTGATGGACTTAGCGACAAAAAATCTTCGCCGAGTAACACGAAATAGAGCGATTGATACGGAGCCTTCATGGCTACCAGACGGCAGTGGTTTAATATTTAGCTCGGAACGGGGTGGTAAACCCCAGATATATAGCGTAAATTTAAATTCTGGGAAAGTAAGGCGAGTTACCTTTGTAGGTGAACAGAACCTTGGCGGTACAATTACCCCAGACGGCAAGCAAATGATTATGGTTAACCAAACTAATGGGAACTATCATATTGCGAAGCAGTCTTTGGATGGAGGCTCACCTCAAGTACTGACACGGACGTACTTAGATGAGTCACCAAGCGTAGCGCCGAACGGAAGCATGATTATATACAGCACCCTTCATGAGGGAACCCAAGTGTTGTCGTTGGTTTCTCTAGATGGGCGTTTTAAAGCTAGGTTACCAGCAGCCAATGGGCAAGTTAAATCGCCAAGTTGGTCACCATTTTTGTTCTAACAATTTAAAGACTAAACAATAAAATTTAAGGATTAGTAGGATGCAAATGAATAAAGTGATGAAGAGCTTCATTATCGCATTGCCAGTAGTGACAATGATGGCATGTTCTTCAGGCCCTAGCGAAGAAGAATTGGCAGCAGAGCGTAACCGTCTTGCGCAAGAACAAGCGGCCGCAGAAGCAGAAGCGCGTGAAGCGGAAGCACAACGCGTTAAAGCAGAAGCTGCACAGCGCATGAAGCGTCAAGAAGAAATGGTTCAGCAAGAAATGGAAGCGCTGAAAAACGAACAAACGGTTTACTTTGACTTTGACCGCTCAAGCATCAAGCCAGAGTTCCAGCGTATTCTAGACAAGCACGCGGCGTTCTTGGTTAAAAACCCAAGCACCAAAGTGACTATTGAAGGTCACACTGATAGCCGTGGCACACCAGAGTACAACATTGCTCTTGGTGAGCGTCGTGCACAGTCTGTTGAAACTTACCTACTTAATGCTGGCGTAAGCAGCAGCCAAGTAACAGTAGTTTCATACGGTGAAGAAAAACCAGCAGTGATGGGTTCTACTGAGTATGCATTTGCTCAAAACCGTCGCGGAGTGGTTGTTTACCGCTAATGACTTTTCTAACGAATAAGACATTAAAATTGGGCGTCACATTATGTGGCGCCCTTGCTGTTTCTGCCGCATTCGCACAAGCGCCTGTGGTTGACGCCAACGGCGGCAGTGAATTAGAGCAGCGCATTGTAGTGCTTGAGCGAATTGTTAAAAGTCGAACTGAAATGCAGCACAGGTTGCAAACTCAGTTAGATAACATGCAAATGGAAGTTGATCAGCTACGCGGTGCGGTTGAAGTCAATACCAACGAACTTCAAAAAGTACTTGAGCGCCAACGTGAGCTCTATCTTGAAATAGATAAACGCGTGGAAGCACTTAAACAAAGTGGAGCGCTACAGGGTAGTGCCATGCCTAGTGCGGGTGTTAGTTCGGGCTCTGTGAGCTCTCCAGCGCCAGCTACAACACCGTCAGCCCCTCAAGCTGGAGAAGATGAAGCCTACGAAAATGCGGTGAATCTGATCCTTAAATCTCGTGAGTACGATAAAGCCATTCCTGCGTTTCAATCGTTCATTTCGCGCTTTCCTAACAGTGGCTATGCACCAAATGCGCATTACTGGCTAGGGCAACTGTTGTTCAATAAGCAACAGTGGAGTGAAGCAAGTGAGCAATTCAATATTGTAGCTAATCGCTTTACCGATTCTACAAAGCGTCCAGATGCCTTACTAAAATTAGGTGTTATCGCTGAGCGAACGGGAGACAGCGCAACAGCACGACAGCTGTTCCAGCAAGTTGTAAATGATTACCCTGATTCTTCGGCAAAACGCCTTGCTGAATCTCGATTAAATGACTTGTAATAAACAAAGCCTCTTTTAAAGAGGCTTTTTTATGAGTTAAAGAAAATTTTTTTTCAAAAATTTCCATTCAGACTGCATAAAACTTCTGCACCAAATCTTACTGTGTTTCGTAGAAAAACGACTAAACTCAATTAGCACTGGTATAAATACCCAGCGATTTGTTTTCATTTTGACCGTTTAGTCGTAATTTGGCAGAAAAATGAAAATAAAAGGACGTTATGGGTTGCGTCGAATAAAAATCTGAGTATTATATGCCGCCGTTGCCAAGACACAGGCAACAACAGGAAAGAAAGGGTCGTTAGCTCAGTTGGTAGAGCAGTTGACTTTTAATCAATTGGTCGCTGGTTCGAATCCAGCACGACCCACCACTTTCTCTCCTAGCATCAAATGATGGGTCGTTAGCTCAGTTGGTAGAGCAGTTGACTTTTAATCAATTGGTCGCTGGTTCGAATCCAGCACGACCCACCATCATTTGAATTGCTAAACTTATCTGTGTGTCACTTGATGGGTCGTTAGCTCAGTTGGTAGAGCAGTTGACTTTTAATCAATTGGTCGCTGGTTCGAATCCAGCACGACCCACCATCAAGTCTTTACCTCGCACTCTGCACCACAAACACCTATCTCTAAAAATATTTTCCCAGCGTCGATTACAGCAGCGCTCAAAGCAAATTTTAAAACTGAATACTATTTGGGTTTTAAAAGGTTACTCATCTCAATTGCACTTTGATCTGGTTTATCTAACCCCATGTAGTAGAACAGTTAAGCACAACTACGACTATTTAATTACGCTTATGTTGATTAGGTAGTGTGTAATTTTTATGACAGTTGGGTATAATCCGCACCCTTGTCGCAACAGAGATGTAGGTTAATGTCAGTAGCATTTCGAGTGGATCAGGTAGAGTACCCGTTCCCAGCAAAACCACAGCCATTATCAGAAGCACGTAAAGCTGAGTTAAAGGCTGAGATCAAAGCTTTACTTAAGGCCCGTAACGCTGTGCTTGTCGCACACTATTACACCGACCATGAAATTCAAGCGTTAGCTGAAGAAACCGGCGGCTGTGTAGCAGACTCATTAGAAATGGCGCGATTTGGTAGAGATGCTCAAGAGCAGACCTTAATTGTTGCAGGCGTTCGCTTTATGGGCGAAACCGCAAAAATTCTTAGCCCAGAAAAAACGGTGCTAATGCCAACGCTTGAAGCGACGTGTTCACTTGATATTGGTTGCCCGGTAAAGGAGTTCAGCGAGTTCTGTGACCAGCACCCCGATCATACTGTAGTGGTTTACGCGAATACATCAGCAGCGGTAAAAGCGCGCGCTGACTGGGTAGTGACGTCGAGCATCGCGCTTGAAATCGTTGAGCACTTAGACAGCCAAGGCAAGAAAATCATTTGGGGCCCTGACAGACATTTAGGCTCTTACATTGCCAAGCAAACGGGTGCCGACATGCTAATGTGGCAGGGCGAGTGTATCGTTCACGACGAGTTCTCTGCACAGAAACTAGCAGACATGAAAGCACTGTATCCAAATGCCGCGATACTGGTTCACCCTGAATCACCCGCGAGCGTGGTTGAAATGGCAGATGCAGTTGGCTCAACCAGTCAATTAATAAAAGCCTCGCAAACCATGGATAACGATACCTTTATTGTTGCTACCGATAAAGGCATCTTTTACAAGATGCAACAACTTACTCCAGAGAAGACGTTTATAGAGGCTCCAACGGGCGGTAACGGCGCTACGTGTAAAAGCTGTGCTCACTGCCCTTGGATGGCAATGAACGGCTTAGAAGCGATTAAGGCGTCTTTAACGGGCGAAACTGATGGTCATGAAATCTTTGTTGATGATGAGTTGCGTAAAGGTGCACTAGTTCCACTTGATCGCATGCTTAACTTCTCAGCCGAGTTAAAAGCGAAAGGCGGGCTATAAGCGCACGTTTTATAAGCACTTGCTGAATATTTTCCAGCAAGTTCTTGATTAAGCGCGCGGCTTTACCTACTATACGCGCGCTCAAGGGTTTTCGTAGTTAAAAACTTCTTGATACAAAATTTGGAGAGATGGCTGAGTGGCTGAAGGCGCACGCCTGGAAAGTGTGTATACGTTTATAGCGTATCGAGGGTTCGAATCCCTCTCTCTCCGCCAAATACCTACAGGCCCCTAATTCTCTAGGGGCTTTGTTCTTTAAGGCCTACAGAGAAATGACGTAATCACCCACTAGTACAAAAGGGTGGTACAAATGGGCATCATGGCTACACCATACAAAGACCCCAAATCAGCTATTTACTACATCAGAATTGCAGTCCCTCAAGACGTGCGTAAGTTAATTGGCAAGCGTGAGTTTAAGAAGTCCTTAGGGACTAGAAATGAACGTGAGGCTAATATAAAGGCATTACCTTTTAAAGAAGATGCTTATGGGCGCATAGAGCAAGCTAGAAGGGAGCTATCTGGTGACTATGATGTTACGCTCACCCCTAAGGATTGCGCGTCTATAGCAGAGCGTTGGTACGCTAGGATGAGGCATGAGATTGAGACTACTGGGGATGTCTCAGCGTTCCTCACGGTTGAAGATGGTGTTGATATTCATGGTAATGATGTCAAGAGAACGTTTGGCTTGCTTGATACTTTAACTCTAAGTGGCTCAGAGATTCGTAGAGCGTCAGTTAAACAGCTTAACGAGCTTGCTGATGATTTGGAGCCATTCATATCTGAACAGTTGTCTTTAGATAAGATAGTAGTTCCTAAGGGGACCAGTACCTACCATCAGATAGCCCGTTGTTTCCATAAATATGTTGTCTACTTGGATAAGCTCTGCTTTCAGAGAGACCAAGAGAATTGGAGTTTTGAGCCTGTTAAGTTAAGCCTCGTGGACCATAAAGTTCAGAAGGAGTCAGGTAAGACTCAGTCCAAAGCTAAACCTGTGAATTCTCTCACTGAGGTCTTTAAGAAGTTTAAAGAGTCTCGCTTACTTCATAGTAATAACAGTCCCAAGGTCACCCAGACAGTTAATGAGACAGAGCTAAACATTGATCGTCTAGTGTCATTGTTAGGTGATAAAGGCATTAGCGAGATTACGCTCTCAGACCTTGTAAGCTTCAGAGATACACTCTTACAGCTATCCTCTAAGAAGACTAGAGCAATCAGAGAGCTTCCTATACTTCAGCAGGTAGAAGTTGCTAAGAAAGAGGGACTTAAATTACTCAGTAAGAAGACGGTTAAACGTAACTTCAATATGGTGTCTAGCGTCTTCAGCTTTGCTGTGGAGAATGGTTTCATAGATGAAAACTTAGCGTTACGTGTGAAGCCTCCAAAAGATGAGGCTAGGAAGGAAGCTGTAGAGGAGAAGGGGTTAAGTGAAGCACAGCTTAAGAAGTTATTTGCTCACCCTCTTTTCGTAGACCCAAATGCACCTAAGAAATATGGTATGGCGTGTTATTGGGTTCCGTTGCTCTGTCGTTATACAGGGGCTAGAAGTGGTGAAATGCTCCAGTTAAGAAAGTCTGATATTACTGTCGATGCTAATGGAGTCCACTATATAAACATAAGGCGAGGGGATGGTCAGTACGTTAAGACCAATTCATCATTACGTCACGTACCACTTCATGAGCATCTGATAGAGCTAGGCTTCTTAGACTTTGTCTCTAATTTAGATGACTGGTTGTTCTCAGAAGTACCAACTAGCAAGTATAACTCAAAGGCCCCTTACTTCACTAAATGGTGGAGAGAGAAGCTTGATGAAGTAAGTATCGAAGTTGACCAGCCTACCCACGTCTTTAGGCATACAATCAAGACAGAGTTACGAGCATTGCATGTAGGTGACAGAATTAATGATTCAATCACAGGGCATACTTCAGGTTCTGTAGGTGATAGCTATGGCGGAGTACCGCTGAAGACTAAGCAAGAGGCTCTTCACAAGATACCTAGATTGGACCTAAAGAGAATCTTCTAAAGGCCCTTAACGGTTGAAAAGGGAACCCTAATGGATTCCCTAAAGACCTCTTTATGCAGCCTGTAGTGACACTCTAAGCGCATCATTGGCTTGCATGATTTCACCGTAACGGCTGTCTAAGTAAGCCACTGTAGCTCCCTTAACGGTTACCTTATCAGTGGTGAAGTATGAGCTTTTACCCTTAAGGTCTAACACCTTGATAGCAGCGCGAAGGTCACCAAACATCACAGGGGTCCCGTTGGCCTCGCTAGGGTTCATTTGGTCAATGATAACGATAGGGTGACCCAGCATCAGGAAGGTCTCTTCACCACCATATACAGGACGGCCCCAGCGGATAAGTAGTGACTGACCTGTTGAGTCTGCTACCAGCTCTAGCTCTTCAAATGTGTCAGCGTTCATGTACCACTTGGCATTACGCTTGTACTTACTAGGGAGTGACTTCTTGACTGCTGAGAAGTGAGCTTTGATAGCCGCAGCGTTAGCCCCAAATAAGCCGCTAGAGCCTGTCTTGATGACCTTGTAGAAGTCTTGGTGTCGCTCATCGTCATCCTTGAAAGCCTCTGAGAAGCCGCTAGCTTTGTCTATACGCGCATCTAACACACCACGAAGACGTTGAATACCGTTAGCTCTGGACTCATCACCATAGAGTAATTGCTCCACGAGTACATTGAGGAAGTCATCACTGGCTAGACGTATAAACTCTTCTTTAATGTCTATATGAGCGTCAGATACGATCTCGTCAGTAATAAGTGTCTGTGCATAGACCTTGCCAAATAGGCTCTTAACGCTTGCGTAGCGGTGACCTTCAGTCAAGCTTACGTTTGAGTCTATTGACCCATGCTCACCCGTTAGGGCCGCTTTGATACGGCTTGTTACGACCAACTCTCTATGCTCTGTAGACTCTACATCAATACGGTCAATTTCATCTAGAAGGGCGTGTGAGGGAGTGGCTCTGTCTATGATTTTTGTTGATAGCTCTTCACCATGTAGAACTTGAAGTTCAGCAAAGCTAAGAGGTTTACTGTTTTTCTGTGATTGTTGTTTTTTCATGTGGTATTTCCTTATGAATAGACACACGAAGACGCACCCAATGAGTTAACAAAGGGAGTCCTAGTGTGTATGTATGTGATTGAATTAAATGAGTTGTAGCTTTAAGGTCCTGAGGGGATCTGTGAGCGGTTCTTATAGCTTAACTAGGGTGAATGTATGTGAGTGCTTTGAAATCTTCCCTGAGGATCATACAGATCCATATAGGGCTACTTAGCGCCTGAGTGAAAGACCCTATTGATGTCTAGAGCAAACTGAGCGGCTGACTCTTCAGTCATGCCGTAGGAACTCGTCAGTAAGTTCTTGTTAGATTCGTAGCTACGACCTAGACCAATACGTCTACCATCGTTTAACTCGATGAAAGCAATACGAGAGCGAGAGGGGAGCGTGGAGTCTACAGGGGCCTCACTGACCTCTGATTTAGTGACCTGTTTAGGTTTAAGAATGGACCTTAGTGGCATAGCAGATTGTTCTCCCTGTTGTACTTAGTGGCTAGACTGGTAATGAATGAAGTGCGAGAGATATTCACGCCATGAGTTGAGTTAAAGTGCGCCCTTGCTACGTCAATGACCTCATACTCGTCACGAGTGAGCGCCACTGAGGTTCGTTGTGGTTTCTGTGAGTTGGTACTCATTGGGTTAATCCTTGTATAACGGTTATGTAAAAAAGACCCAGCTCCATAGTCACTAGGACTTCGCTGGGTATCTTTGAATAGATGAAATTGAAAGCTTTCCCGTTAAGGGAAACTATGGAGGCCGTGAAGGGTAGCTACACCCCAGAAGAGATATAGACCCCCATAGTTCTTACTAGTGACTCCATTGACGATAGACACAGGGCTACGTTACATAGCGTGATGTGGGTTGTGTCTTTACCATTCGTTCAATAGGCCACTCTAAAATTCGATTGTTGTGGAAGAGAAAAGGCAGCCTTGATTCTTTAGAGGGTCATTAGGCTGTTAAGTGATTCCTATTGTGACCGTGAAGTATAAAAGTTGCTTCTTTCTTCCTGTAGTCAGGGGATAAACATTAGGGTGACTGTTCTGGGAGGTACGCTAGGGTAATGGCCTTTTGACTATCTGATAAGAGATCTATGTGGTTGGAGGCCGTTACGGTGTCTGTCTGTTGAGTTTTGCTCACTGAGCTTTTTTGAACACCTTGTTCATTTTTTGACTGGCAAATTATGCCATCATGGCGTTTTTGGCCACATAAAGAAATGACGGACCTGTGGCTTCCTCTTGAGTCTTAACGCCATCCCATTAGCATCTATTACGGACTAAGTAGCCTCTACACAGCTAGTAGCTTCAGAGCGTAAGCCTTATCTTCTTCAGATAGGTCCTCAATGAATAGCCTAATTCTCGCTTGGGCGTTAGTCTCAGAAAAAGACGGACCTGTGGCCTCTTCCTGTACCTCTACGTCTTCCTCTACGTCATCCCATGGGCATTCCGCTACCTTGGCTTCAGTTATATGAGCGAATACTGAAGGCTGTTCCTCTGGGGTTTCGATAGAGCTATCTGTATCGATATTGCTATCGTTGTTTTCTTCAGGGGATACCTCTTGTTGTTCATTTTCTGACTGGCTAATTTCCGCATTATGCGCTTTTTGGCCACCTAGAACATTCTGGACTGTGCCGTGGGTGACACCAATCCTTTCAGCGATTTCTCTGTGTGACAGACCTTCAGTGTTTAGTTTATCAATAGCCATGTTACGGTCAGCTAAAAGTGACCCACGTATAGACTTGGACTCGACCTCATAAACACGGTCAGAGCAACCTACGACTTCTAGGATTCTCTTCTTGTCTAGCTGGTACTTGTTCTTCATGAAACCAATACGGTCTACTTCTAGCAGCTTGCGTATGGTGTTCTGGATGTCACCCTTCTTACGCTTAAGGCCGTGGTTAGCGTTGACCCCAGCCGCAGCAACGATAGCTTCAGCCATGGTTTCAAATTCAGAGTAACGGATAGCTACATTCTCAACGTCTACCTCTACCTGTACCTCGTTCTGTTTGGTTAACCAGTCGATAGCATTAAGCCTGTGGAAACCATCAATAGGAACATATTCTTTAGTCTCTTCTACGTAACCTACCCATGGAAGCTCATTGAAGATGCCTGTATCAGCAAACGAGTAAGCTAGGTCTTTCACATGAGTCATATCCTCACCCAGTGCGCGTAGTTGTGTTGGAGCTTCTAGGTTGATTTTAGATAGTGAAATAGTGTTCATTTTCTGTCCCTTACTATGGAAATACATTAAGAAATATCTTAGTGGTAGCCTTGTGATTGATAGGCATGTTAGAAGTCTGAGACAGTGCCTATATGGTCATCGACACTCTTAAGCTGTTCTACGCTGAGAGCTTTCAATTGACGTGTTATAGACTCGATGAGATTGGCCTTACGTTTCTGTATGTAGTCTTGGGGAGTTTTGGCATCGTGCCGTTTATCCGCACGGAGGTCCTGAAGGGGTTCCTTATGTAAACTTTCGCTCATTGAGCATTTCTTTACACCTTCATTCTCTTGTGTGTGAGCAATTTTGGCATCGTGCCGTTTTTCCTCAGCTAGACCATCTAAGGTTTCTCCATGAGTCATATTGCTCACTGAGCGTTTTGACTCACTGAGGTGTTGTAGGGTGTTTACTGACTGCGGAGTTTTGCTCATTGAGCATTTTTCCCCACCAAGACCATCTAGGCATTCATCTTGAGTCGTTTTGTTCATTGAGCGTTTTGACTCACTAAGAATCCTGCTAATAGTCTTTTGAGGTACACCCGTTCTTTGTTGAATCTCACGTTGAGAGATACCTTCATAATCTAAGCGTTTGACCTCAAAGTCACGAGCATTGGTAAGTTCCCTACGGATTTCCTCAGTGGCTCTCCTGTAGGTGGCAGAGGAACAATTGACCGCCTTCATGATAGCTTCACTATCCAGTGTGTATTTAGTCTTTGAGAAACCTATGCGGTCTACCTCTAGTAGCTTTTGGATAGCGTTGTGTATATCCGTACTTTTACGCTTAAGGCCATGGTTAGCGTTGACCCCAGCAGCAGCTACGATAGCCTCAGACATTGTGTCAAACTCAGTGAGTCTTACTGAGACATTTTCGAGGTCTACCTGACACTTTATCTCCTCTTGTTCTTCTAACCATTGAAGGGCCGTTAACCTATGGAAACCATCAATAGGTACATACTCGTTTGTGTCTTTAATCAGGGCTACCCATGGTAGTTCCTTGAAGGACCCAGTGTCAGCGAATGAATGCGCTAGGTCTTCTACGTGAGTCATATCTTCACCTGATGACCTCAACTGAGTAGGGGCCTTAAGGTTAATCTTAGATAGTGCAATAGTGTTCATGTGTGTGGTGTTCCTTGTTTATTTATGTCTTAGGGGAGAGACCTGAGGAAGTTGAGGTATGACTCTAGGAAGGTCTTAGCGAATGACCCTATATGAGGATGACCATATTAATTACAACTCAATAGTCTATGTCTTAGGAGAGGCCCTAGGGACTCCTTAAGGTAGGTAACTAATATTGATATTATTAGTAGGTCTAGCCTCAACGGTCCCTTAGGGAATCTTTAGGTATATACCCTAATGTCTTTCCACTTTGTTCTAATAGTCAGGGATTATTCAAAACAGGGTATATTCGAGTGATATTTAGACAGTCACAAAGGTTACGCTGCGAAGTCTAAACGAGTCATCAGAGGGTGGAATACCGTAGTGATTTCCTCAGTAACTAAAGGTGAGGCCATAACGCTATCATGAAGGTCCATAAGAAGGTGTTCATCGACCTCAATCATCAATGCACTGTCTGGTGAGTCAAATAGGCATAGGCTCTCTACGGCTCCCTGAGGGGCCATAGTGAACTCAAAGTCACCATTGAGGATTCCAGTGGTAGCTAGTGCGATAACATCACTGTAAGGCGTTGAGGTGTTTAGATTTACTACTTGCATGACGTACTACTTGTCCTTTCTACTAATGTTTAAAATGGTAGCCCTTGCGACTCCATACTCTTTGCTTAATTTGACCTTGCTGACTCCATTAGCCAACTTGTCACGAATCTCTTGTTCTTGCTCTTTGGTGAGCTTAGGTTTACGACCACCATAGTTACCCGTAGCCGCTTTGCCTTCTTGGGTCCGAGTCACGATGAAGTTTCTCTCTAGCTCTGCGAACATCCCTAGGAGTTGGACCATAGCCTTGCTTAAAGCATCTGACTTGTTGGTGTCTATAGGTTGATCAATGGTTACGAGGTTGACTCCACGCTCTACCAAGGTGTCGAGACAGACTAATACCTGAGACAGGGACCTACCTAGTCTATCCAGTTTAGTGACAACCACAGTGTCACCTTCACGGACATACTTCAGTAATGCCTCAAGAGCCTCTTTGTTAGTTGCCTCTTTACCTGAATGCTTTCCCTTGAATATCTTCTTACAGCCATAAGCTTCTAGCTTATCTATTTGCTGTGTGAGGTCTTGTTGCTGGGTAGACACCCTTGCATAGCCTACGAATTCCATAAGTGAGTTTCTCTATGTCAAAAACTTAAGAGATTCTGTCACTCAAATAATTAAGTGTCAATAACTCATAAATATAGGTTTGTGACAGTGTTAAATTAAGTTCTTGAGTTTTTGACATGTAAACGAAGTGACATTTTACAGTAGAAGCCCTATATCGTAGTGTATGTAACCTATCGTTCAAGGGAGTGAAATGTGAGTAGTATTTTTAAGTTCATGTCAGGAGAGGACTATCATATCGAAGCGTTGAAGAACGATAATGTCTATTTCTCTAAGTTTACAGACCTCAATGACCCGTATGAAGGTCTTCTGCACTTCAGCTATAAGAACGTCACAGACTCAATAAGAATGACGCTGTATGCTAATGGACTTGCAAAGGAAGGAAACATAAGCCTTTCTGAAGGCAGAAAAAAAGCGGAGCGACTTCGACAAAAAGAAGGCATAGAAAAGGTTAGGGAAATAGTAAATGAATGGACTGAAATAGCATTTGAGGACTACAAGAACTTTCATTTGGAAAACCGCTTTGTTTTGTCTGTAGCAATACAAAAAGAAGACGACTTATTCCCAGCTCCCTTAACAAGTATGATGATGTGGTCCCACTATGCGAAAGGAATGAGGGGGCTTTGTGTAGAGTTTGACTATCAAAAGTTGTTAGATAGCATTCAAACGCTCAATGAGCTTGATGTTAGTACCCGTCTCGTAAGTTATTCAAACAAGCATTTACCTCGTGTATGCGCTAGAACTGTAATTGAGGACTTCATAAAGGACAATGGAAAAGCTGGACTCGAAATGATTAATGCCTTCTGTACGAAACACAGTGGCTGGAGTTATGAAAACGAACTTAGATTCTTAGGCTCGAAACATGGCTTAGTAAATTATGATACTTCAGCAGTAAAAAGGATATTTGTAGGACACAAAAACAAGGCTCTGCTTCAAACTGTAAAGGAAATCGTCCGTAGCAAAAACCTAAACGTCCCAGTTTATACAGTCAATATACGCCCCAAAACTTATGGTTTGGGTTTTGTAGAGGCTATTTAAAAAAATGACCAAAAGTAAAACACGTTTTTCTTAAGTATCATGGAACGACGCAATCGCCATGGTAGGGTAGGAGTCCGCCCCTCCCCCCCTGTACCCTACAGAAGATCCTGAGAAGATCTGTGAGAAGACTTTGTTGGACACTAGGGTACATGGTGGGGGCCTAGTATGAGTTAACTCACGAGCGATATGAGAGCTTCTCAATGTAATGTAAGTTTCTAAGCGGTTGAATCATTGCGATAATCCATTGACTGTATTCTTAGAGTGGCCTTCAGTGGCTATATAATTAATTACTAAAAGGATGACTAGAATGTCAAAGGACGTAGAGCAACTAGACGCAGTGTTGTTACATAGCTCTCTCTCTGAGATTGCACAAAAGCTAGATGGTATGGCATCAAAGGATTGGTGGTGGGACTTTGGCGCACCCGTAATCACAGCCGCTATAGTTGCACTAATCGCGTCAGGTTTAACCTTTTGGTACACCAAGCATCTGCATGAGAGAGCTGAGAGAGCGGCAGAGAGACGCTACTACAAATCGCGTAAGGATGATAAGCGAAAGTATGTTATGGAGAGGCTACAGGAGGACAACCGTCACAAGGTGAACCAACTGATTATTAGAGAGAATTTAAATAGAGAGGCGATTAACGAAGTGACCCTTTTAGCTAACCGTTGTCTGACAAATCTATCGGTCATTAGGAGTAATTATAGTGCTCTAATCAATCGTTCTATCTATGAGAGGATGTTTCAAGTTCCCAGTATCAAAAGTGTGATTTTCGAGGCTGTTGATTTTAGTGTTGTATCTAGGCTGTGCTTTTTAGCACCTTCAGAAGGAAGAGCTAGTACTAGCTGGTCTCAGGTAGCGAAAATCGAGTCGATATTCTCTAATTACAACGTACTTATGGAGACTTGGAAAGAAAGGAACGAGATAAGAGAAAGAGTCCACGAAGAGCTGAGAGAAAAAGGTTATTTCGAAAGGCAACGTGTCGAGCCAGAATATATGTTCCTTGATGTAGCAACAAAAGCTAAGTTAATGCATTTCACTGAGAGAGCAATTAGCCTCACGAAGGAGCTTTATGTAGACCTTAGTGACTTCCTATCTGAGTTTAACAATGCATATGATCCTTTGCTAAATCAAACGCTACCGCAAGAACTGTTGACTACGCTGATTAAATTTCCTGCTGATGACTTATCTAGACGAGCGGACCTCTATGCAAATGAAGAGCTTGCAGATCTTGAGGGAATTCGAGAGAACATGACTGATGAGCAGTTTCAACGGTTTTCGAAGAGCATGAGGTCGCGTCACGATATTTCTCAAGAGTAGTCCTGATAAATGTACAAAATCGTTGTACAAAATTGATCATACTGATATTCTTAACTATCTGTTTTATATTGATATTTTAATCCTGTGATTAATGTCGAGGGTTCGAATCCCTCTCTCTCCGCCAAATACGAAAAACCGGCTTTATGCCGGTTTTTTTGTCTATCGATTAGTGCTTATCAACGCAGTATTACCTTTCGCTTGAGTAAAAAGAAACCCGCGTTGAAGCGGGTTTCTTTTTAAACGCGTTTATTGCGACGCTGGTATGCTAAAGCCTACGGCTTCTCATCTCTGATGTCGCGCCGCTACGAATTACTTCGCAACTTGCTGATGAAGCTTAATTAGGTCAGGAAGCTTTTTTGCGTAAATAGCTTTCTTCGTACCTGGATGAAGTAGTTGGCTTACGAATGTACGTAAGAAGCCAAGTACAAAGGTTTGAACGCGGTCAGCGTCTGCTTCACTTGGGTTAGCAATTAGCTTTTCTGTCTCCGCTTGTACTTTATGTACAATCGGATCCATGGTGTCTTTTCCAGAAACTAGGTCATTACCAGTCACAACGCCTTTGCCAAGCAAGTCTCTAACTGCTGAGTATAAATCAGCAGAAACAGCGTTAGACTGTCCCCAGTTCGCAATGTTGTATTCTTCAGCAATCTTATCTAAATCAGCAGTTGGGTCGTTAGACTTCAATAGGCTGTCGATAAGTTTATGGGCTTCAGTTTGTTTTACGGGTGTTGATAATTCTGACATGGTTACATTTGTTGATTATGTGGGTGAGCGCGTTATAAATATTCTGCCAGACAATGTCAACCCGTTTGCCGCTAATCTAAGCAATTACAAGAGGGAAAGCAACGCGAAGTCTCACCTGTGAACATGGTCATGCACTTAGCAATTTATGCACAGCCACCTCAGGCTAGCCACTATTTTATAAGCGCAAGACGCCTGATTATGCCGAGATCCTGCTATTTATATCATCAGCCCCCGCGTTGGGTTTGCGAGGTGCTGGAATAGGAAGTTTAATTGCATGCTTTCTATTAGATGCGCCGTGCTGTGACTTCATATAGCCATTAGCGTTTTTTAGAAAGTACGCTGCGGCACTTGTAGCATTCTCACCGTGCAGTGAAGCGGTAGGCTGGCTGTTTGCTTCTTGTGGGAAAGCAATGGCTTTGCGTTCAGTTTCTAAAAAGGTACTTCCGGCTTGCTTACCTAGCTTATAGTCATGGCGAAGCTGCGCATCTGTACTGCCTAACAATTTACTTTGAAGCTTATCTGACGCAAAAATTTGAACAACCTCTACACCTTCTGGTGGGTTTTCAATAAACGCCAGCTCTTTTTGATAAGCTTGTTCGTGCTGTAACAGGTAGTCGATAGTTTTGGGGCAGGTGCCCGTTGCACACATTACTGCGCTCAACTTTTGTAGCCAAGGCGACTGTGCTTGAAAGCCTTTATCTACCGTGCGAATAACGACAATCTTGGTAGCCCCTCGTTTGTAGGCCTCGGTCACTGGCAATGGCGCTGCCAAACCGCCGTCTAAGTAAAAGTCGGTATTGGCTGCCTGTTTTGCTTCAACGCCAATGTGCAGTGGAACGCCCTGCTTATACAGCAAAGGTAGTGCACTCGATGCCTTAATTAGTTCTACCCAGTCGTGATTACTTTTCATAGGGTCAAGATAATAAGCTTTTCTATCTCGGGAGTTAGTAGCGGTAAACAGAATTTCTCGGTCCGCTACGTTTGCTTTGGCAGTATCGAGATCAAGTAAACGGTTAGCTTCTTGAGTTTTGTCGAAATACCAATCTAAATCGACAATATGCTTACCCATTAAACCTCGTCCCATTTGGAAAAAGCGTCTGTGTCGAGTTAAGCCGCGAATAAGGCGCTTTGCATAGCCTTTTTGACGTGCTACAAAGCTTGTTAGATTTTGTGAACCTGCTGAAGTACCAATCAGGATATCAAAGGGGTCGTGACCAGCGTCTAACCATGTATCAAGAACGCCCGCTGTGAATATTCCACGCTGACCTCCACCTTCTGCAACCAAGGCAACCTTGCCCTTGTACGGCATACCAAACTTACGAGTTTCTAAGTAAGCTGATGAATGCGTAGGAACTGGTTTTTGGCCTAACATGATACCCCTTTACTAGAACATGAATATAAATTGACTACTTGGCCGAATTGTAGAGAGATCATGCAATGGGCGAAAATTGAAAGAATGAATCGTACTGATAGGAAATAACTGATACTGAAACACTTTTTGTTATTCACCTGTAATTTTGGTGTTTACATTTTGATCGTTTAATCGCAGTCTTAAGAGATAAAGCTTAAGTAGGAAGTACGGTAATGAAAATTGTGGTGTTAGGTGCAGGCAGTATTGGTTGTTATGTAGCAGGCTGCCTGTTGGCATCTAACGATGCGTTATGTACTCCTAATTCGCTTGCGCTTATTGGTCGACAGCGTTTGTGCAATGACATTACAGCACATGGCATCAATGTAACTGACTGGCAAGGTCGCGACCAAATAGTTGCCCCTAAACATATCTCGTTTTCATTAAGTAACGAAAGTTTGGTTAACGCTGATATCATTTTACTTTGTGTAAAAAGCCAAGATACAGAACAGGCCGCTAACATTATTGACCAGTACGCGAGTCCTTCTGCAATTGTTGTTAGTTTACAAAACGGTGTACGCAACGCACACATGATTCGGCAACGCCTCAAGCAGAGCGTGATTGCGGGTATGGTGCCTTTTAATGTTTTCTATAAGGGGAATGGCCACTTTCACTGTGGAACTGAAGGTAACATAGCCCTGGAAGACCCCAATAGCGAGTGCACAGACCTGATAAAGGCTTGTCAGAAAGCATCGCTTCCGGTGACAGTTTATAGCGATATGGCTGCGGTACAGTATGGCAAGCTCATAATGAACCTCAACAACGCGGTTAATGCATTGTCGGGTATTCCACTAAAGGAACAGCTTGGTAATAGGCAGTACAGGTTAGTGATGGCGAAAGTATTATCCGAGGCATTAACAGTGCTAAAAGCAGAAGGTATTACACCAGCAAGAACAGGGAAAGTTATTCCCAAGCTAATGCCAAAAATTATGAAGCTCCCTGATTTTCTATTCAATGTGGTTGCAGCATCAACACTTAAAATAGACCCTGAGGCTCGCTCTTCGATGTATGAAGATCTGATGCTAGGTAGGCGAACTGAAATAGATTTTCTAAACGGTGAAATTGTAAGGTTAGGGGAGAAAAATCATATAGCCACCCCCGTAAACACTCACATTGTTGAACTAATAAAACAATCTGAACAAGCGGAAAAAGGAAGCCCTCACTTACCGGCAGTGGCACTCTTACCTAAATAAAGAGTACCTGAATAAAAAGCACCTAAACAAAAGGGGCCTAGTTAAAAGCGCGATTTAACGTGAAATATTACAGTTTTATGTCATTTTTGTGTCAGTACCCTTGATTCTTATACTAAAGTATATATTCTACGCGCAAACTCTCATTCTTCTTAGTGTATTTTGCTTTTCCAAACATTCTTTTCTTGGTGTCTTTTATTGAGCTCCGTTGGGGCTTTGTTTTTCTCCTCGGCTATTTTAGCGCTAGAGGTTGACCTTAAGCGTGAGTCTGAAGCAACTATTCCTGCCTACAATGGCAACGGTCTCACTTTTCAAAGTGACAATAACGCCTTCTCGATACGTGTGCGTGGTCGACTTCAGTTTCGTTACGCCAACCCCGGGATAAGCCAGCCTACAGAACGTGATGATTTTGCTCATAACGCAGGGAATCAATTTGGTGTTAATAGGGCTCGAGTTAAGCTAGATGGTCATATAGGTATACCGTGGATTAAATACGGTGTGGAATATGATGCCGTTGATCAACGCACGCTAAGCGCCACGTTATCCCTTGAAAAGTATGATGCCCTTCGGCTTAAGCTTGGTCAGTGGAAAGTTGAATATTCCAGAGAACGTAGCGTTAGTAGTGGTGGCCAACAAATGATGGATCGCTCAATCATCAATAGAATATTTACGCTAGACAGACAGATGGGCGCTTCAGTCTACGGTCACATCGATAGCGGTGGCGCTTCTAGTTTTAATTATTGGGCGGGGCTATTTAATGGGTCTGGTCGAGGTGATTATAGCAACCACGATGGCGACGCAATGTATGTTGGACGTTTTCAGTGGAACATTTTTGGTGAAAAAGTTGGTTTCGACAATAGCGATATCAAACGCTCTGCTAAGCCCAAGGCAGCTTTAGCAATAGCGGGAGCAAAGTTCAAAAGCCAGTTTACACGCTTCTCCTCATCTGGAGCTGGCAATTTAACTAACTTTGACGAAGGTGAAATTGAAGGTCAGTATGATATTCAGCAATTCGTCATTGATGGCGCGTACTTCTATCAAGGGTTTAATGCTCAAGCGGAATATCACGAGAAAAAGATTGTGAATATAGCCCAAAACGATTCTCAAACAACGCTGCGCGGGTATTACGTACAGGCGGGGTATTTCCTCTCCGAATCAATTAGTTGGTGGCCAGAGCCTCTTGAAATTGCGGCGCGTTACGCTACTTACTCTCCAAATACGAACTCCCCAAATACGAATGAAGACGATGATCACTTCTTTGAAAGAACTTTGGCATTTAACTACTTCTTCAATGGACACAAAAATAAAGTGACGGCCGAGGTGAGCAAGGTAGCGCTCGATCAGTTCGGCACTGAAGCAGGGGATGAGACTGTCTATTCATTGCAATGGGACGTGAGCTTTTAAATTAAGGTTATCGTTTAGAAAAATAACCGTGTTTGTTGCACCTATTTTCTAAACCCGGGACTAGCGAGAAATAAGTGCTATGATGGTATTTACTCTCCCTTATTAGGCCTTTTTAACAATGTCAGAAAGTATAAAACTCAACTATGTTGAATTCGCATCTTTAGATATAGGCCGTTCAAAGGCTTTTTTTGAAAATGCTTTTGACTGGCGCTTTATAGACTATGGAAGTGAGTACACCGCTTTTAATAACTCTGGTTTGGAAGGAGGCATTTTTGCTTCACAGCGTGTGGCACAAGCAGAAAACGGCGCTCCTTTGTTGGTGCTCTATGCCAAGAATATTTCTGAAGTTCAGCGCAAGGTAGAAGACGCGGGCGGTGCAATCAGCAAACCACTTTTTGATTTTCCGGGCGGGTGCCGCTTTCATTTCATAGAGCCAGGCGGTAACGAGCTTGCTGTTTGGTCTGAGTCAGCTAAGTAGTACTATATACCTGTCAAAGCCTAGTTTTCATAGGCTTACAACGCTAAAAACAAAAACGCCTTGCATGTAATATAACAGCAAGGCGTTATAAATCGCGTTTAGTGAGCTTTAAAACATTCCGTTAGTTTTGCTCAAGCACAATGCGCAACATTCTGCGGAGCGGCTCTGCAGCGCCCCATAATAGTTGATCGCCAACAGTGAATGCAGAAATATATTCAGGGCCCATATTAAGCTTGCGAATACGACCTACTGGAATAGAAAGTGTACCGGTTACTTTCGCAGGAGTAAGTTCACGCATGGTAGCGTCGCGGTCATTAGGAATAACTTTTACCCAGTCGTTGTGCTTAGCAAGAATATCTTCAATTTCAGCTAACGGTAAATCCTTTTTAAGCTTGAGCGTGATCGCCTGGCTATGACAGCGCATGGCGCCAACGCGTACACAAATACCGTCGATAGGTACTTCGCTGCCTTTAATACCCAAAATTTTGTTAGCTTCGGCTTGGGCTTTCCACTCTTCACGGCTTTGACCTGAAGGTAGTTGTGAATCGATATATGGAATCAAGCTACCCGCCAGCGGTACACCGAACTGTTCACTTGGATAGTCTGCGCTTCGTATAAACTCAGACACTTGCTGGTCAATCTCTAAAATCGCGGTAGCCGGATCTTCAACCTTTTCTTTCACATTACGGTGAATTGCGCCCATTTGAGTAATGAGTTCGCGCATGTGCTGTGCACCTGAACCTGAAGCGGCTTGATACGTCATGGGTGACGCCCACTCAACGAGGTCTTTTTCAAACAGGCCACCTAGCGCCAATAACATAAGGGAAACGGTACAGTTTCCACCTACATAAGTGCGAATGCCTTTTTCAATACCACTATCAATTTCTTTGCGGTTTACAGGGTCCAGAATAATTACGGCGTCGTCTTTCATGCGAAGTGCTGACGCAGCATCAATCCAGTAGCCGTTCCAGCCAGCGGCTCTTAAGTCGTCGTATACTGCTTTTGTGTAGTCGCCGCCCTGACAGGTGATAATAATATCTTGTTTAGACAACGCTTCTATGTCGTGCGCATCTTCTAGAACACCTGCATCTTTCCCAGCAAAATCTGGTGCTGCACTGCCTTTTTGTGAGGTAGTGAAAAAGGTGGGCTCAATGTGCGCAAAGTCTTGCTCTTCTTGCATGCGCTGCATTAATACTGAGCCAACCATACCGCGCCAGCCCACTAAACCTACTTTTTGTTGTGACATTAAATTGAGAACCCTTGTAACTAAAATGAAAAGTACTTCGCCACCTACGCCTGTTTAGTCAACGCCTATTCATTCATGAACAAACGTAGATACAAACTAGACGAAGAGTAACGTCGAACGCCGCTTATCTGTTGAGCTGGCGTAATACCTGTCGTTTTTATTTTTGTCTTTGCAGTCTAAGTGTTATTTATCCCGCTGGCTAGATGGTTTTTTATAAATATTCTGTCGTTGATATAAGCATTTTAGAAACGCTGAATTAGTAGCTAAACAATCTATAGAATGCAGGTAAGCGAGGGCTTAAACACAGCCCAACACCGCACACTTACCTGATTTAAAAAAGATTGTCGGCCTAAAAATTGCTTTGTCACTTTCAGGTAACCCCTCACAATACGCGAGGGTTTGCCATGTTGAGATACGCTTTAAGGAAAACGTAGTTCTTAACATCAATCATAAAAGTGAGGAACACACATGCAGTACGATAGCCATAACAAATTTGCTACCACTACGGTATTTTTACATTGGGTGGTTGGATTAACCATTATTGGATTACTTGCCACGGGGATTTACATGTCAGAAAACGGTGTGTATGCGTTATACCCTTGGCACAAAGCGATTGGCTTTCTAGTGCTTTTTGTCGCGCTTGCACGTGTAGTGTGGCGTATGAAAAATGGTTGGCCTAGCGCTGCCGCTAACTACAAGCCAATAGAACATAAGCTTGCGTCGGTTGTACACTGGGTATTAATCATCGCTACGCTTTTAATGCCCATTTCTGGCTTGATGGCGTCGGTACTTGGTGGTCATGGCCTGTCAGTCTTTGGTTTAGAAGTGTTCGCGCCAAACTACAGCGTTGAAGACCCTGAAAAAACTTTGCCTATAAATTATGAGCTTTCTAAAGCGGGTGGTACCATCCATTTTTATCTCGGCTACACGGTAATTGTCGCACTATTGCTACACATTGCTGGCGCACTCAAGCATCACTTCGTCGACAAAGATGGCACTTTAAAGCGCATGTTAGGCAAAGACATTGCACAGTAGTGCCTAACCACATGGTATTCTTGCGTAGCAGTGTCAGTGTGGACGTGTTTTGACGGTGCTGTGCTCACAGCAAGACTGAGTACATAACTTTAAAATAAAAGCCGAGCTATTTTAGCTCGGCTTTTTACATCCAAGTTCAATGCTCGGTATCGAGTGATGTAGACTCAGCAAAGAAAAGGTAATCATCTGGTGCAGCTATCTTATTTTGTTTAGCTTTGTACATCGCAATGTCAGCCAACTTAATTAAGGTACTCATGTCGTCACTCATACGAGGGAAGAAGGCAACACCTACGCTCATTGAAATATAAGTGGGTTCTGGATCGTCGTTGAAATAAAAAGGCTGTTTTACGCCATTATTTACTTTTTCGATAGCACTTTTGACAGAAGCTTTGTCTTCAGCGTGGAGTAGCAGCACAAACTCATCGCCGCCCCAGCGAATAGCCACATCGTTTTTGCGAATTTTTTCTTTTAATTGTTCAGCTACAAAAATAAGCACTTCATCGCCGGCGTCGTGACCGAAGATATCGTTGACTGCTTTAAAGCCATTTAAATCAATTAATGCTAGGGCGAAGTGGTGGCCTTTCTTCATTAATTTAGCAACTAGCTTTTCACCGCCATTGCGATTATAAATGCCCGTTAGTGCGTCGAAGTCCGCCTGTAACGCTAACTTCTGTAGCTCGTGTTTTCGGCTGGAAATATCATTTAGCGTTAGCTGGTAATACCGTTCACCGTCGTCGGTTATCAACGGACTAGCGATTAATTGCACCCAAGTAGCATCATCAGTTTTGTGCGACTTTAGCTTGTATTCGCCCGTAGCAAACTCATTACGCGCAAAAGCTTCTGAAAGAGAGCTCTTCATTGCTGAAGCGGTTTCAAATAGTTCTTCAAGCAGCTCACCGTATTCTTGTTTAATCTCAAGACCTAGTTTTTCAACTAAGTCATTAAATGCGTTGTTTCTAAGTTCAATAGTTCCATCTTCTGCCATTAAAACAGTGGCTGATTTTGCATTTTCAAACAGCATTCTAAAACGCTTTTCCAGAAACTCGATTTCTTCTCTTAATTGCCGCTCTTGAGTAAATTGCTCTTCAACTTTATTTAGCAGTTGGTTGGTGTCTTGTACCAATTCGCCAATCTCACTCTTAGAATGATACTCAGGGATATCAATTCGCTCTTTCGTACCAGGGGTAATTCCGTGCAGCGAGCGCCCCACGCGCAGCATGGGAGAAATGATGATGTAATAGGTAATAATTAAGGCAACAATGCCAACAACAAGTGCTTCTACATATAAGGAGTAATTGTTATCAGTACTTATTTCCTCAGCCTGTTTAATAATGTGGTCAAAATTCGGGTAGACATTTACTTCTGCTAACGAGTCTTCAGGAATGAAAGGGTGTCGTACCACAAATACACGAGGCTCAACCTCTTTATTAATGGCCTCATTAACGTTGAATTGATAATACAACGCATCACTTTTAATCGATGCCGCAAGTATTTTCTCACTTTTTACTAAGCCGTTTATTGCCTCTTTGGCAAGTTCTTCATCTTCTAAAAAGGCCGCGATAGATGCCGTTGCACTAACGGTTTGGTAAAGCTCTTGTATGTCGTTATTCGCCTCACTAATCTCATGCTCGTACGTTGCGCGATAAAAAAACTCTGCGGTAGTGAACACTACTAGCATGGCTGCAGCCACTAAGATGAGCGAGAATCGAAATCCTAAGCCGTGAATATTAATCAAAGCGGTATACTACCTTCATCTTGTCCGTCACGTACGACTCATAAACATAGGCTAACGCTGATTCGTCTTCTTCAAGCCGTTGCATGACATCATCAATGGTTTGTTCTATGGCTGGTGGCTTCACACGTCCAGAGAATTTCAGTCTAGACCAATAAGCATTGACCCGTGCAAGGGGAAGCCCAACCAACGATTTGTAAAATTGACCTTTTAGCTTGTCATCACGATCAATATCGATGGGGGTTGCTTGTTTGCCATTTGGAAACGCAGAATATTTACCCATAAAAAGATCTATCAACCCTTTTTTGTCTAACACCTGCACATCGTTGTTTGGATTTGTTACTACGACAATTTTCTCTTGAGATTGCGCAACCGAAGAGACGCTATATAACAAGAGCAGTGCAACAATCATTGTGGGGAAGCGCTTATACCAATTCATTTTCGCCCCCTAGAAGCTAAAGCTTAAAGCGAGGAAAAGGGTGTGTACTACACCGTCTTCATCGTCGACAACTAGGCCGTCTCGGGCGCGAAGTCCCGTGCCTCTAGCTTCCACATCGGTTCGCTCAAGCTGTACTTTAAAGGCGAGGTTTTCTCGCAAGTCCCAACGCCAACCTAAAGAGAGGGTTTGTTGATCGTGCGCCAGGCTACTCGCTACTTCTTCAACAAACATGGCTAACTGCGCGGTACTATCGTTAATAGGGAAGCTGGGTTGTTCCTTACTCAGAAAGTATGTATCTGTCTCTGCAAATGAATACAAAGCGTAAAATGTATGTGCGCCGTAAAGGTAGCTCAGGTTTAAGAAACCGTTAAACGAGGGTCTTAAGGCAATTGAATTAGAATCAATGTACGACAATTCTCCAGAAAGCTCCCACGCATTAAAAAAGCGGTTGAAGTAAACGGATGTATATTGAATTGTGGTATTTTTAAGGCTTACTTCCCTAGAAAAATCACTGGCCCCGCTCCATAAGGGCTGTAACTGTGCGACAGACGCGGCCACAACTGCTAGTTCTTCGTAGTCGTTATCCGCTTCAGTTTGAGTGTGTTTAAAAGCCACACTCCAATCAAATGAAACAAGCTCGACACCAATTGAACGCAAGTTATTAAAAGCTATGGGGCTGTAACCATCACTTGAAAAGTCACTTTCTCCACTTCCCCAAAAGCCTTTAATCATCAGATTGAAACTGTCGTAAGGTTTCGTGTAATTGATATCTCCTCCATCAAAGCTTCGCGCAGGCACAATACCGTAAACTTCCGTAGGTACTTTTACCCATGGATAGGCAATGGAAACATCTCGAGTGTCGCTGAAGTGAAAGATATCGGCCGCTAAACGCCCAGCTCTTACTTGCCACGAAGGAGAAATGTCGTATCTTAGAAAGGCCATTTGAGTTATAGAATCGAGATTTTGCTCATCCTGCTCTCGATAGACAAATTGACCTACGAAGTCCAAATCATCGGAAATACTGTAATCGAGCTGTACGCCAATCAAACTTAACGGTTTGAATGCAAAACCGTCTTTTTTTGCTAATTCCGCCTGTGAACGGTCGGCGCGAAACTGGTATCTGTTTGAATCGGACGTTGCTGTTGCGATAGTGCCGAACCCACTTATTTTTACATTTTCTTTTTCAGCATGGGCGCTATTAACGGTAAGGAAGCTGAACACAATAGCGACAATAGAGAAGGGCTTTTTAATCATTAATACATATCCAAATTTAAGCTAGTTTCAGCTAACATCAAAAAATCACACGTCTAAAGCTGCTGGTTTAAATAAGGATAGTAAAAAAACAGGAAAACGTCTGAAAAGTCAGCTTTTTTTATTTTTATTGTTTAATGCCTAAAGAAAGTAAATGGTACCATTGAATATAGTTTTTAGTGCATATCATTTAGTGTGTTTACTCGCTCTTCCAGCACTTGTGCTGCAATGAAAACGTCTATAACTATCCACTCATCATTCAGTAGGGAGCTCTTTAATCAGTGTTGTTAGCAGCTAGTGCTATTCTCCGTTTCCATTTGCTTTATAATCCACGCGGCAAAGGAGAAATAAACGTGAACGAATATGCTCGGTATTTTAATGGCTACCCCTCTAATATTGTTGACCAAGCGCTTAAGTTAATTTCAAGCAACCAGTTAATTACTTACCTCTTAAAAAAATACCCGAATGCCCATGATGTAACGACAGATAAATTGCTCTATCAGTATGCTACCGATTTGAAAAAACGGTATTTGAAAAATGCACCACCGTTTGGGCGCGCAGCATTCAAAAAGCAAGGGGATATGATAACGAATGCACTAGGTACGCATACCTATCGAATGCAAGGGAAAACCCGCAAACACGATTTGGCGATCAATAACGATTTGCTCAATGCCCCAGAGCCCCTGTTAAAGGCGCTTGTTGTGCATGAACTCGCCCATTTTAAAGAAAAAGATCACAACAAAGCATTTTACAAACTCTGTTGTTATATGGAGCCTGATTATCATCAACTTGAGCTAGATTTACGTTTGTTTTGCGTCGCTGTGGCTATGGGAGAAAACCCTTACGCATAGGCAGAATTCTCTAACAGTGGGGCTTTTAAATCTCGTATGCGAGTCAGTAAAACTAACTTATTGCTGGGTGGTTTCTATAATTGAAGCAATGCAATAGCGCTATTCAACATGTATGAAGTAATAACGAGGATGTGCAAATGAGTATTGTAAACATCATGTCTAAGCGGGTGGTTAGCGTGCATATGGATGACAGTTTACAGTCACTGCGTGAACTTTTCGCCGCGACGGGGTTTCATCATTTAGTTGTGGTTCATGATAACAAGCTGCAGGGTATTATATCTGATAGAGACTTAATGAAGTCGATTAGCCCTTTTGTTGACACATTAAGTGAGCGAAAGCTTGATCGCGCTACGCTAGACAGAAAAGCGCATCAAATAATGACGCGTGATGTGATTACACTGAGCCCTCATGATTCTGTGTATTCAGCCATCTCACTTTTTAATACCCACAAAATTTCATGCATTCCGATTATCGACAAAGATAGGCATCCAGTAGGAATGGTGTCGTGGCGCGATGTCATGAAGTTCATGCAAAGTAGAGTAGAGGCAAAACGTTAGCTGCCTGGGTAACGTCAAAGGTAATAGTCACGGTGGATGGGGATGTGCCTCTCTACCAGCGTAAATAAATATAGCGGTAGAGAGACCGTTAGTATTGAAGCGTTAGCTCTCGCGGTAGCTAACTTTAAACAGCAGGCTGTAAAGCACTGGTACGGCGATAAGAGTAAGTACCGTGGCAAATGCCAAGCCGCCCATTATGGTTACTGCCATGTCGGCAAAGAATGCATCGAACAGCAGTGGTGCCATACCCAAAATAGTCGTTACAGCCGCTAATGATACAGGGCGAACACGGCTGATAGTGGCGTCTACAATGGCTTGTCGAATGGCTAGGCCTTCTTCTATTTGAAGATCTATTTCTTCTATCAAGACAATGGCATTTTTAATAAGCATACCGAACAAGCTCAAGAAGCCCAGTAGCGACATAAAGCCAAACGGCATATCAGTACTGAGTAAGCCGGTAACTACGCCCACTATAGCCATTGGAACGACTAGCCAAATAATCAGCGGCTGGCGAGCATGGCCAAATAGCAATACTGAAATAATAAACATCACTAAAAAGCCAGCAGGTAAACCTGCGCCCAGCGCTTTTTGCGCATCGCTAGAGCTTTCAAATTCGCCGCCCCATTCCAACGTATAACCCGCAGGTAATTCAATACCTTCAATAAGCGGGCGAATTCGAGCCAATGCTTTGGCAGCAGTTTCGTCGTCACCCGGTTCCGCTTCTACCGTAATAGTACGCACGCGGTCGCGGCGGTGAATGCGCATTTCTTCGGTCATTAACTCTAAGCCTTGCGACACTTGAGTAAATGGTACGTACTGGCGCTGCTGCGTAGACCATACTTGCGACTCGCGTATTGATTGAAGTTCAGTGTCTTCTGCTTTACCCATCTTTGCGATGATATTATAAGCGTAATCACCATCTTGTACCGTACCAAGCCTTACCCCGCTACTGGCATACTGAATGGTTTGGCTAAAGTCATTATGTGATACGCCAGCAATGCCCGCGTTGTAGTTATCAAACTGCGTATTGATAGCAAAGCCTTTTTCACGCCAGTTGTGACGCACGTCTTTTACTTGTCCGTCAGCAAAAAGCAGAGCCTTTGCTTCATCAGCCAACTGGCGCAATATTTCGGTATCTGGGCCAGAGAAACGGGCCTCTAGTTTTGCACCAGAGCCAGGGCCAAACTGCATGCGCTCCATATAAAAGCTAGCATCGAAGTCCAAGTCGGTTAGCTTACCTGCAAGAGCGCTTTGAATAGCCGGAATATTTTCCAATTCATTAGCTCGAACCATGAAAAAGGCATAGTTTTCATTTGCGCTTTTAGGTGCATAAGTTAAGGTAAAGCGGTCTGCACCTTGACCAATAAAAGTAGTTACAGCCGTCACGTTCTCCATTTCTAAAATACGTGCTTCAGCTTCTTTTGCTATCTCTTCTGTGGCACGAATATCTCTATCTTGTGGGCCCCAGTAGTGTACAAAGAATAGCGGTGCGTTTGACGGTGGGAAGAAGCCTTGTTTTACCATACCAAAGCTTGCGTAAGCTACAATGGTAATAACTAGTAGGGCACCAATAGTTACCCAGCGAAGCTTAAGTGCACCGAGTAATGCACGCTTAAACCAGCGCTGCGATGCAGAGAGTTCGTTCCCTGCGGTTTGGCCTATACCTTTGCGGTAGAAATACGCGCCAAGCACTGGCACTAAAGTTACCGCGAGTACCCAACTTATCATGAGTGAAACCAGTACTACGGCAAATAGAGAGTAAAGAAACTCGCCGGTGGCATCATTGGAAAGTCCTATGCCAGAAAACGCTGCAATACCAATCACCGTTGCGCCAAGCAAAGGCCACTGCGTACGCTTAACAATAAAGCTGGCAGATTCTTTAGCTGTAGAGCCGGTGGCCATGCGAAGCATCATACCTTCAGCAACTACAATGGCATTGTCTACCAACATACCCATGGCAATAACCATAGCGCCAAGTGAAATCCTCTGTAGCTGAATATCCATAAGCCACATGATTAGAATCGTACCTAGTACGGTGACAAGCAGCACAGAGCCAACCACCACGCCCGAGCGCCAACCCATAAATAAACATAGCGTTAAGGTAACAACTGCCACCGACATAACGAGGTTGTTAATAAAGCCAGTTACCGATTCATCAACTACCGAGGCTTGATCGTAAATCGGCGTAAGCGTAATGCCGACTGGCAGTTCCCGAAGCAGTTTTTCTACTTTTGCGTTTACGCGCTCGCCCACATCAACAATATTAACGTCGGTCAAGGCTGATACGGAAAGCGTGAGAGCCTCTTCTCCGTTGTAACGTACTTGCACAGGCTGTATATCGGCAGGCTCTAATTTTAATGTGGCAATATCGGCAACTCGAAGGGAACGGTTTGTACCAGGCACTACCACAGAAAGGTTCGATATTTCTTCAAGCCTATCTGGTGCGCGCTCTACGATTAGGCGTACGTTTTTTTCGTCAACTTTAATACGGCCGCCGTTAAAGGGGCGTAAGTTGTCTTCAAAAAGCGAAGCAAGATCGGGGAATGAAATGCCTAAACCAGCGAGTTGATAAGGGTTTATATACGCGACTATTTGCTCTTTTTGAACGCCAGTCACATTTACTTTTGCCACACCTTCAGTAGTCAGTAGTTCACGTCGAATGATTCGCGCAAACTCTCGGAGCTCCCGGGTATCAAAATCAGGAGCACTTAATGCGTAGTAAAGTCCATATACGTCACCAAAATCATCAAATACTATCGGGTCTTGTGCGCCTGTTGGAAGTGAACTTGCCGTATCGCGAAGTCGCTTTCTCAATTCATCCCAAATCTGCGGCAAGAGCTTACTGTCGTAAGTACTTTTTACTTCTACTGTAATTTCAGATAGGCCTGGCGAGGAAATCGATGTGACTTCTTTCAACTGTGGCATTTGTTGAATAGCAATTTCCAAGCGCTCGGTTACTTCACGCTCAACTTTTTCAGCGCTGGCGCCTGGATAATTGGTGTATACCTTTACCTGTTTGATGGTAAAAGCAGGGTCTTCTAAGCGGCCAATCTTGCTCATCGCCAATATGCCACCTAAAAGCAGAATAACTACCATTAGCCAAATGTTGACGGGCTTATCGATAGAATAACGTGCGATATCCATAAACTACTTCTCTCCTCGATAAGGAAGTACTTTCATATCTGCACGCATCTGTGTTGCTCCAGCAGCCACCACTTGCTGGCCAAGTGTAATTTCACCTTTGTTCTGACCTTCAATAATCGCTAACTCATTTTCAATGTGCTTAACGTTTACAGACTGTTTGGTCACCGAGCTCGATTCGCTGTTAAACACCCAAACGGCAAAACCAGAATCTTTGTCACCTACAAGCGATCTGACAGGTACAACAAAACCATCAGGATATAGACTACCTTGTAAGCTGACTTTCACTACTGCTCGCGCGCCCGGAGTCAGCGGTAACTCTTCGCGAGGCTCCATGGCAAATACGACTTCGTAGGTTTGTGATACGGGGTCAGGCTGGGTAGAGTGCTCGACGTAGTTAACTGGATACCACTGATTGCGACTTGTAGCTAAAGTGGCGCTAGCTTGTTTGATCCCACGACCAATATTGGCCGTGAGCAGGCGCTCAGGAACGTTAATATTGAAATAGATTTTAGATACATCTTGCAGGCGAGCAATCGGTGTACCAGCGGCAACAAAGCTGTTATTTTCAACAAGACGTTGAGACACTTTTGCGTCAAAAGGGGCGTAAAGTTGCGTGTAGCTTAGGTCTTGCTCTGCATTTTTTAGGTCTATCACTGCCAGTTCGTAAGACGTTTTTGCAGTATCAAGTGAGCTCTGCGCGACCAGCTTTTGGGCGAACATTTTCTCAATTCTGTCGAGTTCACGTTTAGCTTGGTCTAGGCGTGTCTTCGATTCCTCTACACGGCGTTCAAACGGTTTGCGATCGATAGTAGCCAGTAGCTTTCCTTTATTGATATCGCTGCCCGTCACTAAGTCGGTTTGAATGAGTCGCCCTGACACTTCAAAACTTAAATCGACGGTTTTTACAGCCGATACCACCGCCGGGAAGGTAAATTCGTCGAAGTCGGGTATGTTGCTAACCGTAGCGAGTTTGACGTATCGGGGTGACGCCTTGGATTGCTGCTCGGCAGGCTCTTCAGAAGAACATGCACTTAAGACGGGAATCGATAGAACGCTTAAAATCAAAATGTGAGAAAATCGCATCATGGACATAGGTGTGTGTAATCCATTGTCAGGGTAAATAAAGTATAGACTTGTAAACCCAGGTAGCGACGACATGCCAAGCCTATGCCGGCATGGGTACTACCTAAAGTAAACTGGTGAGTGCATTTTAGTGTGGTCTCATTGAAAAGTAAACTGTTCGGTGTAAAATGAGCTGGGTAAAGTAGCCAGTAACTAATTTTGAGAATTTCTATATGGTAGGCAATACACGTACGCGTAGTGACATTAAACGCGAAGCCATTATTCAGGCAGCAACACAGGCATTCCAAGAATTTGGCGTGAATGGCACCAGTATGGACAAGCTTGCTGAACTGGCGAATGTGTCTAAGCGCACCGTATATAATCACTTTTCTACAAAAGAAGAACTAGTGATGCATTTGGTCACGCAGCAGTGGCAAACGGCAATTTTAAATATAAATAAAAAGTATGACGCTACACTCGGGCTTGATGAGCAGCTTCAAGACCTAATATTACAAGACATCGAATTCATGGTGAGCGAATCGCATCTGGATTTAGCGCGTGTGGCTATTGGTCATTTTTTCTATGAGCCTGAAAAGTTAAAAGATGAAGTTGCGCAGTTGAAAGCACAAGAAACGGCAATGCATCGCTGGTTAAAAGATGCAAAAGCGGATAACAAACTCGCCTTTGATGATTTGGAGCGGGTTGTCGATGAAATTGATAGCTTGGTGAAAGGGCAGTGTTTCTGGCCTCAATTGTTCAAAATTGAAGATACACTTAGCGATAGTGATAAAAAAAACTTGGCTAAAAATACGGCCGCGTTAATCTTAAGCCGCTATGCTATTGCATAACGGCTACATCATTCCACCTACTTCCATTCGCTTTTAACCACTCAATAGCACTGTAAACCTGCAACCTCACAAAGCGCATCCTTCCTAGCTGTTGCGCGCCAACGCCCTTACTTAGTTCAACGAACCTAGCTGCAAGAGCATTCTCAGCGTAATTCACCTTATGAAAAGCGCTTTAGTGTCTTCCTACTAAAACTCGACCAATCGAATCACTCACTTTTAGCGGGCAAATGAGCGAGCAAAACGTAATCTTTGTGTCTTATTTATACAATTAAGGCGATTTTCCACCTTATTCATCCAATAAATTAAGAATTTTTATAAAGAGTTTTTAAATTTTATCGCTTTAGCTCTCGTCATTTAGTCAAAATTTTTATAATATCCCGACCAAAAATAACAACTATTATTATTTGCAATTGCAAAGTGCGGCGCGAAACCGCGTTTGGATAATAGGGGTTAAGAAATTTTTGAAAGTAAACACACAAGACTTACAGAACACTTGGAGAGCAATTTTGAAATTTAAACTTACGAGTATTGCTACTGCGATAATTCTAAGCCCAGCTGCGTTTGCCGCTGACATGGAAGATATTGAGAGACTGACCGTAGAAGGTAAGTACCTTTCAGTTAACCAGTCTAACTCAATTAAAAGCCCAACACCTATCATCGACGTGCCACAAAGCTTGTCGATAATGACGGCTGAAGAAATTACTGCTCGCGGTATTACTAGCGTTGGTCAAATCATAGATTACACGCCAGGTGTTAATACATCGCAAGGTGAAGGTCACCGCGACTCTGTTGTATTCCGTGGCGTGCGTTCTACTGCAGATTTTTACTTAGACGGCAATCGTGACGATGTTCAGTACTACCGTGCACTTTATAATGTAGAGCAGGTAGAAATTCTTCGTGGTCCAAACGCGCTACTATTCGGTCGCGGTGGAACGGGCGGTATCTTAAATCGTGTATCTAAGAAAGCGAAAACTAGCGAGACATTTGTAAATTACAATGTGTCGGCAAATACTTTTGGCGCTTACAACTTACAATTAGACACAAACGTTGATACGGGCGACAAGTCAGCATTGCGTATTAACGCCATGTACGAAAGCCTAGACAACCATCGCGACTTTTTCTACGGGGATCGTTACGGCTTCAACCCAACTGCACGCTTTGAACTAAGCGATGACACAATTGTTGATTTGTCGTATGAATACATCGATCACGAGCGTTTTATTGACCGCGGTGTGCCAACAGCCAACGGCGAGCCAGTTGAAGCGTTTGAAGACATTGTTTTTGGTGATCCAGAAAACAACTATCAGACCTTAGGTGCCGATGTATTCCGCGCAAACCTACAGCATACCTTCTCTGACAACTTAAAAGGTAACTTCAACGCGTTTTACGGCGACTATGACAAGGTTTATTCAAACTTTTATGCCGCAAGCTACGACGCAGAAGCTAATCAGGTTACGTTAGACGGCTACGTGGACAACACCCAACGCGAAAACGCTATTCTTTCGGCAAACCTTGTGGGTGAATTTGCAACAGGCGATATCGAGCATACGGTTATCTTCGGTGGTGAATTGATTAACACCAAATCTAATCAAGATCGTTACAATCCAGTATTTGATACGCGAGTAGGTGATCCAGACAAAAGTAATGACCGAGAGGTTTTTGATATTTCTCGTCCACTTGCTTTCCGCGGGCTTACTGGAACAACAAGTGCAGGGCTAACAACCACTGCTGTGTTTAGTGATGTTAATGACGATACACACGTAGACCTTGATGTTTACTCATTCTACGTTCAAGACGAAATTGCATTGTCAGAGAACTTTGACCTTGTTTTAGGCGCGCGTTTCGATAGCTTTGATATTGAAGTGTTTAACGTTGTTGCAAACGAAACACGCAGCAGAAAAGACGAAGAAGTGTCGCCACGCGCAGGTCTTGTGTATAAGCCTCAGGAAAATATCTCAATTTACGCAAGCTACAGCGAATCGTTTCTACCGCGCAGCGGCGAGCAATACGCGAATATTAACGGCGATGCTGATGCGTTAGACCCTGATACATTTACTAACCAAGAAATTGGTATTAAGTGGGACTTCAGCGAAGGTATGAGCTTTACTGCCGCAATCTTTGAGAATGAGCAAACGTCTTTAGATAACGATCCAAACGACGCAGAGCGCTTTGTAGAAGTAGATTCAGACGTATCTGGATTTGAACTTCAGCTACAAGGCTACATTACAGAGAAGTGGCACGTTACTGCTAACTACAGCAATTTAGATGGCGAGAATGCTAGCGGCGTTGAACTTCGCGAGCTACCTGAACATACCATGTCTGTATGGACTACATATGAAGTAAGTGATGTGTTTGGCTTCGGCATAGGCGCTACTTATCAGGACGAAAGTAAAGTAGCGACAAGTGCTTCATCGCCGGTACTACCTAGCTATACACGTGTTGATGCGTCTGCTTACTACACGCTTAGCGACAAGATGCGCCTTCAGTTAAACGTTGAAAACCTGACTGACACTTTATATTTCCCTAATGCTCACTCTACGCATCAGGTAACAGTAGGTGCGCCGATTAATGCGCGTCTATCATTGATTGGTTCTTTCTAAACTAACCATCAACCGTTAATACATTATTTAAAAGCCATTCGTAAAAGCGAATGGCTTTTTTGTATCTCAGCTAACGGTATTCAGGGCTTTGTAATTTATTCGCCTTGCTTTGCAAAGTCGATAAGTGTCTGTCCATCCATTCGATAGCCTAGCCATTCACTCTTGGGTTTGGCACCAAGCGATTCATAAAAATCGATAGCGGGTTTATTCCAATCTAATACGCTCCATTCGAAACGACCACAGTCGTTGTCTACCGCAGTTTTAGCTAAGTGTTGCAATAACGCTTTCCCAGCACCCATACCACGTGATTTTGGTGACACGTACAAATCTTCAAGGTAGAGGCCATTGCGACCTTGCCACGTTGAGTAATTAAAGAAATACACAGCAAAACCAATGGGGGCATTATCGCTTTCACACATCACACAATGCGCTGTCGCGCCTTCTCCAAATAACGTTTTCAGTAGCGCTTCTTCAGAAGCTTCTACTTCGTGTTCTGCTTTTTCATAAATAGCCAACTCAAGTACGAACTGGCGAATTTGCGAAATATCGCCAGGCGTTGCAGGTCTAATTGAAATGGTGTTATTCATGCTAATTTCCCGTCAAAAATAATAAAAAAATGAGCCAATAAAGGCTCATTTTAAAAAAGCTGCATGTTTGTATCTTTTATCAAAAATAAAAGCTAGTCAATTTGCCCACTTGGCTGAGGTACATGCGTGTGCGTAGCGCTAGTGCCATTGGTAGGCTTTTTGCGTACAATTTTGCTTTTAATAAACGTAAATGGACCACGTAAATCAAGCAATATTAAGTACAAACACGGTACCAATATTAGTGTCACAAGCGTGGCGTAGAGTACGGCAAAGCCCAAGGCTGCTGCCATAGGTACAACAAACGCGGCCTGAAGGCTTGTCTCAAACATGATCGGCAATACGCCCACAAACGTGGTAATTGAGGTGAGGGTTATCGCTCTAAAACGAGCTGTACCAGCCTCAGTCACTGCTTCTTTAATGCTGTAGCCTTGAGCACGGCGCTGGTTTACAAAGTCAGTCATAACCAGTGAGTCATTGATAACAACCCCTGCGGCAGCGATTAGGCCAAAGTTAGACATCATAGATAGGTCTAAACCTAATATGAAGTGACCAAAGACTGCTCCGGTAAAACTAAATGGGATAACCGACATGATAATAAGAGGTTGCCCATAACTTTTAAGCGGCACAGCCAGAAGGATATACACCATGATCATGGCCGCCAAGAAAAACAGTATTTGCTCGTTTTGCTGAGCTTGCTGCTCTTCAATGTCACCACCAAGCTCAGTCATAACCGATGGGAATGATTCTTTTAACTGAGGAAGTAGTTTCTCGCGAATTTCAGTAACGACTTCGTTAGGTTCAATCTTTTCCTCATCGATGTTGCCCCAAATGTAAACGCTGCGGTATCCACCTTCACGGCGAATATAACTAATGCCCGGTTTTTCTTCTAACGCCACTACGTCGCCCAGCATAACTTCCTGGCCATTAGGCGTGGTGATCAGTGAGTACTTCAAATCAGCAAAGCGTTCGCGCGTAAGCTCTGGGTAGCGAACCATCACTTTCACTTCTTCACCGTTTCGAATAACGCGCTGGGCTTCGCCACCGTAGAAGCCTGCACCTACTTGAGAAGCAATGTTAGAAAGGGTAAGCCCCAAATCGTACGCCACCGGAAGCAAAGTCATTTGCACTTCTTTACTAGGCGGGTCAATAGTTGAACTTACGTCAAACAAGCCTTCCTGTTGTTGCAGCATTTCAATAAATTTAAGACCTGCAGCGTTAAGCGTGTCGATATCAGGACCAAAGAGCAAATATCCAAATTCGCCGTCATCGCCATCACCGTTTACGTCATCAACTACGGTAAACGACTTCATGCCGGTAATCTCAGGAATGGCCTCACGCCAGCGACGGGCAAGTTCAAATGTGTCGATAGGGCGGTCTTCTTCATTAACCAGCGGCGTTAAAATTCGACCCTCAGTTCTGTCATCATTAAAGGCAAGACGGTCTCTTATCATGCCCTGGCCGAATTCATCAATGATCTGCTCTTCAACGTCTAAAATAGTTTGCTCAACAATTTTTAGCGCGTTGATGGTAGCCAAGTCAGAGACGTTCTCGTTCATTTCTATTTTCACGCTAGGGAAGTCGTGAGGTACTTTAGGATTTGGCACCATGCGGACGTAGTTAGCACCAATTAGGCCCATGCTTAACATTAACAGTGCGACAAACATCATCAGCACTGCCCAGCGCCACTCAATAGCTCTTTCAACGGTGCGCTTATAAGGCCCATTTACGAAAGTAAAGAAGCGCTTGTTAAAACGCGCGCGCCAGCTATTTTGCTTCACAGGAGAGAATTTGGTGTGAGCTAAATGCGCCGGTAAAATTAGCTTGGATTCAACCAAGCTGAATGCCAAACACAAAATAACCACCACAGCGATATTATAGAAGAAAGCTCCTTCAGGCCCGCTGCTTAGCGTAAACGGAGCAAACACAGCGATAGTGGTTAAAACACCGAATGTGGCGGGCGTAGCTACGCGCTTTGCACCGCGGATTACATTGTCAACACCACCACCTTTGCTCTCAATTTCGGTGTAAGCACTCTCGCCAATAACAATGGCATCATCAACGACAATACCCAGTACCATTATAAACGCGAACAGCGAAAGAATATTGATGCTCACGCCGAAAAGAGGCATTAACATCATTGCGCCAAGGAAACATACGGGTAGTCCAACCATAACCCACACAGCAAGCCTGAAGCGCAAAAACAGCGTGAGCATAAGCGCGACCAGAATTGACCCTTGTACCAAGTTTGACAGCATCATGTCTAAACGGGCGTTAAGGTAATAGGTCATATCAACCAAGATTTCTAAGCTCACTCCTTGAGGAAGGCTTTCATTTTTCTGGTCAATGTAGGCTTTTACGGTTTCAGCCACCGGAATGGTGTTTTGGGTTTTAGTGGCTTTAACGGCAATGTAGATAGCGTTCATGCCGTTGTATTTAAAGTAGCGCTCACCCTCAACGAACCCATCGTTGATATAAGCTACATCGCCCAAGGTTACCTTAGCGCCGCCTGTGCCAATTTTAATAGGGATTTGCTTAAACTCATCGCCGCTGTAGTACTGGTTTTCAACACGTACAGACACGATACCTGAGTTAGTTCTAAGTTGACCTGCGGAAATATTGGCTGAATAGCTATTAATTGCCTGCGTGACATCGCTAATTGTCAAACCGTACTTTCTAAGCGTGTCGGGCTTAATTTCAATGGCAATTTCATCATCAGGCGTATTGGCTTCTACCAAAGAGATAGAGCCAAGTTGTAGAAGCTCATCTTCTACCTCTTTAGCTAGCACTTTGAGTTCCGATAGGGGCAAGTCACCGACAATAGGCATTTCGATAACTTGCTGCTGGAATTCTACCTGAGAAACATTAACCGGCTCCATGCCCGCAGGGAAAGTCGCAATACTGTCTACACGCAATTTTACCTTATCAAGCACATCCGTAAGCTCGGCTTTGGTGTCAATTTCCAGTGTAACTGCACCGCCACCTCGAAATGCACGAGAAACCGTACGCTTAATTTCCGTGATGTCTTTTACCGCTTCCTCAACCTTTATGAAGATACTTTCTTCAATTTCTTGAGGTGAAGCGCCAGGGTAGTTGGCCTCAACGGTAATGTAATTAATCTCGATGTTGGGAAACATCTGACGTTGAATTGTAAAGTAGCTCGCGATACCCATGATGATAATAAAAACCATGAGTAAATTGGCTGCCACAGAGTTTCTGGCGAACCAAGAAATAATGCCGCTTTGAGTGTCGTTGTGGTTTTCCATGACAGCTCCTTAGTTTGCTTTTGCTGTCACGATTTCGGTCGTTGTTTCAATGACCTTAACGGGCATACCGTTTTGAGGATATTCAGGTAGACTCATCACCACTTTTTTCGCATTGAAATCGCCCTGAATAAGAAAGTCGCCATTCTCTTCGCGCACAACCTTAACTTTTTGAGATTTAAGCCTGTCTTCGTCATCGAGCGTCCATAACAAACGGTTAGTAACTAATTCCTGAGGAACGCGATAAACGTCACTTAAGGTTTTCCCTTCAAATGAAATAGTGCTGTATGAACCAAATTTCACAATGGGCTTTGATGAGTTGATGGCATAGGGATCTTCAATGCGCGCTACGAAATAACTCATACGTGTTGTGCTGTCTACCACACCAGTATCTCTGTGGATGGTCCCTTTGACCGAGGCGCCTTGCACATCATCTACTTCGATGGCAATTTCACTACCAATGGTGTTATCTGCCAGGAATAGGCGGTCAAAGCCTGCAACAGGGAAGGTTACTTCAGCGTACTCAATATTGTTAATTACCGCGACAGGTGAGCCTTGAGTGACATAGTCACCTGTGCTGATATCTCTTGATACAATCAGTGCGTCGTATGGCGCTTTTACCTTACAGTTCTCTAAATCACGCTTGGCGATTTTAAGCTGTGCTTCAGCTGACTTTACACCAGCTTGCGCACTCATCACTTGAGGTTTGCGAAGGTAAAGGTCAGTCACCCGTGCATTAGGCATTGTTTTCGCTTCTTTAGCTGCTACATCGGCCTGTGCTTGTTCTTGAATAAGTTGTGCTTGGGCACTTGCAAGATTAGCTTCGGCTAACAATAACGCCGCCTCGTAAGCGTCAGACTCAATTTCAAAAAGAGTTTCGCCACGTCTGACCAAACCGCCGCTGACAAATTTAGGGTTCCAGCGTTCAACTTCCCCCGATACTTGCGCTGCAAGATTCGTAGTTTCAAGGGGAGTTATCTCACCGTAGGAAGTAAGTTGAACGCGAACATCTTCTGGGGAGAGTGCTTCAATAGTCACCGTTGGGCGAGTATCAACTTCTTCTTTGATAGTATTGTCGGAGGCAGAGGCTTCGATTCCTTTCATACCTATGTAGCCTACTAATAAAACACCAATAGGTAATGCAACTTTCATCCATTTCATGGCTAAATCTACTTTTATAGCGAATACTGTTTATAGTGTAGCGCTAAAGTGTTTCAGGAATACAGCGCAAATGTAACTAAACATGAGTCAATTTTGTGTAAAGCCGTTTACGTAAACTGATTGGTACGATTAATTTGATGAGTGAGGCGTAGAGCTCAGGGATGAAAAATCACACACGCGGTCTCTACCATTGTCCTTAGCATAGTAAAGCGCTTGGTCTGCGCGGCGTACAGCGCAGGAAATATCGATGGTGGGGGTTACTTCGCTTACGCCAAAGCTGCTAGTGACGTGAATTTCTTTGCCATTGATATTAAGTGGAGCCTTGTTTAAGCACTCTCGGATATTTTCTAATGCATTTACCGCACCCGCCTCATCAGTATCGGTAAAGATAAACATAAATTCTTCGCCACCCCATCGCGCGAGAATATCTTGCCCGCGAAGTCGCGAACTGAAGACTTTGGATATCTGGCGAAGTACTTCGTCACCTTGTTCATGACCCAAGGTGTCATTGATACTTTTAAAGCGGTCGATATCAGCAATGGCTACCGAAAAAGTACGCTTGCCTCTTAGCATTCTTGCATATTCACGGTCTAGGCACTGTTGCGCACCACGTCGGTTTAATAACTGGGTTAGGTGATCGTGTTTTGCCTGTCGTTCAAACTGTTCACTTAAATAAAGCGCGGTGTCGTAGCTTTTTTGTCTACTGTACTCATAAAACGCCGACAGAAATGAAACGGTTAAAAATGAATAGAGTAAGCGCGTTTTAAAAGCGTATGTGTAGCTTGCAATAAACGATGGGGCGTCGATGCCAAACAGAACTATGGCACACACTAGGGTATAAGCGATGAGCGCGATGAGCCCCCGCACAAAACCAGCGAAAAACATGGTGACAGGTGGTACCAGGTATATCCAAAGCGGGCCGGTATTGTCTTTACCTCCGGTAATAAGCAATAAAAGAGTTAGCACCATTAAGCAGATGATAAGCAGCGTGATAGACCACGTGCGTGCTTTGGCTGACGCAAATCGCACTTGAAGTCGTTGTGAAATGGCAAAGACCACGCTAGCTGTGTAGAGCGTAGAAGAAAGGGAATATTCTCCGTCAATAAACGCCCGAGTGCCGAGCAAAAACGTAATAGACATACCTACTGCCGCGAATAGGTTTACCACCATAATGCGCCTGTTGGTTTCGTCCTTATAGTGGCGACTCACACCGCTAAATACGTATTGCTTAAGAGAACCGAACATCGCTAAGCCTAAGGTTTAAGCGTTTTGCTAATGTCTTTAGCGAGTTGATGGATAGTGTTTCTCATTGCTTTTATGCTTGAAGAAAAGCCGTCATCTTCAAGGGGAGTTTTAAATACGAAGGGGTATGTCTGGCTTTTGCCACCGACGCGAGTAACTACGTATTGTCCAGACAGAATTACTTCTCCTTCGTAGGTACTAACAAAATCATTAATGTGCAAAGCCATGTGAATGGCCTCTTCACTAGCGTAGTGGTCGGGGCGAAGAAGTGACACATTTTGAGAAGTTAATGCACTGGTCAATGCTTTGGTTAGTCCCTCGTCTACCGGTTCGGCCCATAAATGACTGGTTGAAATATGAAGATTTGTATCGCTGGTCTGATACACGAGACCGCGATGTTTTAAATATTCAGGAAGCGTGATTTTGTCTAGCACTACAGATGTGGTCTCTTGTGCCGCGTACGGGGTGTCACCTGTGGTATGCAGTAGATAGTATGTCAGTGAGCGAGGTGCACTACTGCACCCCGATAACAAACACGCACTAAGTGCGAATACGCCGATAAACAGTACTTTCGCTGTCGATAGGGAAGGGAAGACGTTAAACTGTTTTATCATTCTATTTATTCCTTTCATCCTTGTTTAGGGATGTCTCACTACGCCATATTATTAACATTTAAGTGCGCTCACTCTCTACGCTACTTTCGATGAAAAAATGCATAGTTTTTGTTAGTTTCTTCAATTTAATTTTTAGCTCTAGGCTGAATGTCGGCCTCGCTATCCTTAGAAAATATCAAACTGTTTGGCGATTGGTTTAGCTTTAGCAGTAAGGGTTGAATATTACGCATGGTTTCCTGTAAGGCATCAACCGTTTCCTTTATCTCAGATTTATTAAAGCCGCCTTCGCTATAATTTTTCAACAAGCCATCAAGGCTAACAAGAACTTGATTCAGGTTGCTGTTAAGTGCTTTTGCATCGATATCGGCGATAAGTAGGTCAAAGTCACTGCTAGCGGTTTCCACTGACTCTGCGGCTAAGCGCATGTCTTCAACAGCTAGCTGCACATTCTCGACCATTTCCTTAAGCGGTAGCTGGTTGATTTTATCTAAAATAGCATCGGCTTTTTGTGTTAACTGCGTAAACTCGTTACTCACAGTAGGAATCACTTCATAACCGTTAATTACTTCTATTTGACTGGTGTAGTCTGCATCGGGTACATGCTGTAAATCAACGTACAAGCCACCGGTTAAAACATTGCCCATGCGTAACGACGCCCGAAGATCTCTCTCAAGCCAGTTTCTAATCGTTTGCTTTATCGCGTTTAGGCCTTCTTTGGTATCTGGCTGTCTTGCCTTGCCGGGATAAATATTAATAAGTACGGGGATGGGATAGCCACGCTCTAGAATACTCCCTTCAACAGCAGGGAAAGAGTTAATTGCCGTTACATTGCCAATTTCAATTCCACGGTATTCTACAGGGGCGCCAACGGTCAGGCCTCTAACGCTCTCATCAATGAGTAACAGATATTCTGCTGCCACCTTGTAGCGAGCATCTGACGCTGATGTGCTGTCGCCGTAAATAGTAAAGAAAGCGTTATCGAGCACTTGCTCGCCCTTAGGTACGCCATCGGGAATTCCAAAGGTAATGCCGTTTGCCAACAATGTTTCCAAGCTTCCCGTTTCGACGCTTACTCCATTAGATTCAAGTAATAACTTAACGCCACTGACATCCCAAAAGCGTGTCGTGTTAGTTATGAGCTTGTGGTAGGGCGCTTCGATAAATGCATCGTAATACACAACGCGCTCTTCAATATTAAATGTGGCGTCTTCAAATTCACCAACCTTGAAGCCCTTGTAGATAATAGGGTCGCCAGGTTTATAGGCAAATTCATCATCGCTTTTAAGCATAACGTGCAGCCCAGGTGTGCCGGGAGGGGTGACAGGCGGACGTTCTAGTGCTTTGAAATGTAGTTGTTCTTTACCTTTGTCATGGGCCGACATAGCAATATAACTGCCAGATAAAAGCGTGTTGAGCCCTGATACTTCGGAAAAACTTATTCGGGGAGCGACGACCCAAAATTTTGCATTTTCATTAAGAAGGTGAGCGGCGCTTGCGTCAATTCTGGCGGTGACAAGGACGCCATCTAAATCAGGCTTGAGCGTTATTTTCTTTACTTGTCCAATATCCAAGTCACGCACTTTTATAGGAGTTTTGTTTACTTCGATACCGGTAGCCGAGTGTAACTCTATCGTTATTAGAGGGCCCTGATTTTTCCACTGGTAATAAACCATCCAGCCACCGATAACAATAACAAGGATGGGAATAATCCAAATACGAGAAATGGATGAGGTCGGCTTGACCTTTGCTTCATTAATGTTCGGATCGTCTGTGGTCATGGTAATTGCTTCCACTGCTGCCAAATTAGCCTCGAGTCAAACGTCATCGCGGCTATCATCGTTACAAATACAACGGCACAAAAGGCAAGTGCCGCTTGGCCCGGATAAATAGACATGGTGTTCCCCATCTGAATAAGGGACACCAGCACTGCTACAACAAAAACGTCTATCATCGACCAGCGCCCAATCGCTTCGGTGATACGGTAGTAACGTATACGTAATTGTTTTGAAGTGGTTTTCTCTCGCTGTACGGAAAAATTCAGCCAAGCAAGAATGACAATTTTCGCCACAGGCACCACCACGCTGGCAATAAGAATAATGATCGCGACAGGGTACGAGCCAGACTCCCATAGCGAAATAACACCACCAATGATGGTATTCGGTGTTTCTTGCCCGAAAAATTCAGTATACATAATTGGTAATACATTCGCAGGAATATATAAGATACAGGCGGTTACCAACAGTGCCCACGTGCGTTGAATACTTTCTTTCGCCTGCGCTTCGCCAAGCGGCTTAGGTTGTGGAGGCTGCCCTTGAGATAACCACATAGCGTAGCGTGTAGGGTCGAATTGGGATATACATAGTGCGGTGAACGCTGAAAAACCAATAAAAGCGTAGAAGGATAACCCGATGGACACATCGGCCAGTTCGGTAATTTTAATCAAGCTCACTAAGGTACCGACAAGAAAGATTTCAGCCATGCTCCATGGTAAGAGCGCTCTTACTAACTTGAACAACCTGGGCAAGTAAAAGGGGCGGCGGTTTTGCAACTGAGCTAATGACAACAGTAACATCCCAGCTAATACCATTCCGGGCAGTAATAGCGTCGCTAAAGTGGTTATTATGGCTAATGATAAATAGTCGTTTTCGATGAGTACTGTAATGCCGGTGGGCAAATCTATACTGTGTTTTTGGCCGCTCGCTTTAAATGTTAGAAAATTAAAGGGCAAAGAGAGCAGTAAAAAAATAATAGCACTGAAGGTATAAGCGAGTAAGTTTTCGCTTGCGCCATTTCGATGGGATATTAGCGTATGGTTACATACTGGGCACACGGCCCGTTGCCTGTGCGCTAGGGCGGGAATGCGTACCTTAGTATGGCATTGCTCACAAACTATAGATAACGTATTAGATTCAGCCATAAGGTTTTTGCACGCTACTTTTTGTATGTTAAGTGTATGATAGTTAGCAGCCTAGATATATAACCCGTTGATTTTTAGAACCAACAGCATAGCTTATTGCGGTCACGTCGGGAAGTAAAGCCAGTCGTATTTAGAAGTATAACAACAATAATTGACGATTAAATAATGGAAACAACAAACTACATTCGCAACGTTTATGAAAAAGTAAAGAAGCAAGGAAGCCGTTTATTTTTGAAAAGGCGAATTGGCTTTTTACGGTTTTGGGTGAGTATCACCTTCGCCCAGCGGTGTTATTTTCTGGCAACCAGCATGCTTCTTATACAGCTGCTCTTGAATATAGAAAGTGGTTTGTTCGAAGCTATTATGTTTGGTTTTGCGCTTGTTGGTATTGTTAGTGAAACCTGGCCTAAGTTCATGGTGCTTTGGAATAGCTTGCCCGGGAAAGCGGTTATCTTGTTCGTTTACGCCATTATCGCTAACTTCGCGCTAGCTTCTGCCAGTGGCATGGTGAATAGCATAACCGGTGTGTCTGCGAGCGCGTTACCCTATAGCCATAATTTCGCACTAATTCTAATGGTGCCTAGCTGGTTTTTCGTTACCACGTTAATGGCGCTAGTCGGCGGCATGCTGGTAATTTTTGTTTATTTGTTTTTCTTATTGCTGCTTAAACCTTTTGGTGTTCAAAGGTTGTGGCACCAGCCTGGATATCGGTTTGTGTTATCCACTGCCGTAGCGAGGTTTGTTTGGACGCTGGGGGTTGCCCTGCAGCTTGGCATTTTAGCTGGGCAGGTTGGATTACTTTCTGAATTCAGTAGTGATAGTGCTAACCCGTTAATAACCATAGAAGAAACTGAAAATAAGCGTGAGAACAGTGAATCGCAACTTACTGAGGAACAAGCTGAAGATGTTTCTGAATTAGAAAGAGACTTAACTACGCTGTTAACTAACGCCAAACAAAAGAGCGTTGATTATAAAAAAGCGCAGCGTCAGGCACTGGCAAATTTTATCTATGAATTTGAAGCCGACTCGCGCTCTCGTTGTGCTCATCCGGAAGGAACCCGCGTTATAGAGCTTAATGATTACGAAATTTTGCAGATTGAAAAGACAGCAGACGCAGCGGAAGGCTTTGTATACACGGTTGAGCCCTGTCGTTCAGCTGCCATTGGTCTTTCAATCAGTCCGTAAGGTTTTGTCGAGTTAGATTAAGCGTAACAGACAAAAGAAAAAGCCCGCCTACAGCTGTCTGCAGGCGGGCTTTTAAATGAAGTTGGCAAGCTTAGAAGCTAGCGTTGCCCGGTGTACGTGGGAATGGGATCACGTCACGTACGTTTTGCATGCCGGTTACGTATGCTACAAGACGCTCGAAACCAAGACCGAAACCTGAGTGAGGTACGGTGCCGTAGCGGCGAAGGTCGCGGTACCACGCGTAGTCTTCTTTCGATAGACCCATTTCGTCAAGGCGTGCATCGAATACGTCTAGGCGTTCTTCACGTTGTGAACCACCGATGATTTCACCGATGCCCGGCGCAAGTACGTCCATAGCTGCGACTGTCTTACCGTCATCGTTAATGCGCATGTAGAACGCTTTAATGTCTTTCGGGTAGTTCTGCATAATAATTGGCGCACCCACGTGTTCTTCAGCAAGGTAGCGCTCATGCTCAGAAGATAAATCGATACCCCATTCAACAGGGAACTCGAATTCTTTGCCGCAGTTTTGCAGAATTTCGATAGCGTCAGTGTAGTCCATGCGAACAAAGTCAGAGCTTACTAACTTTTCTAAACGCTCAATGGCGTCTTTCTTAATACGCTGAGCAAAGAACGCCATGTCATCAGGCAGCTCTTCAAGCACGGCCTTACACACATACTTCAGCATGTCTTCCGCTAGTTGCGCTACGTCTTTCAATTCAGCAAACGCCACTTCAGGCTCAATCATCCAAAACTCGGCGAGGTGACGAGACGTGTTTGAGTTCTCTGCACGGAACGTAGGTCCAAAGGTGTATACCTTAGACATAGCTGTACAATATGTTTCAACGTTAAGCTGACCTGATACCGTTAGGTAGGTTTCCTTGCCGAAGAAATCTTCTGAGTAGTCAACATTGCCTTTGTCGTCGCGTGGAAGGTTCATCATATCAAGGGTTGATACGCGGAACATTTCACCTGCACCTTCTGTGTCGCTAGCCGTTAGAATAGGCGTAGAGATCCAGAAATAACCTTTCTCATGGAAAAAGCGGTGAATCGCCTGCGACAAACAGTTGCGAACGCGGGTTACCGCGCCGATAACGTTAGTGCGAGGGCGTAGATGCGCATATTCGCGAAGGTATTCAATGCTGTGGCGTTTAGCTGCCATTGGGTATGTGTCAGGGTTTTCTACCCAACCTAAAATTTCAACATCAGTTGCGTCAATTTCAACGGCTTGGCCTTGGCCCTGAGACTCTTTCACTGTACCGGTAACCGATAATGAACAGCCTGCTGTTAAGCGCTGAATATCGGCATAATTTGACAGAGAATTTAGCGCAATAACTTGTACAGGATCGAAGCAACTACCGTCGTGTAGTGCAATAAATGATAACCCCGCTTTAGAGTCGCGGCGTGTTCTTACCCAACCCTTTACGGTTACCGATTCGCCAACGGCGTACTTACCTTTAAGTACGTCAACTACGGGCGCATGCGTCATGTTAATTTCTCCGTCTTACTAATTTTATGTTGTTGCTTACTATTGAGTCATTTTCAACAACACAGTGCATTAAACTGTGAATGAAAAAATGCACTAAAATTTGCTTTATGGTCAATGTTTTTGGATTGCCATGCCGATAACTAACTAGAATCTATAATCGCTTTTTGCTTTTTAAAAAAGGCTTTTCGCAATTCGCTTAGCGCCAATGTTAGCAAAATACAGATCGAAACATGACTTGGTGATGTAAAAATAACCAATGAAATACAATCCAATAGCACGCTAGTATACCCAACAAAAAGCGGGATGCCAGAAAACAGAGTGACAAATGGGAAATAAAAATGATTCAAGCACGCCAGTGCCACAGCAAGCCCCAGAATCAAGTGCTACGCAAAGTGACACAAGGCGTTCTAGCGATACTGAAAATGAGAGAAGTTCTATGACTTACGAGCAACTTGCCGAACGACGTTCAACGCCTCGTTCCAAAACACCATTTTACAAGGTCATGCTTGCACTAAACATCGTTGGCTGGGTAGGGATGGTAGTCGTATTAGTGCTATTTCACTATGCGCGCCCAGATTTTATCAGCGGCGTACAGCAATACTGGGGAATAAAAGGCGATACCAGCTGGTCTGAAAGTCATTTGTCAGCTATGACCATTATGCTGCAGGTATGTTTGATAGTGAGTTTAGTTAGCATCATTATGCGAGCCAGGAGAAACCGTCGTCAAAGCGATAGCTTTGGCATAAACCTGTTTATTCTATTTGCGATTGCGGCAATAAGCTTAATTACGTTGGCCACCACACTGGGGCTGTAGATTGTCAAAGCTATTTGCATTTGGAGTTCACCACAAGCGAAGACCAAAGGTAAAACAAACAACTCATTGAGCGTAGCGTTTTCGGAAGAACAGCGTTTATGTCACTTGATGGTTTAACCTAGGTATTCCCATCAAGTGATCAATATGCAAATCATATTTTGCTTACTATTGGCTTTCGGGAATAATTTAAATGAAAGCCGCTTGGATAAGCCAGTACGTATAAGCCGCGTAGGCCAGCACAAATGCACCACCTTCCAGACGATTTAAACGCCCTTGACGCTTAATGCCAATACAAAATATGAACAGTGCAATGGTGGAGGCGAACATTACCATCACATCGCGATAAAAGAACTCAGCGCCCACAGTCATCGGCTGAATAGTGCCTGCAATGCCTACCACTGCAAGTGTGTTAAACATGTTGGAGCCAATTACATTACCTATTGCTAAGTCATGTTCGCCTTTCTTCACCGCCATTAGCGAGGAAGCCAGCTCTGGCAACGAAGTACCTATTGCAATAACGGTAAGGCCTATAATGGTATCGCTAACGCCAAAGAAAGTGGCGACTTCTACTGCGCCCCACACCAGCATGCGCGAACTGGCTACAAGCAACAACAGACCTGTAATTAGCCACATAACGTGAGTTTTTACCGTACCTTCATTGCTGTTGATTTCTTCATCATATTCGTCGGCAAGGGCATCTTTGTCGCCTTTCATACCGTGATAGATACTCCAAGATAATAAAAGTACGAATAACCCTAATAAAGAAAATGCATCGTCTTTAGAGATACTTAGATCCCAAACCTGCCAAACGGCAAAGAAAGTAATACCCAGTAGAACGGGAAGTTCTTTTTTGATGATCTCGGATTTAACTGCAATTGGGCTAATTATCGCAGTTAGACCAAGAATTAATAGGATGTTGGCAATGTTAGAACCGTACGCATTACCCAGCGCAATCCCTGAATTGCCCTGAATGGCGGCAAAAACAGATACAATGATTTCAGGCGCCGACGTACCAAACCCGATAATAAGCATACCGATAAGCAGTGGCGATACACCAAAATGGTTCGCGACCGATGCAGCCCCGCCGACAAATTTCCCTGCACTCCAAAGTAAAATCGGCAATCCGATTAAAATAGCCAAGCTGGCCAGTAACATACGTACTCCTTAAACCTTTCGTATCTTGTGCGCTTACCTCAATGTATAGGCAAACTTAATAAACAAAAGTAGTTTCAATTTTTTCAAATGCACATTAGTTTTTGTTGTCATAACGATGAAAAAAAGCCGTGCTGATAATGCTATGCAAATGATGAGTAAAGCGTAAACTCAGCGCTACTTTAATCGTGTTTGTAAATTGACCAAACACGGCAATAATTTTAACTAACAACACACTATTTAGAAGCGAATTACATGCACAATACACTGATTGTTACTGATGATGTTACTCCTTTTTGTAACACAGCTTTAACCGTGCTGACTTTTCAAGATTATCTTGCTGAGTTCCCAAAACTGAATGAACCTAAAACACGCGTTATCAATATTTGCGATACCACGCGTTATTTAAGTGAGGGCTACTATTGTTCACTTTTGGCTCAGGCACGTAATCACTCTGTATTGCCGTCGGTAAACACCATTAACGATTTACGTATGGCGGAAGAGAAAAGTATCGATCGTATCGTATTCTCTTTGTCGGTATCGCAAGACAATACGGAAATTACTGATGAACCTATATTAGTACTTTTTGGCGAAGTGAAAGATCAGCGCTTCAAACGTTTGGCGCGCCAAGCGTTTGAAAAATATCCGTACCCTGTTTTGGTGTTAAGCCCAACGGTTACCGATACTAAAGTGTCACCTAAAGCCTCAGGGAAAGTGCAAATTGAAGGTTTTGCGAGCGTGCAGGCAAAAGCGTTTAAAGACTTAAACGCCAAACAACAAGCGCGTTTCATTGAGCAATTAGAAGCGCACACAAAAATACAATGGAAAGCCGGTAAAACGAGCAAACGCACACGTTGGGATATGGCTATCTTGGTTAATCCAGAAGAGAGCACACCTCCTAGTGATGAACGCGCCATTAAAAACTTTGTGAAAGCAGCTGAAAAAGTGGGCTTTCGTGCTGATGTGGTGAGCCGCCTGTCGCAAGAAGAATTGGGACACTATGATGCATTGTTCATTCGTGAAACGACTGCGATTGACCATCATACCTATCGACTAGCACGTGCCGCTGAGCGAGAAGGCATTGTGGTAATGGACGATACACAGTCAATATTGCGCTGTTGTAATAAGGTGTACTTGCAAGATGCGTTTGCCTATCAGAAAGTGCCTGCGCCAAAAGCGACCTTTGTATCAAGCGCTACCGATGAAGTATGCGATAAGTTAATTGCTGACTTCGGTTTGCCGCTGGTATTAAAGCTGCCTGAAAGCTCGTTTTCGCGCGGTGTGCACAAAGCTGAAAATAAAGAAGCGCTGAAAACTCGTTTAGAACAGATGTTGGCTGAATCAGCACTTGTTCTCGTTCAGGAATATATTTTTACTGAGTTCGACTGGCGAATTGGTGTTTTAGGTGGCAAACCTATCTATGCTTGTCAGTACTTTATGGTGCGCAACCATTGGCAGATTTACAACCATCAGGGAGATCGATTCTCTTCGGGTGGATTTGCCACAATGCCAACATTTGAAGTGCCTAAGCCGGTACTACAAGCCGCTATCAAGGCCGCTAAAGCAGTGGGTGACGGCTTGTATGGTGTAGATATCAAGCAAACCGGCAATGCGGTTTATGTTATTGAAGTAAACGACAACCCAAGCATCGACTCGGGCGTCGAAGATAAATATTTAGGCAAAGAACTGTATGAATTAATTATGCAGGAATTTGCTGACAGGTTGGAGCAGAGAGGGCGATGATTACATCGGCTGAGCGAGTAACTGAAGTGAATAGTGCAAGTCCACTGAAAAGCGTAAATAGCGTACATGACCTAACAGAGGGCGCGTCGATTGGTGAACCGACAAAAGGTGTCATTGCGCCTTCCACGCAGTCAAATGTAGTGCTGCGTGTGGCGACATTACAAGATCTTGCTTCGCTGCAGCATATCGAGCAAACCTGTTTTACCACTGACAGGCTAAGTAAAAGCCGGTTTAAATTTTACATTGATGCACAGCATGCAGAGCTTATTGTAGCCGAACGTGAGCCTTCGAGTGCGAATGCGAAGCACGACAAGAACGAGCAAGGTGGGAACAGCATCGTGGGCTATGGGTTGTTGCTGCTTCGTCGTGGAACGCAGCTTACTAGACTGTATTCTATTGCGGTATTGCCAGAAGCACGTGGGCTTGGCGTTGCTGAAAAGCTAATAAACAGCTTGGGGGAGCGGGCGCTTTTGCGGGGAAAGCGATTTATGCGCCTGGAAGTGGCAGTAGGTAATGCTGGCGCCATTGCTCTGTATAAAAAGTTAGGTTTTAGTCAGTTCGGTATGTATACCGATTACTACGACGATCACACTGATGCTCTGCGTATGCAAAAAGTATTGGTGCCTAGTAAGTCGGTTAAACCAGAAATTTATCCGTGGTACCAGCAAACGACAGATTTTACTTGTGGTCCATCGGCACTGATGATGGCAATGTGTGCGTTAAACAATCGCTATGAAATGACACAGGAAAAAGAACTGTCGTTGTGGCGTACTGCTACCACGATATTCATGATGTCAGGTCACGGTGGTTGTCATCCGGTGGGGTTAGCGCTTGCTGCGGTAAACGAAGGTTATGCAGCAAAAGTGGTGATTAATCGAGACGTCCCGCTCTTTGTTGATGGTGTAAGGGATGCCAACAAGAAAGAGATTGTCGAAAATGTTGAACAACAATTTATGGCAGAAGCACGCAAAAAAGGCATTTCTGTCGAAATCTCTGACTGGCGAGTGGATGTTATTGACCAAACCCTCAAAGCCGGCGGTGCGGTTCTGTGCCTAATCAGTACCTACGCTTTTGATAAGAAAAAGGTACCGCACTGGGTAGCAATTACAAGCTGCGATTCTCACTGTTATTATCTGCACGATCCTGATGCAAGTGAGGGGCAGCCTGTTGAGTATCAGCACATTCCGGTTGCCCGCGAAGACTTTCTACGACTTGCCAGCTATGGCACGCGTAAAGTAAGAACATTAGTACTCCTTAAAAAGAAAAAGTAACACAAATTTTGGCTTAGGCCTTAGGCACGACAAATGCTTGAGGCCTTAATGACGGACTTGTGTAACGTTAACCTTTTTATTTAGTGTTTTAAGCTGCTTCACCAGTTGAGAAAGCTCTTTTACCGAACCTTTATATTCGATGTGCTTATTCATTTCCTGGCCTTTCACTGCACTTCTATAAAGCGCCTCACTTTCAAAACACGCTGTTTGCTCATCTAACGTATTCCACTCCGCTTTCAGGTCGCTTGGAATACAGTGGCGTTTTGCAATAATTTTGTCTTTTATTTGCAACACTTTCCCGATTAATAATTGTGCATCTGTTGGCATAATAATATCTCCTGTATAACTCTTTGTGTTTAAGTTGCTGTTTATCAAACGTTTATCTTTCAGTCTTGATAGTTGTTTCTTAAAGCCAGCAATCCTTCAACACAACTCTCACAATTAGTGTTGCATCAAAAATGCCAACTCTTATGAGGCAACTTCCTGATGCTCGCAAAAGGGGAATTTGATGTTAAAGACGCTGCTAGAGCGAGGAACTATAGGGGCGGTTTAGGCGAGTGCCCGCTCATCGAAATGCGAGAGAGATATGCGCTAGCGCAGGCACAGTTTCATATTTCTACAGGGGGACTTTGATAGGGGGATCCTTACAGGAGCTATTAAGTCAGGCGCTTTGTGGGCACTACCTATAAGAGTAACGCTTCGGCCTGTCTTTTAATTTCTTAACCTGACAGTAGCAGAAATGCGGTGTCCAAATTAGCAGGTTAAGTAATATAGCGGTAACTAAACTAAATACTATTGAGGAAGGTGTTAGCGGCACAGACGGACTGAAATTATCGAGCACGCGTTTAAGCGTTTCATATTGAGAAGGTGAGGCCATAAACACGAGCTTTTCAAAATAATGGCCGTGTTCTAGTTTTCTCATACCTTGTTCTAATGTAGTGATCTGTGCAAAGCGAGCAGCTTTCATGGACGCGTTTTCGCGCACAACGGGTTCGCTGTTTTTCTGTAAGCTATCAAGCATGGCTTCTACAGATGAAAAGCCATGCTGTTTTGCCAATACTGAAGAACTAGAAACTTCATCACGCAAGGCGTCGTAATAACCATTAAGGTATTGGCGATAGTGTTCCGCCAAAATGGGGACTTGTAGTGTAATGATAAACAAAACTGCAAATACAACTTTATCTAAAACACGTACTATCATTTAAAACTCGCTATAAAGACTCACTATTAAGTACCCGTTTAATATTCGATATATGCACGTTGCATAAAGAGGTTTTCACTCTCAATAAACAGGTGATTCGATGTTAAATCTCTTGTATGGACAAAAAGTAAGTAAATAGCCTAACAACCTCTCTTGTTATTTCAAGGCTGTGTAAATGGCGTGGGTCAACCTACTTAATTGCTCGGAAGATATGATGTACGGAGGCATAATGTATACCAACTTCCCAAATGGACGTATCCACACGCCTTGTTTCACAAAATGGCGTTGAATTTCGGCTACGTTGACTGGATTTGCCGTCTCGACTACCCCTATAGCACCTAACACCCTTACGTCGGTAACTCGCGGTAAGTCTGCACATTTTGCCAATTCGCTTTGTAATTGTTTCTCAATGGCAGGAACTTGTTGCTGCCAATGGTTTTGGTTGATGAGCGATAGACTAGCATTGGCCACTGCACAAGCTAACGGGTTTCCCATGTAGGTTGGACCGTGCATAAAAACGCCCGGCTCACCTTGGCAAACTCCTAATGCCACATCTTCGGTACACAAGGTCGCGGCAAGGGTCATATAACCACCGGTAATCGCTTTACCCAAACACATAATGTCAGGCGAAATGCCTGCATGCTCGCAAGCAAAGAGTTTGCCTGTACGGCCAAAGCCAGTAGCAATTTCATCGCAAATTAAAAGTACGTCGTAGGTATCGCAAAGCTGGCGGCAGCGCTTTAAGTATTCGGGGTGATAAATACGCATGCCTCCCGCACCTTGAACAACGGGTTCTAGGATAAGGGCAGCCATGGTGTGGTGATGCTTTTCAAAAATTTCTTCAAGCGGAAGAATGTCATCTTCGCTAAACGTTTGCCCAAAGCGAGTTTGAGGGGCGGGCGCAAAAATCTGCTTGTTTAGCACACCCTCAAATAAACTATGCATACCGTTAATGGGATCACAAACGCTCATTGCAGCGAACGTGTCGCCGTGGTAGCCATTGCGCGGCGCGACAATGCGCGACTTCTCTGAGCGCCCTTGGCATGCCCAATACTGAATCGCCATCTTTATCGCAACTTCAACAGACACTGAGCCAGAGTCTGCTAAAAATACACGCTCTAAACCTGCCGGCACCATGTTAAGTAACGATTTACACAAATCTACCGCCGGCTGGTGGGTAATACCGCCAAACATAACGTGAGAAAATGCGTCAATTTGCTTGTGCGCAGCATCGTTGAGTACAGGATGGTTGTAGCCGTGAATTGCAGCCCACCAGCTAGACATGCCGTCTACTAATACTTCGCCGGTGGCCAAGGTAAGCTCAGCGCCTTTTGCACCAACTACTTCATAGCAGGGAAGGGGATTAACCGCCGAGGTATAGGGGTGCCAAATGTGTTGTTTATCAAATTCTATATTGTTCACAAATTAACCATTGGTAAAGGTTTTAAATTGGTCAGAGTTGACAACTCGATATTGGGGCATAGACTAAGCCAGCAATAATAATTAGTAAAGGACAGTCAATGACGCTGGCTAGTGCGCATTCTGCGCAAACGACAACTATTCGAAACGATTGGACCAAAGCCGAAGTCGAAGCTTTGTTTGCCATGCCATTTAACGACTTACTGTTTAATGCCCAAGTGGTGCATAGACAGCATTTTAATCCGAATGAGGTGCAGGTTAGCACGCTTTTGTCGATTAAAACCGGTGCATGTCCTGAAGACTGCAAGTACTGCCCACAAAGTGCCCGTTATGATACGGGCCTTGAGAAAGAGCGCCTGCTAGAAATTGAAAAGGTTATCAAGCGTGCGAAAGAGGCAAAGCAAGTGGGTTCTACCCGTTTTTGTATGGGAGCTGCATGGCGAAACCCGCGCGACAGAGACATGCCTTACATTTTGAAAATGGTTGAAGAGGTGAAAAGCTTAGGCTTAGAAACCTGCATGACGCTGGGTATGTTGACCCGCGATCAAGCTGTGGCATTAAAGCAAGCGGGCCTTGATTATTATAATCACAACCTTGATACCTCTCCGGAATACTACGGCGATATTATCACGACCCGTACTTACCAAGACCGATTGAATACCTTAGAGAACGTGCGTGCTGCAGGCATGAACGTTTGCTCTGGGGGGATTGTGGGCATGGGAGAAACGGTGAGCGATCGGGCTAGTATGTTAGTGCAATTAGCTAACCTTCCTGAGCAGCCTCAAAGTGTGCCTATTAACATGTTGGTTAAAGTAAAAGGTACGCCACTCGATAGCGTAGAAGACTTGGACTATTTTGAGTTTATCCGCACAATCGCCGTTGCTCGTATCATGATACCCAAGTCACATGTACGCTTGTCTGCAGGCCGCGAAGCGATGAACGAACAAATGCAGGCGCTTTGTTTTATGGCAGGCGCGAACTCTATTTTCTATGGCTGCAAGCTGCTAACCACGTCAAACCCAGATACCCATGAAGATGTAATGCTGTTCAAAAAACTTGGTATTAATACTGAGCGTACAAGGGATTACTCAGACGAAGCACATCAACAAGTGTTAGAAGAAGAAATTGCCCAGCAACAAGAGCAAAGCGACGACAGTAACGACTTGTTTATTGATGCAACCAAGCCTAAGGTAGCGCCAAAGAAACAGCATTTAACGGAGGCGTAATGGCCTTTCACTGGTTAGACGATTCGCTGAGCGCGCGTGCCGAGCAAGGCTTGCTGCGCCAGCGCCACTGCCAACAATACGAAAAAGACAGCATTATTTGTATTAACGGTGAGCACTACCTTAATTTTTCAAGCAATGACTACCTAGGCATGCGCCAGCATGAGGGTGTATTGCAAAGTTGGGTTGAGGGACTAGCACAATTTGGTGGTGGCAGTGGTGCATCGCCATTGATAACTGGGCACACGCAGGCTCATTTGGCGCTAGAAGCCTACATTGCCGATGGTTTAAACCGAGAAGCTGCACTGTTGTTTAACTCTGGCTTTGCGGCCAATCAGGCACTGTGCATGGCACTTTTTCCTCACATGTCTCACCCGAATAAAAGCGCGAGAGCAGGGCACATAATTGCTGATAAGCTCATGCACGCTTCGTTTTTAGAGGGGGCGCAATGTGTATCTGATAGCGCCAAGCTTCGCCGTTTCAAGCATAACGATCTAAGTCATTTAGAGAGCCTGCTATCAAACGTTTGTCACAGCCAGTTATCCGATGCGGTTGGTAATTCTGATGCAAACCAGCAAGACATTCTGATTGCCAGTGAAGGTGTGTTTAGTATGGACGGTGACGTAGCGCCTTGCGAAGGTATCGCTGAACTGGCCGCCAAATATAATGCATGGTTCATGTTAGACGATGCACACGGTATGGGTGTATTGGGTGAAAACGGCTTCGGCACAGTAGAAGCACTAAACTTAAGCCAGCAACAAGCGCCTATTGTTATGGGAACATTTGGCAAAGCAGTGGGCACAGCCGGCGCCTTTATTGCGGGAAGCCAAACCCTAATTGATTATCTGGTGAATTTTTCTAAACACTATGTGTATTCCACTGCTATGCCACCTGCACAAGCGGTGGCGACCTTGTACTCTCTCACACATATCGCCAGTGATACTGCCCGCCGCGAAACGCTACATACCAATATCGCCTATTTCAGAGACTCGTTTCAAAAACGTTTTGGACAGACACTCAATTCAAGCGAGAAAGGCGATGCACCAATTGAAATCACTTTGGGGCAATCACAAAGTGCGATTCAGCCTATTATCGTTGGTAGCCCGGAGCGCGCGATAGCGCTAAGTGAGGGGCTAAAACAGCGCGGCATTTGGGCAACGGCTATCAGGCAGCCTACTGTACCTAAAAACCAAGATAGGCTGCGCATAACGCTTACGTCAAATCATACATCACAAGATATTGACGTATTGCTTGATGCGCTAGAGCTTTCACTTAATAACTCGGCTTTAAGTGAGACTGCAGTAGAAAAAGAATCAGACAGCGCTGTGAATGCTCCTGACTCTGTAAGTAAAAAAGAGATGTAACGATGTCACTAAGTCCCGCTGTAAAAGCTGCTATGTCGGCAGAATCGAGAAGTCTCTTCGACGGTAAGCTGTCGCGTGACGCGGCGCAGGCGGCTTTTAAGGCAAACGGGGCTTTTTCGTCCGAGACATCTTTTGAATCCGAGAGTGCGACCTACGCTAAAGGGACTCTCACAGTTAATACTGCTTCCCCTTCAGATAGCTCCTTCAAAGCTGCGGCACATTTGAGTGCAGAGAAGAGCGCTAAGACTGAGGGCTATGTTACAGCTGAAGGCTATATTCCAGCTGAAGGCTATATTACAGCTGAAGGCTCTATAACAACTAAAGGCGCTGCAAAAGCTGAACGCAATGATACTACTTCAGTAATTAACGAGCAGGACGTGGCACATCGTTTTTCAAAAGCGGCTGCCCAGTACAACAGTATTGCGGGTGTTCAGTGCATTATTGCCAAGCAGGCATTAGCTAACTTACCGATAGACCTTCAGGGTACGGCTCTTGATATTGGCTGTGGTACTGGCATTCATACCCAAACGCTTGCAAATAAAGGTGCAGCAGCAACTGGCGTAGACATTGCCGTGGGCATGTTAGCGCAGGCCAGAAAAATGTACTCTGACCCCATTTTTATTCGGGGTAGTGCTGTTAGATTGCCTTTCTCTGATAGCCAATTTTCAACCGTATTTTCATCTATGGCGCTTCAGTGGGTCAGTGATACTGGGCTTGTTGCCAATGAGATAGCGCGAGTGCTTAAAAACGGTGGTCTTGCCGAACTGGCCATTATGGTGGCGGGGTCATTTAGTGAACTTAAAACGGCGCGCAAAGTGGCGCAGCTTCCACAAGCCGAAACCTATATGCCAACTACCGCACAGTGGGTAAATGGCTTTAAGCAGTCGGGTCTCTCTTTGCAACGGGTGATTACCAAAGATTATGTCGATTCTCACGGCGATATTATGTCGCTACTGCGCTCTGTGAAGGGAGTTGGGGCAGGAGAGACCGGCCAAAAACAACCGCCGCTCACCCGTCGAGATATTAAAAAATTAGCCATGGCTTACAGCAATATGAGCGGTGTAGAAAGTAAGTTACCGCTTACCTACCGCGTAAGTCATTTTAGATTGGAAAAACGATGAAGCAGTATTTCATTACCGGTACCGACACTGAAGTAGGTAAAACCTATGTGACCTGCCAACTACTACAAGCTGCGCAAAAAGCCTCGTTAAGCGCCATCGGCTACAAGCCTATTGCAGCCGGGTGCGAACAGGTTGATGGTGAGTGGGTTAACGAAGATGCGCTAAATATTCAGAAAGCGTGCTCCAAAATATGCGCAAACAAAGCCATTAAAATTACAGACAATAACGAGCTAAAAAGCGCAAATGAAAACAACGAAGAAAGTGGACAGACACTTCCTTTGCACCAAATAAACCCGATTGCACTAAAGCCGGCTATAGCACCACATATTGCTGCCCTAGAAGAAGGTGTTACGTTAACGTTTGACGAAATAGCTAAAGGGCTTGACGAACTGCACGCCTATCAACCAGATCTTCTGTTAATGGAAGGTGCAGGTGGGTGGCGTTTACCGCTAACGGTAGGTGATGAGTATACGCCCACTTACTATCTTTCTGATGTCGTGAAAACACTCAAAATGGATGTGATTTTAGTTGTAGGCATGCGTTTGGGGTGCTTAAATCATGCGCTATTAACCGCAGAAGCAATTCGTGCAGATGGACTTACCATTAAAGGATGGGTTGCGAACGACATCACAGGTAACATGACGCGATACCAAGAAAATCTTCATTCTCTTAAAGCCATGTTACCCGAGCCGCTACTGGCAGAAATTCCCTACCAGGTAGCGCCTAGCGATGAGGCGCTATTCGCCGCTATCAAGCAAATAAGTTAAATCATCACCTGAACTGATTGGCGTTTTTTCTTCACCTAGAAAGATAAAGCCGTCTTTTTCACCCACTAGGCTAAGTTGATTATTAGTAAGGCGCAGCGCTGTGCCTTCGCGAATAGCAACTACTGGTGTGGTTGGATTAAGCGTGGTGAACTCTGCCAGACGTTGGTCTCGGGTTTCGCCATTGTGGCCCGGCGGCTGATAATCAGTGTAGTGCGGGTTTAACTGAAACGGCACGATATCTAGAGCATCAAAGCTAGGCGGCTCGATAATGGGCATGTCGTTAGTGGTTCTAATTGATTGACCACAAATATTCGAACCCGCACTCCAGCCAATATAAGGAGTACAATCGGCGATGGCGTGCTTTATTGGCACAATAAGCGCGTTTGCATAAAGGGTAGAAAGCAGGTGAAAGGTGTTTCCACCGCCTACAACAATGGCTTGGCCGTTTTTCTTCGCATTATTTACTGCGGCAACCGGATCTTCAACAGTATGTAGCCCAGTAACCTTGCACTCTGGCAGGGCGGTAGCAACAGCGTCTACATAGCTATCGTACGTTTGAGTTACGGCGGCGTAAGGAACAAATAGAAGGTCGCGAATTTCGCCTAAGTGTGCAAAAATAAGCGCTCTAGCGTGCTCTAAGTAAGCCTCGTCGCCTTGGCGTGAGCTACTTAGCATAAGTACATGTGCGGTCATACTAACTCCACAATTTTTCTGACGGCGTATCATACGTGAAACTAGGCATAAAGTTTAGTCACGCTCCGTCACTGTTTTGAAATAGGATTTTGAATGAAACAATCTACATCGGTGTTGTTCGTGTGTTTGGGTAATATTTGTCGTTCTCCAACCGCAGAAGCCGTGTTCAAACACAAGGCTGCACAAGCCGGATTAAATATTGAAATCGACTCAGCGGGAACCCACGGCTATCACATTGGTAACCCGCCCGATAAGCGTTCGCAAGCCGCTGGCGTAGAGCGAGGTTACAGTTTCAAAGGGCTGAAATGCCGACGTGTTGATGAAAGCGATTTTGAACGATTTGACTTCATTCTTGCGATGGATAACAGCAATCTAGCTAATTTACACGGTATGTCGCCAAGCCAGTACCACGATAAAATTAAGCTGTTTCTTGATTTTGCAAACGCAGAAGATAAGGAAGTACCTGACCCATATTATGGCGGCAAGCGCGGCTTTGAGCTGGTGTTAGATCTTATCGAAGAAGCGTCGGACGGTTTGATCGCACATATTAAGCAAACCCAACAACGATAAACGCAAGTCATATTGATAAACCATCTCGAAAGCCCACGTTGAGAACCCATATTGACAATGACAGGAACTAAACGCACCGCCGTCACTTTGGTTGTAATAACAGTACTTTTGTCACTCGTCATAGGTGTGGTAAGTATTGTTAGCGTGACAGGGCTTTCCGATACGGCCGCTGACCTAAAACAGCATATTATCGTTCAGCTTCAAATACCGCTTATTCTTACTGCGTGTTTAGTAGGAGCGGCACTGTCTATAAGTGGCGCTACCTTGCAGGTGGTGCTGCGTAATCCCTTAGCAGACCCAGGAATTATTGGCATCACAAGTGGCGCAAGCTTGGTTGCTGCGCTTTTGCTACTGCTAACCCCACAATGGGCTACAGCTTATCTGCACTATTTATTGCCTTTCGGATGTTTTATCGGTGCGTTGTTATCTACATTTATCATCTACCGCTTAGCAAGAAAACTACTAGGCTCCTCTACGGCTGTTATTCTTGCAGGCATTGCCATATCTACTCTTAGCGGCGCCGTTATAGCGTGGCTTTACATGTTCAGTGACGCTAATGCCCTTCGCAATCTTACTTTCTGGTTAATGGGTAGTTTGTACCAAACTAACTGGTTAATTTTGTCGGTTGGTGGCCCGTTAATCGCTGTTGCTGTCGCATTTCAGCTTTATTTCGCTGGCGATTTAAACAAGCTCTATGCAGGTGAACTTGCAGCAAAAAGTAGTGGTGTGGATGTGGAGAAACTCACTGAGCGCGCACTCATTGTCTGCGCTATTGCTGTAGGTACTGCGGTGTCTATGGCAGGCTCTATTGCTTTTGTTGGCTTATTAGTACCGCATATCTTACGTTTGATCATCGGGCATAATAATCGCTATTTGTTGCCGTTAAGTGCATTAAGTGGTGCAAGCCTGTTGATGCTGGTTGCGTTAAGCTCCGAAATGACCCGTGCCATTACGCTTCCGGTGTCTATGGTAACGGCTACGTTAGGCGGTCCATTATTAATTTGGGCATTAGCTAAAGGTCAAATAAAAGGGTAGTGGAGGGGAAATGACGACAAGCAACTTTAGTACCCAGCAACGCCCTGATTCTTTTAGCAATCAACAAAAAAATGCTGATGAGGAAGACTCCATCAACGCTAACCCAAAGCAAAACGTTAGCGGTAAAGATGACGTAGCTGATAGTAATAGCCTAGCGAATAGCCATACCCTACCAGATACCGTTTTAAGCTTACAGAATGTAAAAGTTGCATCAAGACTTTGGGTGGAAGGTCTACGTGCAAAAAAAGGCGAGTGCGTTCACATTATAGGGCCAAATGGAGCAGGGAAATCAACACTGTTGCTTACCCTTGCGGGCCTCATTGAAGCTGATGAAGGCAATGTCATGCTGCTAGGTAAACCAATGAGCAATTGGTCGTTGGCAACCCTTGCGAATGTGCGTACCTTATTAGCGCAACAAAGCGAAAGTGGTTTTCACTTGTCGGTAAAAGAGTACCTAAGCTTTTATGCATCAGCACAGCAAGATGTGCTAATTCCTCCGGTTTTAGAGAAAGCCCTTGAAGTGTCGGGTTTCTTAAACAAAATTCTCACTCAGCTTTCTGGCGGTGAGCGTCAGCGAGTAGAAATTTGTCGTTCGCTTTTGCAAATTTGGCCGCAACTAGAGCGTGGCGAGGGTATAGCGTTTTTAGACGAGCCCCTACAAGGGCTTGATATAAGGCATCAATATGCGTTGGCTAGTTTGGTAAAATTCCTTTGCGATAAAGGGAATACCATACTTATGACGTCTCACGATATCGCGCTAAGTGCCAACTATTGCGATAGTTTATGGCTTATGCAGAAAGGTTGCATGGTAGCGTTCGGCAAGCCACAAGAGGTGGCCACGCAAACAAACTTAGAAAGTGTGTTTGAATGCCATTTTGCTATAAGCAAGCACGATAACTTTCTAGAAATTCAAGTTTGCGCACCTATTTCCCTAGAATAAATGTGGTAAAGTGCCTCCAGCATTTTTTTAGATTCACATTTTCACATTAGGCTGATTATAAAAAAGCGCTACGGATCCATCTTAAAGCGCGTTACAGTCTTTTTTATTCGAAGCGTAGAGCTTCAATATTTTTTTTCAGTAAAACGTTTGCCCTACGTTTTTTATTCAGGAGAACACCGTTGAGTAATTGGCAAGTTGACAGTTGGAGAAGTAAACCTATTCTTCAGCAACCAGAGTACGACGACAAAGTACGTTTAAAAGAAGTAGAGCAAACATTGAGTTCTTATCCGCCACTGGTATTCGCTGCTGAAGCCCGTGAACTTAGGCGTCAGTTAGGTGAAGTGAGCTTGGGTAAAGGCTTTCTTTTGCAAGGTGGCGACTGTGCGGAGTCGTTTGATGAATTTAACGCACCTAAAATTCGCGATACCTTTAAAGTTATTCTTCAAATGGCAATTGTGCTTACCTTTGCTGGTCGTTGCCCGGTAACCAAGGTTGCCCGTATGGCAGGCCAGTACGCCAAGCCGCGTTCATCAGATTTCGAAACTCGCGACGGCGTCACCTTGCCAAGCTATCGCGGCGATATCATCAATAACTTTGAATTTACCGAAGCGGCGCGCCGACCAGACCCTGATCGTTTGTTGGAAGCCTACCATCGCAGTGCGTCAACATTGAATCTACTTCGCGCGTTCGCACAAGGCGGTTTGGCCGACCTTCACGAAGTTAACCGCTGGAACATGGCGTTTGTTGAAAATAACCCGCTTAAAGAGCGTTATTCGGATATGGCTAACCGTATTCAAGACACCCTTGAGTTTATGGATGTTATTGGCATTAATGCACAAACCAGTTCTACACTGCATGAGACTTCGCTGTTTACTTCGCATGAAGCATTGCTGTTGAACTACGAACAGGCGCTAACGCGTATCGACACCCTTACTGGTAAGCCTTACGACTGTTCTGCACATATGGTGTGGATTGGCGAGCGTACCCGTCAACTTGACCATGCGCACGTTGAGTTTTTCCGTGGCATTCACAACCCAATTGGTGTGAAAGTGGGGCCAAGTATGCAGGAAGACGAGCTCATTCGTTTAATTGATACGCTTAACCCGCTAAACGACCCAGGTCGTTTAACGCTAATTACGCGCATGGGTGCCGATAACTTAGCCGACAATCTGCCACGCTTGTTACGTAAAGTGAAAGCTGAAGGTAGACACGTTGTATGGAGTTCTGACCCGATGCACGGCAACACGTTCTCGGCATCTAGCGGTTACAAAACCCGTAATTTCGATGCGATTTTGAAAGAAATTAAACAGTTCTTCCAAGCTCATGAAGCGGAAGGTACTCACGCTGGTGGTATTCACCTTGAAATGACAGGTCAGCACGTAACTGAGTGTACGGGTGGTGCTTATAAAATTAGCGATGAAGATTTAGCGCAGGCCTACAAAACGCAATGTGACCCGCGTTTAAATGCAGACCAAGTGCTTGAAATGGCATTCTTGGTGGCTGATCATCTGCGTAATGCGTAATGCGTAATGCTCATAGCATCCATTATCGCATTGGCAATTTAGACAAACGGCATCAGTGAGATGCCGTTTTTTTTGCTTTGTACTAAAGTCATTTGTTAGAGCTTACATTTTTCGCAATTTTTAATTTCCAAACTCTTGTTGTGATTTTTCTCTCAACAGTAATGACTAACAGCATAAACTGATAGCCGAACACCGAAAACAACACATCCAAGCTATCAAATGTCCGCTTTTCCATTCCAAGCTGTACAAACTCATATCCTATAACGCCTAACGCGCAAAAAAGTGCGGTGACTTTTTTATTGTCATTCGTTACAGAGAAAGCAAGAGAACAGGTTATGGGAACCGCCAAAAAGTTGGGCGCAGCGTTGAGCATTAAACTGCCACTATCAGTTCTTAGCCCTACCAGATGTAGATAGGTAAAATAGCAACATAGCGAAATACCGCCATAGTAAACGACAGTAAAAAACCATCTACCAGTCGCTTTCAACTTCACATGCTGGCTAAGAAAAGAAATGAGCATGATTATTTAAATTTTCGAAGAATACGTCCGCTCCAATAATTTATGCTCGACTTGGCTGAGGCAATACTATTTTCAATATAATTGTCGACGCCTTGTTTCCCTCCAATGCTGTCATACACATACGATCCTAGTATTCCAAACCCCACTCCAATGAGGTAATTCCCACCGCTTACTTGTTCCAATTCATGGTTTGTTAGTTCTTTCATTGCCGAGCTCCTTATATATTGCTCCATTTAATTAAGTTATTGTGCAAAGTTTTATTACAGTGCAAATAAAACATATCAGGAAGCTCAGCAAAAACAGCTAGCTCTAGGTCTAGTTTTTGTTTGTTCATTGGTACTTGTATCAAACTTTCCTTTAGTCATCCTCTAAAAGAGGTTCAACTACAGACTCTAAACCATTCAGCTTTATTTCATACATTAGGGCAAGTTGTTCGCCCAGTTTGTTTTCGGGAAACCCTTGTTTGTGAAACCATACCAAATAGGGCTCGGGTAAATGAAATAAACGTCTTCCAGCGTACTTGCCAAAGGGCATGACTTGATTAATAGCGGCTTTGATAAGCGTTGGGTCCATTTACTGATTGCCCTTTACATTTTCGTTTTGGTCTAGTTCTTCATCTTCACGCTGTTGTGCTTGCCATAGTGCTGCGTATTCACCGTTTCGCTCGAGCAAGGAAGTGTGTGTCCCTTCCTCTACTATGGTACCGCGCTTAAGCACCAGTATCTTGTCTGCATCGACAATTGTAGAGAGTCTATGGGCTATTACTAAGCTGGTATGGCCTTTGGCTGCGTCGCGAAGGGCCGATAAAATAGCGCGTTCAGACGTACTATCTAACGAACTGGTGGCCTCGTCAAAAATCATTATAGGCGCACCTTTTAGTAAGGCTCTTGCGATAGATACTCGCTGCTTTTCGCCACCTGAAAGTTTTAGTCCACGCTCGCCCACAGTAGTTTCTAGCTTATCAGGCAGGCTTTCTACAAATGTTTCTAAATGGGCGAGCTTAATAACGTGTTTAATCTCGTCCTCGCTCGCATCAGGATTACCGTAGCGAATGTTCTCCAACAAGGTAGTGTTAAACAGAACAGTATCCTGGGGCACGATACCTATGTGTGAACGCAGACTCTGTTGGGTGACCGACGCAATATCTTTTCCATCTATAGTAATTTCGCCCTGTTGGGGCTCGTAAAAACGAAAAAGCAGCTTCATCAGCGTCGATTTTCCCGCGCCGCTTTCCCCCACTACCGCAACTTTTGCCCCGGGGGGCACCTCAAAGCTCAAGCCGTTAAGTATTTGTCGATTCTCGGTATACGCAAAATGTACATTGCTAAATCGCAGTGCGGGGTTGGCGCAAGTTAATTCTGTGGCATCGTCTGCATCTTTTATTGCTGGCGTTTGTGCGAGAAGGTCGAACAATTTATCGATATTGGCAAGGCTTCCTCTAATTTCTCGATAAACAAACCCTAAGAAGTTTAACGGCATAAAAATTTGCATGGTGAAGGCGTTGATCAATACAAAGTCGCCTATTGTCATTTCGCCATTTATTACACCAAAGGCAGCATTAGCCATCATCGAGGTCATGGCAATTGCGATTATGGCAGCTTGGCCGCCATTGAGTGCAAAAAGCGACAACCGGTTCTTCCTTCGAGCCTTTTCCCATGTTGCTAAATCGGTGTCGTAACGATGTGCTTCAAACGATTCGTTGTTAAAGTATTTTACGGTTTCAAAATTTAGCAGGCTGTCTACCGCTCGGGAGTTGGTGGTGGAATCGGCTTCATTCATCTGTGTAACAAACCGGGTGCGCCAATCCGTTGCTTTCATCGAAAATCCGATATAAGCCACCACGCTAAGCACAATAATTAACGCGAAAGATACGCCAAATTGAAACAAAAGTAAGCCAACAACAAGGGCTATCTCTAATAGGGTAGGGACAATATTGAACACCATAAATCGCATGAGAAAACTAACGCCGTTGGTACCGCGCTCTATATCCCGAGATAAACCGCCTGTACGTCGATTTAAATGAAAGCCTAAGTCTAGGTTGTGCAAATGCTTGAAGACTTTTAGTCCTAATCGACGCATGGCGCGTTCTGTGACACGACCAAATAGCGTATCGCGCACTTCACCGAGCAACACGTTTAGCAGGCGCAGCGCTCCATACGCGACTATTAAACTTATCGGCACCGCTAAAGCGAGGGTGGTTAAGTCGCCGTTTAAACTGTCAACGGTGTACTTTAATACATAGGGCAGGCCGATACTGGCAAGCTTCGCTGCCACCAAACATACAAGAGCAAGAAAAACGCGATGTTTAAATTCCAGAAGATAAGGCCAGAGCTGCGAGAGAACGTGCCATTTAACAGGTTCATCGACATTTGAAGGAAAACGGTTTTTTCTCATTTTATTGTGTGCTTTATTGTTAGGTATTCAGTATCAAGAGCTCAATACTATTGGAGATTAGCTATAACGTTAACTCTTTGGTTAAGGTTGAGCTAGCCTGCTCGTGTGGGACGATTTTCGCCTTTTGAAGCACGTTTTGAAATAGGTGAGAGATTAAAATGGTCTTATTTATAGCGATGTATATGTTTAATTATACTAAAGTGGGGCGTACACTAGGTGCCAGTGTAATTTAGTTACTTTGTGATATGAGCGTTGGCAGGGCATACACTTCAGTTTGAGAACTCGGCAGATAATTTGAAAAAAGTAGTAAGGTTTTAAGGAGTTAGTTTGTTAGAAGATAGTTTCGGTAGACAGTTTCACTATTTGCGTTTGTCAGTGACCGAAGCGTGCAATTTTCGCTGCCAGTACTGCTTACCTGATGGGTATGAAGGTCCATCAAGTGACCAATTTATGACGCTGAGTGAAATCGATACTCTACTAAAAGCGTTTGCCAAACTCGGTACTTCAAAAGTGCGTCTTACAGGCGGCGAACCTACGCTGCGAAGAGATTTTCTTGAGATATTACAGTTAACTAGTAATACACCAGGGATCCAACGTGTTGCTATGACCACACACGGCGCGCGAATGGAGAAGTATGCTCATCAGTGGAAAGATGCAGGCCTGCATCAAGTTAATGTCAGCATCGATAGTTTAGATCCCCGCCAGTTTGCAGCAATTACAGGTCAAGATAAATTAAAAGCGGTGCTGCGAGGGTTAGACGCGGCATTAGATGCTGGCCTTGATGTGAAAGTTAATTCTGTTTTGCTCAACGACTTTTCTGATAGCCGTTTACACCGTTTCCTTGCGTGGCTTAAAGACATGCCAGTAACGCTCCGATTTATAGAATTAATGGAGACAGGGGACTTAAACCAGTTTTTTAACAAGCAACATCAAAGCGGTACACCCCTAAAAAGTACGTTGTTAGAAATGGGCTGGCAGCCTTTATTGCGCAGAAAAGATGCTGGGCCTGCGCAAGAGTTTTACCATCCCGATTACGCTGGAAGGATAGGTTTGATAATGCCTTACAGCAAAGATTTTTGTAAAACCTGTAATCGACTTCGTGTTTCTGCTCCGGGAAAGCTACACCTTTGTTTGTTCAGCGATAATGGCATCGACATGAGGCACTTACTTGCAAACGGAAATGTGGATGATGTAGTGGCATTTCTTCAAGAGGTGCTTGGCCAAAAACACGAAACTCACTATTTACACGAAGGGAAAACAGGGGCAACTAAGCACCTAGCGATGCTGGGAGGTTAGTGAATTAACTCACACATTTAGGGAAAATGTGAGCAAATAAAAAACACCGAATAAGTTTGGTTTGTTGTAAAAATGAGCTATATTCAGCGGTGTAAGTATATTGAAAAATAATAACGATAAAGGAAGTATATGCATATCAAGGACAGTGCGCGTCTTTCCTACCATTATGTCACGGAACAAGACGCAGATTTTCTATGGGAGCTCGACCAAGACGAGCTTGTCATGAAATATATCAATGGTGGCAAGAAGTCTTCAAAAGAAGATATTCGTGAAATCTTTGTTCCTCGTTTTCAAGCCTATTCAAATCCTGCCTTAGGGTGGGGGCTGTGGCGTGTTGAAACGTTAGCCGAAAAAGAAAGTATTGGGTGGATTTTAGTTCGTCCCTTTGGTTTTTTTACCCAACATCCCGAAAGCGACAACATGGAGCTAGGATGGAGGTTTAAGCGGCATGCATGGGGTAAAGGTTATGCAACTGAAGCGGCGGAAGCTGTGAAAGAGGCCCTGTATGACATCGGTGTCGAAAAATTTTCTGCCATTGCTAATCCGCAAAACAGTGCGTCTATTAATATTATGAAAAAGCTGGGAATGACGTTTAGTCACGAGCTTGAGTACAAAGACAAACTCTACCATGAGACCGTGGTGGTCTATTCTAACTAAGAGCCTTTAGTAAATGAAAACGAGGGGCTGATTATATCAGTCACTCGCTCTTTAAGATGTTCTTTACATTCTCGTAGCGTGAATACTGATCTTCAGACAAGGTCGCAGACTCAAGCGTTTCTCTGCATTTTTTGATGGCCGTAAGGGTATCAGGAAGCATAGGTGCATTCGTCTTTCTGGCCCTAACTATGGCTTGAAGGTAGTTAAGCGCAATAGAAGGGTTTTTTGGCATAACGCGAAATGCTTGAGAAAAAGTCGCATAAGACTGTTCTAAATTACCTCGCTTATATTGCGCAACTGCGGTGTTATTAAGCGTTTTAGGGCTTAATGTAATAGCTTCTTTTTCCTCTTTCTCCTGCTTTAGATACGTTGCCATTAGGTTCAATTCATCGGGGTCTTCATCTTGCCTAGATGAAATTGCGTCTAAAATTGCAAGAGACTCTTTTTTCATTCCTACTTCATGAAGGGCTTTGGCTCGGTCAAGCAGCGCTTCTGTGGAGTGGTGTTGGGCATGATCTGTGTGAAAATCTGACAACAGCATTTGTGCTTTTACTGTATCGTCTTTCAAATAGTGAAGGCGCGCGTCGATCACCGTCAGCTCATCGTTCAACACAGCCTTAGGGTGAGCTTTTTTCAACTGACGTAAATATTCATTAGTTTGTTTAACAATGTTGTTTACGTGTTCGGGCTCAGACGTCATAGCAAAGTCAACGCCTGCTCTTGCCGCAGTTAAATAAATATCAGGCTTGTCGTGGATGGAGTCTTTCGCGTAGCGTACCACTTTTTTAGCGCTGTTGAACTGGCTCTCATAGTCATGTGTAATTCGAGCTAAATTTATTGCTAGCTTGTGTCTAGCAATATTTTGAGGGGAGATATTGCACGCCAACGACGTACATTCTAACGCGTCGTCAAAAGAAGACTGCTTAATTTGAAGTTTAGCAAGCAAGTCGTAAGCCTCAAGCGCCGAATCGGGTCGCATTGCTAGTTGGATAATCTCTCGTTCTGCGTCATCCAGTTCGTTGAGTGCAAGCAGGCTTCTTGCGATCCCCATTTTTGCCCAACTAAAATCTTGAACATTTATTATCGATTCAAAGAAGGCAACGGCTTCTTGATATCTTTCAGTGATAATAAATAAATCACCTTTAATTTTCATCGCCAAAGGAAAGTGCTCGGCTTGTTCAGGCTGTAATAAAAAGAACTCAACCTCGGCTAGGGCTTTTTCATAGTCCTTTTTATCCATGAATGAATAAATATTTTTTAGTGCTTTTTTCCTGGATAAAACTCTGGAAAGTCGTCTATCTAACTCGTTCACTGAAAAGGGCTTGGCGATAAATTCATCCGGCTGTAATTCGATAATGGCGTGGACGACTTCCGCTGAGGTATCTGCACTGGTGAAAATGAATGCACTGGTAAGGGGGAGTGAGTGAGTTTCGTTTAGTTGCTCAAGTAAAAAATAACCGCCTTGCTCGGAGCGTAAATTATAAGAGCAAATAATGGCATCATAATCATGTTCCTGAAGTGCTGAAAGGGCATGAGAGGGTCTATCAACATAGTCCATGTTCTTGAAACCTAATTGCTCAAGTGCATAGTGCATATGGCTCTTTGCCAGCACCTGATCTTCAGCAATTAACAACTTAGTATTTCTAGCTAAGTGTAGTTTCATTAATTTTAAGCCTCTGAAACATGAGAATTCTCTCTTTTCTTACCATATCACGGTAAGTGCTCCTTAAGTATAGTTCTTTATGGAGACTATCGCACAATGACGGCTTTTCGTAGCTGAATTTAAGTACTAGTTTTTGAGAATGATTAGTGGCTTTGGCGTAGTAATTACCAAATGCTTTAACAAGACAACGATTTAAACAAAGTTGGATTGTTGTGTTTCTGGAGATTGATATAGTGAGAGAAGTGGTGGACGCTACTGGGCTTGAACCAGTGACCCTCGCCTTGTAAGGGCGATGCTCTCCCAACTGAGCTAAGCGTCCGTATTTTTTGTTTCACTGTTTACCCACTGTGAGGAAGTGGTGGACGCTACTGGGCTTGAACCAGTGACCCTCGCCTTGTAAGGGCGATGCTCTCCCAACTGAGCTAAGCGTCCGTATTTTTAGTTTCACTGTTTATCCACTGTGAGGAAGTGGTGGACGCTACTGGGCTTGAACCAGTGACCCTCGCCTTGTAAGGGCGATGCTCTCCCAACTGAGCTAAGCGTCCGTATTTTAATTATCACTGTTTAACCACGGTGAAGAAGTGGTGGACGCTACTGGGCTTGAACCAGTGACCCTCGCCTTGTAAGGGCGATGCTCTCCCAACTGAGCTAAGCGTCCATATTTCTTTAAAGCTTGCCTAAGCAAGTGGGGCGGTATTATAGAGTCGGTTCCGTTAGTGTCAACAATAAAATTAAAGAAAAATGACTGTGTGCCCGAATTTTAGACACTCTGGCTGCATCTTAACTAAATTGATGAAAAGAACAGCGTTTTTTAATGTCGTTTTGAATTCTTTTATATCCAAAAACTGCATGGTGCGTTTCTTCGAACTGGTAAGAAGTGGACAGACACTTGCTTCTTCCTCAGATTTTAGTGGACAGACACTTATTCAGCTCGACCAAAAGAAGTGAACGCGGAAGTGCGATGTTTTAATGGACAGACACTTAAACCAACCTAATAGAGTGCTTTTATTAAAGAGACCGCTCTTTTTGGACAGTCACTTACTTGATGAGGAAAGTATTTACCTCTACTGTTACGTATGCGTGCAGTAATTACCACATTTTGATGTCATTCTTACTCTTATGACTCAGTGTAGGTTAAATACCAGTTATTTGATAAGTGGATATCATACGTTACTGTATCATCTCCAGACTTTAACGATTCTGCAGCGTTCTTCTTCACGCCATGAATTGTCTTATCATAGGTTAAGGGGTGGTGAACATTAAATCTGTATTTATAGCTATAACCGCTACCAGCAAAGCCTAAAACATCTCTAACCAAAGTAATAGTACAATTATGATTTTCCGGTTTCACGACTATTTGAATTATATTCATTTTATTCAGCAAGCGAGCCAATTCATCGTTTTCCAGCTCACCCGGTGTAGCTCTTAATGTTGGGATTTTCTCAACATTTTGGCAAACAATATCCTCGATTTTTTCAAATACTAAAGTGTTGTCATAAAACTCATTAATATACTTTTCCTCTAAGTCGCGGGGAGGAAGTAAAAGAAAAACAAAAACTATCCATAAAACAACTAATAAAATAAGTTTCTTCATATTTTGTCCTTGACCCAAGAACCTCAAAATTGTGAGGGTCTTTAAACCATTCATTGAAAACTAAAACAGCCGTTACAAACTCTATTCAACTAACAAAATTGGAGAGGAAAGGGGACAGACACTTAAACCAACCTAATAGAGTGCTTGTGTAAAAGAGACTGCTCTTTTTGGACAGTCACTTTCTTATTGAGGAAAGTGTTTACCTCTACAGTTACTCGAAAAATTGATTATAGATTTATCTAAGTGTGTGTCCATTGCAGCGAGAATGGATATCGAAGGAATAAGCTTGAAGATAAGTGACTGTCCACTTTCTTCTCCTCTTTTACATTGTTCTATTCTTAACTTACTTTTGAAGTCGCGCGTACACTGGTAGAATGCGCCCAACTTTAGAAATACATTAACAATAGAGAGTGACCATGTCGGTTGTTACACGATTTGCACCCAGCCCAACAGGCTATCTTCACGTTGGCGGCGCACGAACTGCGCTTTATTCTTGGCTTCTTGCTAAAAGCAAAGGCGGCGAGTTTGTACTGCGCATTGAAGATACTGATATTGAACGTTCAACTGAAGAAGCTAAGCAGGCCATTTTAGACGGAATGCAATGGTTAGGTTTAACGTGGGACACGGGTCCTATTTATCAAACTGAGCGTTTCGATAGATATAAAGAACTTATCCAGCAGCTTTTGGATGAAGGTAAAGCGTATAAATGCTTTATGAGCTCTGAAGAATTAGACTCAATTCGTGAAGCGCAAAAAGAACGTGGTGAGAAGCCTCGTTACCCAGGCACGTGGAGAGACAGAACGGATCACCCTGAAGGTCAGCCTTTTGTTATTCGCTTCAAAAACCCTCTGGAAGGTAAAGTGGTTATTAATGATCACGTGCGCGGGAAAATTGAGATTAGCAATACTGAGCTTGACGATCTTATCATTCAGCGTTCTGACGGTACCCCTACATATAACTTCTGTGTAGTTGTTGATGATTGGGATATGGGTATTACTCATGTAGTTCGCGGCGAAGACCATATTAATAACACGCCACGCCAAATCAACATCCTTGAAGCGCTTGGCGCACCTATCCCAGAGTATGCTCATGTTTCTATGATTTTGGGTGATGACGGCAAAAAGTTATCAAAGCGCCATGGTGCAGTAAGTGTAATGCAATATCGCGATGACGGTTTCTTACCGCAAGCTGTGCTTAATTACCTTGTAAGGTTGGGGTGGTCTCACGGTGACCAAGAAATTTTCTCAGTTGATGAAATGATTGAGAAATTTAGCCTAGACGCTATAGGCCAGTCTGCTTCTGCATTTAACACAGAAAAGCTAATCTGGTTGAATCAACACTACATCAAGACATTGCCAGCAAGTGAAGTAGCTTCGCATGCTAAATGGCATTTTGAAGAGTTGAATGTTGACCTAACGACAGGTCCAGCGCTTGAATCTATTATTGCTATTCAGGCAGATAGAGTAAAAACGCTGAAAGAGTTAGCAGAGATTTCTACATACTTTTATCAAGACTATGAAGATTTTGATGCGAACGCAGCGAAAAAGCATCTTCGTCCAGTTGCTAAAGGTCCACTAGAGCTAGTTAAAGATAAATTAATGGCTATAGACGAGTGGAACCCAGAAAATATCCAAGCTGCTATTAATAATACGGCTGAGGAATTAGAAGTGGGCATGGGTAAAGTAGGTATGCCGCTACGTGTAGCTGTGACTGGTGGCGGTAATTCTCCGTCTTTAGATATCACATTGAATCTGCTCTCAAAAGAGAAAATTGGCGAGAGAATCGACAAAGCGCTTACTTTTATAGCAAACAGAGAAAATTCGTAAAAAAAGCGTTGACATGACAGGGGGGGATGCCTAGAATGCGCCCCGCTGTCACGGAACAGTCACACGAAATGACTGGTACCATGATGGGGCCATAGCTCAGCTGGGAGAGCGCCTGCATGGCATGCAGGAGGTCGGCGGTTCGATCCCGCCTGGCTCCACCAAGTCACATTGAGTTGTGGTTTGATATAGGCTGAAGTTGTTAACGCAGCTTCGGACTGAAACTTCGAGAGTTTAGTCTCGATAAAAGAATTCAGTCCCCTTCGTCTAGAGGCCTAGGACACCGCCCTTTCACGGCGGTAACAGGGGTTCGAATCCCCTAGGGGACGCCATTTTATCGCGTCACAGTCGATTAAAACTGTGAAATAGGCTGGAGTTG